>PJUE01000010.1_pt1 | contig 510001 bp, 465 predicted proteins | sample 1512171 | NCBI WGS metagenome assembly PJUE01 (sample SAMN08177674, study PRJNA422409) | Feces metagenome, whole genome shotgun sequencing project. | isolation source: Chicken feces (3) enriched on wood chips: alkali lignin treatment | host: Gallus gallus | place: USA: Madison | collected 2015-01-15
CTACATCGACGTGGAAACGGCCCTGGACCCGCTGGACATCGATTGCGGCGGCGGCATGACCGTGCGCCTGACCGGCACCATGGACCGCGCCCGCGTGGCCGAAACCGAGGGCGGCATCGTCGTACCCGACGTGAAAACCGGCGCCCGCGTCGTCCAGGACGGCAAGGCCGTCACGCAAGGCCGCGCCGCGCAGACCGGTACCTATCAGCTCATGTACGAGCACACCAAGAAGGTGCGCACGGTCGGCTCCCAGATCATCGCCCTATCCACCAGCGGCAGCGCGGCCACGGCCGTGAGCCCCATTTTCGACGCCCGCCGCGTCATGGTCGGCGAGCCCGACCAGCCAGGCCTGCTCGAGCATGCGGCAGCCATGTTCCGCACCGGCCTTTTTCCCCCGAACCCCTCCAGCGTCTTGTGCAGTCAGAAGTACTGCGCACGCTGGTGTTCCTGCCTTTTCCGATAACCAGAGGAGCCCCGAATGTCCCTCCATCCCGTCAGCCGCGACGTGTTCGTCCGGCGTACCGACCAGGCCGGCAAATCAGTCGTGACCCAGCACCTGGCATGGGATCCGGCCGAATTCCTGGTCAGCCAGGTCAAGCAGTACGACCGCGACGCCAAGCCCGCAGAACGCCAGACCGTCGCCATGGCAACGGCCTCCGAATACCGCGCCTACCGCGCTCAGCAAAAAGGAAACTGATCATGACTCAGACCAACACCGTCCAGGGCCTGCGCGCGCCGTCCGAGGCCAACCTGCCTGCGGTCGCCCCGGGATTCGGCAGCCTTCAAGGCTTCGAACTGATGCAGCGGGCCGCCCGCCTCCTTTCCAGCAGCACGCTGGTGCCGGTGGCCTACCGCCAGACGATCGAAAAGCTGGACCGCTACGGCAACGTCAAGGAATCGCGCGAGAACCCCAACGCACTAGCGAACTCCGTGGTCGCGCTCAACATGGCACAGCGCATGGGCGCCGATCCGCTCATGGTGATGCAGAACCTCTACATCGTAGAGGGCCGGCCTTCCTGGTCATCGCAATGGATCATCGCGGCCATCAATGGCTGCGGCCGCTTCTCTCCCCTGCGCTTTCGCATTGAAAGCCGCGGCGAACGCGAGGTCGAATACAAGTCGACGTATTGGGACAACAACCAGCGGCACACCAAGGTTGAGAAGGTCAAGATCAACGACAAGGTGTGCGTGGCGTGGGCGATCGAGAAAGAAACCGGCGAGGTGATCGAGTCACCCGCGGTGTCGATCGAGATGGCCGTGCTGGAAGGCTGGTACACGAAGAACGGCAGCAAGTGGCAGACCATGGACGAAGTCATGCTCCGGTACCGCACTGCGTCGTTCTTCGGCAAGCTCTACGCGCCGGAGCTCCTCATGGGGCTGCAGTCGGTCGAAGAGGCCCAGGACATCATCGAAGCATCGACGGGTCCGGACGGCACCATCAGCGTGAACGTGGAAGAGCTCCGCGGCAATGCACAGCCCACGCAACGCCAACCTGCGCCCACGGACGCGACGGACCTGGAAGCGCGCGAGCCCGCCGCACAAGCCGACACCTCCCCCTCGAAGGCGCAAGCCGAGGCCGGTACTCCGGCGCAGGGCGCGGCGGCGGCCGCCCCTGCCGCGCAGACGGAGCCGGCCGGCGCCCATCAGCCCCGGCAGACTGGTGCTGGAGCAGAAGACGCTGGCCTGGATCCGGCCGCGGTTGAACACCAGATCGTCAATGCCAAGACCCTGGACGTGCTCGACCTGGCCAGCGACTCGATCGAGGGCGTGAACGACCTAGGCGAGCGTGCGCGCCTGCACCAGATCTACCAGGAACGCCGCATTGCCATGGCCAAGCAGATCGAGCAGCAGGCTCAACAGCAGCAAGCCCAGCAACGCCCGGCCGCTACCGCACCCCGCCGCCGCATGGCCGCGCCGGAATAAGGAGACGCCGCCATGCTCAAGAATGCCAAGATTTACCGGCTCACGTCCGTCGGGCCCTTCTGGAACCTGGACGAATTGAACGACAAGCTGGCCGCGAATGCCTTCGTGCCCGGCGGCCAGCTGGAACTTCAGACGCTCGGCTGGGTGCCGCCGCGCGAGGGCGCCGAGCTGGCGCACGCCGTGGGCGGCAAGCTGCTGCTGACGCTGCGCGCCGAGTCCAAGCTCCTCCCCGGCAAGGCCATCAACCAGGCCACGGCCGCGCGCGCACTCGAAATCGAGGAGCAGCAGGGGTACAAGCCGGGTCGCAAGCAGATGAAGGAGATCCGCGAGCAGATCATCGACGAGAAGCTGCCTACGGCGCTGACGCAGTACGACGATATCCGCCTGTGGATCGACCCGATCGAGCGCTGGCTGATCATCGACACCAGCACGCCATCGAAGGCTGACATGGTCATCGGGCTCCTGGCCAAGTCCATCGAGCCTTTCCCGCTCGAAAACCTGTATGTCGTGCAGTCGCCGACGTCCGCCATGACGGGCTGGCTGGCAGAGGATGAAGCTCCGGCCAACTTCAGCATCGACCAGGACGCCGAGCTGCGCGCTACGGGCGCCAGCGGCGCCGCCATCCGCTACGTCAAACACTCGATCGACGCCGACGACGTGCGCCGGCACATCCAGTCCGGCAAGCAGTGCACGCGCCTGGCCATGACCTGGGCGGACAAAATCTCGTTCGAGCTGACCGAGGACCTGGATATCCGCAAGATCCGCGCGCTGGACGTGCTGAAAGAGAACCACCCAGCCAACGACACGGACGCCGAAGTCTTCGACGCGGAATTCCTGCTGATGACCGGGGAAATCACCAAGCTGCTGGCCGATTTGGTCTACGCCCTTGGCGGCGAGAAGCAGTTTCATGATGCAACCTCCGGCGCCGCCGCGCCGACGGCGGGTCAGCTTCCGCTCGAAAGCGACGAAGACAGCGACGGCGCCGGTGACACGATCGACCCACTTTATACCGAGGCCGTCATGGTGGTGCGCAAGCACCGACGCGCCTCCATTTCCCTCATTCAACGCCATCTGCGCATTGGCTACAACCGCGCCGCCCGTCTGCTGGAGAGCATGGAGCTCGCCGGCGCGGTCACGGCCATGCAGTCCAACGGCAGCCGCGAGCTGCGTGCCTAAGGAGCAATCATGCGAATCAATCGTCTCACCATCGAGAATTTCCAAGGCGCGCGTACCGTTGACCTGGATCTGCGAGCGCCAGCGGCGCTGATCGCCGGCCCGAACGGCGCCGGCAAGTCCAGCATCGCGGAGGCCGTGCGCCTGGCCTTCCTGGGCACACCCGAGCGCGTCGGCCTGAAAAAGGAATTCGGCGCCCTGGTCACCGACGGCGCGAAGGTCGGTGCCGTCGCGCTGGACCTGGATGAAGGCATGATCGGCGTCAGCTTGCCGAAGGGGACCCAATCTGGCGAAGCTCTGATGCCGACGTCGCCCGCCCTTCCCTTTGTGCTGGCACCCGAGCGCTTCGCCGCCGCCAAGCCGGACGAGCGCCGCACCTTGCTGTTCGCGCTGACGGGAACGAACGTGAAGGCCGACGAGATCGAGCGCCGCTTGCTGACCCGCGGCTGCAGCCCGCTCCTTGTCCCGTCCATCAAGCCCATCCTGCGCGGCGGCTTCGCTGCCGGCGCGGACTATGCCAAGCAACAGGCCACCGAAGCCAAGGGCGCCTGGAAAACGGCGACAGGCGAGCAATGGGGAAGCCAAAAGGCCGAAGGTTGGGCCGCGGAAGTCCCGCCGTTCGACCAGGCCGCGCTGGTGGGCGAGCGCGCGGCGCTGGCAGGGGTCGACGCCAAGCTGGAGCAGTACACCAAGACCTTGGGCGCGATGGAACAGAAGGCAGCGGCCTATGCGGCCGCGCGCGACCAGATCGCGGCCCGCCAAGCCAAGGCCGCCCAGCTGCCGGCGCTGCGCCAGAAACTGGAGTTCGACCAGGCCGAACACGAGGACCTTGTCGAGCACGTCGCCGCGCTGCAGGCCAAAGCAGGAACCGGGCCGCGGGTCGGCCTTGTCCATGACTTGGCAAGCTGCCTTTCGCACCTCTGGGCATCCGAGGCGTCCAAGAACGTGGCGTTCGGCATTGGCCTGGACATTAAGGCGGTGCTGGCGACCTATGAACGCCAGTACGGCAAGATCGGGGCCGCCGGCGATACCGAAGCCGCCGCCGCGTTGCCCAAGGCCATCGAAGCCCGCGACCTCATGGCGCGCAGCGTCGAGAACGACCGCCGCGACATCGCCGCGGCCGAAGCGGCAGCCGCCCAGCTGCAGGACGAAGCCGCGCTGGAGGAGATCCAACCCGCCGACGTCGAGGCGGCCCGCGCCAAGGTGACCGCGCTGCGCGCCGAACGCAAGGCGATCGATGATCGCGTGCAGAGCCTGACGAACGCCAAGCAGGCGGCGGCCAGCGCCACCGAGCGCACGGCGAACGCCACCCGCTATCACACGGAAGTCACCGACTGGCTGGCGATCGGCGACGCCTTGTCGCCCGATGGCATTCCGGGCGAAATCCTGGCCGAGGCCCTTCAGCCCGTCAACGACAAGTTGGCCGGCCTGGCCGAACTGGCGGGCTGGCGCGCACCGGCCGTCGGCGCCGATATGGGCATCACCTGGGGCGGCCGCCCCTACCGCCTGCTGTCCGAATCAGAACGCTGGCGCGTGGATGCTCTGTTCGGCGCGGCGCTGGCCGAGATTTCAGGTCTGCGCATGTTGATCCTGGACCGCTTCGATTGCCTGGACATGGCTGGGCGCGCCGATGCGCTGGGCCTGGTCGATGCCCTGGCCGCCGACGGCCGCATGGACACCATCCTGGTGTTGGGCACGCTCAAAGCCGCGCCGCCCGCCCCCTCTGACGCCTTCACCACCTTCTGGATTGAAAACGGCACCACCGAGCAGCCCAAGCTGCGCGCCGCGGCTTGAACAAGGACACCGTCATGAACCTGGGATTCTTCTACGACACCGAAACGACCGGCCTGCCCCTGTTCAAGGAGCCGTCCGAACACCCCGACCAGCCGCACATTGTGCAGTTGGCCGGCGCCCTGGTAGACCTGGACTCTCGCGAAATCGTCGCCAGCCTGGATGTGATCGTGCGCCCCGACGGCTGGGAGATCCCGGACGAGGTTGCAGCCGTGCACGGCATCACGACCGAACACGCTCGCTCCGTCGGTATCCCGGAATCGCTGGCGCTGTCCCTCTTCCTTGAGCTGTGGGGCGGTCGCCAGCGCATCGCCCACAATGAAAGTTTCGATGCGCGTATCGTGCGGATCGCGCAGCATCGCGCCGGCGAGCCGGAACAGGATCTCGAGCGCTGGAAGACCGGGCCCGCCCAGTGCACCGCGCGCCTGTCCACCAACATTATCCAGCTGCCGCCCACGGCGAAAATGCTGGCCGCCCGCCGCACGCACTACAAGACCCCGAACCTTGGCGAGGCTGTCCAGTTCTTCACGGGCAAACCCCTGGAGAACGCTCACAGCGCGATGGCGGACGTCCGCGGCTGCATGGACGTCTACTTCGGGATCCTGGATCGCCAGCGGGAGGCCGCATGACCGCCATCCGACACCACTCCTCGGAAATGCAGACAGCGCGCCGCATGACCGCCGAGCAGCTGCGCCTGCTGGGCGTCGTACTGAGGCCCACCACCACCAACGTGCAAATGGCCGAACTGATCGCCGAACGCATGGGCTGGGCAGCGCCGGAGCCTACTCCCGCGGCATTGCTGCCTTTCTTCACACGCTTCCTGGACGTCAGCAGGGCGGGCGTAACGCCCCCGCCCTATCGCCCCGTCACCCGTCGGCCCATGCGCCACGACCTGGCCATGCGCACTCTTGCCGCGCGGGCCGCCGCGGCGCAGCCACCTCTGATCGCCGCGGCCAGCAACATCGTCACCTGGAGGGAACTCGCAGCATGAGCTTTCACACGACCATCGCACGCCTGCGCGAAGCAGCCGCCGCCCGCGTCAAAGGCGAGGCGCCGGAGACCTGCCGCGTACAGCGCGAAGACTTGCGCGTCGCCCTGCATGTCATCGATCGCCTGGACAGCGACTTGCGCCAGGCCGGCGTGTTTACCCAGGGTACTGTGGCCGCCGACCGCCAGGAGCGCAGCGGGGAGGCAAACCTCAAGCCGATTACGCGCTATTCCATCTTCGGCCACCTCATAGGCCCGGACCCGCAAGGGCTTTACGTTCGCTACGAGGATCACCGCGCCGCACTGTCCGCGCAACCCGGCGCGCAGAAGAAGGGGGTGAGCGATGCGTGAACGCCCCATCCCCTTCAATGTCGCCATGGTGCGCGCCATCCTGGGAGGCGACAAGACGCAAACGAGGCGGGCCGTGAAGCTTCCACACCACAATCCTCTCGGCCAATGGGAGCCGACCACGGTCGGGGGACCCGGCGTGCGTTTCTCCGACGGCGCGCCCGCTCCCAGTCAAGCCGCGATCTGGCACACCCGCACGGGTGACGCGCTCCTCTGCCCTTACGGGCAGCCCGGCGACCGGTTGTGGGTGCGTGAGCCCTGGCGCTGCACCGCCGACCTGGACAAGCACAGCGGCAACCAGATGGCCGACCTGTGTCTGGACGCGGGCTACAACGCGCCCTGGGCGCCGATCCAGTACGAGGCAGATGGTCAGCGTGTGAATTGGCGGCACACCGGCATACCGCCCCATGAAGGCCCGCCTCGGCCCGGCCGCTACCGCCACGCGCGATTCATGCCGCGCTGGGCCTGCCGCCTGGTGCTGGAGATCACGCGCGTGCGTGTGGAGCGGTTACAGGCTATCAACCACGTGGATGCGATCGCCGAAGGCGTCGGACTGAATCCGGCCGCCGCAGACGTGACCATGACCTCGCCGGAGGGCGACCCGCTACCGCGCGTCATGTTCCGCGCTCTGTGGGAGCAAATCAACGGCTCCGAGGCCTGGGCCGCCAACCCGTGGGTGTGGGTGGTGGAGTTCCGGCGTGTAGCGGGCGGGGGGCAATAATGAAGCCCTACCTCTCTGACGCCGAGATCGACGAGATCTGCGAACCGCTGACGCAGCCGCACGCCCAGATCCGATATCTTCGCAACCTGGGGGTGCCAGTCAGCCGCAAGCCCGGCGGGCGCCCGCTCGTCGGCCGCGCCGCCTTTGATCGTGTCATGGCGGGTTCGCCCCCTGAAGCCGCGAACGACGCTCAGCCTTCGGCCGACGCGCCCCAGCCGGACCACGCCGCACTTCAGCAACTCTTCAACAAGCAACGGAAGCATGGGACGCAAGCGAAAATCGGGTGACCTGGGGCTGCCGCCGCGGGTTTACCTCAGACACGGCGCCTTCTACTACGTCCACCCTGGCACCGGGAAGTGGGAGCGGATCGGGACCGACATCGTCGAAGCAAAGCGGCGCGGTAACCTTTACAACGATCCCGCCGGGGAGTACGGCACTGTGGCCTACTGGCTTGGCATGTTCATCGCCGACTGCCAGAAGCGTATCGGCCTGCCGAAGATCCGACGCGGGATCGCCCAGCGCACATACGACGACTACGCAGGCGCGGTGAAGCCACTGACCGCGTTCTTCGGCAAGATGCAGCCCAATCAGGTCCAGGGCTACCACGTCGCACAGTACCTGGACGCCGGCGCGAACGCAGATCGCGCAGTACGAGCCAACCGCGAAAAGGCGTGCCTGTCAGCCGCGTTCACCTGGATGATGCGACGACCGGAGACCGGCGCCGCGGCCAACCCATGCTTTGGCATCGCCCGTAATCCCGAGCAGAAACGCGACCGGTATGTCGACCACGACGAGTACGCGCTGATCTACGCGAAAGCCTCCAAACCAGAGAGGATCCTGATGGACTTAATCTACAGGACGCTGCAACGTCCTGAGGACATCATTACGTGGACGGCCGCCAATCTGGTCAACAAGCGCGAGGCGGACGGCACCGTCCAGCGCGTGATCCGCAATCGCCAGGCGAAAACCTCCCAAGTCGTGGACATCCGCGTCACGCCAGAAATCGAAACGATCCTGGCCAGGGCGGCCCCTGGTGACGCAATCCTCGGCCCTGGGCTGCACCTGGTCCGTACGCGCAAGGGCGAAGCCTACACCTACGACGGCATATCAGCCATGCTGCGCCGCCGCGTGTACAAGGCCGTCAAGGAGGGCAAGCTGGCCGAACCTTTCGGGTTCTACGACCTGAAGGGCAAGGGCGCAACGGATATGTGGCTGGCCAAGGTGCCGTTGACCGATATCCAGGTGCTGTGTGGTCATGAGTCCGTGCGAACAACGGAGATCTACGTAAAGGCCCGCTGGCGGGGCACTGTCAGCCCGAATAAAACGGCCCTTCCGGCTGTCTAAAATGGAGCGGTGACGCCAGAAAATACGCGGCCCTCAGGCCTGGTTAGATCGTCGAAATATTGGACAGTTTACGGGCATATTCCTATATCTGGCGCGGCTTTCCGGCCAGTTCAGACACCGGAATCATAATCCGCAGGTCCCCTGTTCGAATCAGGGATGCGCCACCAAGATTCAAAGCCCGGAACCACTTTGGTGGCTCCGGGCTTTTTCGTTGTGGCGTCCGATCTCGGCGCATTCGAAGCCCCCTATCTTCAGGGCAACCGCACCGCGTCGCGCCGCCTCCCGCCCCAGGTCGCCGCCAGACTGGCCACGAAGGCGCCGATCAGCATCGAGGCGAAGCCCCACAGCGCGAATGCTGCCGCGGCCTTGCGGGCCTGGTCTGCGGCCTCCTTGGCCTTTTGCCGGGCGTCGTCGGCAGCCTGTTTCATGTTCTGCACGGCCTGCTCGACGCGGCGCTGCGCCGCCGCCGGCTCCATGCCGGTCTGCGCAGCCACGACCTTCACGACGTAGTCGCGGTCCTCGCCCGTCATCGAGCCGCGCGCCGCGCTCATCGCCATGATGCGGCCCACCTCTACTCTCGCGCCGTTGCGGTCGGCGCTGGCGTCGGGCCGTTCGGAACGCAGCAAGGCGTCTGAAAAATAGCCCTGCATCTGCGACATTCCCTCGCTCCCGCCCGCGGCAGCGGCGGCCGTCGCAGCGGTGCCGGCGCCGGCCGCAACGGCTGCGCCCGCCTTGGCGACGCCCGAAGCCAAGGCCGCGATGGAAGCGCCCAGCAACACGGCGCTGACGACCGCGCTCAACGCCCACACCAGAAAGCCGTGCGCTGTGTCGCGGAAGTAAACCTCGTCAGAGTGCACGTCGACCCATTTGGTGCGCAGCCGCCCCGCGACGTAGCCGCCGATGCCGTAGGCAACGATCTGCGTGGCCAGCATCCACACGATGAGGCCGATGCCTATTGCAGGCGCAGTCGCGCCCTCGCCGCTCCAGGGTGAAACAGAAAGAAAGCCCAGCCCGGTGCCGCCAGCGAACAATGCCAGGGAAAGGGCTGCGGCGATGACCGCCCCGGCGATCACCGCGGCCCAGGATACGGCGGAGATGGCGGACTCCCTCGGCGGCACGCCGCCGGGATAGGGCTGGCTCAATGAAGTTGCGTTTTCCATGGATCTGTTCCTTGTTCACGGTTCATCGCGGCTGCTCGAATACGTGCCGCCGCGGCGGAAAACCTCTCGGTTCAATGCCAAAAAAGCGCCAGCAGAATGATGATGGGAATGGGCACGCCCAACAGCCACAGCAAGATGGAACGCATAAAGCCTCCTTGGATGATGTCCTGCACGTTGCGCGCAGCGCTCAGGCCAGATCGATCGTGCCGGGCGCGCGCGGATTCGGCGGCGGCTGCACGGGATCGATGACGTCGGGATCTCTGCGCGGCCGCGTCGGATCCAGCGGCGGGTCGTCCGGCGGCGGATTGCTGGGAAAGGCGGGATCGTCGGGTTCGGGCGGGTCGCCCCCGCCGGGTTCGCGATGCATGGACTGGGACATGGCTTGCTCCTGAAAGTGGCGCCAGGCGCGCCGCCCAGTCCCATCAGCAAACCGCATTCCCGGCCCGTTGCGCGGGAATGCAAAAAAGCCCTCTGTGCGAGGGCTTTCAGGCGTGCGCAGCCGGCGGGGTCAGGATTTGCTCTTGCCTTCCCTGGCCGGTTCGGCGGCTTTCTGCCCGCCGCTGCCCAGGAACTCAACGACGGCGGCCTTGCCCGCGGCGGAGGCTTCGTCCTGGCTGGCATAACGCCTGGGCGAATAATTGGTGCTGCGCACATTGCCGGATTCGGGATCAAACAAGGTGATGATCCAGGCGAATTCTCCCGGCATCAATTGCCTGACTTGCAACGTGGCGCGCGTGCCTGGGCGCAGTTGCGGCATGGGGCGGCCTTTAACGTGACTCGACGCCGCCATCGTAGCGCAAGACGCACCGGCGCAAACCCGGCGCTGGCGACACGGCGATGAATGCTGCGACCGCACATGAATTCATGCTGCACACCCCGCAGCAAAAACACCACAAACCGCGCATTGCGTCAGGAAAACCCTAGGGCCGGTTGCGCCAATACAGGCGCACAATCAATACAAACATCTAGACCGCTCAGCGGCAGCCGCATCCCTTTAATCAGGCGAGGACGGAGACAACATGACTTATGTAGCAGTGGTTATCAGCTGTTTGATGGTTGTGGGTATCGTCGCGTTGGTGATTCAAACGGTTCAAAGCGCAGGGTCCGAACCCTGGCTGAGAATCTCGGCGGCGATTACCAGTTCCTTGTTTGCTTCACTCTTGTTGATTCCGCTCGGATACGCGGTCGCGCAGACCGTGCTGATCGAATAATTCCATCATTGCAACGCATGCGCCTGGGGCTACGCGCCCCGGGCGGCTTTGCCGCGCGTTGCGGCCCAGCACAGCAGCGACCCGGCGGTCACCATGGCCACGCCCTGCCAGAACGACGCGGTCAGGCGGGTCGACAGCCACACGGCGGCAAAGAATGTTGAAAACACCGGGGTGAAGTAGGACGCCGTGGCCAGCAAGGTCAGGTTGCCTTTGAGTATCCCTACGTTCCACAGCGCATAGCCCGCTGCCATGGCGCCGCCGGTCACCAGCAGCTCCAGCGTGGCGGGCCACGTGAAGGCCAACGCAGGCTCGGCGCCCGACAGGTACTTGATCCACAGGGCAAGCGCGGTCAGCATGAAGAACAAGGCAACGCCGTTCTTGCCATCGGCGAATCGCGTCGTGACGTTGCAATAGACGGCCCAGATCACGGCGCCGCTGAAGGCCAGCCCATAACTGAGGGGATTGCTGGACACGTTGGCGAGGGTGCGCTCCCAGGATAGCCCGCCGGATCCGCCCAGGACCCAGACGATGCCGGCAAGCGACAGCAGTATGCCGGGCACCACCCACGCATTGGCGCGCTGGCCATTGATGAGCATGGCCAGAATCACGGTAAAGCAGGGCCAGAGATAGTTGACGATACCCAGCTCGATCGCCTGCCCCCGATTGGCGGCGAATCCCAGGGAGAGCGAGAGGCAGATCTCGTAGGCAACGAACAGCAGGCTGCCGACGATGAGATAGGAACGCGGAAAGGTCCGCAGCTTCGGAAAGCCCAGCAGCAGCACCAGGAACGCCGAACCCGCCGTGTAAATAAGCGCGGCGCCGCCGACCGGCCCAAAGCTTTCGCTGACGCTGCGGATCAGGCCGACCACGGTGCCCCATAGCAGCACCGCCAGCAAGCCCAGTGAAGTCGCCGTGTTCCGGCTCAGGGAGAGTTGCATTACCGATTCCGATTGCCCGCCTTGGGGCGTCAAGCCGGGCAGTTTAGCGAAAAGCCGCACGTCCCGCGGCGGCGCTCCGCCTTGCAATGAAGCCAGCCCCCCCCCGTATTCAGAATGCCCGCCAGAACAATGCAGAAAAAGGAGCAAGCGCCGCATGACCATATCCACACGCAGATTGAGCGACGTGCTGGCCAGCACGGAATCGGGCCGGCTCTACCGGATTGAGGTGTTCTTGCGGGCGGAAATGCCGGGAACAGCCGCGGCCCGGCCTAGCGCGGCCCGGCCTGACGCGGCCCGGCCTGACGCGGCCCGCTACATACACCGCACCACCGAGGGGGAGCTGGTGTTGCCGCTGGACCGGAACCGGTACAGGCTGAAATCGGGCGAAGTCCTGACCGCCCTGGCGCCGCCGCTCTCCGAGTCCTGAGGCGCGCGGAGCTACTGATCCGCCTCCACCCTGCGCTTGCCCTGTCCCTTGGCCTTGTACAGCGCCCGGTCCGCGCGCTCCAGCAATTCGCGCACGGTGACGCCGGATTGCGGATACACGGCAATGCCCACGCTGGCTGACACGGCGACAGTGACGTCGGGATACGGCAGGGACAGGTTTTCGACCAGCGCCTGCGCGACATGCCCGGCGTTTTCCTTGTCCGCGCCCAGCAGCAGGACCGCGAATTCATCGCCCCCAAGCCGCGCCGCCACGTCGGACACGCGGATCGCGTCAGCCATGCGCTCCGCCGCTTCCTGCAGCACGGCATCGCCGGCGGCGTGGCCATGCAGGTCGTTGACCGCCTTGAAGCCGTCCAGATCGATCGCCAGGATGGCGAAGGATTCACCGCTGCGCTGCGCCACCGCCAGCTCGCGCAGCACCAATTCGTTGAACAGCACGCGGTTGCACAGGCCGGTCAGCGGATCGTAGTGCGCCAGGTGCTGGGCATGCGTCAGCATGCGCGAGGCCTGTACCAGGGCGCCGCCCACTTCCGCAACCTCTTTGACGCGCGTGCCCGGCACCGTCACCGCATGCCCCTTGCCCAGCGCCAGCGCCGGCGCGACCAGGCTCTGCACGGACGAGGTCAGGCGGCTGGCCAACCGCAAGGCCAGCAGCAAGCCCAGGCCGAAGGCCAACAAGGTGCCCAGGGCAATCCAGGCGATGGAGCGGTAAAGATCCGTGGTCAGCAGACTCATCGGAGCGCCGGCGGCAACCGTCCAGCCGGATAACGACGAGCGGCTGAAGGCGGTGTAGACGGGCGTGCCTTCCTTGGTAATGGTTTCCAGCGAGCCCTCGCTTTCCTGCTGCACCGCCCGCGCCAGTTCGGGAACGGCCTTCTGGCCCACGAATTTCGAGGTGTCTCGTGTGCGCGCGAGGATCGTGCCGCTGTCGTCCAGCACGGCTGCCACCCAGCCGTCCGGCAGGGCGCGCCTGCCCAGCAGATTGCCGATGCGTTCAGGCAGGATGCCAACGTTCAAGCTGTATGCGACCTCGCCGTTGCGCAGCACCGGCACGCCCAGCGCAATCAGGGGGCCTTGATTGACCCTGCTGGTGAACAGCCCCGTCAGCACCGCCGTGCGCGTCTGGAAAACGTGGGCCAGCTCGGCGGACGCGCCGGTCGGCGGCAAGGCGTTGCCGAACGGCACGGACGTATTGATCAACTGGCGGCCATCCTTGTCGGTCAGGACATAGCTGTCGATGATCTGGAAACGCACGGATTCACGCGCGCGCCGATGAAAACCGGCCAGATCGCCGGCGACGAGATCTGGCGACGACGCCAGCATTTGCAGGCCGGCCTCCACGCCGGTGAGTTCGCGGTCGAGAATCGCGGTGAGATTGCGTGCCAGGAATATCGTGTCGCGGAAGATCCGCTCTTTCTGGATGACGTAGCTTTCGTAGACCGCCACGGACGCCATGACCAGCGCGGGCGTGATACACGCGAACACGAGTGTGAGCAGGCCCGTGCGCATGGAATAGCGGCGCGGCCGACGCGTCCGCGCGACGGCCAGGCTCTCGGCGTCAGCCACGGGGGCCTCGCCTTGCGACGTCCGCAAACGTCGGCCTGCCGATCGAAACCACACCTCTGGACCCATGCGCCTCCCGATACGCTCCGCTCGGCCCACGGCCAGAGGACGAACGAACGTCAGAAATTATTGCAGAAGTTCGCAATCGCACAATCCGCGCCATGGGAATCCCCTCGCCGCGTCAAGACGGATGTGGCGTAACTGGCGCGTCCCCAATTTACTACAGAGGCGCGCCGCCGGGTACGTCTACCGGTCTTCCAGATCCGGGGTGCCGGTGAACTGGGTCTTGAGCAGCGTCAGCGCCCCTTTTTCAGCCAGCGCCTCATTGGGAAACACATGCTTGGTGTCTTCCAGCACCGGGAATCCGAAGACCCGCACCCGGGCGTGATAGCCGTCGGGCGTCTCGGCGAATTCGATGTCGAAGTTGCGTTCTTCGATCCAACCCGATCGATGCAGTTTCCATTCCATGTCCGACGCGCTCCCGAAAAGTCGAGGTTGATACGACAGGCCGGCCCCGATGGAAGCCGGCCTGCTACACCATACACCCGTCTTGCAACGGACGGACTGGCGGGCGATCCGCCGCGCCTACTTTCGGGCGCGCGACTTGTCTGCGGCGTCGTCCGTGAATCCTTCCACCGGCGGGGCAAACAAATCCCAGCTTGCCATGAACAGCGCGGCAATCAAGGGGCCGATCACGAAGCCGTTCAGGCCGAACAAAGCCATGCCGCCCAGCGTGGATATCAGCACCACATAGTCCGGCATCTTGGTGTCCTTGCCGACCAGAATGGGGCGCAGCACGTTGTCCACCATGCCGATGACCAGCACGCCGAAGAGGATCAGCACGACGCCTTTGATCGTGGCCCCGGTCAACAGGAAGTAGATCGCGACCGGAGCCCAGATCAACCCCGCGCCGATCGCCGGCAGCAAGGACAGAAAGCCCATGATCACGCCCCACAGCAGCGCGCCCTGGATCGACAGGATCGAGAAGATGATGCCGCCCAGCGCGCCCTGCGCCGCGGCCACCGCGACGTTGCCCTTGACGGTGGCGCGCACCACGGTGGTGAACTTGCGCAGCAGATGCTGCTTGTGCGTGTCGCTCAGCGGCATGGCGCGCTTGAGCCGCGCCGATAGCTGCGGGCCGTCGCGCAACAGGAAGAACAGCAGGTACAGCATGATGCCGAAGCTGATCACGAACTGGAACGTGTCCTGCCCTATGTTCAAGGCCTGGGTCGCCAGGAACTGGCTGGCCTGCATGGCGCCCGCGCTGAGTTTTTCCTGCAGGCTCGGTATGTCGGCCAGGTCGAAGCGCGACAGCAGATCATGCACCGACGGCGGCAAAGCCGCCATGGCCTGCTGGAAATAGTCGCCGAAGTTGATCTGCCCGGACTTGACGCTCTGATAGAGGTTCGCCCCTTCGCGCACCAGCGATCCGCTGATGACGATGAGCGGCAGGATCACCAGCAGCAGCACCAGCAGCAAGGTGATCAGCGCGGCCAGGTTGCGCCGTCCGCCGATGCGCGCCACCAGCCGGCGCTGCAGCGGCGCAAAGATGATGGCAAGGACAGCGCCCCAGAAAACAGCGCCGTAGAAAGGCCACAACAACCAGCCGAATGCGATGGTGACCACCACCAGCAGGAGCAGAAAGGTTCTGTAGTGCATGCTGGAAGATTCGCTCATATTACGTCCCAGGCTCGGCTGACGCCGCGAGACCCGCATTGTACAAAGCGCCGTTCAGCGGGCGTCCTGCGGCTGCCCGGCAGCCTGGCGCAAGACGGCGCGCGCGTGCTCCAGAACATCCGACTGCGCGTTCAATCCCTGCAGGCGCAGGTTCAGCTCCTGCTGCAGCGTGGGCGTGGCGACACGCGCCTGCCCGTCCGTCAGCAGGATGTCCTGCGCATGGGCGGCGACGAAATCCGCCACGCCCAGCGCATCGCGCGCCACCGCGTCCATGGCGGCCGCGGCATCCAACACCTCGGCCGCGGGCGCCGTCACGGCTTCGTCATAAACACCGTCGTAGACGGGCGCCAGATCGGCCGGGAGCGCCAGCGCCGCACGCGCCTTATCCGCCTTGGCCTGGGCCCGCTGCACCTCGGCTGCCTGCTCGGCCAGCGTCTTGCGCGCGGCCTCCAGGCGGTCCCGCCGTTCCACGATATCGGCCACGGAACGCAGGGTCTCGGCTTCCGACGCGTCACGCATGGACGCCGCTGCCTGCGTCAGGATTTCCTGAAAATCGGCGATGACCTCATAGGCATCGGCATAGCCGCCGATGGCCTCCTTTTCAGGTTCGCTCAGGCTGCCGATGGGCAGCAGCGACGCGCTGTTCATCCGGCTTTGCAGCAGCTGGATGAAGGCGGCCCGCTCCTGGGGTTCCTTGTTGACGCAGGCCGACAGAAACAGCATCGATGCCATCGCCAGGCCCAGCAGGCAAGCTCGCAGCAATGCCATGCCCATCCTCCTTGCATGCGGGTTCGCGAAACCGGCGCCGCCCGCGAACCGGGCGGCCGCCCTCCGGCAGATTATCCCGAAGGCGCTTTCCGACGCTGCCAGCGGGCGGATTTTGTTGCTATCGAAGCGTGTTGACACAGGGTGCGCCGCCCGCATCATGGCTTCAGGGGATACGCCATGGCGCAGCGGCGCGCAGGATCAAAACCCATGGCCGCCTCATGGCTCAGGCGCGTCCGCAACCCGGGCGAGAGTTCCCCTGTCGCGACGTCGACGAAACCTTGCCGCAGATAAAACGGCCTGTTCCAGGATAGTTCGCGGTCGGTGGTCAGCACCACGAACCGGTAGCAGCCGGCATTGCGGGCATGCGCACACACGGCGGCCAGAAGCGCCCGGCCCAGGCCGCGCCCCTGCCACGGCAGCGCTACCGCCATTTCGGCCAGGTAGAGATCGCCATCCATGGGCCGGGTCAGCGCAAAGCCTGCGGCTTGGCCCTCGCCTTCTGCGATCCAAAGCAATCCGGCCGCCTGCGCCTGCGCCAGCTCGGCGTGCGGCGCCGTATCGTCGCCGGCGGCCCACGCCATGTGCGTGCCCAGGAAGCGCCGCGCGGCGGAGCGTTCGATATCGGCCAGGCTGGCCAGGTCTGAAGGTCGTGCGAGTCTGATCATAGGCATGGCAGTATGCCTGATGCGGGCCTGTAGTCCGATCCCATAAAATGGCGTTTTCCGCCATTACGGCCCTGCAACACAGCTCAGCCCCAAGACATGACTCAAAACGCCACCTCCGATACCTGGGGCTTTGCCCATCCCGATTGCCGCGGCGCGGCCGCCCTGCTGTTCTTCATGACCGATCTGGCGCGGGTGGTCAACCAGTACCTGAGCCCTGGGCAATTGTCCGACGAGGCGCTGGCCGACGCGCAAAAGGCGGTCGACGCCTTGCTGGCCCGCTATGTGGAGATCCAGGCCGCCCCCGAAGCCTTCGACAACGAGCGCATCGAACTCGCCCTGGAAACCGAAAACCAGCCGGACGGCCAGACCAGCGCGCAAGTGGCGCTGCGCATGTCGCCGCGCCTGGAAGGCCTCATCATCGAAGCCCAGCGCCAGGCTCGCCCGGCAACCCATTAAAGGCCAAGGACGGAGGAGGAGTCTCCTCCCTACCACAAAACACTTGCCAAAAGCATCAACTGCCTGTAATATTACTGGTTGAGTTCTGCCGTTTTCGCCAAATTCCATACGAAAAAACGCGGTGATAAACGACGGCGCTGGCACTGAGGCCTGTACATCAGCCCCTCCCCAGACGCCGAAGCAGACCCTCGAAAACATCCAAGCCCAAGCATCCCGTCCCATTTGCGAAAACCGCAAATCCGGATTGCGGCCTGGAACAAGACGCCTTCACCAAACCGCCAGTCCGGCTTGGCAAGAAGCAACAAGACAATCAGCGGCGCTTACAACACGCGCAAGCGACGATTACCGATAACCGCGCCGCAATCAGCAGGGCCTGCCTGTCCTGCACGAACCCTCGGGCCGCGTACGTCCGCACGCATGCTTTGCGCATGTTCGCGCATCGCGCAGCCCGAAACGATGCTGTCCCGGACTGATGGACAGCATTGCGCCGCCTGGCCGTGCGCGCAAAACATGAGAATGCGCAAAAGGACGGCGGCAAATATGCGTTAGTGTCACGACACGCCTGTCCGATTCGATACGGCTGGCAGCGGCACGCGGCAGGAATGCTGCACGCCACGCGACCAGACGCGGCTTTTCCCATAACTAGAAACCAAGAGAACAAACACCATGAATACTCGTTTCACGACTTCGGACCTGATCCGACGCCCGGCCCATACCACGCTGGACAACATGCCGATCCATATCGGCGACATCGTTTACCTGAAGCCCGCAAATGGCCCGGAAATCCGCGCCACGGTCATCTACAACGCGCCCATCGACGGCACGACCACCTACACGACGGAAGTCGTGCCCTGCGGCGCACCCGCGCAAAAGGCCCCCGGCCAGCGCATCCGCTTCCGCCATGAGCACGTGCATCGCATCGAACCGGTGCGCAGCGCCACTCACTGAAGCGGTACCCCGCCCCGTTGCGCCAGCAACGGGGCAATTTGTGCGTGATAAAGTCCCCGGCAATACAGCCCTGGCGATCCCACCATGCAGAACAACCGTCTCGCGGTCCACATCTGGGACCTTCCCACCCGCCTCTTCCATTGGGCGCTCGTCGTCTGCATCGTCGGCGCGTTCGTCAGCGTGAAGCTGGGCGGCCTGTACATGGACTGGCACGTGCGCTTCGGCTGTACGGCGCTGGGCCTGATCCTGTTTCGCCTGCTGTGGGGATTCGTCGGCCCGCGCTACGCCCGCTTCTCGCACTTCGTGCGCGGCCCGGCGGCCGTGGCCCGCTATCTGAAGGGCGCCGCGGCGCCCGCAGGCCACAACCCGCTGGGCGCGCTATCGGTGCTGGCGCTGCTGCTGGTCATCGGCTTCCAGGCGCTCAGCGGCCTGTTCACGACCGACGACATCATGACGCAGGGCCCCTTGTTCGGCCACGTCAGCGAATCCATTTCCGCCGCCATGACGTCCTGGCACAAGCTGAACGAGTGGGTCATCCTGGCCCTGGTCGCCCTTCATATTGCAGCTGTGCTCTGGTACGCGCTGGTGCGCCGCAAGCGCCTGGTGCGCGCCATCATCACCGGCAAGGTCGATGCCAAGGACGTGCCCGCCGGCACGCCCCCCACGCAGGACGGTTTCGCCGTCTGGCTGCGCGCGCTGGTGCTGGGCGCCTGTGTCACGGTCCTGGTACTGTGGATCCGGTCGCTGGAAGTCGCGGCCGACATGTCTTTTTCCTGACGGTTCACGCAGCGTGAAAACAGCGCTGCGGCCCACTCAACGCCGCGCCTCGATCAAGTGCCGCGTCGAATGGGCCACGAACGGCTCTCCCCGGCGCATCCGCTGATCCAGCGCCAGCAGGGCATCGCGATACCTCGCCACCGAAAAATCGGGCACCCACCACACGCATTTGCGCAGGACCCAGATCACGGCGCCGACGTCATGGAACACCATCTGGCAACGGGTCGTGCGCAAGTCCGTCACGGCAAGTCCCGCGGCCCCTGCGGCGGCCGCCTCATCCTGCGGATCCCGCAGGCGCCGCTCTGCCGGCAAAGGCCCCAGGAAATGCTCGATCAGTTCAAAGGCCGAAGCCGGCCCCACGTGCTGGGCGAAGTAACACCCGCCCGGCTTGAGAACCCGGCGGACTTCTGCCCAGGCCGGGCTCACGGGATGCCTGGACGTCACGAGCTCAAACGACGCATCGGCAAACGGCAGGCCAGCGCCCGGCGCAGTCAGCACTAGCCGCACGCCACGAGCGGCCAGGCGTTCATGCGCTTTCCTGGCATTGGGCGGCCAGGCTTCGGTCGCGCACATCGTCGGTGGAAAGTACGGAGCCTCGTCCAGCACTTCGCCGCCGCCCGTATCCAGGTCCAGCGCCGACCGCACTGTGGCCAGGCGCTGCGCAAGCAGCCTGGCGTAGCCCCACGGCGGACGCTCCTCGGAAGCGCGCCCCGTCAGCCAGCCGAAGCCCCACCCGCTGACATCGGCGGCGTCGGCCTCTGCCACCAGTTCATCAAAGGATTTCATCCCCTCTCCCCTGCGCGGGACCGACGCGCAATCCCAGGGACTCACGCTCGGCAACGCCATAAAAAAAAAGCGCCAACGGTTACGCTGGCGCCTCTTTGTCCATATGCCGTCCGCGGACGGCAGGCGCTTTATTTCTTCTTGCGATACGCGTCGTGACAGGCCTTGCAGCTTGCGCCGACGTCGCCGAATGCAGCGCGCAGCTTGTCCAGGTCGCCGGCATCGGCAGCGGCCGACAGCTTGACGATATTGTCCTGGAAGGCCTGCTGCTTCTGCTTGAAGCCCGCGGCGTCGCTCCAGACTTCAGGACGCGCGTCACCGCCTTCGGTTCCGGCGCCAAAAGCCGTCCACGGCAAGGCCGACAAGGTCTTCAGCACTTCCACATTGGCCTTGATCTGCGCGGCGTCATAGGGCTGCTGGCCCTTGACCACCGGCGCCATGCGGCCGAAGTGGGAAGCCATCAGCGTCAGCGCCGACTGGCGGTACTTGATGGCGTCCTCGGACTTGGCGAACTGCGCGGACGCGCTCGTCGCCAGCAGGGGCCCAACCGTCATACAGGCCAACGCGGCGAGCGTGGACAACTTCTTCATTGCAATCTCCCGTAAGGTCAACAGAAGCCGCGCACCCCGGGCGCGCGGCAAGGCGACTATACCGCCCGGGCCAAGTCAGCGGCCAGCCCGATGTAGGAGCGCGGGGTCATCGCCAACAGGCGCGCCTTGGGCTCTTCGGGCAGGGCCAGGCCCTGGATGAATTCTCGCAGGCCTTCCTCGGTGATGCCCTTGCCGCGCGTCAAGGCCTTGAGCTGTTCGTACGGCTGCGGCAGGCCATAGCGGCGCATGACGGTCTGCACCGGCTCGGCCAGCACTTCCCAGCAGGCGTCGATGTCGGCGTCGATGGCGACGGTGTTGACTTCAAGCTTGCCCAGGCCGCGCATGCAGGCATCCCAAGCCACCAGGCAGTAGCCCAGGCCCACGCCCAGGTTGCGCAGGACGGTGGAGTCGGTCAGGTCGCGCTGCCAGCGGGAGATCGGCAGCTTGTCCGCGAGGTGGCGCAGCACGGCGTTGGCCAGGCCAAGGTTGCCTTCGGAGTTTTCGAAGTCGATCGGGTTGACCTTGTGCGGCATGGTGGAGGAACCGACCTCGCCTTCCTTCAGGCGCTGCTTGAAATAGCCCAGCGCCACGTAACCCCAGACGTCGCGATCCAGGTCCAGCACGATGATGTTGGCGCGCGTGATGGCGTCGAACAGGGCCGACATCCAGTCATGCGGTTCGATCTGGATGGTGTGGCGGTTCTGGGTCAGGCCCAGGCCGGCCAGCACGCGCTGGCTGAAGGCGGGCCAGTCGATTTCGGGGTAGGCCGACAGGTGCGCGTTGTAGTTGCCGGTGGCGCCGTTCAGCTTGGCCAGCGGTTCGACGGCCTCGACCGCGGCGATGGCGCGGTTCAGGCGCGCGGCCACGTTGGCGAATTCCTTGCCCAGCGTCGTCGGGCTGGCGGGCTGGCCGTGGGTACGCGACAGCATGGGCTGATCGGCCTGGGCCACTGCCATGTCGTTCAGCTTGGCGGCGAGTTCGCGCAGGCGCGGCACCACGACCTCGTTGCGGGCGCGCGTCAGCATCAGCGCGTGCGAGGTATTGTTGATGTCCTCGGAGGTGCAGGCGAAGTGGATGAACTCGGCGGCGCGGGCCAGCTCGGCGTCATCGGCCACTTTTTCCTTCAGCCAGTACTCGACGGCCTTGACGTCATGGTTGGTGACGCGTTCGATGTCCTTGATGCGGGCGGCGTCGGCCTCGGAGAAGTCGCGCACCAATTGTTGCAGGCGGGCGCGGGCGGCTTCGGAGAAGGCGGGCAGCTCCGGCAGGCCGGCGTCGGACAGCGCGACCAGCCAGGCCACCTCGACCTCGACGCGGTGCGCCATGAAACCGGCTTCGGAGAGCAGGCCGCGCAGCGCGTCGCCCCGGGAAGCGTACCGGCCATCCAGTGGCGAAAGGGCGTTGAGTTGGCTGAGCTGATCGGCGATTTGCATGGTCTGGAGGAGAAAAAGCGGGGAATGAGCGAATCGGGCGATTTTATCATCCGGAAGCGCGCAACATTGTGGCAAACTGACGAAGATTCCGGCCTTTTGGCCGTCTTGCCGTCATGCGGCCTGCTATACTTCGGCCGCTTTCCGACTCCGCTTGTGACTCCATGAAACTGATCGGCTCGCTTACCAGTCCTTACGTGCGCAAAGTGCGTATCGTCATGGCCGAGAAAAAGCTGGACTACCGGCTTGAACTCGAAAACGTCTGGTCCGCCGACACGCAGATCCAAACGTACAACCCGCTGGGCAAGGTACCTTGCCTGGTCATGGAAGATGGCGGCGCCCTCTTCGATTCGCGCGTCATCGTCGAATACGTCGACACCCTGTCCCCTGTTGCCCGCCTGATTCCTCAGCCGGGGCGCGATCGCGCCGCGGTCAAGTGCTGGGAAGCCATCGCCGATGGCCTCCTGGACGCCTGCGTGACCATCGTCAAGGAAAACCAGCGTCCCGAGGCTCAGCGCAGCCCCGAATGGATCGAGCGCCAGTATTCCAAGATCCATGCCAGCCTTGACGCGATGAACAAGAGCCTGGGCGACAACGCCCACTGCATGGGCATCAACTACAGCCTGGCCGACATCGCCGTCGGCTGCGCGCTGGGCTATCTGGACCTGCGCTTCGCCGCGCTCGACTGGCGCACCAACCACCAGAACCTGGCCCGCCTGTACGACAAGCTGTCGCAGCGCCAGTCCTTCATCGATACCGTTCCAGGATAAGCCCCCCCCCCCCGAGGCGCTGCGCGCCTCCCCCCAGGGGGCGCCGCTACGGACCGGCAGAGCCGGATCCGTGCGGCCCGGCTTCTACTTGGCCTCGCCCCTGCTCCGCCCGCGCTTCCGTTCTGCCTTTGCCTCTGCGCCGCCTGTGCTTCTGCATCGGCGGCGCTTTTGCGTGAGCTGCGCCTTTCTATCGGCGCAGCCCTACCTGGCTCAGGCGTTGAACGTCTGCCAGGCCTTGAACAGCATGTACGCGGCCAGCGCGAACAGCAGGCAGGCGAACACGCGCTTCAGGGTCTGCACCGGCAGGCGGTGGGCCATGCGCGCGCCCAGCGGGGCCGTCAGCACGCTGGTGCAGACTAGCGCGATCAAGGCGGGCCAGTAGATATAGCCCAGCATGCCCGGACGCGTTTCGCCCGAGTTCAGGCCCGACACCACGTAACCGACGCTATTGGCCAGCGCGATGGGAAAGCCCAGCGCGGCCGAAGTCGACACCGCGTTGTGCAGGGCCACGTTGCACCAGACCATGAAAGGCACCGACAGGAAACCGCCGCCCGCGCCCACCAGGCCGGACAGAAAGCCGATGCCCGCGCCGGCCGCGCTGGTGCCCACCACGCCCGGCATCTGGCGGCTGGGCTTGGGCTTCTTGTTCTGCAGCATGCTCCAGCCGGAATAGCCGACGAACAGCGCGAAGAACAGCGACAGCCACAGCGTGCTGAGCGCGGCAAAGACCGCGCCGCCCGAAAGGAGGCCGCCGATGATGATGCCCGGCGCCATCGCCCAGACGATGTTCCATTTGATCGTGCCGCGCTGCTGGTGCGCCCGCACGCTGGAAATGGAAGTGAACAGGATCGAGGTCATCGACGTGGCGATGGCGGCATGCACCACCAGGTCGGCAGGCATGCCCTTCCACGCGAACAGCATCGTCAGGAAAGGCACCAGCAACATGCCTCCGCCTATGCCCAGCAGGCCCGCGGCGAAACCCACCACGCCGCCCAGCACCAGCAGGCAAATCACCATCGTTACATCCACAACTGTCTCCTCTTTCTTCTTGGTAATGAACAAAGCCCCAAGGGCCGCGCCCGAGGGGCTTTGATTGAAATCCGTGCACGTCACGCGGCGAATGCCGGCGCGGCGCCCATACCTACAGGATGATGCCGCCGCCCAGGCAAACCTCGCCATCGTAAAGCACGGCGGACTGTCCGGGCGTGACCGCCCACTGCGGTTCGGTAAAGCTCAGGCTGAAGGTGCCGTCGGCAGCGCCAGCCAGACTGCACGCGGCATCGGCCTGGCGGTAGCGCGTCTTGGCGCCATAGGCGCCCGGGGCTGGCGCGTGGCCGGCGACCCAGCTCGCGTCCTGCGCCCGCAGCTCGCCCGACAGCAGCCAGGGATGGTCATGCCCCTGCACCACGTAGAGCACATTGCGCTCCAGGTCCTTGCGCGCCACGTACCAGGCTTCGGCCGTGCCGTCCTCGCGCTGGCGCCCCTTCACCCCGCCCACGCCCAGGCCCTTGCGCTGGCCTAGCGTATAGAACGACAGCCCTTCGTGACGGCCTACCTTCTGACCTTCCGGCGTCATGATCGGACCCGGCTCGGTCGGCAGGTAGCGATTCAGGAACTCGCGGAACGGCCGCTCGCCGATGAAGCAGATACCCGTGGAATCCTTCTTGGCGGCGTTATGCAGGCCGATCTCGTGCGCGATACGCCGCACCTCGGTCTTGTGGATCTCGCCCAGCGGGAACATGGTGCGCGACAACTGCGCCTGATTCAGGCGGTGCAGGAAGTAGCTCTGGTCCTTGGACGCATCCAGCGCCTTGAGCAGCTGGAACTGCGTGCCGCCGCCTTCGGCCGGCACCTCGCGCACCCGCGCGTAGTGGCCGGTGGCGATATGCTCGGCGCCCAGCGCCATGGCATGGTCGAGGAAGGCCTTGAACTTGATCTCGGCATTGCACAGCACGTCCGGGTTGGGCGTGCGGCCCGCGGAGTACTCGCGCAGGAACTCCGCGAACACGCGGTCCTTGTATTCGGCGGCGAAATTGACGAACTCGAACTCGACCCCGACCAGATCCGCGACGCTGGCGGCGTCCAGCAGGTCCTGGCGGGTGGAACAGTATTCGGAATCATCGTCGTCTTCCCAGTTCTTCATGAACAGGCCGACGACCTCGTAGCCTTGCTGCTTGAGCAGCCAGGCGGTGACCGAAGAATCGACCCCGCCGGACATGCCGACGACAACGCGGCCTTTCTTGGTAAGTTTTTGACTCATGATGGGTCTATTTTAGATCGGTCCGTACATCTTCCTGCGGCTGCGGCTCGGCCGCCCGCGACACTTCCATCAGCCAGGTACGGAAAGCCTGCAGGGTGGGCAGGTTGGCCTTCTGCTCCGGATAGCACAGGTAGTACCCCATGCGCGCCCGTATCGGCAGCTGGATGGCGACGGCCAGCTTGCCGTCGCGCAGCTCGTCCTCGATCAGGCAGCGCGGAATCAGCGCCACGCCGAAGCCGGCCGCGGCCGCCTGCGACAGCAGCGCGTACTGGTCGAAGCGCGCGCCTTCCAGGCTGCGCCGGGTATCGCATCCAGCCTGCTCGAACCAGTCGCGCCAGCCTTCCAGCGCCGAGGTATGGTGCAGCAGCGGATAGGCCAGCAGATCCGCGGGCGCCGCACAGCCGCCCGGGATCAGGCGCGGGCTGCAGACCGGCAGGATTTCGCGGCCGACGATGTAGTCCGCCCCACTGCCCGGCCAGATGCCTTCGCCGAAGCGCACGGCAGCGTCCAGTTCAGGGGTGGAGAAATCATAGCCCTGGCGGTGAGGCAGGAATTCGACGTGGATGTCCGGCCGCAGGCGCATGAAGGCGGTCAGGCGCGGGATCAGCCAGCGCGCCCCGAAAGTCGGCATACAGGTCAGGTTGAGCGTGCCGCCCTGCCCCTGGTGCGCGATCAGTTCCACGGTGGCGGCTTCGATCTGGCCCAGCCCGGCCTGAATCTTGGTCAGGTAACTGCGTCCGGCCTCGGTCAGGACCAGGCCTTGCCTGATTCGCAGGAATAGTTCGATGCCGACGAACTCCTCCAGATGTTTCACCTGCTTACTGACCGCGCCCTGCGTGACACACAATTCCTGCGCCGCGCGCGTGAAACTGCTATGTCTCGCGGCGACTTCGAACGCCTGGAGATCCGTGAGTGAGGGACAGAATCGCCGCATGGATAAGGTACGCAAATTGTTTCAGGCCGCGCAACGAAAACGGCCCTGTTCCGGGCCGCCGCGAAAAGAGGCATGAAAAAAAGTCATAGCTTACGGAGAAACTTTCGTTTGCGCAAACCGGACCGCCAGGAAAGAATCGTTGCGTTTGCGTCTGCCTTTGCGCATCCGCTTTCCAATTCATTAGGGGAATCCATGCAACGCCGTAACGTAGTACTGGGCCTGTGCGTCGCCGCCGCGACCCTCGCCGCGCCGCTGACCTCGGGTATCGCGCACGCTGAAGACGCGTATCCGACCAAGCCCATCCGCCTGATCGTTCCCTTCCCGCCCGGCGGCACCACCGACATCGTCGGTCGCCTGTTCGCCGACAAGCTGGGCAAGGAGCTGGGCCAGACCGTCGTGGTGGAAAACCGCGGCGGCGCCGGCGGTTCGATCGGCAGCGCCTTCGTCGCCAGCAGCGCGCCGGACGGCTACACCCTGGGCATCGCCACCGTGAGCACGCACGGCATCAACCCGGCCATCTACCCGAACCTGCCGTTCGATGGCGAGAAGGACTTCACGCCCATCTCGAACCTGGCGGCCGTGCCCAACATCATGACCATCAACCCGAAGGTCCAGGCCAAGAACATCGCCGACTTCATCAAGCTGGCCAAGAGCGAGCCGGGCAAGCTGACCTACGCGTCGGCCGGCAACGGTTCGGTCTCGCACATGATGGGCGAACTGTTCAAGATGGCTTCGGGCACCAACCTGATGCACGTGCCGTACCGCGGCGTGGGCCCGGCGCTGAACGACGCGCTGGCCGGCCAGGTCGACGTCATGTATGACAACCTGCCCTCCTCGCTGCCGCACGTGCAATCCGGCCGCCTGGTCGCCATGGCCGTGGCCTCGCCCAAGCGCGTGGCCGCCCTGCCCGACGTGCCCACGTTCGCCGAAGCCGGCCTGCCGGCCGTGAACGACGCGTCCTGGTTCGGCCTGGTGGCTCCCGCCAAGCTGCCCCAGCCCGTGCTGGACAAGCTGAACGCAGCCGTGCAGAAGGTCAGCGCCGAAGCCGACGTCAAGACCCGCCTGGAAGCCCTGGGCGCCGCGCCGGCCGCCAACACTCCGGCCGAATTCGCGGCGCAGATCTCGGCTGAAATCGCCAAGAACAAGCGCATCGCCAAAGAAGCCAACGTGAAGATCGACTAAGCGATCTTCGGTCCTCGCGCGCCCGCCGGTGCGCGAGGACCTCCGATTAACGAACGCAACACCCCCTTATGCGAACTACCCAACCCCTGTCTTACCGGCTCGACCTCCCGCAGCAATATCCTGATTCGGACTCCTCGGCTCCCCTCGTGCTGGACTCCCCGCACAGCGGCACCGCCTACCCCCCCGATTTCGCGGCTGCGGTGGACTTTGGCGCATTGCGCACCGCCGAGGACACCTGGGTTGACGACCTGTGGGGCGACGCCATCGAAATGGGCGTGCCGATGATTGCCGCCGCGTTCCCGCGCGCCTACATCGACGCCAACCGCTCGCCCGACGAAATCGACGAATTGCTGCTGGACGCCGCCTGGCCCGACGCCATCAACGCCTCGCCCAAGGTCAAGCTGGGCAAGGGCCTGATCTGGCGCATGCTGGACGACGGCACGCCGCTCTACAACCGCAAGCTCACGGTCGCGGAAGTGCGCCACCGCATCGACGCCTGCTGGAAGCCCTACCACGCCGCGCTGGGCCAGGTGCTGGACGCAGCCCACAAGAAGTTCGGCAAGGTCTGGCACATCAACTGCCACTCCATGCCCAGCGTCGCCGGTGCCTACGCCACCGACCGCCCGGGCCTGGTCCACCCCGACTTCGTGCTGGGCGACCGCGACGGCAGCACCAGCGACCCGGCCTTCCGCGAATTCATCGCCGCCTGGCTGCGCGAACGCGGCTACAACGTCACCGTCAACGATCCCTACAAGGGCGTGGAGCTGGTGCGCGCCTTCGGCCGCCCCGAAGAAGGCCGCCACAGTCTGCAGATCGAGATCAACCGCAAACTCTACATGGACGAAGTTTCGCTGCGTCCTTCCGAAAACTACGGCCGCCTGAAGGCCGATCTGCGCGAACTCACCGCCGCGCTGATCACCTGGACTCGCGCGCAAACGGCTTGACGCCGGACGTTTGCGCGCAGGTGCCGGCCAGCGCAAAAGTCAGACTGGCCGGAGCAGTTGGGTTGCAAGACCCCAGCCCCATGGTTCGCCGTGGGGCTTTTTTTCGGCCCGCCGCCGGGCATCGGCGGGCCGATGCAACCTTGGTTCTTCTCCCTCACTTCCCAGGGGCGCGACACCTTTCCTTTCACTTTCCCGTGTATAACTGATGCCAACTAATGAGGAGAGGCGTAGATGCACATCGGGATACCAAAAGAAACCCGAGACGGGGAAACTCGTGTCGCAGCAACACCGGAGACCGTCAAGAAGTACGTAGGCGGAAAACACACCGTCATCGTGGAGCGCGGGGCAGGCATTGCCGCCCGCTATCTCGACGAAGCCTATGAGGCAGCGGGCGCAACGCTCGGCAGCGCGCAGGATGCGTTGGGGGCAGAACTCGTCATGAAGGTGCGCGCGCCTTCTGCCGCGGAACTGCCCCAGATGAAATCCGGCGCCGTCGTGGTCGGCATGCTGGATCCCTTCGACGCCGAAGGCATCCAGCAGATCGCGGCCGCCGGACTCACCGGATTCGCACTGGAAGCCGCGCCCCGCATCACGCGGGCCCAAAGCCTGGACGTGCTGTCCTCGCAGGCCAACCTGGCCGGCTACAAGGCCGTGCTGCTGGCGGCGCACCACTACGGCCGCCTGATACCCATGATGATGACCGCCGCGGGCACGCTGAAGGCCGCCCGCGCCGTCGTGCTGGGCACCGGCGTGGCCGGGCTGCAGGCCATCGCCACCGCCAAGCGGCTGGGCGCGGTGGTCGAAGCCTCGGACGTGCGTCCCGCCGCGCGCGAACAGGTGGAATCGCTGGGCGCCAAGTTCATCGACGTCCCTTTCGAAACGGACGAAGAACGCGAGATCGCGCAAGGCACGGGCGGCTACGCCCGGCCCATGCCGCCCGCCTGGATGGCTCGGCAGGCCGCGCTCGTGTCCGAACGCTGCAAGCAGGCCGACATCGTCATCACCACCGCGCTGATTCCCGGCCGCCCCGCCCCCACACTGGTGTCCGCGGAAACCGTCGCGGCCATGAAGCCGGGCTCGGTGCTGGTGGACCTGGCGGTCGAGCGCGGCGGCAATTGCCCGTTGTCCGAGAAAGGCCTGGTGGTGGAAAAGCATGGCGTGACGATCATCGGGCTGACCAATCTGCCCGGACTGGTCGCGACCGACGCTTCGGCGCTCTATGCGCGCAACATCCAGGATTTCCTGAAGCTCATCATCAATGCGGACGGCGCGCTGGCGATCCAGCGCGACGACGAGATCGTCGCGGCCTGCCTGGTGTGCGAAGGCGGCAACGTGGCGCGGAGGAACTAACAGCATGGAAGCGATCAACCCCACCCTGATGAATCTCATCATCTTCGTGCTGGCCATCTATGTCGGCTACCACGTCGTGTGGAACGTCACCCCCGCCCTGCACACGCCCTTGATGGCAGTCACCAACGCCATCTCCGCCATCATCATCGTGGGCGCCATGCTGGCGGCCGCGCTGACCGAAGGCGGACTGGCGCGCGGCATGGGCGTGTTCGCCGTGGCGCTGGCCGCGGTCAACGTGTTCGGCGGCTTTCTCGTGACCCGGCGCATGCTGGAAATGTTCAAGAAAAAGGACCGCAAGGCGGGCAAGGAGGAAGCGAAATGATCTCGCTGAACCTCGTCACCCTGCTGTACCTGATCGCCTCGGTCTGCTTCATCCAGGCGCTCAAGGGCCTGTCGCATCCGACCACGTCGCGACTCGGCAATGCGTTCGGCATGGCCGGCATGGCGATCGCCGTGCTGACCACGGCCGCGCTCATCGTCGGCCTGGCGCGCGACGGCGCCGCCACCATCGGCCTGGGCTGGGTCGTGCTGGGCCTGCTGGTGGGCGGCTCCATCGGCACGCTGATGGCCAAGCGCGTCGAGATGACCAAGATGCCCGAGCTGGTCGCCTTCATGCACAGCATGATCGGCCTGGCGGCGGTCGCCATCGCGGTGGCCGTGGTGGCGGAGCCGCATGCCTTCGGCATCGTGCCCGTCGGCGTGCCGATTCCCACCGGCAACCGCTTCGAGCTGTTCATCGGCACTTTCGTCGGCGCCATCACGTTCTCGGGGTCGGTCATTGCCTTCGGCAAACTGTCGGGCAAGTACAAGTTCCGCCTGTTCCAGGGCGCGCCGGTGGTGTTCTCGGGCCAGCACATGCTGAACCTGGCGCTGGCGCTGCTGATGCTGGCTTGCGGCATCTGGTTCATGCTCACGCAGGAATGGACGCCCTTCATCATCATGACGCTCATCGCCTTCGTGCTGGGCGTGCTGATCATCATCCCGATCGGCGGCGCCGACATGCCGGTGGTGGTGTCCATGCTGAACAGCTACTCGGGCTGGGCGGCGGCCGGCATCGGTTTCTCGCTGAACAACCCCATGCTGATCATCGCCGGTTCGCTGGTGGGTTCCTCGGGCGCGATCCTGTCCTACATCATGTGCAAGGCGATGAACCGTTCGTTCTTCAACGTGATCCTGGGCGGCTTCGGCGGCCAGGCTGGCGGCGCTGCTGCGGCGGGCGATGCGCAGCAGCGCAGCGTCAAGTCGGGCAGTCCCGACGACGCCGCCTTCCTGATGACCAACGCCGAAAGCGTGACCATCGTTCCCGGCTACGGCCTGGCGGTGGCGCGCGCGCAGCACGCGCTGAAGGAACTGGCGGAAAAGCTCACCGAGCGCGGCGTGACGGTCAAGTACGCCATCCACCCGGTGGCGGGACGCATGCCCGGCCACATGAACGTGCTGCTGGCCGAGGCCGAGGTGCCCTACGACCAGGTCTTCGAAATGGAAGACATCAACAGCGAGTTCGGCCAGACCGACGTGGTGCTGGTGCTGGGCGCGAACGACGTGGTCAACCCGGCCGCCAAGAACGACCCGAAGTCGCCCATTGCCGGCATGCCCATCCTGGAAGCCTACAAGGCCCGCACCGTGATCGTGAACAAGCGGTCCATGGCATCGGGCTACGCGGGCCTGGACAATGAGCTCTTCTACATGGACCGCACGATGATGGTTTTCGGCGACGCCAAGAAGGTGCTTGAAGACATGGTCAAGGCCGTGGAGTAAGACGCCCGGCGCCGGATGCCGCCAGGCGTCCGGCGCCTACGCGCTGCGCTGGCCCGCAGGCTGGCGCAATTGCTCGTCAACCACTTCGATCCAATGCCGCACCGGCGTGTCGGTGCCGCTTTGCAAATGGCCGATGCAGCCGATGTTGGCTGACAGGATCACGTCCGGTCCGCCCGCCGCGATCGCGCCCAGCTTGCGGTCGCGCAACTCCAGCGCAATCTCTGGATTCAATACCGAATAGGCGCCCGCCGAACCGCAGCACAAGTGCTTGTCGGCGAACGGCTGCAACGCAAAACCCAGATCCGCCAGCAATTGTTCCGACAGCGGCCGCAGGCCCTGCCAATGCTGCAGCGTGCATGGCGGATGGAATGCCGCGCGCGTGCCCGCAGGCAGCCGCGCGCGCAATTGCGCCGCATGCGGCGCGACGATCTCGGCCACATCCTTCACCAGCGCCACGATGTCCGCGGCCTTTTGCGCGTAGGCCGGATCGTGCCGCAGGTGATGCGCATACTCCTTGACCATGGCGCCGCAGCCCGACGCGTTCATCACGATGGCCTCGACCTTGCCATCCTGCAGCAGCGGCCACCAGGCATCGACGTTGGCGCGCATCTGCACCAAGGCCTCTTCCTGCGCGTCCAGGTGGAAACTGGCCGCGCCGCAGCAGCCGGCGCCGGGCGCGATGCGCGCGCCTATGCCCACCGCGTCCAGCACGCGGATGGTGGCCGCATCGATGGTTGGCATCATGGCGGGCTGCACGCATCCCGCCAGCATCAGCACCTGCCGCGCATGGCCCGCCACCTGCGGCAGCGGCCCCGCCGCGCGGCGTTCCGGCACCTTGCGCTTGAGCGCCTCCGGCAGCATGCCGCGCACCGCCTGCCCCAGCCGCATCGCGGGCGCGAACAGCGGCGACAGCATGGTCTTGCGCAACAAGGCGCGTTTGGTCTTGTCGGCCCAGCTGCGCGGCACGCGCTCTTCCACGATCTTGCGGCCGATATCCACCAGATGGCCATACTGGACGCCGGACGGACAAGTGGTTTCGCAATTGCGACAAGTCAGGCAGCGGTCCAGGTGCTGCTGCGTGGATTGCGTGGGCTCGGCGCCCTCCAACACTTGCTTGATCAGATAAATGCGCCCACGCGGGCTGTCCAGCTCGTCGCCCAGCACCTGATACGTCGGACAGGTAGCGGTGCAGAAACCGCAGTGCACGCACCGCCGCAGGATGGCGTCGGCCTCCTTGCCCAGATCGGTATCGCGTGCCCAGGATGCAAGATTGGTTTGCATGATGCCCTATAGATCCAGGACCAGGCGGCCGGGATTGAACAGGCCGGCCGGATCGAGCTCTTGTTTGAGGCGGCGCGTGATCGAGGCGATCCCGGGCGCCAGCGGATGGAATACGCCGTCGGCAGGCGGCTTGCCCTGCCCGGTGCGGAACAGCGTGGCGTGGCCGCCCAGCCGCTCTGCGGTCTCGCGCAGCGCGGCGGCGTCTTGCTCGCCCGACAGCCAGCGCTGGCCTCCGCCCCATTCCAGCAAGGTCGGCCCCAGCGCCAACGCGGCGGCGGTGGGCGGCAACGCCAGGCGCCACAAGGGCCGGCCCGGCGCGAAGAAGGAATGCGTCTGCTCGCGCAGCGACCGCCACCAGGCCTGCGCGGCCTCGGGCGCCATCGGCGCGCCGCCTATCAGTTGGCGGGCGCTGGCGATCGCGGGCGGCGCGCCCGACAGGCGCACGGCCATCTGGCCTTCGGCGCCCGCCTCGCCACCGCTCCAGCTGGTGGCCGAGATCGGCAACGGCTTGCCGCGCCACAGGGCGAAGCTGGCCAAGGCCTGCGCCTGCGTCGCGGGCAACGCCAGGGTGATCTCTTCCATCGGCCGCGGCACGACCTTGAGGGAGACTTCGAGTATGGCGCCGAAGATGCCATGCGAACCGGCCAACAGGCGCGACACGTCATAGCCCGCCACGTTCTTCATGACCTCGCCGCCGAACGAGAGGATGCGGCCTTCCGAATCCAGCAGTTGCGCGCCCAGGACAAAATCCTTGAGCGCGCCGGCGCTCATGCGGCGCGGGCCTGACAGCCCCGCCGCGACGCATCCGCCCACCGTGGCGGACGCCGAGAAATGCGGCGGCTCGAAGGCCAGCATCTGTCCGTTCTCGGCCAGCGCGGCTTCAAGTTCGGCGAGCGGCGTACCCGCGCGCACCGTCACCACCAGCTCCGACGGGTGGTAGCTGACGATGCCGCGATAGGGAGTCATGTCCAGCAGGCAGTGGCCGTCCTGCGGCGTCACCGGGCGGTAATTGCCATAGAACGCCTTGCTGCCCCCGCCCATCACAAACAGGGGTTTATGGCCGGCACGGGCCGTCATGACCTGGTCGCACAATTCCGACAGGACGAAATCCATAAGGACAGGTCCTAGAAACGGGCGAGATCGGGGAAGCGCAACTCTCCCGCGTGGACGTGCATCTTGCCGTATTCGGCGCAGCGGGCCAGCGTAGGGATGACTTTTTCAGGATTGAGCAGGCAGGGCGGATCGAAGGCCCGCTTGACCGCCAGGAACGCGTCGAGTTCTTCGCGAGAGAATTGCACGCACATTTGATTTATTTTCTCCATACCCACACCGTGCTCTCCGGTCACGGTCCCTCCTACCTGCACGCACAGCTCGAGTATGGCGGCGCCGAATTTCTCGGCGCGCTCCACCTCGTCCGGCTTGTTTGAATCGAACAGGATCAACGGGTGCAGGTTGCCGTCGCCTGCGTGAAAGACGTTGGCGCAGCGCAGGCTGAATTCGTCTTCCATCTGTTCGATGGCGCCCAGCACGCGCGCCAGATGGCGGCGCGGTATCGTGCCGTCCATGCAATAGTAATCGGGCGATACGCGCCCCGCGGCCGGAAAGGCATTCTTGCGGCCGGCCCAGAACTTCAGGCGTTCGGCCTCTGACGACGAGACCTGGCAGCGCGTGGCTCCGGCCTCGCGGAACACGGCCTCCATGCGCGCAATCTCGTGCTCCACCTCTTCAGGCGTGCCGTCGGATTCGCACAGCAGGATGGCTTGCGCATCCATGTCGTAGCCGGCGCGCACAAAGGGTTCGACCATGTGGGTCGCGCGGCGGTCCATCATCTCCAGGCCCGCGGGTATCATGCCGGCCGCGATCACCTGCGTGACCGCATTGCCCGCTGCTTCCACGCTGGAAAAACTGGCCATGACGACCTGCGCGCAGGCCGGCTTGGGAATGAGCTTGACCGTCACTTCCGTGACCACGCCCAGCATGCCTTCCGAACCGATGAAGACGGACAGCAAGTCCAGGCCCGGCGCATCGGGCGCTTCGGAACCCAGTTCAACCACATCGCCATCGATCGTCACGACCCGCACGCGCAGCACGTTGTGCACGGTCAGTCCGTACTTCAGGCAATGCACGCCGCCGGAATTCTCCGCCACGTTGCCGCCGATGGAACAGGCTATCTGGCTGGAAGGGTCAGGCGCGTAATACAGCCCGTAAGGCGCGGCCGCCTCCGAGATCGCCAGATTGCGTACGCCCGGCTGCACGATGGCCGTGGCGCTGGCCAGGTCTATGTGCTTGATGCGATTGAATTTGGACAAGCCGAGCAACACGCCGCGGCTATGCGGCATGGCGCCGCCGGACAAGCCGGTGCCGGCGCCGCGCGCGACCACGGGCGCATTCAGGCGTTTGCAGATGCGCATGACGGCCTGCACCTGCTCTTCCGTTTCAGGAAGGGCGACGACCGCAGGCAGCGCGCGATACAGGGAGAGGCCGTCGCACTCGTAGGGACGCGTATCTTCTTCGCGGAACAACACGCAGTGCGCGGGCAACACGGCCGACAACGCCTCGATGAGCTGCTGCAAGGAATAAGGCGCCTGCACTTGTGCCAGGCCGGTTTCGACCAATGAATTCATGAGCGCAACAATAGCGCGAGCGCCCGTCACTAGCAGACCGGGATTTACCCGCATCCGTGCACCTATGGCACGCCAGATAAGTAACCAGCCGTAATCGCCTGCCGCACCGCGAAAGCCGCCCTCCTCGTTCGCGCCTGAGGACGGCAAGAAAAAAGCCGACGGCGCGCCGTCGGCTTCGGATATCGGCTGCACTGCCGAAGCAGGCTTACCAGGACACGATCTTGCCAGGATTGAGAATGTTGTTCGGATCAAACGCGTGCTTCAGGCTGCGCATCAGATCCAGGGCGTCCTCGCCATGCTCTTCGGCCATGAACTGCATCTTGTGCAGGCCCACGCCGTGCTCGCCCGTGCAGGTGCCGTCGGCGGCGATCGCGCGGCGCACCAGGTTGTGGTTGATGGTTTCGGATTCTTCCCATTCCTTGGCGCTGTCCGCATCGAGCAGCATCAGCACATGGAAGTTGCCGTCGCCAACGTGGCCCACGATCGTGTAGGGGAAGCTTGCGCGGTCGAGTTCTTCGACCGTGTCGCGCACGCAATCGGCCAGGCGCGAGATCGGCACGCAGACGTCGGTAGTGCTGGCGCGGCAGCCGGGGCGCAGTTGCAGGCCGGCGAAGTAGGCATTGTGGCGCGCGGTCCACAGGCGGCTGCGGTCTTCGGGACGCTCTGCCCATTCGAAGTCCATGCCGCCATGGTCTGCCGTGATCGCTTGCACGGTTTCGGCTTGCTCCTGCACGCCGGCGGGACTGCCGTGGAACTCGAACACCAGCAGCGGCGTTTCGCGCAGGGTCAGCTTGCTGTGCAGGTTCACCGCGCGCACGCTGGCCGCGTCCATGAACTCGACGCGCGCGACCGGCACTCCCATCTGGATGATTTCGATCACGCTCTGCACCGCCGAATCCAGCGTGGGGAAATTGCAGACCGCGGCCGACACGGCTTCAGGCTGGGGATACAGGCGCACCGTCACTTCGGTGATGATGCCCAGGGTGCCTTCGCTGCCGACGAAGATGCGCGTCAGGTCATAGCCGGCCGAGGACTTGCGGGCGCGGCCCGCTGTGCGGATGATGCGCCCGTCCGCCGTCACCACGGTCAACGACATGACGTTCTCGCGCATGGTGCCGTAGCGCACGGCGTTGGTGCCGGAAGCGCGCGTGGCCGCCATGCCGCCCAGGCTCGCGTCGGCGCCCGGATCGATCGGGAAGAACAGGCCGGTGTCGCGGATTTCCTCGTTGAGCTGCTTGCGCAGCACGCCTGCCTGCACGGTGGCGGTCAGATCCTCGGCGTTGACCGCCAACACCTTGTTCATCTGCGACAGGTCCAGGCTGATGCCCCCCTGGATCGCCAGAATATGGCCTTCGAGCGAAGAGCCGGCGCCATAGGGAATCAGCGGCACGCGATGCTCGTTGCACAGCTTGGCGATCTCGGCCACTTCTTCGGTCGTGTGCGCGAAGACCACGGCGTCCGGCGGCATGGCCGGATAGGGAGATTCATCGCGGCCATGATGGTCGCGCATGGCGGAGGATTCGGACAGGCGGTCGCCAAAGCGGGCGCGCAAGGCATCCAGACAAGCGGCCGGCACCGGGCGGCGCAACGATTCTGCGTGCAAGGGAGCGTTCATGGTCAGCGTGATCTCGGGTTCGTTAACCTGATTATTCTACGCCGCCGCGCGCACCGCGCCGCAAACCGCCAGGCCTTGGCGATCCGCGGCGCTGCCAGGGGCTTATTTGCCGGAAGTCAGGGCGACGCGGCGGCGTTCGCGCACGGCATGGGCCAGGCGTTCAAGCACGGCGACCGAGGCGTCCCAGTCGATGCAGCCGTCGGTGATGCTCTGGCCGTAGACCAGCGGCGTACCCGGCACCATGTCCTGGCGGCCGCCCAGCAGGTGGCTTTCAACCATGACGCCCACCAGGCGGCTGTCGCCCGCTTCCATCTGACGCGCCACGTCTTCGATGACCAACGGCTGGTTCTCGGGCTTCTTGCTGCTGTTGGCGTGGCTGGCGTCGATCATGATGCGCTGCGCCAGGCCTGCCTTGGACATGTCCTGGCAGGCCGCCTCGATGCTGGCCGCATCGTAGTTCGGCGTCTTGCCGCCGCGCAGGATGACGTGGCAGTCCTCGTTGCCGGCCGTCGACACGATGGCGGAATGCCCACCCTTGGTCACCGACAGGAAATGGTGCGGCTGCGACGCCGCCTTGATCGCGTCGACCGCGATCTTCACATTGCCGTCGGTGCCGTTCTTGAACCCCACCGGACACGACAGTCCCGATGCCAGCTCGCGATGCACCTGGCTTTCCGTCGTCCGAGCCCCGATCGCCCCCCAGGAGACCAGATCCGCGATGTATTGCGGCGTAATCATGTCCAGGAACTCGCAACCCGCCGGCAGTCCCATGCTGTTGATGTCCAGCAGCAGTTCACGGGCGACGCGCACGCCCTTGTTGATGTCGAAGCTGCCGTCCAGGTCCGGATCGTTGATCAGGCCCTTCCAGCCCACGGTGGTGCGTGGCTTCTCGAAGTACACGCGCATCACGATTTCCAGGTCGGCGCTCAGCCGGTCGCGCACGGGCTTCAGGCGCTTCGCATATTCGATAGCCGCGCGGGTGTCATGGATGGAGCAAGGGCCGATCACGACGATCATCCGGTCATCCATGCCGTGCAGGATGCGGTGCATCCCCTGGCGGGCGGCGAACACGGTGTCGGACGCCTCCTTGGTGCAGGCGAACTCGCGCATGACATGCGCGGGCGGGTTCAGCTCTTTGATTTCTCGAATGCGAAGGTCATCGGTATTGTGTGACACGGTACTGCTCCTGGGTTGCCCGCCGCGGGGATGTTCCCGAGATGGTTTCCTCAACTGGCGGCGCAAAAAAAGCCGCCAGTTCGCTGGCGGCTTTTTTGGGGGGATTCTTTCCAAACTTCAGATTGAGCGCGTCCCTTCCTCCGCCAGCGGCTTCAGAAAACCATAAAAATAAAAATAAAAAGCGGGGGACGCGAATTTCATGGGGATTGACTCTAGCACAATTTTTTCGAGCCGTCATCCGTGTTTTTGAGTCAGGCGGTGCCGCCGACGGTCAGGCCTTCCATGCGGACCGTGGGCATGCCCACGCCCACGGGCACGCTCTGGCCATCCTTGCCGCAAGTGCCCACGCCGGAATCCAGCTGCAGGTCGTTGCCGATCATGGTGACGCGGTTCATGGCGTCCGGACCGTTGCCGATCAGGGTGGCGCCCTTGACCGGATAGGTCACCTTGCCGTTTTCGATCATGTAGGCTTCGGACGCCGAGAACACGAACTTGCCGTTGGTGATGTCGACCTGGCCGCCGCCGAAGTTGACCGCGTACAAGCCGCGCTTGACGGAAGACACGATTTCCTCGGCCGGCTTGTCGCCCGCCAGCATGTAGGTATTGGTCATGCGCGGCATGGGCAGATGCGCGAACGATTCGCGGCGGCCGTTACCGGTGGCGGCGGTCTTCATGAGGCGCGCGTTCAGCGTGTCCTGCATGTAGCCGCGCAGGATACCGTCCTCGATCAGCACGTTGCGCTGGGTGGCATTGCCTTCGTCGTCGATATTGAGCGAGCCGCGGCGATCCGGGATCGTGCCGTCGTCGACCACGGTCACGCCCTTGGAGGCCACGCGCTCACCGATGCGGCCGGAGAACACGCTGGAGCCCTTGCGGTTGAAGTCGCCTTCCAGCCCGTGGCCGACGGCCTCGTGCAGCAGAATGCCGGGCCAGCCCGAACCCAGCACGACGGTCATTTCACCCGCTGGCGCCGGGCGCGCTTCCAGGTTCACCATGGCCTCGTGCACCGCGCGCTCGACATAACCCTGCAGCATTTCGTCCGTGAAATAGGCCAGGCCCAGGCGGCCGCCGCCGCCCGCGTGACCCATTTCGCGGCGCCCATTGCGTTCGGCAATGACAGTCAGCGACAGGCGCACCAGCGGACGCACGTCGGCGGCCAGGCGGCCGTCGCTGCCGGCCACCAGCACCACGTCATATTCGGCGCCCAGCCCCGCCATGACCTGGATCACGTGCGGATCGCGCGCGCGCGCCATGCGCTCCACGCGTTCCAGCAGCGCGACCTTCTCGGGAGCGCTCAAGGTGGCAACCGGATCGATATCGGCATACAGGCTGCGGCCGATCTCGGCTTCGACCTGCGCCGCCACCTTTACCTTGCCAGCGCCGCGGCGCGCAATGCCGCGAACCGCGTGCGCGGACGACAACAGCGCTTCGGGCGACAGCGAATCCGAATAGGCGAAGGCGGTTTTCTCGCCGCTCACGGCGCGTACCCCGACACCCTGGCTGATCGAAAAACTGCCGGTCTTGACGATGCCCTCTTCCAGGCTCCAGCCCTCGCTGCGCGTGTACTGGAAATACAGATCGGCGTAGTCGACCTTGTGCGTGAAGATCTCACCCAGCGCGCGCGCCATGTCCGCCTCGGTCAGGCCCCAGGGGTCGAGCAGCAGAGATTTGGCGGTGGCGAGGGAAGCAATGGCGGGATCGATGATTTTCATGGGGCTCTGTACAGGAGACGGCGGCGCGCTGGCGCGCGCTCGCGGTGATACTCGAGATCATATCGTAACGCTGGCGCGGCCCGGCGACATGGCGCCAGCCACGGATCTCCGGAAGGTACGCGTCGGCGGCCAAAAATACCGCGGGCATTATCTGCGGAGGTATGCATGGGGCCGGAATATTACATATCAAGTTGAATTGACGAGCTCAAACGATGTTCGATGCGCCCCTTTTTCCTGGTCGCCATGGAGCATTTGCAGCCACCTGGCATATAGGCAAAGGGATTCAGACATCTCGGGCCAAACTCGTCATACAACCTGACATCAAAATGAAATATGCCAAACAGCTCGCAGGGCTCGCAGCGCGAGGACCCCATCTGATCAGGTTGGACCAATATCAGACTGCTAGACAATTCATTCGTTCCCGCCATCACGTCATCAGACTTCTGGGAACGCCTCGCACACCGCTTGCTCGAGGCAGGCGCCAAGCCTGGAAGCCCCGCATTTGCGCGCTTTGCGAGACAAATCGAACAGATGCAAGGGCACGCGCGGCTATTCGTCCGCCTCGTGAACCAATACCCCTATTGTTTCAAGTTGTCCCAAATTCGAGAATATCCTTCCCAATACTTGGCTCGTCGCGGGCACTCGCGCGCCTGAAAACGGTATCGGACTCTTTTGATACAAAGTAATTGCTTCAGAAACCAGGAAGTCAAGCCGTAACTTCTGTATTATGCGAGGCACAACAATTACACAATAACTTCGCCGGCGATTACAGCAGTTCCATAATCAGGAATAAACCATGGCCCGAGAATCCTACGCAGCACTGCAAGCAAAGATCGAAAAGGAAATCAACAAGCTACAAAAGAAGGCTGAAGTCCTGCAAACCAAGCGTCGCAAGCCCGTGATCACGCAGATCATCACGTCGATGCGCGAGTACGACATCACGCCTGAAGAAATCGTCGCAGCCTATGGCGCCGGCAAACCCGCCCGCGCCGCCACCGGCGGCCGCCGCAAGGCTGGCGCCGCTGCCCGTCCGGCCAACGCCGCCAAACGCGCCGTTGCGCCCAAGTACCGCCATCCTCAAACAGGGGAAACGTGGAGCGGCCGTGGCAAGGCTCCCCGCTGGCTCGCCGCGGAAGAAGCCGCAGGCGCGACCCGCGACAGTTTTCTTATCAAAGAATAAGAACCTATTCGCCAGTAAGAAAAAAATCGGCGCACCATTTTGGTGCGCCGATTTTATTTAAAGGCGGGACCGAAAAGCCACGCCGATTTCATTGCACGGGGAAGCGGATTTCGCGTTCCGCGCCATTATTCCCGGGAAAATTATCAAATATTGCGCGCACCAGGTACGGCATGGTACGCAGGAAATCGTCGCGCTCGCTCAATATGAAAGCGCTGGAACGGTATACCTCGGCGCCGCTGCGCTGCGTGTCGTAGATATGCAGGGTGAGGGTATTGCGCTGCACGACCATGGGCACGTCCACCCAGTCCGGCCCCCAGTAGCCATATCCCGCTCCCCACGGACGCGGACCGTAGAAACCTCCGTAGCCGTAGCCGCCGTAGAAATATGGGTCGTACGGACGCTGCACCATTATCTGGGTCTGCGAGGTGCCGTAGTTGAACGACACGTCGAAACGACCCTTGGCGCCAGGCCTGGCCTCGACCAGGCCGGTTGCGCCTATGCCGGCCCGCACCATGTCCTGATAGGACTGATATTCGAGATTATTGTTTTGCGAGGCGTCGGCGGCAATGAACTGGTAGGTTTGCCCCTCCACGCCTGCGGGCCATTGCTGAAAGGAAGTGACCCGCGCGGAAACCGTGGGCGCGGCACAACCCGTCAGGGCAAACGCCCCCGCCACGGCCAGCAGACCGGCCCAGCGGCGCATATTGAACATGGACAACCTCGACATTTGACACCCCTCTGGCGCGCGACGGCGCCATGATACTGACTTTGACTCAGACCGCTACAAAAAGTTTACGGTACGCCAAACGGCCCAGGTCGGCGCGTCTTGCCCAGCCACTACAATAGAACCCTCGTTCATACAGGACTGCAATCCCATGCGCACAGACACGCCCGTAACCGTATATCGCAAGGATTACCAGCCCTACCCCTACGACATTCCCGAAGTCGCCCTCGCCTTCGACCTCGCGCCGGACGCGACCGAAGTGCGCTGCACGATGCAAGTGCAACGCAAGGCCGGGGCCAGCGCCGACGCCGCCCTGATCCTGGACGGCGAAGACCTGGAACTCGTCTCGGTAGGCGTGAATGGCACGGCCCTGCCCGCCGACAGTTACCGCCTTTCCGAACACAGCCTGGCCCTTTACGGCCTGCCCCCCGCCGCCACGGTGGAAATCGTCAGCCGATGCAAACCGTCGGCCAATTCCACGCTGATGGGCCTGTACGTCTCGGGCGGCAACTTCTTCACCCAATGCGAAGCCGAAGGTTTTCGCCGCATCACCTGGTTCGCCGACCGGCCCGACGTGATGTCGCGCTACCGCGTGACCTTGCGCGCCCAGCCCGAGTATCCGGTGCTGCTGTCCAACGGCAACCTGCTGGCCACGCGCCAGTTGCCCGACGGCCGCAACGAAGTCGAATGGGAAGATCCCTTCCCCAAGCCCTGCTACCTGTTCGCGCTGGTGGCAGGCAAGCTCACCCACCGCGAAACCACCGTGAAGACGTCCAGCGGCCGCGACGTGCTGCTGCAGGTCTACAGCGACCCGGGCTCGGAATCCAAGACCGAATGGGCGCTGGATTCGCTGGTACGCGCGCTGCGCTGGGACGAAAGCCGCTTCGGCCTGGAGCTGGACCTGGACCGTTTCATGATCGTGGCCGTCCATGACTTCAACATGGGCGCGATGGAAAACAAGGGCTTGAACATCTTCAACGCCGCCTACGTGCTGGCGGATGCGGATACGGCCACGGACGCCAACTATGAAGGCATCGAATCCGTCATCGGACACGAGTACTTCCACAACTGGACCGGCAACCGCGTCACCTGCCGCGACTGGTTCCAGCTGAGCCTGAAGGAAGGCCTGACCGTCTTTCGCGACCAGGAATTCAGCGCCGACATGATGGCCCACGGCATGGATGCCGCCGAGGCCGCGAGCGCCCGCGCGGTCAAGCGCATCGACGACGTTGTGGCGTTGCGCGCCGCCCAGTTTCCGGAAGACGCCGGTCCCATGGCCCATCCGATCCGGCCTGAAAGTTACCAGGAGATCGGCAACTTCTACACGGCCACCGTGTACGAGAAAGGCGCCGAAGTCATCCGCATGCAGCACACTCTGCTGGGCGAGGAAGGCTTTCGCGCCGGCATGGACGAGTACTTCCGCCGCCATGACGGCCAGGCCGTGACCTGCGACGACTTCGTCGCCGCCATGGAATCCGTCTACGTGCGCCAGCATCCGGACCGCGACCTGTCCGTGTTCCGCCGCTGGTACCGCCAGGCCGGCACGCCGCGCGTGACCGTCAAGCTCGACCACGACGCCGCCGCGCGCCGCTGCACCGTGACGCTCACCCAGGAATGCCCGCCGGTCGGCGTGGAGAAGAAGGCCGGCGCCGACTACGTCAAGGCCCCCTTCCACATCCCGTTCGCCATCGGCTTGCTGGACCGCGACGGCCGCGCGCTGCCACTGCGCCATGCTGGCGCAGTCCTGGACACCGCGCTGCTGGAACTGACGCAGCAAAGCCAGCAATGGGTATTCGAGGATATCGCCGAGCGTCCCGTGCCGTCGCTATTGCGCGACTTCTCGGCCCCGGTCATCGTGGACTACGACTGGACCAACGAAGAACTGGCCCTGCTGTCGGCGCACGACGGCAATCCCTTCGCGCGTTGGGAGGCCGGCCAGGAATTCGCCACCCGCCAGATCCTGGCGCTGGCCGAGGCCCGCCAGGCCGGCAAGACCCTGCATGCCGACGCCGCCTTCATCGAGACCTGGCGCGCGTTGCTGACCGATCCGGCGCTGGACGCCGCCTATCGCGCCCGCGCCCTGGCCCTGCCGTCCGAAAAGACCCTGGCAGAACGCATGCAGCAGGTGGACCCGCCGGCCCTCGCGGTCGCGCGCGACTTCCTGCGCGCCGAACTGGGACGCCAGTTGTCCGCCGAATTCCGCCAGGCATTCGACGACAACCAGACCCCGGGCGAATACAGTCCGGCGCCGGTTCCGGCCGGCAGGCGCGCCTTGAAGAACCTGGCGCTCAGCCACCTGATGGCGGCGGGCGAACCGGATGCCCAGCGCCTGGCCGAACAGCAGTACGAGAAGGCCGGCAACATGACCGACAGCATGGCGGCGCTGTCCGCGCTGATCAATTTCGGCCAGGGCGACTTCCCGCACAAGGCGCTTGCCGCTTTCTACGACAAATGGCGCGACAACGCCCTGGTGGTGGACAAGTGGTTCGCCCTGCAGGCTGCGGCCCGCTCGACCACCGTACAGACCGCGCGCGAGCTGATGCAGCACCCCGCGTTCACCTTGCGCAACCCGAACCGCGCGCGCTCGCTGATCTTCCAGTTCTGCCTGAACAACGCCCGCGGCATGCATCACCCCGATGGCACCGGCTACGCCTTCTGGGCCGAGCAGGTGCTGGCGCTGGATGCCCTCAACCCCGAGATTGCCGCCCGCCTGGCGCGCGCGCTGGACAACTGGGCACGCTTCGTGCCCGCCCTGCGCACGCCTATGCAGGCCGCCCTGCAGCGGGTGCGCGCACAGGAAGGCCTGTCGCGCAATGTGCAGGAAATCGTATCCAAGGCTTTAGAATTCGCAGCATAGGAGGTTCCTTTGAAACGTAAAACACTGACCCAATACCTGGTGGAGCAGCAGCGCTCCGCCCAAGCCCTCGCGCCGGAAGTGCGGCTGCTCATCGAAGTGGTCGCGCGCGCCTGCAAGGCCATCAGCCATGCGGTGAGCAAGGGCGCGCTCGGCGGCGTCCTCGGCAGCCTGGAAAGCGAGAATGTCCAGGGCGAAGTGCAGAAGAAGCTGGACGTGCTGTCCAACGAAATCCTGCTCGAAGCCAATGAATGGGGCGGCCATCTGGCGGCCATGGCCTCGGAAGAGATGGAAACCATCCATCTGATTCCGAACCGCTACCCCAAGGGCGAATACCTGCTGCTGTTCGATCCCCTGGACGGCTCTTCGAACATCGACGTCAACGTCTCCATCGGGACCATCTTCTCGGTGCTGCACGCCCCGCATGACGTATCGGGCGCGCCGGTGTGCGAGCAGGACTTCCTGCAACCGGGCGACAAGCAGGTCGTGGCCGGCTATGCCGTCTATGGTCCGCAGACGATGCTGGTGCTGACCATCGGCAATGGCGTGGTGGGCTTCACGCTGGACCGCGAAATGGGCTCGTGGGTGCTGACGCACGAGAACATCCGCGTGCCGGAGGACACCAAGGAATTCGCCATCAACATGTCGAACATGCGCCACTGGGCTGCCCCGGTCAAGCGCTACGTCGACGATTGCCTGGCCGGCACGACCGGTCCGCTGGGCAAGGACTACAACATGCGCTGGATCGCCTCCATGGTGGCCGACGTGCATCGCATCCTGACCCGCGGCGGCATCTTCATGTACCCGTGGGATGCCCGCGAACCTGGCAAGGCCGGCAAGCTGCGCCTGATGTACGAAGCCAACCCCATGAGCTTCCTGGTCGAACAGGCCGGCGGCGCCGCGATCAACGGCACGCAGCGCATCATGGAGATCCAGCCTGACAAGCTGCACCAGCGCGTCAGCGTGATCCTGGGCTCGAAGAACGAAGTCGACCGCGTCGGCCGCTACCACGCCGAAGACGCAGCCAAGCAGTAACGCTGCGGGCGCCCTGCGCCAACGAAAAAGCCCCGGCGCCTTGAGCGGCCGGGGCTTTTTGCATGGACAAGCATATCGGAACGGCGGTCACTTCACCTGTTCGATCGACTTCACGTCGTCCTTGTTGATCTGGACCTTCTTGCCGTCCTTGTCGTATTCGTACATGCCCGAATCCTTGTCGTACTCGGGCTTGTCCGGCGTCACGGTCGAGCTGCCATCCCGCTGCTGAATGACCGACGGAGACGAGCATCCCGCCAGCACTCCGAATCCGGTCACGGCCAGGGCGAGCGTCATGGTCTTCAGTTTCATGGGCGTGTTCTCCGAAAGTGAATCGTGAATTCACTGTATCTGACACTGTCCCCGCATTCGTGACGGGTTGTGGTCAAAATGCATGCGAAGGTAAAGCCGCTGACCCGCCAAAATGAAAGAAACCCCTCGAAGGCCCGGCCTGCGAGGGGTTGCACACGCATACAAGACGCAAGCGGCCTTTACACCTTGGCGTTCGCCTCGATGAAACGGCGCACGGCGCCCGCATCGCAATCCATGAGTTCGACGCGCTGCGGCAAGGATTCAAGATCGGCCAGGTTGCCCGGCGGCGTGGCCGGACGGCCCAGGGCCTCTTCAATGGTTTCCGAGAACTTCGCCGGTAAGGCGGTTTCCAGGACCAGCATGGGCACGCCGGGCTCGACGAATTCACGCGCGACCTTGACGCCATCGGCGGTGTGCGGATCGATCAGCACGCCGGTTTCGTCGTAGACCGAACGGATCGTCGCGAGGCGGTCTTCGTGCGTGCTTGCGCCCGACACGAAGCCATAGCGTTCCTCGAACTGCGGCTTCAGGGCGGACAGATCGAAAGACCCGTCGCGCGCCATGCCGGCCCACAGTTCCTTGACGCGCGCCGCGTCGCGGCCGACCAGGTCGAACACGAAGCGCTCGAAATTCGACGCGCGCGAAATGTCCATGGACGGGCTGGAGGTGGCGTAGGTCTGCTCGGCGGGACGCGGACGATAGACGCCCGTGCGGAAGAACTCTTCCAGCACGTTGTTTTCGTTCGTGGCCAGCACCAGGCGGCGGATCGGCAGGCCCATGCTGCGCGCGATGTGGCCGGACAGGATGTTGCCGAAATTGCCCGAGGGCACCGCGAACGAAACCTGCTCGCCGGCCTTGCTGGTGGCGCGCAGCCAGCCGTGGAAGTAGTACACCACCTGGGCGGCGATGCGCGCCCAGTTGATGGAGTTGACCGCGCCCAGGCGGTACTTGCTCTTGAACTCGAGATCGCCGGCCAGGGCCTTGACGATGTCCTGGGCTTCGTCGAACACGCCGCGCACGGCGATGTTGTGGATGTTCTCGTCCTGCAGCGAATACATCTGCGCGCGCTGGAAGGCGCTCATGCGGCCGTGGGGCGACAGCATGAACACCGCCACGCCCTTCTTGCCGCGCAAGGCGTACTCCGCCGCCGAACCCGTGTCGCCGGAGGTGGCGCCCACGATGTTCAGGGTGGTGCCGCGCTTGGCCAGCACGTATTCGAAGACCTGGCCCAGGAACTGCATGGCCATGTCCTTGAAGGCCAGCGTCGGCCCTTCGGACAGGCCCAGCAGCGACAGGCCGCCGTCCAGCGGACGCAGCGGGACGATGTCCTCGCTGTTGAAGGTCTGCTGGTTGTAGGCCGCGCGCGTCAAGCGGCGCAGGTCGTCGGCCGGAATGTCGGTGGCGAACAGCGACAGCACTTCGAACGCCAGGTCGGCATACGGCAGGCCGCGCCAGGACTCCAGCGTTTCCGCCGAAACCTGGGGCAGTTGCTCCGGCACGGCCAAGCCGCCGTCCGGCGCCAGGCCTTCCAGCAGGATGTCCGAGAACTGCAGCGGCGTCATGCCGCCGCGGGTGGAGATGTATTTCATAGCAAATTTTCCACGCGCAGGCGCGTCACTTTCGAGCGCACGAACGGCAGGGCTTCGATGCGCTCGATCGCCTGATTGACGTTGCCTTCAACCGCTTCATGCGTCAGGAAGATGATGTCGGCGCCGCCGATGTGCGACGGCTGCTGGATCATCGAACCGATGGAGATGGAACGGTCGGCCAGGATGCGGGCGATGTCGGCCAGCACGCCCGGCTGGTCGTCCACGCGCAGGCGCAGGTAGTACGAGGTGCTGACATCTTCGATCGGCAGGATCGGCGTATCGGACATGGCGTCCGGCTGGAACGCCAGGTGCGGCACGCGGTTGCCCGGATCGGCGGTGTGCAGGCGGGTCACATCGACCAGGTCGGCCACCACGGCCGAGGCGGTGGGTTCTTCGCCCGCGCCCTGGCCGTAGTACAGCGTGGGGCCGACGGCGTCGCCCTTGACCAGCACGGCGTTCATCGCGCCTTCGACGTTGGCCAGCAGGCGCTCGGCCGGCACCAGCGCGGGATGCACGCGCAGTTCGATGCCGTCCGGACGGCGCTTGGTGACGCCCAGCAGCTTGATGCGGTAGCCCAGGCGTTCGGCATGCTCGATGTCCTCGGCGGCCAGCTGCGAAATGCCTTCGATGTAGGCGCGGTCGAACTGGACCGGCACGCCGAAGGCCAGCGACGCCAGCAGGGTCAGCTTGTGCGCCGCGTCCACGCCTTCCACATCGAACGTGGGGTCGGCTTCGGCGTAGCCCAGGCGCTGCGCCTCGGCCAGCACGTCGGCGAACGGCAGGCCGCGCGTACGCATTTCGGACAGGATGAAGTTGGTGGTGCCGTTGATGATGCCGGCCACCCACTGGATGCGGTTGGCGGTCAGGCCTTCGCGGATCGCCTTGATGATGGGGATGCCGCCCGCGACGGCGGCTTCGAAGGTCACCATCACGCCGCGTTCATGGGCTGCAGCGAAGATCTCGTTGCCGTGCTTGGCCAGCAGCGCCTTGTTGGCGGTCACGACGTGCTTGCCGTTGGCGATGGCTTCCAGCACCAGCTCGCGCGCCAGCGTGTCGCCGCCGATCAATTCGACCACGATGTCGATTTCGGGATCGCGCACCAGCGCGCGCACATCGGTATCGACCAGGATGGCGTCGCCCACGCGCGCACGCGCCTTGGCCACGTCGCGCACGGCGGCGCGAGTCACTTCAATGCGGCGACCGGCGCGGCGTGCGATTTCTTCAGCATTGCGCGACAGCACCGACCAGGTGCCTCCGCCAACCACGCCCAGGCCGAGCAGGCCGACTTTCATGGGTTTCATCGCGGCGCCTTCTGCAGGCGGGCGTTGAGGGGAATTCATTTTCGGTTCTCCATAACTGCTGTGCGAGAGCTGCGCCCCCTGATACGGTGCCCCCCTATCGGGATGCCGCGGATCCGGCTCCGCCGGTCCGCAGGCATGCCCCATTGAGGGGGAAGCGCGCAGCGCTTCGGGGGTGGGCTCTACTTCAGCAATCCGTCCTTGCGGAACATGTCTTTGATGCCTCGCACCGCTTGCCGGGTGCGCTGCTCGTTTTCGATCAAAGCGAAGCGCACGTATTCGTCGCCATACTCGCCAAAGCCGATCCCGGGGGACACGGCCACCTTCGCATCCGACAGGACGCGCTTGGCAAATTCCAAAGAGCCCATCGCCCTGTAGGGTTCGGGGATCTGCGCCCAGATGTACATGGACGCCTTGGGAATTTCCACATTCCAACCTGCTTCATGCAAGCCGCGCACGAGCACGTCGCGGCGGCTTTGGTACTGCGCCACGATTTCGTTCACGCAGTCCTGCGGACCGTCCAGCGCGGCGATGGACGCCACCTGGATCGGCGTGAACGTGCCGTAGTCGTGATAGCTCTTGATGCGCGCGAGCGCGTTGACCAGCTCGCGGTTGCCGACCATGTAGCCGATGCGCCAGCCCGCCATGTTGTAGCTCTTGCTCATCGTGAAGAACTCGACGGCGACATCGCGCGCGCCGGGCACCTGCATGATGGACGGCGCCACGTAGCCGTCGAAGGTGATGTCGGCGTAGGCCAGGTCATGCACGACCAGGATGTCGTGTTCCTTGGCCAGCGCCACCACGCGCTCGAAGAACGACAGGTCCACGCATTGCGCGGTCGGGTTGCTGGGAAAGCCCAGCACCATCATCTTGGGCTTCGGGATGGACTCGCGCACGGCGCGTTCCAGTTCCTCGAAGAAGTCCACCCCCGGCGTCATGCGCACGGAACGGATATTGGCGCCGGCGATGACCGCGCCGTAGATATGGATCGGATAGCTGGGGTTGGGTACCAGCACGGTGTCGCCGCGGTCCAGCGTGGCCAGCATCAGGTGGGCCAGGCCTTCCTTGGAGCCGATGGTGACGATGGCTTCGGAATCCGGATCGAACTCGACCGCATAGCGGCGCTGGTACCAGTCACAGATCGCCTTGCGCAGGCGCGGAATGCCCTTGGACACGGAATAGCCGTGCGTGGTCGGGCGGGTCGTCGCTTCCACCATCTTGTCGACGATGTGCTTGGGAGTCGCGCCGTCCGGGTTGCCCATCGACATGTCGATGATGTCTTCGCCACGCCTACGCGCCGCCATCTTGAGCTCGCCGGTAATGTTGAAAACGTACGGGGGCAGACGCTCGATGCGGGAGAACTTCCTCATGATGGGAATCCTTAGGGGGCGATAAAAAGGGCGAAAAAACCAGGGCGCGAATGCGCGAAGGGGAAAAGGGTCCGAAACGCTGCGCCGGCAAGGGATTGCAGTGCAGCAAAACCCTGTAATCTAGCGCAAGGAGGGCTGTGCGGCAAATGGGGAAAAAAAGGGGCCGATTTCAGGGTCCGCCCGAGGGAAATCGCGTGGCAAAGAAGCCCTGTTTTGCCGCCGGGCCGCCCCAAGGCAAAACGCGCCCCCTCGGGGGCAGCAAGCGAGCGCAGCGAGTGCGGCGTGGGGGCCTCGGTTCTCCGCCGGGCCGCCCCAAGCAAAACGCGCCCCCTCGGGAGCAGTAAGCGAGCGCAGCGTGGGGGTCTCTCTCGTGGATACCCTGCAACATGGCGTCATCCCGATGCGCTATTATCGGGCCATATAGCCGGAGTTTTTATTGAAGCTGCATACCGATCCTGCGACGGCCGCTCTGAATACCGTCACCGCCTATGGCGATGGCTATATCGAGGTCAACCAGGTACGTTTTTCCTCCTCGGTCGCGTTCGGCCCCGAAGGCGAAGTGACCCACTGGCCTGTTGAGTCGCCGGCCGACATCACCCCCACCCTCTTGCGCCAGGCGGCCGGATTGTCCGAGCCCGTCCGCGACCCCATGGCCTTTCTGGACGAACCGGAAGCCAGCCCCAGCCGTCCCGCGAATGCGCCGGAAGTGCTGCTGGTGGGCACGGGCGCGCGCCAGCAGTTCCTGCGCCCCGACGTGCTGCGCCCCCTGCTGGCGGCCGGCATCGGCGTCGAGATCATGGACACGCACGCCGCCTCGCGCACCTACAACATCCTGATGGCGGAGGGCCGGCGCGTGGTCGTGGCCCTCATCCCCCCCAACGGAGAATCCCAGAAATGACGCCGACCATAGGCAAACCCGCCCCGCTGTTCACCGCCGAAAGCACCATAGGTCCGATCAGCCTGGAGCAATGCCAGGGCCGCGCCGTGATCCTGTATTTCTATCCCAAGGACAACACGCCTGGCTGCACCACCGAAAGCCAGGATTTCCGCGACCTGCACGCCGAATTCCTGGCGGCCAGCGCGGTGGTCATCGGCATCTCGCGCGATTCATTGAAATCGCACGAGAACTTCAAGGCCAAGTACGAACTTCCCTTCCCTCTCATCTCCGACGCCGACGAAACCGTCTGCAATCTGTTCGGCGTCATCAAGCAGAAGAACATGTACGGCAAGCAGGTGCGCGGCATCGAGCGCAGCACCTTCCTGATCGATGCCTATGGCGTGCTGGTGCAGGAGTGGCGCGGGGTGAAGGTCCCGGGCCACGCCAAGGAAGTCCTGCAAGCAGCGAAGAGCATCGGTTAGCCGTCAGCACAGGTTTTACCCGTCAGGCGCTATAGCCGGCCCACACTGGAGAGTGACAAATATGCCGCTTCCGAAGTTGCCCACCCGTCCCGCAGCCATCCTGACCTTCCCCTCGGGCGAATCCGCCCGGGCGCAGGCCCGCAGCACCAAGACCGCCGCTGCGCGGTCCAGTACCCAGGCAGTCCTCGCCGAGGACAACGAAGACGAGCTCCTCGTCCAGCCCGAACTTGAAGGCCTGGCCGCACCGGCCCGCAAGGCGCAGATCCCCGCGCCCGCCCGCCAGGTGCCGCCGCCGGCGCCAGCCGCTCCCGCTGCGCGCGCCGAAACGCGCCGCGCCAAGCCGGCGCCCGCCAAGCGCACCAAAGCCCGCGCCCAGAACGAACCGCGCAAGCTGTTCGTGCTGGACACCAACGTGCTGCTGCACGATCCCAGTTCCCTGTTCCGCTTCGAAGAGCACGACATCTTCCTGCCGATGATGACGCTCGAAGAACTGGACCATCAGAAGAAGGGCATGTCGGAAGTGGCGCGCAACGCGCGCCAGGTCAGCCGTTCGCTGGACGCGCTGGTGCAGGACGCGACCCAGCTGGACGAAGGCCTGGAGCTGACCAAGCTGGGCAACAAGGACGCCACCGGCCGCCTGATGTTCCAGACGACCGCGATCCACAGCACGCTGCCGTCCGACCTGCCCATGGGTAAGGCCGACAACCAGATCCTGGGCGTCGTGCGTGCCCTGCAGGAAAAGTACCCGCAGCGCGAAGTCGTGCTGGTGTCCAAGGACATCAACATGCGCCTGAAGGCGCGCGCGCTGGGCATGGCCGCTGAAGACTACTTCAACGACCATGTCATGGAGGACTCGGACCTGATGTACTCGGGCGTGATGCAGCTGCCCGAGGACTTCTGGAACAAGCACGGCAAGGACGTGGAATCCTGGCAACAGGGCGGCACCACCTTCTACCGCATCCATGGCCCGCTGTGCTCGCAGTTCGTGGTCAACCAGTTCGTCTACTTCGAAGGCCAGATGCCGCTGTACGCGCAGGTGCGCGAGGTCAGCGGCAAGATGGCGGTGCTGGCCACGCTGCGCGACTACACCCACGGCAAGAACAACGTCTGGGGCATCACCGCGCGCAACCGCGAGCAGAACTTCGCCATGAACCTGCTGATGAATCCGGAGTGCGACTTCGTGTCGCTGCTGGGTCAGGCGGGCACGGGCAAGACGCTGCTGGCGCTGGCCGCGGGCATCACCCAGGTGCTGGAAACCAAGCGCTACACCGAAATCATCATGACCCGCGTCACGGTGCCGGTCGGGGAAGACATCGGTTTCCTGCCGGGTACGGAAGAAGAGAAGATGCTGCCCTGGATGGGCGCCCTGGAAGACAACCTGGACGTCCTGAACATGGGTGAAGGCGAAGGCAACGGGGACTGGGGGCGCGCCGCCACCATGGATCTGATCCGTTCGCGCATCAAGGTCAAGTCCCTGAACTTCATGCGCGGCCGCACCTTCCTGAACAAGTACCTGATCATCGACGAGGCGCAGAACCTGACGCCCAAGCAGATGAAGACGCTGGTCACGCGCGCGGGCCCGGGCACCAAGGTGATTTGCCTGGGCAACATTGCCCAGATCGATACGCCCTACCTGACCGAAGGCAGTTCCGGCCTGACCTTCGTGGTCGACCGCTTCAAGGGCTGGCCGCATTCGGGGCATGTCACCCTGCAGCGCGGCGAGCGTTCGCGCCTGGCCGACTATGCTGGAGATGTGCTGTAGGCCTCGCCCCCCATGCGCCTCCTGCCGCAGGCGACCAGCGCAGGCTTGGCCCAAGGAATGAACGCCCGATGAATCTCATCGGGCGTTTTTTTTGGCAGTCCCCATATAGGTAAAGATGGCCATGGGGGTGGAAGGGAAGAATGCCCCCTTACATGAACATGTTGAACCCCACCAGAAAATTCAAGGCATTGTTGTCCACGGGCACGAATGACGGGGATCGGATGTAGCTGAGTCCCGTGCTCAGATAGACGCCGGGATAGAGGCGCGCCATGTAGGACACCATGGCCGCACTGCTCGAGTTGGCCGTGTCCACGCCCCGCTTGCCGAACGCGTCCTTCGCGGTATCGCTGAAATCCGACCAGGTGACCGTGGCGGATAGCATGTCATAGGGTCGCGATGGAAACGTCCCTATCGTATATAGCCTGGCCTCCACGAACTTGGTGTACAGATTCTGATCCGCGGGAGCAAGGTGCAAGGAAAGGCCGGCGTACCATCCCTGCGCAGACGAGGAGTTGGGCGTCAGCCGCGAAATCTGCTGGTCTCCCGCGGCATAGAGCGCGTAGTTGTTCGAGCTGCGCTGGCGGGAATCGAACCTGGCGTAGTCGGACGTATTGAAAATCCCCCCGATCCGAAACCATCTCGAAGGGTTGTCGGGACTTGCTTGCTGCTTCACTCCGGTTTCGTTGATCGCCAACCACCCGCTTCCCGGCGTTTTCCACTTCAGCCCATGCTGATGTTCCGACTCTTCGGCCTCTGCTCCATAGGGGCTTATGCTGCGCTGAATTCCGGTCTTGTTGTAGAAGCCGCCAGAGCCGTTGTAGGTCACGTTTACGCCCGGGGTGGCGAAAGGCAGGCGTGACAGGCCGACCTGAAAGGGAATGATGGCGTTCATCCCTTGCGCGCCGACCGCCAACGAACCGCCAACGTACAAGCCCACGAACTCCAGGGCATTGCTGAGATAGCCTGCCTTCAACTCCCACTGACGGTTGTTGAATGTGGTGAAGTACGCCAGCCGGCTCAGCGCAATGTCCGCCGAAGGCCCCTTCGGCGCCCAGCTCGCGTGCCCCGTCATGGCGCTGAAAATCAATTGGCTTTGATCGTTTCCGTGCTGACCCAGGTCATAAGTCAGGACAAGCTGCTGTGTCTCCGCGACGGTGGGAACCTGGCCGTTGTACGACTGCTTGCGATGCGTCCTCGGGTTTCCGCCTTTGAGGTCGTAAGCCGCGGAGTTCAAGCTGACTATCTGAAAACCTATCCCGTGCCGCGCCAGGTCGGAACGGAATCCGCCGGCATCCCGCAGCACTGTGTCTCGAATCGACGGAATCCGGACCAGCGCGCCCTGCTCCATCAGGCGCTCAAGAGACGCAAAATCAGACGCAGGCGGCAGCGCGGATTCCGCGACCGAGGCCTCGGATGAGGGCCGTAGCTGAGCGACGGTTCCGCGCTCGAGCCCCGTTCGGGATTCAGAGGCATTGCAGTCCCATGCAATCGCCCCCATGGCGGTAAAGATCGACACGATCGAGTGCGCCGGCACTTTGACCTGGCGCGAATTGATGATCTGGTTTGGCACGCGGCCTCCTTCAATCCCGGATTTCTCGCTTGTTCTCTGAAAAATCTGGATTGTTTAGACATAACAATCGGGCATGTACGCATAGGTCATGGTCGATGCAAGAATTCAGGGAGGGGAGGCATCCCGATAGCGCGTCCGCAGCCGTCTCAATAGCCCGGCCCGGATGCTCCAGGCTTGGGGCCAATTGAGATATTTCATGCCGACCGGTGTCGAAAGTTGATCACTGGGCGAACCACCTCCATTCCGTGCAGCCTGCTGCTGGTCACGACGTTGTTGGCAGCGATCCATGCACCCTCTGATCAGCATCCCGCCTCTTCAATGCCTTATTCCCGGCCGGGAATATGGCGTTGAAGTTAGTGTTACGATCAACTGAGGTCAAGCAGGGTTTTCCTCAGGATGTGCCATGCTTTCCGCGCTCAAGCAGACTTGAGGCGGCCTGCTTGTTGACCAAACATCACGCCGAAAAGACGATGAAAAAAGACGTTTTAGGGGAAGTTGAGCGCGGAAGAGGAGAACGAGCCGGCCTTGATCTGGACCGGATCTTGCGGGCGGCAAGGCGCATCGGTCACGACAAATTGTCGATGCAGGCACTGGCGGATGCGCTCAATGTGGACCGGAAGGCGCTCAACTATCACGTGAAAGATCGCCAGACGCTGCTGGCGCTTGTCGCGAAGGACACGCTGACGGCCAGCTTCAGCAGCGCCGACATCGCTCACGCGGCCACATGGCAAGACGCATGCAGGACCTACGCGACCCACCTGGTCGACGCCGCCGTCGCCATGGGGGGCTTGGCGGAACATCTTCGCTTTGACGATTCCGAGCTGATGAGCTGGAACCTGCTGCCGACCGAGGAATTGCTCGAACAGCTGAATCGGGCGGGCTTCAGCGAAGCGGCCGCGGTGCGCCTGGCCGTGCTGCTAGCCGCCCTCTGCGTTGGCCATGTGAAGGATATCTGGCAGGCCAGGTCAGCGGTCGATCGCACCAGACCTCGCCAGCTTCAGAAATGGCTGGATTCGGTCGATGGAAAGTCCTATTCACGGCTACGCCAGGCCGTCGCATTGGGAATCGACACCTACGGGCCCGAGCAACTCGATTTCTCACTCAGGATTTTCATAGCGGGCGCAGAAGCACACCTTGCTTCCTAGCGCCTGAACGTGCAAAGGCCTGAGCGGGGCGTGACTCCCAACTCAGGCCTTCTCAAAACCGCCCCGGCAATTACTTGTCGGCGGCGTTGGTAATGGCGTTGCCTGCCTTCGACATGTCCTTGCCCATGCCCGCGACGGTGTTGCAACCGGCGAGAACGAAGCCGAACACGACGAAGGCGGTCAGCACGATCTTGCTGCGCATGCTGGCGCTCCTGAAGTGGTGAAAACGGATCCGGGGCGTACTTTAAACGATCTGGACGCGCAGTTCACCCAGGCCTTCGACGCCGCCGGTGATCACGTCGCCTTGCAGCACGGCGCCCACGCCTTCGGGCGTGCCGGTGAAGATGAGGTCGCCGGGTTGCAGTTCGAACAGGCCGGACAGGTAGGAAATGCTCTCAGGAATGTTCCACAGCATCTGCGAAATGTCGCTGGACTGCTTGCGCTGGCCATTCACGTCCAGCCAGATGGCGCCCTTTTCCAGGGTGCCGACGACGCTGCGCGGATGGATCGGACCCAGCGGCGCGGACAGGTCGAAGGCCTTGCCGATTTCCCAGGGGCGGCCCTGCTTCTTCATTTCGCCTTGCAGGTCGCGGCGGGTCATGTCCAGGCCCAGCGCATAGCCCCACACACACTCATTGGCCTGTTCGACCGGGATGTCGCGGCCGCCCTTGCCCAGCACCACGACCAATTCCATTTCGTAGTGCAGGTTGGAGGTCTTGGGCGGATACGGCATCTTGCCGGTTTCGCCGTCGGCCACGCTCAGCACGGCGTCGGCCGGCTTGCAGAAGAAGAACGGATCCTCGCGGCCCGTGAAGCCCATTTCCTTGGCGTGTTCGGCGTAATTGCGGCCGACGCAATAGACGCGACGCACCGGAAACAGCGCGGCGCTGCCGGCAACGGGAACCGCGACGGGCGGCTGAGGGGGCAATACGTAGTCCATGTTCACTCGACCTATGAAGAATACGTGGCCGGAATCCGGCAATAGAAAACAGCCAGCCCCGCGAGGCGCCCGCTACCGCGGGCGGCCTGCCCTGCAGGCGGCCAGACGATGAAAAGTCATCCGCGAGTTTATCCCTTTCCGGGAGCCCGGGCGCGGTTCGGGCCATTCAGCTGAACGTAGGAATTTCCCCGTCATACACCACCAGGCGCTCGATGAAGCCGGCCATGTAGGCCTTCATCTCCTGGTGCGCGGGCGAGACCTGGTATCGGTCATGCGCGGGGCTGTCCGCAAAGGCCGCCACCACGGCGTGGGTCAGGCCGTCCGAGCGGCTGGCTTCGTTGGGCCGGAAGGCGTAGCCCGCCACGCCTTCGCATTCGGCCAGGATGCGTTGGCAATAGCCCTGGACGCGGTCATGGAAGCGCGCGTCGGCGGCCTCGGACAGCTGCAGCATTACGACATGCAAGTACATCAGGATTCCTTTTTCGTACGGGTAAGCGCCAGCCAGGCCCGCGAGACCAATCCCATGATGCCGTCGCGGAACAGGAGGACGCAGAGGACGAAGATTGCGCCCTGGACGATGAGCACCCAGGAGCCCAGCGGCGCCAGGTAGTTCTGCAGCGACACGAAGGTGAACGCGCCGGCCAGCGGGCCGAACACCGTGCCGATGCCGCCCAGCAGCGCCATCAGCACCACTTCGCCGTTGGCGTGCCAATGCACGTCCGTCAACGACGCGACGCCGAACACCAGCACCTTCAGGCCGCCGGCCAGCCCCGCCACCGAGGCCGACAGCGTGAACGCCATCAGCTTGTAGCGCGAAGTGGAATAGCCCAGCGAGCGGGCGCGCTGCTCGTTGTCGCGCACCGAACGGATCACCTCGCCAAAGGGCGAGTTCAGCACGCGCAGCACAAAGGCATAGCCCAGCGCGAACACGGCCAACGTGAAGTAATACATCGGCATCACGCCTTCAAGATCGAAGATGCCGAACAGCTTGCCGCGCGGCACACTCTGCAGGCCGTCCTCGCCGCCGGTAAAGCCCGCCTGGACCGCGATGAAATAGACCAGTTGCGACAACGCCAGCGTGATCATCGCGAAGTAGATGCCCTGGCGCCGGATCGCGACGGCGCCAAACGCCAGACCCAGCAGCCCCCCCGTCAGCACCCCGGCCAGGAGGCCGAGTTCGGGCGTGGCGCTCAGCAGCTTCATCACGATGCCGGTCGCGTAGGCGGCCGCGCCGAAGAACGCGGCATGGCCGAACGACAGCAGGCCCACGTAGCCCACCAGCAGATTGAAGGCCGCGGCAAACAGCGCGAAGCACAGCACCTTCATCAGAAAGGTCGGATAGATGAACCAGGGCGCGGCGATGGCGGCCACGGCCAGCGCCGCCATCGCCACGCGCATGCCGCGGCGGCTCAGCTGCACCGGCTCCCGCGTGGCCTCGGCGGCCAGCACGTTCTGCACCTGCAGCGGCTTGCCGAACAGGCCCGCGGGCTTACACAGCAGCACCAGCACCATGATGATGAAGATCGCCAGGTTGGCGGCCTCGGGATAGAACACCTTGGTCAGGCCTTCGATGATGCCCAGCCCGAAACCACTGATGATGGCGCCCATGATGGAGCCCATGCCGCCGATCACCACCACCGCGAACACCACCACCACGAGGTTGGAGCCCATCATCGGACTGACCTGGTAGATCGGCGCGGCGATCACGCCCGCCACCGACGCCAGCGCCACGCCCAGCGCGTAGGTCAGCGTGATGAGCAGCGGCACGTTGATGCCGAAGGAGCGGACCACCGTCGGATTCTCGGTGGCCGCGCGCAGCATCGCGCCCACGCGGGTCTTCTCGATCAGCACCCACACGGCCAGGCACAGCACCAGCGACACCGCCACCGCCCAGCCGCGATACCAGGGCAGGAACATGAAGCCCAGGTTGACGCCGCCAGACAACGCCTTGGGTATCGTGTAGGGCAACCCCGATACGCCATAGGCCTGACGCAAGCCGCCTTCGATCAGCAGCGCGATGCCAAAGGTCAGCAACAGCCCGTACAAGTGATCCATGCGGTAGGTGCGCGAGATCAACAGGCGCTCGACCACGATGGCGAACACGGCCATGATAAGCGGCACCAGCACCAGCGCTGCCCAGTAGTTCACGCCCAGATAGTTCAGCAGCATCCAGGCCAGGAATGCGCCCGCCGTGTACTGCGCGCCATGGGCGAAGTTGATGATGTTCAACAGGCCGAAGATCACCGCCAGCCCGATCGACAGCAGTGCGTAGAACGAACCGTTGATCAGGCCGAGCAGCAGTTGGCCGAATAGTGCCGTGGACGGCACGCCGAATATTTCGAACACGTGGATTCTCCCCTCAGACGCCCAGGCGGCGCTTGATCCGCTCGGGATCGTTGCGCGCTTCTTCTGCCGACAGCTGGTCGACGACGTAGCCGTGCTCCATGACGTAGTGGCGGTCAGCCACCTTGGTCGCGAAACGGAAGTTCTGCTCGACCAGCACGATGGTGAAGCCCCGCTCCTTCAGGGTGCGGATGGCATGCCCGATCTGCTGCACGATGACGGGCGCGAGGCCCTCGGTGGGTTCGTCCAGCAGGATGAGCTGGGCGCCGGTGCGCAGGATGCGCGCGATCGCCAGCATCTGCTGTTCGCCGCCCGACAGGTTGCCGCCCGAACTGGCGCTGCGTTCGCGCAGGTTGGGAAACAGCGTGTAGATTTCGTCCAGCGACATGCCACCATCGGCCAGGCGCGGCGGCAGCATCAGGTTTTCGGTCACGTCCAGGCTGCGGAACACGGCCCGTTCTTCGGGGCAATACACCACGCCCAACCGCGGAATGCGGTGCGCCGCCATGCCCACGGTCTCCTGGCCGTTCAAGCGGATGGAACCGCGCCGCTTGTCCATGATGCCCATGATGGCGCGCAGCGTGGTCGTCTTCCCCGCGCCGTTGCGGCCCAGGATGGTGACGAGTTCGCCGCGCCTGACTTCCATGTCCACGCCGTGCAGCACGTGGGATTCGCCGTACCAGGCGTTGAGGTCCTTGATAACCAGCATCTCAGTGCGCCTCCTCGTCGGAGCCCATGTAGGCCGTGATGACGCGCTCGTCGCTGGACACGGTGGCGTAGTCGCCCTCGGCCAGCACCGCGCCGCGCGCCAGCACCGTGATGGTGTCGGACAGATCCGCGACTACCGACAGGTTGTGTTCGACCATCAGGATGCTGCGGTTGGCGGACGCGCGCCGGATCAGCGCGGCGATGCGGGTCACGTCCTCCTGGCCCAGGCCTGCCATGGGCTCGTCCAGCAACATGATTTCGGGCTCCAGCGCTAGAGTCATCGCGATTTCCAGTGCGCGCTTGCGTCCATATGGCAGCAGCGCCGCGGTGGTGTGCGCCAGGCCGGAGAGGCCGACCGCGTCCAGCAGTTCCATGGCGCGGCCGTTCAGGCGGTCGATGCTGCTGCGGCTGCGCCAGAAGCGCCAGCCATCGCCGTGCTGGCGCATCAGCGCCACGCGCATGTTCTGCAGCGCCGTCAGGCCCAGGAACACGGCGGATATCTGGAACGAGCGGACGATGCCCAGCCGCGCGATCTGCTCGGGCGCCAGCGCCGTGATGTCGCGGCCGCGATAGTGGATGACGCCCGCGTCGGGCGCGAGGAACTTGGTCAGCAGGTTGAAGCAGGTGGTTTTGCCTGCGCCATTGGGGCCGATCAAAGCATGGATGGAGCCTTCGCGCAGGGACAGGGACACGCCGTCGACGGCATTGAAGCCGCCGAACCGCTTGACCAATCCCTGGGCGGACAGAACCGCTGGGGTGTTCATGGGCGCGCTCCTACATGCGGGCCAGCAGGCCGCCGTCGATCGCCAGGACGTGTCCGTTGACGAACGCGGCGCCCGGCGAGGCCAGGTAGACCACCGCGGGTGCAATGTCTTCCGGCGCGGCCCAGCGGCCGGCGGGCACCGCCGTGGCCAGGAAGGACTGGAACTGCGGATTGTCCTGCAGCCCCTGCGTGAAATCGGTGCGCACGAAACCGGGCGCCAGTGCATTGCAGGTGATGCCGCTGGCGCCGTATTCGACCGCCAGCGCGCGCGTGAAGGCCGCGATCGCGCCCTTGGCCGTGGCGTAGGCGGCGATGTTGGGCATGGTGGCCTGCCCCGCCACGGACGACATCAGCACGATGCGGCCGAAGCCGCGCTTGCCCATGCCGGGCAGCACGGCCCGCGCGCAATGGAAGGCGCCGTTGACGTGCACGTTCTGCAAGGCCTGCCATTCGGCGGAGCTCATCTCCACCACGGGCTTGCGGTTCTGGTTGCCGGCATTGCTGACCAGTACGTCGACCGCCAGCCCCGCGTTATCCAGTTGCGCGACGGCATCGGCCACGGCCTTTTCGTCGGCGACATCGAAAGGCGCCCCGTGGGCCTTGATGCCTTCGGCCGCCAGGCGCTCGCAGGCGGCCGCGCAGGCCTCGCCGGAAAGATCGTTGATTACCACCTGGGCGCCAGCCTGGCCCAATGCTCGCGCGACGGCGTAGCCCAGTCCCCTTGCTGCGCCCGTCACCAGCGCGACGCGCCCCGCCAGACCGAACGTGCGGTCCAGATAGTCGTGTTTCAAGCTTGTCTCCTTGGTCTTATATGCGCCGGATTTCTTGGCCCGGCCTGTGTCGCTGCATGCTTGCGCCAGGCGAAAACATGATTGACATAAATCTCAATATACGCGACTATTTTTAAACACTCAATAACAAGATTTTTTCTTTATCTCTCATAAAGAGTTCTGGTAGGAGACATCATGGCCCTGGAAACTCCCGGCTGCCCCGCAGCCAACGCCTTGCCGCCCCTGGCTTCACGCTTCCTCAAAGTTGCCGATCTGCCGTGGAAACCGACGCAAGTGGAAGGCATAGACATGAAGGTGCTGATGCAGGACAAGGAGACCGGCTTGCTGACCGCCCTGTTCCGCTGGCAGCCCGGCACCGAGCTGCCCCTGCATGAGCACGTGGAGGTCGAACAGACCTTCGTGCTGGAAGGCTCGATCGTCGACGCCGAAGGCGAGGTCTGCGCTGGCGACTACGTGTGGCGTCCGCGCGGCAACCGGCACGTGGCGCGCGCGCCCAATGGCGCTTTGGTGCTGAGCTTCTTCCTGAAACCCAATATGTTCATCGACGCCTACGCCGGCCAGACGCTGGAGTAAGCGGCCCCGGCGCGACCGTCCGGCACAGGACGGCGCGCAAAGAAACTAGCCCCCGAGGAGACATACCCATGAAGACCCGTTTGAAGAACAGCCTGGCCGCCTGCGTGCTGGGCGCCCTGTCCGTATCGGCCCAGGCGCAGGTATCCGATGACGTCGTGAAGATCGGCGTGCTCGGCGACCAGTCCGGCATGATGGCCGACCTGTCCGGCAAGTTTGGCGTGGAAGCCGTGAAGATGGCCGTCGAGGATTTCGGCGGCACCGTGCTGGGCAAGCCCATCGAAGTGATCTCGGCCGACCACCAGAACAAGGTCGACATCGGCGTGGCGACCGCGCGCCGCTGGTACGAGAATGACAAGGTGGACCTGATCCTGGACGTGCCCAACTCCGCGATCGCACTGGCGGTGCAGGACCTGACCCGCCAGATGAAGCGCGTGGTGATCTTCACCAGCGCAGGCTCCGCCGACCTGACGGGCAAGGCCTGCTCGCCCAACGGCATGCACTGGACCTACGACACCTATGCCTATGCCACCGGCGTGGCCAACGGCGTCATGGAAGACGGCGGCAAGAGCTGGTACTTCATCACTTCCGATTACGCCTTCGGCCATTCGCTGGAGCGCGACGCCATGGCGGTGGTCAAGGCCAAGGGTGGCCAGGTCGTAGGCAGCGTGCGCCACCCGATCGCCAGCGCGGACTTCTCCTCATTCCTGCTGCAGGCGCAGGCCTCCAAGGCCCAGGTGATCGGCCTGGCCAACGGCAGCGGCGACACCATCAACAGCATCAAGCAGGCGTTCGAGTTCGGCATCATGGGCAGCAAGCAGCGCGTGGCCGCCCTCTTCATGAGCATCGTGGACGTGCGCAGCGTGGGGCTGGAATACGCGCAGGGACTGAACCTGGTGGAACCCTTCTACTGGGACCTGGACGACAAGTCGCGGCAATGGTCCGAGCGTTATTTCAAACGCACCGGCCGCATGCCGTCCATGGTCCAGGCCAGCAACTACAGCGCCGCCATGCACTACCTGAACGCCGTCAAGGCGGCGGGCACGGACGCGTCCGAGCCGGTGCTGAAGAAGATGCATGAGACGCCCATCAACGACTTCATGACCGAGAACGGCCGCATCCGCGAGGACGGCCGCATCATGCGCGATCTCTATCTGTTCCAGGTCAAGAAGCCCTCGGAATCCAAGCGCGACTGGGACTACTACAACCTGGTGCGCAAGATTCCGGCCGAACAGGCCTTCCGTCCGCTCAAGGACGGCGCCTGCCCGCTGGTGAAATCGTGATGGACGGCGCGCTTGGACTGCTGGCCGGCAAGCGCGCCATTGTCACGGGGGGCGCCAACCCCCGTGGCATAGGCGCCGCCATCGTCGAGCTCTTCATCGCCCAGGGCGCCACGGTCGCGGTGTTGGACCAGGCCTATCCGGAAGGCGCCGGCGCGGCGCTGGCCGCGAGCCGCATCGACCTGCACTGCGACGTGTCCCGTTCGGCCTCCTGCGAGGCGGCGATTGCCCGCGCCCGCGAGGCGCTCGGCGGCATCGACGTGCTGGTCAACAACGCCGGCATCGTCGCGGCCACGCGCATCTGGGACCTGCCCGAGGACGAGTTCCGCCGCATGGTGGAGGTGAACCTGACCGGCACCTACAACGTCACGCATGCGGCGCTGCCGGAATTGCTGCAAAGCGCGCGGCGTCCGGCCATCGTCAACCTGGGCTCCACCGCCGCCTTGCGCGGCGGCGGCCTGCTGGGCGGCTCGCATTACGCCGCATCCAAGGGCGGCGTCATCAGCTTCACCAAGGCGCTGGCGCGCGAGCTCGGCCCGCGCGGGGTGCGCGCCAATTGCGTGGCGCCCGGCATCATCGAAACGGACATGACGCTGGGAAAATTCGGCGAAAATTGGGAACAAGAACTCAAACAGGGCATTCCGCTACAGCGTTTCGGCTCGCCCGCCGAAGTCGCCCAGGCCATACTTTTCCTGGCCTCGGACCTGTCCTCCTACTCAACCGGCATCGTGGTCGACGTCAATGGCGGCTTCCACATTCACTAGGCGCGCCCTCCCGCAATGAGCACTCCAGACCGCATGTTGTCCATCCTCGACCTCTTTCGCGACGACACCACCGCCGCGTTCCAGGAAGACGTCATGGCGCATCTGGACTGCTCGCGCGCCACGGCTTACCGCTACCTCAAGTCGCTGACCGAAAGCGGGCTGCTGGCACCCACCTCGGGCGGCGCCTACGTGCTGGGGTCGCGCATCATCGAGCTGGACCGCCATCTTCGCCAGCACGATCCGCTGATGCGCGCGGCGCGCGAGGTCATGCGGGCCACCGGCGACGAGCTGCACGCCAACCTGATGCTGTGCAACTACTACGGCGACAAGGTCATGTGCGTGGACCGCTACTGGACCGATGATTCCATCGAATCGAGCTACGCGCGCGGCCGTCCCTACACCATGTTCCATGGCGCCACCGCCAAGCCCATCCTGGCCAACCTGCCGCCGTACCAGCTGCGCAACCTGATGCTGTGGCACGCCGCGGAAATCCGCGAAGCCGGGCTGGGGGAGGATTGGGACGAATTCCGCGCCAACCTCAAGCGCCTGCGCGCAGCCGGCGTCTACGTGTCGCACGGCGAGGTCGACCCTGGGCTGATAGGCATAGGCTCGGCCATCTTCAGCGCCGAACAGAAAGTCGTGGGCAGCCTGGTGTTCATCGCCGCGGAAGCGCGCACCTCGGCCGAGCGGCTGGAGGTACTGCAGGCGCGCATCCAGATCGCGGCCGCGCAGGTGTCGCGCAATCTGCAGGCTCCGCAAAGCAACGGCGCGGCGGCGATCGGCATCATGCCGTCGCGGCCGCGCCGCATCAAGACGTCAGCCGGCGGCGCTGCGCCGGCCAAATCCAGGAAGCCGTAATCAGGCCTTGTTGTAGCGCTCGGCGCTGCGGACGATCTCCTCGTGCGCGGCGTCCAGGCCCTTCCAGCCCTTGACCTTGACCCACTTGCCCTTTTCCAGGTCCTTGTAGTGCTCGAAGAAATGCTGGATGCGGGAGATGTCTTCCGCCGGCAGATCTTCGTAGGACTTGATGTTGCGGTACGGGGGGTACAGCTTTTCGATCGGCACGGCCAACAGCTTGGCGTCGCCGCCCGACTCGTCGTCCATTTCCAGCACGCCGATGGCGCGGCAGCGCACGACCGCGCCGATCTGGATCGGGAACGGGGTCAACACCAGCACGTCGGCGGGGTCGCCGTCTTCGGACAGGGTTTGCGGGATGTAGCCGTAGTTGCACGGATAGTGCATGGCAGTCAGCATGAAGCGGTCAACGAAAATCGCGCCCGTGTCCTTGTCGACCTCGTACTTCACCGGGTCGGCGTTCATGGGGATTTCGATGATGACGTTGAAGTCTTCCGGCAGCTTCTTGCCAGGGGAGACGCGATCAAGACTCATGATTCAACCTTGTTGTGTGTCTGAAGGATTGTTCAAATCGAGCCGTCGTCCTTGAACGGCGGCTTGGTAGCCGGCACGGGCGCGGCGGCAGGCGCGGGCTTGGACCCAGCGGGCGTAGCCGGAGCGTACGTGGGCACGGGATCATCGAAAGCCGCCGCCGGGATGGGGGCGCTGTCGAAGTACTCGTCGATGTCGGAGGTGCCGCCGCCGGCCAGCGGGGCATCCTCGGGAGCCAGCGCACGCTCGCGCTGTTCTTTGTTCTCGCGGGCGTCCGGATCCAGCACGTAGTCGGAGGCCGACGCCGCCACGGCCGGCGGCAGCGCGGGGTAATCGCCGCCGAGTTCGGTGTCGCTGTCGACGTCGGACAGGCCCACCGCATAGCCGCCTTCGGCGTCCACGCGGTAAGGATCCGAACCGGTGTCCGCGGCCGGCAAGGCGGCATCCGCCGCCAGCACCGGCAGCGCCATGCTGGCCGCCGTTGCCAGGCGCCAGTGGCGCACTGCGTCGGCGGGACGGTCCAGGCGGTCGTACAGGCTGCCCAGCAGCGCATGCGTCTGCGCATCGCTGCGGCGGCTCAGGCTGCGCAACAGATAGCGTTCGGCCTGGCCCCAGAGCTGGCCGTTCAGGCACAGCATGCCCAGCGCGGTGAGCAGGTCCGGATCGGTGGGACGCTGTTGCAGCCAGGTTTCGGCACGGGCCAGCCGGCGCGACACCTGCTCGGCCTCGCAGCGGGCGTAGGCCGCCACCAGGGCGGGATTGAACTTCACGGCGACTGCGGCTTCCAGCACGCGTGCGGCCTCGCTGGCTTCGCCGGCGGCCTCGAACGCCGCCGCGCCCGCCAGCGCGATTTCCGGCAGGAGGCGCTCCTCGGCCTTGAGATCCTTCCAGATGGCGCGCCAGGCGTCGCTGCCACCTGCGGCGGCGGCGCGCAGCCGCGCCGCGCCCGAAGCGTCGATCAATTGATCGGCTTCGGAACGGGCCAGCGCATTGCGGCGCACCAGGCCCCGCGCCAGCGTGAACACCTGCTCGTCATGATGCAGGGCGGTGTGCGCACGCAGCAGCAGGCGCATGGTGTGCAGATGGCGCGCGCCGCCGTCGGCCAGCGGCTCCAGCACGGCCAGCGCGCGCTCGGCGCGGCCCTGGTCCAGCAGCATATCGGCCGACACGGTGGCAGTGGCTTCGATCAGGCCGGCATCCGTGCCGGCTTGCTCCTGCGCGATCGCCAGCAGGCGGTCGCGGCGGTCGAACTCGCCCAGGCCATGCGTGGCGCGGGCGGCGGACAAGGCCGCCAGCACGCGGCGCGTCTGGACCTTGGTCTGGTCCAGCAGCTTGGTCAGGTCTTTTTCGGCGGTGGTGTAACGCCCTTCCAGCAGGCCGATCCAGCCGCGCTCCAGCAATTCGTGGTCGCGCGCCTGGGCGCGCTTGCCGCGCCAGGCCCGCACGCGGTCGGGGATGGCCAGCAGCCACGCCAGCAGGCGCAGGCCCACGTACAGCACGATGAAGGCCGCGACGATCAGCAGGACCGCCAACGTCAGCGACATGCTGATGCGCCACGGCCAGACCAGCAACAGCACGTTGCCGGAGTGCGAACGCAGCACCACCGCCAGGGCGACGGCGACGACGGCGAGCAGCAGTGTCCAGAACCAGGTACGCATAAGCCTCAGTCCTGTCCGCTGGTCTTGAAGCCCGCGGCGCGCAGCGCGGCCACGGCGTTCAGGCTGTCGGCCACTTCCGGCATGCGCACGGCAATGTCGGTCTGCGCCAGTTCGCGTGCCAGGGTCTGGGCCGCGACGGTGTCGGGGGACCGGCCGTCGAAATACTTGGCGAGCGTGACGCCGACGTTGTCGAGTTCGCTCTTCCAGACGGCGGGCTGGCGCATCAGCATGGCCAGTTGCGCCGTCAGCAGGCGTTGGCGCAGCGTGCCGCGCACCTGGTCGGCCTGGTCGGGCGACAGCAGCAAGGCAGCCGGCTCGTCCACGCGCTGGATCGTGATCAGGCCGCCCAGTTCATGCGCCAGCGCGGAGCCGGCGCGGCCGGGCCAGGAGGCCATCTCGGCGCGCCAGCGCTGCCACCAGGGCGCGTCGGCCGGCAAGCCCGCCAGCGGATCGACCGCGGGGGCGGGTGCGGCCGCCGGCGCGGCTTCGCCGGCAGGCGCCACACCCGGGGCGGCAGCGTCCGGCACCAGCAGCGGCGCCTTGCCGATCAGCGCCACGAGGCGGTCGATGCGGGCCGACTGGGCAGGGATATCCACGGTGGACACGGCGCGCAAGCGGTCCAGGTCGCCGTTGATGGCTTGCTGCAGGCTGGAGAAGCGCGGGCGGTCGGCGCGCGCCAGGCGCGATTGCGCCGTTTCCAGCGCCACGATCGCGTTGGAGACATTGCCGGCCAGCCGCAGTTGCTGGTTGGCGATGGTCAACAGGCGCTCGACGTCGTTGGCAAGCAGTTCGTCGCTGGCGCTGTCGTTGAAGTTCTGCCAAGCCAGCTGCAAGGCGTTGTACTGGCTTTGGGTTTCGCGCACGGTGTCTTCAAGTTCGCCGACGCGGCCGGCCTGGGCTTGGGCCAGGGCCAGGGCCTCGCGGGTGTCCTTGCGGGCTTGCGCCAGATCGGTGGTCAGCGTTTCGAGGCGCGTGGCGACCTCGCGACCGGCGGACACGAACTGGGTGCGCTGCATCCAGAGGGCGTAACCCAGGCCGGCGGCCAACAGGATCAGGATGATGAGGGCGGGGACCAGCGGGCCACTGCGGCGCTTGGCCGGGCGGGCCTTGACGGAATCGGCCGGGGCCGACGCGGGCGCGCTTGCACCCGGGGCGGCCGTCGGAACGACCGGATCGGTAGCGGGAGTCTTGTCTGTCATGACGCGATTGTATTCGGTGTCAGTCCGATGCAACGAATCAAGCAGCAACAAAAGCCTGGAATATCGACTCGTCGTTGGGCAAGCAGATTTTTACCATCGGCCGCGCCCCGCCTTCATGACAGGGCTGTGGCAGCCGGCGCTCCAGGGAGGGATGCGTCAGCACAAAGCTGCACCGCGCCCACCAGTCCGCCAGGCCAGCCGCCTCCAGACCTGCCCGCAACGCATCCGCGCCCTCGCCGCTGGTGATCAGCCAAGTGGCCGGAATGCCCGCGTCCGCCCAGCGCCGCAGGCTGGCAACCTGATCGGCGCCCCAGCTCGCGGGGCGCCGCAGGTAGGCAGCATGGCGCGTCACGGCCGCGCCGTGCGCCTCGAGCTTGTCACCAAGCCAGTCGCGGCCCTGCGTGCCGCGCACCAGCAGCACGCGCGCGGGCATTTGCGGCAGCCCCAGCAAAACCGCCCAGAGCGCCTCGGAATCGTGGCTGGGCGCGCTTTCAGGGGGATGCAAAACTGTTGTATTCGCGCCAAAGCAGGGGGACAGGCGCAAGGCCTGCGCACTGGCCGGCCCGACTGTGGCGGCGATGACGCCCGCCGGCCAGGGAGCCGGCCCGTCCGCCTGCGCCCATTGTTCCAGGTACAGCTTGGCCGCATTGCCGCTGACGAACACGACCATGTCGTAGTCGGACGGACGCGGCGGCCCGCCGGTCGCGGCCGGCAAAACCTGGATTTCCAGGGCGGGAAGAATGCAGGGCGTCCAGCCGGCGCTCTGCAGGCGGCCTGCCAGGGCCTCGTTGCGGCCGTCGGGCCGCGTCAGGATGGCGACCCGCGGCGGTTCGGCGGCTGCGGACGCCATGACCATCAGTCGGCCCTGGGCGGGTCTTGCAGCAGTTCGCGCAGGATGTCCTGGGCGCCTGCGTCCAGCAGCGCCTGCGCCGCGGCCTCGCCGATGGCCTGGGCCTCGGCCACCGAACCGCTGCGGGCCGTATGGACCATGCGCACGCCGTCGGGCGACGCCACCAAGGCGCGCAACGACAAGTTGCCGCCGGCAATTTCCGCGTACGCCGCCAGGGGCACCTGGCAGGATCCGCCCAGCTTGCGGGACACGGCGCGCTCGGCCACCACACAGGACGTGGTGTCGGCGCTGACCAAGGGGGCCAGCCAGGCGCGCATGTCGTCGCGGTCGTCGCGGATCTCGATGCCCAAGGCACCCTGCCCGGCCGCCGGCAGGCTGTCTTCCGGTTCGAGCAGGCTGCGGATGCGCGAGCCGAGGCCCAGCCGCTCCAGGCCGGCAGCGGCCAGCACGATGGCGTCGTATTCGCCCTTGTCCAGCTTGCCCAGGCGCGTATCGAGATTGCCGCGCAGCGGCTTCACGACCAGCTCGGGATAGCGCGCACGGATCTGGGATTCGCGGCGCAGGCTGGACGTGCCGACGACGGCGCCCGCGGGCAGGTCGGCCAGCGAGCCATGGGTATTGGAGACGAAGGCATCGCGCGGATCCGCGCGATCGAGGACAGCGCAAAGCTCGAACGGCGCCTGCAGATCGACCGGCACGTCCTTCAAGGAGTGCACGGCCAGATCGGCGCGGCCGTCGAGCAGCGCGTTTTCGAGTTCCTTGACGAAGAGACCCTTGCCGCCCACCTTGGAGAGCGTGCGGTCGAGGATCTGATCGCCTCGGGTCGTCAGGGTGAGTAGCTCAACCGCGCACGCCGGGTACAGCGTGCGCAGCCGGTCGCGCACATGCTCGGCTTGCCACAGGGCAAGCCGGCTGGCGCGGGTCGCGATGACCAGGCGTTGCGGTAGAGACACGAGACGGCATCAAACGAAATTGGAGACGATGACCGTCGCGACCACCCCGAGGATGGCCAGCACGAAAAGGCCCTGAAGGAGGCTCAGGCCCGATTCGGATTGCTGGGGATCGGTGGATCTACGCAGACTCATGTGCTGATTCCTTGGAAGCGGTTTTGCGGCTTGCCAGCCACCGTCCAAGGACAACAACGAGCAAGGCGCCAATGATTTCTGCGCCGATTTTAACCGCAGTGGGCTGCACGCCGAATTGACGCTCGACAACCACGTCGGTGATCAGCATGCCGCCGGCGATCCAGCCCAGCAAGGCCGCGCCGAAGGTGACGACCAGCGGATAGCGGTCGATGAGCTTGAGCACCAGGGTGCTGCCCCAGATGATGATGGGCACGCTGACGATCAGGCCGAACGCGACCAGGCCGATCTGGTGGTCGGCGTGGGCGTTCTGGGCCGCGCCGGCAATGGCGATCACGTTGTCCAGGCTCATCACGAAGTCGGCGATGATGATGGTCTTGATCGCGGCGGCGATGGATGTGCCGCCCTTGATGTTGCCATGGGCATCGTCCTCGGGAATCAGCAGCTTGACGCCGATCCAGACCAGCAGCAGGCCGCCCACGACCTTCAGGAAGGGGATCGACAACAGCGTCAGGGCGAAGGCGATCAGGACCACGCGCAGGATGATGGCGCCCGCGGTACCCCACAGAATGCCTTGCATGCGCTGCTTGGGCGCCAGATTGCGGCAGGCCAGCGCGATCACGACGGCGTTGTCGCCGCCGAGCAGGATGTCGATGAGGATGATCTGGAATACCGCTGTCCAACTCAGCGTCTGGAAAAACTCAAGCACTATGAACCCCCGAAGGCATTTATGAAAAGAGTGGCCGGTCCCGGTCCGGCAAAGCCCGCCGCGCGCGACGCGGCGGGCTTATTCAGTACAACGTATTAGTATAATTCAGCTTTCAGTCAGCTTTCTGGCGCATCAGCAAAACTTTGCCGATAGCCAGCACCAGCACCGCGCCCAACGCGCCTGTCATCAGCGCAAAACTGTGCTGCGTCACGCCCAGGGCAGCGTCGATGCGCGCCACCGGTTCCTGCAAGGCCGGATCGCCCACCAGCAGTTCGCCCGCGATGAAACCCAGCAGCGCCGCCCCCACCCAGACGATGACCGGGAAGCGCTCGATGACCTTCAGGAGCAGCGTACTGCCAAAGATGACCAGCGGAATACTGATGGCCAGACCCAACACCAGCAAGGTCGTGTCGCCCATGGCGGCGGCGGCAACGGCCACCACATTGTCCAGGCTCATGACCAGGTCGGCAATCATGATAGTGCGGATTGCGGTCAGCAGATTGCCTTGCGTCTTGCCGGCTCCGTCTTCCTCGCCCTCGGGCAGCAGCAGCGTCACGCCGATATAGACCAGGAGCAGCGCGCCGATGAGCTTGAGCCAGGGCAGCAGGAGCAGCTTGGCCGCTACCAGCGTCAGCACGATACGCATGATGATCGCCGCGGCGGAGCCGACCACGATCGCTTTTTTCTGTTGGGCCGGAGGCAGCGAACGCGCCGCCAGCGCAATAACCACGGCGTTGTCGCCCGATAGCAGAATGTTGACCCAAATGATCTGGAGCAATGCTATCCAGAATGCCGCTGAACTGAGTTCCATGCCTCTCTTTCCTAGGTGTGATCCCCCTAGGACAAACCAAATGAATGGGTGAAATAAGACGAAAAAAAACGTACTGGCCGTCTTGGTGCGAGCCCGACGGCATTCTTGCTGGGTACGTGCAGAATTTCTTTCATTATAGTTTCGTTCAGCTTTCCGTATGTTTGCCAGGCCGCGACGTGGACGCGGGATTTCCCTAGGATTACGGAAAAAAAGACGAAAAAAAGCCCGCCGGAGCGGGCTTCGATTGGCGGATGCCAGTTGCCGGGAGCCAGGGGTTTGACGCCGGAAGCGGGACTTCCGCCAGCAGGCCGCGGGCGCCGGACGCAAGCAGCGTCCGGACGCGCGGCCAGGCGCTTTTTACAGCACCGACTTGAGCAGCTTGCCCATTTCGGACGGGTTGCGCGTGGTGCGGATGCCGCAGGCTTCCATGACTTCCAGCTTGGCGTCGGCAGTGTCGGCGCCGCCGGAGATCAGCGCGCCGGCGTGGCCCATGCGCTTTCCGGGAGGAGCGGTGACACCAGCGATGAAGCCGACGACCGGCTTCTTCATGTTGTCCTTGGCCCACTCGGCAGCGTTGACTTCGTCGGGTCCGCCGATTTCGCCGATCATGATGACGGCGTCGGTGTCGGGATCGTCATTGAACATCTTCAGCACGTCGACGTGCTTCAGGCCGTTGATGGGGTCGCCACCGATGCCGACGGCGCTGGATTGACCCAGGCCCAGCTCGGTGACTTGCGCCACGGCTTCGTACGTCAGGGTGCCCGAACGGCTGACGATGCCGATGCGGCCCTTGCGGTGGATGTGACCGGGCATGATGCCGATCTTGATTTCGTCGGGGGTGATCAGACCCGGGCAGTTCGGGCCCAGCAGCAGGGTCTTGCTGCCCTTGGCCTTCATGCGGTTCTTGACTTCCAGCATGTCACGGACCGGGATGCCTTCGGTGATGCAGATCACCAGATCCAGTTCGGCCTCGACGGCTTCCCAGATGGCGGCAGCGGCGCCCGCGGGCGGCACGTAAATGACGGACACGGTGGCGCCGGTGTCAGCCTTGGCGTCCTTCACCGAAGCGAAGATCGGCACGCCTTCGAAGTCTTCACCCGCCTTCTTGGGGTTCACGCCGGCCACGAAAGCGGCCTTGCCATTGGCGTACTCACGGCACATGCGGGTGTGGAACTGGCCCGTCTTGCCCGTGATGCCCTGGGTGATGACCTTGGTGTCCTTGTTGATCAGAATCGACATTTGTGAATCCTTGGATTTTTCTTTACTTGACGGCGGCTACGACGCGGGTGGCGGCTTCGGCCATCGTGTCGGCGCTGATGATCGGCAGACCGGAGTCAGCCAGCATCTTCTTGCCGAGTTCTTCGTTGGTGCCCTTCATGCGGACGACCAGCGGCACGTTCAGGTTGACGGCCTTGCAAGCAGCGATCACGCCTTCGGCGATGACGTCGCAGCGCATGATGCCGCCGAAGATGTTGACCAGGATGGCCTTCACGCCCTTGTTCTTGAGCATGATCTTGAAGGCTTCCGTGACCTTCTCGGCCGTGGCGCCGCCGCCGACGTCCAGGAAGTTGGCCGGCTCGCCGCCGAACAGCTTGATGGTGTCCATGGTGGCCATGGCCAGGCCGGCGCCGTTCACCAGGCAGCCGATGTTGCCGTCGAGCTGGATGTAGGCCAGGTCGAACTTGCTGGCTTCGATTTCAGCCGGATCTTCTTCGTCCAGGTCGCGATAGGCGACGATTTCCGGGTGACGGAACAGGGCGTTGGAGTCGAAGTTGAACTTGGCGTCCAGGGCGATGATGTTGCCCTTGCTGTCGCGGTTCAGCGGGTTGATTTCGACCAGGGAGGCGTCGGTGTCCATGTAGCACTTGTAGAGCTTCTGGAACACGTCCACGGCCTGGGCGGTGGAGTCAGCGGGCAGGCCGATCGCGTTGGCGATCTTGGTGGCTTGCTCGGCCGACAGGCCGGTCAGCGGGTCGATGTATTCGGTGATGATCTTCTCGGGAGTGGAGTGGGCCACTTCCTCGATGTCCATGCCGCCTTCGCTGGAGGCGATGAAGGCAACCTTCTGGGTGGCGCGGTCGGTGACCAGCGACACGTAGTATTCCTTCTGGATGTCGGCGCCGTCTTCGATGTACAGGCGGCGGACCTTCTGGCCTTCCGGGCCGGTCTGGTGCGTGATCAGCTGCATGCCCAGGATTTCCGAGGCCAGCTTGCGGACGTCGTCCAGCGAGCGCGCCAGCTTCACGCCGCCGCCCTTGCCGCGGCCGCCCGCGTGAATTTGTGCCTTGACGACCCAAACCGGTCCACCCAGCTTTTCAGCGGCAGCCACGGCCTCGTCGACGGAAAGAGCGGGAATCCCGCGCGGCACGGGGACGCCAAATTGCTTCAGCAGTTCCTTGCCTTGATACTCGTGGATTTTCATGTGTTACCTGTCAGGACGTATGAGAAAAAGAAGGTGAATCGGAGGACGAATCGGCCGATGCCTCAGCGCTACCCCCGGTGTACCACTTGGGATAGTGCTCAGCCACCACCGGGCCGCTGGTGCTTAGCGCGTGGCAGCCGTCCAGTTGGAATGGACGCCGGTTCGGGTTGTTTTCCTGCCGCCGGCGGTTGGCCATGGTCTGCACCGCCGCGGTGGGTAGCACCTGCGACAGTTCGGTCATGTGCGTACAGCCCTCCACGTGCCCGAACCGCTCCTTGACCTGCCGGCGGAACCCCTTGAGCAGGTTCATTCCGATCAGATCAGTGTAAGCCGGTTCGATGGCCATGCAATACTCGCCGTAGGGAGCGGCGTCATAGACGGCCTGCGCCGCCACGATCGAGAAGTTCTCGTCGATGGTGATGCGCAGATGCATGTGGTGGATGGGTTGTCCGGCCTTGAACATCTCGCCGTCGCGCTTGGGGAAATCGTACGCCTTGACGTCGATCAGCTCGGCTTCCAGGTCCCAGTGCCCGTCTTCGCGCGCATACGACTGCACGCGTATGGAACGCGTGTGCAATGGTTGGCGAGGATAGTCCGGCGGTGGCAAGGGCATGCTGGGGGCCTGCGGGGCGAGATGCCTGCGCATGGTGCGCGGCAACAAAACCTTCAAAGTATAGCGCAGGCGGCCTGCGATCAAGCCCCCTGACTGGCGCCTGACGCGCCGCCGCAGAGTGCGGCTGCCGCCCATAGGCCCTGGTGCCGGAGCTGGCAGGTGATGCGGGCAGCGGCCAGGTGCCGCTCGCGCTCCGGGGAGTATTCCTCCAGTCCCCGCCGGCAGGCTTTCAGGCGCGCCTCCAGCGCGCTCCAGGCGCGGGCGAAGGCGTCCGCCCGGGCGGCCGGCGGACTGGCGGCCAGTTCGGCGGCGGCCTGCGGGCCGCAATAGAGGCGGATCACGTCCGCATCGCCCGCCCAGGCCTGCGCGCCGGTCAGGTCCACGCCCGGCAGGCCCAGCCGGGACAGGCCGCAGAGAATATAGGGGCCATAGTAAGAGAAGGAACTGTTCCAGCGCGCGCCTGCAGGCATTTGCGGACCCTTGGACGTTTCCGTCCAGCCGGGCGCGGCTTGCGGATCGCGCCGCGCCAATTCCGTGGCCAGCCAATTCCGGGCTGCCTCCCGTTGCCTGTGGCGGGAGGCAGGCAGGTGCAGCAGCCACAATTCAACCGGGGCGCCCTCCCCGGTCAGCCTCCGGGGGCCGGTCACCGCTGCTCCCAAGGCGTGGCCGGACTGCCGATCCAGGCCTGGCCCGCCGGAATGGCCTCGCCCTTGAGCACCAGCGTCAGCGGCCCCAGGCGCGCGCCCGCTTCGACCCGGGTGTCATACAGGATGGTGCTGCGCGGCCCGACATTGACGGCATCGCCGATGCGGACCATGCCGATCTTCATCACGCGGTCTTCGAACAGATGGGTCTGCGGTCCGGACCAGGCGTGCAGCACCGCGTCGTCGCCGATCGACACGCAGTCGTACTCGGTGATGTCGGTGGTGTCCATGAAGACGCGCTTGCCGATGCGGGCGCCCATGCAGCGCAGGGCCAGCGGCAGCCAGGGCGTGGCCCGCAGGAAGTTGAAGAAGTTGGGCACCGCTATGGATTCATACAGGCTGGTGACCGCTTCGCTCTTCCAGACGAACGGCGTCCACATGGGCTCGGCGCGCGGCTTGTAGCGGCCGATCAAGGCCCATTTCAGCGCCACCAGGAACAGGAACGCGCCGACGCCGTACAACACGCCGGCCAGCATCAGCTCGTCGAAAGCGGAGACAAAGCCTTCGCGGGCGGCCATGGGGATGACTTTCATCACGGTCAGATAGCCCACCGCGATCACCACGGCCAGCGGCAGGACCATGCGCATGCCTTCGACGCCGCCGCGCAGGATCTTGCGCCCCAGGCTGGGGCGGAAGGTCAGGTGCGCCGGAAAGCCCGCGGTCTGTTCGCGAGCCGGCAGCGCCAGCGGCGGATTGCCCAGCCAGGTCTGGCCGCTGGCCATGCGGGCATTGGCCGGCGCGCGGCTCTGCACGCCGATCAGGACGTCGTCGGGCAGTACCGAGCCGTCCGGCACATAGGCGCCGTTGCCGACGAAGCTGCGGTTGCCGATGACGGTGGGCCGCAAGGTCATCCAGCCGGCGTCGATTTCCTCGTCGCCCAGCATGACGCCGTCGGCGATGAAGCTGTCTCGGCCGAGGGTCAGCATGTCGGGCACCACGCCCATGGCGGTGGAAATTTCGGTGCCGCGCCCGACCTTCGCGCCCAGCAGGCGATACCAGTTGCCCGCGTAGATCGACGCGTACAGGCCGTGCAGCACGCTCAGGCTCGATTCCTGGATCTGGTTCGTCAACCAGCGCCGCAGGTAGATCTGGCCGTATACAGGCCAGCGGCCGCTGGCCAGACGCGGCAACAGCGTCCATCGCAGCAACGCCGATACCAGCACCGTCAGCATCAACAGCAATGCGCTGGCAGGCAAGGCCAGCAGCAGATAGCTCAGGAAAGCTTGAGGCCAGGGCACTCGCGCGCCCATCAGGTCCAGCCAGCGCGCGTCGATCCAGTCGATCAGCACAAAGCTCGGGAACACCGGCATGAAGAACAGCGCGGCGATCAGCGTACCGCCGGCCGCATAGGCCATGCAGTCGAGCCGGCTCCAGATGCCGTGGCGTCGCGGCCGCGGCGGCAATTCGGGAGCGCGGGCCTGCGGATCGTGGCGCGCTGGCGCCCCGCTCCAGATCTGGCCCGCAGGCACGCGTGCGCCCTGCGCCAGCGCAGACAGTCCGTCCAGCCGTGCGCCCTCGCCCATCGCCACGTCGCCTTGCAGCACCGAATAGGAACCGATGTAGGTGTTGTCCGCCAACGTGATCGGCGCCACAGCCCACTCGCCGCCGCGCACCGAGAAATTCTCCAGGTTGACCGCCGCGCCGATGCTCACGCCGTTGCCCACCGACAGCAGATCGGGCGCACGCACGGACACCCGGCTGATGGCAGCGTCGCGGCCGATGCGCGCGCCCAGCGCCCGCAGGTACCAGACCTGCAACGGGGATCCCGCAAGCAGATGCGCGGGCGGAATGTCCATCACCCGGTCCACCAGCCACCAGCGGTAGAACAGCCAGCCGTACATCGGATAGCTGCCGGGCTTGAGCCGGCCAAGAATGCCCCACTTGCAGGCCACGGCCACGCCGAAGCTCAACAGATTGCAGGCCAGATAGCTGGCGATGGACAGGACCACCGCACGCCAGACGGAGTCGCCTTCGTCGCCCGTCCAATAGTGATACGTGAAGAACGGCGTCAGCCAGATCAGCATGCGTACGCCGATCAGCAGCGGCAAGGCCGCCAACTGCGCCAGGCCGCAGGTCCAGCGGCGCCACTCGGGCGCGGGCGCGGGATCGGCGCCAATGCCGGCGACGCCCGCCGCTTGGGCCGCGTCGCTCTCGGCCGAAGCCAGCGCGTCCAGCCGGGCCGCAAGCGTCGCCAGCACAGGATGCTGGTAAAGCTCGTGCATGGTCAGCGCGGAAAAATGCGGATGCTTGCGCAGCGAGGACACCAGGCGCGCGGCCAGCAGCGAATGGCCGCCCAGGTCGCGGAAGAAGTCGCTGGCCAGCCGCAGCGGCTGTCCCGGGAACAGCGGACGCAAGGCGTCGAACAAGGCCCGCTCGCCCGGCGTGACGGGTTCGTCGTCTTCGCCGCCGGGCTCGGACACGGCCACCAGTTCGCGCGCCTTCAGCGCCTTGCGGTCGATCTTGCCCGAGGTCAAACGGGGAACATCGGCCACCAGTTCGAAGCGCGCCGGAATCATGTAGGCGGGCAGGTCCGCGCCCAGCGCGGCGCGCATCGCATGCGGGTCCAGCCGCGCCTCGCCCTCGGGCTTGAGGAAAGCCACCAGCTGCTCGATGCCCGCGAGATCGCGCAGCACCACGGCGGCCGCGCCCACGCCCGGCAGGCGGTAAAGCGCGGCCTCGATTTCCCCGAGTTCGACCCGGAACCCCCGCACCTTGACCTGGTCGTCGCTGCGGCCCAGGCAGTGGATCTGCCCGTGCTCGTCGATGCGCGCCAGGTCGCCGCTGCGGTACATGCGCGTGTCGTGATCGCCGGCCGGACGCGGATTGGCCAGGAATTTCTCGGCCGTCAGCTCGGGCCTGCCCAGATAGCCGCCAGCCACGCCGGGGCCTGTGATGCACAGCTCGCCCACCTGCCCTTGCGGCAGCACCGCGCCATCCTCGCCGCGCACCAGCATGCCGTAGTTGGGCAGCGGCGTGCCTATGGTCACGGGCTGGCCGGGCAGCAGTTCGGCCAGGCTGGCGGACACCGTGGTCTCGGTGGGGCCGTAGGTATTGAACAGGCGCCGGCCGGGCGTGGCCCAGCGCGGCACCAGGAAGTCCGGACAGACCTCGCCGCCCAGGTTGACGATGCGCAATCCGGGCACGTCGCGCGCGAACAGCGCCAGCAAGGTCGGCACGGCGTGCAACACGGTAATGCCTTCCCGCACCAGCGCGTCCGGCAGGCCTTCGGGGTCCGTGGTCAGCATCTTGGGCGCCACCCACAGGGACGCGCCGACCAGATAGCTGATCCAGATCTCTTCGAACGACATGTCGAAGGCTACCGAGAAGCCCTGGTAGACCTTGTCTTCGTGGCGCACGCCCAGCACCGCGTTTTCGCTGCGCAGGAAGTGGCAGATGCTGGCATGGCTGACAGGCACGCCCTTGGGCTTGCCGGTGGAGCCCGAGGTGTAGATGACGTAGGCGGGATGCTCGGGCAGCAGCCCTTCCCGCCTGCGCAAAGCGCCTTCGACCGGCTCCGACAAGGCCCAGGTGGTCCAGGTGGCCATGCCGTCCAGCCGGACCTCGGCGCCCGCGATCAGCCCGCGAGCGCCCGCGTCCTGCAGGCAGACCAGCATGCGGTCCACCGGCGTGTCGGACTCGAACGGCAGCCAGGCCGCGCCCGCCTTCGCGATGGCCGCCTGCATCACCAGCAGATCGGCGCCGCGCGGCAGGCACAGGCCCACGATATCGCCAGGCCGCACGCCGGCCTGCATCAGATGATGCGCGGCCAGATCGGCGCGCTGGCCGAGCATGTCGTAGGTGAGAGTGTGATCCAGCCAATGAATGGCGACGGCGGCGGGATGCCGGCGGATCGTGGCTTCCAGAATGTCGGGCAGCGTCTCTGCGAGCAGCAGGTCGGGCCGACAGGGGCCTTGGAGAATCATAGGAACGACAAGGATCCAGCAATGGGATTTTTGCGTATTGACCCCCGCCGTGGAATTTCGTTCAAGCAAGTTTGAAAAAAAACATCCACGCTGCGCGCAGGCTGTGGCTTGCAGCCATCAGAAGGACCTTGCGGCTGCAAGGAAAAAGCCCTGCTCCGCGCGCGACATGCACGGATCAGGGCTGGCGCCGGACCCTTGGGATCCCGGCGGCGTCAGGGCAAGCTGCTTGCTCAGGCCGCCTGGCGCAAGGCTCGGGCCGCCTGCACCATGCCAAGCAGCGCAGCTTCGGTTTCAGGCCAGGCGCGCGTCTTCAGGCCGCAGTCAGGATTGACCCACAGGCGCTCCTTGGGCAGGCGGGCCGCGGCCTTCTGCATCAGGCCGACCATCCAGTCCACTTCGGGCACGTTCGGCGAATGGATGTCGTACACGCCGGGGCCGATATCGTTCGGATAGCGGAAGTCCTCGAACGCCTTGAGCAGCTCCATGTTGGAGCGCGAGGTTTCGATCGTGATCACGTCCGCGTCCATGGCGGCGATGGACTCGATGATGTCGTTGAACTCCGAATAGCACATATGGGTGTGGATCTGCGTTTCGTCGCGCACGCCGGCGGTCGACAGGCGGAAGCAATCCACGGCCCAGTCCAGGTAGGCCTGCCAATCGGCGCGGCGCAGCGGCAGGCCTTCGCGGATGGCGGGCTCGTCGATCTGGATGACACTGATGCCGGCGGCTTCCAGGTCCACCACCTCGTCGCGCAGCGCCAGCGCCAATTGGCGGCAGGTCTGCTCGCGCGGCTGGTCGTCGCGCACGAACGACCATTGCAGGATGGTGACCGGCCCGGTCAGCATGCCCTTGACCGGCTTGTCGGTCAGCGACTGCGCGTACGACGACCAGCCCACCGTCATCGGCGCCGGGCGCGCAACGTCGCCAAAAATGACGGGCGGTTTGACGCAGCGCGAGCCATAGCTCTGAACCCAGCCGTTCTTGGTGAAGGCGAAGCCGGCCAGCAGCTCGCCGAAGTATTCCACCATGTCGTTGCGCTCGGGTTCGCCGTGCACCAGCACGTCCAGGCCTACCTTTTCCTGGAAGCGGATGACTTCCTCGATCTCCTTGCGGATGGCGGTCTCGTAGCCCGAGTCCGTCAACGCGCCCGACTTCCAGTCGCGGCGCAAGGCGCGGATTTCCGCGGTCTGCGGGAAGGAGCCGATGGTCGTCGTCGGGTAGGCGGGCAAGCCCAGCTGTTCCTGCTGGCGGGCGATGCGGCCGGCAAACGGCGCGCGATCGCGCGACACGGCCGCAGCGCCGGCCATGCGCTGGGCGACGGCCGGATTGTGGATGCGGGTCGAAGCGCGGCGGGCGGCGAGCGCGGCGCGCTGCCTGGCCAGGCCTTCCTGCGTGGCCGCTTGCGTGGCGCCGTCCAGGGCGCGGCCCAGCAGGCTCAGTTCTTCGAGCTTCTGCGCGGCAAACGACAACCAGCTCTTGAGTTCCGCGTCCAGCTCGGTTTCATGCGCCAGGTCCACCGGCACGTGCAGCAGCGAGCACGACGGCGCCAGCCACAGGCGGTCGCCCAATTGCTGCTTGATCGGGGTCAGCGTGGCAATGGCCGAATCCAGGTCGGTGCGCCAGATGTTGCGGCCGTTGATGATGCCGGCGGACAGCACCTGCCCGGAGCCCAGGCCCGCAACCACTTCCGCCAGTTGCTCGGGTGCGCGGACCAGATCCACATGCAGGCCGGCCACGGGCAGGCCCAGGGCGGTCGGCAGGTTGTCCTTCAGGCCGTCGAAGTAGGTGGCCACCAACAGCTTGACCGGGCTGGAGGACAGCTGGTCGTAGGTCTGCTTGAACGCGCGGCGCCAGGCTTGCGGCAGATCCAGCGCCAGGATGGGTTCATCGATCTGCACCCACTGCACGCCCAGCTTGGCGAAGCGCGCCAGCACTTCCTGGTAGACCGGCAGCAGCGCGGCCAGCAATTGCAGCTTGCCCTCATCGGCGGCGCCGGCGGCAAAGGCGTCGCCCTTGCCTTGGTACAGCCAGGTCAGCGGGCCGGGGATCACGGGCTTCACGGCGTAGCCCTGGGCCTGCGCTTCCTGGACCTGTTCGAACAGCGATTCGCGGGCGATGCGGAAGGTCTGGCCCGGCGCCAGTTCCGGCACGATGTAGTGATAGTTGGTATCGAACCACTTGGTCATCTCGCAGGCGGCGGCGGGCTTGCCCGACGGCGCGCGTCCACGGCCCATGCGGAACAACGTGTCCAGCGTGACGGGTTCGTTGTCGTGCTGGCCGAAGCGGGCAGGCACGGCGCCCAGCAGCGTGCTCCATTCCAGGATCTGGTCGTACCAGGCGAAGTCGCCCACCGGCACGAACTTCAGGCCGGCGGCGGCCTGCAGCTTCCAGTGCCTGGCGCGCAGCTCGCGGCCCGTCTGTTCCAGTTCCTCGGCGGTTTGCCTGCCGGCCCAATAAGCTTCGACTGCGCGCTTCAGTTCACGCTGGGCGCCGATGCGGGGGAACCCCAAATTATGAATCGTAGTCATGGATCACCACCGTTAGACAAAATCTGTTCAAGTGACAGCCATTCTGAGGGCAAATCAAAATGAATCAAAATCAATGTCTACATTCATAAAATGAGCAAATCTCATAGAATATGAGCTTATTCCCAAATCCTGCGGTCACCCATGCTTGAAATCCGCCACCTTGAAACGCTTTCCGCCATCCGCGACGGCGGCAGCCTGCAGGAAGCCGCTGAGCGCCTGCACCTGACCCAGTCGGCCCTGTCGCACCAGTTGCGCGACCTGGAAACCCGGCTGGGCACGCCGTTGCTGAACCGCCGCACGCGGCCGGCTCGGCTGACGACGGCGGGACTGCGGGTGCTGGCGCTGGCGGATGACGTGCTGCCGCGCATCCGCGCGACGGAACGGGACCTGCAGCGGCTGGCCGCGGGCCGCACCGGCCGGCTGCATTTGGCCATCGACTGCCATTCCTGCTTCCAGTGGCTGATGCCGGCCCTGGATGCCTTCCGCGTGCAATGGCCGGACGTGGCGTTGGACCTGTCGGCGGCGTTTTCCTTCGCCCCCCTGCCCGCTCTGGTGCGCGGCGACCTGGACCTGGTCATCACGTCAGATCCCCAGCCGCTCGAGGCGGTGGAATACCTGCCGTTATTCAAGTACGAGCTGGTGCTGGCCGTGTCGGAATCCAATCCGCTGGCAGGCAGCAAGTTCGTCATGCCGGAGCAATTGGCCGACCAGACGCTCATCACCTATCCCGTGGACAAGCAGCGCCTGGACATTTTCACGGCCTTCCTCGACCCCGCCGACGTGGAACCGGCCGCCGTCCGCCGCGCGGAACTCACTCCCATCATCGCGCAACTGGTAGCCAGCAACCGCGGCGTGGCCGCGCTGCCCAACTGGGCGCTGACGGAATACATGAATCAGGGTTGGCTGCGGCTGTGCCGGCTGGGCCCGCAAGGCGTATGGCGCACGCTGTACGCGACGGTACGCAGCGAAGACACGGACGCGTCGTACATCGATGAGTTCCTGACCATTACCCGGGATGTCTGCTTCAAGACGCTGTCGGGGATCAAGTCGGCAAAGTAAGAGGCCAGGCGCTTCGGGCGTAGCGCTCAGTCCTCGTCGCCGCCTGCACCCAGGATGCGGCGGATCACGTCATGCGCGAAGCCGCGGCTGGCCAGAAAGCGGGCCTGCTTGGCATAGGCCGCGCGGTCTTCCGGCTTGGCGCTGAAGCGCTTCTTCCAGACTTCCAGCGCGCGGTCGTACTCGGTGGCCCGCAGTTGTTCGCGCAATTCGGCGACCTGGTTGTCGTCCACCCCATGTTGCCGCAATTCCTGCACGATGCGCGCCGCCCCCTGGCGCGACGCGCGGCGGTGCACCAGGCTTTGCGCAAAACGTTCGGTGGACAGCCAGCCTTCTTTTTCCAGGGCATCCAGCACGGCCTCGACTTCGCCCGAGTCCTCGGCGTAGGCGGCAAGCTTGCGCGCCAACTCTTCGCGGGCATGCTCGCGCCGCGACAGATAGCCCACGGCCCGCATCTTCAGCGATGGCCCCTTGCGGGCGGACTGGCCGTCCGCGTCCGGGCCGTCCTCGGCAGCGGCGGCGCGCCGGCCTCGGCGCACATTGCCGGCTTCCGAGCTGCGGCTCCATTGCTCTGCCGCATCGCTGGATTCCGCTTCCTGATCGCGGCGCGCATCCGAAGTGCGGCGCAAGCCCTGGGGCTTGGCCACGGTTTCGAATTCATCGTCCAGCTTGGCGCGTAGGCGCTCGGCTGAAGCGGGCGGCGATTTCCAGCTCATGCGTTTCCTGCTTGGTATGCATAACGGCAGGCCCGTCCTGGCGCCTGCCGCAACTGTTCGGGCTGCCCCGACGCGATAGGCGGTCCGTTTGCGGCGAACTTGAATTACGCCGCGCCAGGCCCGCCACCAATCCGATTACTCTTCGGAGGTATCTTCCGCGGTGGGCACGAATTCTGCCGCGCGGCTGACGATGCCCTGGTTTTCGCGAACGCGGTTCTCGATTTCGATGGCCAGTTCCTTGTGCTCTTTCAGGTACTCGCGGACATTGTCCTTGCCCTGGCCGATGCGGTTGCCGTTGTAGCTGTACCAGGCGCCGGACTTGTCGACCACGTTGGCGGCCACGCCCAGGTCGATGATTTCGCCTTCGCGCGAGATGCCGGCACCATACATGATGTCGAATTCGGCCTGCTTGAACGGCGGCGCGACCTTGTTCTTCACGACCTTGACGCGGGTTTCGTTGCCGACGACCTCGTCACCCTTCTTGATGGAGCCGATGCGACGGATGTCCAGGCGCACGGAGGCGTAGAACTTGAGCGCGTTGCCGCCGGTGGTGGTTTCGGGGTTGCCGAACATCACGCCGATCTTCATGCGGATCTGGTTGATGAAGATGACCATGCAATTGGTCTTCTTGATGGTGGCGGTGAGCTTGCGCAGCGCCTGGCTCATCAGGCGGGCTTGCAGGCCGGGCAGGGAATCGCCCATTTCGCCTTCGATTTCGGCCTTGGGGACCAGTGCGGCCACCGAGTCGACCACGATCAGGTCGACCGAGCCGGAGCGCACCAGCGCGTCGGTGATTTCCAGCGCCTGTTCACCCGTGTCCGGCTGCGAGATCAGCAGGTCGGCCAGGTTCACGCCCAGCTTGGAGGCGTATTGCACGTCGAGCGCGTGTTCGGCGTCGACGAAGGCGCAGGTGCCGCCCAGCTTTTGCATTTCAGCAACCACCTGCAGCGTCAGCGTGGTCTTGCCCGAGGATTCCGGACCGTAGATTTCGACCACGCGGCCTCGCGGCAGGCCGCCGACGCCCAGCGCGATGTCCAGGCCCAGGGAGCCCGTGGAAACCACCTGGATGTCGTGCGACACCTCGTTGTCGCCGTAGCGCATGATCGAGCCCTTGCCGAACTGCTTTTCGATCTGCGAAAGCGCGGCGGCAAGCGCCTTGGCCTTTTCCGATGCGGCGGCCTTGGTGGTTTTGTCGTCCATGTAGAGTCCTGTCTGTAACGTATCTGGTGTCTAGGGAAGTGCCGCAGGGTTAGGCGGGTGCTTTGAGCAACGGGTCAGATTATGGCATCGGATTATACTGTACATAAAACCAGTGTGCCAGTGTTTTGCACGTATACCCTGAGTGGCAAGCATGGCGCCCTATGCCAGAATGCCAGACGAACCCGGCGTTTTGTCCCCTTTGCGCCGCGGGGCCTTTTCTCACTGTAGCCCATGCGTATCCTGATCGCCGAAGACGACAGCATCCTGGCCGACGGCCTGTCCCGTTCGTTGCGCCACAACGGCTATGCCGTGGATGCGGTGCGCGACGGACTGGCGGCCGACTCGGCGCTGGCGGCCCAGGCATTCGACCTGCTCATCCTCGACCTGGGCCTGCCGCAACTGGCCGGACTGGAAGTGCTGCGCCGCCTGCGCGCCCGCAATTCCGCCCTGCCGGTGCTCATCCTGACGGCTGCCGACAGCATCGAACAGCGCGTCAAGGGCCTGGACCTGGGCGCCGACGACTACATGGCCAAGCCTTTCGCGCTGTCCGAGCTCGAGGCCCGCGTGCGGGCCCTGACCCGGCGCGGCGCGGGCGGCGGCGCCACCATGATCAAGCATGGCCGCCTGCTGTTCGACCAGACCGGCCGCGTCGCCATGGTCGACGACCAGACCCTGGACCTGTCGGCGCGCGAAGTCAGCCTGCTCGAGATCCTCCTGACCCGCAGCGGCCGCATGGTCAGCAAGACCCAGCTGGTCGACCACCTGTGCGAATGGGGCGAAGAGGTCAGCACCAATGCCATCGAGGTCTACGTCCATCGCCTGCGCAAGAAGCTGGAGCCCAGCGGCGTGAAGATCGTGACCGTGCGCGGCCTGGGCTACTGTCTTGAGCGGGACCAGGGTGCGGCGTACCTCGCAAGCTGAAGCGGCGCCGCCGGAAGCGCTGAACCAGGAAGCACTGGATGTCATGCGGGCGGGGGCCAAGGGCCCCAGCTTCGCGCCGCCGCAGCGCTCCCTGCTGGGCGAAATCCTGGACTGGATGCTGGCGCCGCTATTCCTGCTGTGGCCGATGAGCGTGGCCATCACCTATGTGGTGGCGCAGAACATCGCCAACGTGCCCTACGACCGTGCGCTGGCCAATAATCTTCATGTGCTGACGCTGCAGGTACATGCGCAGGACGGCCGGGCCGTGCTGAAGATGACCAACACCGCGCGGGAAGTACTGCACGCGGACGAGACCGATAGCGTGTTCTGGCTGGCGCTGGGCAGCCGCGGCGAATACCTGGGCGGCGACCGCGCCCTGCCCCTGCCTTCCACCGTGGGCCAGCCCCGGCCCGGCGAAGTGCAGTACGAGGACGCGACCTTGCGCGGCTTCGGGGTCCGGCTGGCGTTCACCTGGGTGGACCTGCATCTGCCCGATACCCAGCCGGCGCTGCTGATCGCGGCCGAGACCGTCGAAAAGCGCACCCAGCTGGCCAACGACATCATCAAGGGCGTGATCATTCCGCAGTTCGTGGTGCTGCCTGTCGCCGTGCTGCTGGTGTGGTTCGGGCTGTCGCGCGGGGTGGCGCCTTTGAACGCGTTGCAGCAGCGCCTGCGGGCCCGCCGGCCCGACGACCTGTCACCCATCGACGAGCGCGCCGCGCCCACCGAGATCGCGCCCCTGGTGGCCGCGATGAACGACCTGCTGGACCGGCTATCGTCCAACGTGCAGGCGCAGCGCCGCTTCGTCGCGGACGCCGCGCACCAGCTGAAAACCCCGCTGGCCGGCCTGCGCACCCAGGCCGAACTGGCCCTGCGCGACGCCAGCCCCGAGGAAATGCAGTCCAGCCTGCGCCAGCTCGTGACCGGTTCCGAGCGCGCCACGCGCCTGGTGAACCAGTTGCTGTTGCTGGCCCGGGCCGAAAACCCCAGCGCCATCGGCATGACCCGCACGGACATCAACGCCATCGCCTACGAACAGGCCATGCACTGGGTGCCGCAGGCGCTCTCGCTGAGTACCGACCTGGGCTTCGAAGGCTCGGACCGCCCGGTCGAGATCAACGGCAACCCGCTGCTGCTGGCCGAACTGCTCAACAACCTGGTGGACAACGCGCTGCGCTACACGCCGCGCGGCGGCCACATCACGGTGCGCACGCAGATCCTGGGTGCGCATGCGGTGTTGGAGGTAGAGGATTCCGGCCCCGGCATCCCGCCTGAAGAGCGCGAACGGGTGTTCGACCGCTTCTACCGCGTGCTGGGCACCCAGTCCGACGGCAGCGGCCTGGGGCTGGCCATCGTTCGGGAGATCGCCCAGAAGCACCAGGCCAGCGTCGAAATCAGCGATCACCCCACGACGTATTCGAACCTCCCCGGTATGCGGATTCGCGTGATCTTTCCGCTTTACGCCGAGTTGTCAGACCTCTCCGACGTCTCCTAGGACTATCCCTAGCCTCCCAGGGGACAGTTACTTTCAGTTTCAATTTTAAGACTCAAGTAAGTATCCCGTCAGAACCTCGTCAGCCTCACCCCCCAATGTTGCATATAGCTCAATGTCGGCTCGCCGGCGGCGGGCGCAGCACGGCGGACCACCGCCGGCCATAAAACCGAGGAGACATCATGAGCACAACAACCATGGCAGGCCGCGGTCCATCCGCGGATCCGCGCCCGATGACCAAGGATGAACGCCGCGTCATCTTTGCGTCGTCGCTGGGCACGGTTTTCGAGTGGTACGACTTCTACCTGTACGGCTCGCTAGCCGCCATCATCGCGCAACACTTCTTCTCGGGCGTGAACCCCACCGCGGGCTTCATCTTCGCCCTGCTGGCGTTCGCCGCCGGTTTCGCCGTGCGTCCGTTCGGCGCACTGGTGTTCGGCCGACTGGGCGACCTGGTCGGACGCAAGTACACCTTCCTGGTCACGATCGTGATCATGGGCCTGTCCACGTTCCTCGTGGGCGTGCTGCCCAGCTACGCCAGCATCGGCCTGGCCGCTCCCGCCATCCTGATCGTCCTGCGCCTGCTGCAAGGCCTGGCGCTGGGCGGTGAATACGGCGGCGCGGCGACCTATGTCGCCGAACACGCGCCGCATGGCCGCCGTGGCTTCTACACGTCCTGGATCCAGACCACCGCGACCCTGGGCCTGTTCCTGTCGCTGCTGGTCATCCTCGGCATCCGCACGTTCATGGGCGAAGACGACTTCAAGGCCTGGGGCTGGCGCATTCCGTTCCTGATCTCGGTCGTCCTGCTGGGCATCTCGGTGTGGATCCGGTTGCAGTTGAACGAATCGCCGACCTTCCAGCGCATGAAGGACGAAGGCAAGGGTTCCAAGGCGCCGATCGCCGAATCGTTCGGCCAGTGGAAGAACCTGAAGGTCGTGATCCTGGCGCTGCTGGGCTTGACCGCCGGCCAGGCCGTGGTCTGGTACACGGGCCAGTTCTATGCCCTGTTCTTCCTGACGCAGACGCTGAAGGTCGACGCCAACACCGCCAACATCATGATCGCGATCGCGCTCCTGATCGGCACGCCCTTCTTCGTGATCTTCGGCGCGCTGTCCGACAAGATCGGCCGCAAGCCCATCATCATGGCCGGCTGCCTGATCGCCGCGGCGACGTACTTCCCGATCTTCCAGGGCATCACGCACTTCGCCAACCCGGCGCTGGAAAAGGCCCAGGCTTCGGCGCCGGTCACCGTGATCGCGGACCCGGCCACCTGCTCGTTCCAGTTCAACCCCGTGGGCACCGCCTCGTTCACCAGCTCTTGCGACGTGGTCAAGTCGTTCATGGCCCGCAACTCGGTGAACTACAAGAACGAAGCGGCCCCGGCCGGCTCGGTCGCCAAGGTCAAGATCGGCAACGACGAGTTCGCCTCGTTCGACGGCAAGGCCCTGGCGCCCGCCGACTTCAAGGCCAAGGCCGCCGAACTGGACAAGTCGCTCACCACCGCCATCCGCAGCCACGGCTACCCCGCCAAGGCTGATCCGGCCCAGAGCAACAACGTGATGGTCGTGGTGCTGCTGACCATCCTGGTGATCTACGTGACCATGGTCTACGGCCCGATCGCCGCCATGCTGGTGGAAATGTTCCCGACGCGCATCCGCTACACGTCGATGAGCTTGCCTTACCACATCGGCAACGGCTGGTTCGGCGGCTTCCTGCCCCCGGTCGCCTTCGCCGTGGTCGCCGCCACCGGCAACATCTACGACGGCTTGTGGTATCCGATCATCATTGCAGTCATGACCCTGGTCATCGGCACGCTGTTCGTGCGCGAATCCAAGGACAACGACATCAACGCTTAAAAGGCCATCCCCCGCCGGACGGGACTGCTGCGCCCGCCCGGCCTTTCAAAAGCTCCTTATGGAGCTTTTTTTTTGCGCGCGCATTGGGGGCTATGGATAGCTCATCGTGAACGTCGCCCGGCCATTGGCCGATCCACCCTTGACCGTGGCCCCGGTTTGCACGTAGCTCGCCGACAGCGGGATCAGGAACGTGCCATTGGCGGCCGCCCCCGCGTACCAACGATTGGGGTTGTCCTGCGCAGCCGAGTCGGGGCCATAGCTGATAAGCGTCGTCCCGCTCTTGACCTGAATGCCTAAACCCTGCGCGGTTGACCCCGAGGTCAGCGACAGCACGGCCGTGCGGTTGGAAGGCGCAGTCTGGTCGGTCAAGGTCAGATGGATGTCGGTGGTGCGGCCGGCGTCGCCACCCGAGCACTGCAATGCGATGTTGAAGCTCTCGGACTTCGAAGTGCTTCCTATCCCAGAGAACTTGCTGGCTGGAATGGTGCCGAGCGGGACGGGAATGGACGGCGTGGCGACTTTGCAGGTAGGGATCACCGGCTTGACGGTGACACTGCCCCGCCAACTGTAGTGCAAGTACTGTTCAGCCCCGACCTTCCATTCCGCGAATATCCCGCTCAACGTTCCGCCGGTTGTGATCGGCCCGGTCTTCACCAGTTCGACCAGAAGGCTGTGAGTACCCATCGTGCCCGACCATGAGTCGGTGCACGAAGACGGCCACCAGACTTTGGTGCAAGATCCCGAGCTTGTGAACTTCAGCCTGTAGCCGATCCCCGAAATCCCAGAATCGTAGAGATTGTTTCCCTGGTAGGTCTTCGAACCCACGAAATCAATCCTGAACGTACCGGAACTGCAGCCACCGCTACCGCCACTGGATGCATTGACAGAACCGCTCCAAAGCGTGGCGCCGACAGTAAGCGCAGGGTCGAAGGCAATAGAAGCGGGACCTTGAAGCGTGAACGCGTACGGATTCGTACAAATTGCCGCCGAGCTGTCGTTGGCAAACAAGTGCGACAGGACAATTGCGCCAGCCGCAGCCAGGAGCCGGACTGCTTTCTTCATGTTTCACCTCGCATCACGCATCACCTCGCCGAAAAGTACGAGTTCTGAGTACCGAAGACCGGCATCGACAAACCTCGATAGCGAGAGAAAAGTGTATTTTTTCGACCCGAGGCGGAAAATCAGCCCAGTCCCAGACCAAGGTCGCCGACGATAGGCCCGGTCCGAATTCGCCTATGTCGCTCAACCGCAATTGAGTCCGCACTTTCAGGACCATGTCAGACCCGCGCCATTAGACTGGGCGCTCAGATTACGGCCTTGCGCCAGATTGACCGACGATTGATCCCCCTGTCGGCCGATTGCAGGGCCAGTGTTCTGACACCGATACCGCGTTCCCCGCGAGCCTTTTATGACGCGGTATTGCGTGCTCCCGTACCGGCCCGGCCCTCAATGAGCCGGGCCGCTTTTTTTTGCCTGCGCGCGAAAAAATGGCGACCCTGCGGTCGCCATCGGCGGATCTTGCAGACAGCCCGCAGTCAGCGGCGCATGCCGACGCCGATCGCCACCACGCCGGCCACGATGGCCGCAATGCCGGCCCAGGCCGGAATCGCCACCGACTTCTCGGTTTCGGCGGTGGCCTTCACCGAACCGATCTGCAGCACGGTCTCCTCGGACTTGTAGTTGAAGCCCTTGTAGGCCAGGGCGGCGATACCCAGGACGATCAGAATGGCGCCGATGATCTTCATTTTTTATCTCCAGTTCGACTTGCTGCGCGGACAGTAGCGCATCGGCCCGCGGCTGTCAGTGACAGAAGGTGTCGCGTCGCGCTGCGGTATTGCCGCACTTCGGCAAAGCGGCCGGGTCGTATAGAATCAACCCTTTTGGCCGACGCTCATGTGGTTCAAGAATCTCAAGATTTATCGCCTCTCCTCGCCGTGGACGCTGGTCGGCGACCAGCTTGAAGAAACGCTCGCGCGGCATGCCTACCAAAGCGGCAACAACCTCGAAATGCAAAGCCTGGGCTGGGTTCCTCCGCGCGAGAACGGCGGCCTGGCGCATGTGGTCAACGGCCAGATCCTGCTGAGCCTGCGCGCCGAAAAGAAGCTGCTGCCTGGCACCGTGGTGAACCAGGTCGCCAAGGCCCGCGCCCAGGAAATCGAAGAGCAGCAAGGCTACAAGCCGGGCCGCAAGCAAATGAAGGAAATCAAGGAACGCGTCACCGACGAGCTCCTGCCGCGCGCCTTCAGCGTGTACCGCGACACGCGCGTCTGGATCGATCCGCAGAACCATTGGCTGGTGATCGACGCGGCCGCCTCGGCCAAGGCCGACGAAGTCATCGGCCTCCTGGCCAAGTGCGTGGATCCGTTCCCGCTCGAAAACCTGTACGTGGCGCAGTCGCCGGCTTCGGCCATGACCGGCTGGCTGGCCGAGGACGAGGCTCCGGCCAACTTCTCGATCGACCAGGACACCGAGCTGCGTTCGTCGGGCGAAAGCGGCGCAGCGATCCGCTACGTCAAGCATTCGATCGACGCCGATGACGTGCGCCGCCATATCCAGTCGGGCAAGCAGTGCACCCGCCTGGCCATGACCTGGGCCGACCGCATTTCGTTCGTGCTGACCGAAGGCCTGGACGTCAAGCGCGTCGCGCCCCTGGACGTGCTGAAGGAAGGCAACGAAGGCGTGGCCGCCAACGACGACGAGAAGTTCGATTCCGACATGATGCTGATGACGGGCGAATTGGCCAAGATGATGGCCGAACTGGTCGACGCGCTCGGCGGCGAAAAGAAGGTGTAAGCCGCGGGCGCCATGGCGCCAGGCAAACCGCGGGCCGCCCCTGACCGGGCGGCCTTTTTCATGCGCGCGCCGGGCCTCAGGCCGCCACGGCGCGGTCGCGGCCGGCCTGCTTGGCCTGGTAGAGCGCCTGGTCGGCGCGGTCGATCAGATAGGCATAGTCCGGGTGGCCGTCGAAGGTCGCCACGCCAATGCTGGCCGTGATATGCAGCGGCCCCGCCTCGGGGATGTTGAACACATGGCGGCGGATCTCCGCGCCCAGCTTCTCGGCCGTCGCCAGCGCGGCCTCCTGCTGCGCATCCACCAGCACCACGAGGAATTCCTCGCCGCCGTAGCGGAACACGAAATCGCTGGAGCGGCACGATTGGTGCAGCACTTCCGCAAACTGGCGCAACACCTGGTCGCCGCCCGAATGGCCGTGCTGGTCGTTGATGGCCTTGAAATGGTCGATGTCCAGCAACAGGACGGAGAATGCGCTGCGCTGGCGCCGCGCGATCGAGATTTCGCGCCCGACCACCGAGGGCAGGAAGCGCCGGTTCAGCACATTGGTCAGCGGATCGCTGCCGCTCTCGATCTCGGCCACCATGTCGAACAGGCCGTTGAGCAGATGCTTGATGCGCGCCACCAGCTCCTGCAATTCGCGCACGTGGTCCGGCATCGAGGCGGCGAGCCCCTGTTCTTCGCCCCGCATCAATTGCGGCAGCACTACCGAGTCCAACTGCGCGACGGCGTCCGTGATCTGCTGCAGGCCCGGAGCGCTTTCGAACATCGCCCCGCCCTTGTGCTGCAGCCACAGCCCGAATTCCGAGGCCGCCAGCCGCGGCAGGCTTTGCCCTGGCGCACGGTAATGCAAGCCGATCAGCACCGCCTGGCTCCATTCCAGCAAGGCGGCGCGCTGGCGTTCGCGTTCCGTGGAAATGTTCTGGCCCAGGGCGAAAAGGCGATAGGCCTCGTCGTTGCGGGCGCCGCGGCTGATGTCGCGCATGAAGGCGCGGCTCATCTGCTCGACCGCCAGGTCGAACAGATTGCACACGTACTGGGTGGCGACCGATGCGGCCATGCCGTCCAGGTCGCTGGCGCGCAGGCGCAGCGCGATCTCGTTCTTCAGGATGCGGGCGCCCGCCATCACCAGATGGATCGGAATGTGGACGCGGGCGTGCACCTCGCCCACTTTTTTCTGCGTAGCCATCAGGACGGCGATGTCGCCCTGGTCGCGCACGCACAGGAGCCCCTTGAGCCAGCGGGTCATGCCCGCGTGCAAACGGCTGGATACGATGTCGTGGGACAGGCGGGGGCCGGCTTCGGCGTCGGCCAGCAGCGTGGAATAAAAGGCGTCGACCAGGGCGGACAGGCTGTCGCCCACCACTGCGGCGACCTGCCCGCGCGTATAGGCGTCAACCGACTGGTAGACCGCTATCCAGGCCTGCTCGTCGGATGCGCTCAGGTAGCACGCCTGGCCGGATGCGCCGGCGTGCCGATCGGAAGATGGCACGACGCCAACACTGCTAGTAGACATAGATAATCCGTCCGTAGGCCCTACGGCGTGTCCGGAAACGACACGCGACAGAAAAAGCCAGCGCGGATTATGCTTGAAAACCCCGGCTCCAGGCCGCGTAGCGGCTGGAGTCCAAGGGGTATTCGACCCGGCGCCGCGCGCTTATTCGAGTCCGTGGAAAGCGGAATCGTCCGGACCCACGTGCGACGGATGCTGCCAGGTCACGTCGCGCAAGGAATGCTGCACCAGGCCCTCCACACCCAGCAGCACTGCGAAGATCGCCATGCGGATGGGAATGCCGTTGTCGGTCTGGCGGAAGATGGCCAGGCGCGGATCGTGGTTCAGGTCCACGCTCAGGTCGTTGGCGCCGGGACGGCTGTCGCGCGGCAGCGGGTGCATCACGATGGTATCGGGGCCGCAGTAGGCGTCGATGATGGCGCGGCTGATCTGGAAATCCGGCGTGTAGCCTTCGTTTTCTTCGTTGGCGAAGCGCTCTTTCTGCACGCGCGTCGCGTAGATCACGTCGGCGCCGGCCAGGCCTTCGGCCAGCGTGCTCTTCTGCTCGATGATGTTGCCGTTGCGGCTGGCCTGCTCGATGATGTAGGCCGGCATTTCCAGGCCTTTGGGCGACACCAGCGAGAACTTCACGTTCTTGTACAGCGCCATCAGCTTGATGAGCGAGTGCACGGTGCGGCCGTACTTCAGGTCGCCGACCATGGCGATGTGCGCGCCGTCCAGCAGTTTGCCCAGGCGCGAGAACTCGGTCAGGATCGTGTACAGGTCCAGCAGGGCCTGGCTAGGGTGTTCCCCCGGACCGTCGCCGCCGTTGACCACGGGGATGTTGGTGGCGCGCGCGAATTCCGCGACGGAACCCTGGTCCGGATGGCGGATGACCATGGCGTCGACGTAGCCGCTCATGACGCGGCTGGTGTCGTAGATTGACTCGCCCTTGGCCATGGACGAGAACGTGAAGCCGGTGGTGTCGCAGACCGAGCCGCCCAGGCGGCAGAATGCCGAACCGAAGCTCACGCGGGTACGGGTGCTGGCCTCGAAGAACAGGTTGCCCAGCACCGCGCCTTCCAGCACGCGCGACACTTTCTGGCGGCGAGCGATGGGCTGCATCATGTCGGCCACGCGGAACAGGTCCTCGACCGATTCACGGGTGAACTGGTCCACCGACAGCAGCTGGTGCTTGCCTTCCACGGCGATGCGGTCACGCAGCGGACCTTCTTGTACGCTTTGCGTATATTTTTCCAGCAAAACACCGTTCTGGACGATTTCGCTGACGAAGCGCTGCACCACTTCCGGCATGGCGCGGAATTCCTGCGAGCCCTCGGGCAGCAACCAGGTATCAAGCGCCCGGCGTTTGACGCCGATGCGGGTCGCGAACACGTCGCGGGTGAGATTCAGGCGCCGCATGGCGTCGCGCAGGAAGGCTTGCTGGGAAATGGTCATGACGGGCCCCGAACAGGAGATTTATATACGCACTGCGCATATTATTCTCAACGCAAATTCAAGTCCAACACTTTTGCGCACACGGGTTTACCCGCAACTACCGCCTCGCATAGGCGGTCGTCGTCTGAGGCGCATCCGTGACCGCCTGTCCAGCCGCCAGCCAGCAGGCGGCGCAGAAGGCAAGCGCACTGATCAGATAACAAACCATGGCCAGAAGCTGCGCGGGCCAGTGGGCACGCGTCAGATGTCCGGTGTAGCCCTGGCGCAACAGGCTGACCTGCGCCAGGTAGGCAAACAGAATTCCCAGGCAGGCGGCCAGCAGGCCGCCCAGCAGCAGCGCCAGCGGCAGTTGCAGATCCGGCGCGGCGATATCGCCGCCGACCACGCCCAGCGAAAACCCCGTCAGGACCAGCGCCGCGCCCCCATTGAGCCAGCCCAGGAAGCGGAACGCCCCCGCCAGCAGCGAGAACGACAGGCCGCTAGCACGGATCTGCTGGGCGCGGGCATCCATGGATCAGCCTTCGCCGCCCTTGCGGCAGACCGGCGTTGCGCTCTGGATGGAGGCGCGGGCAGCGGCGATTTCAGCAGCGTCCCAACGCCCTTCGCCCAAGACCGTGATGGTTACCTTGGCGGTGGAGGGACTGGCGCTTTCGGCGGCAATCAGTTCCAGCACCTTGGCGGGTTCCGTCACCTTATAGAGCTGCACTTCGTCCGGCGCACCCTTTTCGCCCTTCACGTGGCGCCAGGCATAGGCGACGTTATAGGCGTGCTGCACTTGCACGTGGCAGGTGCGCACGTACTCGCCGGCCCGGCGGAAAGCCGCTTCGTAGTTGGTATTGACGGTGAAGGTCTCCGTGACGACGGCATCGGATTCGTAGACCCCTTTGCTCGCGCAGCCGGCCAACAAGGCCGCAAACGCCATTCCCAACCACAAAGACTTGCGCATGACACTTCCCACGATCGAATTCAACTCCGCGAATTATGCCAGGGGGAAAGCCCTCGCACCGCCTCCCGCTTGCAGCCCCTTTCTACGTAGCGCGCCAACAAAAAAGCCGCGAGAGGGATGCCAAGGCATGTCTCGCGGCTTCCAGGCCGGATTGCGGCGCAGGGCGCGGGCCTACTTGGTGGCGGCGCCCTCTATCTTCTCGCCGCCCCGCTGGATGTCCTTGCCTGCCCCCGCTACGGTGTTGCAACCGGCCGAGAGCGCGGCGATCGAAAGCAACATGACGAGAAAGACTTTGTTCTTCATAGACATCTCCTGTCTGGGCTTGGAAAGTGAAGCCAGCATACCCCAAAGACCCTCATTTGCGCATCGACCGGACCGGCTCGCGGCGGCTCCCCTATGGGAGGCTGAGCCGGGATCAAACGCCGTTGGAAAGGCTTGCGTTCGCCTGTCGCGCATTTAGCGCCAATCGATTAGGATGCGGACATGACCAAGAAACACACATCGCAAAGCGCCGGCTCGGCCCACCAGGGCTGGGGCTGGGAACAGCCGCAGTGCCGCGGGCAGGCGGCTTTGGCGCTCTTCATCGACGATCTCCATCGCATTTTGCAGGCGCATGCCGCTGGCAAGCTGGCTGAAAGCAGCACGCTCGCCGACGCGCAGCAGAACGTGAACGAATTGCTGGCCCGCTACAACGAAATTGGCGCCGCACCGGATATTTTCCTCGGCCAATCGGTCGAACTCAAAGAGGGCGTCGACCGCGATGGGGTGTCCCATACGGTACCGATTTTTTCGGCACGCCTGAAAAAGTCATTGGTATCGATGCTGGGCCAAGGCCCGGCCTGAAACGCCGCCCGGCTTGCCTGCAGGCTCAGGGCCATAACCAGAACAGTCACCACAGGAGACCGCACAATGAAGAATACCGACAACGTCGTAGAGTTCCTGCGCCTGCTGTCGCTGGATGTCTCCCTGGGAGCCGCCGCCCAGCATGCGGCCAGCCAGGCAGACGCGCCGCTGGCCCTGGCCCGCCTGGCCACCGCTCACGGCTTGCCTTGCAACGCATCGGACTGGTCGGCCTTTGCCCGCAGCTGCCTGGACAGCTCCGACCTGACCGAACAGACCGCAGTCCCCGAAGAAGCCACCATCTGGCAACTGGTGCAGGATCCCGCGCACGGCACGGACATTCCGGCCAGCGCGATTACCCGCGTCATCGGCATCGTCACGCAACCGGAAGGGGGCGAACCCGTCGTGGGCCACGTCGTCGGCGATCTGGCGCCGCGCGCGCCGCTGGGCCTGGCGCCCTATTCCTCGGGCTCCTGATCTCATGCGGCTTCAGGCGTCCGCCTGGCCGCGCCCACCCGATCGCAAGAATTCAATCGCCCCGGCCGCGGCGGCCACGCCGCTCGCCATGCAGGCCGTCAGCAGATAGCCGCCTGTCGGCGCCTCCCAATCCAGCATTTCCCCTGCGCAGAACACGCCTGGGATTTCGCGCAGCATCAGGCCGGAATCCAGCGCGGCGAACGACACGCCGCCTGCGGTGCTGATCGCTTCGTCGATAGGCCGCGCACGCAGCAGACGCAGCGGCAAGGCCTTGATGCGCAGGCCCAGCAGCTCGGGGGCGCGGAAATCTTCCGCCGAGGCGCATTCGCGCAGCAACCCCGCCTTGACCCCGGTCAGCCCCAACCGGCTTTGCAGATGGCTGGACATTGACCGCGAGCCGCGCGGGTGCGTCACGGCAGCCATCACTTTCTCCAGCGACCAGTCCGGAGCCAGATCCAGCATGGCGACGGCATGGCCTTGGGCATCGATACCGTCGCGCAGCGGCGCGGACAGGGCATACACCAGGCTGCCTTCTATGCCGGTTTCCGACACGACGAACTCTCCCTGACGGGCGGGAGCCACGCCGGCTGCGGTTTCGCAGGCCATGGCCACGGATTTCACGGGCTGTCCCGCATAGCGTTCGCGAAAATGATCCGACCACGCCACGTCGAATCCGCAATTGGCCGGCCGCAGCGGCGCGACCGCAACGCCGTGCGCTTGCAGTCCGTCGACCCAGGCGCCATCCGATCCCAATTTGGCCCAGCTGCCTCCGCCCAGCGCCAGCACCACGGCGTCAGCCGCGTAGCACTGCTCGCCCTCGGGCGTATCAAAGCGCAGCGCGCCCGGGCCAGGCCGGGAACCCGCCGGCCATCCCAGCCAGCGGTGCCGCATGTGCAGGCGCACGCCGCCGGCGCGCAGCCTGGCCAGCCAGGCCCGTAACAGGGGCGCCGCCTTCATCTCCTGGGGAAAAACCCGGCCGGACGAACCCACGAAGGTCTGGATGCCCAGTCCGTGGGTCCATTCCCGCAATCCGTCCGCGTCGAGCGCCTGCAGCCAAGGCGCGACATGGGACGCGCGGTCGCCGTAACGCGCCAGGAACGGCTCGGCCGGCTCGCTGTGGGTCAGATTCAGGCCGCCCCGCCCCGCCATCAGGAACTTGCGGCCGACCGATGGCATCGCATCGAACACATCCACCTGCACGCCTTGCGCGCTCAGGCGCTCGGCGGCCATCAGACCGGCGGGACCGCCGCCGATGACGGCGACGCGCGCGACAGCTGGACTCATGGCGTCGGCGCCTTCAGGCCGCAGGAATGGATACGCGTAGCACTAAGCATGGGGAACGGACCGGGAGGGAATGGCAAAACAGGGGCGGGCACGCCAGGGAGGGAAAAGATTGTCGCATAGCCGGACCGTCGTGCAGGAGGGAAGCAATAAACGCCCCAGTGGGGCGTTTATTGACCGGCGTTACCAAGTCATTGTTCTGACAGGGAAAACCCGAAATGCGCAGAGGCTATCCCAAGGCTTGTCCACAGTTGCTGTGGGTAATTCAGCCTGGGCTCGCGGCCAGGATTCAGGCGTGGGCGGCCGACTGCATCGGGCCGGACCAGGGTTCGGCGTCGATCTGGAAACGCAGTTCCTGGTATTCGCCATCCACCGAGACGGACGGCAACAGGCCCGCGCCCAGCGCCTGGCCCAGCGCACGGCGGCAAAGGGTTTCCGGATCGTCGGGCAAGGACTGGAACACCCCGTCCGGTATGCGCAGGCGCAGCATCGCCTGGGGATCGCCACGTTCGGCGGGCCTGCCGATATGGATATGGGCGGGATAGCCGTGGGGGCACCAGATGCCCACGTGGTACTTGCCGTCAGCGCCCGTATCAGCGACATAGCCGGGATGATCGTATTTTGCTGTTCCCATGGACCCTCCTCGAGTGCGGCAACCTAGCGCGCGTGACCCATGGTAGCGCAGGGCTGCGGGCCTGTGCGGCCGTGAACACCAGGGAAAGTCCGGACTGGAACAAAGGTTTGACGCAGAGCAAGCGGCGCGGGAAATCCTGCCGCAAGGCGAAAAAAAAGCCGCGATGAAAATCGCGGCTTTCTTCTGCTTGAAACTGGTTGCGGGGGCAGGATTTGAACCTACGACCTTCGGGTTATGAGCCCGACGAGCTGCCAGACTGCTCCACCCCGCGTCTGATGTGTGAATCATACATCATTTTGAAATCTTGTGCAGCGCACCGAGGGAATTTTTTCGGCTTTTGGCCAAATCCAGCCGAAAAAATGCGGCCGCCACCTGAAAAAAGCGCTGCGCATAGCCCGGTACGTCCAGGCATATCACCTCGGCCTGGCCGATGGCCGTGACCTGCGCCACGCCGCCGTAGCCCAGGCCATGCCCCTCACCCGCATTAATGCGCACCGATACCGCGCGAGGCAGTCCGCCCGCGGCTTCCGGGCCATTCACGGGTTCCTCGATCCGCACGCTGCCGCTGACGCACACCAGCGTGGCGCCCGCGCGCAGGACCAGTTTCCGGCTGGCGCCGGCGGCAAGTTCCAGGCGGCGGGCCTGGGCATCTGGGGTGTAAGTCGCAATCATCGTCGTCTCCTGTCGGACAACTACAGACTACGCGCGCCCTGCTATGCGCAACAGTCACACTCGCAGGGTTTCTGTACCGATGCAGATCCTCGATTTCCGCGCTGTTATGGTGTACTTTGCTTGAATCTGTGCCTAGTCTCACACCAACCTCGGGGAGCATGATCGGCGCATGGATCCGCAACCGCTCTATCTACGCCTGGCCAACCATTACCGGCGCGCCATCCAGACCGGCGTGCTGGCGCCCGCCCAGCGCATGCCCTCGGTCCGCACGCTAGTGCGCACCCACCACGTCAGCCTGTCCACGGCCTTGCAGGCCTGCCGCCAGCTGGAAGACGACGGCCTGATCGAAGCGCGGCCCCGCTCGGGCTACTTCGTGCTCAAGCCCCGCCGCAACACCATCCCGCCCGTGGACGAGCCGGACATCCGCCAGGCACTGGGCGCGGCGCAATACGTAGGCATCCACGATCGGGTCTCGGACTTCGTGGCCAAGTGCGAAGCGCATCCGGTCAGCGCCAACTTCGCCCTGGCCGCGGCAGTGCCCGAAGCCTATCCGCTGGAAGAACTTAAGCAGGCCATGATCCGCGCTCTGCGCCAGTCGCCGCAGGTGCTGGTCAGCCCGGTCCCGCCGCAGGGCCATCCGGACCTGCGCACCGTGCTCGCCCGCCGCGCACTGGCCAACGGCATCAACGCCACGCCGGACGACGTCATCGTCACGCATGGCTGCATCGAGGCGCTGAACCTGGCGCTGCGCGCGGTGGCGCGGCCAGGCGACACAATCGCGGTCGAATCGCCCGCCTACTTTGGCCTGCTGCAGATCCTGGAAAGCCTGGGCATGCGGGCGCTGGAGATTCCCACCAGCCCGCAGCACGGCCTGTCGATCGAAGCGCTGGACCTGGCGTTCCAGACCCACGGCAACATCCGCGCCGTGGTGGTGGTGCCCAATTTCCAGAACCCGCTGGGCTGCGTCATGCCCGACGCGGAAAAGGCGCGGCTGGTTGCGCTGTGCGAACGCCAGCAGGTGCCCCTGATCGAAGACGACACCTACGGCGCGCTGACGGACGACGACACGCCGCTGGCCGCCGCCAAGTCCTGGGACGCGACCGGCAACGTCATCTATTGTTCGTCCATGCACAAGACGCTGGCGCCAGGCATGCGCCTGGGCTGGCTGCTGGGCGGCCGCTGGAAGGCCCGCATCGCCATGCTGAAGTTCGCCCAGAGCCGGCCCAACGAACCATTGGCGCAAATTGCCGTGGCCGAGTTCATGGGCTCGCGCGCCTACGACCGCCATCTGTCGCGCCTGCGCCGGCACCTGAAGATGCAGCGCGACCAGACGGCCGAGACCATCGCTGCGCACTTCCCTTCCGGCACCCGCCTGAGCGTGCCGCAGGGCGGCATGCTGCTTTGGGTGGAGATGCCCGACGGACGCTCGGGCATGGACGTGTTCGAAGCCGCGCTCCGGCAAGGCATACGGGTCGCGCCGGGCGCCATGTTCTCCAATGGCACACGCTACAACCATTTCCTGCGCATCAGCTGCGGACAACGCACCACGCCCGAGATCACCGCTGCGCTGCAAACGCTCGCGCGCATCGTGGGCGAGCGGCCCAGATGAATCCCGCCCTGCACCAGTTCATCGTCGACTACGGCCTGTGGGCGGTGCTGGCCGGCACGCTGCTCGAAGGCGAAAGCGTGGTCGTTTTCGCCGGCTTCCTCGCACACCAGCACCTGCTGCACCTGCCCTATGTGGTGCTGTGCGCGTTCGCCGGTTCATTCCTTGCGGACCAGGCCCTGTTCCTGCTGGGCCGCCGCTATCGCGATCATCGCTATGTCCGGCGCATCCGCGAGAAGCCCGCTTTCGAAAAGGCCTTGGCCGCGGTGGACCGCTATCCGCACGGCTTCATCCTGAGCCTGCGTTTCCTGTACGGCCTGCGCACGGTGGGGCCAGTGGCGCTGGGCGTGTCGAATGTGCCGCCGCTGCGCTTCCTGGTGCTCAACGCCATCGCCGCCGCCATCTGGGCGGTGTGCTTCAGCACCCTGGGCTATCTGTTCGGCCAGACGATCGAATCCATGCTGGGACGCCTGCACGGCGTCGAGACCAAGCTGGCCGTGGCCATCGCGATCGGCGTGCTTATCTGGCTGGCTTATCACCTGCTGGGCAGGCGCCGCAAATAACTGCGCTCAGACCACCAGCTTGCCGCTGGCGCGCAGCACATAACGGCGCCGCGCGTTGCGGTACCAGCGGCCCACCAGGGGCAAGCGCGCCAGGCGGCGCAGGATGGGGTGGCGCTGGTCGAAGTCGTGCCAGGCCTTGAAGCCATGCCCCATGCGCTCCCAGCTCTGGCGCGCCTCGGGGGAAAGTTTGCCGGGGTCGAACGCCGCCAGCTTTGCTGCTTCCGAGACGCGCATCGCGATCGATCCGCCCCGGCATTCCAATGAATACTGATTCCGCATGGGGCCGCATATTACCCGGCTTGCGTGACCTGCGGCAGCGTGCAGCAAGCGCTGCCGCAGCGAGCAAATGGAGCCAGCTTTGACCGCCCCATGCAAGCCTTTGTAATTAAAGGAAAATGAACATCTATGCCCGCACTATCCCAAGGCTTGTCCACAGAAGTTGTGGGTAACTCCCGCAAGCCTGGACCCGCAAGCCAGCCTATTTCAAGGCGCCCAGAATCATGTCGCGCACGCTCTCGAAACCGGCCACGTACTGCGGATTCTCGGAGCGGGCCAGCAGGCTGGAATAGTTCTGTTCGAGCTGGGCTTCGATGGCCTCGCGCAGGCCGGGAGAAGCCTTGGCCAGATGCAGCATCGACAGCACGGTCGAATTCAGCGCATCGATGCGGCCGCCTTGATGCGAAATGGTATGCACGATGACGGCGATTTGTTCCTGGATGTCCATGTGTAAGCCTCCTGGCATTGAAGTCGGCGCAAATCCTAGCACGGCGCCACGCCGGCCCATGCTAGGCAAGCCCTGCGCGCCGCGCTAGCATGAAGCGTAGCCGCAGAGGCACGGCGGCGCACGTCACCGGCTCCGTCTCCAGGGCTGCGCGCCCGCGAGCATCCGGTGCAACCGGAGGCCTCCGATGAAGACGATCCAGAACTACGTTGCGCCGGACGCCCAGTCCATGCGGCGCCTGCAGGACCGGCTGGGATACAGCGACGCGCGCATGGCGGAGCTGGCCGGACTCGACGCAGCCATTCCCTGGCACAGTTTCATCGGCGGCCCCGAACCGCGCTCGCTGGGCCGCCAGCGCCTGTTCTACGTGGCGGCCCGCCTCACCTTGGACGAAGCGCAATGGCAACGCGTGCTGGCGGCCATGCATGACCTGGGCGCGCGTTTCGATTATCAGGACACCCGGCATCCCGACGCCCTGCCCGCGCCGGAACCCGTCGCCGACGAAGAGCGCAAGTTCGGCATGTTGCTGGTCAGCCGTAACGGCTCCTTCCACGAAATGGAGCAGTTGCGCGAATTCGCGCATTTCGCGCACGAGGCCGATGTCAGCCGCTATGTGCATTCGGCCTTCTACGATAGCGACATCGATCTGTGCCGCTTCAGCTTCGCCGACCACGACGGCCTGGACGATGCCAGCCGCGACCGCATCTTCGATGCCGCGCGCAAGACCATCACGCGCTTCGAGTTCGACGGGCGCATCTATCAAGGCGGCATTCCGCCTGAATCCGATGGCTAGCGCCTGGCGCCATGCTGGCATGCGAGGGCCGGCTGCGCATTGACGCGGGCAGGCCCGGGCCTGTACCGTCGGCACTCGCGCCCTCTCGCTCCATGCCGCCCATTTCCGTATGAACGAACGACTCGACGCCATCGACCGGCAACTGCTCAGCCTGCTGCAAGCCAATGCGCGCGAACCCGCGGCCATCCTGGCGCGCAAGCTCGGCCTGGCCCGTACCACGGTGGTGGCGCGCATTGCGCGGCTCGAACGCGAGCACATCGTGGCGGGCTATGGCGTGCGCCTGGGGCGCTTGCTGGAAGAAGCGGCGGTGCGCGCCTATTGCTTCATCAGCGTACTGCCCAAGACTCCCGCCGCGGTAATACGCGAACTGGAGAAGATGCCCGAAGTCGAGGAGGTCTCCTCGGTCAGCGGCCCCTACGATTACCTCATCTTCCTGCGCTGCGAAACCCACGAACAGCTGGACGAACTGCTGGACCGCATCGGCCTGATCGACGGGGTCAAGCAGACCCAGACTTCCATCGTCCTGAGCCGCAAGCTCGATCGCCGCAGCGCCGTGGCCGCACCATGAAATGATGGTGTAATTGAGGTAATCGCCATTCCAGGACGCCTCATGTTTGCACGCCTTGCCCCCGCCGCCGTATTGCTTGCCCTGCTGACCGCCTGTTCCAGCATGAGCGAGGTCACGCCCGCCGGCAAGGACACCTACAGCGTCACCCACAGCTCCGGCTCGCAGATGATGACCTGGGTGGAAATCAAGAACCAGGCCCTGCTGCGGGCCGAACAGTATTGCCAGTCGATCGACCGCAAGCTGGTCAAGCCCAAGATCACCTCCAACCACGCGACCGGCCTGGGCCCCAAGCGCGCCACCGTGACCTTCGAATGCGGCGTCATCGAGCCGCCCAAGAATTCCTCGAAGTAAGGCGGCGGCCCACCCAGATCCGCAACACAACCTCAGTCCCCGCATCGTGAACACCTCCCTGCCCGTAGGCATCACCATGGGCGATGCCGCCGGCATCGGTCCCGAAATCGTCGTCAAGGCCTACGCGCAAGGCCTGAACGCGCCTTGCGTGGTGTATGGCGATGCGGGCGCACTGCGCCGCGCCGCCGCCCAGCTGGGCGCAAGGCTGGAGATCGTCGAGGTCGCCGACGTCGGCCAGGCAGCGCCGGGCGCGGACCACATCAACGTCATCGCCTGCAGCCCCGCCCTGCCCGCCGACCTGCCCCTGGGGCAGATCAGCGCGGCCGCGGGACGCGGCGCCTACGATTATGTCTGCGCCGCCATCGACGACGCGCAGGCCGGCCGCATCCGCGCCATCGTCACCGCGCCGCTGAACAAGAAATCCATGCATGCCGCCGGCATCGACTATCCCGGCCACACCGAGATCCTCGCGGAACGCTCGGATACGCAAGACTTCGCGATGATGCTGGCCAACGACGAGTTGCGCGTGCTGCTGGTGACCATACACGTGGCGCTGGCCGACGTGATCCCGCGCATCACGCCGCAGGCGGAACTGACTGCCATGCGGCTGGCCGACCAGGCCTGCCGCCAGATGGGCATCGCCCAGCCGCGCGTCGCGGTCGCGGGCCTGAATCCGCACGCGGGCGAAGGCGGCAAGTTCGGCCGCGAAGACATCGACATCATCGAGCCCGCAATCGCCGCTGCCCGCGCGCAAGGCATAGACGCGAGCGGGCCCTGGCCCGGCGACACGATCTTCATGCGCGCCCGGCGCGGCGAGTTCGATATCGTGGTGGCGCAATACCACGACCAGGGACTCATTCCGGTCAAGTACCTGGGCCTGGACCACGGCGTGAACGTGACGGTAGGCCTGCCTTTCGTGCGCACCAGCGTGGACCACGGCACTGCCTTCGACATCGCGGGCAAGGGCCTGGCCGACCATGCCTCGCTGGTCGCGGCGTTCGACCTGGCGCTGGCCATGACGCCCTGAGCGCCGCGCTGCGGCGCTGCTGCGACCTGCAGCGCTGACAACTGGATGTCAGGAAGCAAGACGTCCCGGGGACTACAATACTGCCCGTTTACGGCGCCCGCGGCGCTTTCCGTCCGCCCTCCCCCTTCCATCCCTCATGTCACGCCTTGCCCGCCTTCTTCCCGATCGCTTCACCCTCTATCTGATCTGCACCGTCATCATCGCCAGCATCGTGCCCGCTCATGGGCAAGGCGTGGTGGTGTTCGGCTGGATCACCAACATCGCGGTCGGCCTGCTGTTCTTCCTGCACGGCGCGCGCCTGTCGCGCGAGGCCATCATCGCCGGCCTGACGCACTGGAAGCTGCACCTCACGATCTTCTCCGCGACCTTCCTCATGTTCCCGCTGCTGGGCCTGGCGCTCAAGCCGGTGCTGGAACCGCTGGTCACGCCCGAACTCTATCTGGGCATCCTGTTCCTGTGCTGCCTGCCCGCCACGGTGCAATCGGCCATCGCCTTCACCTCGATGGCGCGCGGCAACGTGCCGGCTGCCGTGTGCAGCGCCTCCGCCTCCAGCCTGCTCGGCATCTTCATCACCCCGCTGCTGGTGGGCACGGTGGTCGCCAACGCGGGCAGCGCGCCGATCTCGTTCGACGCCGTCGGCAAGATCATGCTGCAACTGCTGTTGCCCTTCGTGCTGGGCCAGTTCGCCCGCCGCTGGATCGGCGCCTGGGTGCACAAGCGCAAGGCCATGCTGAAGTTCGTCGACCAGGGCTCCATCCTGCTGGTGGTCTACACGGCGTTTTCTGAAGCCATCAACGAAGGTCTGTGGAGTTCGACCCCGATCCCCGCGCTGGCCGGCCTGGTGGTGGCTTGCGCCGTCATCCTGGCGCTGGCGCTGGGTCTGTCGGCCCTGGCCGGCCGCGTATTCGGCTTCAATGTCGAAGACCGCATCACGCTGCTGTTCTGCGGCTCGAAGAAAAGCCTGGCCAGCGGCATTCCGATGGCGCAGGTGCTGTTCGCCGGCCACGCCGTGGGCGCGATCGTGCTGCCGCTGATGCTGTTCCACCAGATCCAGCTGATGGTGTGCGGCGTGCTGGCCGCGCGCTTCGGCAAGCGTCCCGAGGCGCAAGCCTGAAGCGGGTTCGCAGCTGCAATGAAAAACCGCGCCGAGGCGCGGTTTTTTCTTGGACCGGACAGGTTCAGTACATGTCGCGCGGCTGCGCGCCCGAGAAGTTCAGGAAGCGCGTGCTGGAGCCCTGGAAGGTCAAACGCACGGAACCAATGGGACCGTTACGCTGCTTGCCGATGATGATCTCGGCGGTGCCCTTGTCCGGCGAATCGGGGTTGTAGACCTCGTCGCGGTAGATGAACAGGATCACGTCCGCGTCCTGTTCGATAGCGCCGGATTCGCGCAGGTCGCTCATCACGGGACGCTTGTTGGGACGCTGTTCCAGGCTTCGGTTCAGCTGCGACAGCGCGATCAGCGGGCAGTTCAGTTCCTTGGCCAGGCCCTTGAGCGAGCGGCTGATTTCCGACACTTCGGTGGCCCGGTTTTCGCCCGAGCCATTGCCCGACATGAGCTGCAGGTAGTCGATGATGATCAGGCCGAGCTGGCCGCATTGGCGCGCCAGGCGGCGCGCGCGCGCCCGCACTTCCATCGGGCTGAGCGCCGGCGATTCGTCGATGTAGACCTGCGCGTCCTGCATCAGCTGGACCGCGTGGGTCACGCGTGGCCAGTCCTCGGCGATCAGCTTGCCGGTCCGCATGCGATGCTGGTCCAGCAGGCCCACGGAGCCCAGCATACGCATGGCCAGCTGGACCGCGCCCATTTCCATGGAGAACACCGCCACCGGCAGCCCTTCCTCGATGGCGACGTGTTCGCCGATGTTCATCGAGAACGAGGTCTTGCCCATGGACGGGCGGCCGGCCACGATGATCAGGTCGCCGCCCTGCATGCCCGAGGTCATCTTGTCCAGATCGGTGAAGCCCGTGGGCACGCCGGTCACGTCGGAGGTGCTCTCGCGGTGATAGAGCTCGTCGATGCGCTCCACCACCTGCGTCAGCAGCGGCTGGATTTCCTGGAAGCCCGCGGCGCCGCGTGCGCCTTCCTGGGCGATCTGGAACACCTTGGACTCGGCCTCGTCCAGCAGTTGGCGCGCTTCCTTGCCCTGCGGGCTCATGGCGGCCGCGGAGATCTCGTCGGCGATCGCGACCAGCTTGCGCAGCATGGCGCGCTCGCGCACGATCTCGCCATAACGGCGGATGTTGGCGGCCGACGGCGTGTTGTGGGCCAGCGCGTTCAAATAGGCCAGGCCGCCGGCGTCCTCGGCCTTGCCGGCGCTGACCAGCGACTCGTGGACGGTGATGACGTCCGCCGGGCGCGCCAGCCCGATCAGGCGGGCAATATGGTGCCAGATAAGCCGGTGGTCGTGCCGGTAGAAATCCTCTTCGACCAGCACGTCGGCGATGCGGTCCCAGGCTGCGTTGTCCAGCAGCAGGCCGCCCAGAACCGACTGTTCCGCCTCGATGGAATGGGGGGGAACGCGCAGGTATTCGAGCTGGGAGTCGGCAGGTGTATTCATGACTTCAATAGTAACGGCTGCAGGATGTCCGCGACGCGGAAGAATCCCTGGATATCGCGCGAGGGCAATCGGCCCAGCACCACGCGCAAGGGCGCGGCAATGCCGCAGAGCACGCGCGCCAGGCGCGTCAGGCGGGCTCGGACCTCGGGGTCGGGGTTGCTTTCGAAGTAGACTTCGAACGCCAGTTTACCCAGCGTGCGGGCCACGTCGTCCGGCAATTTACGCAAAGACACCAGAGAGGCCAGCATCTGGAACAGGTCATAGGCCTGGGCCAGCGGGCGCGACAGGGTCGAACCGATGTTCTCTTCGAAATCGATGCGCCACAGCTCGCCGTCCTGCAGGGTGATGTTGCGGATCTGGGCGCCGCCATGCCACATGCCGCGGGCATGGAAAGCGGCCAGATCTGCTGCCGCGGCGCGCGCCAGCCACAAGCGGGACGTCGTGTCCTCGTTGCGGATCAGGTCGGCCAGGTCTTCGCCCACGTATTCCAGCACCAGCAGGCCTTGCTCCTGCCACCAGACCTCGGGCACGCGGCAACCGGCCTTGAGCAGTTGCGCCAGGCGCTGCGACTCGTGCGTCAGGCCGTTGCGCAGCAACACGCCCGGACGTGGAAACTCGCCGAGGAAAATCTTGCATCCCACGCCCAGGAACAGGGCGCGCACATAGCGCAGCGCGTAGCTCACGCCCTGACCGATGCCGGGACGGCGGCGCTTGATGATGCAGCGCACGCCATCTATCGTCACATCCCTCACCGAAGGTTCACGCGACGCATCCACGCTATCCAACCAGGCTCGCAGGCCGGGGGGCGCGTTGTGGTGAACGGGGGGCTGAGTCAAGACGTCCTCTGAGGAATGCGGCGCGGGGCCTGGATCGTGGAGTCCGAAGACTACACGCAATACGCGATGGACAAAAAGAAAAAAAGCCGGCGCGCGGGCCGGCTTCTTTTTTACTGCGGGTACCGGCTTAGGACAGTTCGCCTTCGACCAGGATCGTCACGTCGACCAGGACGTCGGCGTGCAGGGCAACCTGGGCCGGGAACTCGCCGATCGACTTCAGCTGGCCGTTGGGCAGGCGGATTTGCGCCTTTTCCACGGCTTCGAAGCCGGCCTTGCGCAGGCCTTCAGCGATGTCGGCGTTGGTGACCGAGCCGAACAGACGGCCGTCGACGCCAGCCTTCTGGACGATCTTCAGCTGGAAGCCGGCGACGCGCTCGCCCAGAGCCTGGGCGGCGGCCAGCTTTTCAGCCTGGGCCTTTTCCAGTTCGGCGCGGCGCGCTTCGAATTCCTTCAGGGCGGCGTCGGTTGCGCGACGGGCCTTGCGCTGGGGGATCAGGAAGTTGCGAGCGTAGCCATCACGCACGCGGACGACTTCGCCGAGGTTACCCAGGTTGACGACTTTTTCGAGCAGAATAACTTGCATTTCAGTGCCCCGGATTAGTTGTGGTTGTCGGTGTAAGGCAACAGGGCCAGGAAGCGCGCGCGCTTGATGGCGGTGTCCAGCTGACGCTGGTAGATTGCCTTGGTGCCGGTCAGGCGAGCCGGGATGATCTTGCCGTTTTCTTGCACGAAGTCGCGCAGGGTGTCCAGATCCTTGTAGTCGATCTCTTCCACGCCGGCAGCGGTGAAGCGGCAGAACTTACGACGCTTGAAGAGCGGGTTCTGCTGCGTGAATTTGCGTTTTTCCTTGCGTTTTCCGAAGAAAGCCATGATATGTGCCTCTTTGTTTGAGGGGGCCGGGTTCTACCCAAAACGGGCCCAAACCCCCATAACCTATCCGTAATCAGAAGGCGCTCATCGCGCCTCTTGCCCAATTCCCTTCAAGCCACCAGCGGATCGCGCCCTGCGCTGCCGCTGATCCTGCGTGCCTGCTGCAAATGCAGCTTGACCTTCACCGAGTCCTTGCGGGTGGGAGCCAGAAACCCCTGCACCAGCAATTCGGACCCTAGCGCGGTGTCCTTCAGCAGCAACGCCAGATCGCCCAGTGCCACGGCCGCGATAGTCAGTTCGACGCGGCGCGGGTGGCCTGCTTCGATGACTTCGGACTCGTGCGCCAGCACCATTTCCAGTGCGGGCAAACCGGCGGGAGTGTGGCGCAAAGGCTCGCATTCGAGAACGCGGGCGCTGAGTTCCAGCTTGTTCATCCTGCCAGGCACCGAGGGGACTTCATGGGATGAGCTCTGCGTGAGCCCTGCTTACTCGGCCTGAGCCGGCGCTGCTGCTTCAGCCGAAGCCTTGCGGGCTTCTTCGCGTTCGACCGACTTCATCATGATCGAGGGCGTGGCTTGAGCCTTCTTGGTCTTGATGACCAGGTGGCGCAGAACGGCGTCGTTGTAGCGGAACGAGTGTTCCAGCTCATCCAGCGTGGCTTGGCCGCACTCGATGTTCAGGCAGACGTAGTGAGCCTTGACGAGCTTCTGGATCGGGTAGGCCAGTTGACGGCGACCCCAGTCTTCCAGGCGGTGAACCGAGCCGCCTTGGCCCGTGACCAGCGCTTGGTAACGCTCGACCATGGCGGGCACTTGCTCGCTTTGGTCGGGGTGAACGATAAACACCACTTCGTAGTGACGCATGAGTAAAACTCCTTGAGGATGTCTCGCTGGCCGACCGTCCTGCGCCCCCGCTTTCCATCAGGGGCGGATCGCAATATGCATCTTGAACAGTGGCCCGCAAGGGGCAGCCCGCTACCCAAAAACCATGGGCGGTCGAGCAAGAAAGCTCTCGATTATCACCGATTGAGCGGTCAGACGCAAGCCAGAGGCAGGTCAGGAAATAAGGGACGGACTATTTCCATCGCCCTGCCCCGCCTGCCGAGGCAAATCGGCAACATCGATTTCCTGGGGACGGTTGACCACGCCGACCATCACGTAGCTGATGATCATCAGCAGGAACCATGAGCCCAGCTTGGCGATGGACACGAGTTGCCAGCCCTGCGACTGGTTTGGATAGCGCCAGGCGTTGGCGAAGGTGCCGATGTTCTCGGCGAACCAGATGAACAGGGCCACCAGCACGAAACCCAGCAGCAGCGGCATGCGGCGGTAGACTCGCCAAATGCGGAAATACACCCAGGTGCGGGCGAACAGGATGGCGGTCAGCGCGAACAGCGCCCACCGGATATCCATGATGTAGTGGTGCGCGAAGAAGTTCAGGTAGATCAGCACCGACAGCGCCACGCAGGCCGCCAGCGGCGGATGCGCGCGGAAGCGGAAATCGAACAGGCGCCAGACGCGGGCGAGATAGCTGCCCACCGCCGCGTACATGAAGCCCGTGAACAGCGGCACGCCGCCGATGCGCAGCACGCTGGCCTCGGGATAGATCCACGAACCCGCGGCGGTCTTGAACACTTCCATGCCCGTGCCCACCACATGGAACAGCAGGATCACGCGGGCTTCGCTCCAGGTTTCCATGCGCAGCGCCAGCAGCAGCGCCTGGATGCCCAGCGCGGCCAGGGTCAGGAAGTCGTAGCGGGCCAGCGCGGCGTCTTTCGGATACCACCAGTGCGTGCCCAGCAGCAGCGCGCACATCAGGCCGCCGAACAGGCAGGCCCAGGCCTGCTTCACGCCAAAGCGGAAGAACTCGTAAAGGGCCACGCCAAAACGGCCGCAGCCGGCCAGATTGCTGGCCAGCCGCGATTCCCACTCCTGCAGCCCCGCGATGAGCGGCCAGTCATTGGCCGCCGGATGGCTCACGGAAAGCTCAGCCTTCCACGACGGCGTAGGCCGAGTGGTTGTGGATGGATTCGAAGTTCTCGGCTTCCACGCGGTAGCGGGCGATGCCGGGATGCGCGTTCAGGCGGGCAGCCACGTCGCGCACCAGGTCCTCGACGAACTTGGGATTGTCGTAGGCGCGCTCGGTGACGTACTTCTCGTCCGGGCGCTTGAGCAGGCCCCACAGTTCGCACGAGCCTTCTTCTTCGATCAGGCGGATGACGCCGTCCATGCCGATGTCGGCATTCAGGATGGCCGACACCGTGACGTGCGAGCGCTGGTTGTGCGCGCCGTATTCGGAGATGGCCTTGGAGCAGGGACAGAGGCTGGTGACGGGCACCTGCACGATCAACTCGAACTCGACTTCGTCGCCCTGGGCGCGGGCGATCCATTGCACTTCGTAGTCCAACAGGCTTTGCACGCCGGAAATCGGGGCGGACTTGTTGATGAAGTACGGGAAGGCGGCGGTGATGTCGCCGCGCTCGGCATGCAGCAGCGGCAGCATGTCGGCAGCCATGGCGCGGAACAGGGTCGGCGTCATGGGGATGCTGCGGTACTTTTCCAGCAGGGCCACGAAGCGGGACATGTGCGTCCCTTTTTCTTCGGGCGGCAGCGCCACCGTGAGCGTCCAGTTGGCCACGGTGCCTTGGGGCGAGCCGTCGCCGCTTTCAATCAACATGGGGTGGCGCACGCCACGGATGCCCACGCGCTGAATCGGGATGTGCCGGGTGTCCGCCGAACTCTGGACGTCGGGCATCACGATGGCGGGGTCGATCGGAGAATTCATTTCGGCTTACCTGTCTAGGCAATCAGTCGTGAAAACGCACGGGCCTAGGAATCTTTGAGAAGGGGGCCATTATCGCCCATAGTCCGCGGATCGCCAGGGAAAACCCTTTTATCCGTAGGTTGGCGGGGCCGGAACAGTGTGTTTCATTGCCGCGGACAGTGGCCTGGCCCCTGCCCGCGGAATCGGGCCGGATTCAGCCCAGCAGATTGGCGTAACGGGCGCGGATCGCGCTTTCGATGCCCGCCGCGTCCAGGCCGATGCCGGCCCACAGCGCCGACTGCTCGCCGTGGTCGATGAACTCGTCGGGCAGGCCCAGTTGCAGGACCGGGATCGCAACCCCCGCCGCGCTCAGCGTTTCCAGCACCGCGCTGCCGGCGCCGCCCATGATGGAAGCGTCTTCCAGCGTAACCAGGGCGTCATGGCGGCTGGCCAGGTCGAGGATCAGTTCGCGGTCGATGGGCTTGACGAAGCGCATGTCGGCCACGGTGGCATCCAGCTTTTCAGCCGCGCCCAACGCGGCCTGAAGCAGCATGCCGAAACCCAGGATGGCGATCTTGCGGCCCTCGCGGCGCACCACGCCGCGGCCGAGCTCGACCGTGTCCAGGCCGGGCGCTTCAGCCGCGCCGCAGCCCGCGCCGCGCGGATAGCGCACCGACGCCGGGCCGGGATACTGATAACAGGTCGACAGCAGCAGCCGCGTTTCGTTTTCGTCCGAGGGCGTGGCCACGACCATGTTGGGCACGCAGCGCAGGAAGGCGATGTCGTAATTGCCCGCATGCGTGGCGCCGTCCGCGCCCACCAGGCCGGCGCGGTCCAGCGCGAAGGTCACGTCCAGGTTCTGCAGGGCCACGTCGTGGATGAACTGGTCGTAGCCGCGCTGCATGAAGGTGGAGTAGATCGCGACCACGGGCTTCTGGCCTTCGCAGGCGATGCCCGCGGCGAACGTCACGGCGTGCTGCTCGGCGATGCCCACGTCGAAGTAGCGCTGCGGAAAGCGCTTTTCGAATTCCACCAGCCCGCTGCCCTCGCGCATGGCGGGCGTGATGGCGACCAGGCGCGAATCCTGTTCGGCCATGTCGCACAGCCACTGGCCGAACACCTGAGTGAAGCTGCGCTTGCCCGGCGCCTTCGATTGCTGGATGCCGACGGCCGGATCGAACTTGCCCGGACCGTGGTACAGCACCGGGTCGGCCTCGGCCAGCTTGTAGCCCTGGCCCTTCTTGGTGACCACGTGCAGGAACTGCAGGCCTTCCAGGGCCTTGAGGTTCTGCAGCGTGGGCACCAGCGCGTCCAGGTCGTGCCCGTCGATCGGGCCGACGTAGTTGAAGCCGAATTCCTCGAACAGCGTGGCCGGCGTGACCATGCCCTTGGCATGCTCTTCGAAGCGACGCGCCAGTTCCAGCACCGGCGGCACGTGTTGCAGCACCGCGCGGCCGACGTTCTTGGCGGCCGCATAGAAGCGGCCCGACATCAGGCGCGCCAGGTAGCGGTTCAGCGCCCCCACTGGCGGCGAGATCGACATGTCGTTGTCGTTCAGGATCACCAGCAGGTTGATGTTGGGCGTGACGCCGGCATTGTTCATGGCTTCGAAGGCCATGCCGGCGGACATCGCGCCGTCGCCGATGATGGCGATGTGCTGGCGCTGCACGCCGGCGTTGCGCGAGGCCACCGCCATGCCCAGCGCCGCCGAGATGGAAGTGGACGAATGCGCGGTGCCGAAGGCGTCGTACTCGGATTCACTGCGCTTGGGGAAACCCGAAATCCCGCCCTGCTGGCGCAGCTTGGCCATGCCGGCGCGGCGGCCAGTCAGGATCTTGTGCGGGTAGGACTGGTGGCCTACGTCCCAGACGATGCGGTCATGCGGCGTGTCGAACACCTGATGCAGGGCCAGGGTGAGCTCGACCGTGCCCAGGTTGGACGACAGGTGCCCGCCCGTTTTGGACACCGATTCCAGCACGAAGCCGCGCAGCTCGTCGGCCAGCTTCTTCAGCTCGCGGCGATCCAGGCGCTTGAGGTCAGCCGGGGATTGAATGCGGTCCAGTAAATCTGTCGTCATGCTTTTATGTGGTTCGTTGGCCCGGCCTGCCTCCAGCCCGGGCTGGTCCCGGTTCAGCGGTCTCGTAGGACGATGAAGTCGGCCAGTTCAGCCAGGCGCGATCCGGCCTCGCCCAGCGGAGCCAGGGCGGCCAGCGCGTCCTCACGCAGTTCCTGGGCGAACGCACGCGCGCCGTCCAGGCCCAGAAGCGATACATAGGTGGGCTTGTTCTCGGCGGCGTCCTTGCCCGGCGTCTTGCCCAGGCTGGCGCTGTCGGCGGTCACGTCCAGGATGTCGTCGACCACCTGGAAGGCCAGGCCCACCGCCTGCGCGTAGGCGTCCAGCGCCTGGCGCGAGGCCGAGCTGGCGCCCGCCACGATGCCGCCCAGGGCCACGCTGCAAGCCAGCATGGCGCCCGTCTTCATGCTGTGCATGGTTTGCAGCTCGTCGCGCGACAGCGCGCGGCCGACGCTGAACAGGTCAATGGCCTGGCCGCCGGCCATGCCCTGGCTGCCGGCGGCGCGCGCCAGCGACTGAGTGGCCTGCACGATCAGCGCGGGCGCGATCGGCATGGAAGCCAGCAGATCGAAGGCCAGCGGTTGCAGCGCATCGCCCGCCAGCATGGCGGTGGCTTCGTCGAACTTCACGTGGGTGGTGGGACGGCCGCGGCGCAGCGTGTCGTCGTCCATGCAGGGCAGATCGTCATGCACCAGCGAATAGGCGTGGATCAGTTCCACCGCCGCGGCGGCGCGGTCCAGCGAGGCCTGCACTGCCAGCACGCTGCCGCTGACGGGGCAGGCCTGCCCCGCCGCGTAGACCAGCGCGGCGCGCACCCGCTTGCCGCCGCCAAGCACGGCGTAGCGCATGGCTTCATGCAGCCGCGCGGGCAACGCGTCCGCCGGGGGGAGCAGATCGTCCAGGACGTCTTCGACGTGCTGGACACGGCCTTGCAACCATTCCGGGAAGGCGAGTTGAATTTGCTTCATCGGGTTCTTATTCGTCATCCAGCGCCGCCGGGTCCAGCGGACGCAGCAAGTCGCCCTCCAGGACCTTGACCTGCTGTTCGGCCTGCGCCAAGCGTTCCTGGCAGACCCGCGTGAGCGCCACGCCGCGCCGGTAGGCGGCCAGCGACTGCTCCAGCGGCAACGAGCCGTCTTCCATGGCCGCTACCAGCGATTCGAGTTCGGCCAGCGCCGTTTCGAAATCCTGGGGCAAGGGACGGTCATCGATCTGCGGATCGGCTTGTGAAGATTTGGCCAAACGGGTCTCCGAGGGCGCTAGGGGTGGATCAATCCGTGAATTGTACGAGATACCCGCAAGGCCGTCGGGCTTGCCGCCGCGCGCGGCGCGTCTCAGGCCGCAGCGCCTGCCAGCCCCGCAATGGCGCCCTGCAGCAGCGGCGCCACGCGCGTACGCAGGTCCGCCTCGGGCAAGAGGCTGGCGGGCCCGCCGCAGCTCATGACGAAGACGCCCTCGCCCGTGATGGAGGCAAACGGCACGGCGACCGCATTGATCCCCGACTGCCATTCGCCGATGGCGTAGCAGCAGCCCGTGTCGCGCAGTTCGGCGCGGGCGCGCTCCATGGCGGCCGCGTCCGGCGCGGTCTCGCCCAGCCGGGCCAACGCGTCGGCGCAGGCCTGGGGCGGCAGGCTGGCCAGGTAGGCCCGGCCCATGGCGCTGTCCAGGCTGGCGCGATAGCCGACGGGCAGGCGCAGGTAGAGCGCCGAAGACCCATGGATGGCCTCGACGTAGGTCATGGCATCGCCATCGAAGGCGCCCAGGGCCACCGCGCCGCCGGTGGCGCGCGCCAGCTCGGTCATCGAGGCCTTGGCCAGTTCGCGCACCTCCAGCCCGGCCAGCAGGCCGAAGCCCAGCGCCAGCACGCCATAGCCAGGCGAATATTTGCCGGTGTCCGGGTGATAGCGCAGATAACCCAATTCAGTAAGGGTGTAGGTGATGCGGCTGATGGTGGGCTTGGGCAAACCGGTCAGGCGCGCCAGGTCCAGATTGCCCAAGGCCGTCACGCCATGGCGAAAACAGCGCAGTACATCCAGCCCGCGCGCCAGTGCGGTAATGAAATCAGGCGAGTTGGCGCCCCCGCCCGCGCCGGCGGCGCGCTTGCGGCGCGCGGGCAGGCTGAGTTCGACCTTGCCGTCCGGTTTGGCGGCGGGATGGGCGATGCGCTTGGCGTCAGAAAAAGATTGCATTTCTATTCGCTTCGTTTTTATAGTTTATTTCGAATAACAAAATTAAATTCCATTTTACGGAATTTAATGCACCCAAGGAGACTTGGCAAGCGCTACCCGCAGCGCCAAGCCAGGCCCGACCATCCACTCATGCACGCGATTTCAAGGGGAAAACATGATTCGCACTAGCTTCAAACTGCTGGCCACCCTGCTGCTCAGCGCCGCCGCACTGGGCGCCCAGGCCGAAACCTATCCGGCCCGGCCGATCAAGGTGGTCTCGCCCTTCCCCGCCGGCGGCGCCACCGACGTGCTGACCCGCATCCTGGCCGAGCGCATGGCCAAGACGCTGGGCCAGCCCATGATCGTCGAGAACAAGGCAGGCGCCGGCACCTCGATCGGGGCGGCCTTTGTTTCGCGCGAAGCGCCGGACGGCTACACCATCCTGATGGCGACCAACTCCACGCTGGTCACCAACCGCTATCTATACAAGGAACTGCCCTACGATCCCGATGGCTTCGCCCGCATCGGCATGGTCGGCGTCGGGCCGCTGGTCCTGCTGTCCAGCCCCAAGCGGCCGTTCAACAGCACCCAGGACGTGGTGGCCTACGCCAAGCAGAATCCAGGCAAGCTGACCTTCGCCACCTTCGGCCCGGGCACGTCCTCGCACCTGGCGGGCGAACTCTTCAAGGAACGCGCGGGCATCGACATCCTGCACGTGCCCTTCAAGGGCGCGACCCAGGCCCTGCCCGCCCTGGTCAGCGGCGACGTGGACCTGTTCTTCGACATGGTGGCCACCGGCATGCCGCAGGCCGATGCCGGCAAGGTCAAGGTCTTCGCCATCACCAGCCCGGGCCGCCTGGCGACGCAGCCCAAGCTGGCGACGCTGGCCGAACAAGGCTATCCCGCGTTCGACATGACCGCCTGGTTCAGCTTCGTGGCGCCCAAGGGCACCCCCGCCCCCGTGATGGAAAAGCTGCAGCAGGCCCTGGCCGAGACCCTGCAGGACGAGACCATCAAGAAGCGCATGCTGGACATGGGCATCGACCCGCGCTCGGGCACGGCTGCCGAACTGGACAAGCAGATCAAGACCGAACAGCCGATCGTGGCGCAACTGATCAAGCAGGCCAATATCGTCCTGCAATGATGGCGCGGCTGGTTTCGTGACAAAACGTAGGCGGGCCCGCGCCCGCCCGTGAATGCGCCGCGCCGCGCGGCGTCCGCCGGCAGAGGGCTCCAGCGCCCCTGCCGGTTTTTCATGCGCGTCGATATGCCCTCTAACTCCTGGATACAGAACCAGGACGCTGCCCGCTGCTATGGTGAAAAAGTAGACACCGCCATGGGAGCCCGATGCCGTACGCCGAAGAGAAATATGCGCGCCTGGATGCCGCCCGCTGGTTGGCGGCGGTAGCCGTCGTGCTGCTGCACAGCGCCGCCATGGTGGTAAGCAACCCCGCGGTGTACGGCGGGGGAGCGTGGCTGGCGGCCAATCTGTACGACTCGGCGGCGCGCTGGTGCGTGCCCGTGTTCGTCATGGTCAGCGGCGCCCTGCTGCTGGATCCCGACAAGCCGCAGGACGCGCGCCAGTTCTACAGCCGGCGCATGGCGCGGATCTGCGCGCCGCTCTTGTTCTGGACGTTCTTCTATCTGGCCTGGCGCACGGCGCTGGATTGGTGGGACGACGGCCGCATCGATTTTTCGTTCTGGCCGCGCAAGCTGGTGCAGGGCGAGCCGTACTACCACCTGTGGTACCTGTACATGATCGTGGGCCTGTATCTGTTCGCGCCGCTGGTGCGCGTCCTGTATGCGCGCAGCACGCCGCGCGCCCGCGCCTTGTGGGTGGTCGGCATCCTGGGCGTGGCGATCCTGGACGCGCTGTACCGCCGCGCGCTGGGCGCGCCCGCGGGCTTCTTCCTGACCTGGTTCCTGCCCTATCTGGGCTACTTCGTGGCGGGCCGCCTGATCTTCGACGGCCAGATGCGCATCCCGCGTCCGGGCCTGATGCTGGCGGCCAGCGTCGCCGCGACCGCGCTGGGCGTGTACACGATGTCGAGCAACCGCGCGCTGGATACCTACTTCTACGATTACTTCAGTCTCACGGTGCCGTTCATGTCGCTGGCCGCATTCCAGTGGATCGTTGGGTCGCCGCGCCTGCCGCGGCTGGCCTCGCTGGCGCCTTTGACCTTCGGCGTCTACCTGATCCATCCACTGTTCCTGGACGTGGCGCATCGCGCCGGCGCCTTGACGGGCGCGCGCAACGAGGCCTGGACGCTGCCCATGCTGGCGGTGGCCGTGTTCATGTTGTCGGCGGCCAGCAGCTGGCTGATGAGACGCCATCCGGCCACCCGGCGCTTCGTCTGAAAGGCCTACATCTTCAAGGGGTTATGCCTCGCGCAGCGCGTGCACGACGGCTACGGCATAACTTCACGAAGCTTCGCAGATCTTCACGGGCGCGGGGTAAGGGCTTGGGGTACAATTCACGGCTTATTTGATCGGCCAGACACCGATTTTTCTTCGCGCCAGCACGGAACGCATCCTGCGGATTTCAAAGCCGCCAGGCAAAAGCCCCTCCGTCCTGGCTTTTTTATCCGAGCGGGGGGAATCATGACCGACATCGGTCGGATGGCACATGTAGTGCCAGCTCGCACCCAGCTACCCGTCAGCGCGTATTTTGACGAAGCCCTCTTTGCCCGCGAGCAAGAACTCATTTTCAAGCAATCCTCACAATACGTCGGCCACCAGAAAGTGGTGCCCGAAATCGGGGATTGGCGTACGTTGGTCCAGGAAGACGGAGGACGCGTGCTGGTTCGCAACCAGCAAGGCGTCGAACTCATCTCAAATGTCTGCCGCCACCGCCAGGCGCTGATGCTTGGCGGCGAAACCGGCAATGTGGCCGGCAACTGCAATACGCATGGCAATCTGAAGGCAACCGGCGGCAATATCGTCTGCCCCTTGCATCGTTGGACGTACAACAACCAGGGCGAGTTGTTGGGCGCGCCCCAGTTCGCCACCACGCCCTGCATGAACCTGCAGAAGTTCCGCCTGCGCGACTGCCATGGCCTGCTGTTCGAAGGCCCGCGCGATCCGGCCTCCGACATGGCGCCGCTGTTCTCGCGCCCGGAATTCGACTTCGGCGACTACGTGCTGGACCACGTCGAAGTGCACCAGTGCAACTACAACTGGAAGACCTTCATCGAGGTCTATCTCGAGGACTACCACGTCGGTCCGTTCCATCCGGGCCTGGGCCGCTTCGTCACCTGCGACGACCTGAGCTGGGAGTTCAACGACTGGTACAGCCTGCAGAAGGTCGGCGTGCACAACGCCCTGGCGCAGCCGGGGTCCGACGTGTACAAGCAATGGCACGACCGCCTGCTGGCGTTCCGCGAAGGCGATGCGCCTGATTTCGGCGCGGTCTGGGTCACGTACTTCCCGACCCACATGATCGAGCTGTATCCGCATGTGCTGGTGCTCTCCACGCTGTACCCGAAGGGCCCGCAGGAAACTGTGAACGTGGTCGAGTTCTACTACCCCGAGGAAATCGCCGCCTTCGAACGCGAATTCGTCGAGGCGCAGCGCGCCGCCTACATGGAAACGGCGATCGAGGACGACGAGATCGCCGAGCGCATGGACGCGGGCCGCAAGGCGCTGATGCTGCGCGGCGTGAACGAAACCGGTCCCTACCAGTCGCCCATGGAAGACGGCATGCAGCACTTCCATGAATGGTATCGCCGCATCATGCAGGAGCGGGTCTGAAGCCTGGCTTCGGCGCCTGTCCCATGCAAAAAGGCCTCGCACATGCGAGGCCTTTCTTCTTTCCGGCTGCCGCGATCAGCGGCCCAGCACACCCGCCACCGTGCGCTCGCCGATGGCCAGTCCCACCGTCATGCCCACGCCCGAGTGCATCACCGCAACCGTCGTGGCCGGGTCCACCGGCATGACCGAGAACGGCGCGGGGCCATGCGCGCCATAGACGCCCTGCCAGCGCTCCAGCACGCGCAGGCGCGCGCCCAGCGCCTGGGTCGCCAGGTCCAGCATGGCGTTGTCGACCGCCTCGTCGTTGAACGGCGGCGCGTCCTGGCCGTAGCGGTGCGAATCGCCGATGATCAGTTCGCCATAAGGCGTGGGGCTGATCAGCAGGTGGATGCCGTTCTCCAGCAGCATGGGCGTGCGCGCCTGGATCACGTCGCGCAACGCCAGCGCCGACGGCAGGTCCGAGAATGCGCCGTAATGCACGCAGGACAGGCCGGTCAGCAAGGGGCGGTCCAGCGCGATGGGATGAGTCTCGAACGCGGCGCGCAACATCTGCAGGCGCGTGACCTCCAGGTTCATCGGCGCAAAGCGCTCGGGCAGCAGGGTCAGGTAGTCATGCCCGGGGCAGACGAACACGTGTCCGCCCTTGAATTCGCCAGCCGAGGTACACACCAGCCCGCCCTCGACCGCGCGCGCCAGCGTGCCGGTGATGAACTGCACACCCAGCGATTCCGCGAGGTAGCGCGTAATGGCCGGCAGCGCCTCGCGCGAATAGATCTGCAGATCGTCATGACCTTGCAGGCCCGCGCAGTGGTGCGCCAGCTGGCCGCCGTACAACCGGGCCACCTCGCGGGCCGACAGCAGGTCGGCGCGATAGCCTTCCTGGCGCATGCGCGTGTCGGCGAATTCCTGCAGCACGTCCGCCTCTTCGGCATTGCGCGCCAGCACCAGGGCGCCGTTGGCGCGCACATGGAAACCCGCGCGGTCCGCCAGTTCCAGCCACAGCTCGCGCGCCTGCTGGGCGTGCGACAGCATCATGCCGGGGGCCTGGCCCGTCACGATGACCTGGCCGAAATTGCGTATGGTGGCGCCATGCGCCTGGCGGCTGCGCTCGATCACGGCCACCGACAGGCCGCGCTTGGCGGCGGCCCAGGCGTGGGCGATGCCCAACATGCCGGCGCCCACCACGACTACGTCGAAATTTTTCATCTGTGGAACATTGCAAAGGGAAATGCGGCGGGAGCCGCCCTGGCGGGCGCCCCCGGGGCGCGGCGGCGTCCGGCGCCGCCGCGGTCAAACGGACTTACTTCTTCTTCGGCTCGGACTTGCCGTCGTAGCGCTTGGTCCACTCGGCGATGATGCGGTCGCGGTTGGTGGCGGCCCAGGTGAAGTCGTTCTTGATCATGCGTTGCATCAGGTCGGCCGGCAGGTTCGGATTGGACGTGGCGATCGACGGGATGGCCAGCACGGCGAAGTTGGCCTTGTACAGTTCGTTGGCTTCGCGGCTGGCGGAGAAGTCGGCCAGCTTGCGGGCGGCTTCCAGGTTCTTGGTGCCCTTCATGATGGCGGTGGCTTCCACTTCCCAGCCCAGGCCTTCCGAGGGGAACACGGCTTCGACGGGCGCGCCGTCGGCCTTCAGCTTGGCGGCGCGGTAGTCGAACGACACGCCGATCGGGAATTCGCCGGCGGCAGCCATGTTGCAGGGCTTGGAGCCCGAGTGCGTGTACGAACCGATGTTCTTGTGCAGGGCGTCCATGTAGGCCCAGCCCTTCTCTTCACCGAAGATCTGCAGCCAGGCGCTGACGTCAAGGAAGCCGGTGCCCGACGAAGCCGGGTTCGGCATCACGATCTTGCCGGCGTACACCGGCTTGGTCAGGTCCTGCCACGAAGTGGGCTTGGGCAGCTTCTGCTTTTCGGCTTCGATGGTGTTGAAGCAGATGGCGGCGGCGAAGCCGTCCATGCCGACCCAGCTGGGCTCGGCCTTGGCGTCGCGCATGTTGGCGGCGATCTGGTCCAGGCCCTTGGGGGCGTAGGGCTGCAGCATGCCTTCCTTGTCCATCAGGCCCAGCGAGGTGCCGGCCAGGCCCCAGATGGCGTCGGCCTTGGGGTTGTTCTTTTCGGCCAGCAGCTTGGCGGTGATGATGCCGGTGGAGTCGCGCACCCACTGGATCTTGATGTCGGGATTGGCCTTCTCGAACGCGGCCTGGTAGGCCTTGATCTGGTCGGCTTCGAGCGCGGTGTAGACCGTCAGCGTGGTCTCGGCGGAGGCGGCGCCCATCACGCCCGTCAGGGCGGCGGCCAGTGCAAGCAGCTTGTAGCGATTCATGAAGTACTCCGTGGGTAGGCGGAAAAAGGCTGAGGGAGGCCCCCGGGGCTGGCGCGAACCGGCCCCGGCAAGCGGTGCAGACAGGTGAGAGGGTTAGGGGCGCTGGCCTGCGGACAAGCGGGCTTCGATATCGGAGATCACGCCAGGCAGGTCGGCGACGGTATCGATCAGGTAGTGCGGCGCGGCGGGCGACAGCTCCAGGCTGGCGGCGGTGCGCGCTTTCTGGCGGCCTGCGTCGTCCAGGCTCAGGTATTCCTCCAGCGTCAGGCCGGCGGCGTTGCCCGACAGCAGCAGGCCCACGGTCCACATGCCGGCGCGGCGTCCCTCTTCGATGCCGGGCGCGGTGTCGTCGACCTTGACGCAGGCGGCCACGTCGGACAGGCCGAGTTCGACCACATTCTTCAGCGCCATCGCGGGCGCCGGACGCGCGCGCGGCACGTCGTCGCTGGCGACGATGCAATCAGGCTCCAGGCCTTCGGTGGCGGCGCGCTCGACCACGCGGCGCATGACGCTGGCGGGGTAGCCCGAGCACGAGCCGATCTTCAGGCCGTGCTGGCGCAGAGCGCGCAGCAGTTCTGCCGCGCCGGGGATCGCCGCCGAATACTGGGCAACCTTGTCCAGCTGCATCGGCAGGAAGCGCTCGTAGATGGCGGTCACGTCGTCATCGGTGGGCAGGCGGCCGAACTGGGCCTGGTACTGGCTGGCGATGACCGGCTCATTGCAGAGCGTGCGGATGTGGTCCCACTTGCCCATGCCCATCGGGCCGCGGGCCTGCGCCAGCGACATTTCCACGCCGAACTGCGAGAACGCGTCCACGAACACCTTGGTGGGCGCGAAGGAACCGAAGTCGACCAGCGTGCCGGCCCAGTCGAAGATCACCGCCTCCAGGCGGACGGGCAAAGGCGAAACAGTCATGAGGGTCATCCTTGAAAAATCGTTCAATGGGCCGCGGGGCGGCGCCAGGCCTGGCTGCGCGCCACCAGCGCGCGGCTGGCCAGGTGCAGGACCAGGGCAGCGACGGCCGAACTGGCCATGATCACGGTGCACATGGCGGCGGCGGGACCGATGAAGCCGGCGTCGTCCATGTTCAGCACCGCGACCGCGGCCAGCACCGTCGACGGGCTGTACAGAAACACGACCGCGGACACCGTGGTCATGGCGGAAACAAACAGATAGCGGGCCACGTCCAGCGCGGCCGGCAGGCACATCGGCAGCGTCACGCGCAGGAAGGTCGTCAGGCGCGGCACCTTGAGCGACGCGGAGGCCGCTTCGAATTCGGGGTCCAGCGCATTGAGCGCGGTGGCAGCCGTGAGGTGCGCGCTGGTGTAGAAGTGGACGATGGTGCACAGGACCAGCATCGGCATGGTGCCGTACAGCACGTTCAGCGGGTTCGACAGGCTGTTGAAGAAGAAGATGTAGCCCAGGCCCAGCACCAGGCCCGGCACCGCCATGGGCATCAGCGCCAGCATGCCGACCATGCCGCGCAGGCCGCGCGCAAGCTGGCCGCGGGCGGGCACCTTCTCCATCATCCATGCGCCGGTGAAGACCACGGCCGTGCCGGCCAGGGCGGTGCAGAACGCCAGCTGCAGGCTGTTGCGCCAGGCGAGCCAGCCGCCGCCGTCCATATTGTCGAAGTCGTACGAACGCAGCGACATCGACAGGTTGTAGGGCCACATCTTCACGAAGGACGCCCACACCGCCACGCCGATGATCAGCAGCAGGAACGCCGCCAGCATGCCGGCCAGCGCCAGGAACGCGGCATCGCGGCGGCGGTTGACGCCTGCGGCATAGGGCTGGGCCCGGCCGCTCAGCTGAGCGCCTTGTCGGGCGCGCAGCCGCCGGTCCAGGGCGAAGGTCAGGATCGCGGGAAGCAGCAGCAGGATGCCGATGGCCGCGCCCTTGGGAAAGTTCTGCTGGCCGACCACGGCCTTGTAGGCTTCCATCGCCAGCACGTTGTAATCGCCGCCCACGACCTTGGGCACGCCGAAGTCGGTCACCGTCAACGTGAACACCACGCAGCAGGCCGAAAACACGGCGTAGCGGGTGCCCGGCAGGGTCACGGTCAGGAAGGTGCGCCAGGGGCCGGCGCCCATGGCGCGCGCGGCGTCATAAAGACGGCCGTCGGCCAGGGCCAGGCCGGTCAGCAGAATCATCAGCGCGTGCGGGAAGGTATAGAAAGCCTCGCCCACGACGATGCCCCAGAAACCGTAGATGGTCGCGCCGCCCGTCAGGCTCTTGAGCAGACCCTGGTTGCCTAGCAGGTACACCAGCGCGATCCCCGGCAGCAGCGACGGCGCCAGCAGCGGCAGCAAGGCGACGGTGCGCAGCAGGCCCTTGCCCGGCAGGCGCGTGCGGGTCAGGCCATAGGCGAATCCATAGGCGCAGGGCACGACCAGCAGGGTCGTCACCACGCCCACCGCGAGGCTGCGCGCGACCATGGCCATGAAGCCGTCGCCGCCGATGATGTCCGCAAGCACCGATAACCCGGCCCAGGCGCCATCGCTGTCGGTCACCGACTTGAGCAGGATGGCGGCCAGCGGCAGCGCCAGGAACAGCAACAGGCCCAGCGCCAGGGCGCCCTGCCCGGTGGCCAGGCCGAAGGCGCCAACCCAGGCCGGCAGCGGGCGGCGGCCCAGCGCCGGGGCCGGCGTGGGCGCTGCGATATTTCCAGCAGCCGGCGCGGCGGCGTTGGAGGAACGATTCATGGCCGGATCAAGCGTAGGCGCGTATCGCATGGCGCGGCAGCTCCACCCAGCAGCGGCTGGCGGCGTGAGGGCCCAGCAGGGCGTCTCCGATTTCGGGGGACACGATGGAATGCACCGTGCTGCCGGGCACGCCCTCAAGGCGCAAGGCCAGGCGATAGCCGCGGCCGAGGAACACGCCGTCCAGCACATCGGCCAGCATGGCGTTGGGCTGATCCGGGCGCGCGGTGCTGACGCGCACCGCTTCCGGGCGCACGAACAGCTTGCCGCTGGCGGCGTCCAGCGCCTCGTCCACGGCCAGCTCCTGGCGTCCGACGCGGGCGCGGTGCGCGTCCACGCGTTCGAACGGCAGCCAGTTCGCCTCGCCCACGAAATCGGCGATGAAGGCCGAGCCGGGCTGGCGGTAGAGTTCCCGCGGCGTGCCGTACTGCTCGATGATGCCGCCATTCATTACGGCGATGCGGTCGGCCATCACCATGGCCTCTTCCTGGTCGTGCGTGACCATCAGCGTGGTGATGGACAGGCGCTTCTGCAGGGCCCGCAGCTCGATGCGCAGATGCTCGCGCACGCGGGCGTCCAGCGCCGACATGGGCTCGTCCAGCAGCAGCAGGGACGGCGATGGCGCCAGCGCGCGCGCCAGGGCCACGCGCTGCTGCTGTCCGCCGGAAATCTGTCCCGGATATTTATCCGCCGCGCCCGCCAGGCCGACCAGCGTCAGCATTTCCTCGACGCGGTTGGCGACGTGGTTGCGGTGGGCGCGCTTGCCGCTCAGGCCGTAGGCCACGTTCTGGGCCACCGTCAGGTTGGGAAACAGCGCGTACGACTGGAACAGGATGCCGTAGTCGCGCGCCTGCGGTTCGGCGTGCGAGATGTCGCGCCCGGACAGCACGATGGTGCCGCTGTCCTGGCGCTCGAGGCCGGCGATGGCGCGCAGCAAGGTGGTCTTGCCGCAGCCCGAGGGGCCCAGCAGGCACACCAACTCCCCGGCGCGGATGTCGAGCGAGACGTCCGACAGCGCGGTGTGGCTGCCAAAGCGCTTCACCAGATGCCTGACAGAGAGAAATGCGGTATCGCGTTCGGCCATGGGGCCTCCGGTTTGGGAACGAAGGCAGTATGGAAGACGCGTATTGAGTGTTTATGACACTTCGCGCAAATGCAGTAATAAAAACATCAAATTATTTTGGTGTACTGGCGGTCTTGCGCATTGCGCCCCTATTCCGCCCCCTGCACCGTGCTTGTCGCCGAACTCAAATCCTTCTACGCCGTGGCCCGCTGCGGCACCGTCACCAAGGCCGCCGCCCAGTTGGGCGTCAGCCAGCCCACGGTGACGGGGCAATTGCGCCAGCTGGAGTCGCGTTACGGCGTCGAACTGTTCCACCGCCAGGGGCGCGGCATGCGCCTGTCGGACGCCGGCCACAGCCTGATGCCCATGGTGGAAAAGCTGGTCCAGCAGGAAACCGAGATCGACTTCCGGCTGCGCGATGCCAGCGACCTGCGCGAAGGCAATCTGCGCATCGGCGCCACCGGCCCCTACTACATCATGGACACGGTGCGCGCCTATAACCAGCGTTATCCGGGCATAGACCTGACGCTGGCTATCGGCAATTCGCAAAGCATGCTGCAGGCGCTGCATGACTATCGCATCGAGATTGCCACGTCGTCGTTTCTGATGGATGACAAGCACCTGTACCGCCGCATGATCGCGGCCGACCCCATCCGGGTGGTGGCGCATCGCGACCATCCCTTGGCGCGCCACGGCCACGTCCGCCTGGCCGACCTGGCCGAACACGCGCTGCTGCTGCGCGAACCCGGCTCCATGACGCGGCAGCTGACGGAGGACGCCTTGCAGGCGGCCGGCGTCACGGTAAGCCGCACGCTGGAAATCGGCAGCCGCGAGTCCATCCGCCAGGCCATCCTGTGCGGCCTGGGGATCAGCCTGATCCCATCGCGCGAAATCCCGTCCCATCCCGATCTGGCGGCCCTGGACATCGAGGGCGCCGACATCGTGATGCACGAATACCTGTACTGCCTGCGCGAGCGCCAACCGGTGCAGCTGATCGCGCGCTTTCTGGAGATGGCGCCAGCCGCCGGCTGAGCGCCGCCCTCCCCTATGCGGCCACCCAGGAGACAACCATGGCCTTGACCTTGCAAGATATCGAGCAGATTTTCCTGGAGCGCGGGCACCGCTCCTATGACGGCGAATCCGTCAGCCACCTGCGGCATGCGCTGCAGACCGCGGCGCTGGCCGAGCGCAACGGCGCCGGCGCCCACCTGATCACCGCCAGCCTGCTGCACGACCTGGGCCATCTCATCGCCGACCGGCCTGGCACGCCGACGCTGCGCGGCATCGACGACAAGCACCAGTACTTCGTCCTGCCCTTCCTGCGCGGCCTGTTCAGCTCGGCGGTGCTGGACCCGATCCGGCTGCACGTGGAAGCCAAGCGCTACCTCTGCTATGTGGAACCGCAATATGAAGCGTCGCTCTCGGAGGATTCGAAACGCAGCCTGGCGCTGCAGGGGGGCAGTTTCGATGCGAGCCAGGCGGTGGAATTCGCGAGCATGCCGGGCGCGCCGGATGCGATCCGCCTGAGGCGCTGGGACGACATGGCCAAGGTTCCGGGGCTGGCAACGCCGCCCCTGGACCACTTCCTGGAAATCGCCGAGAGCATCTCGGGTCGGGTCAAGCTGGCTGCCATCTGGTAGGGCTGGCCGGAAAGCCGTGCGTCCTGGCGGCCCAGACCACCGCCAGCGTCGCCGCCAACAGCGCCAGCAGCACCGGTACGAACGCGGCCACGCCCAGGCGTTCGAGCAACGCGCCGCCGACGATCCCGCCTGCGGCAATCGCCGTGTTCCACGCGGTCACCAGCATGGACTGCGCCACGTCCGCGGCATCGCCCGACGTCTTGGCCAGCGCAGTCTGGAACAGCGTCGGCGAGCCGCCGAACGCCACGCCCCAAGCCCCCACCGACAGATAAAGCATGGCCGGCATGCCGCCCGCGATACCCAGCGCCAGCGCGGCCAGGCCGAACAGGGCGATGCAGGCCAAAGTCAGCGCCCGCAGATGACGGTCGATCAACGTCCCGATCAGCCAGATGCCGGCCAGGGAGCTGAGTCCGAACACCAGCAGCACCAGCTCGGTGTTTGCAGCCATGCCCAGCGATGCCAGGAACGGCGCGATATAGATGTAGAGAATGTTGTGCGCCAGGACGAACGCCAGCACCGCGAACAGCACCGGGCGCACGCCGGGCAGCAGGAATACGCGCCGCAGCGGCAGTTGCCGGCCCCGGGCCTGTCCCGCAAAGTCCGGCACCCGCAAACGCACCCAGACCATCAGGACCAAGGCCAGCCCGCTCATGATGCCAAAGCCTGCGCGCCAGCCCCACAGCGCGCCCAGGAACGTGCCGGCCGGAACGCCCAGCGACAGCGCCAGCGGCGCACCCAGCATCGCCACCGCGATCGCGCGCCCTTGCTGATGTGCGGGCACCATGCGCGCGGCGTAACCTGCCAGCAGCGCCCACAACAGTCCCGCCGACACGCCGGCCAGGAAGCGCGCGGCCAGGGTCAGCACATAGCCGGATGACAGCGCGGTCACCGTGTTGGCCAGCACGAACCCGGCGATCGCCGCCAGCAGCAGCGGACGCCGCCGCACGCCCTGGGTCGCGGCGACCAGCGGGATCGCCGCCACCAACGACCCGATCGCGTAGATGGTGACGGTCTGGCCGATGCTGGCCTGGGACACGGCCAGGCCCTGCGCCATCTGCGGCAGCAGCCCGGCCGGCAGCGCCTCGGTCAGGATGGTGATGAAGCCGGCCATCGCCAGCGCCAGCAAGGCGCCCAGCGGCAGGCGGTCGCGACCGGCGGGGGGATGCGTGGGCGCAGTACGCGGACGCGGGGAATTCGTGGCTTTTTTCATCTCAGGCACCTTGGTTGAAGCTTGGTGCCGAGACGATAGAGCCCCCCGGATTAAAGAAAAAGTAGGCTACATTTCCTTCTTATGCGGAACTGTATGTCCGCAATCGAGGAAACGGATGGATAGCCTCAATGGCTTTGTCGTGTTCGTGCAGGTCGCCGAAACGCGCAGCTTCGTCGCCGCCGGCCGGCTGCTGGGCGTGTCGGCATCCGCCATCGGCAAAAGCGTGGCGCGGCTGGAAGAAAAACTGGGCGTGCGCCTGTTCCACCGCAGCACGCGCAGCGTCACCTTGACGGCCGAGGGGGCGCTGTTCCTGGAACGCAGCCGCCGCATCCTGGCCGAGATCGAAGCGGCCGAACTGGAGCTGTCGCAGGCCGCCGCCGCGCCGCGCGGACGCCTTCGCGTCAGCCTGCCGCTGGTCAGCGGGCTGGTGCTGCCGGTGCTGGGCGAGTTCATGCGCGAGTATCCCGAGATCGAACTCGACCTGGATTTCACCGACCGGATGGTGGACGTGATCGAAGAAGGCTTCGATGCCGTGGTGCGCACGGGCGAGCCGGCCGACTCACGCCTGTCGGCGCGCCGCCTGGGCGCCTTCCAGATCCTGCTGGTCGCCTCCCCCGCCTACCTGGCCAGCCGCGGCACGCCCAAAACGCCGGCCGACCTGCTGCGCCACAGCTGCCTGCACTACCGCTTTCCCAGCAGCGGCAAGCTGGAGACCTGGGCCCTGCGGCAAGCCGACGACGAGCCTGAACTGCAGTTGCCCGTCTCGATGATCTGCAACAACATCGAGACGCGCGCCTGCTTCGCGCTGCAAGGATTGGGGATTGCCTACCTGCCGGACTTCGCCATCCGCGAACCCCTGGCGGACGGCCGCCTGGTGCAGGTCCTGAAAGGAAAATCGGAGCGGACCAACGTCTTCCACATCCTGTGGCCCGCCAGCAAGCACCCGTCGCCGAAGGTCCGGGCGCTAGTGGACTTTCTGGGTTCCCGGGTCTTTGCCGACGCCCGGGCGTCCAGGCCCGGGCATCAGGTCCAGGCCTCAGGTCACTGAGCGCCCGTAGCCACCGGGCGGGACGGATCGCTGCACCACTCGCTCCAGGAGCCCGGGTACAGGCGCGAACCGGACAGGCCCGCGATCTCCATGGACAGCAGGTTGTGGCAAGCCGTGATGCCCGAGCCGCACTGGTGCACGATGGCAGCCGGATCGCGGCCGTCCAGCAGCGTGGCGAATTCCTCGCGCAACTGCGCGGCCGGCTTGAAACGGCCGTCGGCCTGGAGGTTCTCGCCGTTGGGGCGGTTCAGCGCGCCCGGAATGTGGCCGGCGACCGGGTCCATGGGCTCGACCTCGCCGCGGTAGCGGTTGGCCGCGCGCGCGTCGATCACGGTGAAGGCCTGGCGGGGAATGTTGTCCAGCACCGCCTGCGCATCCACCGAACCCGCCAGCGAGGCGCCCGGCTCGACGGGCTGGCCCGCGCGCACGGCGGCGCCCGCTTCGGTCGTGGTCGGCAAACCGGCCGCCGTCCAGGCCTGCCAGCCGCCGTCCAGCACCGCGACCTGGTCATGCCCCAGCCAGCGCAGCATCCACCACAGGTGCGCAGCGTACATGCCGCCGCTGGCGTCATAGGCCACCACCAGGGTCTTGGGCGTCACGCCGTGGGCGGCCATGAGCGCGCCGAACGCGGCGCGCGACGGCAGCGGATGACGGCCGTTCTTGCCGGTGCGGGCCGCGGCCAGTTCGGTTTCGTGGTCCAGGTAGCGCGCGCCGGGGATGTGGCCCGCGTCATAGGCCTGACGGCCGGCCGCATGGTTGGTCAGGTCGTGGCGCACGTCGAACACGCGCACGTCCGGCGCATCCAGGCGCGCGGCCAGGTCGGCGGCGGAAATCAGGGTCATCGTCATTCGGTGTGCTCCTGTAAGGGTGTTGGGCGACCGCGGCTCAGGCCGGCTTGGGATCGCGCATGGTGCGCCAGATCGACAACAGGCCCGCGAAAATGATCAAGCCCATGCCGGCCCAGGCCAGGGCGTCCAGCTGTTCGCCCCAGAAACCCATGCCCAGCAGGGCCGCGAAGATGATGGTGCTGTACTGCAGCGCCGCCGTCAGCAGCGCCGACCCCAGGCCGAAGGCGCGGGTCATGGCCAACTGGCCGAACAGGCCCGTCACGCCCACGCCCAACAGCGACAGGTAGCCGGTCCAGTCGGCGTGGCCCCAGCCCTCGAACAACAGTCCGGCCAGGCTGGACACGCAAACGGCCACGGAGAAGAACAGCACCGTGCGCCATTCGGGTTCGCCGACCCGGCCCAACTGGCGGATCTGCATCATGGCGATGGCCGACATGGCGCCGGCGGTCATCCCCAGCAGGGCAGCCAGCCACTGGTCCTCGTTGATGCTGGGCCGCAGCACCGCGATCACGCCCAGGAACCCCAGCGCCACCGCCACGATGCGCACGGGGTCGCGCTGCGCGCCGCCCCAGCCCAGCATCCAGCAGGCGATGAACAGCGGCGCGGTGTAGTTCAGGCTGGTGGCGGTGGCCAGGGGCAGATGGGCGATGGCGAAAAAGCCCAGCCACATCGAGGTGACGCCGGACAGGTTGCGCCACAGGTGGAGTTTCCAGCTGACGGGGATGATGGACTGGCGGCCGGCGCGGGCCCAGATCAGCAGCAGGATGACCGACGGCAATCCGCGAAATAGAACAACTTGCGGCAGCGAGGCGCCGTGTTCGGTGCCGAGCTTCACGAACGAACCCATGATGGCGAACATGGCGGACGCCAGCAACATCCAGAGTGCCTGCATGGGGGTCTACGCTAAGGGAAAAGTGAGGAGGAATAAGGGAAAGCGATACTATACTCTCCGTCACCGGAAGCGGCGCCGCGAGTCGGGGAACTGGCGGCCCGCAGCAGTGTCGAATCCCGGCATATCCTGCTCGCAGAGGAACACAAAAAACATGAAACGCATTGTCCTGTTCGTCCTGACCAACCTGGCTGTCATGCTGGTGCTGTCGGCCACGCTGCGCATCCTGGGCGTGGACCGCTACATCACCGCCAACGGCCTGAACCTGAACGCCCTGCTGATTTTCTCGGTGGTGGTCGGTTTCACCGGCGCGATCATCTCGCTCCTGATCAGCAAGCCCATGGCCAAGTGGAGCACCGGCGCCCAGGTGCTCGACCCGAATTCGCCCCGCAACCAGCGCGAAGCCTGGCTGGTCGACACCGTGCACCAGCTGGCCGACCGCGCCGGCATCGGCCGCCCGGAAGTCGCCATCTATGAAGGCGCCCCCAACGCCTTCGCCACCGGCGCCTTCAAGAACGACTCGCTGGTCGCGGTGTCCACCGGTCTCCTGGAAAGCATGAGCGAGGAAGAAGTCGCCGCCGTGCTGGCGCACGAAGTCGCGCACATCGCCAACGGCGACATGGTCACGCTGACGCTGATCCAGGGCGTGGTGAACACCTTCGTCGTGTTCCTGGCCCGCGTGGTCGGCTACTTCATCGACCGCGTGGTGTTCAAGAACGAACGCGGCATCGGCCCGGGCTACTACATCACCGTGCTGGTCTGTGAAATCATCTTCGGCGTGCTGGCCTCGATCATCGTGGCCTGGTTCTCGCGCCAGCGCGAGTACCGCGCCGACGCCGGCTCGGCCCACCTGATGGGCGCCCGCGAACCCATGATCCGCGCCCTGGCCCGCCTGGGCGGCCTGGAACCGGGCGAGCTGCCCAAGTCCTTCGAGGCCTCGGGCATCACCGGCAAGGGCGGCCTGGCCGCGATGTTCGCCTCGCACCCGCCGATTCCGGCCCGCATCGCCGCGCTGCAGAATGCGCGCGTGATCTAAGCCTTTCGCTCAGACGGGCCTCGCGCCCTGCAGCCCTGACTCGATGGCCCGCTTGCGCGGGCCATCGTCTTTTCCGGCTCCGGCCAAAAAAGGTCCCCAGGATGCGAGGCAGACCCCGAAGACGACCAACGATCAGACATTCCTGCTTCAATGGGGTGGGCGCATAATTTCAGGGGCCTGGCGCCGGTCCTGGCCGTATGGATAGACGTGATGTCGAGGGCAGACCGTGGCTGAATCGAGTACGCACTCCCCGGCCCGCGGAACGGGCAGCTGGCTGGTTGCCGTGGGCACGTATACGCGGCCGATGCCGCATGTGCACGGCATAGGGCGCGGCATCCACTTGCTGAGGTTCGACGCCGCGACGGCCACGCTGCGTGAATTGCAGGTGGACAGCCATGGCGTCAATCCCTCTTACCTGTGCCATTCCGCGTCCCTCGGCCTGCTGTACGGCGTGAGCGAGCAGGAAGTGGGCGCCAGCATCGACGTCTACGCGGTCGACGGCGCGGCCACGCTGCGGCATTTGCTCAATGTGCCTACGCCTGGCGCCAGCCCTTGCCACATCAGCCTGACGCCTGCGGCGGACCGCCTCTTCGTATCCAACTATGGCAGCGGCGAACTCCTGAGCTACCGGCTCGACCGGCAGGGGTTGCCCAGCGCCCCGCCCGACATCATCGTGCGCCATGGCAGCGGTCCGCGCAGCGAACGCCAGGCGAGCCCCCATGTGCATTGCGCCCAGCCGACCCCGTCCGGCGATGCGGTCTACCTGTGTGACTTGGGTACCGACAGCGTCGCCCGCCATGCCTTGCGGGGCGCCGCGCTGGATCTGCTCCCGGACCTGCAGGTGCAGATAGGACCAGGTTCCGGGCCGCGCCACCTGCGGCTGAATCCGGCCGGTACCCACGCCTTCGTGCTCAACGAACTGTCCAATAGCGTGAGCGTCGTTCAACTGCCCACGGCACGCGATCCCCATGCACACGCGCTCGCCCGGATCGGCACGCTGCCGGCAGATTGGCAAAACGCCAACTCCGCGTCCGCGCTTTGCCTGCATCCGAGCGGACACTGGCTCTACGCGACCAACCGCGGCCACGACAGCATCGCAGGATTTCGGCTATTGGAATCCGCCCCTTGGCTTGAGCCGATAGGCTTGTGGCCCGCCGGCGGGCGCACCCCGCGGGACGCCGCCATCACCCCGGACGGCGGCTTCCTGCTGGTCGCCAGCCAGGACGAGCACCGCATTTCCTGCCTGCGCATCGACCCGGACAGCGGCCAGTTGCAGCCTGCAGGCGTGCCGTTTGCCATTTCCTCCCCGGCCTGCGTTCTTCCCTTGCTTCGGAAAGAAACCCCGAGGCCATGACAGCCGCTCGCCCTCCCGCATCGTCGTCACCCCGTGCCCTCAGCACTCGACGATGTTCACCGCCAGCCCGCCGCGCGCGGTTTCCTTGTACTTGGTCTTCATGTCGGCGCCGGTTTCGCGCATGGTCTTGATGACGGAGTCCAGCGACACGTAGTGCTGGCCGTCGCCGCGCAGCGCCATGCGGGCAGCGTTCACGGCCTTGATGGAGGCCATGGCGTTGCGCTCGATACAGGGGATCTGCACCAGGCCGCCCACGGGGTCGCAGGTCAGGCCCAGGTTGTGCTCCATGCCGATCTCCGCCGCGTTCTCGACCTGTTCGACCGTGCCGCCCAGGGCCGCGGCCAGGCCGCCCGCCGCCATCGAGCAGGCCACGCCGACCTCGCCCTGGCAGCCGACTTCGGCGCCCGACAGCGAGGCGTTGTACTTGTACAGCAGGCCCACCGCCGCCGCGGTCAGCAGGAAGTCGCGCACGCCCTCGCGGTTGGAACCAGGCACGAAGCGGTCGTAGTAATGCAGCACTGCCGGGATGATGCCGGCCGCGCCATTGGTCGGCGCCGTCACGACGCGCCCGCCCGCGGCGTTCTCTTCGTTGACCGCCATGGCGTACAGATTGACCCAGTCCATCACGGACAGGGGATCGGACAGGGTGCGCTCGGCGCGCTGGGTCAGGTTGCGGTAAAGCTCGGGCGCGCGGCGGCGCACGCGCAAGGGGCCGGGCAGTTCACCGTCCGCTTCCGGATAGTTGATGCCGCAGCCGCGCGACACGCAGTCCTGCATGACCTGCCAGATGCGGTCCAGCCCGGCGTGCACCTCGGCCTCGTCGCGCCAGGTCAGCTCGTTCTTCATCATCAGCTGCGCCACCGACAGGCCGCTCTCGCTGCACATGCCCATCAGTTCGCGACCCATGCGGAACGGGTACGGCAACTGGTCGTGCGCGGCGATGACCTGGCTGTTGGACGCGCCGGCCGTCACCACGAAACCGCCCCCCACCGACAGGTAGCGGGCCTCGCGCAGGGATTCGCCATTGGCGTCAAAGGCGTGAAACTTCATGCCGTTAGGATGTTCCGCCATGGCTTCGCGGCGGTAGAACATCATGTGTTCCTTTTCGACGAAAGGAACCGGATAGCGTCCCAGCAGCGGCAATTGGCGGCTGGCCCGCACCGACGCGATCATGCCGGCGATGGCGGCGGGGTCGACGGTGTCGGGGGCTTCGCCCATCAGGCCCAGCAGCACGCCCTTGTCGGTGCCGTGGCCCTTGCCCGTGGCGCCCAGCGAGCCGTAAAGCTCGGCGCGCACCGTGGCCACATTGGGCATCAGGCCGTCGCGCTCCAGGCCTTGCGCGAACAACAGGGCGGCCCGCATGGGGCCCACCGTATGGGAGCTAGACGGGCCTATGCCTATCTTGAACAGGTCGAATACGGAAACAGCCACGCAAAACTCCATTGCATCTGCGATTGATGAGGCAATGATACGCGTAGGCCAGCCCACGCGCAGCTAGCGTCCTGCCCCGTAGATGCGCCCGCAGGCGTATGCTGTATTGCGGGGACAGGTTCCCCCGGCAGCGCCGCGCATGCGATCATTACAGAATTATTACTTGTCATAAAAGAATGGAAATACGCCAGGATGTCCGGACTCATTACCCTGCTTGACTTCGCCGGCTACGTCGCCCTGCTCCTCTGGGGCGTGCATATGGTCCAAACAGGCGTGCAGCGCGCCTTCGGGGCCGCCCTGGGCGCGGCGTTGGGCAAGGCCTTGGGAACCCGGCTGCGGGCATTCGCCGCCGGACTGGGCATTACCGCCGCGTTGCAGAGCAGCACCGCCACGGGCCTGATGATCACCGGCTTCGCGGCCGGCGGCGTCGTCGGCCTGGCGCCGGCCCTGGCCGCCATGCTGGGCGCCAACGTCGGCACCACGCTCATCGTCCAGCTGCTTTCCTTCGACCTGACCTCGCTCGCCCCCATCCTGATCCTCGCGGGCGTATGGATGTTCCGCCGCTACCCGCCGGGCCGCACGCGCGACCTGGGACGCGTCTTCATCGGCCTGGGCCTGCTGTTGCTGTCGCTGCACCAACTGGTCGAACTGTTCCAGCCCTTCCAGACCGCGCCCATGCTGGGCATGATCCTGGACGCGCTGGCGACCCAGCCCGTGGCCACGGTACTGCTGGCGGCCGCCTTCACCTGGGCGGCGCATTCCAGCGTGGCCGTGGTGGTGCTGGTCATGTCGCTGGCCAGCCACCACATGGTGGCCCCGCACGTAGCCTTCGCGCTGGTGCTGGGCGCCAACCTGGGCACCGCCATCAACCCCATGATCGAAGGCGTGACCGGAGACGACCCCGCCGCGCGCCGCCTGCCCCTGGGCAACCTGCTGACCCGGGTGCTGGGCGTGCTGATCGGGCTGATACTGCTGCCCTACCTGCAGCCGATGATGAGCGATCTGGCCTCCGACCCAGCCCGCGCCGTGGCCAACTTCCACACCCTGTTCAACGCCGTCATCGCCCTGGTGTTCCTGCCGCTGTTGACGCCCTACGCCGCCCTGCTGACGCGCTGGCTGCCCAAGCGCGCGGATCCGAACGACCCGTCGCGCCCGCAGTACCTGGATGAATGGGCTCATGACGTGCCCGCCGTGGCCTTGGGCAACGCCGCGCGCGAGGCCCTGCGCATGGCCGACATGCTGCAGACGCTGCTGCTCTACGCCCGCGCCGGCTTCAAGCGCGACAACCGCCACCGCATGGTGCAGGCGCGCCAGCTGGACGCCGCGCTGGACAAGCTGGAAAACGCCATCACCACCTACCTGGCCACCCTGGACCAGGAGAACATGACGCGCGAGGACATCCAGCGCCTGGACGACATCCTGGCCTTCACCAGCAATATCGGCCATGCCGGCGACATCGCCCACCACGGCCTGCTCAGCCACGTCGCCAAGCTGCGCAAGCAGGGCTGGATCTTTTCGCCCGAACAGCGCGCCAGCCTGGACGACACGCTGGGCCAGCTCATCGCCAACCAGCGCACCGCCGCCGCCCTGTTCGTCAACGACGACCTGCGCCAGGCTCGTGCGCTGGCGGGTGAAAAGGCGCGCTTCCGCTCGATCGAAACCCATGCCGCGGACACGCACCTGCAGAAAATCAAGGGCGGCGAGGTCGACGCCGCCGAGGTGGGCGCGCTCTACCTGGACATCCTGCGCGACATGAAGGGCATCAATTCCCATCTGGTCGGCGCGGCGGCCTATCCGCTGCTGGCGCGGCACGGCGAACTGCTGCCCAGCCGCTTGCGCGAGGCTGGGAACTGAGCAGAACGAAAAAGCCGACCTTATGTGGTCGGCTTTTTTCACCGCGCTCTTGGGCAGCTTTCGCTGCCCCGCATTTTACAAATAGCGCTTGAACCACTCCAGCATGCGCTTCCAGCCATCCTGCGCGGCCTCGGCCTTGTAGCTGGCGCGGTAGTCCGCCAGGAAGGCGTGGTCGGCCTCGGGATACACCACGAATTCCGAGCGCCGGGCGTTGTCGTTGCCGGCGGCCAGCTTGGATTTCATGGTTTCGACGTCGGCCAGCGGAATGCTGGCGTCCTTGCCGCCATACAGGCCCAGCACCGGGGCGTGCAGTTCGTTGACCACGTCGAAGGCAACGCACTTGATCAGCGGGCCATGGCCCACGCTGAGCTTGCCGTACCAGGCCACGCCCGCCTTCACGTCGGGATTGTGCGCGGCGTACATCCAGGTCAGGCGACCGCCCCAGCAAAAGCCCGTCACCGCCACGCGCTTGGGATCGCCGCCGTGCGCGGCCGCCCAGGCCACGCTGGCGTCCAGGTCGGCGAACACCTGTTCGTCCGGCACCTTGCTGACCAGCTCGGCAATGAGTTTCGGGATGTCGGTGTAGACCGAGGCATCTCCCTGGCGTTCGTACAGATTGGCGGCGACGGCAATGTAGCCGGCCTTGGCGACCCGGCGGCACAGGTCCTTGATGTGCTCGTGCACGCCGAAGATCTCCTGCACAACCAGCACGATGGGCAGGTCGCGCTTGCCTTCGGGCGCGGCGTAATAGGCGGCGATCGTGCCGTCGGCCACGGGCAGTTTGAAATCCCCGTGGACCAGGCCCTGGGTGTCCGTGTGGATCACGGTGGGCGCGACGTTGCCGGCTGCGGCGGAAAAACTCATGAAGAACTCCTGTGTAGGGATGATCAACCAAGCCGGATATCCCGTCAGCGCCTGCACGGCCCCGCGCCTGTCCTAGTGCCGGTGGCCATGCTCCACTTGCGGCGCGGCCTGGCCGGCTTCGGCCTCGTGGTCGTGCCCATGGTGCATCACCGTGGTGACGCTGTAGATCAGCACCACGCCCACGCCGACCAGCAGCAATTGCGGGACGGCATCGGCCAGGGATACCCGTTCGTGCATCTGCGGCATCAGGTCGGCCACCGAAATGTAGAGGAAGCTGCTGGCTGCAACCACCAGGACATACGGCACCCATTGCTGCGCCTGCTGCAGCACGAAGTACCCTATTATGCCGCCCACGGCTGAACACAAGCTGGTGAACAGGATCAGGGAGAACGCGCGGCGGCGCGCCAGGCCCGCGTTGAGCAACACCACGAAGTCACCCAGCTTGTGCGGCACCTCATGGATGATGATGGACGCCGCGGTCAGCACGCCCAGCAGCGGATCGGTCAGGAAAGCCGCCGCCACCAGCACCCCGTCGCACAGGTTGTGCAGCGAGCTGCCGATCAGGATCAGCACGCCGCCGCGGCCCGCCTCGTGGCGGTCATGCCCCTTGTGGTGGTGATGGCCGTCGCCCTCGTGGTGATGGCTGTGGCGCAGCAGCGCAATCTTCTCCAGCACGAAAAAGCCGATCAGCGATGCCAGCATCAGGCCGAACAGCACGTGGGCATCGCCCACCCCCGTCTCGAAGGCCTCGGGCAGCAGGTGCAGCAGCGCCACCGACAGCAGCACCCCCACCGACAGGCTGACCATGTGGTGCAGGTATTGCGCGAAAACCTTGTAGGCCAGCCAGCTGGCGACAAGGACGGCGATAAGCCCGCCGGTGACGGTGGCGAGCAAAATCCAGAGCAGCAACATTTTTGGGGGGACGCTTTAAGGCGGAGGGAAGCGAAACATTATATTGTTTCAATACCAAAAACGGAAATGGGCCGCCCGCAGGCGGCCCATGTGTCCTGGGACCGGGTGCTTCCGGCTCTAGTGGGCCTGCTCCCAGTTCTTGCCCATGCCGACTTCCGCCACCAGCGGCACGCGCAGTTCCGCCACGTTGCACATGAGGCGCGGCAGCGCTTCCTTGACCAGTTCCAGCTCGGCGTCGGGCGCTTCCAGCACCAGTTCGTCGTGCACCTGCATGATCATGCGCGTCTGCAGCTTTTCGGCTTCCAGCCAGTCCTGCACCGCCACCATGGCCATCTTGATCAGGTCGGCCGCCGTGCCCTGCATGGGCGCGTTGATGGCCGCGCGTTCGGCCGCCTGGCGGCGCGGACCCGAGGCGCCGCGGATTTCCGGCAGCTGCAGGCGGCGTCCGAAGACGGTTTCCACGTAGCCCTGCTCGCGCGCGCGGCGGCGGGTGTCGTCCATGTACATGGCCACGCCGGGATAGCGGGCGAAATAGCGGTCGATGTAGGCCTGCGCGGCATCGCGCGTGATACCCAGGTTGGACGCCAGGCCGAACACCCCCATGCCGTAGATCAGGCCGAAGTTGATGGCCTTGGCGGCGCGGCGCTGGTCGGTGGAGACGTCGGCCAGCGACACGCCGAACACTTCCGAAGCGGTGGCGCGGTGGATGTCCTCGCCCGCTGCGAAGGCGCGCTGCAGGTTGGCGTCGTCCGACACGTGCGCCATGATGCGCAGCTCGATCTGGGAATAGTCCGCCGACAGCAGCATGCCCTGCTCGGCGATGAACGCCTCGCGCACGCGCCGGCCGGCCTCGGTGCGCACGGGGATGTTCTGCAGATTGGGATCGGACGAAGCCAGGCGGCCGGTGATCACCGCGGCCTGCGAATAATGCGTGTGCACCCGCCCGGTATCCGGGTTGATCATGCGCGGCAGCTTGTCCGTATAGGTGGACTTCAGCTTGGACAGGCCGCGGTACTCCAGCAGCACCTGCGGCAGCGGATAGTCCTGGGCCAGCTTGCTCAGCACCTCTTCGTCGGTGGACGGCGCGCCGCTGGCGGTCTTGCGCACCACCGGCAGCTGCATGCGGCCGAACAGGATCTCGCCCAGCTGCTTGGGGGAATTCAGGTTGAAGGGCTGGCCGGCCAGTTCATAGGCCTTCTGTTCCAGCTGCAGCATCTCCTGGCCCAGCTTGTGGCTCTGGCGGCCAAGCTCCGCGGCGTCTACCTTGACGCCGTTGCGCTCGACCGTGGTCAGCACCGAGGACACCTGCATTTCCAGCAGGTAGATACGGTTCAGTCCCGCATCGGCCGCCACCATGGGGCGCAGCACCTGGTGCAGCTGCAAGGTGAAGTCCGAGTCTTCGGCCGCGTAATGGCCGGCCTTGTCCACCGCCACTTCGTCAAAGCCGATCTGCTTGGCGCCCTTGCCGCAGAGGTCCTCGTAGGACACGCCGCTGCGGCCCAGATAGCGCTGGGCCAGGTCGTTCAGGCCCACGCCGCGGTGCGATTCCAGCACATAGGCCTGCAGCATCGTGTCTTCGGCGATGCCGGCCAGCTTGATGCCTTCGTTGGCGAACACGTGCGCGTCGTACTTGGCGTGATGCAGCAGCTTGCCGCGGGACGCGTCTTCCAGCCAGGGCTTCAGGCGCGCCAGCACCTCGGCCTTGGGCAGCTGCGGCGCATTGTCCGGACCGCGATGCGCGACCGGGATGTAGCACGCCACGCCCGGCGCCACCGCCAGCGACATGCCCACCATCCTGGCCTGCATTTCGTCCAGCGAGGTGGTCTCGGTGTCCACCGCGACCAGGGGCGCGGCCTTCAGCTTTTCCATCCAGGCGTCGAACGCGGCCCAATCGGAAATGATCTGATAATCCAGCTCCACGGGCGCGGCGGGCGCCTCGTGCGCAACGCGGGCGTCGCCCGTGGGCACGCGTTCGGCGTCGCCGGTCAGGTCGCGCAGCCAGGTGCGGAAACCGTAGCGTTCATAGAGTTCGGTCAGCGTCGCATCGTCGCGCGGACGCGGCGTCAGGTCATCCACGTTGTCCACGTGGCCGGCCAGGTCGCAGTCGTACTTCACGGTGAGCAATTGGCGCGTCAGCGGGAAGTTGGGAATGGCCTCGCGCAGGTTGCTGCCCGCCACGCCCTTGACGCCTTCCGCGCCTTCAATCAGCTTGTCTATCGAGCCGAATTCCGTAAGCCATTTGACCGCCGTCTTCGGGCCCACCTTGGTGACGCCGGGGACGTTGTCCACGGCGTCACCCACCAGCATCAGGTAATCCACGATGCGGTCGGGCGGCACGCCGAACTTGTTGACCACGCCGGCCTCGTCCAGCACTTCGCCCGTCATGGTGTTGACCAGGGTGACGTGGCTGTTGACCAACTGCGCCAGATCCTTGTCGCCGGTGGACACGATGGTGTGCACGTCATGCTCGGCGGCGCGCTTGGCCAGGGTGCCGATCACATCGTCGGCCTCGACGCCCTCGATGGCCAGCACCGGCCAGCCCAGCGCGCGCACGGCGCGGTGGATGGGCTCGATCTGCGCGGCCAGGTCTTCCGGCATGGGCGGGCGATGCGACTTGTATTCCGGATAGATATCGTCACGGAAGGTCTTGCCGCGGGCATCGAAAATACATGCGGCATACTCTGCCTTATGATCAGAGACAAGTTTGCGCAGCATATTCACCACGCCGTAGAGCGCCCCCGTGGGTTCGCCTTGCGCGTTGCGCAAATCAGGCATAGCGTGGAAAGCGCGGTACAAGTAACTTGAACCGTCGACCAGTAATAAGGTTTTTTTCATGGTTACAAAGGCAGATATGGCAATAGCTGCGGAAACACCCGCCAACAAACAAATTCCGCTGATTATGTCAGAGATACGGACGGCGGCAGACAAGCTCGCGAACATCGGGCCTGCTGTCAGCGTCTTCGGCAGTGCGCGAGTCAGCCGTAATTCCCCCCACTATGAAACCACCGTCGCAATTTCCGCCGCCCTGGCGGATGCGGGTTTCGCGGTGATCGCCGGCGGCGGTCCCGGCATCATGGAGGCAGCCAACAAGGGCGCGTTCGAAGCAGGCGGCACCAGCATCGGTCTGAACATCAGCCTGCCCCACGAAGCGCACAACAACGAATACCAAACCATCAGCCTGTCATTCGAGTATTTTTTCTCGCGCAAGGCAACCTTCTTCATGCACAGCTTCGCCTATGTGGCGATGCCTGGCGGTTTCGGCACCCTGGATGAACTCTTCGAAGCGCTGACGCTCATCCAGACGGGCAAGGTCCCGCCCGCTCCCATCGTGCTGGTGGGCAGCGAGTACTGGTCCGGACTGGTCGAATGGCTGGGCGGCCAGGTGCTGGCCAACGGCATGATAGGCGCGCATGACCTGGATCTCTTCATCATCGAAGACGATCCCGTCAAGGTGGTGCGCAAGGTGGTGGAATTCCACGCCAAGGTCAATTCGGACGCGCAATACGCGCCGTCCCTGCCGGCCTGAAATCGCATGTAACTCGAGGCCCGCTTGCCGCCCCCTCGGAGGGGCAGCAAGCGCGCGAAGCGTGCGCAGCGTGGGGGCCCTTTCCCTGTTATTTGCGCATGAACGAGGGCAGCACGTCCGGCGGAATCGGGCAGACGTAAGGTTGCCCGCGGCGCGTCTCCATCAGTTCCTCCTTGGCGCGCGCCAGCGCCTCGGGCCGCGTGTACAGATCGGCGGCGGTCGCCGCGATGATCTTGGCCGCGTGCACCATGCCCTTGTGCGCCATGGACATCTTGCCCTGCGCCACCATCTGCCAGGAATGGAACGGCGTGCCGTAGGCGTAGCAAGCGCCCCAGCATTGCGCGGTGGGCGCGACCCAGCTCACGTCGCCCACGTCGGTGGAACCGTAGGTGATCTCAGCCTTGCCGGGCTCGTAGGGCGCCACGCCGGCAAACAGCGGCGTGGGATTGCGCAGCACCGCGCCCAGGTTCTTGCCGGCGTTGTCGATGTCGTCCGTAGAGATCGCATCCCACATGCGGCGAGCGGCCTGCTGCTCGCCCGCGGTGTAATCGGGACCCTGCAAGGCCAGCATGTTGGCGTACATGATCTGGTTCAACACGCCGTTGGGAATGTAGTTCGAGCAGGCTTTGTCGAACACGATTTCCAGCTCGCAACCCGTCATCAGCGCCGCGCCACGCGCCACGTTCTGCACGCGCTCGTATAGTTCGGACGCCTGCGAATTGATGGGTGCGCGCACCAGGTACAACACTTCGGCGCGGGCCTGCACCACGTTGGGTGAAATGCCGCCGCTGTTGGTCACGGCGTAATGCACGCGCGCATCCGGCACCATGTGCTCGCGCAGGTAGTTCACGCCCACGTTCATCAGCTCGACCGCGTCCAGCGCGCTGCGGCCCAGGTGCGGCGAATTGGCCGCGTGCGCGGCAACGCCGCGAAAACGGAAATAGGCCTGGATGTTGGCAAGCGAGGACTGGTGGAAGATCCCGGTGTGCGATGCGGGATGCCAGGTGAGCGCCGCATCCACGTCGTCGAACAGGCCCGCGCGGGCCATGAAGGTCTTGCCCGAGCCGCCCTCTTCGGCCGGACAGCCGTAGAAGCGGATGGTGCCGGGCAGGCCGTTGGCCTCCAGGAATTCCTTCACCGCCACTGCCGCAAAATGCGCGGCCGTGCCCAGCAGATGATGGCCGCAGCCGTGGCCGTTGCCGTTCGGCGTTTCCGGCGAAGGCTGGCAGGCGTAGGCGCCGCTCTCCTGGCTCAGGCCCGACAGCGCGTCGTACTCGCCCAGGATGCCGATCACCGGGCCGCCGTTGCCGGCCTCGGCCACGAAGGCGGTGGGAATCCCGGCGGCGTCGCGCGTGACGCGGAAACCCGCTACTTCCAGCATCGCGATGTGCAGCTCGGCGGACTTGTGTTCGTCGTAGCGCAGTTCGGCCAGGCTCCAGATGCGGTCGCTCAGTTCCGCGTAGCGCTCGCTGCGCGCGTCGATGAACGGCGCAAGTTTATCGATGGCACCCATTGTTTCTCCTGTGGCTGTAATGGCGGGGAAAAAACCGGTCAGGTCACTCGTCGAGCTTGATGCCGGCAGTTTCAATGATTTTGCGGTTGGCGGCCAGCGTCTGCGCGATGCGCTCTGCAAAGGCCTGCGGCGTGCCGGCGTCGGGCTGCGCGCCCATGCCCGCCAGGCGCTGCACCAGCCCAGGCTCGGCCAGCGCACGCACTGCGGCCTGATTCAGGCGCTGCACCACGGCATCGGGCGTACCGGCGGGCACGACCAGGCCGAACCAGGTCTGGCCCAGCGCGTTCAGCTGCGGATAACCCAGTTCCGTCATGGTCGGCAGGTCCGGCATGTCAGGCATCCGCGCGGGCGCCGACACGGCGATGGCGCGCAGCTTGCCGGCCTTGACCAGCGATTGCGCGGACGCGTACTGGTCCTGCTGCACCTGCACCTCGCCGCCCACCGCGGCGGTCAGCGCCGGCCCCATGCCGCGGTACGGCACGTGCAGCACATCGACCTTCAGATCGGCATTCATCGCCGCCAGATTCAGGTGGCCAAGCGAACCGACGCCGGGCGAACCATAGGAATACTTGCCCGGATGAGCCCGCAGCTCAGCCAGGAACTGCGCAAAATCCTGCGCCGGAAACGCCGGATTCACCATCCACACGACCGGCACCGTCGCCACCGAGGCCACTGGTTTGAGCTGCGTTTCGGGGTTGACCCGCTTGGTGCCGTACAGCAGCGGATTGACGGCCATGGTGCTGACCGTGGCCATGCCCAGCGTGTAGCCGTCGGGTTCGGCCCGGGCCACCGCCTCGGTGCCGAGCAGGCCGCCCGCGCCGGCGCGGTTCTCCACCACCACGCTCTGGCCCAGTTCCTTGCGCAGGCCCTCGGCCACCGCGCGGGCCAGCGCGTCCGTGGACCCGCCGGGCGCGAACGGCACGATCAGCCGCAAGGGCTGGGAGGGATAGGCATCCTGGGCGGCGGCCAGGGACGAAACACTGAAAGTTACGGCGCAAACCAGCGCGTGCAGCAGACGGGACTTCATGGACCAGCCACTCCTGGGGAACGGGAAGCGATGTAAGGGATCGCTGCATTGTGTCCAGGGCATATCCTTATTTCAAATACATTAATGCGTGGATATATTCGTATTTTGAATAGCTTCCCTCCCCGAGCCATGGACGTCGCTCCCGCCACCCTGCTGTCCCGCCTGCTCGCCAAAGGCCGCCTGCGCCACCTGCAATTGCTGGCCAGCATCGCCGACCTCGGCAGCATTCAGCAGGCGGCCAGCCATATCGGCCTGAGCCAACCCGCGGCCACCCATGCGCTGGCCGACATCGAAGATCTGCTGGGCGTGCAACTGTTCGAGCGCCATGCCCGCGGCATGCGCACCACGCGCAGCGGCCAGCTCATGGCGGAGTGCGCCCGCAGCATGCTGACGACGCTGCGCGCTTCCACCGATTCGGTGGCGGCCCTGCGCCAGGGCGCCACGGGCAATCTGCGCCTGGGCGCCATCCCGGCAGCCACGGGCGGCCTGCTGGCCGAGCGCTTGCCCGCCTACATGAACGCGCGGCCCGGACTGCAAGTAGAGGTGGTGGAAGGCAGCCGCGAGCAACTACTGCCGCAAGCCGCCAGCGGCAGCCTGGACATGTTGCTGTGCCGGCGTCCGGAAGCCGTGCCCGCCGGCCTGGAATTCGTGCCGCTGCAGGAAGACGCGGCGGTGATCGTAGCCGCTGCCGGCCACCCGCTGCTGGATCCGGACGACGCCCCCACGCTGGCGCAGGTGGCATCCCAACTATGGATAGAACCTCGCCCGGAATTGGCCATCCATGCGGTCTTCAAGGCCTTCTTCGAACGCGCCGGCGTGGTGCCGCGGCTGTGCCGGCTGAGCAGCGCCGCACCGCCCATGCCGCTGCTCATCGCCGTCATGCAGGCGCAGAAGGCCTTGGCCATGGTGCCGCAGACCCTGGGCAACTGGTACATGCAGCACGGACATTTCCAGCGCGTGCGCATCGAATCGCCCGGTTCATTCCAGCCCATCGGCGCGATCGTGCGCGACCAGGGACCGGGCCGCGATTTCCTGGACTGGCTGGCGGCCGGGCGCAAGGCCAGCTGAACCAGCCCGGTCTTCAGCCTATGTCGCCGCCCGCCACATACATGATCTGCCCGGTGATGTAGGACGCCTCGGGCGCCGCCATGAAGCAGATCGCCGCGGCGACTTCCTCGGCCTGGCCCAGGCGGTCCTGCGGCGTGTCGCGCAGGCAGGAGGCATACATCTCGCTGACCCAGGCGGCTTCCTGCGCGGATGGCGTCTCGTGATTGCGCGGAATCGCGCGCACGCCGTTGTCCAGCGCGCCCGGCGACACGCAATTGACACGCACGCCCGACTTCGCCAGCTCCAGCGCCATGCAGACGGTGGCGGCGTGCACGCCGCCCTTGGAGGCCGAATACGGCACCCGGTAGATGCCGCGCGTGGCGTTGGAACCCACGTTGACGATGGCGCCCGCGCCCTGCGCCCGCATCACCGGTATGACTTCACGGCAGGACCACAGCGTGGGCCACAACGAACGGTTGACCTCGCGCTGCATCTGCTCCGGCGTGTATTCCCAGAACGGCCGGGTCCAGATCGTGCCGCCCACGTTATGCACCGACACGTCGATGCGGCCGTTGATCTCCAACGCGGCGCGCACCATGGACTGCGCGCCCTCATGGGTTTCCAGATCGGCCTGTGCGAAGCTCGCACGTCCGCCCGCGGCGCGGATCTCCTCGGCCACGGCGGCGCCCTGCTCCTCCGCCCGGTCCACCACGACCACGTGCGCGCCTTCAGCCGCCAGGCGCCGGGCCGTTGCCCGGCCCACGCCCTGGGCGGCGCCGGTGACCAGGGCCACCAGGCCCTCGAAGCGTAGATGTGTGCTCATGCTTGTATCGTCCTTTGCTATATCAATGGGCCGCCGAAAGCGCGCCGTCCGGCCGCGCGTGCTTGAGCTTGAGGCTCAGCACCGCCAGGGCCGCGACCGCCAGGGGTATCGCCAACGCGATGAAGAATCCCGACGGTCCGCCCCAGGCCAGGAAGCTGCCGCCGATGGCCGAACCCGCGATCGCGCCCGCGCGGCCCATGCCGATAGCCCAGCCGGTGGCGGTGGCGCGCAAGGCGGTGGGGTAAGCGCCCACGACCAGGTAGTTCAGTGCAATCTGCTGACCACCGATGCCGAAGCCGGCCGCGCCGACCAGGATGAAGACCAGCGTCCAGTTGTCGCCGGCCTGGCTCAGGCCGACGGCCACCACGATGCCCAGCGCGAACATGCCGCCAAGCAGCCTCCTCGTGTTGACGCGCGGCAGCACGAAGGACAGCGGAATCGCGCAGATGATGAAGACGGCGTTGACGATGACCGTGCCCATGGGCGCCTGCTCGGCGGGCAGGCCCGCGGCCTTCAGCACCGTGGGCAGCCACGACAGCAGCATGAACCACGCCACCCAGTTCAGCAGGTACACCGCCCAGATCGCCACGGTCTTGGCGCCGTGGCCATCCGAGAACAAGGCGCCGACGCCGGCGCGCGCGACGGATTCCTCCGGCACGGTGAACTGCGTGTCGGCGTCCAGCTTGCGGCGCGAGATGGCCGACAAGACGCGCGCGATGTAGCGCTGGCTTTCCGGATCGCGGCGCGTGGCCTTGAAGTACAGCGACTCGGGCAGCATCAGAAAGGCGACGGCAAGCAGGACCAGCGGCGCCAGGCCGCCCACGATGAAGATGCCTTCCCAGCCGATGACGGGCAGCATGCGGGCGGCCAACAGGCCGCCCAGCATGGCGCCGGCCGGCAGGCCCAGCAGCACGCCGGTCATGATGGCGCCGCGCAAACGGGCCGGACCGTACTCGGCGGCCAGCGCCAGCAGCACCGGCGTGCAGCCGCCCATGCCCAGGCCGGCGATGAAGCGCAGCACCAGGATATGGGTGGTGTCGGTGGCCCAGGCCGTCGCGAGCGTGGACAGGCCGAACAGGGCCAGGCCCAGCATGATGGCCGGACGGCGGCCGATGCGGTCGCCGATCAGGCCCAGGGTCATGGCGCCCACCGTCATGCCGACGATGCCAGCGGTCAGGATGGGCGCCAGCGCGCCCGCCTTCAGATCGAAGGCGGCCAGGATCGCCGGCCCGGTGAAGGCGATCGCCTGTGTGTCGAAGCCGTCGAACAGCGCGATCAGAAAGCACAGGATCAACACGCGCCATTGAAAGGCGCCCAGTCGTTCCTGGTCGATCAGCGTCGGAATCGACCAGCTGGAAGTCGCGGTCATGATGGTTGTCTCCATGGCGCGGCCGAACCCGGCCTCGCGCCTGCGGGTTGTTCTAGGTGATTTGGGGGAAAAAATGGCGGCGCCGCTTGCGGGCGCCGCCCGGGCATCGGTCAGGCGGTGGCGCGGTCCATGCGGGCTTGCGGACGGGCCTCGTCGGCGTCCAGCGCCGGCTGCAGCACAAAGTCGAAACAGACGCGCGTGAACGGCGCGTTCACGCCCAGGCTCTCATAGCCGGCGGCCGGCGTATTGGGCTGCAGTTCGACCACCAGGCCGTCGCGCGTGGCAAAGGCGAAGTCATCGTCCAGGAAGGTGTCGCCCGGGATGTTGACCTGCGTGGTCAAGGTGCGCTGCCCGTCGGCCGCCACCAGGAAGTGGATGTGGGCCGGCCGGTTGCCATGGCGGCCCAGCGCCCCGAACAGTTCGGACGTGGGGCTGTTCGGCGGAATCGCGTAGCCCGGCGGGATGAAGCTGCGAAAGCGGTAGCGGCCTTGCGCGTCGGTCTTGATCTTGCGGCGCAGGTGGTAGTCCGCCTGGTCGGGATCGAAGTGCGAATAACGCCCCAGCTCGTTGGCGTGCCACACGTCCACCAGTGCGCCGGCGACGGGATTGCCGTCCACGTCACGCACCTGCCCTTCCATCACCAGCACCGTGCCGGCTGCGGGATCCTCGTCCAGGCGGGCTTCGCCGTCGGACAAGGGCGCGCCCGCGATGTAGAGCGGTCCCTCGATCGCGCGCGGCGTGCCGGCGGCGCGGCCGGCGGCCTCGTCGGCCTCTTCCTCGCGGATGTCGATCAGGCGGTCAAAGCCCAGGCCTGCGGTGATCAACCCCAGTTGGCCGCTGCCGCCCAGGCGCGCAAGCCAGTCCACGCCCGCCCAGAATTCATCGGGCTTGATGTCGAGATCGTCGATCGCGCGGAACAGGTCCGACACGATGCGCTGCGTGATCTGCCGCACGCGGTCGTTGCCCGGATTGACCTGGGAGCTGTTGACCAGGTCCAGTAGTTGTTGCTGGGTATATTCAGCCATGATGCGTCTCCTGCTTTTTGGAATGATCGGGAAAGTGATGGGTCAGGTCGCAGCGGCCTCGCCGCGGCGGCCGAAGTCGACCGTGGCGGGCGTCAGGCCCGCCCTTGCGCGGTCAAAACGTTCCAGCCGTTTTTCGTCGACGACGACGCCAAAGCCGGGGCCGTCGGGAAGGTGGAGTTCGAAGTCGCGCACGGTCATGGGCTGCTCGACGATGTCGTCGACCAGCAATTGCGGGCCGAACAGTTCGCAACCGTGGTGCTGGTCGGACAGCGTGGCGAACACGTGCGCCGACGCCGCGCTTCCCAGCGAGGTTTCCAGCATGGTGCCGCCGTACCAGCCGATGCCGGCCGCTTGCGCCACGGCCGCGACCTCGCGCGTGCGCAGCAACCCGCCGTGCTTGGCAACCTTCAGGGAAAACACATGGCAGGCGCGCTGCGCGGCCAGCATGTAGGCGTCCTGCGCGGAGCACACGGTTTCATCCGCCATGATCAGCGCGGCCGAACCCAGCGACTGCGTCGCTTCGCGCAGCGCCTGCACGTCCCACTTCGCCACGGGCTGTTCGATCAGGGTCACGCCGGCCTCCACCAGTTGCGGCAGATAGCGGCGGGCGGTGTTGCCGTCCCAGGCCTGGTTGACGTCCACCGTCATGTCGGCGCGGCCGTCCAGGCCGCGCGCAATGCGCGTCACGTGCGCCACATCGTCCGCCGGACTGCGCGCGCCGATCTTGAGCTTGAAGAGGCGATGGCGGCGCGCCTGCATCATCTGCTCGGCCTCCTCCAGATCGCGTTGCGAATCGCCGCTGGCCAGCGTCCAGGCCAGCGGCAGGCGTTCGATGCGCTTGCCGCCCAGCAATTGCCAGGCCGGCACGCCCAGGCTGCGCGCCACGGCGTCCAGCAGCGCCATCTCGACCGCGCTCTTGGCGAAGGTATTGCCCTTGCAGACCGCATCGAAGCGGTTGAGGTGTTCGGCGAATCTGCGCGCATCCGCGCCGGCCACGGCGGGAGCCAGGTAGTTCTGGATCGCATGCAGGATGGTTTCCGGCGATTCTTCGTTCCATGACGGGCCGCCTATCGTGGCCGCTTCGCCAAAACCGCAGGCGCCGTTGGCTAGCCAGAGCTGCACGATCACCGGGCTTTGCCGGTTGATGGCGCCGAACGAAAACTTGTGCGGCCGGATCGTCGGGATGTCGACGATTCTTGCGTGGATGCGCTCGATGCGCCAGGTGGCATCGTCTGCCGTGATCGGAGCCGGGGTCGAAACGGATGTCATAAAGCCTGAAGCCCTGCGTGAGTGATGCGGCAAGGTTAGGGCTCGGCCGGTTTTGCATCCAATGATTTATATTGCATTTATCATTCGATATGGTCGAACGATACACTTACAATCATCGACCGCCCAGACCGGCATAGCGCCAGGAGCCCCTCGATGGAATTGCGCCAGCTGCGCTACTTTCTCAGCGTCGCCGACACCGAGCACCTGACCCGCTCGGCCGACGCCCTGCACGTCACCCAATCCACCCTGTCGCATGGCCTGCGCCAGCTGGAAGAAGAGCTGGGCATGCCCTTGTTCGACCGCATCGGCCGGGGGCTGCGCCTGTCGCAGGCGGGCCGGGTGCTGCGCGACCACGCCAGCCGGGCGCTACAGGAAATCGAAGCCGGCAAGATGGCGCTGGCGGATCTGGCCGGCCTGCAGGCGGGGTCCCTGACCATAGGCGTCATCCCCACCTTCCTGACCCATTTCGTGCCGGACGCAGTGGCCGGGTTCAGCCTGGCCTTTCCCAAGGTCCAGATCCAGGTGCGCGATCTGCGGGCTGGCCCCATTGAAGACCTGCTGGTCAGCGGCCAGCTGGACCTGGGCATTTCATTCCATCCGGCGCTGCGGGAAGAAATCGAGGCGCAACCCCTGTTCGACGAACGCCTGCAGGTCGTGGTTGGCAAAAACCACCCGCTGGCCTCGCGGCGCAGCCTGCGCATGCGCGATCTCGCGGGTGTGCCGCTGGCGCTGCTGCCGCGCAGTTTCGCCACGCGCCGCATGATAGACGCGGCCTGCGCCCAGGCAGGGCTGACGCCCGACGTGCGGGTCGAAATGGAGTCGGTGGACGCCTTGATCCACCTGTGCCGGCAGGGCGAACTGGCGACCATCGCCGCCGAGCATGCGGCGGGCGCGGCCGGATCGGGGTTGAAGAGCATCGCGCTGACCGACCCCACCACCATCCGCCGCGCGGCCATCCTGTGGCGCAAGGAAGCCTCGCGCAGCCGCGCCGCCCAGGAGTTCGCCGCCCGGCTGCTGGACGCGGTGCAGCGCCTGCCTGGCGCGGCAAGCGCGAATCGCCCCTGACACTGCGGCCCCAAAAAAAACGCAGCCCGAAGGCTGCGTTTTTTTGTAGCAGCGCAGCCAAGCTGCGCGCCGTGCCATCAGACGGCGGATTCGCGCGCGGCGCGCTTGCGCTCGTTTTCCAGCAGGAAGCGCTTGCGCAGACGGATCGACTTGGGCGTGATTTCCACGAGTTCGTCGTCGTCGATGAATTCCACGGCGTATTCCAGCGACATCTGGATAGGCGGAACCAGGCGCACGGCTTCGTCGGTGCCCGAGGCGCGTACGTTGGTCAGCTGCTTGCCCTTGATGGGGTTCACGACCAGGTCGTTGTCGCGGCTGTGGATGCCGATGATCATGCCTTCGTACAGCGCATCGCCCGGGCTCACGAACATGCGGCCGCGATCCTGCAGCTTCCACAGGGCGTAGGCCACGGCGTCGCCGTGATCCTGGCTGATCAGCACGCCATTGCGGCGCTCGCCGATCGAGCCTTCCTTGATGGGCGCGTATTCGTGGAAGATGTGGCTCATCAGGCCGGTGCCGCGCGTCAGCGTCAGGAACTCGTTCTGGAAACCGATCAGGCCGCGAGCCGGGATCAGGTATTCCAGGCGGGTACGGCCGCGGCCGTCCGGCTGCATGTCCTGCAGGTCGCCCTTGCGGCGGCCCAGCTCTTCCATCACGCCGCCCTGGTGGGCGTCTTCGACGTCGACGGTCAGCGATTCGAACGGCTCGCACTTCACACCGTCGATATCCTTGAACACCACGCGCGGACGCGACACGGCCAGCTCGTAGCCTTCGCGGCGCATCGTTTCCAGCAGAATGGTCAGGTGCAGTTCACCGCGGCCCGACACCTCGAACACCGTGTCGTCGCCCGTGTCGCGCACGCGCAGCGCCACGTTCGACTTCAGTTCGCGGTCCAGGCGGTCGCGCAGCTGGCGGCTGGTCACGAACTTGCCTTCGCGGCCGGCCAAGGGCGAGGTGTTCACCATGAAGTTCATGGTCAGGGTGGGCTCGTCGATGCGCAGCATCGGGAACACGTCCTGATTGGCGGTGTCGGTCACCGTGCAGCCGATGCCCAGCTCTTCGATGCCGTTGATCAGCACGATGTCGCCGGCTTCGGCTTCGTCCACGACGATGCGCTCCAGGCCGTGGAACTTCAGCACCTGGTTGATGCGGCCGCGGCCGCCCTGGCCTTCAGGACCGAACTTGTAAGCCACTTCCATGCCGGGACGCATGCGGCCGCGGTTGATGCGGCCCACGCCGATCTTGCCGACGTAGCTGTTGTAGTCCAGCGAGATGATCTGCATCTGCAGCGGACCATTGGGATCGTCGTCGCGCTGCGGCACGTGTTCGAGGATGGCTTCGAACAGCGGGCGCATGTTGCCTTCGCGCACTTCAGGATTCAGGCCGGCGTAGCCCGACAGGCCCGAGGCGTAGATCACCGGGAAGTCCAGCTGCTCGTCGGTGGCGCCCAGCTTGTCGAACAGGTCGAAGGTGGCGTTGATGACGAAATCGGTGCGGGCGCCCGGACGGTCGACCTTGTTGACCACGACGATGGGCTTCAGGCCCAGGGCCAGCGCCTTGCGGGTCACGAAGATGGTCTGGGGCATGGGGCCTTCAACCGCATCCACCAGCAGCAGCACGCCATCGACCATGGACAGCACGCGCTCGACTTCGCCGCCGAAGTCCGCGTGTCCCGGGGTGTCGATGATGTTGATGTGCGTGCCTTCGTATTCGACGGCACAGTTCTTGGCCAGAATCGTAATGCCGCGTTCTTTTTCCAGGTCGTTCGAGTCCATGACCCGTTCGGTCAGCGCCTGGTTTTCGCGGAAGGTGCCGGATTGGCGCAGCAGCTGGTCGACCAGGGTGGTTTTACCGTGGTCCACGTGGGCGATGATGGCGACGTTGCGCAAGGCGCGAGTCATAGCGAGTCCTTTAAGGTCAGGGTGGAGGGCAGCAAGCCCTCCGGCAATTCGTTCAATGCAAGCAATGCCTGCTTGGGGTCTGGCATGGCCTGCAAGGCATCCAGCGCAACGGCGCGTTCCAGGGAAAACGGCCCGACGTGCGTGCGCCGCAGCGCCGTCAGGTGGGCGTAACAGCCCAGCACGCGCCCGATGTCCTGGGCCAGCGTCCGGATGTATGTGCCTTTACTGCATGCCACATCGATCTCTGCCTCGGTTCCGTTCAGGGACAGCAGTTCGATGCGGTAAATCGTGATCTGGCGCGGCGGCCGTTCCAGCTCGATGCCGGCGCGCGCGTACTCGTACAAGGGCTTGCCGTCGCGCTTGAGCGCCGAATACATGGGCGGAATCTGCTCGATCGTGCCCGAGAAACGTGACAGCGCGTCGCGCAGCGCCTGCTCATCCACGGTAAAGCCCGGCTCGGCGGTGGACACGACATTGCCGGTCAGGTCGCCGGAGTCGGTTTCGGAGCCAAATTGCAGCGTAGCGCGATATGCCTTGTCGGCGTTGAGCATCGCGCCGGAAATCTTGGTTGCGCGTCCCATGCAGCACACCAGCAGACCGGTGGCGAAGGGATCCAGCGTGCCAGTGTGGCCGGCTTTTGCCGCGTCCATGGCGCGTTTGGCGCGTTGCAGGGCGTGGTTGCTCGACAAACCCACGGGTTTGTCGAGCAACAGCACACCGTCGAGCGTAAGCCCGCGTCGTTTAGCCATCGTCGGAATCCGGTTTAAAGCAGTGACGACAGCCCGATCAGGACTGGTCTTCAGGTTCGTCGGGCACGCCCGAATGCGGGCCGGGCCGGTTTGCGCGGTCGATGAGGATCGACATTTCGATGCCACGGGCGATCTGCTCGTCGTGGAAGAAGCGCAAAGTGGGGACAGTATGTATGTGCAGCAGCTTGTACAGCTGGGAATGCAGCCAACCGGCTTTCTCGTTCAGCAAGGCGGTCGCGGCTTCGGGCTCGGCGCCCAGAACCGTGAAATACACCTTGGCATGCGCGTAGTCGGTCGACAATTCCACACCAGAGAGCGTGATCAGTCCAGCGCGGGTCGTGTCGATCTCGCGCTGGATGATCCCGGCCAGATCCTTCTGGATCTGGTCGGCCAGCCGCAGATTGCGGCCGGGGATGGCTTTGGACTTGTGACGGCTCATTAGAAAAAATGCCTCGCGGTCGCCTTACAGCGTACGCGCGATTTCCTTGATTTCAAAGACTTCCAGCTGGTCGCCCACCTGGATGTCGTTGTTGCCGCGCAGCGTAAGGCCGCAGTCGAAGCCCGACTTGACTTCCTTGACGTCGTCCTTGAAGCGGCGCAGCGAATCGAGCTGGCCGGTCCACTGGACCACGTTGTTGCGCAGCAGGCGGACTTGCGAATCGCGACGCACCAGGCCGTCCAGCACCATACAACCGGCGATGTTGCCGATGCGGGAAATGCTGTAAACCTCGCGGATCTCGACCAAGCCGATGACTTCTTCCTTTTTCTCGGGCGCCAACATGCCCGACATGGCTGCCTTCACTTCATCCACGGCGTCGTAGATGATGTTGTAGTAGCGCACGTCGATGCCGTTGTTCTCGGCCAGCTTCTTGGCGCTGGCTTCGGCGCGGACGTTGAAGCCGATGACGACGGCGTTCGAGGCGATGGCCAGGTTGATGTCGCTTTCCGAGATGCCGCCCACGGCGGCGTGCACGACCTGCACGCGCACTTCGTCGGTCGACAGCTTGACCAGGGACTGCACCAGCGCTTCCTGCGAACCCTGGACGTCGGTCTTCACGATCAGGGCCAGGGTCTGCGTGCCCTCGCCCAGGTTGTCGAACATGGACTCGAGCTTGGCGGCCTGTTGGCGGGCCAGCTTGACGTCGCGGAACTTGCCCTGGCGGAACAGCGCGATTTCGCGCGCCTTGCGCTCGTCGGACAGCACCATCAGCTCGTCGCCAGCGGCCGGCACTTCGGTCAGGCCCTGGATTTCCACGGGGATCGACGGACCGGCTTCCTGGATAGGCTTGCCGTTTTCGTCCAGCATGGCGCGCACGCGGCCAAAGCTTGCGCCGGCCAGCACCACGTCGCCACGGTGCAGGGTGCCGCTTTGCACCAAGATGGTCGCGACCGGGCCGCGGCCCTTGTCGAGACGAGCTTCGATCACCAGGCCCTTGGCGGGCGCGTCGACGGGAGCCTTCAGTTCCAGCACTTCGGCCTGCAGCAGCAGGTTTTCCAGCAGATCGTCGATGCCTTCGCCGGTCTTGGCCGACACGGACACGAACGGCACGTCGCCGCCGTATTCTTCCGGCACCACTTCCTCGGCAACCAGTTCCTGCTTGACGCGGTCGGGGTTGGCGGAAGGCTTGTCGATCTTGGTCATGGCCACGACCATCGGAACGCCTGCCGCCTTCGCGTGGTGGATGGCTTCGCGGGTCTGCGGCATCACGCCGTCGTCGGCCGCGCAGACCAGGATGACGATGTCGGTCGCCTTGGCGCCGCGGGCACGCATGGCGGTAAACGCCTCGTGGCCCGGGGTGTCAAGGAAGGTCACCATGCCGCGTTCGGTCTGAACGTGGTAGGCGCCGATGTGCTGAGTAATGCCGCCGGCTTCGCCCGCGGCAACCTTGGCGCGGCGGATGTAGTCCAGCAGCGAGGTCTTGCCGTGGTCGACGTGGCCCATGACGGTGACAACCGGCGCGCGCGGCAGCTGTTCGGCTTCCGACACGCTCGCGGTTTCGTCCAGGAAGGCTTCCGGGTCGTCCAGCTTGGCGGCGATTGCCACGTGGCCCAGTTCCTCGACCACGATCATGGCGGTTTCCTGGTCCAGCACCTGGTTGATGGTGACCATCTGGCCCAGCTTCATCAATTGCTTGATGACTTCTGCGGCCTTGACGGACATCTTGTGGGCCAGGTCGGCCACGCTGATGGTTTCCGGCACGTGAACTTCACGCGCGATGAATTCCTGCGGCGCCGGCTCGTTGCGGCGATCGTTCTGCTGGTTGCGGCCGCCTCGGCCGCCCTTGCCGCCGCCCTTGCCGCCAGCACGCCAGCCGTCGCGGCTGGCCGGGGCTGCCGGCTTGTCCGCGGGCTTCTTGCGCGAAGCGTCATCGGACCAGGTCGAAGCGACTTCGGCGGTCTTGATGGTCTTCTTCGCGCCGGGAGCGGCGGGCTTGGCGTCCTTCTTGGCGCCGGGAGCGGCGCCCGGCTTGCCAGCCGGCTTGTGCAGCGTGCCGGAGATCGGCGCGGCAGCGGCGGGCGCTTCCGGTTCGGGAGCGCGCAGCACCTTGCGCGGACGGTTCAGCATCTCGCGCAGAGCGGCGGCTTCAGCCTCGGCCTTGCGGCGGGCCTCGTCGCGGGCCGCCGGCGCGGCGGAAGCCGCGAGAGGCGGGCCGGCGCGGCGGTTGTCCGCACGGTTGCCAACCTTGACGGCGGGCGCGGCGGGCTCGGGCTTCGCGGCGGTTTTGACGGGTTCGGACTTCGCGGCAGGCTGAGCCTGGGCGACAGGCGCGGCGGCCTGGGAGGAAGATGGTTCGGACTTATTGGCTAGCACAACGGGTTCCGGCTTGGCTTCTTCAGCCTTGGGCTCGGTGGATTCAGTCTTGACTTCGGGCTTGGCCTCTTCGGCCACGGGCTCGGCAGGAGCAGGCGCCGGCGTCGGTTCGGGTTCAGGCTGGGCCTGGACTTCGGCGGCTTTCGCCTCGACGGGAGCGGGCGCTTCGGCCGCGACGGATTCAACAGGCACGGGCGCTTCGACCGGCGCGGGCGCTTCTGCAGCAACGGGCTCTTCCGCCTTGGCCGGGGCAATAGCCTCAGCCTGGACGGGAGCGGTCTCGCGAGGAGCGGCAGCTTCGGGTGCGACGGGCGCCGACACTTCCTGCGGCGCCGCTTCGGCGGCTGCCTCATCTTCGGCACGCGCGGACGCGGCCTGTTCCAGGGCGATTTCGGAGGGATCACGCTTGACGAACACGCGCTTCTTGCGCACTTCGACCTGGATCGTGCGCGAACGGCCGGTGGCATCCGCCTGGCGGATCTCGGACGTCTGGCGGCGCGTCAAGGTGATCTTCTTGCCTTCGGTCGCGCCGTGGGCGCGACGCAGCGATTCGAGCAATTTCGCCTTGTCGCTGTCGGTGACGGAATCGTCGACCGATTTGAGGTCAACGCCAGCCGAGCGCAGCTGATCCAGCAGCACATTGGCAGGCATTTTCAGCTCGGTAGCGAACTGCGCGACGGTATTACTCGACATTAGGCTCTCTCTTCCCTATATGCAGCTATTACAAACAACGTGAACTCGCGGCGGCGGATATTCCGTCCGCCGCGGACCCGTGTCCTTTTGGTTATTCCTCGTCGAACCAATGGGCGCGGGCACGCATGATGAGATCGCTGGCTTCCTGCTCGGTCAGACCGGCGATTTCCGCCAGTTCGTCCGTCGCCAGTTCGGCCAGATCATCACGCGTATGCACTTGGCGCTCGGCCAGCTTGGCAGCCAGTTCGGGCGTCATGCCTTCGAGTTCGAGCAAATCCTGCGCGGTCTCAAGGCGCTCTTCCTGGGCGATCGCCTCGGTCAGCAGCGCATTGCGGGCACGGGCGCGCAACTCATTGATGGTGTCTTCGTCAAAGGCCTCGATTTCCAGCAGTTCCTGCATGGGCACGTAGGCGATTTCCTCGATACCGGTAAAACCTTCGTCGATCAGGATGTCAGCGACTTCCTCGTCGACGTCCAGCTTGCTCATGAACGTGGCGCGCAGGCCCGAACGCTCGACTTCCTGGCGGTTCAGGCTTTCTTCCGGCGTCATGATGTTGATCTGCCAGCCGGTCAGCTCGGAAGCCAGGCGAACGTTCTGACCCTTGGCGCCGATGGCCTTGGGCAGGTTTTCCTCGTCCACCACGACGTCCATCGCGTGCTTGTCTTCATCAACGACGATGGACTCGACGTTGGCCGGCGCCAGGGCGCCGATGACAAACTGCGCGGGGTCTTCCGACCACAGCACGATATCGACCTGTTCGCCGCCCAGCTCGTTGCGCACGGCGGTCACGCGCGAACCGCGCATGCCCACGCAGGTGCCGATCGGGTCGATGCGCTTATCGTATGCCACCACGGCGATCTTCGCACGCACGCCGGCGTCGCGGGCCGCGGCCTTGATCTCCAGCAGGCCCTGCTCGATTTCGGGGACTTCGTTCTCGAACAGCTGGCGGATGAATTCCGGCGCGGTGCGCGACAGGATCACCTGCTGGCCGCGCGCGGCGTGGTCTACGCGCAACACAAAGGCGCGGACGCGGTCGGCCACCCGGAGGTTTTCCTTCGGGATCATTTCGGAACGCGGCAGGCGCGCTTCGATCTTGCCGGTTTCGACGATGGCGTCGCCCTTGTCCATGCGCTTGATCGTGCCGGACACGATGGTCTCGCCACGGTCCAGGAAGTCGTTCAGCACCTGCTCGCGCTCGGCGTCGCGGATCTTCTGCAGAATGGCCTGCTTGGCGGCCTGCGCGCCGATGCGGCCGAACTCGATGGGTTCGAGCGGCTCTTCGATGTACTCGCCTTCCTTGATGCCGGGGACGATTTCCTGCGCGTCCGACAGCATTTCCTGCTTGTCGGGCTCTTGCAGGCCAGCCTCGTCAGGCACGACCAGCCAGCGGCGGAAGCCTTCGTGATCGCCCGTGTCCCTATCGATGGCGACACGGATGTCCGCATCATCCTTGAAGCGCTTTTTCATCGCCGAGGCCAGCGCGCTTTCCAGCGCTCCGAACACGACGTCGCGCGTGACGTTCTTTTCACGCGCCAAGGCATCGACCAACAGAAGAATTTCGCGACTCATCGCTTTTTGCCCTTGAAATCCAGAACGGGATCCAGTTTTGCACGTTCGATATCGTCGACCGTGAAATTCAATACCTGGACGTCGTTCTTTTTTGCCTCAAATTCGAGACCGAACACGGTCTTTTGCATTCCAGCAGCCGCGTCGGAGGCTGCGGCGTCGTCTTCGGGCACCGTCAGGGTGCCTGCAAAGACCTTGCGGCCGTCCAATGCCTCGCGCAGCTTGATTTCGATGCGCTCGCCTGCGAACCGGCGGAAGTCGGCCTCGTTGCGCAGCGGGCGGTCGACGCCCGGCGAACCGACTTCCAGCCGCTTGTAGTCGACGTTCTCGACTTCGAACACCCGCGACAACTGGCGGGACACCTGTTCACAGTCTTCGATGCGCACACCGCCGACCCGATCGATCGTGACGCGCAAAAGGCCCAGGGCGGCACGCTCGACGTCCACGAGTTCGACGTCCATGCCGGCCAGAGCCTCTTTGGTCAATGCGAATAAATCAGCCATATACTCAAAAAAAATGGGCTGCACGCCCAGCCCACCGTATTGCACAGCGCCCAGCCGCCACCCTACTGCACGTAAGGAGCAATGCTGGGCAGTGCCCTATATTGCGACCTAAATTTGGCTTGCGCCGCCCCAGGCCATTAAGACCCGCCGCCCCAACCCGCAACCCGGGCCAGGCAGCACCAGGCGCAAAGTCCGATGCAAACTGCCAGCTCTTGCCGCCCCTGTATTTGCGTGCTTTTCCTTGCGGGCACGCAAAAGGCGACGGCGCGAAGCCATGAAAACCATTGATTTTACCAGATAAACTGGAAAAACGCCTGATTCGTCGCGGGCTTACGTTTATGCGGGACATATCCCGCGCAGCGGCGCGTCCGGCGCGCCGCCCGCAGGCCTTCAGCGACCCTGACGACCGCGCCCGCCCATCACGCCCAGACGGGATTCGTGCGCCGAAGCGCCGCGCGGCTGCCAGTCATCGCCGCGCGGGGACGACGAGGCATTACGGGGTGCGCGCGGCTTGCCGCCAGCGTTCGGCCCCTTATTGCCGCCGGCGCCGCCCGACTTGTTACCGCTACGGCCGCCACCGGCGCCTGCCGGCTTGCCGCCGCGACCGCTATTGCCACGCGCACCGGCAGGCTTGCCGCCAGCCGAGCGACGACCGCCAGCCGGCGCTTCCGCGACGTTGCCGCCGCCAGCCTCGACCGACACGGCATTGCCAGGCTGGCCGCCCGCCGCAGCCGCGCGCGGACCGCGCGGCTTGCCGCCGGACTTGCCACCAGGCTTGCCCCCGCCCTGCTTGCCGCCGGCCTTGCCGCCCGCCCCCGCTGCGGAACGGCCGCCGCCAGGCTTGCCGCCCTTGCGGTTGCCCCCAGCGCCCTCTCCCGACAGGGGATGGCCGTTGGCATAACCACCGGCAATCATCAGGCCCGTGCCAAAAGGATCCGACGGACACGCGGCCGCCTGGCCTGCGCTGCCCAAGCGACCGCCTTGCAGCTTGCCGCGGCGGCCGATGCGCGCGCCGTTCATGCCGTTGCGGTCCATGGTGCCGAAACCCGGGGGCAGCGCGCTGTCATGCGACTGCGGCTGCTTGGAGCGGCGACGGTTGCCGCCGGATTCATCGTCGTCGCGTACCAGGCCCAACTGGACCATCAAGGCCGTGACCAGGGAAGAATCCAGCTCTTCCCAGCGGCCGCGGCGCAGCGTACGCGGCAGGACCACGTCGCCGAAACGGGTGCGGATCAGCCGGCTGACCGTGACGCCCACGGCCTCGAACATGCGGCGGACTTCGCGGTTGCGGCCTTCCTGCAGGGTGACGCGGTACCAGCGGTTGCTGCCGTCGCCGCCCAGGTAGTCCAGGGCGCCGAAGGCAGCCATGCCGTCGTCCAGCTCGATGCCGTCGACCAGCGATTGGCGCTGAGCCTCGTCCATTTCTCCCAGCACACGCACCGCGTACTCGCGTTCCGTGCCGTAGCGCGGATGCATGATGCGGTTGGCCATGTCGCCGGAGGTCGTGAAGATCAACAGGCCTTCCGTGTTCAGATCCAGACGGCCGACCGACAGCCACTTGCCCGTGCGCAGCTTCGGCAGGCGGGCAAAAACGCTTGCGCGGCCGCCCGGGTCGTCATGGCTGACGATCTCGCCAGCGGGCTTGTGATACAGGATCACGCGCGGCGGCTTTTTCGTATTGACGCGCATGATGGGCTTGCCGTTGACGCGCACCTGGTCATTGGGCGCCACGCGCTGGCCGATATGGGCCGGCTCGCCGTTGACCGACACGCGGCCCGCAACGATCAGTTCTTCCATTTCGCGGCGCGAACCGATGCCGGCGTCCGCCAGCACCTTGTGCAGCTTGGGCATGACCGAATCGCTGTTCAGGTACTTGCCCAGACGCTGCTCCATGCGGTCAGCGGTTTCCAGGTACGACAACGCCTGCTCGGCTTCCTGCTCGGTGCCGCGCGACTCCTGCGGCTCGGCCTGAGGGGCGGCAGCCGCCGCGGGCTGCGCTTCGCCGGCCGGCGCCTGCTCGGCGGCGGTATCGCCGCGGCGACGGCGGAACGGCGTTCTCAGCTTGCGGCCCCTGCCGCGGGCTCCCGTCTCGCCTTCAGCCGCCGGCTCACGCGCGGCGGATTCCGGCTGGCCATTGGAAGCGGCATCATCCGAACGGGGATTGTCGTCCTGCATTGCTGTATTCGTTGTCACTGGGACAGCTCCGAATTTCAAACTTGGGTGGGCCTGCCTGCGGCAGGCTCGTCATCATCTGGGGACGCCGGCTGTCGATCGGCCTCGGGCCGCTCGACGCCTGCCTCGTCCGATTCCGGAGAGGCGGCATCCGGGCCAGGCCGAACAGGATCGGCAAGACCGGAAGCGGGCTCATGCCCGGCGGCGTCAGGCGCCGCGGTATCGGTCTCGTCAATCGGGTCGGTCGGTTCCGCGTGTTTTGCGTTCTCGACGCTTTCCTTTGCAGCGCCGGCTTCTGGGGCATCGGCGGCCATATCGGAAATGTCGTTGTCAGCCGCATCGTCGGGAAAACCGGACGTGGCTGACGTATTGGACAAGCCTTCGGCTTGCTCCCGGACGGTGGATTCGTCGGCGGGATCCGCGCCTTCTTCTGTGCGCGAAAGCATGGATTCTACGCTATCGACGGGAGCGATGGGTACATCCTGTTCCGAAACAGACAATTCCGCAACCGGAATACTGACTTCGGACGCCTCACCCTCGCCTGCCGTAGCCGCAGGTTCGCCGTCAGGACGAGCCTCGGCTTCGCCGCCAACCCCGCCCTCGGCGCTCGCCTCACCCTCGACGCCTTCCGCAGCCTCGGCAACCGCTTGACCGGCAGCGTCGGCGTCCTCGGTGGACGCATCCTCGGCGGCGGGCGCTTCGCCGCCCAGCACCTGCTGCACTTCACCCAGATCCAGCCCGGCGAGCGCGGCCGCGGCCTGCGCGGATTCCAGCGCCGGCAATTCGTCCAGGGCGCGCAGGCCCAGGTCATCGAGAAACTGGCGCGTCGTGCCAAACAGCGCCGGACGGCCCGGCGCGTCGCGGTGGCCGATGACCTCGATCCAACCGCGGTCCTCCAGCGCCTTCACGATCTGCGAAGACACGGTGACGCCGCGGATATCCTCGATGTCGCCCCGCGTCACCGGCTGGCGCCAGGCCACGATGGCCAGCGTTTCCATCACGGCGCGCGAATACTTGGGCGGCTTTTCCGGATTGAGGCGCTCAAGGTAGCGCTGCATGCGCGGACGGCTCTGAAAGCGCCATCCGGTGGCCAACTGCACCAGCTCCAGCCCGCCATCGGCCCAATTGGCCTGCAACGTTTCCAGAAGCGTGCGCAATGCGCTGTTGTCGAATTGTTCATCGTCCCCGAACAGCTTGCGCATATCGGACAGTTGCATCGGCTGCGCCGCGCAAAGCAGCGCGGTTTCCAACACGAGTATTGCCTCGCTATCGTTCATCGACATTCAAATTCAAAAAGGGCTAACTTGCGCTAGGTTGAAAATAAGGCTACTATTCATTTCTCAGACGCGGGGTGGAGCAGTCTGGCAGCTCGTCGGGCTCATAACCCGAAGGTCGTAGGTTCAAATCCTGCCCCCGCAACCAAATTGATTCAGGCCTGGCGATTTCGCCGGGCCTTTTTCATTTGCGGCGCCGGAAAAAATCCGCAGATCCAGCAAACCCGGCTGCACCGACGTGCGCAGCACGGCAGCACAGGCACCCGCCGCCGCACCGGCAGCCTCGGCGGCTCGCCAGCAACAGACTGCATGGGTTTGCGTAGTTCTCACTGGATTCCTGTGTTTACCGCCATGCGCCCCGGATAGAGATACCCCGGACATGTGCCGAAACGACCGCGCCAATCGGGATTGAGCGGGATGCCTGCCGCGCCCCGCGCAGCAAACACTCAAGCAAATTCTGGAAAAGCCGGCACAAATCGCCAGCCAGCCCGCGGAGCACGCCGGCAACCCGGCGCCGCCTTCCCGCGGCAATCGATATCAAGGACCTGAATCATCAAGGTTCGGGCGCCACGGACAGACCGCCACAACCCACAAACCCGATACGTTTCCCCTGGCGCACGCGAAAAACCAGTTCCGCAATGCCCGCGGCCCACATAAGCCGCAACCACGATTCTTGGATGTTTTCTAACCAGACAAGGCCGGCATCCGCCCGCCGCGTCCAACATATTCAAGCAGTTGTTTCATTATACCGCCATATACCCCACCCTCAAGCCCGCACAGCGCCTTGCGCGGCGCAAAAACTACGGAGCAGGCTTGTCCCACGGCGTGGATTCCAGGCGGTCCACCAGAAAATCCAGCATGGACCTCAAGATCAGAGGCATCTGGCGGCGCGAGACATAAACACCATAAATACCCAGCTCCTGCGGCTTGCTTTGCGTCAGGATGGCCCGCAGGCGGCCCGATGCGATGTAGTCCGCGGCATAGTAGGTCGGCAGCATCGCAATACCCGCACCCTCCAGCGCCGCGCGCGACAACACCGACACCTCGTTCGCGCTGATATTGCCACTGACCGGCACATCCACCGGCTCGCCGTCGCGCTCGAAGCGCCACAGGCTCTTGCCGAAATACGAATGAGTCAGACAGTTGCGCAAGGACAGGTCCTCGATGCGCGCCGGCACGCCTTCGCGCTGCAGGTACTCGGGCGAGGCGCACACCACCGAACGGCAGACCGCCAGCTTGCGGGCGATCAGGTTGGGATCCAGGTCATTGGTGATACGCACCGCCAGATCCACGCGCTCTTCCACCAGATTGACGGCGCGGTCGACCAGCATCAGGTCAACCGAGGTGCCCGGATGCAGCTTGACGTAGTCGGTAATGGCGCTGGCCAGATGGCGGGAGCCAAACGACATGCTGGTGGTAATGCGCAGCAGCCCGCGGGGCGTGTCGTCCGGGGTCGATACCGCATTGCGCAGGTCTCCCACCATGTCCAGCATCTGGCGGCAGCGCGGCAGCGTTTCGGCGCCGGCCGGCGTCAGGCTCAGGCGCCGCGTCGTGCGGTGCAGCAGGCGCACCCCCACCCACTGCTCCATTTCCGCGAGATAGCGCGACACCATGGCGCGCGACATGTCCAGATGGATCGCCGCCGCCGACAGGCTGCCCCTGTCAGCGACTTCCACGAATACCTGCATGGCTTTCAAACGATCCATGATTGTCTCGATTCTTGCACCAGACCGCTCCGGTTATACCGTATTTCGGCGCAACATCGACACCATAATCGAGACGGCCACCCGCAAGCCCTGACCAGACCAGACGCTCAGACGCAGACGATCAAGGAGCCGGCTGCCCGAGCGCAACGCCCAAGGCGGCACGAACCTCATTGACATCCAACCCCCGCAGGATGCAGACCAGCCGTGACGCCCGCCCCTCGTCCGGCCACTGCTCCAGCTGATTGATCGGATAGAGCTCGCCATGCACGCCATGCACCTCGCACGGCAGCGCCTCACCCTCAAAGCACACCAGCCCCTTCATGCGCAGCAAGCCCTGCCCAAAGCGTTCCAGAACCCGCGACATGCCAGCAAGAAACGCCGCCCGCCCGACAGAAGCAGCCAATACCAGCGAGAAACTGCCCACATCTCCATGAGCGGCGGCTCTCGACTGCGCGAAGGGCCGCAACCAATTCGCAAGGGTCACGCCATCGCGCCTGGCCCGCAGGTCGAGACCCGCGCGCAGCGGATCCGCAAGCGGCGCATCAGGCCATTGCACGCAGCGCTGCGCCCCCGGATTAATGGCGGCGACGGCCTGATCCAGAAGATCCAGACTCGCGGCGTCCGCCAGGTCCGGCTTGCTGAACACCACGACATCCGCCAGGGCCAGTTGTCGCGGGGCTTCGGGCTGCCGCTCCAATTGGTCCAACCCATTGCGGGCGTCCGCCAGGACGATCGCGCCCCGGTACGCATAGCGCTCGGCGAGGAAGCGGTCGTGTTTGAGGGTGAACAGGATGGGCGCGGGATCGGCCAATCCGCTGGTTTCGATGACCACGCGACGAAAGGGCTTGATCTTGCGGCTGAGCGCCAACATGAATAATTCGCGCAAAGCGTCGACTACCGCGCCGCTGACGACGCAACACAGGCAGCCGCCTTCAACCAGGACAATGTTGTCGCGGGCCTGGCGCACCAGGTGATGGTCCACACCGATCTCACCGTACTCATTGACGATGACGACAGCGTCAGCGTATGCCGGATCCCGCAGCAGGCGATTGAGCAGCGACGTCTTGCCGCTACCCAGGAAGCCGGAAATCACCGTCACGCCTATGCGTTTGTCGTCCATACCCGATCTTCCATGCTCACCGCCCTGATGGAGAAAACCAAAAGGGCCATTCACTTGCGTGAATGGCCCTGAATTCTTTGGCTCCCCGAGCTGGGCTCGAACCAGCGACCTGCGGATTAACAGTCCGTCGCTCTACCGACTGAGCTATCGGGGAACTGCTAAGAAACGAGATTATGAACTAAAAATTTGAAGTGTGCAAATCGCTGATTTTTTCGCCGGTTTGGCCTGCTTGGTTTCCCATCGCAAAAAAACTCTGATATGATCTCGGTCTTTCCAGATCGGACCCCATAAACAGGGTGACGGACCGGAAAAAACGAAGATGTTTTGCTTGCGGCTCTTACAGGAGCGGAGCAAATGGTCTTGCCGGCATAGCTCAGTTGGTAGAGCAGCGCATTCGTAATGCGAAGGTCGTAGGTTCGACTCCTATTGCCGGCACCAGATTCCAAAAAGCAGCCCGCTCGGGCTGCTTTTTTCATTTCCGCGCCGGTTCGCGCGCCGAACCCTTACCCGGGAACTCCCGTCCGCCGCCACACGTCCAATCTGCTGGACCATCCTGGCGGACACGACCATGCGCATCCTTCTAGTCGAAGATGACCTCATGATAGGCGAGAGCGTGCTGGACTGCCTGCGCGCCGAACACTACGCCGTAGACTGGGTCAAGGACGGCAATGCCGCGGAGCTCGCGCTGCGCACCGATACGTACGACCTCATACTTCTGGATCTGGGGCTGCCCAAGCGCGACGGCCTGTCGCTCCTACGGGACCTGCGCACGCGCAAGGACCGCACGCCGGTGCTGATAGCCACCGCCCGCGATGCCGTGAGCGACCGGATCGCGGGACTGGACGCCGGCGCCGACGACTATGTGGTCAAACCCTACGACGTGGATGAATTGCTGGCCCGCATGCGCGCCCTGATCCGCCGCAGCGCAGGCCGCGCGGAACCGGTGTTCGAGCATGAGGGCATCACCATCGATCCCCAGTCGCACGCCGCCATGGTGGACGGCGCTCCGGTCACGCTGACCGCGCGCGAATGGGCGGTGCTCGAACCGCTGATCGCTCGCCCGGGCATGATTTTTTCGCGCGCCCAGCTGGAAGAAAAGCTGTACAGCTGGAAAGACGGCATCAGCAGCAACGCGGTTGAGGTTTATATTCATGGCCTGCGCAAGAAGCTGGGTCCGAACCTGATCCAGAACGTCAGAGGCGTCGGCTATGTCATCCCCAAAACATGAGCATTCCGCTTAGCTACTCACTGAGAGCCAGGCTGCTTTTCTTCCTGTTGGCCGCCATCGTGGTCGGCGCGCTGGTGCAAGGCGCCATCGCTTACCGCAGCACTTTGGCGCAGGCCGACGATATCTTCGACTCGCTGCTGCAGCGCACCGCCCTGTCGCTGGGCACCGGCGACGGACTGCTCAGCACAGGTCCGGCGCACGCGCGCGGCGCGGGTTCGCCCGTGGCGGACGACCTGATCATCCAGATCTGGACGCCCGACGGCGTGCGCGTCTTCAATTCCCGATCCCGCCGGCCGCTGCCAGACCAGATCATCCTCGGCTTCTCCGACGCGAAGATGGAGGGCAGCACCTACCGCGTATATTCGCTGGCCACGCCCTTCCAGGTCATCCAGGTGGCGCAGGACATGACCGTGCGCACCAGCATGGCGCGCGCGCTGGCGCTGCGCACCATCGCCCCCATCGCCGCCGCCGCTCCCCTGCTCATGCTGATCGTCTGGTGCGTGGTCAGCTGGTCGCTACGGCCTGTGAAGCGGGCGCGCGCCCAGGTTGCGGCGCGCCAGCCGGAAGATCTGTCGCCCGTCAGCGTGGAGGGCCTGCCCGATGAGATCCGGCCGCTGGTGCTGGAACTGAACCTGCTGCTGGAGCGCATGCGCGGCGCCTTCGCGCAGCAAAAGCAGTTCGTCGGCGATGCGGCGCACGAACTGCGTTCGCCCCTGACTGCGCTACGCCTGCAATTGCAGGCCCTGCAACGCGCGGGCGACACGGATGCGCGCCGGCTGGCCGAACAGCGGCTGGCAGCCGGCATCGACCGCGCGACACGCCTGGTCGAACAGCTGCTATCCATGGCGCGCCATGAAAGCGCGGCCGGACAGGCACCCGCCGAAACCGTGGACCTGGCCGACGTGCTGCGCCAGGCGCTCTCTGAAATGCTGCCCCAGGCCAACGCGAAATCGATCAGCATCGACCTGGACGGCGCGCCGCAAGCATCGGTGCAGGGACATCGCGACGCGCTGACGCTGCTGGCACGCAACCTGCTGGACAACGCAATCAAGTACACGCCCGCCGGCAAGCGCGTCCACCTCCATCTGGAACAGGCTTCCGGCGAGACGACCCTGCTGATCGACGACGAGGGCCCCGGCATTGCGCCGGACGAGCGCGAGCGCGTGTTCGACCGTTTCTACCGCGTCGAAGGCAATTCGCAGCACGGCAGCGGCCTGGGGCTGGCGATCGCGCGCAGCATCGCCGACCAGCACGGCGCCACCATAGAACTGCAGGACACGCCGGTGGGCGCAGGCCTGCGCGTGAAGGTGGTTTTTCCGACTTAAGACTCGCCTAAGTGTCAGGCCCGAAGATAGCGCCATGTCCTTCAACATGAACGCAGGAGCCGACATGAAGACCACCCAAATGAAACCCTCGCGCCTGGTGCTGGCGCTGCTGGCAGCCGGCGCCATAGGCGGCGCGGGCGCAACCGCCTTCACCGGCGGCGTTTCGATGGCGGCCACCGCGCCAGCCATCGCTTCCTCCTTCCAGGCGCCGGGCACGTCCAGCCCGCCCAACTTTGCGCAGATCACGCGCGACTTCGGTCCGGCCGTGGTGAACATCAGCGTCAGCGGCACCCGCAAGGTGTCCGCCGACGAAGGCGATCCGTTCGCCCAATTCTTCGGCCAGATTCCCGGCGCGCGCGGCCAGCGGCCCGCGCGTGAAGTGCCCATGCGCGGCGAAGGCTCCGGCTTCATCGTCAGCGCCGACGGCATCATCCTGACCAATGCGCACGTGGTCCAGGACGCCAAGGAAGTCACGGTCAAGCTGACCGACCGCCGCGAATACAAGGCCCGCGTGCTGGGCTCGGATCCGCAGACCGACGTGGCCGTCCTCAAGATCGACGCCAAGAACCTGCCGGTGGTGAAGGTGGGCGACGTCAACCAGCTGCAGGTGGGCGAATGGGTGCTGGCCATCGGCTCGCCCTACGGCCTGGAGAACACGGCCACCGCCGGCATCGTCAGCGCCAAGGGCCGGTCGCTGCCCGACGACACCTCGGTGCCCTTCATCCAGACGGACGTGGCGGTCAACCCCGGCAACTCGGGCGGCCCGCTGTTCAACGACCGCGGCGAAGTCGTGGGCATCAATTCGCAGATCTACAGCCGCACCGGCGGATTCCAGGGCCTGTCGTTCTCGATCCCGATCGATGTGGCCTACAAGATCAAGGACCAGATCCTCGAACACGGCAAGGTGCAGCACGCCAGGCTGGGCGTGACGGTGCAGGAAGTGAACCAGGATCTGGCCAACTCCTTCAAGCTGGATACCCCCTCGGGCGCGCTGGTTTCCAGCGTGGAGAAAGGCAGCGCCGCCGACAAGGCCGGCCTGCAGCCTGGCGACGTGGTGCGCAAGATCGACGGCAAGACCATCGTGTCCTCGGGCGACCTGGCCTCCACCATCACGCTGGCGACTCCGGGCGAAAAGATCAAGCTGGACGTCTGGCGCAACGGCTCGCAGAAGGAGCTGGTCGCCACCCTGGGCGGCGTGCCCAAGGACAAGACGCAGGCCTCGGCTGGCGACCAGGAGGTTCAGCGCGGCCAGCTCGGCCTCGCGCTGCGTCCGCTGAGCCCGCAAGAGCAGCAGGCGGCTGGCGCCGAGGGGCTGCTGATCGAACGTTCGATCGGACCGGCCGCCAAGGCCGGGATCGAACCGGGAGATGTGCTGCTGTCGCTGAACGGCGTACCGGTGCGCAACGTCGCTCAGGTGAAGGACGCGCTGTCCAAGGCGGGCAAGACGGTCGCCCTGCTGGTACAGCGCGGCGAAGACAAGATCTTCGTGCCGGTGCAGATCGGCTGAGCCGGTCCGCACACGGATAGGCGCTACTCCGCGTCGGGCTGCTTGCCCGGCGCGGCCGCGTCGAACGCCGGCAGCGCACGGCAGGCGGCATCGATGCGCACGACGTTGGGCATGGCCGACAGGTCGCAGTCGAAACGCTGGGCGTTCGCCACCTGGGGCACCAGGCACAGGTCGGCAATGGTGGGCGTATCGCCGTGGCAGAAGAGGCCGGTGGCGGAAGAACCGGCCAATTGCGCCTCCAGGGCTTCCAGGCCCTGATGCACCCAGTGCTTGTACCAGGCGGTCTTGGCCGCCTCGTCCACGCCCAGGGTGTGCTTCAGGTACTTCAGCACGCGCAGGTTGTTCAGGGGATGCGTGTCGCAGGCGATGCCCAGCGCCAGGTCGCGCACCCGCGCGCGGCCTACCGCGTCCGCCGGCAGCAACGGCACTTCAGGATGCGTTTCTTCCAGGTATTCGATGATGGCCAGCGATTGGCCGATGACGGCGTCGCCATCGACCAGCGTGGGCACCAGCGCGGTCGGATTCACCTTGCGATAATCCGCCGACAGTTGCTGGCCGCCGTCCTTCAGCAGATGCACGGGCAGGTATTCGTAGGGCAAGCCCTTCAGGTTGAGGGCGATGCGCACGCGGTACGCGGCCGAGCTGCGAAAGTAGCTGTACAACTGCATGAAGTCTCCTTGATTTTCTGTTGCGGCGCCGCGCATGCGCGCGGCGCCCGCCTGCTTATTCCAGCGATTCCGTCTGCGCCGACTTGCGGGACAGACCCTTGGGCAGCGGGAACGCCACATTCTCTTCCAGGCCGGGCATGGTGCGTACCGACACCGCGCCCAATTCCTTGACCCGATCGATCACCTGCTGCACCAGGATCTCCGGCGCGGAAGCGCCCGCGGTCACGCCGATGCGCTTGCGGCCCACCAGCCAGGCCGGATCGATCGATTGCGCACCGTCGATCAGATAGGACGCGACGCCCTTGCGCTCGGCCACTTCGCGCAGCCGGTTGGAGTTGGAACTGTTGGGACTGCCCACCACCAGCACCAGGTCGCAATCCGGCGCCATCACCTTGACCGCGTCCTGGCGGTTCTGGGTGGCGTAGCAGATATCGCTTTTCTTGGGCTCGGCGATGTTGGGAAAGCGTTCTTTCAACGCCCGCGACACGGCCGCCGCATCGTCCACCGACAGGGTGGTCTGCGTGACGTAGGCCAGGTTCTCGGGATCGGTGACCTGCAGGCCGGCGACGTCCTCGACGGTCTCGACCAGGTACATGCCGCCCTGGGCCTGGCCCAGCGTGCCCTCGACCTCGGGATGGCCCTTGTGGCCGATCATGATGATCTCGCGGCCGGCCGCGCGCATGCGGGCCACCTCGATGTGGACCTTGGTGACCAGCGGGCAGGTGGCGTCGAACACGCGCAGCCCACGGGCGTCGGCCTCGGCCCGCACCGCCTTGGACACGCCGTGCGCCGAGAACACCACGATGGCGCCGGCGGGCGCGTCGTCCAGTTCATCGATGAAGATGGCGCCCTTGGCGCGCAGGTCTTCCACCACGTAGCGGTTATGGACGATTTCGTGGCGCACATAGATGGGCGCGCCATGCAATTCAAGCGCGCGCTCGACGATGTCGATGGCGCGATCCACACCGGCACAGAAGCCGCGCGGCTGCGCCAGCAGGACTTCGGCGTCGGTGGCGGTGACAACCTGGCTCATCAGAGGACTCCCAAGAGCGCCACGTCGACCCGCAAGCTGATGCCCGCGAGCGGGTGGTTGAAATCGAACAGGGCCGATTCGTCGTTGATTTCCTTCAGGACGCCCGAATAGCGGCCGCCGTTGGGCGCGGTGAATTCCACCAGGTCGCCGGGTTCGAAGGTGGCGTCGGCGCCCGCATGCTCGGCCAGCATGGCGCGCGTGACGCGCTGGATCAGTTCGGGGTTGCGTTCGCCGTAGGCGTCGGCGGGTTCGACCGTGACGCTGAAGCGCTCGCCTTCGGCGCGGCCGACCAGCGCCGCTTCCAGGCCAGGCGCCCATTGGCCGCTGCCCATCTGCAGCGTGCCGGGACGGCCATCGAAGGTGTCGGCGAACACGGAATCCTTGCCCGGGCCCGAGGCCAGCGTGATGCGATAGTGCAGCGTCAGGTAGGAATCCGGACGGACCAAAACGTTCACTTCATTAGAGGCGATGCTCAAGATCTGCCACCGTATATGCAATTGAGTAAACCTTGATTTTAGAGCCTCTTATGAAATTGTCCGACCGGCTGCCCAAACACGAGCGCCCCAGGGAGCGGTTGCTGCGCCACGGCGCCGCTGCGCTCCAGGACTCGGAACTGCTCGCCATCGCCCTGCGCACCGGTATTCCCGGCCTGGACGTGGTTGAACTGGGCAGCCGGCTCCTGACCCGATTTGGCGGCCTGCGAGGCCTGCTGGGCGCGACGCCCGAGGAGCTGACCGCGGTTCCCGGCCTGGGGGTTTCCAAGGCGTGCATGCTGGCCGCCCTGCTGGAACTGGCCCGCCGCGCCATCGAGGAAGACCTGGCCCGCAACAGCAATCTGGATCACCCGCTGCCGGTAAAACAATATTGCAAGATGGCGCTGGGGCACCGGCAGGTGGAACACTGCATTGCGCTCTACCTGGACAACCGCCTGCGCCTGATCGCCACGGGCGAGCTGGCGCGCGGCACCCTGTCGCAGGCATCGGTCTATCCCCGCGAGGTCGTGCGCGAAGCCCTGCGCCATCACGCGGCCGCCCTGATCATCGCCCACAACCATCCGTCCGGCCTGGCCGAGCCCAGCGCCGCGGACCGCATATTCACCCAGCACCTGAAGCAGGCGCTCGCGCTGGTGGACATCCGGCTGGTGGACCACCTGATCGTGGCTGCCGGCACGGTCGTGTCCATGGCCGAACTCGGCGGCCTGTAGGCTGCGGCCCGCGCCGGAATTCGTTAGACTAGCGCCCGCAATTGCTTTAGGCTTAACGCATCTCTCGATCCCCCCGCCTGACATGAAACGCTTGTGGGACATTTCCCCGCCCGTGTCCACCGCATCGCCAGTCTTTCCTGGCGACACGCCGTACCGCCAGCAATGGAAATGGTCGCTTGCGCCCGGCTGTCCGGTGAATGTCAGCGAAATCACCATGTCGCCGCATATCGGCGCGCACGCTGACGCTCCCCTGCACTACCAGAACGGCGCCGCAGCCATCGGGGCCGTCTCACTGGAACCATTCCTGGGTCCCTGTCGCGTCATCCACGCCATCGATTGCGGCCCCCTCATCACGGTGGACCACCTGGCCCATGCGGCCCTGAACCTGCCGCCGCGCGTGCTGGTCCGCACCGCCAAGCATGCCGCGCAGGACTGGTGGACCGACGATTTCTCCGCCTACGCGCCCCAGACCATCGAATGGCTGGCCGAACGCGGCGTCATGCTGATCGGCCTGGATACGGCCAGCATCGACCCCGCGTCCAGCAAGACCCTGGACAGCCACCACACGATCTTGCGGCACGACATGCGGGTACTGGAGAACCTGGTGCTCGACGATGTGCCGGAAGGCGATTACGAGTTGATCGCACTGCCGTTGGCGCTGGTCCAGGCCGATGCCAGCCCGGTTCGCGCCGTCCTGCGCGAACTGTAGGCTGGTCCGCTGGCCATGGCGGCCGATCCGAAGTCGGCCGCCGGTTCTGGAAGCACGACCATGAAAGACCATTCCGATTTGCATGCGGCGCTTGCCTGCGCCCGCCCCCACGCGCCCTCGTGGCGCGCCCTGCCCGCCTCGGCGCGCCGCGCCGCCCCGCCCTGCAAGGGAGGCCGCGCATGAGCCACTCCGAACGCCCCGAAGACATCGTCCGCCAGGAAAAAGCGCAGCTGGATTTCACGCGCGACATGACCTATGGCGATTACCTGCATCTGGACGAACTGCTGGGCGCGCAGCATCCGCTGTCGCCCGAGCACAACGAGATGCTCTTCATCATCCAGCACCAGACCAGCGAACTCTGGATGAAGCTGATGCTGCACGAACTGCGCGCCGCCATCGCCAATGTGGCAGCCGACCGCTTGCAGCCCGCCTTCAAGATGCTGGCCCGCGTCAGCAAGATCATGGAACAGCTGGTCCATGCCTGGGACGTGCTGGCGACCATGACGCCGCCCGAGTATTCGGCGCTGCGTCCCTATCTGGCGCGTTCCAGCGGATTCCAGAGTTATCAGTACCGCCAGGTCGAATTCCTGCTCGGCAACAAGAACGCGGCCATGCTAAAGCCGCATGCGCACCGCGAGGACCTGCTGGCCCAGGTGCGCAGCGCCTACGAAGCCCCGTCGCTGTACGACGAGGCGCTGCGGCTGCTGGCGCGCCACGGCCTGGACGTGCCGGCCGATCACCTCGAACGCGACTGGACCCAACCCTACCAATCGTCGGCTGGCGTGGAAGCTGCCTGGCTGACGGTCTACCGCCAGCCCGACCGCTACTGGGACCTGTACCAGTTGGGAGAAAAGCTGACCGACCTGGAAGACGCGTTCCGCCTGTGGCGCTTCCGCCACGTCACGACGGTCGAACGGGTCATCGGCTTCAAGCGCGGCACCGGGGGCACGTCGGGCGTGGACTACCTGCGGCGCATGCTGGAAGTGGTGCTGTTCCCCGAGATCTGGAAGCTGCGCACGGATCTTTAAGCGCCGAATTTATCTGGCCCCAATTTTTGGCCAAGGGGAGCCCCTGAGCGGGGCCTCCTTTCCTCTTGGCCTGGCCAAAATTCCCATGCTAGAATTTGGGGTTACTTTTTGGATACGTGGCTGGAACAGTCAACGAGTATCCGGCCGCTGGGCAAACCCGATCCGCATATCGGCGGGTTCGCCAGGCAGGCGGGACACCGGACACCCGGCTGGCGACCCTAACAACTTGCAAGGCTCGACAGAGCCCTAGGAAAGCACCATGAAAGAAGGCATTCACCCCGAATACCGCGAAGTCGTCTTCGCCGACCTGCAAACGGGCAACAAGTTCATCACCCGTTCGACCGTCCAGACGCGCGAAAGCATCGAACTGGATGGCAAGACGTACCCGCTCTTCAAGTGCGACGTGACCTCCGAATCGCATCCGTTCTACACGGGCGCCCAGACGCGCATCGTCGAAACCGGCCGCGTGGAAAAGTTCCGCGCCCGCTTCGCCCGCACCGCAGGCACGGTCAAGTCCGCTTCCTGATCTGTCGCTCCCCCGGGAGCCGCAGCGAAAAGGCAGCCTCCGGGCTGCTTTTTTTTCTCCCTGGCCGTCCGATTCTGACGCTGGGTACTAGCGCAACCAGACCACTCGGTTACATTAACGCCCGTGTCCCCACTTTCCATTTCCACTCCAGCCCGGCTCACGTCCGTGGCTACCGCGAAACTGCCCAGACTGATTCTGCTGGGCTTGTCGCTGGCCTATATCGTGGCCGGCCTGTTCATGCGCGACCCGTGGAAAACAGACGATGCCGTGGGACTGGCGACCATGATCACGGCGATCCGCGAAGGCGGCATCACCTGGTTGCTGCCGCAGGTGGGACACCTGGCGCACGCCGAGGAAGGTCCCCTGATCACCTGGGTGGGCGCGATCTGCATCTGGCTGTTCGGCCCCTACATCGGCGACATCACCGCCGGCCGCCTGCCCAATCTGCTGTGGTTCGGCATCACCGCCACCAGCGTCTGGTACGGCACCTATCTGCTGGGCCGTCGCGCCGAGGCGCAACCGCTGGCCCTGCCCTTCGGCGGCGAACCCGAACCGCGCGACTACGGACGCATGCTGGCGGACGCCGCGCTGTTGTTGCTGCTGGCCACGGTCGGCATCCTGCAGCGCACCCACGAAACCACCGTGGTGCCCGCCATCATGGCTTGGCAGGCGCTTGCCTTCTATTCGCTGGCGCGCAGCATAGACCGGCCATTCACCGGCAGCACCACCCTGGGCATCGCACTGGCGGCCAGTTTCCTGACCCGCGGCTGGGTCGGCGCCATCCCCATCATGGTGGGCGCGGCCCTGGCGTTCTACCCCCGCAGCCGACTGTGGAAATGCCGGCGCTGGCTGCCGTGGGCCGCGCTGCTGGCCGCCGTCCTGATTCTGGCTTGGTGGATACCCGCCAGCCACAGCAGCGAATACTGGATCCGCAACTGGAAGACCTGGAACCTGTCGTCCTTCGCCGTGCCGCCCTGGCATGACATCGGGCGCACCCTGCGCGACCTGCCCTGGTACCTGTGGCCGACCTGGCCGCTGGCCCTGCTGGCCATCTGGCGCTGGCGCGCCTGGCTCTACGCGCCGCACATCTGGCTGCCGCTGGTCCTGCTGGTGTGCTCGGCGGTCGTGCTGTTCGGCCTGGAAGAAGCCTCGGATTCCGAGTACGTGCTGCTGGCCGTGCCCTGCGCGGTGCTGGGCGCGTTCTCGCTGCCCACGCTGCGCCGCGGCGTGGTCAACACGCTGGACTGGTTCGCCGTCATGTGCTTTTCGCTGACGGCCATCACGGTCTGGCTGGGCTGGGTTGCCCTGCACTTCGGTTGGCCGGCGCAGATTTCCCGCAATATCGCCCGCCAGACCACCGGCTACCAACCCGAGATCTCCTGGGTCGCGTTCGCGCTGGCCGTGGGTTTCACCGTGGGCTGGATCGCGCTGGTGGTGTGGCGGCTGCGGGTGCGGCCGCAGGCGCTGTGGCGCGGCACGGTGCTGTCGGCCGGCGGCCTGACGGTGACCTGGATCCTGCTGGTGCTGCTGTGGCAACCCGCCGTGGACTACGCCCGCAGCTACCGCACCGTGTCGGGCCAGTTGGCCCAGGCGCTGCAGCAGAACGTGCGCCCCGGCGAGTGCGTGCGCGGGCTTAGCCTGGGCAGCGGGCAGCGCGCCTCGTTCCTGATCTTCAATAACCTCACGTTCACGTTCGACTCCAAGTGCACGCTGGTGCTGCAGCAGACCAGCAACCAGAGCTTGCGGGACAACACCGCCGCCTACAGCGACGGCGCCGAGGTGCTGTGGCAAGGCGGCCGGCGCGCCGACCGCCAGGAAGTCTTCCGCCTGCTCCGAGTCGGCGCCCCCCGATGACGCCCGCGCCCGCCGCGCCGATGAGTTTCGGCGCCACCCTGCGCGGCATCGCCAGGCAGGCCTGGCCGGTGCTGGTCAGCCAATGGGCCGGCATCTCCTTCGGCGTGCTCGACACCGCCATGACCGGCCATTCCAGCGCCGCCGACCTGGCGGCAATGGCGCTGTCCGCGTCGATCTACATCACCATCTTCGTCGGACTGATGGGCGTGGTGCACGCCCTGATCCCCATCCTGGCCCAGCACTTCGGCGCAGGCAACAATCTTGAGGTCGGCCGCAGTTGGGGCCAGGGCGTCTGGCTGGCGCTGGGATTGTCCGTGGTGGGCGCCGTGCTGATGCTGTTCCCCAACATGTGGCTGTCCATGTCCGGCGAGGTCGCTCCCGGCGTGCGCGAACGCATCGGCTCGTATCTGCAGGCCCTGGTGCTGGCCCTGCCCGCCGCGCTGGTGTTCCGCACCATCTACGCGCTGGGCACGTCGGTTTCGCGGCCCAAGCTGGTCATGGCGATCAACCTGACAGCCATAGTCTTCAAGGCCTTCTTCAACTGGCTGTTCATCTACGGCAAGCTGGGATTGCCCGCCATGGGCGCCACCGGCGCCGGACTGGCCACCGCCGTGGTGTCGTGGATGAGCCTGGGCCTCGGCTTGTGGGTCATCACCCACGACCGCTACTACCGCCGCTTCAAGCTGCACGTCGGCAAGCCCGACTGGAAGACGCTCAAGGAACTGCTGCGCCTGGGCATCCCCATGGGCGGTTCCTACCTGGTCGAAGTGTCGGCCTTCACTTTCATGGCCCTGCTGGTGGCGCGCGAAGGCACTTACGTGACCGGCGGCCATCAGATCATGTCCAACCTGGCCGCGCTCTGCTACATGATGCCCATGGCGCTGGGCGTCGCCACGGCAGCCCTGACCGCGCAGGCCATCGGCGCGGGCAACCTCGCCCATGCGCATCGCACCGGCATGGCCGGCCTGACGCTGGGCATCCTGGGCGCCCTGCTGACGGCGGCGGTGCTGCTGGCTGGCCGTCCGCTGATCCTGGCCGCCTATACCGACAATCCGGAGGTGGCCGCGGTGGCGACCACGCTGCTGGCCGTCCTGCCCCTGTTCCACCTGTTCGACTCGATGCAGTGCATCAACTCCTACCTGCTGCGCGCCTACAAGGTCGCGGTGGTGCCGCTGCTGCTGCAGGTGGTGGCGCTGGCGGGCGTGGGCCTGGTCGGCGGCTGGTGGTTCGGTTTCGGCCCGGGCCGCGGAGGCCTGGATGGCGTGCGCGCCATCCTGGTCCCTGGCTCCCCCCAGGGCGCGGGCAGCATGTGGCTGATGGCCATGGTCGGCCTGGGACTGTCGGCGGCCTTGCTGCACTATTGGTACCGGCGCATCGTGCGCGGGACGATCAAGTAAAAAAAGCAGCCTTGCGGCTGCTTTTTTTGGACCTTATTTCGGCCGCTTGTCGATCACGCGGCGAGCCTTGCCGGTCAGCGTGCGTTCCACGTGCCCGGAATCCGACACCTGGATGCGCGCGCTCACGCCGATGTGCGTCTTCACGGCATGCTGGAGCTGCTTGCCCAGGTTCGCGCGCTCGGCATCCGACAGGGTCGAGAATTCGGCGCGCAGTTCGGTCAGGATTTCCAGCTCGTCCATATTGCCGGTGCGCGACAGCACCAACTGGTAATGCGGCGCCAGCTGGGCGATCTTCAGGACCAGTTCCTCGACCTGGGTCGGGAACATGTTCACGCCGCGCACGATCAGCATATCGTCGCTGCGGCCAGTGATCTTGCCGATGCGCCGCATGCTGCGCGCGGTGGGCGGCAGCAGGCGCGTCAGGTCGCGGGTGCGGTAGCGGATGATGGGCATCGCTTCCTTGGTCAGCGAGGTGAACACCAGTTCGCCCGGCTCGCCGTCGGCCACGGGCTCGCCCGTGTCGGGATTGATGATTTCCGCGTAGAAGTGGTCTTCCCAGACCACCGGACCGTCCTTGGTCTCGACGCATTCGCTGGCAACGCCAGGCCCCATCACTTCGGACAGGCCGTAGATGTCCACGGCGTCGATGCCGGCTTCGGCCTCGATGTCGGCGCGCATCTGCCCGGTCCAGGGTTCGGCGCCGAAGATGCCGATGCGCAGCGAACTTTGACGCGGATCAATCCCCTGGCGGCGCTGTTCCTCCAGAATATTGCAGAAGTAGGAGGGCGTGACCATGATGATGTCCGGACGGAAATCGTTGATCAACTGCACCTGCTTTTCGGTCTGTCCGCCCGACATCGGGATGACCGTGCAGCCCAGGCGTTCCGCGCCGTAATGCGCGCCCAGGCCGCCCGTGAACAGGCCGTAGCCGTAGGCCACGTGCACCGTGTCGCCGGGCTTGCCGCCCGCCGCGCGGATCGAGCGCGCCACCAGGTTGGCCCAGTTGTCCAGGTCGCCCTTGGTGTAGCCCACGACCGTCGGCTTGCCGGTGGTGCCGCTGGAGGCGTGGATGCGCGAGATGCGCTCGCGCGGCACGGCGAACATGCCGAAAGGATAGTTCTCGCGCAGTTCCTTCTTCGTGGTGAAGGGGAACTTCGAGATATCGGACAGCTGCTTCAGATCGTCGGGATGCACGCCGGCTTCATCGAAAGCCTTCTTGTAGTGCGGCACATTGTCGTAGGCATGCTTGAGCGACCACTTCAGGCGCTCGAGCTGCAGCGCGCGCAGCTCATCCTGGCTGGCATGCTCGATGGGGTCCAGCCCCGGCTTGCTCATGGTGTTGGACATGGTTATCTCTCTCCTGAAATTCTCTCTGCGCGGGGCCGGATCGCGGCGGGCGTATGCCCTGCCCGCTCGCGGCGCGGCCCGCGGCCGTATAGCTTTGGTTGGCTGGCTGCCTCAAGCGTCCGCGGGGACGCCGACGATCTGGCCCTTGATGCGGTAGGAGCGGCCGCGGAACAGCGCCACGTTGCGTCCTTCCTGGTTGGTGACGGTGACGTCATAGACGCCGGTGCGGCCGGCCAGCGAACGCTCCTGCGCCACGGCGGTCAGCAGATCGCCTTCGAAGCCCGGGGCCAGATAGTCGATGGTGCAGCCCGAGGCCACGGTGCTGACGTTGCGCGAATTGCACGAAAAGGCGAAGGCGCTGTCCGCCAGGGCGAAGATGAATCCGCCGTGGCAGGTCTTGTGGCCGTTCAGCATGTCGGCGCGCACGCGCATGGTCAGCCGCGCGTAGCCCGGCGCCATTTCCTCGACTTTCATGTCCAGGCCCTGCGAGGCCGCATCGCCCGCAAACATGACGGTGCCGACGGCCTGCGCCAGCTCCTGGGGATCGGCCGGCACTTCGACCGCGGGAACGTGTGCGTTCATTCTTATTGCCCCTTGAATTGCGGTTCGCGCTTGCCGAGGAAGGCGGCCACGCCTTCCGCGTAGTCTGCGCTGCGGCCGAGTTCGCGCATCATGTCGCGCTCAAGGTCCAGCTGCGTGGACAGGTCATTGCCCAGGCTGGCCTGCATGGCCCGCTTGGTGTACGCCAGGCCCTTGGTCGGCGCCTTGGCGAAGTGCTGCGCCAGGCGTTCCAGCGTGGCATCGAATTCCTCGTCCGCCACGCATTGCCAGATCAGGCCCCACTCTTCGGCCTGCTTGGCGCTGAGCTTGTCGCCCAGCATGGCCAGGCCCATGGCGCGGGCACGGCCGACCAGACGCGGCAGCACAAAGGTGCCGCCCGTGTCGGGGATCAGCCCGAGGCGGCAGAACGACTGGATGAACGTTGCCGAAGCCTTGGCGATGACGATGTCGCCCGCAAACGCCAGGTTGGCGCCTGCGCCGGCCGCCACGCCGTTCACGCCCACCACCACGGGCATGGGCAAGGCGTTGACGCGGCGCACCAGCGGCCCGTAGAACTTGTCGACGGTTTCGCCGAGATCGGGCGGCGTGCCGTCGGCGGCGGGCTTGCGCTCGCTCAGGTCCTGGCCGGCGCAGAAGCCGCGGCCGGCCCCCGTCAGCAGCAGCACACGCGCGCCCTCGGTCTCCACGCGCGTCAACGCGTCGGCCACTTCGCCGTGCATGTTGGCGGTGAAGCTGTTCAGCTTGTCTGGACGGTTCAGCGTCAGGCGCGCGATGCCGCCGGACAGGTCGAATTGGATATCCTGGTAGCTCATGTCATCGCCCCCGTTCAGACATGACGGCGGGTTTGCACCACGCGGAAGCGGTTGGACACGAAGGCCGAATCCGACAGCGCGGCGTTGGCGGCCGGGTTGGCGCCGGTGCCGTGGAAGTCGCTGAAAGCGGCGGTCTGGTTGACGAACACGCCGCCCGTCAGGTTCAGCGACAGCGACACGCCCGAGACTTCAGCCGCGTCCTGCACCTGGTCGGCGACGGCGTCGCTGGTGGTGTAGGCCGACAGCGACAACGCGCCATGCTTGATGACGCTGTCACGCGCCAGCTGGATGCTGTGGGTGGTGGAATCGGTAGCCACCACGAAGGCGATCGGGCCGAACCATTCCTGGCTGATGGCGGCGTTGCCAGCTTCCGTGCGCAGCAGCAGCGGCGTGCGGACGCGGGCGTTCTCGAACTGCGGGTGCGTCAGCGCCTTGCTGTCGGCCACCACCGGCAGGCCCAGCGCGCGGGCCTTCTCGATGCGCTCGACGATGCCTTCGTTCTGGATCGCGCCGGTCAGCTCGACGGCCTTGGCCGCATCGGCGCCGACCTTCTCGACCGCGGCGCCCAGGGCAGCAGCGACCTCGTCGAAGCTGACGCGGCCTTCCGGCGTCTGGATGCCGTCGCGCGGCACGTAGATGTTCTGCGGCGCGGTGCACATCTGGCCCGAGTACAGGGCCAGCGAGAACGCCAGGTTGCGGGCCACGCCCTTGAGGTCGTCGGTGGAATCGATGATGACCTGGTTGACGCCGGCCTTCTCGGTGTAGACCAGCGCCTGGCGGGCGTTGTTCTCCAGCCAGTCGCCGTTGGCGGTGCTGCCGGTGAAGTCGACGATCTTGACCGCCGGGTCCAGCGCCAGCTTCTGCGCGGTGTCATCGCCGGCAGCGTGCGCGGCCAGCAGGACGACGTCCGGGTCGAAGCCCGCTTCCTGCAGAACTTCGCGCGCCACCTTCACGGTGATGGCCAGGGGCAGGATCGCGCCGGGGTGCGGCTTGACGATGACGGTGTTGCCGGTAGCCAGGCTGGCGAACAGGCCGGGGTAGCCGTTCCAGGTCGGGAAGGTGGAGCAGCCGATCACCAGCGCCACGCCTCGCGGCACCACGGTGAACTGCTTTTCCATGCGGATCGGGTCGTTCTTGCCTTGCGGCTTTTCCCAGACGGCCACGCCGGGGATGCGCGACATTTCCTGCCAGGCGTAGGTCACGGCTTCGAAGCCGCGGTCCTGCGCGTGCGGGCCGCCGGCCTGGAAGGCCATCATGAAGCCCTGGCCGGTGGTGTGCTGGACCGCGTAGGCGATCTCGAAGCTGCGCTTGTTCAGGCGCGCCAGGATTTCCAGCGACACGCCCACCCAGGCGCGCGGGCCGGCGCGGCGCCAGTCTTCCAGCGCGCGCTTGGAGGCGGCGATCAGCTTGTCGGCGGGCACGTGCGGATAGGTGATGCCCAAGTCGAAGCCGAACGGCGATTTTTCGCCGCCGACGGTACCGTCGGCGTCGTGCAGGTTCAGCGGGAAAGGCTTGCCTTGCAGCGCTTCAAAAGCCGCGCGGCCGTCGTCGTTGGCGGTTTCGCCATAGTTGCGGGGGCTGGGCGACTCGGCAAAGGGGCTCCAGTAGCCGCGCAGGGAGGCGGCGGCCATGGCTTGTTCCAGCAGGGGCTGATGACGTTCGAAGAATTGTTGGGACACTGCGTCTCTCCAAATGGATATGGTTTTATCTGCCTGGCGCGGGCCGGGTCAGGTTTCCTGGTCGAAGTCGATGACCAGGCGGTCGCTGACCGGAAAGCTCTGGCAGCTCAGGATGAATCCGCGCGCCACTTCGTAGTCTTCCAGGGCGAAGTTGGCGTCCATGTCCACCTCGCCTTCGATGACCTTGCAGCGGCAGGTGGAACACACCCCGCCCTTGCACGAATACGGCAGTTCGATACCTTGCGCCAGCGCCGAATCCAGCACGCTGTCTTTATTCTTTTCAATCACGAACATACGGCTGTGGCCGTCCTGCACCACGGTCACCTCGCACTGGCCCTTGCCGGGCGCCTGGCGGGCGTCCTGGCCGGTGCGCAATGCGCGCGGCCCCTTGGGCGCGCCGAAGAGTTCGAACTTGATGTTCGACTTCGGAATGCCGCGGGCCTGCAGCCGCTCGACCACGCTTTCGGTCATGGTCTGCGGACCACAGACAAAAGCGTAATCGATATCCTCGGGGCTCATCCAGGCCGACATCAGCTGGTCGACCTTGTCGCCGTCCAGGCGGCCGTTGAAGAGTTCGATGTCCTGGGTCTCGCGGCTCATGATGTAGACCAGCGAGAAACGCTCCATATAGAGGTTCTTCAGGTCCTCGATCTCTTCGCGGAACAGCACCGCGGACGAAGCGCGGTTGCCGAAGAACAGCGTGAACTTGCTGTCGGGCTCGGTCGACAGCGCGGTCTTGACCAGGGAGAACACCGGCGTGATGCCGCTGCCTACGGCAAACGCCACATAGTGGCGCTTGTTCTCGGGGGAAAAATCGACGGTGAAGTTGCCGGCCGGCGCCATGACTTCCAGGGTCTGGCCGGGCTGCAGTTCATGGTTGGCCCAGCTGGAGAAAACGCCCTCGTCCACCTTCTTGATGGCCACGCGCAGCAGCTTGTCGTGGGGCGCGGAACAGATGGAATAGGAGCGGCGCTGTTCCTGGCCGTTGAGCTCGGTGCGCAGCGTCAGGTACTGGCCCGGCAGGAAGGCGAACTCTTGCGCCAGCGTCTCGGGCAGGTCGAAGGTCACGACCACGGCGTCGCGCGTGTTGCGCGCCACCGAAGCCACCGTCAAGGAATGGAATTGGTTCTGGCTCATTGCGAAACCGCTCTCAGTGAGTCTTGAAATAATCGAAGGGCTCGCGGCAAGACACGCAGCGATACAGCGCCTTGCACGACGTGGACCCGAAGTTGCTGACCAGGCGCGTGTCTTTCGAGCCGCAGCGCGGGCAGGCGATGGCAGGGCCGGCCGCGCGCCGGCTGATGCCCGAGATGTCGACGGCGCGTTCGGCGGGCGCGGCGATGCCGTAGCCCTTGAGCGCCTCGCGTCCCTTCTCGCTCATCCAGTCGGTGGTCCAGGCCGGCGCCAGGCGGGTTTCCACGCGGACCTCGGCGACGCCGTGGCGGGCCAGCGTCTGCTGGATATCCTGCGTGATCTCGCGCATGGCCGGACAGCCGGAGTATGTGGGCGTGATGACCACGACACAGGCCTCGCCGTCCCAGGACACGTCCCGCACCACGCCCAGATCCACCACGGACAGCACGGGGATCTCCGGGTCGGGGACCTCCTGCAGCCAGGCGTAGACCTGGTCGGCGGAAACGGGCGCCAGCGCGTTCACCAGGTGGCTCCCGGGTAGGCGCGCGGCAGGAACTGCATTTCGGCGAGCACGTAGCCCAGTTCCTCGGTGTGCTTGCCCTGGCGTCCGCCACGGTATGCCAGATGGCTGGCGGCGGCTTCGTCGGGCACCGTCAGGGTGGCTTCTTCCAGGACTTCGCGCACATGGGCCAGCCAGGGCTGGCGCAGGGCCGACAGTTCACAGCCGATGCCGCGGGCGGCGACGTCCAGGTCGACGGCGTCGTCGGCGAACAACTCACCGGTGAAACGCCAGGCATCATCGATGGCGGCCTGCATCTTGGCATGGCTTTCCGCCGTGCCGTCGCCCAGGCGCACCACCATGTCCGACGAACGCCGCACGTGGTAGGTCACTTCCTTGATGGCCTTGGCCGCAATGCCGGCGACGCGTTCGTCGCTGGACTTTTCCAGGCGCTGCAGCAGGAAATAGTGCCAGACGTCGAACAGGAACTGGCGCGCCATGGTGTCGGCGTAGTTGCCGTTGGGGCGTTCGACCAGCAACGCGTTATGGAACTGGTGCGCATCGCGCAAATAGGCCAGCGCGTCTTCGTCGCGGCCGGCGCCTTCGACTTCGCCGGCCAGCGTCAGCCACATGCGGGCCTGGCCCAGCAGGTCGAGCGCGGTGTTGGTCAACGCCAGGTCTTCTTCCAGGATCGGGCCGTGGCCGGTCCAGGCGCCCAGCCGCTGCGACAGGATGAGCGAGGAATCGCCCAGGCGCAGCAGGTATTCAAACAGAGTCTTGTCCATGTCTCCCCCGCCGTCTTACATGTGCTTGATTTCTTCGGGCATCGGGAAGAACGTGGGATGCCGGTAGACCTTGCTGTTGGCCGGTTCGAACAGCGGATCCTTGTCGCCGGGGCTGCTGGCCGAAATATCGGAGGCGCGCACCACCCAGATGCTCAGGCCTTCGTTGCGGCGCGTGTAGACGTCGCGGGCGTGGTTGATCGCCATTTCGGCGTCGGGCGCGTGCAGGCTGCCGACGTGCTTGTGCGCCAGGCCGTGCTGGCTGCGGATGAACACTTCCCACAGGGGCCAGTCTTTGCTCATGATGGATGTCCTTGAATGCCGGGCGCGCGCGGCGCGCTCCGGTTTGCAATGGTGGTGAAGAAGAGTGGAGCCCGCTCGCGGGCTCAAGCTACCTTGCGCTCGGCCTGCTTGTCGGCGTAGGCGACTAGCGCATCGCGCACCCAGGCGCCGTCCTCGTGCGCCTTGACGCGCGCGGCCAGGCGTTCGCGGTTGCAGGGGCCGTTGCCCTTGAGCACCGCGTAGAACTCGGACCAGTCGATCTCGCCGAAGTCATAGTGGCCGCGCTCGGCGTTCCACTTGAGCTCGGGATCCGGCACCTTCAGGCCCAGGTATTCGGCCTGCGGCACGGTCTGGTCCACCATCTTCTGGCGCAGTTCGTCGTTGGAGAAGAGCTTGATCTTCCAGGCCATGGACTGGGCGCTGTTGGGCGAGTCGGCATCCGAGGGACCGAACATCATCAGCGCGGGCCACCACCAGCGGTTCAGGGAGTCCTGCACCATGGCCTTCTGCTCGGGCGTGCCGTGCAGGCACATCTGCATCAGCAGGTCGTAGCCCTGGCGCTGGTGGAAGGACTCTTCCTTACAGACGCGCACCATGGCCCGCGCATAGGGGCCGTAGGAACAGCGGCACAGCGGGATCTGGTTGATGATGGCCGAGCCGTCGACCAGCCAGCCGATCATGCCGATGTCGGCCCAGCTGAGCGTGGGGTAATTGAAGATGCTGGAGTACTTGGCGCGGCCGGCATGCAGGTCGTCGATCAGGTCGTCGCGTGACACGCCCAGGGTTTCCGCGGCGCTGTACAGGTAGAGGCCGTGGCCGGCTTCGTCCTGGACCTTGGCCAGCAGGATGGCCTTGCGCTTGAGCGAAGGCGCGCGGGTGATCCAGTTGCCTTCGGGCAGCATGCCCACGATTTCCGAGTGCGCGTGCTGGGAAATCTGGCGCACGAGCGTCTTGCGGTAGGCGTCCGGCATCCAGTCCTTGGCCTCGATGCGGACGCCGTCGTCGATCCGGCGCTGGAACGACTGTTCCCGGCCTTCGAGCTGGTCCGCGGTCTTGACCTGCTTGACGCCGGTTTCGACGAGTTGAGCGTACATGTTTGTCTCCTTGAAGACGGTTTGCGAAAACGCAAAGCAAACGTTCCGCAGTGCCGTCATGTCATAGGCGGATTATTTAATACAAAAAATTCATTGTCAAACTCAAATCTGTATCACATTGGATTTATGTATCATATTGCGGATCCCGATATCGGCCACTCTGGCCCCCTCTAATGGCAAACCCTCAGTCGCCCCTGGACCGCTTTCTGTCACGCCTGATCAAGAACGATCCGCCGCGCGCGAAATCGCTCTGCGTCAGCCTGCTCGGGGACGCATTGGCGCCGCACGGCGGCGCCATCTGGCTGGGCGATCTGATCGAGCTGCTGGCCCCGCTGGGCATCAATGAACGGCTGCTGCGCACCAGCGTGTTCCGCCTGGTGGCGCAGAACTGGCTGCAATCCGAACGCCACGGACGGCGCAGCCTCTACCTGATCTCCGAGCAGGGCCTGCGCCACACCGCGCACGCCTCGCAGCGCATCTATGTCGGTCCGCCCCTGGAATGGAACGGCGAATGGACGCTGGTCGCCCTGCCGCGCACCGGCAACGGACTGGCCGAGCGCGCCGAGTTGCGCCGGGAACTGGTCTGGGAAGGCTTCGGCATGATCGCGCCGGGGCTGTTCGCGCATCCGCACACCGAGGCAAGCGCCGCGCACGACATCCTGGAAAAGCTGGGTATCCCCGACCGCGCGCTGGTGCTGTCGGCGCGCGACCTGGCCGGCGCAGGCGGTCTGCCGATAGCCAGCCTGGCCTCGCAATGCTGGAACCTGGACGAGCTGGCCGAGCAGTACCGCCAGTTCGCGAAGAATTTCGGCCCGCTGGAAAAGCTGCTGGAAACCCCGCCCGCCCCCGCCGATGCGTTCATCGTGCGGGTCATGCTGCTGCACAGCTGGCGCCGGATCGTGCTGCACGATCCGCAACTGCCGGGCCCCATGCTCCCTGACGACTGGCCCGGCCATGCCGCCCGCGAGATCTGCGGCCGCATCTACTGGCAGGTGTTCGACGCGTCGGAAGCGCATCTGGATGCACTGGCCGGCCGCGACAACGAGCGCTACGCGCCGCTGGCGGCCGACATCGCCTCGCGCTTCGGCGGCAAGCCCGCCTAGGCCAAGACGCCAAGACCTGCCTTTCGGATCAGGCTGCCGGCTCGATGGTCACGCCCAGCGTGTCCACTGCCGACACGCCGCAGGCGTCGCGTCCCGGGCCTGGCCGTTCCAGCCCCCTGGCCCGGCCGATGAAAGACAGCGTCCAGCGCGCCCGGATGGGCCGCCCCAGGGCCTCGCCGCTATCCGCGTCTATGCCGCTGGGCACGTCCAGCGCCAGCACCGGCACGCTCCAGGCGTTGACCGTGTCCACCAGCGCCTGCCAATCCGCGCCCAGCGGGCGATTCAAGCCGATGCCGAACAGGCCGTCTATGACCAATTCCGGCACGAAGCCCGGTTCCAGTTCCGACCAGGTTTCACCGCCCGCGGCCAGCCAGCCGGCATAGGCGCGGGCGGCATCCGGCGGCAGGCGCTGCGCCCCCGCCGGCAACAGCACCCGCACGTCATGTCCCATGGCGCGCAGGCCGGCCGCAGCTTCCAGCGCATCGCCGCCATTGTTCCCAGGCCCCGCCAGTGCCAGCGCCCTCGCCCCCGGCCCGAGCCGCGCCGCCGCGTAACGGGCCGCAGCGGCCCCCGCCAGGGGCATCAAGTTTCTGCCGGCGGCCAAGGCCTGGCGTTCGGCGTCGCGGATCCGGGCGACCGGGTATGAAGATGGCATCGCTTTTTATGTGTGAGATTCACGCGTTGCGTGAAAATTTACCCGCAAATTTAAAGAGATCGCGCCAACAAGCCCGCAAATTCGCGGGATTTACGCTTCCCGCCAGTTGGCACGCATCTTGCGTTGTAGTCATTGCCGGTACGAGCGAGACCGGACGACTCAACTGAAGAGACTACACCCATGCGTTCCATGAGCATCATCTGCCCGAACGGGCACTTAGGATTCGCCCCCTTGCGCACCGAGAGCTTCCAGCTCGGCGTCGCCGCCGGGCCGGACTGCATCGCCGCCGACTCGGGCAGCGACGACGTGGGTCCCGTGCCGCTGGGCTCCGACACCTCCACCAGCCCGCAAGCCTGGCAGCGCCACGACCTGGAACAGATGCTGCTGGCCGCGCGCAAGCTGGGCGTGCCCATGGTCATCGGCTCGGCCGGCGACACCGGCTCCAACAGCCGGGTCGACCTGTACGTGCGCCTGATCAAGGAGATCGCCGCCGAGCACAAGCTGGCGCCGTTCAAGGTCGGCTACTTCTATTCCGAAGTCGACAAGGAACGCGTGCGCCGCGCGCTGCGCGCGGGCCAGCAGGTGGCCGGCCTGGACGGCTACGCTGACCTGACCGAAGCCGAGCTCGATGCCAGCGACCGCATCGTGGCGGTGGCCGGCGTGCATCCCTACATCAAGCTGCTGGAAGCTGGCGCGGACGTGATCATCGGCGGCCGCAGCTCGGATGCCGCCGTGTTCGCCGCCCCTGCCCTGCACCGGGGCTACGACGCCGACCGCGCCTATTACCTGGGCAAGGTGCTGGAGTGCGCTTCGTTCTGCGCCGAACCCTATGGCGGCAAGGAAACCGTGATGGGCGAGATCTCGGCGGAGGACGTGCGCGTCACGGCCATGCATCCCGACCAGCGCTGCACCATCGCGTCGGTCGCGGGCCACGCGATGTACGAGCGCTCCAATCCCTACGAAGAATTCTTCGCAGGCGGCCGGCTGGACATGGCCGATTGCCGCTACGAGCAGTTGAGCGAAAAGACCACCCGCATCACCGGCTCGCGCTTCGAACCCGCCGCCCAGGTGCGCGTAAAGCTGGAAGGCTCCGGCAAGGTCGGCGAGCGCTACATGGGACTTTGCGGCATACGCGATCCCTACACCATCGCCAACGTCGACCGCGTCATCGCCTGGGCGCGAGACAAGGTGCGCGAACGCTTCGGCGACTCGGGCTATGAGCTGCACTACAAGGTCTACGGGCGCGACGGCGTCATGGGCGACCTGGAGCCGCTGCGCGACCAGCCGGGCCATGAGCTGTGCGTCATGGTCCAGGGCGTGGCGCCGACCGCCGAAATGGCCGAGGAACTGACGCTTACGGGCCTGCGCCAGATGTTCTACGCCCGCCTGCCCGACGTGAAAGGCACGGCCGGTTCGGTGTCGTTCCCGCTGGACGAGGTGGTGCGCACCAGCGCCGCCTACCGCTGGACCCTGAACCACACGCTGCCGGTGGAAGACGCCGGCGAACTCTTCCCGACCCACCTCACCGAGGCTGGCGCCTGAGCCGGCAAGACCATGAGCACCCAGAAACTCAGCACCCTGGCCAAGACCATCCGCAGCAAGAACGCGGGCGTGAACAAGATCACCTTCGACATCATCTTCCGCGAGCCGGCGACCTACGAGGCGGTCAAGCGCTCCGGCGCGCTGACGCGCGCCAGCATGGCGGCCCTGTACCGCATCGACGACAGCCGCATATCGGACTTCGTGCATTACGATCCCGGCCTGGCCATCAAGTTCACGATCTACCGGCTGGCTCCCAGCGGGTCCGCGGGCGATGGCGACATCTTCGGCGCGCAGCAATATGCGCCGCTGCTGGACGTCGCCGTCCCCATGCCGGACTGAACGCCGCGGGCGCCGCACCCGGCGCCCCGCTCCAACCCCCGCTCTCCTAGAGAATCGATCATGAAAGCGCTAATGCAAACAACGTTGTTCCTGGCGGCATCCTTGCTGGCCGGCGCGGCAGCGGCCCAGACGGAAGTGCCCAAGCAGGTCAAGATCGTGGTGCCGTTCACCGCCGGCGCCAGCAATGACGCGATCGCCCGCGCGATCGCGCCGCAGCTTGCGGCCCGCTTCGGCAACACGGTGATCGTGGAAAACCGCGGCGGCGCGGCCGGCGCGATCGGTTCCGAGTACGTGGCCCGCTCGGCCAAGGACGGCTCGGTGCTGCTTCTGACCTCGTCGACCTTCCTGACCACCGCCGCCACACAGCCTCACCTGCCCTACGACCCGCTGAAGCAGTTCGCGCCGGTGGCGATGATAGGACAGGGGCCGCTGGTCATCGCCGCCTCGGCGCAGACGCCCTATACCTCGTTGAAGCAGCTGCTGGAAGCGGCGCGCAGCAAGCCGGGCGCCCTGAACTACGGCAGCGCCGGCGTCGGTTCGCTGGCGCATCTGGCCACCGTCATGCTGGACGACGCGGCCGGCACGGAGATGACCCACGTGCCCTACAAGGGCGCGGCCAACGCCGCCTCCGACCTGGCCGGCGGGCTGATCCATGTCATGCTGTCCAACTACAGCACGCTGGCCCCCGTGGTGCAGGGCAAGAAGGTCAAGCTGCTGGCGACCACCGCGCAATCGCCCTCCGCGGCGTTCCCCGACCTGCCGCCGGCCGCGCAGGCGCTGCCGGGATATTCGGTGCAGATCTGGGTGGGTGTGTTCGCGCCGGCGGGCACGCCGCAGCCTTATATCGACAAGCTCAACGCCGCGCTCGTCGAGATCTCGGCTTCGCCCGAAATGAAGGCATTGCTGGACCTGGACGGCACCGTGCCGTCGCGCATGGACAGCGCCGAATTCGCCACGCGCGTGCGCGAGGAACTGGCCCTGTGGCAAGGCATTGCGCGCAAGCACAACATCAGCGCGGAATAGGCCTCAGCCTTCCAGCCCCAGCTTGAGCATCTGGTGGCGCAGGGCATGCCGCGTGAGCCCCAGGGACTCGGCGGCGCGCCCCAGGTTGCCGTCCTGGGCCTGCAAGGCCGCCCGGATCAGGCCGCGCTGGAACTGCGCGGACAGTTCGGCGTAGGTGCCGGCGGCGGCAGACGAGGCCGCCGGCGCGGGCTTGCCCGCTTCGCGCAGGATGCGCTGCGGCAGGTGTCGCGCCAGTACCGTGTCGCCGTCTTCCAGGATGCAGATGCGCTCCAGCAGATTGCTCAGTTCGCGCACATTGCCCGGCCAGGCGTAGGCCTTGAAAATGCGCCGCACCTCGGGATCGATGACGGTGAAACGGCTGCCGTGGGTGGCGTTGTAGCGTTCCAGGAAGCGCTGCGCCAGCACGATCACGTCGTCGCCGCGCTCGCGCAACGGCGGCAGGTTGATCGACACCACCTGCAGGCGATAATACAGGTCGTCGCGAAAGCGCCCGGCCTGCACCTCCCCCAACAGGATCTTGTTGGTGGCGGCGATGAAGCGCGCATCGACTGAAACCTCCTGGACGGAACCGATGCGCCGGAAGCGACGGCTGTCCAGCAAGGTCAGGATCTTGGCCTGCATGACCGGATCCAGCTCGCGGATTTCGTCCAGGAACACGCTGCCGCCATTGGCGGCTTCGAGCAGGCCGGTCTTGCGCGCCACCGCCCCGGTGAACGCGCCGCGTTCATGGCCGAACAATTCGGACTCGAGCAGGTTGCCCGGGATGGCGGCGCAGTTGATCTCGGTATAGCCCTTGGCCGCGCGCGCCGACTGCGCATGCAGGTTGCGGGCGACCAGCCCCTTGCCGGTGCCGGTTTCGCCGTAGATGAGGACGATGCTGGCCTTGCTGCGGGCGACCCGGCCGACCAGATCGCGCAGCGCCGCCATCGACGGGTGATCCCCGATGAGCGGCTCGCAGGCGGACGGGGCGGCAGGCATGGGCGGGGCCGCTTATACCTTCAGGAAGTGTTCGCGGTAGTACTTGAGCTCGTCGATCGATTCGTAGATGTCGGCCAGCGCTTCGTGGCGGCTCTTCTTCTCGAATCCCTTGTAGACGGCCGGCGCCCAGCGGCGGGCCAGTTCCTTCAGCGTGCTCACGTCCAGGTTGCGATAGTGGAAAAACTGCTCCAGGCGCGGCATGTAAGCAAACATGAAACGGCGGTCCTGGCTGATGGTGTTGCCGCACAGCGGCGACTTGCCCGCCGGCACATGCTGCGCCAGAAACGCCAGCAGCGTATCCTCGGCCTGCGCCTCGGAAATCGTGGACGCCTTGACCTTGTCGATCAGGCCGCTCTTGCCGTGCGTGGACTTGTTCCAGCTGTCCATGGCGTCGAGCAGGCTGTCGGGCTGGTGCACCACCAGCACGGGGCCCTCGGCCACGACGGTCAGGTCGGGTTCCGTCACCACCACGGCGACTTCGATGATGCGTTCTTTCTCGGGGTCCAGGCCGGTCATTTCCATATCCAGCCAAACCAGGCGGTTTTCGTTCACAGCCATATAATTTGCCTATAAAACGTTCGATTTTCGCACATACCCACACTTGAGCACGCCGCATCGCCCATGTTCACATTGCTGTTCGTTGCCTTCCTGCTGACCGATATCGCCGTGCGCCTGTGGCTGGCTACGCGCCAGATCCGCCATGTCGCGCGCAACCGCGACCAGGTGCCGTCCGAATTCTCTCACCGTATCGGGCTGGCCAGCCACCAGCGGGCGGCGGACTACACCGTGGCGCGGGTCAAGCTGGGCATGCTGGAACGCACCTACGACGCCATCCTGCTGGTGTGCCTGACCCTGATGGGCGGACTGCAGCTCATCGACCTGATGGTGGCCCAGATTACCAGCAACGACTTCCTGCGCCAGATGCTGCTGCTGGTCGTGGTGGCGCTGTTGCTGGGCGTGCTGGGCCTGCCCTTCACGTTGTGGCGGCAGTTCAAGCTGGAAGCGCGCTTCGGCTTCAACCGCATGACGCCTGGCCTGTTCATCGCCGACGCCGCCAAGGGCCTGCTGGTCGCGGCGGTGCTGGGCCTGCCGCTGGCGGCCGCGGTGCTGTGGCTGATGGGCAGCGCGGGCGCCTACTGGTGGGTGTGGGCCTGGGCGCTGTGGACCGCGTTCAACCTGGCGCTATTGATCGTCTACCCGATGTTCATCGCCCCGCTCTTCAATAAATTCACGCCGCTGTCCGACCCGGAGCTGGCCGGCCGCATCCAGCGCCTGGCCCAGCGCTGCGGCTTTGCGCTCAACGGCCTGTTCGTGATGGACGGCTCGCGCCGCTCCGCCCATGGCAATGCCTACTTCACGGGCTTCGGCCGCTCGCGCCGCATCGTGTTCTTCGACACCCTGCTGGCGCGCCTGAACGGCGACGAGATCGAAGCCGTGCTGGCGCACGAGCTGGGCCATTTCGCCAAGCGCCACATCGTCAAGCGCATCGTCTTCAGCTTCGCCGCCGCGCTGGTGTTCTTCGCCATCCTGGGCTGGATCTCGCAACAGCCCTGGTTCTACGTGGGACTGGGCGTCATGCCGCAACTGGGCGGACGCAACGACGCCATGGCGCTGCTGCTGTTCTTCCTGGTGATCCCCGTCTTTACTTTCATGCTCACGCCCGTGGCCAGCTGGTACTCGCGCCGCGACGAGTTCGAAGCGGACCGCTACGCGGCCGAACAGAGCTCGCCGGAACGCCTGGTGTCCGCGCTGGTCAAACTCTACGACGACAACGCCGCCACCTTGACTCCCGACCCCGTGCACTCCGCCTTCTACGACAGCCATCCCCCCGCCGCCGTGCGCATCCGCCACCTGACGGCGGCCGCTGCATGACCGCGCCGTCCAACGAAGGCCGCATCATCGCCGCCCACGGGCGCCACTACACGGTGGAGCTCGCCGACGGTACGCTGCGCAAGTGCTTCCCGCGCGGCAAGAAGGCAGGCGCCGCCGTCGGCGACCGCGTGCGCATCACCCCCCAGGGCAAGGACGAAGGCGCCATCGACGCCATCCTGCCGCGGCGCAATCTGCTGTACCGCTCGGACGAAATGCGTTCCAAGCAGTTCGCCTCCAACGTCGACCAGTTGCTGATCGTGGTCGCCGTGCAGCCCACGTTTTCGGACGACCTGACCGGCCGCGCCCTGGCCGGCGCCTGGAGCGCGGATATCGCGCCCATCATCATCCTCAACAAGACCGACCTGGCGGACGAACTGCCGGCGGCGCGCGCGCGGCTGGCGCCGATCGCCGCGCTGGGCGTGGACGTGATCGAACTCAGCGCGCTGGAACCCGAAAAGGTGCATACGCTGCTGGCGCCGCGCCTGGCCGGACACACCAGCCTGCTGCTGGGCCAGAGCGGCATGGGCAAGTCCACGCTGCTCAACGCCCTGGTGCCCGACGCGGCCGCTCCCACCCGCGAGCACTCCACCGCGCTGGACATGGGCAAACACACCACCACCAGCACGCGGCTCTATCACCTGCCCGCGCCGGGCGGCGACCTGATCGACTCGCCGGGCTTCCAGGCCTTTGGCCTGCAGCATCTGAGCCGTGAGGACATCATCCGCGGCTTCCCGGAGTTCACCAAGCCCATCGAGGAGTGCCGTTTCTACAATTGCACCCACCGCCAGGAACCCGGCTGCGGCGTGGTCGCGGCCTTGCAGGCGGGCGCAATCGATCCGGCGCGCTACGCCTTGTACCAGCGCATCCTGGAAGAAAACCTGGCGGGACAGCAGCGCTACTAGCGTGTCGTCCAATGGGAACTTGCTGCGGAGTCCGACACACACTCCCCTGGACGTCCCGTAATGAATACGGCCCCTGTACGGGGCCGTATTCATTGGCAGCGAAAGCCGGAAACCAAGGCCGGCTTGCGGCGGGGATCAACGGGGCGTAAAGCCGTGGCGCAGCAGATGGTACAGGTTGCGCAACATGCCGGCTGTCGCGCCCCAGATGAAATGCTTGCCGTAAGGCATGCCGTAGTACTGGCGCACCCGGCCGTCGTCCAGGCGGGCCTCATAGAGCCGGTGATTGGCGGGATCCATCAGGAAGGACAACGGCACTTCGAATACTTCCGCCACCTCGAAGGCGTCGGGCGCCAGGTCAAAGCCTGGACGCACCAGCGACACCACCGGAATGATGGAGAACCCCGTCGCCGTCAGATACGGCGGCATGCTGCCCAGCACTTCGACGTGGTTGGCGGGCAGCCCGGTTTCTTCCTGCGCTTCGCGCAAGGCCGCGGCCTCCGGCGTGGAGTCGCTGGTTTCGATGCGCCCGCCCGGAAAGCTGATCTGGCCGGCATGGTCATGCAGGTGGGCGGCGCGCTGCGTCAGCATGATGTGCACGCCGTTGTCGCGCGTTACCAGCGGAATCAGCACCGCCGCAGGCACGGGCACGCCTTCGCGGCCCGGATAACGCAGGTCGGTGTCGCGCGACAGCTCCAGCGTCCAGGTGGACGGCTGGCTGAGCGTGCCCCGCAACGAATCCGGGGTCAACAGGCTGGCGGGCACGGCCGGCAAGGACGCGTTGGCCACCACCCAGGGTTGCGTCGCCGGATCGAAGCCGGGACGCGCCAGCGGCCGCCGGGGCCGCGGGGAAGACGAGGAATCAGACATACGTCTCTGCAAAAGACTCTGCAAAAAGAAAAAGGCACCCTCGCAGGTGCCTTTTTAACCCGGAAACCCGTGCCGAACGAAAACGCTGGATGGCGTGAGCGTCCGACACTGGTAGGGCCGTGTGCCGATAAGCGATCAAGCCGCCGAGGCTTGCTTGCTGACCAGCTTTTCCTTGATACGCGCCGACTTGCCCGAGCGGTTGCGCAGGTAGTACAGCTTGGCGCGGCGCACGTCGCCGCGGCGCTTGACTTCGATGCCGGCGATTTGCGGCGAGTACAGCTGGAACGTACGTTCCACGGCTTCACCCGACGAAATCTTGCGCACGGTGAACGCGGAGTTCAGGCCGCGGTTGCGCTTGGCGATCACGACGCCTTCGAAAGCCTGCACGCGCTTGCGGGTGCCTTCAACGACGTTCACGCTCACGATGACGGTGTCACCAGGAGCAAATTCAGGCTTGGCTTGACCGCCGGTCAGGCGGGCAATTTCTTCCTGTTCCAGGATAGCGATAAGGTTCATGAGAACTCCTAGATCATCATGTCTTTGCGGACTAAAACTTTTGCCGTTCGATGTTGTTCACGCGGCTTCTGCAGGATTGCGCTATAAGCACAAGCCCGCATCCATCGCGTGTTGCACGGCCAACTGACGCTAAGGCCAGCTCCCGTTGCATGTGCCGCAAGCAGAGGATGAGATTTGGCAAACCAATGATTCTACACCAAAAATCGCTCCGGGCATCAGGTAACATGGCCCCGGTTCTCGCGGTTTGGAGTACCCTTCCGTCTTCTGTAACAAACACGTCATCTGGCGCTGTTCCTTCATGTCGTATTCGTCCCTGATATTGGTCGTCCTGGCGGCAATGGCCCACGCCACGTGGAATCTGCTCGCCAAGCGCGCGGCCATGGTGGGCGCTCCCTTCGTCTTCGCCTATGGCCTGTGCGCCTCGGTACTGTATGCGCCGTGGGTCATCTGGGTGCTGTTGCACGACGGCATGACCTGGACCTGGCCCGTGGTCGGCGCCATCCTGACTTCCAGCCTGTTGCATCTGGGCTACAGCCTGTGCCTGCAACGCGGGTACCAGGTGGCCGACCTGTCGGTGGTCTACCCCATCGCACGGGGCACCGGGCCGCTGCTGTCCACCACCGGCGCCTTTCTGCTGCTGGGCGAACCCGCCACCAGCACCGGCATCATCGGCATGCTTTGCGTAGTGGGCGGGGTGCTGCTGATCGCAACCCAGGGCCGCCTGGCCATTTTCAAGCAGGCCCAGGCCTGGGTGGGCGTGCGCTGGGGCGTGGTGATCGGCCTGTTCATCGCGGCCTATACCGTCGTCGACGCCTACGGCGTGAAGGTGCTGCTGATCAGCCCCGTGCTGTTCGACTGGTTTACCTGCGTGACCCGCACGACCATGATGGCCCCCCACATGCTGCGCCGCCGCCCCCAGTCCTGGGAGGCCATGCGCGGGCACTGGCATCTGGCGCTGGCCGTGGGCCTCTTGTCGCCGCTGGGCTACATCCTGGTGCTGTACGCGCTGCGCAACGGCGCGCCGCTGAGCCTGGTAGCCCCTGCCCGGGAAATGTCCATGATGCTGGGCACCCTGGCCGGCATGTTCCTGCTGCGCGAAAAAGTCGGACCGGGCCGGTTGGCTGGCTGCCTGGCCATCCTGGCGGGCGTCGTTCTGCTGGGTTCAAGCTGACGAACCCTGCTCCGGGCAGTTCCGGCTGGCGGGGCTGGCGCGTACCGGTTACGCCTTGCCTGCCGGCTACCGCCGGGCATCCGACCGTTCAGAATCCGGCGGCCGCGCCCAGCCACATCAGGCCAGGAATGATCGCGCCCCAGGCCAGCACCATCACCACATCTATCACCATGGCCTTCATGGTCACTTGAGCCGTCACGGGTTCCACCGTGGCGTTACCCAGGCTGCGCTCGCGCGCGGCAGGCGCGGCGGCAACCGCGGCCTCGACCGGTGCTGCGGGCGCAGGCATCGGCGCGGCGACGGCCGGGCCTGCCGGCGCGCCAGCCTCGGCCGGCGCGGGCGGGAACGGCCAGCGAGCCGGCGCGGAGCCGGGCCGCACGCGGCGGCGCGGCTCGACATCGGCCCCGGAGGTGTTCCAGGGCAGCGCCATGCCGGCCACCCGGGCGCACCAGGCGCGGGCGCGGTTCGTGCCGCGGCGCAGCGGGTTCAGCGTAACGACGAGTTCGTCCGACAAGACGGAAATATCAGCGGTGTTCATGGGAACTCCTAGGAAAGACGGTCCAGCGCCAGGCGTAGCCCCCCGGCAGGCATCCGCGGCGGCAGCCGGCGGTCAATCGAACAATGACAACTGGCCTGCGGCCATGGCTTGCAACTGGCGCGCTACGCGCCCGTGCGCGCCGCCGGCTGCGGGCGATACGGCGGGAAAAGGGACCCCTGAAGACGCTTGCGCGCCAACCGGGGATAGGAAATCGGCAGCCTTCGCCGCAGTTGCGGCAGGAGGCAGGAAACGGTCGCAGTCCAGCGCCAGGCGATGGCGGTTCAGGCCCAGCTTGCGCGTGGCGATGGTGAACCGCTGACGCAGCAGATCGGCCCAGACGCCGGTTCCGCGCATGCGCGACCCGAAGTTGGGATCGTTGCGGCGGCCATTGCGCAGGTCTTCGATGCGATGCAGGACGCGCTGGGCGCGGTCCGGGAAATGGGCGTTGAGCCAATCCTCGAACAGGGTCTTGACCTCCCAGGGCAGGCGCAGGACGGTGTAGCTGGCATAGTGCGCGCCGGCCGCCTTGGACTCCTGGAGGATGTGCTCCATGGACTCGTCGTTGATGAACGGGATGATGGGCGCGACCAGCACGCCGACCGGCACGCCGGCGTCGGTCAGGCTGCGCACGGCTTCCAGCCGGCGCCACGGCGCGGCGGCGCGCGGTTCCAGCGTGCGGGCCATGCCGGCGTCCAGCGTGGTGATGCTCATGTACACCACCACCAGCTTCTGCTCGGCCAGCGCGGCCAGCAGGTCCAGGTCGCGGGCGACCAGCGCGTTCTTGGTGACGATGGTGAGCGGATGGCGGGTTTCCAGCATCAGTTCCAGCAGGCCGCGCGTCAGCCGCCATTCGCGTTCGATGGGCTGGTAGGCGTCGGTGGCGGAACCGATGTTGATGGGAGACGGCTTGTAGCCGGGCCGCGCGAGTTCGGCGCGCAGGGCCTCTACCGCGTTGGCCTTGGCCACCAGCCGGGTTTCGAAGTCCAGCCCGGGCGACAGGCCCAGGTAGGAATGCGTGGGCCGGGCGTAACAATAGACGCAGCCATGCTCGCAGCCCCGGTACGGATTCACCGCCACGTCGAAGGGGATATCGGGCGAATCGTTGCGCGACAGCATCTTGCGCGCTTCTTCAGCAGTGACCGTGGTCTTGGGAGCGGCGGGCGCTATGCGCGCATCCGGCAGGATGGGAATGACGCGGGCGGCTTGCTCGCCGGCGGCAGCTTCGGGGAAATTATCGGGGACGGAATCTATGAAGTCGGCGGGCAGGCCGGAGGAGGACCAGCCGTCGTCGACCTGCACGCGGTCATCGCGCTGAAAGCGATGCCGAACATTAGTAACCGCACCCCGACCGCGCAAGGCGGCGGGGGCGGCAGCCGGGGACCCAGAACCGGCGGGAAAAGAATGATCGGTGCGTGCCATGAAAACTACTGTACAAAAACACAGTGGTTTTGACAAGCACCAAAAGCCTTTTCGTAAGACAGCCCCACTTTACCGCAAGACGCCGGCGCCGTCCGGACAAATCGATTCCACCAGGCGAGATCGCCCGGAAACCCGCGCCAATACTGGATCTAGCAGAAAAACAACAGGTCCCGCAGGGGCTGGAAACCCGTTGTTTTCCGGCCTCTTGCGGATTAGCGCAACATGCCTGCCGCAGCAGTCTGATGCGTGGCCTCGTCGATCAGGATGAATGCGCCCGTCGCGGGCACATCGGCATAACGATCAACCGCCAACGACTCGCGCGTGGTGAGCGTGACGCGTCCGATGTCGTTCATGCGCAGCGTGCCCTCGGTGTTCTCCACTTCCTGCAATTCATGGATGTCACGATGCGACAGCACCGCGCGGATCTTCGCCGAGGTCAGGCGCGTACCCGCCTTCAACAGATACTTGCGCGCGGGATTCAAGGCCTGCGCATCGAGCCAGCACAGCTCGGCTTCGAATTCGCGCGCGACCTGCGCCGGCGCCGACGCATGCACGATCACGTCGCCGCGCGACACGTCCACGTCGCGATCCAGCACCAGTGTGATCGAGTCGCCCGCCACCGCCTCATCCAGCGCGCGGTCGAAGGCGCGCACTTCGCTCACAACTGCCGTCACGCCCGAGGGTTGCACCGTGATCTCGTCGCCCGGCCGCAGCACGCCGCTGGCGACGCGGCCGGCATAGCCGCGGAAGTCATCCTTGCGACTGCCGTCATGGCGTGCCACCCATTGCACCGGAAAGCGCAGCGGCAAGGCGCGGCCGTCGCTTGCCAGGTCCAGCGATTCCAGCAAGGCCAGCAAAGGCTGCCCGTCGTACCACGGCGTCTGCGGCGACAAGGTGACGACGTTGTCGCCATTGAGCGCCGACAGCGGCAAGGCGTCGAAGTGCTCGATGCCCAGCTTGCCTGCCAGATCCGCATAAGCATCGCGGATGCGCTCGAAGACGGCGCGGTCCCAGTCCACCAGGTCCATCTTGTTGACCGCCACCACGATATGGCGGATGCCCAAGAGGCGCGCGATGGTGCTGTGCCGCTTGGTCTGCGGCAGCAGCACGCCGTCGGCCGCGCGGGTGGCGTCGATCAGGATGACGGCCACGTCGGCGGTTGAAGCGCCCGTGACCATGTTGCGCGTGTACTGCTCGTGGCCCGGCGCGTCGGCGATGATGAACTTGCGCGCGGGCGTCGAGAAGTAACGGTAGGCGACGTCTATGGTGATGCCCTGTTCGCGTTCGGCCTCCAGGCCGTCGGTCAGCAGCGAAAAGTCGATGCCGTCGCCCGCCACGCGCTTGTGCTTGGCGCGCGAGATCGCGTCCAGCTGGTCGGCGAACACGCCTTTGCTGTCATACAGCAGGCGGCCGATCAGCGTCGATTTGCCGTCATCCACCGAGCCGGCGGTGATCAGGCGCAGCACGCCCGTATCGGCGCCGGAAAGAAAAGAATCGTTGAGTGCGTTCATGTGCGTTCCTGGTCGCCGGCTGATGCCGGCGTGTCAAGCGATCAGAAATAGCCTTCCTTCTTGCGGCGCTCCATCGAGGCCTCGGAAGTCTGGTCGTCCATGCGCGTGGCGCCGCGCTCGGTAATGTCGGTCACCGCTGTTTCGGCGATGATGGCCCGGGTGTCGGCGGCATCGGACGCCACCGGGCAGGTGCAGGAGATGTCGCCCACGGTACGAAAGCGCACCTGCAGGCGTTCGACCTGTTCGCCATCCTGCGGCGGGGTCAGCCGCGTGACCGGCACCAGCAGGCCCTTGCGGCGCACGACCTCGCGCTGGTGGCTGTAGTAGATCGACGGCAGCGCCAGCTGCTCGCGCTGGATGTACTGCCAGACGTCCAGCTCGGTCCAGTTCGAGATCGGGAACACGCGCATGTTCTCGCCGCGATGCACGCGGGTATTGAACAGGTTCCAGAGTTCCGGGCGCTGCGCCTTCGGATCCCATTGGCCGAACTCGTCGCGGAACGAGAAGATGCGTTCCTTGGCGCGGGCCTTTTCCTCGTCGCGGCGCGCTCCGCCGATGCAGGCGTCAAAGCCGAATTCCTCGATCGCCTCCAGCAGCGTCACGGCCTGGGCGGCATTGCGCGAATCGGTCTCGCGGCGCAGCACCACGCTGCCGCGCACGATCGAATCCTCGACGCTGCGCACGATCAGGGTCTCGCCCAGTTCTGCCGCGCGCGCATCGCGGAAGGCGATCACTTCGTCGAAGTTGTGGCCGGTGTCGATGTGCATCAGCGGGAACGGAAAGCGTCCCGGCCGGAAGGCCTTCTCGGCCAGGCGCAGCAGCACCACGGAGTCCTTGCCGCCAGAGAACAGCAGCACGGGCTTCTCGCTTTCGGCGGCCACCTCGCGCAGGATGAATATTGCTTCCGATTCCAGCCAATCCAGGTGGCTGCGTTGGATCACTGCAGACATATGCACTTCCCCTAAAACAGATTTCGAATTCGTGGGCCGCATCAGTCGGCGCGCGCCGCGATGCTGATGACCCGGTTGCCCGCATGCAGGCCGCATTCCTTGGAGTCCGACGATTCCCACCACCAGCGCCCTGCCCTGAGGTCCTCGCCCGGACGGATGGCGCGGGTACAGGGTTCGCAACCAATGGACGGGTAGCCTTGGTCATGCAGCGGGTTGTACGGGATGCCCAGCGCGCGGATGGCGGACCAGACTTCCTCTTCGCTCCATTCGGCCAGCGGATTGAACTTGTAGAGGCCGAAGGTCTGGTCGTGTTCTTCCAGCGGCAGTTCGCCGCGGGTGGTGGATTGCGCGCGCCGCTGCCCGGTGATCCAGGCGCCGCGTCCGGCCAGCGCGCGCTTGAGCGGCTCGACCTTGCGGATCTGGCAACAGGCCTTGCGCAGCTCCACGCTTTCATAGAACGCATAGGCGCCGTGTTCGGCGACGTGCTGCTCGACCGCGGCCGCTATCGGCCGGTACACGGAGACCTCGCGGCCGTAGCGTTCGCGCACGGCGTCCAGTACGCCCAGCGTTTCGGCGTGCAGCCGGCCCGTGTCCAGCGTAAAGACCTCCAGGTCCAGGCCGGCGCTGTAGATGGCGTGCGTCAGCAGCATGTCCTCGGCCGCCAGCGAGGACGCCAGCGCGGCGTCCGGGTAGCGCTGCTGCACGTCGGCCAGGCGTGCGCCCAGCTCGCGCCAGCGCGCGGCCAGGCCCGCCTCGAGTTCAGGCAAAAGATCGGTAGTGCTCATGATTGCGTCGCGAAAATGCGCGCCCGCCGCGGACGCGCCAGCAGAATTTCGCCATCGCGCAGGCCCAACTCCCGGTACAGGGACTCGGGCACCTCGGCTTCGATGATGGCGTCGGAATCCTCGCTCGCCAGCTCCAGATAGGCGCTGGGACCGGCAAGGAAGGCGTGTGCCAGGCGCACCGGAATGCCGTCAGCGCCGGCACGGTAGCGCTCGACTTCGAACTCGTGCGGCCGTACGTAGGCCGTGGCGCGCTGCGCTTCGGCCTGCGCCAGCTCTGGCGCGGGCAAGGACAGGCCGGCGCCGTTCCAGACGCCCCGCGTGGCAAAGCCCTGCAACTGGTTGACGTCGCCCAGGAAGCCGTAGACGAAGGGCGTGGCCGGTGCTTCCCAGACCTCGCGCGGCGTGCCGACTTGCTCGATGCGGCCCGAGTTCATCAGCACCACCCGGTCCGACACTTCCAGCGCTTCTTCCTGGTCATGGGTGACGAACACGCTGGCCACATTCAGCTCGTCATGCAGGCGACGCAGCCAGCGCCGCAATTCCTTGCGCACCTTGGCGTCCAGCGCGCCGAAGGGCTCGTCCAGCAGCAGCACCCGCGGCTCCACCGCCAGCGCGCGCGCCAGCGCGATACGCTGACGCTGGCCGCCGGAGAGCTGCGCGGGATAGCGGTCGGCCAGCCAGTCCAGCTGCACCAGGCCCAGCAGGTCATGCACCTTGCGCTGGATCACGTCCTCCGAAGGACGCTGCGAGCGGTGCTTGACGCGCAGGCCGAAGGCCACGTTCTCGAACACCGTCATGTGCTTGAACAGCGCGTAGTGCTGGAACACGAAACCGACCTGGCGCTGGCGCACGTCCACCGCGGTAGCGTCTTCGCCCGCGAACAGCACGCTGCCGGAATCAGCCGACTCCAGCCCCGCGATGATGCGCAGCAGCGTGGTCTTGCCGCAGCCCGACGGGCCCAGCAGCGCGACCAGCTCTCCCGTCTCGATATGCAGCGAGACGTCGTTGAGCGCGCGGAACTGGCCGAAGCGCTTGGATAGATTGCGGACTTCGATACTCATGCTTGTCTCCTGTCAGGCCAGGGCCGGCTTGATGGCGGCCGGCTGGCCGGGATACTCGACCGGCAGGTCGGCGGCCTGCTGAAAGCGCGCGTTGCGCCACTCGACGACGTTCTTGGCCACCAGCGTCACCAGCGCCAGCAGGGCCAGCAACGACGCCACGGCGAACGCCGCGGAATACTGGTACTCGTTGTAGAGAATCTCGACGTGCAGGGTCATGGTGTTGGTCAGGCCGCGGATCTGCCCGGACACCACCGACACCGCGCCAAACTCGCCCATGGCCCGCGCGTTGCACAGGATGGCGCCGTACAGCAGGCCCCACTTGATGTTGGGCAGCGTGACGCGCCAGAAGATCTGCCAGCCGTTGGCGCCCAGGGTCAGCGCAGCCTGCTCTTCCTCGCTGCCCTGCGCCTGCATCAGGGGGATAAGCTCGCGCGCCACGAACGGAAAGGTCACGAAGAGCGAGGCCAGCACGATGCCCGGCACCGCGTAGACGATCTTGATGTCATGTTCCTGCAGCCAGCCGCCGAACCAGCCCTGGGTGCCGAACAGCAGCACGAACACCAGGCCGGCCACCACCGGCGACACCGAGAACGGCAGGTCGATCAGGGTGATCAGGAACTGCTTGCCGCGGAACTGGAACTTGGTGATCGCCCAGGCCGCGGCCACGCCGAACACCAGGTTTACCGGCAGCGCGATGGCCGCCACCAGCAGCGTCAGTCGGATGGCGGACAGCGCGTCCGGCTCGACGATGGCGTCCAGGTACAGCTGCCAGCCCTTCTTGAAGGCTTCGGCGAATACCGCTGCCAGCGGCACCAGCAGGAACAGCGCCAGGAATCCCAGCGCGATGAAGAGCAGCACGCCGCGCACCCAGCGCGGCTCGGTCAGATGGGCGGGACGGTCCGCGGCGCTCATGCGAGCCTCCCGAGGTTGCGGCGGGCCTGCCAGCCCTGCAGCAGATTGATGACGAGCAACAGCGCGAAGGACAGCACCAGCATCACCGTGGCAATGGCGGCAGCGCCCGCGTAGTCGAATTCCTCGAGCTTGGCGATGATCAGTAGCGGCGTGATCTCGGACACCATCGGCATGTTGCCAGCAATGAACACCACCGAGCCGTACTCGCCCACCGCGCGTGCAAACGCCAGCGCGAAGCCCGTCATCAAGGCGGGCATGATGATGGGCAGCAGCACCCGGCGTATGGTCTGCCAGCGGTTGGCGCCCAGGCTGGCCGCGGCCTCCTCGATTTCGCGCTCCACGTCTTCCAGCACCGGCTGCACCGTGCGCACCACGAACGGCACGCCGATGAAGATCAACGCGATCACGATGCCCAAGGGCGTAAATGCCACCTTCCAGCCGAACCAGTCGGCCAGCGGTCCGCCCAGCCAGCCCTTCTGCGAATACAGCGAGGTCAGCGCGATGCCCGCCACCGCCGTGGGCAGCGCGAACGGCAGATCCACCAGCGCATCCAGAATCTTCTTGCCCGGAAAGCGGTAGCGCACCAGCACCCAGGCCACCACCGTGCCGAACACCAGGTTCACCAGCGCCGCGATCAACGACGCGCCGAAGGTCAGCTTGTACGAGGCCAGCACCCGCGGCGCGGTCACCGCGTCCCAGAAGCCTTGCCAGCCCAGGCCCGCGCTCTTGATCGGCAAGGCCGCCAGCGGAATGAGCACGAGGATGCTGAGGTACAGCACCGCGTAGCCCATCGAGATGCCGAATCCGGGCAGCACGCCCGGGCTGTTGCGCCGAAAGGCAAAAGGCGCTTGCGCGCCGCTTGCCACCGGGTTCGAGGCTGTCGTCATGGCCGTCGTCCGATCGTCAGATGCTTATTTCTTTTGCGGCAGGTAGATCTGGTCGAAGGTGCCGCCGTCGCTGAAGTGGTCCTTCTGCGCCTTGCGCCACCCGCCGAAGATCTTGTCGTCGATGGTCACGAGCTTGACCTTGGGAAACTTGCTTTCGTACTTGGCGGCCACGGTCTTGTCGATGGGCCGGTAGTAGTTCTTGGCAATGATTTCCTGCGCGGCGGGCGTGTAGAGGAATTCCAGATAGGCCTGCGCCGCGGCGCGGGTACCCTTCTTGTCCACGACCTTGTCGACCACGGCCACCGGCGGCTCGGCCAGGATGGACAGCGACGGCACCACGATGTCGAACTTGTCCGGACCCAGCTCTTCCAGCGCCAGGAAAGCCTCGTTTTCCCAGGCCAGCAGCACATCGCCCACGCCGCGCTCCACGAAGGTGGTGGTGGCGCCGCGCGCGCCAGTGTCCAGCACCGGCACGTGCTTGAGCAGGTCGCCCACGAAGGCGCGGGCCTTGTCCTCGCTGCCGCCGTTCTTCTCCAGCGCATAGGCCCAGGCGGCCAGGTAATTCCAGCGCGCCCCGCCCGAGGTCTTGGGATTGGGCGTGATGACCTGCACGCCATCCTTGACCAGGTCGTCCCAGTCCTTGATCTGCTTGGGGTTGCCCTTGCGCACCAGGAACACGATGGTGGAGGTGTAGGGCGAGCTGTTCTGCGGCAGGCGGGCCTGCCAATCGGCAGGCAGCAGCCCACGGTCGGCAACCGCGTCGATGTCATAAGCCAGCGCCAGCGTCACCACGTCGGCTTCCAGGCCGTCGATGACGGAGCGCGCCTGGCGGCCCGAACCGCCGTGCGATTGGCGGATGGTCAGGTCGACGTTGGCCTTGTCCTTGTATTGCTTGATGAACGCATCATCGATGGCGCGATACAGCTCGCGGGTCGGGTCATATGAGACATTCAGGAGCGTCTGCTTCTGCTGTGCCTGCGCCGGCGCAATCGCGGCAAACGACATCGTCACTGCGGCCAAGGCGGCCAACCAACCGGCTTTCCTGAAAGACATCCCATGCTCCCTGTGTTCGGCAATGTGGGAGCAAGTGTGCTGGCTGGGCGTTCTGAACGGAACGAATCATTATTTGGTTGCTCATCGCTCGCAGGCATATAGGACCGGTGTCCCAGCAATGGGAATTTGCCCTGGCCCCATGCGCGCCCCAATGAAAAACCGCCGCCTCCCCAAGGGGCAGGCGGCGGTTGCTAACGGGGACCCGCCCCTTCGATTTCCGAATTTACTTATTCGGCTGAGGCGTAATGCGCAGATAGGGACGCACGGCCTTGTAGCCCTTCGGGAATTTCTGCTTGATCACGGCCTCGTCCTGCAAGGACGGAACAATGATCACATCGTCGCCGTCTTCCCAGTTCACCGGCGTGGCCACGCTGTGGCTGTCGGTCAGCTGCAGGGAGTCGATGACGCGCAGGATCTCGTTGAAGTTGCGGCCGGTGCTGGCCGGATACGTGATGGTCAGGCGCACCTTCTTGTTGGGGTCGATGATGAACACCGAGCGTACGGTCAGCGTGGCATTGGCGTTCGGATGGATCATGTCGTAAAGCTCGGACACCTTGCGGTCCTTGTCGGCCAGGATCGGGAAGTTGACCTTGGTGGACTGCGTGTCGTTGATGTCCTCGATCCACTTGGTGTGCGAATCGGTGCCGTCCACGGACAGCGCCAGCACCTTCACGTTACGCTTGGCGAATTCGTCGGCCAGCTTGGCGGTGTAGCCCAGTTCAGTGGTGCAGACGGGCGTGAAATCGGCCGGGTGCGAGAAAAGAACACCCCAGCTGTTGCCCAGATACTCATGGAAGCGGATCGGCCCTGCCGAAGATTCCTGTTCGAAATCAGGGGCGGTGTCGCCCAGGCGTAGATGACTCATGGTGTCTCCAGTGTGCGGATGCAGGTTGGGGGCTGGCCGCCCGTCGCGGCGGGCAGCGCAGGAAAAGCGTTTCATGGCGCAGGTCAGCGTCTGTGAAACGATTCTTCCATCAAACCTGTAGCCGGGGAAATACGCAAGTCATATAACCTTATGCAATATTCAAGCTGGCGCCGCAGGCGTCCGCCACCGCCCCGGCCCGCACTGCGGCGGACAGGGCCAGCGCGCGCGGCAGGATGTGGGCGCCGTAGAACAATCCGGTCGCCAGCTTGGCCCCGTAGAACGGATCGGTGGAACTTGCCGCCAGATGCCGGCGGCAGGCCAGCACGGCCCGCGCCATCTGCCAGCCGCCGTGCACCACACCGGCCAGCATCAGATAGGGCACGCTGCTGGAATAGACCGCCCTGATATTGGTCGGCGACTGCTCCAGGATGAATGCCACGCCGGCCTCGTAGGCCTGGATGGCGCTGTCCAGGTTGTCGCGCAGCAGGCGCAGTCCTTCGCGATCGTCCGCCGACGCGCGCATCGCCTCGTTCTCGACTGCGCGCAGCGTCTCGCGCATCGCAGCGATCGCGGCATGGGCGGTGGCGCCGCCGTCGCGCTGCGTCTTGCGGCTGACCAGGTCATTGGCCTGGATCGCGGTCGTGCCTTCGTAGATGGGCAGGATGCGCGCGTCGCGGTAATACTGCGCGGCCCCGGTTTCCTCGATATAGCCCATGCCGCCGTGCACCTGCAGGCCCAGCGATGCGACCTCGACCGCGGTCTCGGTGGAGAATCCTTTGACGATGGGCACCATGTACTCATAGAAGGCCCGGTTGCGCGAGCGCTGCTCCGGATCCGGATGATGCGTGCCCTTGTCGTGCGCGGCCGCCGTCACGTAGGACACGGCGCGCGCCGCCTCGGTCAGCGCCTTCATGGTCATCAGCATGCGCTGCACGTCCGGATGGCGCACGATGGCCACGGGGCCGGCCGACCCTTCGACCGCGCGGCCCTGCACGCGCTCGCGCGCATAGGCCAGGGCATGCTGATAGGCGCGTTCGGACACGCCTATGCCCTGCTGCCCCACCGAATAGCGGGCGGCATTCATCATGATGAACATGTATTCCAGGCCGCGGTTCTGCTCGCCGACCAGATAGCCGATGGCGCCTTCGCCCACGTCGCCCTTGCCCGAACCGTACATGAGCACTGCGGTGGGACTGCCGTGGATGCCCAGCTTGTGCTCCAGCGACGCGCACCAGACGTCGTTGCGCTTGCCCAGGCTGCCGTCGGCCTGCACCAGGAACTTGGGCACGATGAAAAGCGAGATCCCCTTCACGCCGGCCGGCGCGTCCGGCGTGCGCGCCAGCACCAGATGGATGATGTTCTCGGCCAGATCGTGGTCGCCATAGGTGATGAAGATCTTCTGGCCCGTCAGCCGGTAGCTGCCGTCGTCCTGCTTCACCGCACGAGTCGCGACCTGCGCCAGGTCCGAGCCGGCCTGCGGTTCGGTCAGGTTCATCGTGCCGGTCCACTTGCCGCCGATCAGCTGCGGCACGTACTGCTTGCGTTGCGCGTCCGATCCGACCGTCAACAAGGCTTCGATCACGCCGTCCGTCAGCATGGGACACAGGGAAAACGCCAGGCTGGCCGCCTGGATGTTCTCGCCCGGCGCCGCCGCGACCAGCTTGGGCAGGCCCTGCCCGCCCCACTCCACCGGGTGCTGCAAGCCCTGCCAGCCGCCCGCGGCGTAATCCTTGAAGCCCTGCGCGTAGCCCGGGGTGGTCGTGACCTGGCCATCCTTCCAGACCGGCGGCTGCGTATCGCCCGGCACGTTCAACGGCGCCACGGCCTGCTCGACGAAGCGGCCGTTTTCTTCCAGGATGGCGTCCACCAGATCCGGCGTGACTTCTTCGAAGCCGGGCAGTTTCAGGACGTCATCGAGTCCTGCCAGCTCCTTCAAAGCGAAGCGGAAGTCCTGCAGCGGGGTTACGTAGGGCATGGGGTCTCCATCAATTGGCCGTTTCCTGACTCTCTTTGGCCAATCTTAAACCCTTGCTTCCTTCCTTGCGGGCATACTCCCCGAACGCGGCCAAGGACGCGGACGGCGTCACTTCCTCGTATCCGGCCGCCATGCCCTGCTGCACATCGGCCAGCGCCAGCACATCGTTGCTGGCCTTGAACAGCGTGTCCAGCACCTGCGGCGGCGTGCCCTTGGGAGCAAAGATTCCCCACCAGTTGGACACGTCATAGCCGGGCACGGTCTGCGCGATGGTCGGATAGGGCAACAGGCGCGAGGGCTGGCCAGACGTGACCGCCAGGGCCACCACCTTGCCCATATCGATCACCGACTTGGCCGAAGGCGCCGTGGCGAACGAGATATCGGTGTCGCCCGCCGCCACGGACTGCGCCGCCGCGGCGCCCCCCTTGAAGGGAATGTGCATCAGCTTCACGTTGGCAAGCGTCATGAACTCGACCGCGGCCAGATGCGTGATGACCCCGTTGCCGGACGAGGCGACATTGATGGACCCCGGCTTGCTCCTGGCCCGGTCTATCAGGTCCTGCACGCTTTTCAGCCCCAGCTTTGCATTCGCGATCAGGACCATGGGGCCGGTCGTGAGCTGGGCCACGGGCACGAAATTGTCCGGCGTGTAATCCACCTTGTACAAGGCGCTGTCGCTGCCCATGACGCTGGAATTCCCCAGGTACAGCGTGTAGCCGTCGGCGGCGGCGCGCGCGGCCAGGCTGGCGCCGATCGTGGAACCGGCGCCAGGGCGGTTTTCCACGACCACCGGCTGCTTCAATTGCCTGGCCAGCGCATTCGCATAGACCCGCCCCACTTGATCCGCCCCGCCGCCGGGCGGGAACCCGATCACCAAGGTCAGGGGTTTGGAGGGATAAGGATCGGCGGCATGCGCGGCGCCGGACATCGCGGACAAGGCGATGGCGGCAAGCAAGGCGCCATGGACGGCAATAGCAGGTTTCATCAGGGTCTCCTTTGATGGAATCGGAGCCGCTTGTGGCGCGGCTCTCTGGTCATGCGCCGGCCGCGTCAGCGGCCGGTGAAATCCGGCGCGCGCTTCTCCTTCCACGCCCGCGCGCCCTCGGCCAGGTCGCGGGACTGCTCGGAACGCAGCACCGCCTGCTCGATTGCGGCCAGATCGAGCTCGCCCCGCGCGAGGCGGTTCAGGTGCGCTTTCACGCCGAACAGCGGAATCGGAGCCATTGCCGCAATCTGCGCGCTCAAGGCGTCCAGCCGGGCCGATAGCATTTCTTGCGGCACCAGCTCGGTCAGGAATCCGATGCGCAGCATTTCGTCGGCCTGGATTTTTTCCGCCGTCAGGAACAGGCGCTTGGCCTGGTCCAGGCCCAGACGCGTCACATAGCGCGACATGCCGCCCGCGTAGAAGTGCAGGCCCAGGCGCGTGGCCGGCATGAACATGTCGGACTGCGGCGTGCCGATGCGGAAATCGCAAGCCAGGCACAGGTCCGTGCCGCCGCCATAGGCCCCGCCCTGCACCGCCGCGATGGTCACTGGCCGCGCCGCCTCGATCAGGTCCATGGTCTGGCCAAAATAAAGAGAGCTGGGCGCGCTGTCGGACGCCAGGGACGAAATGTCATACCCGCTGCAAAAATACTTGCCGTCGGATTGAAAGCGCAGCACCCGCACGGCGTCGTCCGCGTTGACCCTGTCCAGATGCTCTCTGAGGACCGCCAGGTCCTGCGGCCCGAGCCGGTTGGCATGGCCGGGCCTGCGCAGCCGGATGGTCGCCACGTGGCCGTCGACGGAAAGGCTGGGCGTATCGGCGGAACCCGTCATGTGCACGTCTCCGCCTGATGCGCCACGCCCTCGGCCAGCAGCCGGTCGATCTCGGCATCTGCCATCCCGTAACGGGCGAATACCTCGCGCGTGTGCTGGCCGAACACGGGCGGAGCGCGGCGGCTCGGCGCCTGCGCGCCGCTCAGGCCCAGGGGCAGGTCCACCTGCCGCAATTCGCCCAACACCGGATGCGTCAACGAGCGGACCAGTCCGCAAGCCTGCACCTGCGCGTCGGCGAACACATCCTCCAGGGTATTGATGGGCCCTGCGGGAATGCCGCCCTCGATCATCAGCGCGGTCCATTCCATGCGCGTCTTGCGCTTGAGCCCCGCCTCCAGCTCCTGCTTCAACGCATAGCGGTGCTGCATGCGCTCGGCGTTCGTCAGGAACCGCTCGTCGGACACCAGATGGGAGAGTCCGAGAATGCCGCAAAGCCTGACCCACATCGCCTGGGTCGCGGGCGCCAGGTTGAGCGGCCCATCCGCGGTCTCGAATGTGCCGTAGGGCGCGATGACCGGATGCACGTTGCCGCAGGGTTCCGGGATCTCCCCCTTGCTGAGGTAGCGCTGGCCCTGCACGCTGAGCAACGCCATGAGGCCCGCCAGCAGCGAGGTTTCGACATGCTGCCCGCGACCAGTCGAGGCACGCTGCGCGACGGCGGACAGTATTCCTATCGTCAGCCACATGCCGGCGCTCAAGTCGCCGACGGCTACGCCCACCCGCATCGGCCCCGATTCCGGCGTGCCGGTCAGGCTCATGAAGCCCGAATAGCCCTGCGCGACCTGATCGAATCCGGCCCAGTCCCGTGCCGGCCCCTTGCTGCCAAAGCCGGAAATCGACGCCATGATCAGGCCCGGATGCTCTTGCGCCAACGCCTCGTATCCCAGGCCCATCGCCTCCATCGTTCCGACCTTGAAGTTCTCGACCACGATGTCGGAAGCCAGGGCCATCTTGCGCAGCAGCGCGATCCCTTCCGGCTTGCGGAAGTCCACGCCTATGCCTTGCTTGCTGCGATTGGCACTAAGATAATAAACACTTATGTCGTCATCGAAGGGGCCCCACTGCCGCGCCATCTCGCCGGCGGGCATGGGTTCCACCTTGACGACCTCGGCGCCCAGGTCTCCCAGAATCATTGTGCAGAAAGGCCCGGAAAGGGCCCGAGTCAGATCCAGCACTTTCAGCCCTGCCAATGGCAGACTCATGTTCGTCCTCCCGTGATGCGAAGCCCATTCTAGGCAGCGCTTCACAGGTCCCGAAAATACTGTTTTCCGATCCATTCATAAGATTTTCTTATCCAATGAATCTGCGTCAGCTCAAGTACTTCGTCCGGGTGGTTGAAATGCGCAACATGACCCGGGCCGCCGAAAGTCTGCATGTGGCGCAACCCGCGCTGAGTCAGCAGATGGCGCTGCTGGAGGAAAGCCTGGGCGTCGCACTGCTGGTGCGCGGGGTCAAAGGCGCCCAGCCCACCGCGGAAGGCCTGTTGCTGTACCGGCACGCGCAAACCATCCTGCGTCAGGTCGACAGCACTCGCAGCCTGCTGTCCAAGACCGGGGACCAGGTCACCGGCACGGTGTCGATAGGACTGGCCTCCAGCACCGCGCGCATGCTGGCGTTGCCGCTGATGCGCCGGGCCAAGGCGGAGCTGCCTTCGGTGGTGTTGGAAATCGTCGATGTGCCCAGCGCGGACCTGACCAAGCTGGTGCTGCAGGGACGCATCGATTTTTCCTTGTCGCCGGACCAGCAACCCATGCAGGGACTGCTGCGCACGCCGCTGCTGCGCGAGAGCCTGTTCCTGCTGGCTCACGCCAGCGTCGCGCTGCCGCGCCGCACGCTGGCCATCGCGGACTTCGCCGCCTTGCCCCTGGTTCTGCCCAGCCTGCCCAACACGCTGCGCGCACGCCTGGACCATGCCTTCCTGACCGCCGGCCTGACCTGCAATCTGTTTGCCGAAGCCAGCACCTCGGCCATCCTCGTCCCCGCGGTGCGCAGCGGCATGGCCGCCACGATCCTGCCCTGCTCGGCCGCGCAGCCCGAAATCGCGGAAGGGTCGATCGTGGCGCATGCCCTGGACGACACGCTGTCGCGCGAACTGGTGCTATGCGCCAGCGAGAGCCTGCCCCCCACGCCGGCGGTGAGCCAGATCATGGCCTTGTGCAAGGACGAAATAAAACGCCTGATCGACGATCAGGCGTGGCAGGGATGCGCGCTGCTGAAGCAGAGCCCGCGCTAACCCAGATGGTGCGCCAGCGACACGATGATCGGCCCCAGCACTGGCAGCAGCACGTTGGCGATGGCGTAGGTCACCGTGTAGCCCAGTAGCGGCACGGAACTGCCGCTGGAGGTCAGGATGGCGCTGATGGCCGGCGTGCTGACATGCTGGCCAGCGATGGCGCCGACCAGCAAGGGACCTTCGATCTTCAGGATCTTGTGTCCCACCCACAGCGACAGGCAGGCAGGCCCCAGCGACACCAGCAGGCCGATGAGCGGCAATACCGCGCCGTGCTCGCGGATCAGCGCGATGGCTTCCGGCCCCGCCGACAAGCCCACGCAGGCCACGAACACAGCCAGGCCCAGATCCTTCAGCAACTGCACGGCATGGTCCGGCATGTGGCCTATCGAGGGCCGCTTGGCGTTGATCCAGCCGCAGACCAGACCGCTGACCAGCGCGCCCCCGCCACTGCCCAGCGACACGGGGATGCCCCACATCCGCGCGCTCAGGCTGCCGATCAACAAGCCGGCCAGGATGCCGAACGCCAGGAACACCAGGTCGGTCACGCCGCTGCGCCGCAGCTCATTGCCCAGCGCCGCGCCGGCCTGGGAGAGTTCGGGCTCGGCGCCGACCAGCGTAACCAGGTCGCCGTATTGCACCACGGTGGCTGGCGTGATCGGCAAGGAATGGCCCGAGCGCACGATGGACTGCAGGAACACGCCGCGCGCGCGCTGGGCGTTGGGCCGCTTCGCCAGTTCGCCGACGGTATGGCCATTGACGGCTTTCTTGTTGACGATGACGGCCAGCTCGCTCAGCTGCAAGTCGTCGGCATGCGCCTCCGGCAGCTGGATTTCGGGTCCGATGACGGAACCCGCGCGCAGCGCGAAGCGCCGCAAGCCCAGCACCACCACGATGTCGCCCGTGGCCAGCATGTCGCCGGGCGTGGCGTCCACCGCCTCGCCATTGCGCAGGATGCGGCTAATGACGGTGCGTCCGCCCAGCGCGGCCTCCACTTCAGCCACGCTTTTGCCATCCGCGTCCTTGACCACATGCGAGCGTCCCACCAGCCGCGGCAAGGTGGGCATGTTCGCGTCCTCGCCCTCCCCGGCCGCCACCCCGAGCTTTTCCTCCAATGCCTTGGAAGCCTCGCGCAGATTCATGCGCAACAGCGCTGGCGCTACCTGGCTGGTGAAGAACACGATGCTGATCAGGCCAACCAGATAGGTCAGCGTGTAGGCCGTGGCGATGTTGGCTTCCATGCGCTGGACCTCGGCATCCGCCAGGCCCAGATGCTTGAGCGCCTCTGCCGCCGTGCCTACCACGGCCGATTCGGTGGCCGCGCCGGCCGCGAGGCCCGCCGCCGTCCCAGCGTCCAGGCCGAACAGCGGCACCGCGGCCAGCACGATGGTCAGCACCAGCAATGCTTCGATGATAGGCAGCGCGATGTAGCGCAAGCTGGAGCGGTTCAGGTTGGCAAAGAACTGCGGCCCGCCCGAGTACCCCATCGCGAATATGAACAGGGCGAAGGCGACTTCCTTGAGGTCGCCGCGCATCTGGCAACCCGTCTGGCCGATCAGCAGGGCGACGATGAGTGTTCCGCACACGCCGCCTAGCTGGATCGGTCCGACTTTCAGCTTGCCGATCAGGTATCCCAAGCCCACCGTCACAAACAGCACTGCGATGGGAACGCTATTGAAAAACCCGACCGTACAAGTCATGTCGTCATGTCGCCCTGGAGGTTGCTGCCCGGCCCGCCTACTTGCGCGCCACGGCCTTCTTGGCGGACTTCGCCGCCGTGTCGGCCTTCTTCACTGCCTTCTTGACCGCTTTCTTGGCTGCCGCGGTCTTGCCCGCCTTGCGCTTGGCCGCGGGCGCCTTCGTGGTCTGGCCCTTGCCGGCCGTCGGGCCCGAACGCACCAGTTCGCCGGCCTTCCACGCCTCGACGTACTCGGTGGCGGCTTCGACCATATGCTTGCCGATCTTGGCGTAGTCGCCGTCGTCCAGGTTCGCCAGCGACACGCGGATCGACCACGGCGGACCGCCGAAGCCGCCGCCGTCCATCAGCACCACGCCGGATTTCTCGGCCAGGCGGAACAGGAAGTCGACCGGCTCGTAGTTGGCCATCATGTACTTGCAGAACGCATCGCCGTACGTGATCTTGGCCCAGACCATGAAATCCAGCTCGACGTAGTACCAGGCGCGCATCGGATCTTCGGGCGGCATGGGTATGCCCAGGCCGCGCCACAAGGCATCGCGGCGCGCGCGCACGATCTTCATCGTCAGGTGCTTGTAGGAGTCCTTCAGGTCCATCAGGTGCGACAGCGCGAAGAATCCCATCTGCACCTGCTGCGGCAAGGACAGGCCCGCGGTGTGGTTCAGCGCGACGTTGCGGCTGTCGGCCACCAGCCGGTCGATGAACTTGAGCTTTTCGGGCTCCATCGTCATGGCGCCATAGCGCTTGTTCAGGCGCTGTTTCCAGGATGCAGGCAATTCGGCGATGCGGCGGTCCATGGTGTTCTTTTCATGGGTCGCGATCACGCCCAGACGCCATCCCGTGCAGCCGAAGTTCTTCGAGAACGAGTACACGCAGATGGTGTTGTGCGGCACTTCCGCCATCAGCGAGCGGAAGTTCGGCACGAAGGTGCCATAGACATCGTCCGTCACCAGCACCAGGTCCGGATTCTTGCGGATCAGGCGCACGATCTGCTTCATCTCGACCGGGCTGAACGCCACCGACGGCGGATTGCTGGGGTTGACCGTGACCGCCAGCTTGATCTTGGGATTCTCGAGCTTGGCGATTTCGGACGCCGGATAGTGCCAATCATGGGTGCCGTCGGCCCGCAGGCTGCTGGCGTTGATCGGCACGATCTTGAACTGGAAGCGCTCCAGATGCGAGATCTCGATATAGGGCGTGAAGGTCGGCAGGAACAGCGCGATGGTATCGCCCTGCTTGAGCAGGCCGTTCTGCATCAGCGAATCGAAGATGTAGCACATGGCCGCCGTGCCGCCTTCGACCGGGAACAGGTCGAACTTGCCCTTGGGCGGACGGCCGTCGCACATTTCCTTGATCAGGTAATCGTGCACGATCTGTTCAAGATGGACCAGCGCGCGCGGCGGCACGGGATAGTTGTCGCCGATGATGCTGTCCGTCAGTTCATGGACCCACGCGTCGGGGTCGAAGCCCTTGACCTTGACGCCGTACTCCAGCACGCCGACCAGGAAATCGTAGCCGTCCATGCCTTTGTGCTTGGCCAGGAACTTGCGCATCCGGTCGGCGCAGCCCTTCTTGGCCGGCATGCCCGCCAGGATGGATTCGTCGCGCACGCGGCGCGCTTCCTTCATCGCGAACTGGCCCATCAGGAAGAAGGCGTCGCGCGGTTCGGTGGCGATCCAGTTAGGGTTGCCGCGGCCCGCGTTCAGCATGGTGATCGCGGCGGTGTGCTGGTTGTCCTTGGCCAGCGTGATCAGGTAGTCCTTGAGTTCAAACGGAGAAAGCTGCTCCAGGTCGCGTTGGCGCGAACGGGTGGTTTTCAAGGCCGAAGCCAGGCTGACGGTAAGAGGCGCGGTGGAAGCCATTGTTCAGTACTCCTGGTTTGCATGGTGACAGGCGCTGAGCGTCGCCGGCCGCGCCGGCGCGCTTGCAAAACGCCCCGCAAGCGCGGGGCTGGCGGGGCGTTCTGCTAGGACATGAGCATGACGATGACAATCCCCCAGATGATGAGCAGGGTATTGCCGATGGCGTAAGGAACCGTGTAGCCCAGGGCAGGCACCTGGCTCTTCGCCGTTTCAGTTATCTGGCCGATGGCCGCGGTGGTGGTCCGGGCTCCGGCGCAGACTCCCAACGCAATGGCGGGATGGAACTTGAATACATACCGCGCAATGTATACGCCCACGATCATCGGAACGCTGGTGGCGATGATGCCCGCGATGAAGAGCTTGGCGCCCAATTGCTGGAAGCCCAGCACGAATCCCGGCCCTGACGATATACCCACGACCGCGACGAACGTCGTCAGCCCCACCGATGTCAGGAACCAGTGCACCGGTTCCGGCACACGGCCGAAGGTCGGATGCACCGAACGCAGATAGCCGAAGATCAGGCCGGAAATCAGCGCGCCGCCGGAGGTCGACAAGGTGACGGGAACGCCGCCCACGGTCAGCACCAGAGAGCCGAACAGGCCGCCCAGCAGAATGCCGAAGCCGACGAAGACCATGTCGGTCTGGCTGGTGGCGCGATCCACATAGCCCAGCCGGCCGACCACGCGCTCAACGTCGCGCTTGGCGCCCAGCACATACAGGCGGTCGCCGCGGTCAAGCTTCAAGCCCCAGTTGATCGGCATGTCGTGGCCGCCGCGCACGACTTTGCGCAGGAACACGCCGCGTCCCAGTTCGCGGCCCGCTTCGCTGTCGGCGATTTCCTTGATGGTCTTGCCGGCTATGTTCTTGTTGGTCAAGACGACTTCGACGACCTCGGCGGGCATGTTGATCAGGTCGCGGTCCTCGACTTCGGTGCCGATGATGCCGGCGGCCTGCGTAACCAACGCATCATGCCTGCCGGTCACGCCCAGCACGTCGCCTTGCTGCAGCACCGTCTTGGCATCGCTGTCGATGATCTGGTCGCCGCGCCGGATGCGCTCCACGAACACCCGGGCCTCGACGAAGCGGGACTCCAGCTCTCCCACCGTCTTGCCGGCGAATTCCTCGCGGTCCAGCTTGTAGGCGCGCGCGATGAACTTGCGGTAGCCCGACAACTCCATCGAGTCGGCGCCCCCCGACATCTTGGCTTCGTATTCCTGGCATTCTTTGACGATGTCCACGCGCATCAGCTTCGGGCCCAGGGATGCCAGGATCCAGGCGCTTCCAACCGTGCCGAAGATGTAGCAGACCGCGTACGCGACGGGAATGCTGTCAATCCATTTCTTTTTGGTTGCTGCGTCTATGCCCAAGCCGTTGATGGTGTCCGTCGCCACGCCCATGACCGCGGAAATGGTTTGGGCCCCTGACAGCAGGCCTGCGCCGGTGCCGGCATCGAAGCCGAAGCCTACGGCTGTCGCCCATGTCACCAACAGGCAGATCACGCAAATAATGACGGCAAAGATGACCTGCGGAAGGCCGTCGCTTTTCATCCCTCGGAAGAACTGCGGTCCGACGCCGTAACCCAGACCGAAGAGGAAGAGCAGGAAGAAGACCTGCTTGAGGACGGGAGCGATCGTGATATTGAGCTGTCCCACCAGCACGCCGACCAGCAGCGTGCCAGTCACGGCTCCCAGATTGAATCCGAAGAGTTTCTTGGCGCCTATCCAGTACCCGAGACCGAGGGTAAGGAATATCGCAAGTTCCGGATATTTTCGCAGAGTGTCAAAGAACCATTCCATCCCGAATCTCCTTCGTTCTGTACAGGCCAAGCACTTGCGCGAATCTAGCTGCGCGCGGAACACATTATCAGAATCTTTCGAGAAATCAAAAGATTTGGAATACTGAAATCACAAGATGTGTAGTCCTCGCGTCAAAATAATAAAAAAGCCCGCCAGCGCGAAGCTGGCGGGCCTTCGATACGGCTGCGCGTGTGGCTTACAGCGCGCCGGTCAGTTCGGGCACGACCTGGAACAGATCGCCCACCAAACCATAATCCGCCACGCCGAAGATCGGCGCTTCCGGATCCTTGTTGATGGCGACGATGACCTTCGAATCCTTCATGCCGGCCAGATGCTGGATCGCACCCGAGATACCAACCGCCACGTACAGCTGCGGCGCGACGATCTTGCCGGTCTGACCGACTTGCCAGTCGTTAGGCGCGTAGCCGGCGTCGACCGCGGCGCGCGAGGCGCCGAGCGCTGCGCCCAGCTTGTCGGCGAGCGGATCCAGGATCTTGAAGTTTTCGGCGCTGCCCAGACCACGGCCGCCGGAGACGACGACGCGCGCGCCAGCCAGTTCCGGACGATCGCTCTTGGCGACTTCACGGCCCACGAAGGTGGACAGGCCCGAATCGGCCACGGCGGCGACTTCTTCCACCACACCCGAACCGCCCTGCGCGGCCACGGCGTCAAAGCCGGTGGTGCGCACGGTGATGACCTTGACGGCATCGGCCGACTGCACCGTGGCAATGGCGTTGCCGGCGTAGATCGGGCGTTGGAAGGTGTCGGCCGATTCCACGCCGATGATGTCGGAGATCTGCGCCACGTCCAGCTTGGCAGCCACGCGGGGAGCCACGTTCTTGCCCGAGGCGGTCGCGGGGAACAGGATGTGGTTGTAGCCCGAGGCCACGGCCAGCACCTGGGCGGCGACGTTCTCGGCCAGGCCGTCGGCCAGTTGCGGCGCGTCGGCCAGCAGGACCTTGGCCACGCCGGCGGCGGCGGCGGCCTGGTCGGCCACGGCGCGCGCGTTGGCGCCGGCGACCAGCACGTGCACGTCGCCTCCGATCTTGGCGGCGGCGGCGACGGCGTTCAGGGTTGCGCCCTTGAGCTGGGCGTTATCGTGTTCGGCAATAACCAGCGTCGTCATGTTCAGACCACCTTCGCTTCGTTCTTGAGTTTGTCCACCAGGGCCGCGACATCGGCCACCTTGATGCCGGCCTTGCGGGCGGGCGGCTCGCTGACCTTCAGCGTCTTCAGGCGCGGCGCGGCGTCCACACCCAGCTCTTCAGGCGTGACGGTGTCCAGCTGCTTCTTCTTGGCCTTCATGATGTTGGGCAGCGTGACGTAGCGCGGCTCGTTCAGGCGCAGGTCGGTGGTGACGATGGCGGGCAGCTTCAACGTCAGCGTTTCCAGGCCGCCGTCGACTTCGCGCGTGACCGTGACCTTGCCATCGGCCAGCTCGACCTTGCTGGCGAACGTGGCTTGCGGCCAGTCCAGCAGCGCGGCCAGCATCTGGCCGGTCTGGTTTGCATCGTCGTCGATGGCTTGCTTGCCCAGGATCACCAGTTGCGGCTGTTCCTTGTCGACCAGCGCCTTCAACAGCTTGGCCACGGCCAGCGGCTGGAGTTCGGCATCGGTCTGGACCAGCACGCCGCGGTCGGCGCCGATGGCCATGGCCGTGCGCAGCGTTTCCTGGCATTGCGCAACGCCGCAAGAAACCGCCACGACCTCGGCGACAGCACCCTTCTCCTTCAGGCGGGTCGCTTCCTCGACGGCGATCTCGTCAAAGGGGTTCATGGACATCTTCACATTGGCGATATCCACGCCGGTTTGATCAGACTTGACGCGCACCTTGACGTTGTAGTCAACGACGCGTTTGACAGGTACCAAAACCTTCATCCCGCTGCCTCCAAATGGAAAATAATTACCCGGCATGCGCCGGGATCGCATTGCACAATTTTTTCTCGATTCTACAGCTTCGCCAGCGCTCGTATATGGGCGACCACGCTGCGGCCCAAGGCGGACAAGTTGTAACCGCCTTCCAGCGTGCTGACGATGCGCCCCTGACAGTGGCGCTCGGCCACCTCCACGAGCTGTTCTGTTATCCAGGCGTAATCCGCCTCGACCAGGCCCATCTGGCCCATGTCGTCCTCGCGATGCGCGTCGAAACCGGCCGATACCAGGATCAGTTCGGGCCGGTGCGCTTCCAGCGCCGGCAACCAGGTATCGGTGACGATGGTCCTGACCGCCGCCCCGCCGGTGTACGCGGCCACGGGCACGTTCAGCATGTTCGAAGCGGGACTCTCGGCGCCGCTATTGGGAAAGAACGGATGCTGGAAGAAGCTGCACATCAGCACCCGGTCGTTGCCGGCGAAGATGTCTTCGGTGCCGTTGCCGTGGTGCACGTCGAAATCGACGATGGCCACGCGCGAGAGGCCGTGGAAGTCCAGCGCATGCTGCGCCGCAATAGCGACGTTGTTCAGAAAGCAGAATCCCATGGCCTGGGAACGGCAGGCGTGATGCCCCGGGGGCCTCACCGCGCAGAAGGCCGTGCGGGCCTCTCCGCCCATCACCGCATCCACCGCGGCCACCCCTGCCCCGGCCGCGTACAGGGCGGCTTCGTAGGTATGGGGATTCATCAGCGTATCCGGATCGATAGGGAAATACCCTTGCTCCGGCGTATGTTCACGCAAACTGTTCAGATACTGGACAGTGTGCACCCGCAATATGTCATGGCGGGATGCCTGCGGCGCCTGGCGGTCGTCCAGGTAAGGCATCAAGCCGCTGGCAAGCAACTGGTCTGAAATGGCGTCCAGCCTCTGGGGGCTTTCGGGATGCCAACTGCCCATTTCATGCAGGCGGCATGCCGGGTGGGTAAGATACATGGTCTCCATAAGGAAGATTATGTTCATCTGTCGGCGATTACTGCAACTCGGAACGCTCTCCGCCCTGCTGGCGGGCTGCTCCACCACCGCCCCCTCTGCACCCAACACCGTCGCCGGCCAGCCGGCCGCCGAATCAACCCCGGCCCCCATCCGCATCGGCCCCAGCGCGCCGACACCTGGATCCGAACTGGCGGACGACGCCCCCGCCGCGCTGGCCGCCAATGGCACGTTGCGGCCTGAAGTCCGCACTTTCGTGGAAAACCTGGCCACCGAGCGCCAACTGCCGCTGGACCCCATGGTCGCCGCGCTGGCCGGTTCGCGCTACAACGCCACCGTCGCGCGCCTGATCGCGCCGTCGCCCCCGGGCAAGAAGATCTGGCGCAGCTGGCTGACCTACCGCTCGCGCTTCGTCGAACCCAAGCGCATCGGCTGGGGCGTGGAGTTCTACAACGAGAACCGCGACCTGCTCAACCAGGCGGCGCAGCGCTTCGGCGTTCCGGCGCCGGTGATTGCCTCGATCATCGGCGTGGAAACGCTGTACGGCCGCAATATGGGCAATTTCCGCGTGCTGGATGCGCTGACGACGCTGGCCTTCGACTACCCGGACCCCGCCAAGCCCGAACGCGCCACCATGTTCCGCGGCCAGCTTGCCGACTTCCTGACCCTGGTCATGAAAGACAAGCTGGACCTGGAAACCCGCGGCTCGTACGCCGGCGCCATCGGCATGCCCCAGTTCATGCCCACCAGCGTCATGCATTACGCGGTGGACGGCGACGACAACGGCCATATCGACCTGAGCAACAACACCCGCGACGCCATCATGTCCGTGGGCAGCTTCCTGTCGCAGCACGGCTGGCAGCGCGGCCTGCCGGTGTTCGCACCCGTGGTGCTGCCTGCCGATCCCACCGCGCTCGTCGACGGCGGACTGGAACCCAAGCAAAGCTGGGGCACGCTCACGGCGGCCGGCGCGCGCTTGCAGCCAGGCGCATCGGCCACGGGCTGGGGCAGCCAGCCACTGGGCGTGGTCGACCTGGTCGAGGAAGCCCGGGGCACGGCGCAATATCGCGTCGGCACGCCCAACTTCTTCGCGCTCACCAAGTACAACCGCAGCTACTTCTACGCGACCTCGGTAGCGGATCTGGCAAGCGAGATCGAAGCGCGCGTGGGCCGCTGAAGCCCCCAGGACCCGCGGCGCCAGGCGCCGCGGTCCTGCGCTTTACACCGTCGCAACCGGCGTCACGGGCGAACCCACGGCGCCAGGCAGGTTCAGCGGCGGCGCCGTCAGCAGGAAGCGGCTGCGGCCGTTGGCCGTCAGCCAGCGCGCCAGCGCCCCCAGGTACCACATCTCGCCTATCGGCAGGCCCAGCTTGAAAATGCAGTGATGGTGCAGAGGCAGCGCCGCGCAGCAGGCATTGGGCTTCTGCGTGGGATAGATTTCCAAGGCGTGGTTGTCCGAGGCCATGGCCGCCACCTTCGAGTCGGTGATCCACTGCAGCAGCTTCTCGTCGCTGCCGTCCAGGCCGGCGCAGATCTCGTGCAGCGTATGGGGATCCGGCTCGCGGTTCTTTTCCAGCAGGGCGTCGCCGAATTCCGTATGGAACAGCACGATATCGCCCTGCTCGATCTCGATCCGGTCCGCGTCCAGGATGCGCATCAGCTCGTCATAGCCGACCGACTTCTGCTCCCGTCCGTAGTGGCGCGCCAGATCGACCATCACGCCGCGCGTCTGCAGGCACGATTCGGCCAGCTGGGTGATGTCCAGCTTCTTGGCGTTGGAGGCCGGCCCCTGGCCCAGATCGGTCTTGGCATAGCCATTGTCCACGTCGTAGTCCACCGGACCCACCACGTGCTCGTTGGGCCGGTAGCCGTTGTAGTAGACGCGCTCGGGCAGGCCGTCGCCATTGGCGTCGAACAGCGCGCCCACGTGGGCCAGCGAATCCCATTGCGTCGAATACTGCAAGCTCATTTCGACGATGTCGTCGCTGAGCACGTCGACGCAGCCGGGACGCAGGCGTCCCAGCGGGAAATTCAGGTACTGGTCGCCGTCCCTCTCGGTAGGCCGCAGCTTGGGCGGGTGGCGCCGCACGTTCACGCCGTTGCCGCCCGGGTAATCCAGCGGCAGCGACAGGCAGAAGCTCAGGCCTTCGCGCACTTCCCGCATGCCGCTCAGCACGTTCGCGGGGGTGATGTAATTCAGGCAACCTCGCTGGTCGTCAGGCCCGAAATCTCCCCAGTTCGATCCCTCAGGACGGTTCTTCCATCTCATGCGTTGCAACTCCTGGTCGATTGAATGCTGTTTGACATAAATTTATCACGTATAGGATACTAACATCATGGATGTGAAAACTGCTGGCCGAGTGCTGGATGTGCTGAACCTTTTTGCGGAGGAGCAGAAGCCCCTGCTGTACAGCGAGATCGCTGCCCAGATGGGGATTCCGCTGTCGAGCTGCCATGGGCTGCTGAAGACCATGGTGGCGCGCGGCTATCTCTACGAAATCGGCAAGAAGCACGGCTATTACCCGACCCAGAAACTGATACACGTGGCCACCCTGATCTGCCATAGCGACCCGCTGAACGCGGTGATCGAGCCGGTGCTGGCCCGGGTGCGGGACCTGACGGGCGAGACGGCCTTGCTGGCCAAGCTGGCCGACGACAAGGTCGTGTACCTGATCGTCGCCGAGTCCAAGCAGACCATCCGCTTCTCGCATCAGCCGGGCGGCTTCAAGGCGGTGCACGCCACCAGCTCCGGCAAGGCGCTGCTATCGGTGCTGTCGCAGGAAGAACGGCAGAAGTGGTTCAAGGCCTACAGCGGCTTTGCCGCCTACACGGACAGCACGCTCACCAGCCGGGAAGCCTTCGACCGCGACCTGGAGGCGGGCATGGCGCGCGGCTGGCAGCGCTCGGTGGGCGAGAACGTCGAGGACGTGATGTCCATTTCGCTCGGATTCCGCGCATACGAACAACCCTTTGCCATCGTGGTGGCCGGCCCGCTGAGCCGGATGCTGAAGAACGAAGCCACCACGGGGAAACAGCTGGCCGAGGTCAAGGCGATGCTGCAAGCAGCGCTGCCCTCGGCCAATCTCACCTTTGTAGGAGTAGACAGTAGATGAACAAACGCACCTTCCTCGCCGCGGCCTGCTCGGCGATCGCCACGGCGGCCGTGCCGGCAGCAACCGCCTACGCGCAGGCGGACTATCCGGACAAGCCCATCCGCGTGATCATGCCTTGGGCGGCAGGAGGACCGACGGACGTGGTCGGCCGCCTGATCGCGGTCCAGATGGGCGAGATCCTGGGTCAGCCGCTGGTGATCGAAACCCGCGCAGGAGCCAGCGGCACCATCGGCACGGCCCAGGTCGCCAAGGCGCCGGCGGATGGCTACACCTTGCTGATGAACCCGTCCGTGCAGGGCATCTATCCGGCCCAATTCAAGAATCTGAGCTTTGACCCGATCAAGGACTTCAAGATGGTGGGCGTGCTGGGCACGGTGCCGATGGTGGCCGTCGTCCCGCCCAACTCGAAGTTCAAGACCTTCGGCGAACTGATCAAGCAGGGCCAGGCCCAGCCCGGTTCGCTGACCTTCGCATCTCCCGGCGTGGCCACCTTGCCGCACCTGGCGGGCGAACTGATCAATACCTCCACCAAGGCCAAGATCACCCACGTCGGCTACCGCGGCAGCAGCCCGGCCCTGACCGACGTCGCGGGCGGCCACGTGGACCTGATGTACGCGCCGCTGGCGCCGGCTCTCCCGCTGATCCAGAGCGGCAAGATCCGCCCGATCGCCGTGACGACCAAGACCCGCCTGGCCGAACTGCCCGACGTGCCGACCATCGCGGAAAGCGTCCTGCCCGGCTTTGACATCGTCACCTGGTACGGCATGTGGGCGCCCAAAGACACGCCGCAGCCCATCATCGCCAAGCTGAACAAGGTCATGATCGAAGCCTCGCAATCGCCCAAGGTGGTTGAAGCGCTGAAGTCGCAAGGCACGCTGCCCAGCACCATGAGCTACCAGGAAGCCGAAGCCTTCAACCTGGCGGAGAGCGAGCGTTGGATCAAGGTGATGCAGGACGCCGGCATCCAGCCCGAATAAGCGCGCAAGAAACACGGGCGCACGCCGCGCCCGACCAATGAAAAACCGCCATGCCCGGCAAACCCGGCATGGCGGTTTTGTTCTGCCCGACGGCGGTCAGGCGTTCAGTTGAAGACGCCCGTGGACAGGTAGCGGTCGCCGCGGTCGCACACGATGAACACGATGGTGGCGTCGTTGACGCGTTCCGCCACGCGCAGGGCGGCAACCAGCGCGCCCGCCGATGAAATTCCGCCGAAGATGCCCTCTTCCGCCGCCAGCCGGCGCGCCATCTGTTCGGCCTCGGCCTGCTCGATGGATTCATAGGCGTCCACCCGGCTGCGATCGAAGATCTTGGGGAGATAGGCTTCGGGCCACTTGCGGATGCCCGGGATCGACGATCCTTCGGCGGGCTGCGCGCCCACCACCTGCACCGCGGGGTTGCGCGACTTCAGGTAGGTCGACACGCCCATGATGGTACCGGTGGTGCCCATGGCGCTCACGAAGTGGGTAACGCGCCCTTCGGTCTGGTTCCAGATTTCCGGCCCGGTGGTTTCGATGTGGGCGCGGGGGTTGTCGGGGTTGGCGAACTGGTCCAGCACCAGACCGCGGCCGTCCGCCTGCATGGCCGACGCCAGGTCGCGGGCGTATTCCATGCCGCCCTTGTCCGCGGGCGTCAGGATCAGCTCGGCGCCGTAGGCCGTCATGGCCGCGCGGCGTTCCACCGACAGGTTGTCCGGCATGATCAGGATCATGCGGTAGCCGCGCATGGCGGCAGCCATGGCCAGCGCGATGCCGGTATTGCCGCTGGTCGCCTCGATGAGGGTGTCGCCCGGCTTGATGTCGCCGCGCTCTTCCGCGCGGGCGATCATCGACAGGGCCGGACGGTCCTTCACGGAGCCGGCGGGGTTGTTGCCCTCCAGCTTGGCCAGGATGACATTGCCCCGGGCGGCGCCCGCGGCCCCGGGAATGCGCTGCAGGCGCACCAGCGGCGTATTGCCGACGGTTTGCTCGATAGTGGGATAGGTAGTAGTCATGCGGACGATGATAACCCCGCCTGGCGGCGCGCGCCGCCAAAAGCCGCGCTCCCGCCAGGGCTACCCGCGCGGCGCGCGACGCGCTCAGGGCCGGGCGCGGGCCGCGGGCTGGGACGCCGCCGGTTTCGCTTCGGATTTGGCTTCGGCCTTGCCCGCAGCCGGCTTGCCCTGCGCCGGCTTGGCCGCCGTATCGCCCTGCCCGGCCTGGGGCCCCGTCCCTGCCACCTGCAGGCCGGCCTCTTGCAGGGCCTGCGCCTTCTTCGGACCGATGCCGCGCACGCGTTCAGCCAGGTCGTTCAAGGATTCGAACTTGCCGCCCCGTTCGCGCTCCTTGATGATGATTTCCGCCATGCGCGGGCCGATGCCCCGGACGCCTTCGAGCTGCTGGGCATTGGCCTGGTTGAGGTCCACCGCGTGCGCCTGCGGCGCGGCCAGGCCCAGGCCCGCCGTTACCAGCAGCGCGCCCAAGGCCTGCCGCAAAGGGCGCGGCCGGGCGCCGGAAGCAAGGGTGGCGCGCACCCTGCGCCATCTGGCAAAAGGGGCCGGGTGGGCAGCGGCGGATTGAAGGAATGGATTCATGGAGGGTCTCCCAGGTGTCTGGCGCAACGGCTGTCACGCCACGCTCAGATCATGCGGGCGGCGCGCCCCGCCACGGCGGCACAGTGAATGGAAACATCCGCCCCGGCAAACCGCCAGGCGAAAAAAAGCCACCGCGAACGGTGGCTTTTCTTGCAGACCCGGCGCAGTGGCGCAGACTTACTTGCGGGCGCGCCAGTAACGCACGTACTCGGTGACGCCGGTCCGCACATCGCGCATCGGCGCCTGGAACCCCGCTGCGCGCAGGCGCGTGACATCGGCCTGCGTGTAGCTCTGATAGCGCCCTTTCAGGTCGTCCGGGAACGGGATGTAGCGGATCAGATCCAGTTCCACCAGTTGCGCCAGCGTCAGCTCGGCTTCGCCGCGCTCCGCGCGCAGCGCATTGACCACGCCGGCCGCCACATCGTTGAAGGGCTGCGCGCGGCCCGTGCCGCAGTTGAAAATGCCCGACTGCTCGGGGTGGTCCAGGAAATGCAGGTTGACCGCGACCACGTCTTCGACGGAAATGAAGTCGCGGCTCTGGCCGCCATCCACGTAGCCGTCCCAGCCCGCGAACAGGCGCACGTGCCCATGCTCCAGGAACTGGTTCATGTTGTGGAACGCCACCGAAGCCATGCGGCCCTTGTGCTGTTCGTGCGGACCGTAGACGTTGAAGTAGCGCAGGCCCACCACCTGTGCGGTCAGGCTGTCCATGCGCTGGCGCAGGACCTGATCGAACAGCAGCTTGGAATAGCCATAGACGTTCAGCGGGCCTTCGTTGGCGGGGTCTTCCACGTAGATCGAGGAACCGCCGTAGACCGCCGCCGACGAGGCGTACAGGAACGGAATGCGGCGCTCCTGGCAGAACTCGAACAGCTCCAGCGTGACGCGGTAGTTGTTGTCGAGCATGTAGCGGCCGTTGCGCTCGGTCGTGTCCGAGCACGCGCCCTGGTGCAGCACGGCACGCACTTCCCGCAGGCTGCCGTCGAGGACGCGGCGGCGGAAGTCGTCCTTGTCCATGTAGTCCGCGATCTGGCAATCGACCAGGTTGACGAACTTGTCGCCTTCGGTCAGGTCATCGACCGCGATGATGTCCTTGATGCCGCGGCGGTTGAGCCCGCGCACCAGGTTGCTGCCTATGAAGCCCGCGGCTCCGGTAACGACGATCATGAGAGTTCTCCTGCCAATTCCGCGGCGGTGACGATGGACGTGCCAAGCTTGCCCACGGCGATGCCGCCGGCCTTGTTGGCCCAGCCCATCGCGTCGACCCACGGCAGATCGATGGCGCGCGACACGGCCAGCGTCGCCAGCACGGTGTCGCCTGCGCCGGACACGTCGAACACTTCGTGCGCCTGCGCGTCGATGTGGTCGCGTCCCGCGTCGGTAAACAAAGTCATGCCCTGCTCGGAACGGGTCACGAGCAAGGCTTCCAGATCCAGGTCGGCGCGCAGGCGCTGCGCGCGATCGGTGAGTTCGGCCTCGGAACTCCAGCGGCCCACGGCCTCCTGCATTTCCGAGCGGTTGGGGGTGACGAGCGTCGCCCCGCGGTAACGGGTGTAATCGTGGCCCTTCGGGTCCACCAGCACCGGCACGCCGGCGTTGCGGGCCAGCGCGATCAGCGATTCGACCCGCGCCAGCACGCCCTTGGCATAGTCGGACAGCACGACGATGTCGTGGTTGGCCAGATGGCGCGCGAAAGCGGCATCGACGTTGTCCAGCGCGGCCTGTGCCGGATGCTGTTCGAAGTCCACGCGCAGCAACTGCTGCTGGCGGCCCAGCACGCGCATCTTCAAGGTCGTGTGCAAGGACGGATCGGCGACCAGCTCGGCCTGTATGCCGGCTTCGGCGGACAAGCGCCGGACGCTGTCGCCCGCCTCGTCTTCGCCCAGCACGCCGACCAAGGTCACATGGCCGCCCAGGGCCGCCACGTTGCGCGCGACGTTGGCCGCGCCGCCCAGGCGGTCTTCGCGGCGCGCCACGCGTACCACGGGCACCGGCGCTTCGGGCGAAATGCGTTCGACTTCGCCGAACCAGTACCGGTCCAGCATCACATCGCCCACCACGAGGACGCGGCTATGCGAAATGGCTTCGGCGGGAAATGCATTCATTCAAGTTCTTCCAAGCGGCGCGGCGCGTAGGTTTCCCAGGCGTTGCAGCCGGGACATTGCCAGTAAAAGCGACGCGCCTGAAAACCGCAACTGCGGCATGCGTAGCGGTCCAGCCGCTGCGTATGCTTGTGGATCAGGCTGCGCAACAACGTCAGGTCGGCGCCCGGCACTGGCGCCTGCTCGGCGCCGCTTTCCGGATTGGCCAGCTCGGCCTCCAGCAGACGGTCCAGCCCCAGCAGCGACGGATGGCTGCGCAAGGCATTGCGGGCAAATGCCCATGACGGCGCGGAGCCCTGCTGGGCGCGCAGTTCGCGGAACAGCACGTTGAACAGGTCCAGCGACGCGTGGCGCGCATACTGCTTCTGCAGCACGTCGAGCCCGGCCGCTTCCTGATTGGCGGCGCGGTAGTTCGCCAGGACCTGCTCGGCCACCAGGCCGGCGTACTCGGGAGCGTCGGTCATGATCGACTCCAGGTACAGGCGTTCGCGCTTCGGGTCCTGTTCGATCAGGGCCAGGCGGGCGCGCAGCATGGCGGTGCGCACCATGGCGCCTTTGCTCGACGCCGGATCGATGGTCGACAAGGCATGGTCGGCGGCATCCAGCGCCTTGTGGGCCGCGTCGATGTCGGCGGGCTTGGACGACAGCGCGGTTTGCGCCTGTTCGCAGTAATAGTGCACGAGCTGCGGCACCGGCTCGTCGACCAGGCCCTGCAGCGTCTTCACGGCTTCGATGGCGCGCGGCCAATCGTGCTCGGATTCGTAGATGCGGATCAGCGAACGCAGCGCGGGCAAGGCGTAGCGGGTGTCCTTGAGCTGCTCGAAGCCGTTTTCGGCGCGGTCCAGCATGCCGGCCTTGAGGAAATCCTGCGCCAGCTCGTGCTGCGCATGCTCGCGTTCGGCGGCGGGCAGGTCGGAACGGTTCAGGAGGCTCTGGTGCACGCGGATGGCGCGCTCCATTTCGCCCCGGCGGCGGAACAGGCTGCCCAGCGCAAAGTGCAGCTCGGTGGTTTCCGGGTCCAGCTTGGCCACCTCGACGAAGGCGTCGATGGCGCGGTCCGGCTCTTCATTGAGCAGGAAGTTCAGCCCGCGGAAATAGGAGTCGGGCAGGCTGCGGGTTTCCCGCAGCATTTGCCGGATATCGAAGCGCGCGGCCAGCCAGCCCAGCGCGAACAATACCGGCACGAAAATCAACCACCAAGGTTCAAAATCCACTATGCGGGCTCTTGCGGTAATTCAGTGCGGAAAGGGATTCAGTGCTGACGCAACGGCATCACAGCGGCGACATCGGGGCCACGGCCTCCGGCGGCACGGCGGGCGTGGTGCCGGCGACGGCGGCCTGGACACGGTCCAGCTCGCGGCGCAGGCGCATGGCTTCGCGGCGGCGGCGCATGGCGGCGGGCACGGTCAGCAACAAGCCAAACAAGGCGCCCAAGACGAACACGACCAGCATCACAACGATGAGGGGCACGTCCTGCACCACGTAATCGGCGTAGAACTTCACGGCGACCGGATCCGTGTTTTTCAACGCGAACATCAATACTGCAACAAACACGAGCAATCGCAGGGCCCAGACTAGGTAGCGCATGGCGCATGCTCCAAAGAATTCAAGACTATCAATTGTAAGCGACGGATCCCGCCTGGCGCCAAAAAACAAAGCCCCTTGATTGCTCAAGGGGCTAGGTTCTCGGTCCGATCCGCCCGAAGGCGGCCTTACTGCCGTGCCGTCAATGCATGGCGTGCAGACTCACCATCGACGGCATCGGTTCACTCGATCCAGAAGATTGAGCGTCCTCGTCATTGCCGCCGGCCAAGTCCACCCGCTCGCGCAATTCCTTGCCCGCCTTGAAGTGCGGCACCTGTTTTCCAGGCACCAGCACCTGTTCGCCGGATTTCGGATTGCGACCGATGCGGGGAGACCGCTGCGACAGCGAGAAGCTGCCAAAACCGCGGATCTCGATGCGCTGACCCGAGGCCAGGGCCTGGGTCATTGCGTCGAGCACGGTCTTGACCGCGTAATCGGTGTCGCGGGCGGCCAGCTGAGGATAGCGGGCCGCCAAGGCGGCGATCAGCTCCGACTTGGTCACGAATTAACCGTCGTTGCGCTGTTGGTCCAGCTTGGCCTTCAGCAGCGCGCCGAGGTTGGTGGTGCCGGACGAAGCGCTGGCGTCGGACATGCGCTGGATCGTTTCGGCGGTTTCGGCGTTGTCGCGGGCCTTGATCGACAGCTGGATCGAACGCGTCTTGCGGTCGATGTTGACGATCATGGCTTCGATGTTCTCGCCGGCGGTCAGAACGGTGGTGGCGTCTTCAACGCGGCCCGAGGAGATCTCGGAAGCGCGCAGGTAGCCTTCAACGTCCACGGACAGCGTGACAACAGCGCCCTTGGCTTCGACCGACTTGATGGTGCCCGGAACAACGGCGCCCTTGTCGAACGTGGCAACGAAGTTGTTGAAGGGGTCGCCTTCCAGCTGCTTGATGCCCAGCGAGATGCGTTCCTTGTCGGTATCGATGCCCAGAACCACGGCTTCGATCTCGTCGCCCTTCTTGAAGTTGCGCACGGCTTCTTCGCCGGTTTCCGTCCACGACAGGTCGGACAGGTGAACCAGGCCATCGATGCCGCCGGGCAGGCCGACGAACACGCCGAAGTCGGTGATCGACTTGATGGCGCCGCGGACCTTGTCACCACGCTTGAAGTTGGTGGCGAACTCTTCCCACGGGTTCTGGCGGCACTGCTTCATGCCCAGCGAGATGCGACGACGGTCTTCGTCGATTTCCAGGACCATGACTTCGACTTCTTCGCCCAGGGTCACGACCTTGCGCGGATCGACGTTCTTGTTGGTCCAGTCCATTTCGGAGACGTGCACCAGGCCTTCGATGCCGGCTTCGACTTCAACGAACGCGCCGTAGTCGGTCAGGTTGGTGACCTTGCCGAACAGGCGGGTGCCTTGCGGGTAGCGGCGAGCCAGGCCCACCCACGGATCTTCGCCCAGCTGCTTGACGCCCAGGGAGACGCGGCTCTTTTCCTGGTCGAACTTGAGCACCTTGGCTTCGACTTCCTGACCCACTTGCAGGACTTCGGAGGGGTGACGCACACGGCGCCAGGCCATGTCGGTGATGTGCAGCAGGCCGTCGATGCCGCCCAGGTCCACGAACGCGCCGTAGTCGGTGATGTTCTTGACCACGCCCTTGACCACAGCACCTTCGTGCAGGGTTTCGAGCAGCTTCTGGCGCTCTTCGCCCATGCTGGCTTCCAGCACCTGGCGACGCGACAGAACGACGTTGTTGCGCTTGCGGTCGAGCTTGATGACCTTGAATTCGAGGGTCTTGCCTTCGTACGGGGTGGTGTCCTTGACCGGACGCAGGTCCACCAGCGAACCCGGCAGGAACGCGCGGATGCCGTTGGTCATGACGGTCAGGCCGCCCTTCACCTTGCCGGTGATGGTGCCGGTAACCAGTTCGCCGTTTTCCAGGGCCTTTTCCAGTTGCAGCCAGGCCGACAGGCGCTTGGCGCGGTCACGCGACAGGATGGTGTCGCCGTAGCCGTTTTCCAGGGAATCGATGGCCACCGAGACGAAATCGCCAGGTTGCACTTCGAGCTCGCCCTGGTCGTTCAGGAACTCTTCCAGGGGGATCAGCGCTTCGGACTTCAGGCCGGCGTTGACGACGACGAAGTTGTGGTCGACGCGCACGACTTCGGCGCTGATGACCTCGCCGGACTTCATGTCCTGGCTCTTGAGGCTTTGTGCGAAAAGGTCGGCGAAGCTTTCGCCGCCGGTGGCGGTAGTGGAAACGGAAGACATGGGGTTGAAATCCATTGGGCCGAAATGGCCGTTAAAAACACACCGCAGCGGATTGCCCGCCACAGTGGAGTCAAAATGCCTGCTTGCCGGTTTACCCTTGCGGGGTGTCCCGTGGGGGCTGCGCCTGGCTTGAACAGGGCCGATAAAAAAAACAGAAAACTGCGGAGGATTCCAGAGAAAAGTCCGGGACCGGTAATTCAATCCGCGGCGGCGTTCTTCCAGAAATCCAGTATTGCCTGCACCGTTTCTGCAATCGTCAAATCAGACGAATCCAGCACGTGTGCATCCGCTGCGGGAGCCAAGGGAGCGGTAGTCCGCCCCATATCGCGGGCGTCCCGCTCGCGCATATCCCGTAGGAGGTCATCAAGATTAGCAGAAATTCCCTTTTCGATCAACTGCTTACAGCGCCTCTGCGCCCGCGCGACCACATCGGCTACCAGGAACACCTTCAGGGGCGCATCGGGAAACACCACCGTACCCATGTCGCGCCCGTCCGCAACCAGGCCCGGAGCCAGCCGGAAGGCGCGCTGGCGCTCGAGCAGCGCCTGGCGCACGCCCGGGAAGGCGGCCACGCGCGAGGCGAAGTTGCCGACTTCCTCGCGACGGATATCGTGGCCGACATCCACGCCCTCGAGGTAGACATGAGGCCCTTCGAAACGCACATCCAGGGTTTCGGCCACGCGCGCCACGGCGGGCTCGTCCTCGGGGGACAAGCCGCGGTTGAGCGCCGCCAGCGCGGTCAGGCGATAGAGCGCGCCGCTGTCGAGCACGGCCCAGCCCAGGGCCTTGGCGACGCGGTGGGCCACCGTGCCCTTGCCGGACGCGGTGGGGCCGTCGATGGTGATGACGGGGACAGTGGAGGAAGTTGCAGGGGAAATCGAAGTCATGGGCGATTCTTCGCTAGGCCGCTACCAGGCCCGCGTAAACATCAAAGTAACCCGGGAAGGTCTTGCTGACGCAGCCCGGGTCGAGAATACGGACGGCCGCCGGCCCGAAAGCCGCCAGCGAAAAGCACATTGCCATGCGGTGGTCGTCCCAGGTGCCGATGTGCGCATCGCGCCAGGCATCCTGCGCCGGCGGCGTCACGCGCAGCCAATCCGGCCCCGATTCCACCTGCGCGCCCAGCTTTTCCAGTTCGGTCTGCATGGCGTGGATGCGGTCGGTTTCCTTGACGCGCCAGCTGCCGATGTTGCGCAGGCGACACGGGCCGTCGGCGTACAGCGCCAGGGCGGCCGCGGTCATGGCGGCGTCCGGGATCAGGTTGAAATCGGTGTCGAAGGCCTTCAGGCGTTCGCCCTGGGCGACGCGCGCGCCCGTCACCTCGATCCAGTCGGGACCGTAGGTCACGGTGGCGCCCATGTCGGCCAGCGTGCCTGCAAAGGCGACGTCGCCCTGGATGCTGTCCGCGCCCACGCCGGTCACGCGCAGCGGCCCGCCGCCGATCGCGCCCAGCGCCAGGAAATAGGAAGCCGTCGAGGCGTCGCCTTCGACCGCGATCTGCCCGGGGCTGCGATAGGCCGCCCCGCCGTCGATGACGAAACGGCTCCAGCCGTCGCGCCGCACCTGCACGCCGAAGCGCGCCATCAGGTTCAACGTGATCTCGATGTACGGCTTGGAGATGAGCTCGCCCAGCACTTCGATCGTGACCGGCTTGCCGCTGCGGCCGGCCTGCAGCGGCGCGGCCATCAGCAAGGCAGTCAGGAACTGGCTGGACACCGAACCCTGCACGCGCGTGACCGCGTCCGCCGCGATGTCGCCGCGGCCGATATGCAGGGGCGGATAGCCAGGCTGGCCCAGGTAATCGATGCTGGCGCCCAAGCCCTTGAGCGCGTCGACCAGGTCGCCAATGGGGCGCTCGTGCATGCGCGGCACGCCCGACAGGCGGTAATCGCCGCCCATGAGCGCCAGCGCCGCGGTCAGCGGCCGGATCGCGGTGCCGGCGTTGCCCATGAACAGGTCGGCGCTTTCCACCGGAAAGCGGCGCACGCCCTGCACCGTGACACTGCCCGCCTCCAGTTCCGACACCTGCACGCCCAGCTGGCGCAAGGCGCCGAGCATGACGCGGGTGTCGTCGGAATCCAGCAAACCGGTGATGACGGTGCTGCCCTCGGCGATGGCGGACAGCAGCAGCACGCGGTTGGAAATGCTCTTGGAACCCGGCAGGGCCATCACGCCCCGCGCTTGCCGCACGCGCGGCAGATCGAGATAAGGCAAAGCGCCCATATCAGCTACTCCTTGCGCCAGTTGCGGCGGGCGCGGGCCGCCGTGTCCAGCAGCGTCAGCAAAGCCGCGCCATCGCCATCAGCAATGGCGCGTTCGGCACGATCCAGCACCGTGCGCACGTCGGCCAGTTCGGCCAGCATGGCGTCGCGGTTGGACAGAAAAATGTCGCGCCACATCTCGGGCGAACCCGCGGCGATGCGCGTGAAGTCGCGAAAGCCGCTGCCCGCCAGCGCCAGGCGCGTGGAAGCATCGGTGGCCTCGGCCACTTGCTCCATGTACACCGCCGATAGCAGATGCGGCAAATGGCTGACCGAAGCCAACACGCGGTCATGGGCGTCGGCGTCCATGTCGATCACGTCCGCCCCGCAAGCCTGCCATGCCCGGCGCACCAGCTCCAGCGAGGCCGCGCCATTCTCGGCCAGCGGCGTCAGGATGACGGTGCGCTTGCGGTACAGGTCGGCATCGGCCGCCTCCGGTCCGGTGCGCTCTGCGCCGGCGATGGGATGGCCAGGCACGAACTGCGCGATCCGGTCGCCCAGGGCGGCGCGTGCGGCCTCGACCACTTCGGCCTTGGTACTGCCCCCATCCGTCAGCACGGTATCGGAGCGCAGATGCGCGCGCATGCGCGACAGCACGTCGCCCAGCCCGCCCACTGGCGTCGCCAGCAGGATCAGATCGGCGCGCGCCGCGGCATCCTCTGCGGAAGCGGCTTCGTCGATCAGCCCTAGTTCAACGGCGCGGGCCAGCGATTGCGCGTTGCGCCCTACCCCAAGCACCCGGCCCACCTGCCCCGCCCGGCGCAAGGCCGCGGCGAAGGATCCGCCGATCAGGCCCACGCCTACTACGGCCAATACAGGAATCAGGGGGCCAGCGGCCCCCTGATCGGATTTCGGTGACGCGTCGTTCATGCGGACAGGATGGCGCTCAAGGCTTCGATGAACCGCTCGTTTTCCTGCGGCAGTCCGATGGACACCCGCTGCCACTCCGGCAAGCCGTCGCCGGCAACCGGGCGCACGATCACGCCGCGCTTGAGCAGCTCCAGGTTGATGCGCGGGGCGTCGCCCACATGCACCAGCACGAAGTTGCCGTAGCTGGGCACGTAGCGCAGCTTCAGGCGCTCGAACGCGGCGCACAGCTGCGCCTTGCCCGCCTTGTTGGAGGCATAGGCCTCTTCCAGGTAGGCCGCGTCGCGCAACGCGGCGATGGCCGCGGCCTGCGCCAGCGTATTGACGTTGAACGGCTGGCGCACGCGATTCAGCAGATCCGTCAGGGCCGGTTGCGCCACCGCGAAGCCCACGCGCAGCCCCGCCAGGCCGTAGGCCTTGGAGAAGGTGCGCGACACGATCAGGTTGGGATAGCGGCGCACCAGCGCGGTGCTGTCGAAGCGGAACTCGGGATCGAGATACTCGTTGTAGGCCTCGTCCAGGACCACCGTCACGCGATCGCCGTGGGCGGCGTGGACGCGCTCCAGGAAGGCCGCGACCTGGTCGCCCGGCACGAAGGTGCCGGTGGGGTTGTTCGGGTTGGCGATGAACAGCAGCCGCGTATCGTCGGCGATGGCATCGAACATCGCATCCAGGTCATGCCCGTAGTCCTTGGCCGGCACCACGATGTGGCGGGCGCCGCGCGCCTGGGTGGCCAGGCGGTAGACCGCGAACGAGTGCTGCGCATAGACCGCCGAAACGCCCGGCTCCAGCAGCGCCAGCGCCGCGATTTCCAGGATGTCGTTGGAGCCGTTGCCCAGCGTGACCCAGCTCATCGGCACGCCGTAGCGTTCAGCCAGCGCCGACTTCAGGTCGAAGCCGTTGGGATCGGGATAGCGCGCCAACGACTCGGCCGCGGCCAGCATCGCCTCGCGCGCCGACTTGGGCATGCCCAGCGGGTTTTCATTGGACGCCAGTTTGACGATCCCGGCCGGGTCCAGCCCGAATTCGCGGGCCAGTTCTTCGATGGGCTTGCCGGCCTGGTAAGGCGCGATGGCGCTGACGTGCGCCGGAGCAACGAGGGGCTTGGATGCGGTGGTCATGTCGGAAGGGCTCACGGCGCCGGGTAGGAACCCAGCACTTTCAGGTAGGCAACCTGCGCCTGCAAGGCGGCCAGGGCGCGTTCGACGTTCGGGTCATTGCGGTGACCCAGGACGTCCACATAGAAATAGTATTCCCACTGGCCGGTGCGGGCCGGCCGCGACTCGAAGCGCGTCATGGACACGCCATTGGCCGCCAGCGGCGCCAGCATTTCGTAGACGGCGCCAGCGCGGTTCGGCACGGCCAGGATCAGGCTGGTCTTGTCCTTGCCGCTGACCAGCGGCTCGATGTTGCCGATCGCCAGGAAGCGCGTGCGGTTATGCGGGTCGTCCTGGATGCCCGCGGCCACGATCTGCAGGTTCCAGGCGGGCGCCGCCACTTCACCGGCGATCGCCGCGATGCTCGGGTCGCCCGCGGCAGCGCGCGCGGCTTCGGAATTGCTGGACGCGGCCACGCGGGCCACATCGGGATAGTTGCGCGTGAGCCAGCCCTGGCACTGGGCCAGCGCCTGCGGATGCGCGGAAATCGTCTTGATGCCGTCCATGCTGCCGGACTGCGACATCAGGCAATGGCGAATGACCAGCGAACGCTCGCCCAGGATCTTCAGCGGCGTGTTCAGCAGCAAGTCCAGGCTGCGGTTGACCGCGCCTTCGGTGGAGTTTTCGACCGGAACCATGCCGACGTCGGCCTGCCCCGCCTCGACGGCGCGGAAGACTTCGTCAAACGAAGCGCAAGGCAGCTTCTGCACGGCGTGGCCGAAATGCTCCTGCGCCGCCTGTTCCGAGAACGAGCCCTGCGGTCCCAGGAAGGCGACCGTCATGCCGCGCTCCAGGCCGCGGCAGGCCGAGATGATTTCGGTCCAGACCGCGGCCACGCCAGCGTTCGGGAACGGGCCGGGATTGGTCTGCTGCAGCCGGCGGATGACCTCGGCTTCGCGCTCGGGGCGCAGCACGGGGCCATCGGCATTCGCGGCGTGCTTGGCCTCGCCCACTTCCAGCGCTGCGCTTGCGCGCTGCGTCAGGAGGTCGAGGATCTGGGCGTCCAACGCGTCGATGCGCTGACGCAAGGGGAGCAGCTTGCGCTGCAGATCGTCATCCATAGCGACGCTCGAATTCCTTGAGGTACTCGACCAGCGCCGTGACCCCAGCCAGGGGCACCGCGTTGTAGATCGAGGCGCGCATGCCGCCCACGCTCTTGTGGCCCTTGAGCTGCGTCAGGCCGGCCGCGTCCGCGCCTTGCAGGAAGGCGTCGTTGAGCGATTCGTCGCGCAGCACGAACGGCACGTTCATGCGCGAGCGCACCGGTGCGTGGATGGGATTGCGGTAGAAGCTGGTGCTGTCCAGATAGCCGTACAGCAGATCGGCCTTGGCCTTGTTCGCGGCTTCCATGCCGGCCACGCCGCCATTGGCCTTGACCCACTTGAAGACCAGGCCGGCGACGTAGATGGCGAAGGTGGGCGGCGTGTTGTAGCGCGAATGCTCCGCGGCCACGTTGGCGTAATCGAACGCGGACGGGCAGATCGGCAAGGCGTGGCCGATCAGGTCGCGGCGCGCGATGACCATGGTCACGCCCGCCGGGCCGGCATTCTTTTGCGCGCCGGCGTACATCATGCCGCAGCGCGTCACGTCCATCGGACGCGACAGGAAATGCGAGGACGCGTCGACGACCAGCGGCACGTCGGGCGCGCCCAGCGCGGCGGTGTCGGGCCAGTCCATGAACTCGACGCCGCCGATGGTTTCATTGCTGCACAGGTGCAGATAGGCCGAATCCTGGCGCACTTGCCAGGTATCGACCGGCGGCACCCAGGTCAGCGGCGCCTGCTCGCGGCCATCCAGCTGGATGGCCTGCTCGCTGCTTGCCGCCACATGGGTGCTGCCGTAGCGGCCGGCTTCCTTGTACGAACGCTTGGACCAATGGCCCGTCACGACGAAGTCGGCCGCCGGCGTACCGCGGCGTCCCATGAGATTCATGGGAACGATGGCGTTTTCCCCGGAACCGCCGCCCTGCATGAACATGACGGCGTAGTCCGCCGGCAGTCCGAGCAGGTCGCGCAGATCGGACTCTGCTTCATCGCAGATCTGCACGAAATGCTTGCCGCGATGGCTCATTTCCATCACGGACATGCCGCTGCCGTGCCAGTCCAGCATTTCCGCAGCGGCTTGCTGCAGCACCACCTCGGGCAAGGCCGAGGGGCCTGCCGAGAAGTTCCAGGGGCGGGCCATTATTGCTCCGTAGGTTCCGTCGAATCCGTCGAGTCCGCAGCGCCGTTGTCGTCGCCGCCGTCCGCGTCCTGGCCGTCTTCGCCCAGGTCGCCGTCATCGTCCGCATCGCTTTCCACGACGCGGCGCACGCCGGACAGAGAGCTGCCGTCGTCGACGTTGATGAGCGTGACGCCTTGCGTGGCGCGGCCCATTTCGCGGATTTCAGAGACGCGGGTGCGCACCAGCACGCCGCCGGTCGTGATCAGCATGATCTCGTCCGAAGGCATGACCAGCACCGCGCCCACGACCTTGCCGTTGCGCGAGCTGGTCTGGATGGCGATCATGCCCTTGGTGCCGCGGCCGTGACGCGTGTACTCGGTGATCGGGGTGCGCTTGCCGTAGCCGTTTTCGGTGGCGGTCAGCACGCTTTGCGTTTCGTCGCCAGCCACCAGCAGCGCGATGACGGTCTGGGTGTCTTCCAGCATCATGCCGCGCACGCCACGGGCGTTGCGGCCCATCGGACGCACGTCGTTTTCGTCGAAGCGCACGGCCTTGCCGGCGTCCGAGAACAGCATGACGTCATGCTGGCCGTCGGTCAGGTCGGCGCCGATCAGGTAGTCGCCGTCGTCCAGGTCCACGGCGATGATGCCGGCCTTGCGCGGGTTGGAGAAGTCGGACAGCGGGGTCTTCTTGACCGTGCCGCGCGAGGTCGCCATGAAGACGTAGTGGTCTTCGCTGAATTCCTTGACCGGCAGCACCACGGTGATCTTCTCGCCTTCGGCCAACGGGAACATGTTGACGATGGGCTTGCCGCGCGAGTTGCGCGTGCCTTGCGGCACTTCCCAGACCTTCAGCCAGTACACGCGGCCGCGGTTGGAGAAGCACAGCAGGAAGTCGTGCGTGTTGGCGATGAACAACTGGTCGATCCAGTCGTTTTCCTTCATGGCCGTGGCCTGCTTGCCGCGTCCGCCGCGCTTTTGCGAGCGGTACTCGGACAGCGGCTGGCTCTTGATGTAGCCGCCGTGCGACAGGGTCACGACCATGTCGGTCGGCGTGATCAGGTCTTCGGTGTCGAGCTCGGTGGCGTTGAGTTCGATTTCCGAGCGGCGCGTATCCTTCGCGCCGGTCGAGAACTCCGCCTTGATGGCCTGCAGCTCTTCGCCAATGATCGTGGTGATGCGCTCAGGACGCGCCAGGATATCCAGCAGGTCGGCGATGGTGGACATGATGTCCTTGTATTCGCCGACGATCTTGTCCTGCTCCAGCCCGGTCAGGCGTTGCAGGCGCATGTTCAGGATTTCCTGGGCCTGCGTGTCGCTCAGACGGTACAGGCCGTCGCCCTGGAGGCCGAACTCGGCGCCCAGGTCGTCCGGACGGAAGGCCGCGCGGCCTCCCGGCGTGTCGCCGTCGGCGCGCGACAGCATTTCGCGCACCAGCGACGAATCCCACGACTTCGCCATCAGTTCCTGGCGCGCGACCGGCGGGGTCGGAGCTGCCTTGATGATGGCGATGAAATCGTCGATGTTGGCAAGCGCGACGGCCAGGCCTTCCAGCACGTGGCCGCGTTCGCGGGCCTTGCGCAGCTGGAACACCGTGCGGCGCGTGACCACTTCGCGGCGATGCTGCAGGAAGTAGTCGATCATCTGCTTCAGGTTGAGCAGGCGGGGCTGGCCATCGACCAGCGCCACCAGGTTCATCCCGAAGGTATCTTGCAGCTGCGTGTTCTTGTAGAGGTTGTTCAGGACAACCTCGGGAACCTCGCCGCGCTTGAGCTCGATGACCAGGCGCATCCCGTCCTTGTCGGACTCGTCGCGGATGTCCGAGATGCCTTCGATCTTCTTGTCGTTGACGAGCTCGGCGATGCGTTCCTGCAGCGTCTTCTTGTTGACCTGGTAGGGGATCGCGTCGACCACGATGGCCTGGCGGTTGCCCTTCTCCATGTCCTCGAAGTGGGTCTTGGCGCGCATGATGACGCGGCCGCGACCGGTGCGATAGCCTTCGCGCACGCCGGACATGCCGTAGATGATGCCGCCAGTGGGGAAATCGGGGGCCGGGATGAGCTCCATGAGCTCATCGACCGAGCAGCCCGGATTGCGCAGGCAGTACAGGCAGCCGTCGACCACTTCCTGGAGGTTGTGGGGCGGAATATTGGTGGCCATGCCCACCGCGATGCCCGAGCTGCCGTTGACCAGCAGGTTGGGCAGGCGCGACGGCAACAGCAGCGGTTCTTGTTCGCTGCCGTCGTAATTGGGGCCGAAGTCCACCGTTTCCTGGTCGATGTCGGCCAGCAATTCGTGGGCGATCTTGGCCAGGCGAATTTCGGTGTAACGCATCGCCGCGGCGTTGTCGCCGTCGATCGAGCCGAAGTTGCCCTGGCCGTCGACCAGCATGTAGCGCATGGAGAAATCCTGCGCCATGCGGACGATGGTGTCGTAGACGGACTGGTCGCCGTGGGGGTGGTATTTACCGATGACGTCCCCGACGATACGCGCCGACTTCTTATAGGCGCGGTTCCAGTCGTTGTTCAGTTCGTGCATCGCGTAGAGCACGCGCCGGTGGACAGGCTTGAGGCCGTCCCGCACATCCGGTAGCGCCCGCCCGACGATCACGCTCATCGCGTAATCGAGGTAACTGCGGCGCATCTCTTCTTCCAGCGATACCGGAAGCGTCTCCTTGGCAAAGGAATCCATATATATAACGACAGAATCGTGTAAGGAGGAACCCGGGCCGGGTAAACAGGAAATTCTATCATCCGATTCCCGCGGCGGTCAGAAGGCGCTCCCCAAGCGGCGCCTCGACCGGCCGGACGGGAAGATATGGGGCGGCGACCAACCGCGCGTCCGCCCGCGTCCCGCGGCCCTGTTGTCAAAAACCAACATGGAAAACCGAAGGAGCGCCGAAAACGTCATATCCAGCGCCAATGCGCCTCTCCAGGGAAGCCAAAGCCCCCCAAATGCCTTAAGATTGTTTCCAGCACGCAGGAAACCCAGTAGCTATTCCTTTGAACCAGCTCTTGGCGTTGCTATACTGGCCCCGTTTTCCTGATATGCGGCGGGGGTTCGCTGCGAGTCACTTATCCAGCTTCAAGCTCAACGAGGAGAAACATGAACAAACCCTCCAAATTCGCTCTGGCGCTCGCCTTCGCCGCCGTCACGGCCTCTGGTGTAGCTTCCGCGCAAACCGTGGACAACTGGCGCAACCCGTTCGGTGACGTTTGGAAGAACGGCACGAACGAACTGTGCTGGCGCGATGCATTCTGGACCCCGGCCACCGGTATCCCCGGTTGCGACGGCGTGCCGGTTGCACAACAGAAGGCGAAGCCGGCCCCGATGGCGGCCAAGGTCGTGTTCAATGCTGACACGTTCTTCGACTTCGACAAGTCGACGCTGAAGCCCGAAGGCCGTCAGCTGCTGGACCAAGTCGCCCAGCAAGCTCGCGGTATCGACCTCGAAACCATCATTGCTGTGGGCCACACCGACTCGATCGGTACCGAAGCCTACAACCAGAAGCTGTCCGAGCGCCGCGCCGCTTCGGTCAAGACCTACCTGGTCAGCAAGGGTATCGACCCGAACCGTATCTACACGGAAGGCAAGGGTGAGCTGAACCCGATCGCTTCCAACAAGACGAAGGAAGGCCGCGCCCAAAACCGTCGCGTTGAGATCGAAATCGTGGGTAGCCGCAAGTAATTGCTGGACTAGCTACAATAAGGGGGCCTCGCATAGCGAGGCCCTTTTTTTCGCCAGCCACGCACCAAAGCGGTGCAGGGCTGCGCCGCCCCTCCCTCGCCCGGCGCGATGGACCCCTCTATATATAGAGTCATAGAGTCGCCTTACGCTGAACCTGCCCATGACTACGCAAACCCACGATACCGCCCGCCCCATCAACGCCGACCAGGCCGAAATCGACAAGTTCGGCGCCCTGGCCAGCCGCTGGTGGGATCCCGAAAGCGAGTTCAAGCCCCTGCACGCCATCAACCCGCTACGGCTGGAATGGATCCAGGAATGCGCAGGCAGCCTGGCGGGCAAGAAGGTACTGGACGTGGGCTGCGGCGGCGGCATCCTGTCCGAAGCCATGGCGCGCAGCGGCGCCGAGGTGACCGGCATCGACCTGGCCGACAAGTCCCTGAAGGTGGCTCGCCTGCATGGCCTGGAATCGGGCGTGAAGGTGGAGTACCGCAAGGTTCCGGTGGAGGAACTCGCAGCGGAACAACCCGGCCAGTACGACGTGGTGACCTGCATGGAAATGCTGGAACACGTGCCGGATCCGGCGTCCATCGTGCGCGCCTGCTCGACCCTGGTGAAACCGGGCGGCTGGGTGTTCTTCTCGACGCTGAACCGCAATCCCAAGTCCTTCCTGTTCGCCATCGTGGGCGCGGAATATGTCCTGCGCCTGCTGCCGCGCGGCACGCACAGCTATGACCAGTTCATCAAGCCCAGCGAGCTGTCGGCAGCCGCGCGCGGCGCCAACCTGGAACCGGTCAGCATGCGCGGCATGGAATACAACCCGATCACCCAGATCTACACCCTGTCGTCCGACACCTCGGTCAATTACCTGATGGCTACCCGCAAATGAGCGCCCTGATCCTGTTTGACTTCGACGGCACGCTGGCCGACACCGCCCCCGACCTGGCCGCCGCAGCCAACCGCCAGCGCACCCGCAAGGGACTGGAACCTATGCCGTACGAGGCCCTGCGCCCGGTCGCATCCCAGGGCGCCCGCGGCCTGCTGCGCGTGGCGCTGGACCTGAAGCCGGGCGACGCCGACTACGAGCCCACCCGGCTGCAGTTCCTGGAAGACTACGCCGCCGGCTCCACCGTCCACAGCAAGCTGTTTCCCGGCATCGAAGCGCTGCTGGCGGACATCCGCAACCGCGGACTGTCCTGGGGCATCGTGACCAACAAGGTCACCTATCTGACCCTGCCCATCGTCGAATACCTGGACCTGACGCGCGACAGCGCCGTCCTGGTCTGCGGCGACACCACGGCTCACGCCAAGCCGCACCCGCTGCCGTTGCAGCACGCCGCGCGCGAAGCCGGCTTCGCCGTAGACCGTTGCGTCTATGTCGGCGACGATCTGCGCGACATCCAGGCCGCGCACGCGGCGGGCATGCCGGCGGTCGCGGCCGCTTACGGCTACGTCGGCGAAGACGACAACATCACGGCCTGGGAAGCGGAAACCTGCGCCAATTCCCCCGCGGAACTCTGGTCCGCCATCCAGCCGCTGCTGCCCAGCGACCTGCGGTAAGCCTGCCTGACCGGGCCGCCACGCGGCCCGGCTCCTGTCTTGCTGTTGTTCGCGAAAATTAGTTGAGTTTCCCGAACAATATTTCCGAAACCAGGGCCTTTATCCTGAAACCAAAGTCACTTAAAGTGTGGCTTATGCAAGGCATGCGGGTGCTTCCCGATTGCCTTTTCCGGCTGATGCCGGAGGTTGCGGACACCGCCGTCCGCCACTGATCCCTGCCACGGCGCCCTTCGGCCCCGTTGCTCTGCCCGGCATTCAGGCCGGCGCACACCTGACCTTTTTTAGACCGCCCACAACGCCCCCCGCGCGCCGCCTTGCCGCGTCGCGCCAGAGGAATGCCTATGCTATTGCCCATCCTGTTACTTTCCGCCGCCGGCTTCACCATCCTGACGACAGAGTTCCTGATCATCGGGCTGCTGCCCGGCCTGGCCCGCGACCTGAACGTCACCGTGTCCCAGGCCGGCCTGCTGGTATCGCTGTTCGCCTTCACGGTGGCGGCGACCGGTCCGCTGCTCACGGCGCTCATGGCCAACATAGAGCGCAAGCGCCTGTTCATTGGCGTGCTGGTGCTGTTCGGCCTGTCCAACGCCCTGGCGGCCGTCGCGCCGAACATCTGGGTCATGGCCGTGGCGCGCCTCGTCCCTGCCCTGGCTCTGCCGGTGTTCTGGTCGCTGGCCAGCGCCACGGCCGTGGAACTGGTCGGCCCGGCGCGCGCCGGCCGGGCCATCTCCATGGTTGCCTTCGGCATCGTCGCGGCCACGGTATTCGGCATCCCCATCGGCGTGCTGATTTCCGACGCCTTCGGCTGGCGCGCCGCCTTTGGCGTGCTGTCGGCGGTGGCGTTCGCCAAGGCCCTGCTCTTGCTGTTCGCCTTCCCCAGCACCCGCATCCGCGCCGACAACGTCAAGCTCATCACGCAGCTGCGCATCCTGCGCAACCCGATCGTGGTCGGCCATGTGCTGCTGTCGCTGCTGGTTTTCACCGGCATGTTCACGGCCTACACCTACCTGGCGGACATGCTGGAGCGGCTGGCCGGTTTCAACGGCCAGATCGTCGGTTGGACGATGATGGCATTCGGCGCCGTCGGTTTGATCGGCAACACCCTGGGCGGCCGCATGGTGGACCGCAGCCCCCTGGGCGCGACCGCCTTATTCTCGGCGCTGATGGCGGCAGGATTGGCCGTGATCGCCCCCGTGATGCAGTCGCACGGACTGCTGGCCGTGGCGCTGGGCGTCTGGGGCATTGCGCAAGCCGCGCTCTTCATCGTCTGCCACGTGCGGCTGATGAAGTCCGCGCCGGAAGCGCCGGCCTTTGCCGCGTCCCTGAATATCTCGGGCGCCAACACCGGCATCGGCCTGGGCGCCGTGGTCGGCGGGTACGTCATCGACAACTACGGACTGGCCTCGCTGGGCTGGGCCGCGGCCGTCATCGTCGGCGTCTCCGTGGTCCTGGCCTTCGCGCTGATGGCGGCTTCGCGCCCGCGCCGGGAGCCCAAGGCGGCCTGCGCCAACGCCGTGTGACGGCCCGCCTGTATCGTCTGCGCCACGCCCGGGCATGGCGGCGCAGACGATGCAGCAGGCTATGGCGTTTCCCAGTACAATAGATCTTCTTGGGGCCGATCCGGATTCGACGTGGGTCGCGAAACAACTCAGGGCATGCCGAGCACCAGTACGCTCGTTAAACCACTGGAACACTACAAACGCCAACGACGAGCGTTTCGCTCTCGCCGCTTAAGCGGTGAGCCGCTGCACTGATCTGTCCTTGGGTCAGGCGGGGGAAGGCAACTTCCTAGGGGGGCAACCCTCGAACCGCAGCAGCGACATTCACAAGGAATCGGTTTGAACTGGGGTCACACGGTTCAAATTTAAATTACGTGAATCGCTCTGGTCCGGCCTGTCGGTTGGCTAAGTCCAGGGTTAAAACCAAATAAATCGACTACGCATGTAGAACTGGTTGCGGAGGGCTTGCGGACGGGGGTTCAATTCCCCCCGGCTCCACCAAATACCGCAGAAGGCCGGTCTGATTCAAAGTCAGACCGGCCTTTTTTATTTGCCCGCGCCGGCCGGCGCTGTGCTCACACCTCCAGCCTGAACTGCGGCAAGGTGATCTCGTCCGACACCCGTTCGAAACACACCCGCACCCGGCTTCCTATCCGGACCGCCTCGGGCGGGGTGTCGATGATGTTGGCCATCATGCGCACGCCTTCGTCCAGGTCGATCATGGCGACCACATATGGCACTTTTTCGCTCAGGGCGGCATTGCTCGGACGCCGGTTGACGGTGTAGGTGTAGACGGTGCCCAGTCCTGCGGAGTCGATCCACTCGATGTCGTCGGACAGGCAGGCGGCGCAGAATTCGCGCGGATAGAACTGGCGCGTCTTGCAGCAGGCGCATTGCTGGATGACCAGGCGGCTTTCCTTCGCCGCGTCCCAGTAAGGCTGGGTGATCCGGGTCGGTTGCGGCAGCGGGCGTTGGGCGAGTTCCATGGTCAGACTCCGAGTATCAGGGTGGTGTTGCAGGAAAAAACCAGGCCTGGCGCGTGCACCAGGGCCAGTTCGGCGCGGGGCAGCTGGCGCTCGCCGCATTCCTTGCGCAATTGGTGCACGGCCTCGAGCAGCAGCAGCATGCCGAACTGGCCGGGATGGTTGTAGGACAGGCCGCCGCCCGAGGTATTGATGGGGAAGTCGCCCCCCGGAGCCAGGCGTCCGTCCGCCACGAAGGCCCCACCCTCCCCGCGCTTGCAGAAGCCCAGTTCTTCCAGCGACTGGATCACGCCGATGGTGAAATGGTCGTAGATCTGCACCACGTCGATGTCGGCGCGCGTGACGCCGGCCATGGCGAGCGCGGCGTCGGCCGTCTGCGCCACATTGGTGTCCAGCCAGTCCGCCGTGTTGAAGGGCGTGTAGTGGTGCGAGAAGGATTCGGCGATGCCCATCACGTAGACCGGCGGCCGCTTGAGCTCTCGCGCTCGCGCCGCGGACGTGATGATGACCGCGCCGCCGGCGTCGGTCACCAGGCAGCAGTCACGCTGGCGCAAGGGGTCGGCAATCAACTTGGACGCCATGACTTCCTCGATCGAGGTGTCCTCGCGGCGGTAGGCCTTGGGGTTGAGCTGCGCCCATTTGCGCGCCGCCACCGCCACTTCGGCCAGGTCCTTGTGGGTGGTGCCGTAGCGCTGCATGTGCAGCTGCGCCACCATCGCGTAGTAGCCGATAGGGCTCAGCTGCCCATACGGCGTGATGAACTGTCCGCGCGGCATGCGCATGTCTTCGGGCGTGCCGCCCACCTTGCGCGTGCCGTCCGACAGCTGGGTGCTGCCGTAGGCCACCAGCGCCACCTCGCACATGCCGGCCTCGATGGCGGCCATGGCGTGGCGGATGTGCATGACGCTGGACATGCCGCCCACGCTGGTCGAATCCACATAGCGCGGCCGTATGCCCAGGTATTCCGCCAGGTGCAGCCCGGCGAACTTGTCGTCCACGTGCGCGAACACGCCGTCGACGTCCTTGAGCGTCAGGCCGGCATCGCGCAGCGCGCGGGCCGCTGCCTGCGCCTGCAGGTCCAGCGAGGTCATCCCGGGCACTTTCCCCAGGTCGGATTCGGCGGCGCCGACGATGGCAACCGATTTCGAGAGATGCTTGCTCATGTAGGGATCTGTTCCTGTCGAAGTCGAAGAAGAAGAAAGCTCAAAGCGTCCGTGCGATCAGCTCGCGCATCACTTCCGAGGCGCCGCCGTAAATCCGGTTGGGCCGCACGTCGGTGTAGGCGCGGGCGATGGGGTATTCACGCATGTAGCCGTAGCCGCCGTGGAACTGCAGCAGGTCGTCGATGGCGCTGGTGGCTTCAGATGCCCACAGCTTGGCCATGGCCGCGCCGCCGGCATCGAGCTCACCATCCAGGTATTGCTGCACGCAACCGTCGACGAAGGCGCGAGTGGCGGCGGCCAGGGTCTTGATGTCTGCCAGCTTGAAGCGGATGTGCTGGTTGTCGATCAATGCCTTGTCAAAGGCGCGCCTGTCCTTGGTGTAGTCGACGGTCCATTGCAGCGCGCTTTCCAGCGCCATGGCGCAGCGCACCGCGATCATCAGGCGCTCGCGCACCAGTTCCTTCATCAGATAGCCGAAGCCCTGACCTGGCTCGCCCAGCATGTCCTCGTCCGGCACGAACATGTCCTGGAAGAAGAGTTCGGCCGTGTCCTGCGCCTTCTGCCCGACCTTGTCCAGCAGGCGTCCGCGCGTGAATCCGGGCGTCGCGGTATCGACCCAGAACAGGCTGATGCCGCGCGCGCCGGCTGCCGGATCGGTCTTGGCCACCACCAGCACGCGGTCGGCATGGAAGCCGTTGGTGATGAAGGTCTTCTGGCCGTTGATGACGTAGCCGCCCTGCGCGCGGACCGCCGCGGTGCGTATCGCCTTGACGTCGCTGCCCGCGCCCGGCTCGGTCATGGCGATGGACGCCACGATATCGCCCTGGGCCATGCCGGGCAGGTCGCGCTGCTTCTGGCGCTCGGTGCCGAAGTTCAGCAGATACGGCGCGACGATATCGGAATGGGTGGTGAAGCCGGTGACGCCGGTGGCCAGCGCACGGGCGATCTCTTCCACCACGATGATCGTGTGCAGGAAGTCGCCGCCGCCCCCGCCGTATTCCTCGGGCGTGCTGGGCAGCAGGATGCCGGCCGCGCCGGCCTTGCGCCACAGTTCGCGCGGCACCAGGCCTTCCTGTTCCCATTGGTAGTGATGCGGCGTGATCTCTTGCGCGATGAAGCGCGCCACGGTGTCGCGGAACAGGTCATGCTCCGCCGAGAAAAGCTTGCGCTGCCGATTCATGCTGCCTCCTGATCTTTCATGGCGGGCCGCCTAGGCTTGCGGCCAGTAACGTTGCTTGACCAGGCGCTTGAGCAGCTTGCCGGTCTCGGTGCGCGGCATGTCGCTGGAAAAGTCCACGCTCTTCGGGCACTTGATGGGCGAGATCCGGTCGCGGCAATAGTCGATCAACTGCCGCGCCAGGTCGGGGCTGGCCGCGGCCGGATCGCGCAATTGCACGACGGCCTTGACCTCCTCGCCGAACTCCGGGTTCGGCACGCCGACCACCGCTACGTCCGCCACCGCGGGATGCGTGCTCAGCAGGTTCTCGGCTTCCTGGGGATAGATGTTGACGCCGCCCGACACGATCATGTTGGACAGGCGGTCTGTCAGGTACAGATAGCCGTCCTGGTCCAGGTAGCCGATATCGCCGTAGGTGGCCCAGCCGCGCGCGTTGTAGGCGCCGCGCGTCTTGGCCGGGTCCTTGTGGTATTCGAAGGAGCCGCCGCCGGAAAAATAGATGACGCCTGGCTGGCCCGGGGGCAGTTCGTTCAGCCCGTCCTCGCTCATGATGTGGGCCTGGCCGAACTCCGGCCGGCCGACCGAGCCGCGGTGCGCCAGCCACTCATCGGAGCCCAGCGAGGTGCGTCCCACCAGTTCGGTGCCGCTGTAGTACTCGTACAGGATCGGCCCCCACCACGCGATCATGGCTTCCTTGACGTCGGCGGGGCACGGCGCGGCCGCATGCACGGCGTAGCGCAACGTGGACAGGTCGTGGCGCGTGCGCTCCTCCTGCGGCAGGCGCAGCAAGCGGATGAACATGGTCGGCACCCATTGCGAATGCGTGACGCCATGGGTGGCGATGGCCTCCAGCGCAGCGGCCGCGTCGAATTTTTCCATCATCACGCAGCTGCCGCCCGCCCGCAGCGCCGCCATATTCCAGCGCACCGGGGCCGCGTGATAGAACGGCGCGGTGGACAGATAGACGGTGTCGCGGTCGAAAGCTTTCCAGGCGCTGCTGGGCGCATCGCCAACGCGGAAATAGCGGTTGGCCACCGACAGCGGGCGCTTGATGCCCTTGGGCAGCCCGGTGGTGCCCGACGAATACAGGAAGTCCGTGCCTTCCGGGGTTTCAGGCAGGGCCACGTCATCGGCGTAGCGGCCGATCCAGTCTTCGTACGGGATTGCGCTGGCGTCCGCGCCGTCCATGCTGACGCGCAGCACGCCGCGCGCATCCAGCTCGTCCGCATCCGTTTCGGCCTGCGTGTGACCGGAATAGAACAGCACCCGCGCGTCGCAGTTTTCGATGATGTAGCGCGCTTCCTCGCGCTTGAGGTGGCGGCTGATGGTGGTGTAGTACAGGCCGACGCGGTGCGCGGCCCACAACAGTTCGAAGAAGCGCGGATGGTTTTCCAGGAATACCGCGATCACATCGCCGGATTGCAGGCCGGCGTCCAGCATGGCCGCCGCGCATTTGCGGCTGCGCAGTTCCAACTCGCGCCAGGTCACCGTGGTGCCGGACGGAATCATGCGGTAGGCGATGCCATCGGGCATCTCCCGGGCATGGGCTTCAAGTACTGACATGGTTCACCTCTGGTTTTTCTCAATGCGCCAGGCTGGCGGCGCCGTGGCTCAGCACCACCGTGCCGCGCTCGTGGGCCAGCGCGCGGAATTGCAGGCGGTCGCCTTCGCGCCAGATCTCCACGCGCAGCGTCTCGCCCGGGAAGAACGGCGCGGAAAAGCGCGCGGCAATGGCGCCCAGCCGTTGCGGCGCCGCCGGCGCGCAAGCCTGCAGCAAGGCTCGCGCCGCCATGCCGTAGGTGCACAGGCCATGCAGGATGGGCCGGTCGAAACCGGCGGTGCGCGCCATGTGCGGCAGCGCGTGCACCGGATTGAGATCGCCGTTCAGGCGATAGAGCAACGCCTGCTGCGGCAGCGTGGACAGCAGCACGACCTGATCGGGTTCGCGTTGCGGCGTGGCCGGCAGGGCCTCGGGCGGCTCGTCGCCCTGGCCGAAGCCGCCATCGGCGCGGCAGAACGACACATGCTCCACCGTGGCCAACGGCGCGCCGCTCTCAGCATCCGAAATGTCGCGCACGGTGACTACCAGCGCACCCTTGCTGGCGCCTTTGTCCACGACGCGCGTGACGCGGGTCTGGCTGCGCACCGCGCCGGCCGCGGCCAGCGGCGCATGGAAGGTCATGCGGTGCTCGCCGTGCAGGATCTTGACCCAGTCTATGCCGGTGGCCGGATCGGCGGCCCAGCCATTGGGCGCGCCGATGGTGGCCAGGAAAGTCGGCACCACGGCCGTCCCGTCCTCGTGCACGTAGCGCAGCTCGGCTTCATCGGCCGGATCGCTGCCGTAGCCCAGGCCCAGCGCGTAGATCATGCAGTCGCGCGCGCTGTAGCGGTCGACGCGGTCCTCGAACTTCCAGTTGCGCAGGTTTTGATAATCGATTGCCATGGATCATGCCTCCCTACGCATGCCGGCGGCGCCAGGCCGCCGGCATGCTGGTCATTCCGCCTTGATGCCGGCGGCCTTGATGATTTTTTCCCAGCGGTCTTTTTCCGACCGGATGAAGCTGTCGAACTCGGCCGGCGTGCCGCCCAGCGGAATGCCGCCCTGCTGCGCCAGCTGCTTTTTCACCTCTTCATCGGCCAGGACCGCGTTGAGCTCCTTGTTCAACCGCGCGACCACCGCTGGCGGCGTGCGCGCCGCGACCAGCACGCCCAGCCAGGCGCCGACGTCGACATCGGGATAGCCTTGCTCGGCCAGCGTCGGCACGTCGGGCAGGATCTGGCTGCGTTCGCGGGTGGTGACCGCCAGCGCCCGCAGCCTGCCCGCCTTGACCAGCGGCGCCACGGTGATCACGTTCTCGACCGTGAAGTCGACCTGGCCTGCGACCAGGTCGTTGGTCGCGGGCGCGGCGCCCTTGTAGGGCACGGTGACAGCGGTGAAGTCCAGGCGGTTCTTCAGCAGCTCGCCGCCCAGGTGTCCGGACGTGCCGATCATGGAAACCGCCATGGACAGATTGCCCTGCTTCTTGCGGGCATAGTCGCGGAACTCGGCCAGCGTCTTGACCGGCGCGTTGGCGTTGACCACCAGCGCGTTCGGCATGGTGATGATGCGGATCACCGGGGCGAAGTCGGACATGGCGTACGGCAGTTTGCTGTACAGCGTGTAATTGACCGCGTTCGGGCCGCTGCTGCCCATGACCATCGTGTAGCCGTCGGGCTCGGCGCGCAGCAGGCCTTGCATGCCCAGGATGCCGGCCGCGCCTGCCATGTTTTCCACCACCACCGGCTGGCCGAGCCGCTCCGACAGCTTCTTGCCTATCACCCGACTGGTGATGTCCAGGATCCCGCCGGGCGAACTGGGCGCGATCAGGCGCAGGGGCTTGTTCGGATAGTCATCGGCCGCGTGCGACATCTGCGGCAAGGTCATTGCGGTCATCAGGCCGGCCAGCACTGCCAGCGTGTATCGCCTGCGTGTGTTCATGTATGTCTCCTGATTGGTCTTGTGTCCGCGGGCTTGTGGCGCCCGCTGTCTCGAATCCGGCAAACGGACCCGTTGCCGCGCGTCAGTCCACCTTCATGCCGGTGGCATCGACCACGCCCTGCCACTTCTTCACTTCGCTCTTCAGGAAGGCCCGCGCCTCTTCGGGGCCGCCGGTCAGGGGCCGGGCGTAGATCCGGTCCATGAATTCCTGGACATCCGGCTGCTTGTTGATGTCGGCCACGGCATCGGCCAGCGTCTTCAGGACCGGCGCCGGCACCTTGGCGGGGGCCGCCATGAAGTACACCGCTTCCACGTCGTAGCCCTTGAGGCCGGCTTCCTCGATGGTGGGCAGGTCGGGCATCGCCTTCATGCGCTCGCGCCCGGTGACAGCCAGCGCCTTCAGCTTCTTGGACTGCACCAGCGGAATGGCCGTGGAAACGCTGCCGAACATCATGTCCACGGTGCCCGACATCAGGTCCACCTCGGCCGGCGACACGCCCTTGTAGGGCACGTGGGTCATGTCGACGCCGGCCATGACCTTGAACAGCTCGCCCGCCAGGTGAATGGACGAGCCCATGCCGGCCGAGGCGAAAGTCAGCTTGTTGCCGCCGGCCTTGGCCTTGCTGATCAGGTCGTCGACACCCTGGATGCTGGAGCCGGGCGGCACCACCAGGATGTTGGGCGTGGAGGCCACCATGCCTATGGGCATCAGGTCGCGCTCCCAGTCGTAGGGGTTGCGCTTCATGGCGGCGTTGGCCGCCACATAGTTGGCCGCCATCGCGATGGTGTAGCCGTCGGCCGGGGCCTGCGTCAGCGCCTGGATCGCGATGTTGCCGCCCGCGCCGGGGCGGTTTTCCACGATGAATGTCTGGTTGAAACGTTCGCCGAGCTTTTTGGCGTACAGGCGGGCAAGCAAGTCCGTGGCGCCGCCGGGCGCGAAGCCCACGTACACCCGCACCGGCTTGTCCGGATAAGCGTCGGCCCCGCTGGCTGCGCCTGCGGCAGCCAGGCTCAGTACCGCGGCCAACAATCCCTTCAACATTGCCATGAGTCGATCTCCTTCCGTTTTTTTAGAGATATGGGAATGTCGGGCCAACTTATTCCGACATACCGAACAGTATAACGACGTGCCGATATTAATTGTCAAGAATTCCGGTGGTGTGTATATTTGTTCGGAACCTCGGAATAAATTCAAACTTGCCAGGCGCCTATCCCGGGATATCGGATTTCGGGCCCAGCGTGCCGGGCGCCATCAGCTACAGAAGGGGAATGGAGATGGACCTGCAACTCACCGGTAAAGTCGCCGTCATCACGGGTTCCGGCCGCGGCATTGGCTACGCGTCGGCACTGGCCCTGGCGCAGGAAGGCGCCCGCATCGTCATTACCGACATCAATCCCGAATCGGTGGAACAGGCGGTAGCCAACCTGAAGCAGGCCGGCCACGAGGCCATCGGCGCCGTGCTCGACGTCTGCGACGCGGAACAGGTGCAGACCATGGCCGAGCTGGCCGCGCACAAGTTCGGCGGCATCGACATCCTGGTCAACAACGCCGGCTTCACGCGCGACAAGTACCTGCTCAAGATGCCGGTGGAGGACTGGGATTCGGTGGTCGACACCATCCTGAAAGGCGCCTACTACTGCACCAAGGCCGCCCTGCCCTCGATGATGGAAAGGAAGTGGGGCCGCGTCATCAACATCGCCTCGCGCGCGCACTGGGGCAATCCCGGCCAGACCAACTACTCGGCTGCGAAGGCGGGCCTGATCGGCTTCACCCGCGCGCTGGCGCTGGAACAGGGCAAGTTCAACATCACCGCCAACGCCATCGCCCCGGGACTGATCGAAACGCCGCTGGTGCGCGGCCTGTCCACCTACGAAACCCTGCGCGCCAATGCGCTGGCGCGCCAGCCGGTGCCACGCCTGGGCGCGGTCGAGGACATCGCCAACGCGGTGGCCTTCCTGGCTTCTGAACGGTCCTCCTTCATCACGGGCGAACTGCTGCATGTGACCGGCGGCCGCTACGCTTCGTAAAACGCTCCTCCCTTCCGGAATCCGATCAGCCATGCAAAGCGCAAGCCCTGCCAGCCCATCCCCGCTTCCCGTCCAGCAGCCGCTGGAGGTCGGCCATTGCTTCGAATCCGCCGGCCGCACCATTACCGAAAGCGACATCGTCAACTTCGCCTGCCTGTCCGGCGACTTCAACCGCCTGCACGTCGACCACGAGTACGCCAGCGCCACGCCCTTCGGCCAGCGCATCGCCCACGGCCTGCTGGTGCTGTCCGTGCTGTCCGGGCTGACCACCCAGTCCAGCGGCTACCGCCAGCTGGAACCCTACGTGCTGGCGCTGATCGACATCAACTGCCGCTTTCCCAAACCCACCTTCATCGGCGACACCATCGTCGTGCGAGTGACGGTGACCGAAAAAACCGGGCAGTACCGGCCGGGCAAGGACAAGGTGGTGTTCCGGCGCGAAGCCGTCAACCAGCGCGGCGAGGTGGTGGTCCAGGCCGACTTCGCGATGGTGCTGCGGTCCATGGAGGGCGCGGCATGAAACCGTTCGCAGACCTGACGCGCTTCGTCAATCCGCGCAATGTGGCCGTGGTCGGCGCTTCTGCCCGCGAATCCAGCCAGGGGCGCCGCCTGTACGACAACCTGGTGCTGCATTCGTCGGTGCCGGGCGAGGTGTACGCGGTCAACCCGGCCTACCAGGAAATCGGCGGCCGGCCCTGCTGGCCATCCATCAGCGCCCTGCCGCCAGCCGAGATCGACGTGGCCCTGATCATGATCAACGCCTCGCTGGTGCTGGATGCCTTGCGGCAATGCGCGGCGCGCGGGATCCCTTTCGCGGTGGTCATGACCTCCGGCTTTTCCGAGGCAGGCGAGGAAGGCCGGCGCCTGGAACGCGAGATCGCCGAGCTGTGCGAGGCTACCGGCCTGCACGTCTACGGGCCGAACTGTCCGGGCTTCGTGAACGTGCGTGACCGCCTGGGCATGACCTTCTCGCCCGCCTTCAAGGACGATCTGAACACCGGCTCCATCGGCTTGGCGACCCAGGGCGGCGGACTCGGCCGCAACCTGCTGCAGGGCCTGTCCTACGGCCAGGGAGTGGGCCTGTGGTTCTCCGCCGGCAACGAGGTCGACCTGGAGATTCCTGACTTCATCGCCCACATGGCGAACGATCCGAAAACCAGCGTGATCGCCTTGCTGATGGAAGGCGTGAAGCACGGCAGGCGGCTGACGGCGGCGCTGGAACTGGCGCGCGCCCGCAACAAGCCGGTGGTGGTGCTGAAGGTGGGCCGGTCGGAAGCCGGCGTACGCGCCGCGCAGTCGCACACGGCGTCGGTGGCCGGCACGGCTGCGGTCAACAGCGCGGTGTTCCGGCAGTTCGGCGCAATCGAAGTGGACGACCTGGATCAGCTGCTGGCGGTCTCGCGCCTGCTGACGCGCATCACGCCCAAGAGCGGCAACGGCCTGTGCATCCATACCTTCTCGGGCGGCACCGCCGCGCTGGCCGCCGACATCGCCGGCGCAGCCGGCCTGCCGATGGCGGTGTTCGCGCCCGAGACCAAGGCCGCCTTGCGCAAGCTGCTGCCGGATTTCGCCAGTATCGACAACCCGGTAGACACCACTGCCGACATCCTGCGCAACCCCGAAGCCTCGGCGGCCTGCCTGCGCGCGATATGCGCCGACCCGGCGGTGGGTACGGTGCTGTTCCCCATCCCCATGGATTACGGTTCCATCACCGACGGCATGGCGCAGGCCATCGCCACGGTGGCGGCCGAAACCGAAACCCTGATCGTGCCGGTCTGGATGAGCCGGCGGTTGGGCGGCGGTTTCCAACTGCTGGAAACCGCCGGCCTGCTGCCGTTCCTGTCGCTGTCGGACGCGATCGCGGCCCTGTCCAAGGCCATACCGTGGAAGCGGCCCGAACGCGCGACGGCGGCAGCGCCCGCGCACGCCGATGCCGCATCCGACCAGGCCCGCATGCTTAGCGAAGCCGCGGCCAAGGCCATGCTGCGCGCGGCCGGCCTGCCAATACCCGAAGGAGTGGTTGCCGCCAGCGCCGAGCAGGCAGCCCGCGAGGCCGAGCGCCTGGGCTTTCCCGTGGTGATGAAGGTGGTCAGCGCCCAGATCGCGCACAAGACCGAAGCGGGCGGCGTCAAGCTGGGCATCGCCAGCGCCGGCGCGGCGCGCGAAGCCTATGCCACCATTCATGAATCGGTCGCACGCCACCAGGCGGACGCCATCATCGACGGCATCCTGGTGGAGCGCATGCTGCCGCCGGGCGGCCGCGAGGTGCTGGTCGGCGTGCATAGCGATGCGGCCTTCGGCCTGGTGCTGACCTTCGGCCTGGGCGGCATCTTCGTCGAAACCATCCGCGACGTGGCCCACCGCATGGTGCCGTTGTCGCGCGACGATGCGCGCGCCCTGCTGCGCGAGATCCGTTACGCCGACGTGCTGGACGGCGTGCGCGGCCAGGCGCCCGCCGACCTTGCCGCGCTGGAGGACCTGATCCTGCGGGTCTCGGACTTTGCCTGGAGCCGCCGCGACACCTTGCAGGAACTGGAGCTCAACCCGGTCTGGGTCGGCGCCGAAGGACAGGGCGCGATGCCGCTGGACGCGCTGATCGGCCTGCGCCCCGGCGCGGATGCCAGCCTGGAGCAACGCCCCTCATGACCGCCGCCGCAACGCCCTCCTCGACCATATCCGCCTAGGACTCGCATGGACTTCTCACTGGACTCCACCCAGATCGAACTGCGCGACTCGCTGCGCCGCTACCTGACGGCCGAAGTCGCACCCATCGTCAACCGCTACGAGGCCGAAGCCCGCGTGGTGCCGCAGGACATGGTCCGCGCCATGCGCGACTTCGGCCTGTTGGGCGGCATGCTGCAGGAAAAGGACGGCGGCTACGGCCTGCCGATGACGACCTACGGCATGCTGATAGCCGAGCTCGCGCGCGTCTGGCCGTCGCTGCGCAGCATCGTCAGCACCAGCAATCTCGCCGCCTCGGTGCTGAGCGACGGCGGCTCGCCCTACCTCAAGGAAAAGTACCTGCCGCGCGTCCTGTCGGGCGACGCGATCGCCAGCTTCGCGCTGAGCGAACCCAACATTGGTTCGGACGCGGCCCATGTCGAAACGCGCGCGGTGCAGACCGAAACCGGCTGGCGGGTCAACGGCCGCAAGCTCTACATCAGCCTGGGCACGGTCTGCGAGCTGGGCGTGGTGTTCGTGCAGACCCAGCGGGATGGCGGCGAACGCGGCGTGTCCTGCCTGCTGTTCGAGCGCGCCATGCAAGGCTTCTCGTCCAGCCCCATCGACAAGATGGGCATGCTGAGCTGCCCGTTGGGCGAGCTGCTGTTCGAAGACGTGGAGATCCCCGCGGCCAACCTGATCGGCGCCGAGGGCAAGGGCTTCGCGCTGGCCAAGAAGTACCTCAACATCGGCCGCTGCGTGGTGGCGTTTTCCGCGTTGGGCATCGCCGAGGCCGCCTATGAGGCGGCGGTAAAATACGCCGGCGACCGGGTCCAGTTCGGCCGGCCCATAGGCGGCTTCCAGCTGGTGCAGCATATGATCGCCGACATGATGACGCTGGTCGAAACCTCGCGCCTGCTGTGCTGGCGCGCCGCCGACGCGCTGGACCGCAACGCCGCCGACAGCCAGATGCTATGTTCGATGGCCAAGCGCCATGCCACCGACGCCGTGCTGCGCGTGGCGGAACTGTCCATGCAGGTGCATGGCGGCGCGGGCTACACCACGCTGTTCCCCGTCGAGCGTCATTACCGCGACGCCCGCCACCTGAGCATTGCCGAAGGCACCAACCAGATCCAGGCCCTGCTCATGGCGCAAAGCGTATTAGGCATTTCCGCGTTGAAATGACCGGCTACGCAAACGCCCGGGCCGGTTCCACTATCCACTCCGACATCCTATGCCGCAAATCCTCCCTACCGCACAGCGCGTGCTGCAAGTCTTCGAAGTCTATGCGCGGGAACGCCGTCCCCTGACGAATTCGGAAATGGCGCGCTTTCTCGACCTGGCCGACAGCAGTTGCTCGGACCTGCTCTACACGCTGCGCCAGGCAGGCTACCTGTTGCGCACGCCCAAGTCGCGCTACTTCCACCCGACGGGCAGGCTGCTCGACGTGGCCCAGGGCATTTCGGCGGCCGATCCGCTGCAAGCCTTCGCGTCCGAAGCGCTGGAGATCCTGACGCGCCAGTCCGGCGAATCCTCGATGTGCGGCCTGCTGGACGGCAACAAGGTGAAGATCTACGCCAGCCAGGAAAGCCCGCGCGCCTTGCGCTACGTGGTGCAGCCCGGCACCACCTTCGACCTGCAGGTCGCGGCGCTGGGCAAGGCGCTGCTGGGTGAAATGGACGCCGCAGAACGCAACGCCGTGATCGATGCGCTGCCGTTCGAACACGTCACGGCCAGCAGCATCACCGACCCCGGGACCCTGCGCACGCAGATCGAATCCCAGCTGGAAAAGAAGTACTTCCACACCCGCGACGAAGGCAATGAAGGCGTCTCGGCCATCGGCATCGCCGGGCGTGTCGGCGGACAGTTGACTGCCCTGTCCATCGTCGGCCCGACCCATCGCATGGACGCCAACATGGAGAAGTACACCCAGGTCATCCTGGACGCGCGCGCCGAATTCTTCGAAGCCTGAGAACCCGACACATCATGGAGTGACGATAGACATGGCTGGTCCCCTGAACGGATTGACGGTGGTGGAAATGGCCGGCATCGGGCCCGGCCCGTTCTGCGCCATGATGTTGGCGGACATGGGCGCGGACGTGATCCGCATCGACCGGCTTGCGCCCGGCTTCCTGGGCGGCGGCGGCACCATCATCGACCGGGGCCGGCGCACGATCGCGCTGGATCTCAAGAAGCCCGGCGCGACCGACATCGTGCTGCGGCTGCTGGACCGGGCGGACGCCTTGCTGGAAGGCTTCCGCCCGGGCGTGATGGAAAGGCTGGGCCTGGGGCCGGACGAATGCCTGGCGCGCAATCCGCGGCTGGTGTACGGACGCATGACGGGCTGGGGCCAGGACGGACCGCTGGCGCAGGCGGCCGGCCATGACCTGAACTACATCGCCATCACCGGCGCGCTGCACGCCATGGGACATGCCGACCGGCCGCCGACGCCGCCGCTGCATCTGGTCGGCGACATGGCCGGCGGCGCCATGATGCTGGCCTTCGGCGTGCTTTGCGGCCTGCTCGAGGCCGGCCGCACGGGCCGGGGCCAGGTGGTGGACGCAGCCATCTGCGACGGCGCGTCCCTGCTGGCGAGCGCCTACCACGGCAAGCTGCAAGACGGAGGCTGGATCAACCAGCGCCAGTCCAACATGCTGGACGGCGGCGCCCATTTCTACGGCTGCTATGCCTGCGCGGACGGCAAGTACGTTTCCATCGGCGCGATCGAACCGCAGTTCTACCGCCTGCTGCTGGAGCGTTGCGGCATCGACGACCCGGACTTCCAGCAGCAATGGGAACGCGCGCAATGGCCGCAGCTGCGCGCCAAGCTGGCCGGCATCATCGCGGGCCGCACCCGCGAGCAATGGTGCGCGCTGCTCGAAGGCACGGATGCCTGCTTCGCGCCGGTGCTGGACTTCGAGGAAGCGCCGCGGCACCCCCACCATGTGGCGCGCAACAGTTTCATCGAAACCGGCGGCATCGTGCACCCCGCCCCCGCGCCGCGGCTTTCGCGCACGCCCGGGCAGGCTCGCGCAGTGCCCGCGGCCGGCGCGCACACGGAAGAATTGCTGGCGGAACTGGGCCTGGCGCCAGCCGAGATCCAGGCCCTGCGCGAACGCGGCGCCATCGCCTGAGCGCCCGCGGCAGCTTGCGGCCGGATCCGCATGGCGCGGCCCGGCCATCATGGAAGGCAGACATGGAGACCGATCCGATGCAAGTCATCTCTAGCGAGTTCAAGACCCTGCTCTATGCCGTGGAAGGCGGCGTCGCCACCATCACGCTGAACCGCCCCGCCCAGCGCAACGCGCTGGACATGGTCATGCGCGAAGAGCTGGCCCATCTGGTGGGCGAGATCCGGCGCGACCGCGGCGTGCGCGTCGTGATCCTGGCCGGCGCGGGCGGCGCCTTCTGCTCGGGCGGCGACATCTCCACCATGGGCTCCGGCGGCTCCGCCGAAGAGGCGCGCGAACGCATGGCCAGCCTGCTCCTGACGATAGAAGGCCTGATCACGCTGGACCGGCCGGTGATCGCAGCGGTCGACGGCCCGGCCTATGGCGCCGGGCTGGGCCTGGCCCTGACCGCCGACCTGATCCTGGCCTCGCCGCGGGCGCGCTTCTGCCTGTCCTTCCTGCGGCTGGGGGCCATCCCCGATTGCGCCACCATGTACACGCTGCCGCGCATGGTGGGCCTGCAACGCGCCAAGGAACTGGCCTTCTCCACCCGCGAATTCGAGGCGCAGGAAGCCCGCGACATGGGCATCGTGTTCGAGATCCAGCCGCAGGAGGCGATCCACGAGCGCGCGCGGCAGATCGCGCTGTCCATGGCAGAACTGCCCATGGCGGCGCTGGCGATCACCAAGCGCGGCTTCAACGCTTCGCTCAACAGCGACCTGAACGCGATGCTGGACCTGGAAGCCGCGGGCCAGGGCGTGGCCCGCTCCACCGACTACCACCGCGAGGCGGCCGGCCGCTTTCTCGACAAGGTGGCGCAACGCTTCCAGTGGCCGGCGGCCGGCCTCTAGCCCGAGGTCCGCGCGCTTGCCCGCCGCGCCAGCGTGCAGTAGTACTCGGCCGCCGGCGTCAGCGGCAGGCCGGCGCGCTGCACGATGCATACCGGCGGCGCGGGCAGCGGTTCCTTGACGCGGATTTCCTGGAACACGCCTTGCAGCAGCGGATACTGCAGCCATTGCACCGGCAGCATCATCAGCAGGTCGGAATTGGTCAGGGCCGTGATGAAGGTCAGCGCGGACTGGGCCTTCAAGGCCAGGTGCGGCGGCGGCAGGCCATGCTTCTCGAACAGCGGACCCAGCTCTTCTTCGGCCTTGTGCGTGATGGAGGTGGTGATCCATTGCGCCCCGGCCAGGTCGCGCAGGGAACGGGCGCGCGCCAGCGGATGGCCCTTGCGGCCGATGATCACGCGCGTGTTGTCGAAGAGCTTTTCCACCTGTAGTTCGCCAGGCGTGCGCGCGGGCACCGGCCCGATGTAGAAGTCCACGGTGCCATCCAGCAGGGACGCCTCCACCAGCGGGTAGACCCCGTCGATGATCTCCAGATGAGTATCCGGGTAGCGCGCCCGGAACTCGCGCAACACTTCGGCGAACAGTCCCAGATGCGGCGCGGTCGACATGCACAGCGTGACGCGTCCGCGGGACGCGCCGTTCAACTGGCCGATCTCGTCGCGCGCACGCTGCAGCTCATGGCGGATGGCGTTGGCCCGCCTGAGGAACACAGCGCCCATGGGGGTCAGGCGCACGCCCTTGGCATGCCGTTCGAACAGCACGCACCCCAGCTCTTTCTCGAGTTCGCGGATGCTGCGCGAGATGGCCGGCTGAGGCGCGTCCAGATGGCGGGCCGCGGCCCTGACGCCGCCGCGTTCGGCCACGGCCAGGAAATCCCGCAGGGTGTTGAGCTTCATGGAAGTGAATCAAATTTGATATCGGTAAGCCAATTCTGCCATCTTTCAGCATCATGGACATAGGCCTAGGATGCTTCCAAAGCCTGCAGGTGAGCAGGCAACCGAGGAGACCGAAGGTGGAGAAGCGAGCCTCGCCCCGCGTGCTGATCGTGGGCGCCGGACCGGCCGGACTGAGTCTGGCGATCGAACTGGGGCACAGAAGGATTCCGTGCCTGCTCATCGAGCGCAACGACCGCGTGGGATACGCGCCGCGCGCCAAGACGACCAATGTGCGCACGCGCGAACACCTGCGCCGCTGGGGCATCGCCGACCGATTGCGCGCGGCGTCGCCGCTGGGCGCGTACTACCCCTCCAACGTCGTGTTCTGCACCCGCCTGGCCGGCTTCGAACTCGGGCGGCACGAGAACGCCATGTACTGCGCCCCCGGCCGCAATCCGCTGTACTCGGAACACGCGCAGTGGATACCCCAGTACACCGTGGAAGAGGTCTTGCGTTCGCATGCCTCCTCGCTACCCGACGTGGAGATACGGTTCCGCTCCGAGCTGCTGGACCTGACGCAGGATGCCGGCGGAGTGCACGCGCGCTTGCGCGATCTGGCGCAAGGCCGGGACATCGAACTGGAAGTGGATTACCTGGTGGGCGCCGACGGCGCCCGCAGCCTGGTGCGGGACCTGATCGGCACGCGCATGGAAGGCAGCTACGGGCTGTCCCGCAACTACAACATCGTGTTCCGCGCCCCCGGACTGGCCCAGGCCCATCGGCACGGCCCCGCCATCATGTACTGGCAGATCAACGGCGACGCGCCCAGCCTGATCGGTCCGATGGACAGCGGCGACACCTGGTTCTTCATGCCCACTCACGTGGACCCGCAGCAACGCGCCAGCGACATCGACGCGCGCGCCATGATCGCCCGCGCCACCGGCATCGACCTGCCATACGAGGTGCTCAGCAGCGACGAGTGGACCGCCAGCAAGCTGCTGGGCGACCGCTACCGCCAAGGGCGCGTCTTCCTGGTGGGCGATGCCTGCCATCTGCATCCGCCCTTCGGCGGCTATGGCATGAACATGGGGGTGGCCGACAGCGTGGACCTGGGCTGGAAGCTGGCCGCGGCGCTGCAAGGCTGGGGCGGCCCCGCCCTCATCGACAGCTATGAACGGGAACGCCGGCCCGTGCACCAATGGGTGCTCGACGAAGCCGAACACAACCATTCGATCCTCGGCAATCATTTGCTGGCGGACCATCTTGAAGACGCTGGCGCCGCAGGCGAGCGGGCGCGCCAGGAAGCCGGCGCGCGCATCCGCGCGGCGAAGATGCGCGAGTTCTCCACCCTGGGCGTGGTGCTGGGCTACCAGTACGCGGACTCTCCCGTCATCGTGCCCGACGGCAGCCCCGAGCCGGCCCGGGACTTCATCAACTACACGCCCTCGTCCCGTCCCGGCGCCCTGGCGCCGCATGCCTGGCTGCATGACGGCAGCTCGCTGTACGACCATTTCGGCCCGGGTTTTACCCTGCTGGCCTTGCCCACGGCGGCCGCCCGCGACGTCGATGCCGCCGTATCCGCAGCGCAGGCTGCGGGCGTGCCCTTGACGCTGATCCGTCCGGACGAAGGCGGCGTGGCCAACCTCTACCCCGCCCCGCTCACCCTGATCCGGCCCGACCAGCACGTCGCCTGGCGCGGCGCCGCGTGGCCGGATACCGACCTGTACGCCCGGGTGACAGGGCGCAACTGAAACCACAGCCGGCGCAGTGCTGCCCCGCGCCGCCGCCATCCCAGCCTAGAGAGATCCGCCACCAAGGCGGACGACAGGAGACCTACCATGATCCGCAATGAAGATCTGGCGCATGCCGAACAGGCTGTCGCCGGCTTTCGCAATCGCGTCCTGCCCTTGCTGTTCGCAGGATATCTGCTCAACTTCCTGGACCGCACCAACATCAGCTATGCGCAGCTGCAGATGGGCGCGGACCTGGGCATCTCCCTGGCGGCCTACGGGTTCGGCGCGGGCCTCTTTTTCATCGGCTATGCCAGCGTATGCGTGCCCGCCAACCTGGCGCTGCAACGCTTCGGCGTCAGGCGCTGGCTGGCCTGCATGTTCCTGGCCTGGGGCCTGGTCTCCTGCCTGATGGCCGCGCTGCACGGTGAAAAATCGTTCTACGCGCTGCGCTTCCTGCTGGGCGTGACGGAAGGCGGTTTCATTCCCGCCGTCAACTTCTACATCGCATCCTGGATTCCGCCGCGCTACCGCAGCCGCATCAATTCGATCTTCATCATGGCGCTGCCGCTGGCCATGATCTTCGGCGGGCCACTGGCGGGCGCGCTGCTGAAGATCGACGCCGGCATGCCGGGCTGGCGCTGGCTGTTCCTCATCGAAGGCCTGCCCACCATGCTGCTGGGCTTGCTGATCCTGCGCTACCTGCCCGGCACGCCGCAGGAGGCCCGCTGGCTCAGCGACGGCCAGCGCCAGGGCTTGCGCGCCGTCATGGAACACGAGGCTCCGGCCCGCACGGCCTTCCCCTCCGCTTCCTGGACGCACGGATTCGCCGTCTTCCGCCAGCCCATGCTGTGGGGCCTGCTGTTGATCTTGCTGGCCGCGTATGCCGCGACCTTTGCCCTGGCGTACTTTCTTCCGACCATACTCAAGCAGCTGTACGGCATCACGCCGCTGGAAATCGGCGCGCTGCTGATGATTCCCAACGTCGTGGCGCTGGTGTTCAGCTACGTGGTCGGACGCAGCAGCGAACGCACCGGCGACATCCGCTGGCACCTGGCGGTCGTCTGCCTGGCGGGCGCGGGCGGCTTCCTGATGCTGCACGGCGCGGCGACGGTGTCCCTGGCGGCATTCCTGGCCGTGGTGTCCATCATCACCGGCTACACCATCGCGTACTACGGTCCGCTCAATGCCGCGGTGCAGAACTACATCGGCGCGAGCGCCGGCCCCCTGGCGCTGGTTACGACCATCGGCTCGCTGGGTGGCTTCTTCGGCCCGACCCTGACCGGCGCGGTCATGCAGGCCAGCGGCGGCGAATGGGAACTCGCGGCCCAGGTGTTCGCCCTGGCGACGCTGGCGAGCGCGGGCCTGGCGATCCTGTGCGTGCGCAACCGGCGCGCGGCGCCGGCCGCGCAAGCAGCGGCCTCCGGCACCTGAAATCGACACAACCTACATAGCGAGTCAGACATGAGCACGAACACTCAAGCAAGGACCGCCGTCATCACCGGCGGCGCAAGCGGGATCGGCCAGGAATGCGCGCGGCAGCTGCGCGCCGAAGGCTGGCAGGTCGTGGTGTGGGACCGGAGCGCCGCGGATGACGCCGTGGCCGTCGACGTTTCGGACTACGCCAGCGTAGCCCGCGCGGCGGCACAGCTGGACGGCGTAGACCTGCTGATCAACGCCGCCGGCATCGCCGGCAGCCGTGCCCCGGTCGCGGAAAAGGACCCCGCGGAATGGGCCCAGGTCCTGGCGGTGAACCTCAACGGCACCTTCCATTGCGCGCATGCCCTGTATCCGGCGCTGCGCGCCCGCGGCGGCGTCATCGTCAACATCGCGTCGGTGGCCGGCATGGTCATGATGAAGGGCCGCGCCCACTACGCCGTATCGAAGGCCGGCGTGGCGACGCTGACGCGGTCGCTGGCCAATGAATGGGCCGAGGACGGCATCCGGGTCATCGCGGTGGCGCCGGGCTACGTCAAGACGCCCTTGATCCAGCATTCCATCGACGCGGGCGAACTGGACGAAGCGCGGCTTGCGGCCATGCATCCGATGAACCGCCTGGCGACTACCCAGGAAATCGCGGCGTCGATCATCGCGTTGACCAGGCCGCCGTTCCTGTTCATGACGGGTTCGGTCGTCACCATCGACGGCGGCATGACGCTGGGTAAATAGTTCGGGGTATCGCGCGAAAGCAACAGTTTGTCCCCAAATTTTCCGGCAATCCCCTTTTATTGAAATAAACCGTCACATATTACGATTACTTTCAATCCATAATCTACGCAAGAAAATGCCACCGGCGTAGGGGGCCCGCTCTTGCGATGAAAGTCCTTTCCATATTCGGGACCCGTCCCGAAGCGATCAAGATGGCGCCCCTGGTGTCCGCGCTGCAAGGCGAACCCAGGATCCAGAGCGTCGTCTGCGTGACGGGCCAGCATCGCGAGATGCTGGATCAGGTGATGGCCCTGTTCGACCTGCGGGCGCAGCACGACCTGGACATCATGGTGCCCAACCAGACGCTCAACGGCCTGTACGCGCGGCTGATCAGCCGGGTGGACAGCGTGCTGGAGGCGGAGCAGCCCGATTGCGTGCTGGTCCACGGCGACACCAGCACCGCATCGGCCTGCGCGCTGGCGTCTTTCCACCGCCGCGCGCGCATCGGCCACGTCGAAGCCGGCCTGCGCACCGGCGATCTGGCCAAGCCCTTCCCCGAGGAAATGAACCGCCGCGTGGTCGACGCGGTGGGCGACTGGCTGTTCGCGCCGACGGCGCAATCGCGCGCCAACCTGTTGCGCGAAAACCTCTCGGGCCGCATCACGGTCACAGGCAATACCGTGATCGACGCGCTGGCCATGACCTGCGCCAAGCTCGCGCCCGAAGGTGCGCTGGCGCAGCAATTGGCGGCACGCTACGGCTGGCTGGATCCGCAGCGACGCCTGCTGCTGGTGACCGGACACCGGCGCGAAAGCTTCGGCGAGGGCTTCCGGAACATCTGCGCCGCCCTGGCCGAACTGGCGCGGCGCGAAGACCTGCAGATCGTCTACCCCGTGCACCTGAATCCGCAGGTGCGCAACGTGGTGATGGCTCAACTGGACGGCCTGTCGCGGGTGCACCTGATCGCCCCGCTGGATTACCTGGACTTCGTCTGGTTCATGCAGCGCGCCTACCTGATCCTGACCGACTCGGGCGGGGTGCAGGAAGAAGCGCCCTACCTCGGCAAGCCGGTATTGGTGATGCGCGACGTCACCGAACGCCCGGAAGCCGTGCAGGCCGGCACCGTGACGCTGGTCGGCACCGATACGCAGCGCATCCTGGCCGAAGTGAACCGCTTGCTCGACAACCCGGAACTGCACGCTTCGTTCTCGCGCCGCATCAATCCCTATGGCGACGGCCTCGCCAGCCAGCGCATCGTCGATGCGCTTTGCGGCCGCGCCGTATCCGAGTTTGCGCCTCAAGCACCGGCCGCGGCCCGTTAGCCGCCCCATGCCCCCCACCACCGGAGCCCTCATGCCCCATGCCCCGCATTCCCCCGCCGCCCGCACCCTCTGCCGCGCGCTGATCGCCGCCGGGTTGCTGCTCCCCTTGGGAGCGATGGCCAGTCCCGCGGGCGACGCCTTGCGGCGCTTGCTGGGCGACGACTGGGTCACGCGCGACACCAGCCTGGAAGACCTGGGCATCCGCGAACCGGTGGTGCTGAGCAACAGCGATGCGCGCCAGGAGTTCTACCTGCCGGTACCCCGCGGCGTGGCGATAGCCGACGCCACGCTCGATTTCGACGCGCGCTACATCAAGGGCGAACCGGGCCGCGCCAGCATGGTGTTATGGGTGGACGGCGTGCCGCAGACGGCGCAGCGCATCGCCGACGGCGAGGGGTCGGCCACGCGCAAGCTGAACGTGGAGCAACGCGTGCGCGACACCGGCTTCGTGCGCCTGGCGGTGGACTGGCAATCGGAGATCGCGCAGCGCCAGTGCGAAAGCAACCGCGCCACCGCCAACGCCTTGATGGTGTCGCCGCGCACGCGCCTGAGCTACCGCTACGACGCCTCGGCCATCGGCAGCCTGGACGAAGCCTGGAGCACCCTGCCCGGCAAACCCGTGCTGATGGTGGCGGGCGCCAAGCTCGACCAGCAGGCTTTCGACAGCGCCTGGCGCATGGGCGTGGCGATGGAGCGCAGCGGCAAGCGGGTCGCAGTCCGCGCCTTCCCGGCGGTGGGCGACGAGATCGACACCCGCGGCCTGCAGGCCCCGAACGGACTGGGGCAAGTGCAGGCGTTCGCAGCCCTGGCGGGCAAGGACAAGCACAAGCTGGCCAACGCCGCGGAGATCGGCGCGCTGCTGGTCATGGGCGCCCCCGCCGTCAGCGGCGACGTGGTTATCGCCGACGCCGCGCTGCGCGCCCGCTACAACGAGGCGCTGGACGCCTTGCGGGCGCAATTGGCGCAGGACGGCGACGCCGCCGAGGCCTTCCAGGCCTGGCGCCAGCGGCGCATGCCCCTGGCCGGCCAGGACCTGCCCTCCAAGGAGATCCGCCTGGCGCCGCTGGGCCGGCAGGCGGTCATCGCCGTGGCCGCCGACGCCGGCGCGCAAGGCGCGGGCGCCTTCGACACGGCTTGGCGCCGCATCCTGGTCACGCGCCAGGCGCAGGTCAAGACGGCGGAGCCGCCGCAGGCTTCGGGCGAAGATGGCATGCGCCTGACCGCGTTGGGCGGATCGTCCGCCAGCTTCGACGTGGTCGCGCGCGGCGACTGGAACGCCACGTTCGCGCTGGCCGCGGTGTCGGCGGACGGCAGCATGCCGGACGAACTGGTCATGGACCTGGCCGCCGCGCCGGGCGCGTCCGCCACCCGGCCGGTCGCCTCGGTGTTCTGGAATGGCATCCTGCTGGCCGCCAAGCAGATGGACGCCGACGGCCATCCCGAACGCCTGACGGCGCGCGTGCCCGGCTACGCCCTGGGCCTTACCAACGCGGTGCGCGTCACGTTCCAGCGCCAGCCGGTATCGGTGGATTGCAATGAAATCCCGCAAGGCTACCCCGTCAACGTGCTGCCCACCAGCTATGTGAAGCCGGGCCGCGCGCAGCCGGACGGCACCTTCGTGGGGCTGCTGCCGCTGTTGGCCGGCAGCCCCCAGTTGCTGATCCCCGACGGCTATCTGGCCGACGCGCCGGCCAGCCTGCAACGCGTCATCGGCATCGCCACGGCCAGCGGCCTGTCCGCCACGCGCGCGGCGCTGTCGCTCACGCCGGCGGGCCAGGCGGCCAAGCCCGGCGGCCCCTTCGTGGCGATGGAAGTCGCGGTCGACGGCGCCAAGCCCATGGTCAAGGTCACGGACCGCAAGCAGCTGACGGTGGACGGCAAGAGCGCGCCCTGGCTCGACGTTTCCGGCCTGGACAACCTGAGCACGGCCGAAGTGGTGCGCGCCGGCGGCCAGGACGGCCTGCTGTGGCACACGCTGGGCCAGCGCCCGGTCATGCCGCAGGCGCCCTTCGTGCTGAACCGCAGCAACATCGCCATCATCGGCGCGGCAGGGCCGCTGGCCTGGATCGACAGCGCCAATCCCGCGGCGGGCCAGCCGCCGGGGGCGGGCGCAAGCGCCTTCTTCGAATGGCGCAACTACCTGTCGTGGAGCGTCCCGGCGCTGAGCGTGGGCCTGCTGGTCCTGCTCCTGATCCTGATCGCCGCATTGCGCGTCACCCGCAGGAAGAACAAGGACAGCAAGTAACCCGGAGGCGCCATGTCCTCGCTTTACTGGCCCTACCTCATCGCCGACTACTACCGCGGCCTGGAGATCGTGACGGCGGTAGTCGGCGTCATCATCCTGCTGTCCAGCCTGGACGACCTGTTCATCGACGGCTGGTTCTGGCTGCGCGAACTGCGCCGCGGGCTGACGGTCAAGCGCCAGTATGCGCCGCTGACCGCCGAGCAGTTGCGCGCCAAGCGGGAACAGCCGCTGGCGATCATGGTGCCGGCCTGGCTGGAGTACGACGTGATCGCGCCCATGCTGGAGAACATGGTGTCGACGCTGGAATACAAGAACTACATGATCTTCGCGGGCACGTACCAGAACGACGAGCGCACCATCAAGGAAGTGGAACGCATGCGGCGGCGCTACCGCCAACTGATACGGGTGGAAGTGCCGCACGACGGGCCGACCTGCAAGGCCGACTGCCTGAACTGGATCGTGCAGGCCATCTTCGCGCAGAACGCCATGCAGCCCGAGCCCTTCGCCGGCGTGATCCTGCACGACAGCGAAGACGTGCTGCACCCGCTGGAACTCAAGTACTACAACTATCTGCTGCCGCGCATCGATTTCATCCAGTTGCCAGTCACGTCGCTGGAACGGGAGTGGCACGAGCTGGTCGCCGGCACCTACATGGACGAGTTCGCCGAATGGCACACCAAGGACCTGGTGGTGCGTGAAAGCCTGTCCAAGATGGTGCCGTCCGCCGGCGTCGGCACCTGCTTCTCGCGCCACGCGCTGGAGGTGCTGGCGGCAGAGACCAACAACCAGCCCTTCAATACCGACACGCTGACCGAGGACTACGACATCGGCGCGCGCCTGGCCCAGCGCGGCATGCGCCAGATCTTCGGCAAATTCGAGGTCGAGTACGTGACGCGCCGCCGCTCATGGTTCGGCCTGGGGCGGGAGAAGATCTCCGCCATCAGGATGCCGCTGGGCGTGCGCGAGTACTTCCCCAACACCTTCCGCACCGCCTACCGGCAAAAGGCGCGCTGGACGCTGGGCATAGGCCTGCAAGGCTGGCAGCAGGTGGGATGGACCGGCTCGCTGGCCACCAAGTATCTGCTGTTCCGCGACCGCAAGGGACTGTTCACGTCGTTCATCGCGATACTGGCCTATCTGCTGCTGGCCAACTTCTTTCTCTTCTATCTGGCCGACCGCTTTGGCTGGTGGAAGGTTTATTACCCTTCCTACTTCCGCCCCGGCGGCTGGCTGGTGACGCTGATGTGGCTGAACGCGGGGGCCCTGCTGCTGCGCGTGGTGCAGCGCGCGTACTTCGTCGGCCGCATGTACGGCTGGGAGCACGCCCTGCTGTCCATGCCGCGCATGATCGTCGGCAACTTCATCAACGCCATGGCGGCGGCGCGGGCCTGGCGCCTGTTCATCGGCCACCTGATCACGGGCAAGCGGCTGGCCTGGGACAAGACCATGCATGACTTCCCCTCCACCGACCAGTTGGCGCAGCAGCGCCAGCGCCTGGGCGACCTGCTGCTGTCCTGGCAGGCCATCGATCATCAGATGCTGGAGCAGGCGCTGGAGATCCAGGCGCGCGAGAAGCGGCCGCTGGGCGAAATCCTGATGGAGCGGGGCTGGCTCGACGAAAAGACGCTGCACGAAGCGCTGTCATTCCAGCAAGGCGCCCCGACGCAAACCGAACACCCCGCGGACCCGCTATCGCACAGGCCCACTCCTCCATGACCGTCCTTTCCCGTACGCTGGCTTTCAGCGCCCTGCTGTGCGTGGCCGCAGTCCCTGTAGCGGCCGCGCAACCTGCCGCCGCAGCCGAACGTCCGCTGGAAGGCGACGCCTACCAACTGGCCGACCAGGCCTACAAGCAGTACGACGCCGGCCATTACGAAACCGCCCAGATCATGGCGGAGAACGCCATCCGCCTGCGGCCCGACGTGGCTCGCCTGCGCCTGTTGCTGGTCTATGCCTTGGAAAAGCAAGGCAAACGGCAGGAGGCCGCCCGTGCGGCCGACGCGGCGATCGCCGACGGCCTGGGCACCCCGGAACTGCGGCAGGCCAAGGCCAACCTGCAGCGCCCGCCTGCCGTGGCCGCCACGCCCACACAGCCCGCGGCGCAAACGCCTGCGCAAGCTTCCGGGCAGACGCCCGTGCAGACGCCCGCCCCTGTCCGCAAGCCCGCGCCGCAAACCCCGTACCAGCGCGCCTATCCCGTGGCGGCGCGCGCCTATGCGGACTATGGACGCCAGGATTACGCCGCGGCCGCCGCAGGCGCCGAACGCGCCTTCCGCGCCGTGCCCAGGCAAGGCGAATGGGCCTTGCTGTGGGTGGAATCGCTGGGCGCGCAACAGCGCTACGAAGCCGCCAGCCAGGCCGTCGACACGGCGCTGGCGCTGGGCGCGCCCAACAGGGCGGCGCTGCAGGCGAGGCAGCAGGCCTATCAGAAGCAGATCGCCGCAAGCCAGGCGCCCGCGGCGCCGGCTCCGGGTAGCGAGGCAGCCACGGGCGCCTATGCCGCCTACGACAAGGGCGCCTACCAGGAAGCCATCACGCTGGCCCGCCAGGCCGTGGCGCAAGCGCCGGACAATGAGAGCTATGCCCAGCTGCTGACGACCGCGCTGGCCGCGGGCAACAAGGCGCAAGCCGCCGAGGCGGAAGCCCGGCTGAGCGACGCCATCGCCCGCCAGCCGGACTCGGCCCAGCTGCTTGCGCAGCGCGGCTATGCGCGCCAGCGCCTGGGCCAGCCCGCGGGTGCGGCGTCCGACTTCGCGGCCGCGCGCGCCACCGGCCAGGCGCCGCCGCGCCTGATCCTGGACCAGGCCTATGCGCAGTCGGCAATGGGCGACAACCGCGCCGCCACCGACTCGCTCAAGCAAGCCATCGACATGGACGATGCCGGCCAGTTGGGCCTCACGCCGCTGGAGCGCTACAACACGCGCAGCGGCGTCGCCGCCCTGTCGCGCGAATGGGGCGGCTCGTTCTCCGCGTCCTATCGCGGCGCACGGCCGGCCAGCTCCAGCCTGGGCGGGGCCGCCATCAACACCCCTGGCGACGTGATCTTCAGCACTGCGGAAATCTTCTGGCGTCCGCCGCAACTGAACAACCGCTGGGGCATGCTCGAGGCGTACGCGCGCAGCTCCAACACGCTGTACGACAGCGGCAGCACCTACGAGTCGCGCAGGAATGTCGACCCTTGCACCGGGGAAAGCACCCCGGACGAACGCTCTAACGAAGAACGCTTTCGCAACAACAGCACCTCATCCGGCATCCCCAGCACCATCGGCGCGCTGGGCCTGCGTTATCTGCTGGCCGATACCGGCATAACTTTCGGCATCGAACGCCGCTTCTTTCTGGGATCCGCCACCCGCCAGGGCTATGCCTACCCCGAATCCAGCGCGGTGCAGTGCGCGGCGCAGCAGGCCTTCCACAACGCCTATCCCAATCTGCAGGACCAGAGCGCCGTGGCGCGCTACAAACTCAACGGCAATGCCGGGGGCTGGATGTCCTACGTCACCTACGGCTATTACCAAGGCCGCGAATTGCGCGTGGACGTACCCAGCTGGCTCACGATCGAAGGCTATGCGCAGGCCGGCTACGCCTGGGACGACAACAGCGCCCGCTATACCGCCTATTCGGTGGATTCCAAGGGCCAGCGTCAGCAGGATCTGGGCAGTTCCTCGGGCCGCCTCAAGCGCGACCAGGCCTTCCTGTCCGGCGAACTGCGCGTGGGCCGCAGCTTCCGCGCCACCAGCATCAGCGACAAGCTGGTGCTGTTTCCGTACGCGGTGGTCGGCGCGGACTGGCTGTGGCAGAAGAGCGTGGCCAAGCTGGACGACCTGCCCGGCTACGGCAGCCAGTCGGTGGTCCTGTCCGACCACGGCACTTCTTGGTCGCTGGGCGTGGGGCCGGGCTTCAACGTGCGCTACTGGTTCCGCGAAGACCACTACAACGCGCCGCGCTCTTACCTGGACTTCGGCGTCCAGTACCGTACCAGCCTGGGCGGGGGCGAGAGCGACCGCGCCAAGGGTTGGTTCATGAACATGACGCTGTCGTACTGAGCCGCTGATACACACGATTACATCGGTTCATAAGCCTATAACAATGAATCGGGCATAGTGCTCCGCGCCACGCAGGCTGAGCGATCACCAGGCGTGCAAACCTCATCCCTCACCGCGTTGGAGATTGAATTGCCGATGTTCAAACAAGCCCGTATCGCCCTGGCCGCCGCCGCCCTGACCCTGGCCAGCGGCGCCGCCCTTGCCCAGCAGACCATGCAGGGCCAGATGCCCAACCTGGCGGCCGTGAGTGGCCAGATGCATGCCGCCGCCGAGTACTGCGGCGCCTACACGGCAGCGCAGCTCGAGCAGATGAAGCAACAACAGAAGACTGCGACCAGCGCCCAGGGCATGTCGGCGGCGGACTTCGACGCCGCTTTTTCGAAGTCCTACAGCCAAGCCAAGGTGCAACTGGGCACGTTGAGCGCGGCCGACAAGGAAAAGACCTGCGCGCAGCTCAAGGCCATGGCCGCGGCGCAACCGCGCTAACCATTCCGCGTCAGACCGCTGATCGGCCGCCTAGAGCGGCCATTCCCGCTTCAGGCGCTCGGCCTCGGGCGTAGGCCCGATCAGCCAGGGATCAGCCGCAAAGGCGACCACGCGTTGCGCGCGGTAGCGCCGCGCGATGCGCAACTGCCGGCGCACGCGCGCCGCGTCGGCGGAGCGGGCATTGAAGGTGGTGCCGTCCTGGCGTTCGGACGGCAGTTCCTCGAATAGTTCGACGATCAGGTCGAACGGCGCACGACGCGCCAGCAGCATGCGATGCAAGGGCTCCAACGCCTCATACGCCGCCATGCCGGACACGCCCACTCCGTCCTGGAGCATGGGCCTCAGCCTGACCACATCCAACAATCCGTTCCACAGGTCGGCCAGGCTCAGCGCTCCCGGCAATTTGCTGTGATACGTGGAGATGGCGGGCACGCGTCCCGTCTGTTGCACGAGCGGATCGGACAGCTCGCGCAGCCATTGCGCCAGCAGCGCCTGGCGGCCGGGCGCGGCCCAGCTGTGCTGCTCGATCTCGTAAGGGATGTACCAGCCGCGGAAAGCGGCAAGCCGGGTTGCGTTCGACGCTTGCGCATAAGCCAGCGCCTGCGCCTGCGTGGCCTGCAGGAATGCGGCCAGCGCGGCGTCATCCGGATTGCCCAACTGTCGCCACCAGCGCTCGTCGTAGGGCAGGCCCAACTGCAGCCCCATGCCCAGGCGCTCGGCCTCGTCGAAGATCAGCGCCAGCGTGGACGCGGGCAGTTGCCAGGGCTGCGCCCCGCCGCTGGCGCCCACCCACTGAATGATGATCTCGCGGAATCCCAACGCGTGCATGGCGGCGATGCGTTCGCGCCACGCCTGCGGGCTCAATTCCAGGTGGCTGGGCCAAAGCTGCCAGAAGGTGCTTTGCACCGACCAGGCCGGCGCGCAGGCGGGCAGGCTGGCGGCCAGCGCCGCCACGCCCAGGCCCTGCAACAGGCGTCGCCGGCCGGTGGAAGCAGGCGCAGACGCCTGCATGGGCTGCCTGGCGATAGGATTTACCCGGCGCGGTTGCCGAAGATGCCCGACAGGGACGCCAGCAGGTCGGCAGGGTTGAATTGCTGTTCGCCCTGGACCTCGCCGTTGGGCGTGGCCTTGTCCACCAGTTGCGGCAGCAGCGAGGACAGCGAACCCAGCACGGAGTCCGTGTCCTGACCGGTCTTGGCGGCCAGTTCGTTGACGACGCCGGGATCCAGCACGGAACCGAGCTGATCGGCGCTGACCGGCATGTTCTGGCCGGTGCCCACCCACGAGGCCACGATCTCGCTCAAGCCGCCCTTCTGGAAGCTGGCGATCAGGCCGGTCAGGCCGCCCGGGTACTTGTTCAGTTGCTCGATCAACGCGGGCAGCAGCGAAGCCGAGCCCCCTTGCTGACCGCCGCCGGCCATCGAGGCCAAGGTATCCAATAGGCTCATCATCGTGCTCCTGAAAAAACGGAGATCCAGTATAGGCCCATGCCTGCCGCCCCACCTGTCATCCGATGGATGACACCCGGCATCTTTACAAAGCTTGTCGATTGCATCCCGTCAGTTGACGGCCTTTCCCTCTTGCAAGGCCTGCAGCGACTTCAGGCCGGCGCGGCCGTCCGGCCGCAGGCCCAGTTCGCGCTGCACCGTCTGCAGGGCCTGCCGGGTGCGGGCGCCGATCATGCCATCGGGTTCGCCGATCTCATAGCCGCGAGCAATCAACAGCCGTTGCAATTCCCGCCGCTGCGCCCGCGACAGGCCTGGATCGTCGGTTGGCCAGGCTTGCACCAGCGGGCCGCCGCCGCGCAGCCTGTCGGACAGGTGGGCGATGGCCAGCGCGTAGCTTTCGGCTGCGTTGTAGGAATACAGGGCGTCGAAATTGCGCGTGACCAGGAAGGCAGGACCTTTGCTGCCCGCCGGCAGCAGCAGCCCCGCCGGCGTGTCGCCCGCGGGCAGCGGCTGGCCGTCGGCGCGCGTCACGCCGCGCCCCGCCCAGTACGACATCGCGCGCTTGTTCTTGCGGCCCGCGCCTGAAGTGTCCAGACCCGCCGGCAGGCGGACTTCATAGCCCCATTGCAGCGCGCTGTTCCAGCCCGCGCGCTTGAGGAAATTGGCTGTCGATGCCAGCGCGTCCGGCACGCTGTCGACCAGGTCGCGGCGGCCGTCGCCGTCGAAGTCCACCGCCAGCCGCAAGTACGTCGAGGGCATGAACTGGGTCTGGCCGAAAGCGCCCGCCCAGGAGCCCGTCAGGCGTTCGGGCGCGATGTGCTCGTCCTGGATGATCTTCAGCGTGGCAAAGAATTCGCCGCGGAAATATGCCTGGCGCCGGCCGAAGCAGGACAGCGTGGACAGCGACGTCAGCAGGGGCCGGCCGCCCAGTGTGCGGCCGTAGTTGCTTTCCACGCCCCACACCGCGGCGACGGTGGCTGCGTCCACACCGTAGCGCGACGCGGCGCGGTCCAAGTCGGACTGCCAGCGCGCCATGCCGGCCCGGCCGTCGGCCACGCGCTCGTCGTCGACCAGGGCCGCCATGTAGTCCCAGATAGGCGTCTTGAACTCCGGCTGGGCGTCCAGCAGATCCAGCACTGTCATGTCCGGTGCAAGCCCGGCGGTCTGGGTGTCGAACGTGGCGCCGGACACGCCGGCCTTGAGCGCCGCGCCGCGCAATTGCGCGAGGCAGGCCGCGAACGCGTCGGCGGCCGACGCCGCGGGCGCCAGCGAAATGAGGGCGCCGCCGGCCAGGGCGCAGGCCAGCGCGCGCAGCGGGCGGGCCCGCAGCGTCTTGAAGAAGTTATGGTTGTTCATGTCGTCCAGTCAGCCGGCCTGCAGCGCGGCAAGCTCGGCGTCGTCGAAGCCGGCGGCGCGGCGCGCCTCCAGGTTGAAGGGACCGCGCAGCCGGGGCGCGTCATAGCGTTGCGCCAGTTCGGCATAACAGGACACGGGATCCTTGCCCGCCTGCGCGCACAGCTGCTTGTACCAATGATTGCCGATGGCCACGTGGCCGATCTCGTCGGCCAGGATGATGTCGACGATGGCAGCGCTTTCCGCATCGCCCGCTCCCGCCAGCTTGGCACGGATCGCGGGGGAAGCATCCAGGCCGCGCGCCTCCAGCGTGCGCGGCACCAGCGCCAGGCGGGCCAGCAGATCGTCTTGCGTGCGCTGCGCCATGTCCCACAGCCCGTTGTGGGCGGGGAAGTCGCCATAGGCGTAGCCCATGGCGGCCAGACGCTGCCTGAGCAGATCGAAGTGATAGGCCTCTTCGCGCGCCACGCGCAGCCAGTCGCGGTAGAAGGCTGCCGGCATGCCGGCAAAGCGCCACATGATATCCAGAGCCAGGTTGATGGCATTGAATTCGATGTGCGCCAGCGCGTGCAGCAGCGCCGCGCGCCCTTCCTCGGTGGCCATGGAACGCTGCTTGACCTGGGCGGGGACCACCAGCTCAGGCCGCGCCGGGCGGCCCGGCAGTTCCGCCGTGGGCGTGTAGGCCTGCTCGCAGTCCAGCACCGTCTCATCCGACATGGCGCGCACTGCCGCCAGCTTGTCCTGCCAGGCCGTGGCGGCCAGGGCCGCCAGCGCCTGCCCACGCAGGCAATCCTGGCGATGCCCGGCCGCGTCGGGCGTCGTGTTGCTATCCATATGCTTCTCTGTGCCGGGCGGCCTCGCGCCCGCCCGAAATCCCTTGAAAGCGCCGTGGCCGCAGGCCTCGCGCATACACGGAGACTTTATCATTCACCCATGGATTCCCTGCGCCTGACCATAGAGACCGACCTGTCCCGCATCGACGCCCAGCAATGGGACGCGCTGGCGGGCGACCAGCCCTTTCTGCGCCATGCATTCCTGCGCGCGCTGCACGAGACCGGCTGCGCCGCGCCCCAGACCGGATGGGCGCCGCATTACCTGGCGCTGTGGCGCGACGATGCGCTGGCGGCTGCTGCGCCGCTCTACCTGAAATCCCATTCGCGCGGCGAATATGTATTCGACTACGCCTGGGCCGACGCCTTCCAGCGCCACGGGCTGCGCTACTACCCCAAGCTGCTGTCGGCCATTCCCTTCACGCCGGTCACCGGCCCCAGGTTGCTGGCCGGCAACGATGAGGATCGCGCCACGCTGGTGCGCGGGCTGGTCGCCTTCGCCGAAGAGATCAAGGTGTCTTCGCTGCACCTGCTGTTCCCCGCCGAGGCCGACATGCGCGCGCTGCGCGAGGCCGGCTTCATGATCCGCGAAAGCGTGCAGTTCCACTGGACCAATCCGGGCTACGCGGACTTCGACGCCTTTCTGGCCACGATGAGCCACGACAAGCGCAAGAAGATCCGCCAGGACCGCAAGAAGGTCGCGGCCGCCGGGCTGTCGTACCGCTGGCTGCGCGGGGCCGAGATCGGCGCGGTCGAGCTGGACTTCTTCTACGAATGCTATTGCCGCACCTACTTCAGCCATGGCAATCCACCCTACCTGAGCCACGAATTCTTCCGCCGCGCGTATCGCGAACAGGCCGGTGCCTTCGTGCTGATCCTGGCAGAGCGCGACGGCCGGCCGGTGGCGGCCGCGCTCAACCTGGCGGGCGGCGACGCGCTGTATGGGCGCTACTGGGGCGCGACCGAATACGTGCCGGGGCTGCACTTCGAGACCTGCTACATGCAGTCCATCGCCTATTGCATTGCCCACGGCATCGCGCGCTTCGAGGGCGGCGCGCAAGGCGAACACAAGATGGCGCGCGGGCTGCTGCCCACGCCCACCTGGTCGGCGCACTGGGTCGCGCACCCCGGCTTCGCGGACGCGATCCAAAACTTCCTGGACGAGGAAACCGCGGCGGTGACGGACTATCTGGGAGAACTGGAAACGCACTCCCCGTTCAAGCGGCCGCGGGAAGGCTGAGGGCTAGAGGAAGCGGTCCAGCAGCTTGCGGCTGTGCTTGTCCAGCGACTGGATGTCGCGCACCAGATAGAAGATGCCGTGGCTGTCGGCGATCAACAGGGTCTGCGGACTCAGGCGGCGGATGTCTTCTTCGCCGCGCAGCGTGAACGAGGTGGGGCCGCGGTCGGTATCGACCTGCCAGGTGCTGGGGGTGGCGAAAGTGGAGACGCTGGCCAGCTTGCGGATCTCGGGCATGAATTCCCGGCTTGCCAGTTCTTCCTCGATCAACTCGCGCTGCGGAGCCGGCACATCGGACAGGTGCTCGATCCAGAGCAGTTCGCGCCCGTCCACTGTCACGAGCGACAGGCCGCGGCCCGGTTCGCTGATGGGAAAGGCGCGCACGGGCAGCACGCCCTCGTGGTTCTGGCCATCGGCGGACTGGAACTCCAGGCGCCCGAAGGCATTGCGGCGCAGCTGAAAAGACGGCAAGGTCATGACGATAATTCCGGTTCCGCGTCAGGCCACGGCGGCCATGTCTTCGCTGCCCGACGCCTGCGCGTCGGCCTCGGCCTGGCGCGCCTGCGCCTGGTACAGGCGGTAGTAGGCGCCCTCGCGGGCCATCAGTTCTTCGTGCGGGCCCTGCTCCACGATCTGGCCGCGGTCCAGCACCACCAGGCGGTCCGCCTTGCGCAGCGTGCTCAGACGGTGGGCGATGGCGATTGTGGTGCGGCCACGCACCAGGTTGTCCAGCGCCTTCTGGATTTCCTTTTCGGTGGTGGTGTCCACCGACGAGGTGGCTTCGTCCAGAATCAGGATGCGCGGACCGATCAGCAGCGCGCGCGCGATCGAGATGCGCTGGCGTTCGCCGCCGGACAAGGCCTGGCCACGTTCGCCGACCAGCGAGTCGTAGCCGTGCGGCAGCCGCAGGATGAATTCATGCGCATGCGCGGCGCGCGCCGCAGCCACGATTTCGTCACGGGTGGCGTCCGGCTTGCCGTAGGCAATGTTCTCGGCGATGGTGCCGAAGAACAGGAACGGCTCCTGCAGCACCAACCCGATGTTGCGGCGGTAGTCCGCCACGCGCACCGAACGGATATCGGCGCCGTCCACCAGCACCGCCCCTTCGGATACGTCGTAGAAGCGGCAGATCAGGTTGATCAGCGTGCTCTTGCCCGAGCCGCTGTGGCCCACCAGGCCGATCATCTCGCCCGGCGCGATGTTCAGGTTCAAGCCGCGGATGACCTGGCGGTTGCCGTAGCGGAAGCCCACGTCGCGCAACTCGATGCGGCCGTTGATGTGCGGCAGCTTGGCGGGATTCTGCGGTTCCGGCACGCTGGAGACATGGTCCAGGATGTCGAAGATGCGCTTGGCGCCAGCCGCCGCTTTCTGCGTGACCGAGACGATGCGGCTCATCGAATCCAGACGCATGTAGAAGCGCCCGATATAGGCCAGGAAGGCGGCCAGCACGCCAACGGTGATCTGCTTCTGCGACACCTGCCAGATGCCGAAGATCCACACCACCAGCAGGCCCACTTCGGTCAGCAGCGTGACAGTGGGCGAGAACAGCGACCAGGTGGTGTTCACGCGGTCGTTGACTTCCAGGTTGCGGTTGTTGGCTTCGCGAAAGCGCGCGACTTCGCGCTTTTCCTGCGCGAAAGCCTTGACCACGCGGATGCCCGGAATGGTGTCGGCCAGGACGTTCGTGATCTCCGACCAGATGCGATCGACCTTTTCGAAGCCATGGCGCAGGCGGTCGCGCACCGCGTGGATCATCCAGATGATGAACGGCAGCGGCACCAGCGTGACCAGCGCCAGCCACGGGTTGATGGACACCAGGATGACCGCGGTCATGCAGATCATCAGGATGTCGTTGGCGAAGTCCAGCAAGTGCAGCGACAGGAACACGCAGATGCGGTCGGTTTCGCTGCCGATGCGGGAAATCAGATCCCCGGTGCGCTTGCCGCCGAAATACTCCAGCGACAACTGCTGCAGGTGCTCATAGGTGGTGGTGCGCAGGTCCGCGCCGATGCGCTCGCTGACCCAGGCCAGGATATAGGTCCGGGCCCAGCCCAGCCCCCAGGCCAGGAAAGCCGAGGCCAGCAGCCCGCCCAGATAGAGGCGGACCTTGTCGTAATCGATCGGCGCGCCGTTCTGAAACGGAATCAGCACGTCGTCCATCAGCGGCATGGTCAGGTACGGCGGCACCAGGGTGGCGGCGGTGCCCAGCAGGGTCAGCACGAAACCCGCCAGCAGCGGCCCGCGGTAAGGGCGGGCGAAACGCCACAGGCGCAGCAGCGCCCAAGTGGTGGATGGCGCTGCCTGTTCCTGGTTGCAGGTCGGGCATTCTTCCTCGCCCGCCGGGATGACGTTATTACAGACGGTGCAGGTACGCTCCGCCAGATCCTCGTCCTGATGGCCGGACAAACGGATGGCCTGCTGTGTTTCGAACTGCGCCAGCAGCCGCAACGCGGCCGGATTGCGCGCCAGCGTGAAACGCCACGCGCCCAGGCGGGAGCCGTCGTCGTGCAATTCCAGCAGCGCGGCGCCAGCGTGGTCGGTGAGGCTCAGTTTTAATTGGGGGCCATATGCCCAGGATTCCCAGCGCGGTTCGTCGGGATGGCGCGCCAACAGCCGGCGGTCGGTGGCGGCGATAAGCCCCGGACGGAACTTCAGGCGCTGATCCAGGTCTATTTCAACCCAGGCCAACAAGGTTTCGCCGTCCGCCAGTTCGGCGCTGATTTCATCGCGCCAGCGGGCAGGAAAGGCTTCGGCAAGGCCGGAAAGCAGGTTTGGTTTTTTCATTGGTACGCATGCCGGGCCAGGACTCTGCCCTACTAGGCGGCAACCGGTTCGCAACCAGGACTGGCGGCAAACGTGTCCCTTCCTTACAACATAACGATTTCACGCCTTGAAGGCGTCGTATAGTAGCAGCCGATTTTTCTAATTAGGAATATCTGGGATCCCCCACTCGTTGGCATTATTCTAAAGGCGCAACCCCAATAAATTCGCGGTCTTGCATAGGGGCGTCCGCGCGTGCCAACCTGCTTCTCTCGTAAATTAAAACATGAAAAAGAAAGACATTGAATTTCTCGATGTCGTGGCTTTGCGCGGCCCGAACATTTGGACGTACCGTCCGGTACTCGAAGCGTGGGTGGATATCGGTGAACTGGAGGATTATCCCTCCAACACCATTCCCGGCTTTTACGAACGCCTGACCGAATGGCTGCCGACGCTGATCGAGCACCGCTGCAGTCCGGGAGTCCGGGGCGGTTTCCTGTCGCGCCTGAAAGAAGGCACCTGGCCCGGCCACATACTTGAACATGTCACCCTGGAACTGCAGAACCTGGCCGGCTTGCGCGGCGGTTTCGGCAAGGCCCGGGAAACCTCCACCCGCGGCGTCTACAAGGTCGTCGTGCGCGCCTGGCAGGAACAGGTCACCCGCACCGCCCTGAACGAAGCCCGCGACCTGGTCATGGCCGGCATCGAAGACCGCCCCTTCGACGTGCCCGCCGCCATCGCCAAGCTGCGCAGCCTGATCGACAAGCACTGTCTCGGCCCCAGCACCGCCTGCATCGTGGATGCCGCCGACGACCGCGACATTCCCTACATCCGCCTGTTCGAGGGCAACCTCGTGCAGTTCGGCTACGGCTCGGCCCAGCGCCGCATCTGGACTGCCGAGACCGACCGCACCAGCGCCATCGCCGAAGGCATTTCGCGCGACAAGGACCTGACCAAGGAACTGCTGTCGACCTGCGGCGTGCCCGTGCCCGAAGGCCGCCTCGTACGCAGCGAGGACGACGCCTGGGAAGCTGCCGAGGACATCGGCCTGCCGGTGGTCGTGAAGCCCTATGACGGCAACCACGGCCGCGGCGTGTTCACCAATCTGACGACGCGCGAGGAAGTGGTGTCGGCCTACCGCGTGGCCGTGGACGAAGGCAGCGGCGTCATCGTCGAACGCTTCGTGCTGGGCAACGAACACCGCCTGCTGGTCGTGGGGGACCGCATGGTGGCCGCCGCCGCCGGCGAACCGGCCTGGGTGACGGGCGACGGCAAGTCCACCATCACCGAACTCATCGACAGCCAGATCAATACCGACCCGCGCCGCGGCCGCACCGAGAACCACCCGCTGAACCCGGTGCGCCTCGATTCCGCCGCGCGGCTGGAAATCGCCCGCCAGGGCCTGTCGGAAGACAGCGTTCCGCCCGAAGGCCAGCGCGTGCTGGTGCAACGCAGCGGCAACGTCGCCTTCGACGTCACCGACCGTGTGCATCCCAGCATCGCCGCCACCGTGACCCTGGCCGCGCGCATCGTCGGCCTGGACATCGCCGGTGTGGACCTGGTGGCCGAGGACATCTCGCGCCCGCTGGAAGAACAGCGCGGCGCCATCGTCGAAGTCAACGCCGGCCCCGGCCTGCTGATGCATCTGAAGCCTGCCGACGGCACGCCCCGTCCGGTCGGCCGCGCCATCGTCGACCACCTGTTCCCTGAAGGCGATGCGGGCCGCATCCCCATCGTCGGCGTTACCGGCACCAACGGCAAAACCGTGGTGGCGCGCCTGGTGGCCCGCCTGCTGAGCCTGTCCGGCAAGCGCACCGGCCTGGCCTGCAGTGAAGGCCTGTACCTGGACCGCCGCCTGGTGCAAAAGGGCGACCGCGCCGATTTCGCTTCCGGTACGCGCCTGCTGATGAACCGAAACGTGGATGCCGCCGTCATCGAGAACGACAGCGGCGTGATCCTGGGCCAAGGCCTGGCCTACGACCGCTGCCAGGTTGGCGTGGTCACCAACATCGACGACGCCGACCACCTGGGCGACTTCGACATCAATGAAACGGAGCGCATGTTCAACGTGTTCCGCACGCAGGTGGACGTGGTGCTGCCCGGCGGCTCCACCGTGCTGAACGCGCGCGATCCGCGCGTGGTGGAAATGGCCGAGCTCTCCGACGGCGCCGTGATCTTCTTCGGCATCGATCCCGCCCTGCCCGCCATCGTCGCTCACCTGCAACAAGACGGCCGCGCCGTGTTCGTGCGCGACGGCGGCATCGTGCTGGCGCATGGCACCCGCGAGGAGCGCCTGGCCACGGTGGCCTCGATCCCGCTGACCCATGGCGGCCGCGTGGCCTTCCAGGTCGAGAACGTGCTGGCCGCGGTGGGCGCGGCCTGGGCGCTGGACATACCCGTGGAGCTGATCCGCGCCGGCATCGAGACCTTCGACATCGACCAGGCCGACGCTCCCTGGCAGTTCACGCTGTTCGAACGCAACGGCAGCACCGTGGTGGTCGACGACGTGCACAACGCCTCGGCGTTGCGCCCCCTGATCGCCGCCATCGACCAGTTCCCGTCGACCACGCGCGCCGCCGTCTACTCGGCCGGCGCCGACCGCCGCGACGCGGACCTGATCGAACAGGGCAAGCTGCTGGGCGACGCCTTCGACCGCGTGGTGCTCTACGACGACCTGACCGTGCGCAGCAAGCGTCCCGAAGGCGAGGCGCGCGCGCTGTTGCGCCAGGGTCTGGCGCAAGGCTCCCGCGTCAAGGACATCCAGGACGAACCCGACCACGGCAAGGCCATCCAGAGCCAGCTCGACGCCATCGCCGCAGGCGACTTCGTCCTGCTGCAGTCCGACGAAGCCTTCTCCGGTCCCACCATCGACCTGGTCCGCCGCTGGATTCAGCAATACTGACAATATCTGCGCGCGCCCTCGCACTAGCGGGGCGCGCGTGAGCTAGACAGGAATACCTGCCATGGAAGTTTCCCGTATCCGAGCACTGCGCGGCCCCAATCTGTGGAGCAAGAACACCGCGATCGAGGCCATCGTTTCCTGCGCCGACGCCGAATGCTCCATCGACAACCTGCCTGATTTCGAAGCGCGCCTGCGCGCGCGCCTGCCGCAGACCGGGCTGCTGCGTCCGGAAGGCCATCAGGGCGCGGTCTCCATCGCGCACGTGCTGCAGATCGTGGCCCTGACGATGCAGGCGCATGCCGGCTGCCCCGTCACGTTCGGCCGCACCGCCTCCACCATCGAGCCTGGCGTGTTCCAGGTGGTGGTCGAGTACAGCGAAGAAGAAGTCGGCAAGCTGGCGATGGAACTGGCGCAAGTGCTGGTGCGCGCCGCGCTGGACGACACCCCCTTCGATCTCGCCGACGCCTTGAAGCGCCTGCGCGAACTGGACGAAGACGTGCGCCTGGGGCCCAGCACCGGCTCCATCGTCAATGCCGCCACCGCCCGCAACATCCCGTACCGCCGCCTGACCCAGGGCAGCATGGTGCAGTTCGGCTGGGGCAGCAAGCAGCGCCGCATCCAGGCCGCCGAAACCGACCTGACCAGCGCCATCTCCGAGTCAATCGCGCAGGACAAGGACCTGACCAAGATGCTGCTGGACGCCGCCGGCGTGCCGGTGCCCATGGGCCGTTCGGTGACCACCGCCGAGGAAGCCTGGGCCGCCGCCGAGGAACTGGGCGGCCCGGTCGTGGTCAAGCCGCGCGACGGCAGCCAGGGCCGCGGCGTCGCCGTCAACATCGAATCCCGCGAGCGCGTGATCCAGGCCTTTGAAGTGGCCGAGGAAATCAGCTCCGAGGTCATCGTCGAGCGCTACATCCCCGGCCACGACTTCCGCCTGCTGGTGGTCGGCGGCGCACTGGTCGCGGCCTCGCGCCGCGACCCGCCGCAGGTCACGGGCGACGGGGTGCAGACCATCCGCCAACTGGTGGACCAGGTCAACGCCGACCCGCTGCGCGGCGACGGCCACGCGACCTCGCTGACCAAGATCCGCTTCGACGACATTGCCCTGGCGACTCTCAAGAAGCAGGGTTTCGAGGCCGACTCCGTGCCGCCGTCCGGCACCCTGATCTTCCTGCGCAACAACGCCAACCTGAGCACCGGCGGCTCGGCCACCGACGTGACCGACGAAGTGCATCCGGAAATGGCCGCGCGCGCGGTGTCGGCGGCCCGCATGATCGGGCTGGACATCTGCGGTGTGGACGTGGTCGCCGAAAGCGTGCTCTACCCGCTTGAAGACCAGAACGGCGGCGTGGTGGAAGTGAACGCCGCCCCCGGCCTGCGCATGCACTTGAATCCGTCCTTCGGCAAGGGCCGCGCCGTGGGCGAGGCCATCATCGCCAACATGTACGCGGACGGCGACGACGGCCGCATCCCGGTCGTGGCCGTGGCCGGCACCAACGGCAAGACCACCACCGTGCGCCTGACCGCCCACATCCTGGGCGTCGCCGGCAACCGCGTCGGCATGACGAATTCCGACGGCGTCTACGTCGACAACCTGCGCATCGACACCGGCGATTGCAGCGGCCCGCGCAGCGCCCGCAGCGTGCTCATGCACCCGGACGTCGACGCGGCCGTGTTCGAAACCGCGCGCGGCGGCATCCTGCGCGAAGGCCTGGCCTTCGACCGCTGCAATGTGGCCATCGTCACCAACATCGGCATGGGCGACCACCTGGGCCTGGGCTACATCAGCACGGTCGAGGACCTGGCCGTGGTCAAGCGCGTGATCGTGCAGCACGTGCACCCCAGCGGCACCGCGGTGCTGAACGCGGCCGATCCCATCGTGGCTGAAATGGCGGCGAGCTGCCCGGGTTCCATCACCTACTTCGCCGAAGACCGCAATCATCCCGTGCTGGCCACGCATCGCGCGCAAGGCCTGCGCTGCGTGTACCGCGACGGCGACTCCATCGTCACCGCGCAGGGCGGCGAAGAAACCCGTTACCCGCTGGCCGCCATTCCGCTCACGCGCAACGGCACGATCACCTTCCAGGTGGAAAACGCCATGGCGTCAATCGCCGCGGCCTGGGCGCTGGGTCTGGACACGGACATCATCCGCCGCGGCCTGGCCAGCTTCGTCAACGACGCCCAGACAGCGCCCGGACGCTTCAACGTGTTCGACTACCGCGGCGCCACGGTGATCGCCGACTACGGCCACAATCCCGATGCCATCCTGGCCCTGGTGCGCGCGGTGGACGCCATGCCGGCCAAGCGCCGTTCCGTGGTCATCAGCGGCGCGGGCGACCGGCGCGACGAAGACATCCGGATGCAGACCGAGATCCTCGGCGAAGCCTTCGACGACGTGCTGCTTTACCAGGACCAATGCCAGCGCGGCCGCGCCGACGGCGAAGTGTTGGCCCTGCTGCAACAAGGCCTGGCCAACGCCACGCGCAGCAAGCACGTCGAAGAGATCCACGGCGAGTTTCTCGCCATCGACACGGCGCTGGCGCGCCTGGGCGCAGGCGACCTGTGCCTGATCCTGGTCGACCAGGTCGAAGAGGCGCTGGATCACATCGCGCGCCGCATCGCGCAAGCCTGAGCCGTACGCGGTTCCTGAAGTGCAAACGGGGCGCCCAAGGGCGCCCCGTTTGCGTCGGCGCGCGCCGATCAGCTGCTGGACGACACCACAGGCGCAGCGGCCTGATAGCGGTCCGTCACGTGCGTGCATCCGAGCGCGGCCATCGCGGCCAGCGTCAGCAAGATAGCGCGGCAAAGTCGTTGCGTCATGCGAGTTCCTCTTTCCATATTCTGTGGCCGAACCTGCTTGCGGGTTCCGCGGACACTATACCGGCGCGCGCGTCGGCAAGCCAAGCGCGCATGCCCGCATCCAGACTTGCAGATCCAGTTACCAGCCTCCCTCAAAAGGGGACAAGACATTGCCGGAATGTAACTGCGGCACCTAGTGCGCCTGCAATCTCCTCCCGCCGGAAACCAGGCCATTTTGCCGCCGCCAGGCCGTTACATTTGCCCACAGCCAGGTTTGACGGCCATGCCGCAGGCTCGTACGGTAAGTACATGGCCTGCACGGCAACTTCTTGAACCGGCAGGCCCTAGCTGATCAGTGTCCCACTCAACCGCGACAACCCGGTTTACAGGCCGCAAACCGGATGCCGCTAGCAACAGGAGAGGTCACCATGAACAACGACATCATCGCTGGCAAATGGAAGCAACTGACGGGCAAGGCCAAGGCCGCCTGGGGTGAGCTCACCGACGACGAGCTGACCCGCACCGAAGGCAACGCCGAACGTCTGGCGGGCCTGATCCAGGAGCGTTATGGCAAGACCAAGGAACAAGCTGAAAAAGAAGTCCGCGACTTCTTCGACCGCAATCCTTGATCCGATAAACCACCAGGAGAAGCTGACATGTTGCACTACGCCGTAGTTTTCTTCGTCATCGCCATCATCGCGGCTGTCCTGGGCTTCGGCGGCATCGCCGCCGGCGCTGCCGGCATCGCCAAGATCCTGTTCTTCGTCTTCCTGGTACTGGCGCTGCTGTCCATCCTCGGCGGCGCATTCCGCAAAAAATAGAACTCGGACCCAAGACACCACACAATCCTCGCGTCCCGACGCGCTGAACCACTAACAAGGAGCATGACTATGGAATTCCGCAAGCTGATCGCCGCCGCTGCACTGGGCACGGGCGCCGTCTTCACTTCCATGGCTTTTGCCGCCGATGACGGCAAGCCGAAACAGTCCGTGGGTGAGTACGCGTCCGACGCCACCGTGACCACCAAGGTCAAGGCTGCCATCGTGGCCGACAAGCAGCTGAGCGCGCTGGACATCGCCGTGGAGACCAATGCGGGCGTCACCAAGCTGACGGGTACCGTCGGCACCGCGGCCGAAGCCGATCATGCCGCCACCGTGGCGCGCGGCGTCGAAGGCGTCAAGCAGGTGATGAACAACATCAAGGTCGACCCGGCCAAGAACAAGAAGTAAGCCCGACCGGGCCGCTTCGGCCCGGTCTTGAAAACAAGGCGGCGCCTGTGTCCGACACAGGCGCCGCCTTGCTTTTGCGCCGCGTCCCGCACGGCGGTCCTGATCAGACGTCCACTACGCCCCGGCCTATCTCCAGGGCGCGTCCGCCCACCTGGATCCGGCCATCGGCCTGGACGTCCAGCAACAACCGGCAGGGCCTGCCCATCTGGTCGCCCTGCTCCACCAGGATGCTGGCGGGCAAGGGTCGCTTTTGATGCAAAAGCCAGCCGCCCAGATTGGCGCAGGCCGAACCCGTGCCGGCGTCTTCGTTCACGCCGCCGCCCGCCTTGGCGTAGAAATAGCGCGCCACCACCACCTGGCGCCCATCCTGCTGGCGGCTGTCGTCGAAAGCGTAGGCATACATGACCTTGCGGCCCAGGCTGTTGGCCTGCCAACGGTCCAGCCGCGAGGCATCGGGCGCAACGCGGCGTACCGCGTCCACGCTGGCCAGCGGCACCAGCAGTTGATCGGCGCCGGTGTCCAGCCAGATCGGATCGTCCAGCAGATCGCTCGCATCCAGACCCAGCAGGCTGGCGATTTCGCCTCGCTCCAGCTCGGGCGCGGCGGTGCGCACGCCATCCGGGCACGGCGCGGTAAAGGTCCAGGCATCGCCGCGCGCCGTCACCGGCACCACGCCGGCAGCGAACTCCAGGGTCAATGCATCGCCCGTCTGCCGCAAGTCACGCACGACCTGCGAGGTGCCTATGGTGGGATGGCCCGCGAACTTCATCTCGAAGCCCGGCGTGAAAATGCGCACGCGCGCTGCCGCCTTGTCGGAGGGCAGGATGAAGGTCGTTTCGGACAGATTGAATTGCGCCGCCAGATTCAGCATGGTGGCGTCGTCCATGCCGCGCGCGTCTTCGAACACGCAGAGCTGGTTGCCGCTGAAGGTGGAGGAAGCGAAAACGTTGAGCAGGCGGAAAGCGTAGGTGGCCATGGCGGTAGCGATAGTTGAAAACATTGCGCCGGCTTGAGCCGGCGCGTTCCCTACTTTATCGCAAGCCTCGGGCCCGGACTACCAGACCGCGAAGAACAACACCCATGCCAGGCAGAACGGCACCAGGCCGGCTGCCAGCACCAGCCAGGCCAGCCCCTTGCGCCAACCGCTTGCCGCGCGCGGCTTGAGCAGGCGCGCATACAGGCGCAGCGTCCACAGCACCGCCAGGCTTAGCAGCGTGAACCGCACCGGCGCGGCCCAGGCGGCCTGCATCCCTTCGTGCTTGAGCAGATTTACGGTGGTGGCCGACAGGCCCAGGAACACGCCGATGCCGGCGGAAGGAATCAGGGCCTGCGCCAGTTTGTGCAGGCCAGGACGGCCCCAGCGCGTCGCGGGTTCGCCTTCCACAGGCGCGGCGGGCGCCAGGCGGTCGGCGATCCACAACGACAGGAAGGAAGCGCCGCCGACACAGATCGTGGCGCCGACGACGAACATCAGGATGCCGGCGCCGTCCAGCCACGAGAAGCTGTCGTTCACTTCCGGGTAATGCGTCAGGATGAACCAGGGCGCGTTGTCCAGCAGCGGCCACATGATGTCGTGTTCGACCAGCCAGGTCGCGGCCCACTGCTTGGCGGTCACGTACCAGGGGCTGGCGCTCCAGAGGAAGGCGCCGATCGCGATGCCCATCAGGCCGAAGCACAGCAGCGCCGTCTGCCATGGATCGCCATGGGTGACATGCACGATTTCTTCTTCGGGCGAACGCGGCGTCAGTTCGATCGCACCGCGATAGCCGCTGCAGCGTCCGCAGACATGGCAGTCGCCCGCGCCCTTCATGTGGCGCAGCGGTACCAGCGGCGCACAGTTGATGGGCTCGATGCGGATGACAGGATGACGCCACTTCTCTTCGTCGACCTTGAAGTGCCAGGGAGCCAGCTTGGCCAACAGGTTGAAGACGCCGTTGACCGGGCACAGGTACTTGCACCACACGCGCTTGCTGCGGCCGTAGCGCCAGCCGACGATCATGGCCGCCACCGTGGACCCGCCCAACACCGCCAGCACCGCCAGCGGATATTGGTAGACGCTGACCAGTTGCCCGTAGACGGTCGTCAACGCGAACGCGACGAAAGGCCAGCCGCCCCAACGCATCCATTTCGGAATCGCATGGCCCTGGCCGCGCTCGCTGGCCCATTCAGTCAGCATGCCCTCGGGACAGAGCCAGCCGCACCAGGCCCGGCCCAGGATGGGCATGGAAATCAGCACGAACGGCCACCACACGCCCCAGAACGCGAACTGAGCGACGATGGTCAGATTGTTGAAGACCGAGGCCGCGTTGTCCGGCAAGGGCAGGATCGCGGGCACGATCAAAAGGAACGCGTATATCGCAACAATGCCCCACTGCAGCTTGCGCAACAGCGGGGCATGGTCACGGAGAAAGTCGGCGATACGGGAGGTCGCCCTCCCGAGTGCAGCTGCCATGGTCAAACCTTCAAATATTCAGTCCGGCAACAGTCGGGTTCAGGTGGCGCTGCGGGCGGCGGTGGCAGCGCCTGCCGGCTTGCTCCCCACCCAGCGCAGCAGCGCCCACACAATGATCCAGTAAGCCACCCACAACAGCACCGAGATCAACGCAGGCAGCGCGCGGTAGCCGGCGAAGTCGGCCAGGACCTTGCCCACGCCGGTGCTGTCGCTCAAGAGCCACGAGCTGTCCCAGACCGGATCCACGATGGTCGGCAGCACGTCCAGCGAAATCAGGTGATCCAGGCCGCCCACCAGCAGCGAGCCGGCCAACAGCAGCAACAGGATTTCGGTCACGCGGAAGAAGCGGCGCCAGGTGATGAGCTTGCCGCCCAATTGCAACAGCCAGAACGTCAGCAACGCCACCACAAAACCGGCCACGCCAGCCAGCGCCAGCATCAGCATGTCGCTGCCGCCCTCGCCCGCCGACACGGTGCCGTACAGGAACACCACGGTTTCGCTGCCTTCGCGCGCCACGGCAATGGCCACCAGCACGAACAGGCCCCACCAGTTGTCGCTGGCGACGGAAGCGCGGGCCCCGCCTTCGAGTTCGCCCTTGAGCGTGCGGCCGTGCTTCTTCATCCACACGACCATCTGCACCACCAGCGCGCACGCGGCCAGCGACATGATGGCCTGGAACCATTCCTGGCCTTCGTCGCTGAGCCAGGAGGAGACGCCCAGCAGCACCAGCGCCAGGGCCACGGCCAGCGCCAGGCCTGCCGCGACGCCACCCCACAGGTAGTTCAGGCCACGCTTGCCCTCCGGCGTGGAGCGCAGCCAGGTGTAGAGTATGCCCACCACCAGCATGGCTTCGACGCTTTCACGCCAGACGATAAAGAGGACCTGTTCCATATATTGCTACCGCTTATTCCTTGGGTTTGACGACCAAGGTGCCTTTCACGCTCTGGTGAAAGTCATCAAAAAATGGATACTCGCCGGGGCGGGAAATGGTGATCACCACGAAAGACTTCACACCCGGCCCCAGGACTTTTTCCTTGCGCAGCGGAATGCTTTCGAACTCCACCGGCTCGTTGCTCTCGTTGATGAGCTCGATCTTGAAACGGCCCGCCGGCACTTCCAGCGTGGCGGGCTCGAACGTACCGTTCGGCTTGAAGGTCAGCGTGAACGTGGGTAGTTCGTCAGCCTGCGCGGGCGCCCCGCCGGCCAGGCCGGCCAGGCCGATCAGCAATGCGACGGCAACGCGAAGCAGGCTGCGCACGATCAGTAACCGCCCTTCTTGCCGGTGCCGGCGTAGACGAATTCATATTCGAGGTCGAAGGGCTCGAACCACGGCCCCACGCCGGTTTCCTTGTCGACGTGACGGCCGAAGTGACTCATTTTGTCCGCGGTCGGCGGCAGGATGGAGTACTTCAGCTTGTACTTGCCCGGACCTTCCAGCTTGACGTTCTCGCCGTAGTGCGGACCGTCGTTGGCGACCATCGGCATGAAGGTGCCCTTCTGCACGTTCTGGCTGCCGACCTTCTGGATTTCGTACTTCACGACCAGGTAAGGCACCCACTCGCCTTCGGGGAAGCCCGTCTTGTTGCCGGCGGTGGCGTGAATGTCGGCCTCAAGGTGCACATCCGAATCCTTGGCCGGGCGCATCATGCCCGGGGGGTCCATTTCGATCGGCTGCAGATACACCGCGCCGATTTCCATGCCGCCCTTTTCCACCGGTTTGCCGATGGGGTATTCGGCCGCGTTCGCGGCGGAAACGCTCAGGGCGACAATGGCCAGGGCCAAGGCTTTCTTGATCATGTGCATAATCCTTGAGACACAAATGAGACGACGGATCCTAAAATACAAACAAGAACCGTTTTCATTAATGTAACCAAATCAACTGACAGAACCCTGAACCTCGGATCAGGAAAATCTGCGGATCATTGCGTTTGATCAAGCGGCGAAAAAGGCCCTGACCTTTTTTCAGAGCCCGAGAAACTTGAACGGCGCCGCGGGCTGGAAGTCGCGCGTGGCGTCGCCCGCAAACGTGTGGCGCTGATCCGGCCCCAGGTCCAGCTTCAGCACCTTGCCGGTTTCCGGACTGAAGTCCAGGGCCTTCAGGTCCACCCAAAACGTGTTGGGCGTCAGGGCCGATTCGAAGAAGTACAGCTTGCGCTGGTGGTCGAAGACTGTGCGCCAGCGGGTGGACGAGATATTGGGCTGTCCGGGCGTGCTGATGCCATAGGGTACGGAGACGTTGCGTATCACGCTGAAGACGCTGGCCAGCGCCTTGTTGGGATCGGGATCCTTGGGGATGGCGTTGATGTAGAACGATGCGCGCACGAAACGGTCGGCTGCGCGGTTGGTGCCCGGCAGCATGGTGGTGCCGCCGATCTGCTGCCAGTAGGCATCGAGCGCAAGCTGCTGCTCGAACTGAGGCGAGTTGGTCATCACCTGGTAGTCGCGGCTATGGTGGATCACCTGGCGTCCGCCGATGTATTCGATGATGGCGCTGTCGCCGCTGGCGTCCGAGATCGACAGGTGCAGCGTCGTCAGGCGGTCCTCGCCCGGCACGTTGTCCGAGACGATGGTGTAGGGTTCCTGCTCCAGCGCCGCCACGGCCTCCTTGACGGTGGCGTAGTTGTCCAGCACGTATTGCGCCCACGCCGCGATGGTCAGGCCGGGCTTGCTCTTCGCATCGAATTGCGGGTACTGCGATTCGGCCAGCCACAGCAGATTGGCGCTCAGGCCCGCCTCGTTCACGCCATCGGTGGTGGAGACGTCATAGCCGGACGTGACCACGCTGCCGTAGCGCGAAGTCCAGCTCAGGGAGTTCGGGCCGGCCTCGCCGCTGCGCGCCATGCCGCGCGGCAATACCCACAGGTTGCTGGTGATGTCGTTCTTCCAGTCCATGGAGCGTGCGGTAACCACCTGCTGGTTGGCGCCATGGAAGACCACGCGCGTGCAAGCCCAAGCGGCGGGCGACGCGGACATGGCCGTCAAGCCTGCCAGCGCCGCGCAGGCCAGGCGGGAAAACGCCTTGTTCAGTCTCATGCTTGCTCTCCGGGGTATCTGTTCTTGCTTGCCGCGCGAACAAAACCTGCACGCGGTGATGAAAAAACACCCCAAGAACCAGATCTCTGTCCGGCTTTTGGGGTGCTGATCGATGAGGCCGCGCCAGGCACGGCCCCGCCATTACTTGCGGCCGGGACCTTGCGTGCCGCCAGGCGTGAACGGGAAGGTCGAGAACATGGCGCGGGTCTGATCCTGCATCTGGTCCTGCATCTGCACGAACAGATTCTTGCTCTGGTCGATGTAGTTGTTCATCATGTTCTGCAGCATGGGCGTCTGCACGTTCATGAACTGGGCCCAGGCCTCGGGGCCGAACTGGCTGCCGTACAGGCCCTTGGATTGCTCCGCCATGCGTTGCTGGATTTCCATGAAGGCCTGGATGTTCTTTTCCAGGTAGGAACCCATGATGCCCTGCATGGCATGGCCATAGAAACGGATGATCTGCGACAGCATGTTCGAGGAGAACATGGGCATGCCGCCGCTTTCCTCTTCAAGGATGATCTGCAGCAGGATGCTGCGCGTCAGGTCTTCGCTGCTCTTAGCATCGACGACCTGGAATTCTTCGTTTGCCAGGACCAGTTGCTTGACATCTGCCAGGGTGATGTAGGTGCTGGTCCGGGTGTCGTACAGGCGACGGTTGGGGTACTTTTTAATCAGGCGCAGGCTGGCGCCGGTTTGTGCTTGCGTCATGGTTGTCCCCGGATCGGGCGATCTCTAAGGCTTCGGATAGGGTTAGTGTAATCCGGAGGGCCCTCTCCCCGAGGCCCTCCGGCGCCGACGGGCCGCCCGCTGGCGGCCCGCGATGGGTCAGCCCATGTGCAGGCCGCCATTGAGCGAGAAGTCCGCGCCCGTCGAAAAGCCGGACTCGTCCGAGGCCAACCACGACGTCATGGACGCGATTTCTTCCGGCGTGCCAAGGCGGCGCACCGGGATGGTGGCGACGATCTTTTCCAGCACGTCGGGACGGATGGCGCGGACCATGTCGGTGCCGATGTAGCCGGGCGAAATCGTGTTGACGGTGACGCCCTTGCTGGCGACTTCCTGGGCCAACGCCATGGTGAAGCCATGGATGCCGGCCTTGGCGGTCGAATAGTTCGTCTGGCCGAACTGGCCTTTCTGCCCGTTCACCGAGCTGATGTTGATGATGCGCCCCCACTGGCGTTCGACCATGCCGTCGATCACCTGTTTGGTCACATTGAACAAGCTGTTCAGGTTGGTGTCGATGACCGCGCGCCAATCGTCCGCGCTCATCTTGCGGAACAGGCCATCGCGGGTGATGCCCGCGTTGTTGACCAGCACGTCGACCGGGCCCAGCTCCTTCGTGACCCGTTCGAAGGCTTCTACCGTGGAGTCCCAATCGGACACGTTGCCCACGGACGCGTAGAACGTGTAGCCCTGCGCTGCCTGCTCATCCAGCCACTGCTGGTAGTTGCGGCTGGGGCCGCAACCTGCCACCACGCGAAAGCCATCCTTGGCCAAGCGCTGGCAAATAGAGGTGCCGATACCGCCCATCCCGCCTGTAACGTAAGCCAGTTTTCCGCTCATTGGACTTCCTCCTGTGTGCGACGGACGCCTCGTTGATTAACCTTCTTCTCGTCTGGGCCTAACCGCTGGTCGCGGCTTCAGGCTGCCCGGACTTTCACATATCTGCCAGGCGCCGGCTCTATCGGCCGGTACTTGGCATTGCCCAATTTTTCACGCGCCTTGACCTGCTTGCCGGAATGGCCCGACAGCCAGCCGGCCCAATCGGGCCACCAGCTGCCCGGCGTCTCGACCGCTTGCGCGAACCAGGTGTTCGGGTCGCCAGGCAGATGATGGCCTGACTGTTCAAGCTTGTCAGCCGCCCAGTAGCTGCGGCGCTTCTTCGCCGGAGGGTTCACCACGCCGGCGATGTGGCCGGACGCCCCCAGCACGAAGCGCTGCGGTCCGCGCAGCACCTGGGTCGACGCATACGCCGAAACCCAGGGCACGATATGGTCCTCGCGTGACCCGAAGATGTACGCAGGCATTTCCAGGCGCGTCAGGTCCAGCGGCAGGCCCGCGGCCTGCGCGCGGCCCGGCACCTTGAGGTTGTTCTCCAGATAGGTATTGCGGAAATACCAGGAGAAGAACGGGCCGGGCAGATTGGTGCTGTCGCCATTCCAGAACAGCAGGTCGAACGCGGGCGGCTTCTGGCCTTTCAGGTAGTTGCCGACCACATAGTTCCAGACCAGCTCGTTGGGCCGCAGGAACGAGAACGTGGTGGCGAGATCGCGCCCGGGCATCAGCCCGCCCTGCCCCAACTGGTGGTCGCGCAGCAGCGCGTGCGCTTCGTCGACGAAGACGTTGAGGATGCCGGTATCGTGGAAATCGAGCAGCGAGGTCAACAGGGTCAGCGACGCGACCGGATGCTCGCCGCGTGCCTCGGCCAGGGCCAGCGCGGAAGCCAGCATCGTGCCGCCCACGCAGAAGCCCAGCGCATTGACCTGCGGCTGTTTGGTGATGTCGCTGGCCACGCGCAGCGCCTGCAGCACCGCGTCGTCCAGATAATCGGACCAAGTCGCGCGGTCCACGCCATCGGTGTCGCTGGACACCGGATTGCGCCAGGAAATCAGGAATACCGTATAGCCCTGGTCCACCGCGTGCCGCACGAAGGAATTTTCGGGCTGCAGGTCCAGGATGTAGAACTTGTTGATGTTCGGCGGAACGATGACCAGCGGCCGTTCGTGCACGGTGGCGGTCGACGGCGCGTACTGGATGAGCTGGAACAACCGGTTTTCAAACACCACTTCGCCCGGCGTCACAGCGACGTTGCGGCCGATCTCGAACTGCGATTCGTCGGTCTGCGTGATGCGGCCTTTCTTGACGTCCCCCAGCAGATTGGCCAGCCCTTCGTTGAGCGCGCGTCCGGCGCTTTCGACGATGGATTGCTGGGCATCCGGGTTCAACGCCAGGAAGTTCGACGGCGACAACGCGTCGACCCATTGCATGATGGAAAAGCGCAGGCGATCGCGCATGGGCTCGCTGACCTGGGCCGCGTCGACCATGCGCGACATGGCGCGGGCCGACAGCAGATAGGTATGCGCCAGCAGCAGGTGCGAATGATTGGAGGCCCAGGCATCACCCGAAAAACGGCGGTCTGGCGGCGGCGCAAGCGCGCCACGGCGGGCGTCATCGCAAAGGCGCTGCCACTCGCGGGAGAATTCGGCCTGAATGTCGGCCAGGACTTCCGGTGCCACGCTCACCGGAATGGGCCCTGCGGAGAGATTGGCATTCACTTCGACACCTTGTTATCGAAACTACGCGATTGATGTTGCATTCCGGGTCCGGGACTGTCAATGCGGGTATACAAGGAGGCCTGACAGGGTATGACGCAAGGCCGGCTGCGGGCCTTGCGCCAGATCAAACCGGGCCTAGCCAGGCCAGCAAAGCCATGCGTCCGGTTTCGCCGTCGCGGCGGTACGAGAAGAACCGGTCCGCCCCGGCCACCGTGCACATCCCGCTCAAGGACACTTCTTGTACTCCGGCGCGGCGCAGGCGGAAATCAGCCAATCCGGCGAGGTCGGCCAGCCATTTTCCGGAAATGCCCGGCCGCGGCGTGAAGTAGCGCAGGGTTGCCCGATCGTCCTTGGTGAACGCGTCCAGTACGTCCTGCCCGACCTCGAACGCCTGCGGGCCGATGCCGGGGCCGACCCAGGCGCGCCAGCCCGAGGCCTGCGGCGCCTTGGCGCGCATGGCCGCGAGCGTGTTCTCCAGCACGCCGCCCGACAAGCCGCGCCAGCCGGCATGCGCCGCGCCCAGCACCGTGCCTTGCGCATCGGCGATGACCACGGGCAGGCAATCGGCAACCATCACGGCCAGCACGCGGCCGGGTTGCGCCGTGACGCTGGCGTCGACCGCCGGCTCGTCCGGCAGGTCGGCCTGATCGGCATCCACCACTACGCTGCCATGGACCTGACGCAGCCACAGGGGTTCGGCCGGCAGCGCAGCGCGCACGCGGCGCCGGTTCTCAGTCACCGTGTCCGGATCGTCCCCGGCGCGGCGGCCCAGATTCAAGGTGTCGTGCGGCGCGACGCCCACGCCCCCTGCCCGGGTCGTGCAGAAGTAGTTCACGCCCGGCCATTGCGGGCCCGTCACCACCGGCAAGCCTGCCACTACGCGTTCCATGCAATCTCTTCCTGGACCAAGCTCATGTCGGGAGGCACGGCCGCGGTGAAGTCGACTTCGCCGCGACCGCCCGGATCTTCGAAATGCAGCGCGCGCGCATGCAGCATCTGCCGCTGCGCGCCCGCAATGTTCTTGCCGCCGTAGATGGTATCGGCCAGCAGCGGATGCCCCAGGCTGGCCATGTGCACGCGGATCTGATGGGTGCGGCCGGTTTCCAGGCGGCACACCACTTCGGTGACGCGGCCGCCGGGATCCGCCTCGCCGCGGCGGGCGGGCATGTAATGGGTGATGGCGGGCTTGGGCGCCACCGGGCGCTCCACGCTCATGCGGACCGGCACGCGCGCATCGCGGCCGATGGGACGATCGACCTTGCCGGCCGCGGCCAGCCAGCCGTGGACCAGCGCCACGTACTCGCGGCCCATGCTGCGCGCCTGCAATTGGCGCACCAGGTGGGTCTGGGCGGTTTCGTTGCGCGCCACGACCATCAGGCCGGAGGTGTCCTTGTCCAGGCGGTGCACGATGCCGGCGCGCGCCACCTGCGCCAGTTCGGGATAGCGGTACAGCAGGCCGTTGAGCAGCGTGCCGCTCCAGTTGCCAGCGCCAGGATGCGTCACCAGGCCGGCGGGCTTGTTCACCACGATCCAGTCGGGGCTTTCGGCCACGACCGCGAACTCCACGGGTTCGGGCGCGAAGGCCAGGGTTTCGGGCGCGGGCTGGGGCCAGACGGTGAGTTCGTCGTCGGGTCCGACCGTCTGGCGGATCTTGCCGGGCTTGCCGTTCACGTGGACGTTGCCGGCCTCGATCCAGCCCTGCAGCCGGCTGCGGGAATGCTCGGGCATCAGCCCCGCGAGCACCTTGTCCAACCGGTCGGCGCGCGTGCCGGAAGGCACTGTTACAAATTGCGGTTCCCCCTGCGGGTTTTCTTCGGAAATACCCAGGAGTTCGTCGTCGGAAACGAGATCCGCGCCGGAGGCTGTATCAGACATGGAGACAAATCATATAATCAGCCTTGCATGCTAACACCAAGGATACGATTCTCGTGATTCACCACTCCGCAGCTCCCTCGAATCCCGCCTCCCGAAGCGGGCCGGTCTTGCGCGTGGTTATCGCGCTGCTCGCCGTGATGGTCATCGCCGGTTGCGGCTCGAGCAACAGCAAGTACGACAAGACCACCAACTGGAGCGCCGAACAGCTCTACGCAGACGCCAAGGCGGAAATGGCCTCGGGCGGCTGGAAAGAAGCGCGCGAACGGCTGACCGCGATCGAAAGCCGCTACCCCTTCGGCGTCTACGCCCAGCAAGCCCTGCTTGAGCTTGCCTACGTCAACTGGAAGGACGGCGAAAACGAGCAGGCCCTGGCCGCCATCGACCGCTTCCAGCAGCTCTACCCCAATCACCCCGGCACCGACTACGCCCTTTACCTGAAGGGCCTGATCAACTTCACCCCGGCCAGCGCCTTCATGAGCAGCATCACCGGCCAGGATCCCGCCGAGCGCGATCCCAAGGGCCTGCGCGCGTCCTACGACGCGTTCAACGAGCTGATCAAGCGCTACCCGGACAGCAAGTACACGGTGGATGCCGAGAAGCGCGTCGCCTGGCTGGTCAACACCATCGCCATGAACGAAGTGCACGTCGCCCGCTACTACTACGAGCGCGGCGCCTACGTGGCCGCGGCCAACCGTGCGCAGACCGTCATCACCGACTTCGAAGGCGCCCCCGCCACCGAGGAAGCGCTCTATCTGATGGTCGAGTCCTACGACAAGCTCGGCCTGACCGAACTGAAGAACGACTCGCAGCGCGTGTACGACAAGAACTTCCCCAACAGCGAATTCAAGACCAAGGGCCTGAAGGCCGACAAGAGCTGGTGGAACCCGTTCAACTGACGTAACGCCCGCCGCACCAAGCAAAGCCCCTGCCACGCAGGGGCTTTTTCATGCCGGCGCGCCGCGCCGCAGCGCTTGCGGCGGCTGCCCGTAGATGCGGATGAAGGCGCGGCGCATGCGCTCCGTATCGCCGAAGCCCACCCGGCGCGCGATGGCATCCATGCCGGCCTCGCCTTCCTCGACCAGTTCACGCGCAGCCTCGGCGCGCACGCGCTCCACGGCCTTGGCCGGGGTCTGCCCGGTTTCCAGCTTGAACTGGCGGCAGAACTGGCGCGGACTCAGGCAGGCCACGCCGGCCAGGCGCTCGATGTCCAGGACTTCGTCCAGGTGCTGGCCCACATGGGCCAGCACCTCGCGCATGCGTCCGCTGGCTGGCGCCAGGTCCTGCAATGCAGAGAACTGCGACTGCCCTCCCGTGCGCCGGTGATAGACCACCATCTCACGGGCGGTGGCGCGGGCGACCGCCTCGCCGTGGTCCGCCTGCACCATGGCCAGCGCCAGGTCGATGCCGGCCGTGATGCCCGCCGAGGTCCAGACCGCGCGGTCCTCGACGTAGATGCGGTCCGCTTCCACCGCAAGCGCGGGATGGCGCTGCTGCAGTTCGGCGGCATGACGCCAGTGGGTGGTCACGCGGCGCCCTTGCAGGATGCCGGCCTGCGCCAGCACGAACGCGCCGGTGCAGACGCTGGCCACGCGCCGGCCGCGCGCATGCGCGGCGCGCAGATAGGCCAGCATGGCCGGGGCCGCCTGGGGTTCGCGCGCGCCCTGGCCGCCCGGCACCAGCACGGTGTCGGCGCGCAGACCGCGCCAGGGCCGCGTCAGCACGGGCACGCCGGCCGAACAGCGGACCAGGCCGCCTTCGGCCGACGCCACGGCCACTTCGTAGGCGCCCGGCACCAGTTCGGCAGCGATCTGGAAGACCGACAGCGGGCCTGCCATGTCGAGCAGCTGGAAGTTGGGTACGGGCAGGATGCAGACGCGATGGGTCATGGCATGAAATGAGGGAAAATAGTCATTCTTGCCATAGTTTCCGGCGCTAGAGTGGGGCCTGTCAATCCTCCGGACTCCCACAGCCATGACCTCCTCCACGCGCGGCCTGCGCAATGCCCGCATCCTCGCCGTCTGCCAGGGCCTGTACATCGCGGCGATCTCCATCGACCTGACCCTGACGGCGCTGACCGGCCAGATGCTGGCGCCGCATCCGGCCCTGGCCACGCTGCCGTTCGCGCTGATCACCGTGGCGGGCGCCGCGGTCACCTGGTATGCATCGCTGCTCATGCAGCGCATCGGCCGCCGTGCGGGCTTCATGCTGGGATCGCTGGCGGGCGCGGCCGGCGGGCTGATTTCCGTGGCCGCGGTGTTCGCCAGCGACTTCTGGCTCTTCTGCCTGGGCACGGCGCTGGTCGGCGTGTTCCAGGCGTTTGCGCAGTACTACCGCCTGGCCGCCGCCGACGCGGTACCCGCCGAGGCCAAGAGCCGCGCCATATCCGTGGTCCTGACGGGCGGCGTCATCGCCGCCATCGCGGGGCCGGCGCTGGCGGCCTGGGCCAAGGACATCTTTCCCGCCGCGATCTTCTCCGGCGCCTATCTGATGGTGGCGCTGCTGGGAGCCGCCAGCGCGCTGCTGCTCATCGCCTACCGCGACCAGGAAGGCGAAGGCGGCCAGCCCGCCGACACGCAGGCCGCAGGCCTGCCGGCCCGTCCTTTGGGCGAGGTCATGCGGCAGCCGATTTTCGTGGCGGCCCTGGCCAACAATGTCGTGGGTTCGGTGTCGATGATGTTTGTCATGACGGCCGCGCCGCTGGCCGCGGTCGCCTGCCAGCACAGCATCGCCGATGGCGCCAGCATCATGCAGTGGCACCTGATCGGCATGTACGCCCCGGCCTTCTTCGCCGGCGCGCTGATCAACCGGCTGGGGCTGCCCCGCGTGCTTGGCATGGGCATGGCGTTGAACGCGGCCTGCTCGCTGATCGCGATGCAATCGACTTCGCTCACGGCTTTCCACGCGGCATTGTTCTGCCTGGGCGTGGGCTGGAACTTCATGTTTGTCGGCGGCACCACGCTGCTGGCGCAGTCCTACCGTCCCGCCGAACGGGCGCGCGTACAAGGAGCCGCCGAAATGCTGCGCTACGCCACCACCGCCCTGGCCACGCTGGCCGCGGGTCCGGCGCTCGTGCGCATGGGCTGGGAAACGTTGAACGCCGCCATGCTGCCCATCGTGGGCCTGGCCGCGGTCATGACCGGGTGGTGGGCGATGTCGCGGCGGACGGAACGGGTCGCGGCCTGAGGCGGCTGGCAGGGGCGCCCGCTGGCGCGGGCAGCCCCAGGGCTGGCTGATTGTGGCGTGAACGGCCGCTAGTCCTGCGGATCCTGCTTGCGCCGGTAGAACGCCAGTACTTCTTCCAGTTCGCGCGTCCGCGCGAACGGCGGCAGACCGCGCCACAGGCGCTTGCCATAAGGCTTTTCGACCAGGCGCGCGTCGCCCACCATGAGCACGCCCCAGTCCGATTCCGTACGGATCAGACGGCCCGCGCCCTGCTTGAGCGAGATCGCGGCTTCGGGCAGTTGGTATTCCGCAAAGGGATTGCCGCCATGCGCACGGCAGGCGCGCAGGCGCGCCTCGATGACCGGATCGTCGGGCGGCGCGAACGGCAGCTTGTCGATCGCCACCAGGGTCAGCACGTCGCCGGGCAGGTCTATGCCTTCCCAGAAACTGGCGCTGCCCACCAGCACCGGATGCTCCAGTTTGCAGAAGCGGTCCAGCAGATCGCGGCGCGTGCCCTCGCCCTGCTTGAGCAATGGCCATTCATGGCCGGCATCGTCGAAGGCGTCGGCCAGCAGGTTGGCGACCTTGTCCACCGCGCGCAGCGTCGTGCACAGCACCAGCGTGCCGCCGGGGCTGGCCTCCAGCAGCGGCAGCAGGGTCTGCACGAAGCGGTCGAGGAACTGCGGCGATTGCGGTTCGGGCATGCCGCGCGGCACGAACAGCAAGGCCTGTTCGGGATAGTCGAAGGGCGATTCCCATTTGCCCGTGCGCGCCTTCTCCAGCCCCAGCTGGCTGGTGAAGTGCGTGAACTCGCCGTTCACGGACAGCGTGGCCGAGGTCATGATCCAGGCCTGGCCCGGCTTGCGGTACTTGGAAAAAGCCTGGGCCACCGACAGCGGCGCCGAATGCAGGCGCACGTGGTGCTGCCCGTGTTCGACCCAGCGCACCGCCGGGCCGGTCCATTGTTCCGCCGCGGCCGCGCCCTCCAGGATGGCGGCAGGCGTGGGCAGTCCATCGCCCAGCGCCGATTGCACGACGGGTTCGGACGCCTGGTCGTCGCGGCCCCAGCCTTCGTCGGAATGATCTGCGCCCGCCCGTCCCGGCGTGGCCCAGCGCTTCAGCCGCACCGAAATCTCGGCGCCGCTGCGCGCGGCCGCCATCAGGTCCGGGTGCTTTTCGGCCACCGCGCCCAGCGCCTTGGCCGCGCCGTCCACGGCCTCGCGCAGCGCCAACAGCGCTTCGTCGAATTCCTCGGGATTGGGGATGGCCTCGAAAGTCGCCTTGCGGCCGGGCATACGGTCCAGCGGCGCACAGACCAGGCGCAGCTCGCGCGCCGCCGTTTCCACATGGCGGCTGACGTCGCTCCATTTGGCGGCTTCGCGCGCGTAGGCCAGGCCGGCCGCTTCCAGCGCGCGGCCGAAATCCAGCAACTGGTGCGTGGACACGCTGCTGCCCAGAAAGCGGGTGGCCGTGTCCGGCAACTGGTGCGCTTCGTCGAAGATCACGGTGTCCGCTTCGGGCAGCAGGTCGGTCACGCCCTCTTCGCGCAGCACCAGGTCGGCCATGAACAGGGCATGGTTCACGACCACCACGTCGGCTTCCTGCGCCTGGCGGCGCGCCTTCACCACGAAGCAGTCGCGGATGCGCGGGCATTCCTGGCCCAGGCAGTTCTCGCGCGTGGAGGTCACGCGCTGCCAGATGTCGGCGTCTTCCGGTACCTGCGCCAGGTCGCCGCGGTCGCCCGTCTTGGAAATGCCCGCGAACACCTGGATCTGGCGCAACTGCTGGATTTCGGTGCGCGACTTCAGCGCGCGCTCGTCGCCCTGCAGGCGGTCCAGGTGGTAATGACAGACGTAGTTGCCGCGGCCCTTGAGCAGCGCGGCCGTCACCGGCGCGGCCAACGCCGCGCGCACGCGCGGCAGGTCACGGGCGAAAAGCTGGTCCTGCAGGGTGCGCGTACCCGTGGAAATCAGCACCTTGCCGCCCTGGATGAAGGCGGGTACAAGATAGGCCCAGGTTTTGCCGATGCCGGTGCCTGCCTCCGCCACCAAGGTGGCGCGGTCCTGGATGGCCTGCCCTATGGCCTGCGAGAGTTCGACCTGTGAAGGCCGGGGCTTGTAGCCGGGCAAAGCCGTGGCCAAAGGCCCGTCGGCGTCGAAGAATTCGGAGATATCCAGGTCCAGCATAGCGAGTCAACGGTGAACCGGTGCCGGTTGCGGTTCGGGCGCCAGACACTTGGGTGGGAAAGGACCAAATGATACCCGCTGCCGGGCCGCGGATTGGCCGCCAGGCCGTCGCGAGGGGGACATATCCGTCCACCCTGGCACGTTTTGTAACAGCGGCTTATGGCACAATCCGCCCCTTGTTTTTCCTTTTTGTCGTCGTATCGAGATGTCTGAAACTTCCGCTATCACGTACGTCGCCGCCGGCGTCGACAACGCCCGCATCGTCGCGCAGCTCGCCACCGAGCTGGGCACGCGCGCCTCCCAGATCGCTTCGGCGGTGGAACTCCTGGACGATGGCGCCACCGTGCCCTTCATCGCCCGCTATCGCAAGGAAGCCACGGGCGGCCTGGACGATACCGTGCTGCGCAATCTCGAAGTGCGCCTGGGCTATCTGCGCGAACTCGAAGAGCGCCGCGGCTCCATTCTTGAATCCATCTCGCAACAGGGCAAGCTCACGCAAGCGCTGCAGCAGGAAATCGCCACCGCCGACACCAAGCAGCGCCTGGAAGACTTGTACGCGCCGTACAAGCCCAAGCGCCGCACCCGCGCCCAGATCGCCCGCGAAGCGGGCCTGGAGCCGCTGGCCGACGGCATCCTCGCCGATCCCGCCTGCGACCCCGCCGCGCTCGCCGCGCAATACCTGAATCCCGAAGCGTCCATCAACGACGCCAAGGCCGCGCTCGACGGCGCGCGCGACATCCTGGCCGAGCGCTACGCGGAAAACGCGGATCTGCTGGCCGACATGCGCGAGCACCTGTGGTCCACCGGCCTGATCCATTCCAAGGTGGTCGACGGCAAGGAAACCGAGGGCGCCAATTTCCGCGACTGGTTCGACTTCAACGAACCGCTGCGCACCCTGCCCTCGCACCGTATCCTGGCGCTGCTGCGCGGCCGCCAGCAAGGCGTGCTGGAACTGCGCCTGGGCCTGGAAGCCGAACTGGAAGCGCAGACGCCGCATCCCTGCGTGGCCCGCATCGCCGGCTTCCTCAAGCTGGGCAACGGCCTGTTCGCGCTGGACGCCACGCCGCGCGCGCGCTGGCTGGGCGAAGTCTGCCGCTGGACCTGGCGCGTGAAGCTGCTGACGGCGTTCGAAAGCGAGCTGATCGGCCGCCTGCGCGAAAGCGGCGAAGCCGAAGCCATCCGGGTGTTCGCCGCCAACCTGAAGGACCTGCTGCTGGCCGCGCCCGCCGGCCCCAAGGCCGTGCTGGGCCTGGACCCCGGCATCCGCACCGGTTGCAAGGTCGCCGTGATCGACCAGACCGGCAAGGTCGTGGACACCACCACCGTCTACCCGTTCGAACCGCGCCGCGACCGCGACGGCACCATCAACACGCTGGCCGCCCTGGTGGCGCGCCACAAGGTCGACCTGATCGCCATCGGCAACGGCACCGCCTCGCGCGAAAGCGAGAAGCTGGTGGGCGACATGATGGAACGCTTCCCGGACCTGAAGGTCACCCGCGTGGTGGTCTCCGAGGCCGGCGCTTCCGTCTATTCGGCGTCTGAAACCGCGGCCCAGGAATTCCCCGACCTGGACGTGACGCTGCGCGGCGCCGTATCCATCGCCCGCCGCCTGCAGGATCCGCTGGCCGAACTGGTCAAGATCGATCCCAAGGCCATCGGCGTGGGCCAATACCAGCACGACGTCAACCAGCGCGAGCTGGCGCGTTCGCTGGACGCCGTGGTCGAGGATTGCGTGAACGCCGTGGGCGTGGACGTGAACACCGCGTCGGCCGCCCTGCTGGCCCGCGTGTCAGGCCTGAATTCGCTGCTGGCCAAGAACATCGTCGCCTGGCGCGACGAGAACGGCGCCTTCCCGACCCGCGAGATCCTGCGCAAGGTGCCGCGCTTTGGCGACAAGGCATTCGAACAAGCCGCGGGCTTCCTGCGCATTCCCAACGGCGACAACCCGCTGGACGCCTCGTCGGTTCACCCCGAAGCCTATCCGGTGGTCGAACGCATCGTCGCCAAGATCAAGGCCGAGGTGAAGCAGATCATCGGCCAGCGCGAAGCGCTCAAGGGCGTGTCGCCGTCCGACTTCACCGACGAGCGCTTCGGCCTGCCGACGGTGCGCGACATCTTCGCCGAACTGGAAAAGCCCGGCCGCGATCCGCGTCCGGAGTTCAAGACGGCGCAGTTCAAGGAAGGCGTCGAAACCCTGAACGACCTGTACCCGGGCATGGTGCTGGAAGGCGTTGTGACCAACGTGGCGAACTTCGGCGCGTTCGTGGACATCGGCGTGCACCAGGACGGTCTGGTCCACATCTCGGCCCTTGCCGAAAAGTTCGTGAAGGATCCGCGCGACGTCGTGCGGGTGGGCCAGACGGTCAGCGTGAAGGTGCTGGAAGTGGACGTGGCGCGCAAGCGCGTCGCGTTGACCATGCGCCTGAACGACACCGCAGCTCCCGCCCGCCGCAGCGGCGACGCCCCCAAGGGCGGCGACCGCAACCGCCGTCCGCAGGGCGACGGCAGCCGCGGCGGCGCCGGGGCCGGCGCCGGCATGAACAGCGCCATGGCGGACGCGTTCGCCAAGCTCAAGCGTTGAGCGAGACCCGCCCCACGGAAAACCGGCGCCTGATGCGCCGGTTTTTTTTACCTAGGGCTTACCCGTAAAGAGGCGGGTTACTTGTTTTCTCTCAAGCCAAACCTATCAAAAATGATAGAAAATATCTAATTGTGTCCAAATAATAAAACCCGGCGGCGCCAGGCCGCAAGGCGGCACAAGCCCCCCGCGAGCAGGCGAGCCAAGGCGCATAGCGCCTGCCGGGGAGCAGCACAAGAACAACAGCGCCCTGCCCCGAACGACCGGAGATCCGCCCAGCCATGTCCCATACCATCACGCTTGCCGCCAATGAAACGGCAACCCTCACCGCCAAGGAAGCCAACGCCAGCGGCGTCTACAGCGAAATCACCCTGGGCCAGTATTCGCACCTGCTTGTCGATGGCGCCGAAGTCAGTTTCAAGCACATCACGCTGGAGCGGCTGGGCAGCCGCATCATCGAATTGAGCAATGGGGCGCAGTTGCACGTCGGCGCACTGGGATTCGCCAGCATGGGCGCCAGCATCACCTACCGTATCGGCGCGGGTTGCGCACTGACTTTCGATGCCAGCCAATGGGATCCGGAAGTGGTCGCCAACACCACCTTCGATTTCGCCAGCCAGGGCAGCGGCACGCTCAAGTACTTCCCGTTCATCAACCCCGAATGGCTGGACTGCCCGAATGTCACGGGCTACACGGAAGGCGACATGCTGGAAATCGCCGGCCAGGGCAGCGCCCAGCGCTTCCAGGTGCGCGACGGGCGCATCGTAGCCAGCGCCCGCGCGGCCTGAACCGCCGGGCCGGCTGCGCGCCGGCCCCTTGGGTTTATTCCTGCGACAAAGACGACAGCGCGGCGCGCACGCGTTCCAGCAAGGCGCCGGATTCGTCTTGTGCGCCAGCCGGCGCGGTGGCCACGGCCACGCCGTCGATCATCGCGGCATAGCCTTGCCCATCGGCCTTCAGCACCGCATCGGCCGGTTCCGCTTGCAGACGGCGCATCAACGCGCCGGCTTCCTTCGGATCGGCGAAACGCTGCGACAACAGCAGTTCCTCGCCATCCGCTGCCAGCAGGCGGAAACGGAAGCTGCCGTCCTCGTCGCGGAAGCTGACGAAGCGCGCGCCCTTGCCCTTTTCCTTCTTGGGCTGCGCGGCCTTGGCGCCCGAGCCGGCTTCCAGGTTGCGCAGGCCCACGGCCTGGCGCAGTTCCTGCATGAAAGGCGTGGCCAGCTTGCGCGCCTTGGCGGCGCCGGCCTGCAGGATGTCTTCGATGCGGCCAGGGTTGGCCATCAGGTCGAAATACTTCTCGCGCATGGGCGCCAGCAGGTTTTCCAGGTGGTCGTACAGCGCCTGCTTGGCTTCGCCCCAGCCCATGCCTTCTTCGAGCTGCTTGCGCAGCGCGGCAGCCTGTTCGTGCGTGGCGAAGGCGCGGTAGATGGTGTACAGGTGCGAGTTCTCGGCGTCCTTGGGTTCGCCCGGCGCGCGCGAATCGGTCACGATGCGCATCACCGCCGCGCGCAGCGCGCTGGCGCCGCCCTCGAACAGCGGAATGGTGTTGTTGTAGCTCTTGGACATCTTGCGGCCGTCCAGGCCCGGCAAGGTCGCCACGTCTTCTTCGATCACCACTTCCGGCAGCGTGAAATAGTCGCGGCCGTACAGGTGGTTGAAGCGCTGGGCGATGTCGCGCGCCATTTCCAGATGCTGGATCTGGTCACGGCCCACCGGCACCTTGTTGGCGTTGAACATGACGATGTCAGCGGCCATCAGCACCGGGTACGAGAACAGCCCCATGGTCACGCCATCGTCCGGTTCCAGACCCTTTTCCGTGTTCTGGTCCACCGACGCCTTATAGGCGTGCGCCCGGTTCATCAGGCCCTTGGCCGTGACGCAGTTCAACAGCCAGGTCAGCTCGGGGATCTCGGGGATGTCCGACTGGCGGTAGAAGGTCACGCGCTCGTGGTCCAGGCCCACCGCCAGCCAGGTCGCGGCGATTTCAAGGCGCGAGCGCGCCACGCGGGCAGGGTCGTCGCACTTGATGAGGGCGTGGTAATCCGCCATGAAGAAGAATGCGTCCACGCCGGGCTGCGCGCTGGCCTGAACGGCGGGACGGATCGCGCCCGCGTAGTTGCCGAGGTGGGGAGTTCCAGAGGTGGTGATGCCGGTGAGGACGCGGGTATTCATGAGGCGAAGAGGCGTTTGCTGGGGGAAACGCCCAGTGTAACTTGCCGGGCGCGCGGCTACAGGACGGCCAACACTGGCGCCGCCAGCGCGCACAGCCCGCCCGCGGTCAGCGCGGCGCGCGGCCGGAACGTCAGGAACCAGATCAGCAGCAGCCCGGCGATGCTCAGAATGCCGATCCATTCCACCGTGCCGTAGCTCCAGCCCCAGACCGCCGCCGAGGCGCACAAGGACAAAGCCAGCGCCCCCCAGCCGAACAGGCGCAAAGGCAACCTGTGACGCCGCGGCAGCGCGCGGTCGAACAGGTCTTCGTAGTGGCGGTCCATGCCCAGGCACAGGGCGGAAAAGCCCGCGTAGGCCAGGCAGAAGGCAGCTAGCGTCATGGCGTATCACCTCTAGGTTCGTAGGCGGGCTGGGACGGCTTGGATGCGGCGCGGCCCTTGGCGGGCGCTTTGGCGCCCGCTTTGCTGGCGCGGGCCGCCTTGCGCGCCATCCAGGCCAGCAGCAGCGCCCCGGCCAGGCAGGTCAGGTCAAAGCCAGCCATGACCCAATCGCCCGCAGGCAGCGACACCCCGAGATGGCGCGAGGTCGTCAGGGCGTTGACCACCGGCACCAGCGCCAGGGAGGCCGCGGCCGCGGCCAACAGGTCGCGCCACTTGCTGCGCTGGAACAGGAAGGCGTAGACCAGCGACAAGCCCCAGACGGCGAAGAAGGCGCGCGATTCCCAGAACTGCCTGCCCGCCAGGTCGATCGGCAGGAGGCGGTTGGCCCAAAAAAAGGCGGCGATCGAGATGAACAGGCCAGCGACCGTGCCGGCGTTGAGCGCGTCGACCAAGCGCAACGAAAACGCTTCACGCGCCCCCGGACGCGCCTTCTGCCGCCGCTTGGCGATCCACAGGACCAGGCCCGTGCCCACCATCGCCGTGCCCGCCATGCTGACCAGGAAATAGAGCCAGCGCAAAAACGGTTCGGCAAACAATCCCAGGTGCAGGCCGACGATGACGCCCGCCGTACGCGCCGTGGCGCCGAGCTCGTCCTCGCCTTCCTGGAATGCGCCCGTGACGCCGTCAAAACGCATGTAGGGCGCCAGCTTGCCGAACGACACGCCATCCGCGGCGTCGCGCACCAGGGTCACGGTCGCGCCGGCATCGCCGGGATGATTGACGGTGATGCGCCCCACCCGGCCGCCTTGCCAGTGCTGCTGCGCCTGCTCCACCAGCGGCGCCAGCGCGGTCAGCGGCGCGGGCTCGTTGCGCGCGGGAGTGATCCTGAAGGACTTGAAGACCTCGTCGGAATACTGCCTGGGGCTCTCGTAGACGGCCAGTATGCCGGCCGGCATCAGCATGGCCATGAACAGCACCAGCCCGCTGAACGTGATCATCAGGTGGAACGGCAGCCCCAGCACGGACAAGGCGTTGTGGCCGTCCATCCAGGCGCGCTGCCCGCCTTTCCTGGGCCGGAACGTGAAGAAGTCGGTGAATATCTTCTTGTGGGTGATGATGCCGCTGATGATGGCCACCAGCATGAACATGCCGGCGATGCTGGCCAGCCAGCGCCCCCAGGGAAACGCGGTTTCCAGTTCGAAATGGAAGCGGTAGAAGAAGTCGCCGCCACGCGTCTCGCGCGCGGTCAGGGCCTGGCCGGTGGCGGGGTCCAGCTTCACGCGCACGAAACCGCGTTCGCCCGGCTTGGGCTTGGGCACTTGGTAGAGCAGTTGGATGAGCGGTTCGCGGTCGGACGGCGGCGTGATGAACCAGCGCGTGGCGTCGGGCGCATGTTCCGCCAGGTAGTTCTGTGCAGCAGTCACGGACTGCGCCGCAGGCGCGGGCCGCGTCTGGATCTCGGGCTGCATCCAGGCCGTAATCTCGGGGCGGAAGAACGCCAGCGTGCCGGTCAGGAACATCGCGAACAGCACCCAGCCGAAGATCAGTCCCGACCAGGTGTGCAGCCAGGACATGGATTGGCGCAGGCCTTCCTCGCCCGGCGCCTTTTCCACTTTCGCCTTCATGCCGCCCCCATCGCGCGGCCGATCGCGAACAGCCCGCCCAGGAGCGCGGCGGGCGCCAGCACGCCGGCCCAGGCGCGCCAGGCATTGCGCGTGGCAAAAACCCAGATCACGCCGCAGGCGTAGAACACGAAGGACAGCATCTGCGCCGTGACCACGGCGTCCGGCCGCCGCATGGGCAGCCAGATCGCCAGGCAGGCGGCTGCCGCCGACGCCAGAACATAGCCGCCCAGGATGGCGGCCGCCGCCCTGGAAAAGACGGCCAGACGGTAGCGCATCATGCCTGCGCCGGCAGCGGGAGCTTTCACTGGGACACGTTGAAGGTAGTAGTGGAAACGTAGCGGATCTTGGCGTATGCCTTGCCGTCGGCCTCGCCCGCCTTGTCTTCGACGTGGGCGGCTTCGAGCACGTACTGGCCGGGCCACGGGGTGGTGATTTCGATGCGGCCGTTCTCATCGCTGTGGAAGCGCTTCTCCCACTTGGGCGGGCCGAATACGGTGACTTCCGTCTTCGCCAGCGGCTTGCCCTTGAACTGCAGCACGAAGGCGTTGGTCCCCGCCGCGACCGGCACGAGTTCCAGGTCCAGCTTGCCCTCGGTGTCCGCGCGGCCGGCCTTGGCGCCGTACTGCACCAGGGTGTCCTTGAACTGGTAGGCCTGGCGCAAGCGCACGTCGCCCTTGCCCGCCGCCGCGAATTCGAGGAAGTCGGCGCCTTCGCCCGAGGCCTTCAGCGGCTTGCCATCGGCGCCCGTAACGACGGGCGCGACCATGATCTTGCCGAGCAGGCCGTCACGCTTTTCGCGCACGTCATCCGCCCATTCCCCGAAATACGCCTTGGCCGGTCCCTCGGCGCTGCGTTCCAACCAAACGAAATGCGCCTGCGCGGCGCCCGCCGTGCCCAACAGGGCAATGGCGGCCAAGGTTCTTGCGAATGTCATTATTGATTTCCTTTAGAGGACCGGATCGGACCAGCCCCGCGGCCCAAGCCCGATTCGGAGGGTTTTAAATTATAACCATTCTCACTTCGAACTAGCAGCAAGACTTACCAGCGATAGCGCAGGCTGGCCTTGATGGAGCGCTGGTAGCCGTACCAGCACCAGGAATCGCCCGAGCACGACGCGATGTATTCCTTGTCGAACAGGTTCTGCACGTTCAGCGCCACCTGCATGCCCTTGAGCGACGGCGACGCGCGGCCCAGGTCGTAGTCCAGCATCAGGTCGAACAGCGTGACCGACGGCACCTTCAGGGTGTTGGTCTCGTTGGCATACGAGGAACCGATGTAGCGCACGCCGCCACCCACTCCCACGCCCGCCAGCGGACCGTCCTGCAACTGGTAGCGGGCCCAGGCGGACGCCTGTTGCGAAGGCACGCCCACCGGCGTCTTGCCCTTCAGGTTCATGCCCGCGGCGTTGGGATAGCCCTTGGAGTACTCGTTGTCCATCAAGGAGTAAGCAGCCACCAGCGTCAGGCCGCGCAGGGGCTCGGTCTTGGCTTCGAGCTCGATGCCCTGCGTGCGCAGCTCACCCGCCTGGATCGAGCAGCGTCCGCCCGCCGTGCCGCAGATGTGGGTCGGATCCGGATCGGTGGTGGTCATGTTCTCGCGGCGGATGTCGAACGCCGCAAACGACAGCAGCGTGGCGCTGCCCGGCGGCTGGTACTTGATGCCGACCTCGTACTGGTTGCCTTCGATCGGCTTGAACGGCTTGTTCTGCCAGCCCGTGCCGGACTGCGGCTCGAACGATTCCGAATAGCTGAAGTACGGCGCCACGCCGTTGTCGAAGTTGTAGATCGCACCCAGGCGGCCCGTGAACTTCTCCGCATTCAGCGAGGACGGCGCGACCCGTCCGGTGGCGATCGTGGTGGTCTCGCCCACGGTGCGCGACCAGTCGTAGCGGCCACCCAGCAACACCGAGAGGCGATCGATCTTGATCTGGTCCTGGAAGTACAGGCCGGTCTGGTACTGCTTGTTGGTCGCATCCGTCGAGAACGCCGGCGCCGGGATGTTCTGATGATTGTTCGGGTTCAGCACATCCAGCGCGGGCGCGGTGCCAAAGCCGGACAGCGTGTCGGTCTTGACGTGCTGATAGTCAAAGCCCAGCAGCGTGGTGTGGGCGAAGGGGCCGGTGTTGAAGCGCGCCTGCACATTGTTGTCCAGCACCAGCGCGCCCACGTCCACATCAGTCGCGATCGACGCGCGCTGCTGGTAGCGGTAGGTCTTGTCGGTATAGCCGTAGTTATTGGTCATCGCGCCGTAGATGCTGCGGTACTGCGCTTCCGCACGCGTCCAGCGCAGGCTTTGCGATGCCTTGATGTTGTCGTTGAAGCGGTGCTCCAGCACATAGCCCAGCGAATAGCTCTTGCGGTCGCTCTTTTCAAAATTGGCGTCGCCGTCGTAGTAATCGGCCGGCAGGCGGATGCCGTCGGGCGCGGAAAGCAGCGTGCGCATGGCCGGCACGCTGCCGTAGGAACCCATGTCGGGATCGCGCTGGAAGTTGGTCAGCACCGTCAGCGTCGTGTCGCTGCTGGGCTTCCAGGTAAAGGCCGGCGACACGAAGTAGCGGCGTTCCTTGGTGTCCTTGACCTGGCCGTCTGACATGTAGCCCGAGCCGACCAGGCGGTACAGGAACTTGCCGTCTTCATCGACCGGACCGCCGAAATCGAAGTTGGCGCGACGGTAGTCGTAGTTGCCGACCTGCACCTCGACCTCGCGCAGCGTCTCTTCCAGCGGGCGCTTGCTGACCTGGTTGACCACGCCGCCCGGACCGCCCTGCCCGTACATGACGGAGGCCGGCCCCTTCAGCACGTCCACGCGCTCCAGGCGATAGGCGTCCACCTGCGGCAAGGCATCGCGCCCGCCGAATACCCGCAGGCCATCCAGATAGGTCGATGCCGAAAAGCCGCGCACGCTGAACTGGTCCAGGCGCGTGGCGGTGGCGCCGCGCGATTCGGTGGCCACGCCCGCGGTGTAGCGCAGCACCTGGTTCAGTGTCTGCGCGCCCTGCTCCGTGATCTGCTCGCGCGTGACGACCGATACCGACTGCGGCGTTTCGATCAGCGGCGTGTCGGTCTTGGTGGCGCTGGCGCTCACCGTGGCCACGTAGCCCACCGTCGTGATTGCGCTGTCGGACATGCCCGACACGGTCACCGGCGCCAGCGTGGGCGTGTCGCCCGCGGGTGCGGCAACCTGCAGCAGCGTCCAGGTATTGCCCGACTGCGCACGCGCCTGCAAACCGCTGCCCGACAGGATGCGGGCGAATCCCGCGCCCACCGAGTAGGCGCCGTCCAACCCGTCCGAGCGGCGTCCCCGCACCAGCGCCGGATCGAACGACAGGACCACGCCAGCGCTGCGCGCGAACTGCGTCAGGGCATCGGCCAAGGAGCCGGCAGCGATCTGGTAGCTGCGCGGCGCGTTCGCGGTAGCGGGCGCCGACTGCGCCCAGGCCTGCGGCATGCCGACGACAAGCCCGCCCGCGCACATGGCGGCCAGCAGGGCCACGCGGCCGGCGGACAAGGGGGCGCGCAAGCGCGAGTGAGATGAAGCGGACACAAAACTCTCCCTGTACGGTGGTATCTATCCCTGCCTTCCGTACGGGATCGGAAAACCTGCAAGCCGCAGGCAAAAAAATTTGTAACGCTCAGGCCTCGCGCGGACCGACCTGCAGCCAATACTGCGTATGCCGCGTCACGCGGATGGGCAAGGCGGGCTCCAGTGCCTTGAGCGCACGCTCGGCGTCATCCAGCGGAAATACGCCCGACAGCCGCAGACCGGCCACCGCCGGATCCACCCGGATCATGCCCAGGCGCTGGCGAGCCAGGTATTGCGCGAAGTAGTCCAGGCGCCAGTCCTTGGCCACCACCAGCCCGTCGGTCCAGGCCAGCCGGTCGGGATCGGAGGCAAGACGGCCGACTTCGCCATGCTCGGAGAATTCCAGGCGCTCCCCGGCTTCCGCATGCGTAGCCACGCCGCCGCGCAGTAGCGTCACGCTGCCTTCGTACACGCCCAAGCGCGCGCCTTCGGCGGTGCGCCGCAGGTCAAAGCGCGCCCGTTCGGCGCGCAGTTCGCCATGCCCGGTATCCACGCGCAGAGCCGCCATGGCGGGCCGCATTTCGGTCCGCACCAGCACTTCGCCGCGCAACAGGTCCAGGCCGCGGGCATCGTCCTGCAAGTGCAGGCGCACCGCGCTGTCGCTGTTCAAGGTGATGTGCAATCCATCAGCCACCGCAACGGCCAGCCGTTCGCCTGTGCCGGTGCTGAGGTCCGCCGCCAGTCGCTGCCACGGCGTATGCCGGTAGCCCGCCCAACCGGTAAAAGCCGTGCCGCCAACAGCCAGCAATCCGCGCAATACCGTGCGACGGCCGGCCGATCGGGGCGAGGACGATGCAGAACGCGTCAGCGCGTCATGCGCCAACGCCGCCGGCACGCGCCGCGCATCCTGACTGATGCGCTGCAAGCGATCCCACGCGCAGCGATGTGCGGGATCCTGCGCCAGCCATGCCTCGCAGGACTGCCGCTCTGCCGCACCGGCCAGGCCGGATTGCAGCCGCACCCACCAGGCGATCGCCTGGTCGGCGACGGGGTCCGCGGCGCTAGTCATCAAAGGCCGCGTAGCACGCGGTCATGGCGCGCACCATGTATTGCTGCACCGAACTCAAGGAGACTTCGAGCCGCTGGGCGATCTCAGGATAGGTCAGCCCGTCGAGCTGCGACAGCAGGAACGCGGAACGCGCCTTGGGCGGCAAGCCGTCCAGCAGACGGTCCAGCCGCGCCAGCGATTGCAGTTGCTCGGTCTGCTCTTCGGGGGACGGCGCATAAGCCTCGGGTATGGCGGCCAGGTAGGCGAGATAGGCCCGTTCCAATGCCGCATGCCGCTGGTGGTCCACCACCAGGCCCTTGGCAATGGTGGTCAGCAGTCCGCGGGCTTCGCCGGCGCGCACCGCCTTGCGGCCCTGGATCACGCGCAGAAACACGTCTTGCGCCAGGTCTTCGGCCCGGTGCTCGCAGCCAAGCCTGCGGCGCAGCCAGCCGAACAGCCAGGGGCGGTGATCGCGGTACAGGCCATCGACGGGCGCGGCGGAAGGGTCGGTGCGCGCGGCCGATGCGGACAAGAGGGTGGAAGACACGTTGGAAACTGCGGTGCTGGACCAGAAGTCTCCAAATCTTAATTGATAATGACTTGTATTACCAATTTCAACCGCGATCTGCCCGGAAAATTCGGACAGATGCGGCGCGACTACAACGACACGGTGTGGCGGCGTTCCGATTCCAGGTACTCGCGCGACTGCATTTCCAGGATGCGCGAGACCGTGCGGTGGAATTCATTGGCAAGCGCGCCTTCCGTGTAGATCTCCTCGGGTTCGCACTCGGCGGACATGATGAGCTTGACGCGGTGGTCATAGAACACGTCGATCAGCCAGGTGAAGCGGCGCGCCTCCGAAGCCTGGCGCGGTCCCATGCGCGGCACGCCCGACAGGATCACCGCATGGAAGCGGTTGGCCAACTCCAGATAATCGTTCTGCGAACGCGGCCCGCCGCAAAGCGTGGCGAAATCGAACCACACCACCGATCCGCCCAGCGCCAGCGCGCGGATCTCGCGGTGCTCGATATGCAGCACCGGATCTTGGGGCGGCGTGTCGGCCAGGCTGTCGAACGCTTCCTGCAATGCTTTCTGGGCGCGCTCGTCCAGCGGCGTGTGATAGCACTGCACCTGTTCCAGCGAGCGGCGGCGGTAGTCCACGCCGGCGTCCACGTTCATGATGTCCATGCGCGCCTGGATCAGCTGGATCGCGGGCAGGATGCGGTCGCGGTGCAGGCCGTCCGGATACAGGGTCGAGGGCTCGTAGTTGGACGTCATCACGAAGGACGTGCCGTACTCGAAGAGCTTGAATAGCAGCCGGTGCAGGATCATCGCGTCGGCCACGTCGGATACGTGGAACTCGTCGAAGCAGATCAGGCGGTAGCGTTTGGCCACGCGCCTGGCCACTTCGTCCAGCGGATCCTGCATGCCCTTCACTTCTTCGAGTTCGCGGTGCACGCCGCGCATGAATTCGTGGAAGTGCAGGCGCGTCTTGCGCACCACGGGCACGGTGGCGTAGAAGGCGTCCATCAGGAAGCTCTTGCCCCGCCCCACTCCGCCCCACAGGTACACGCCGCGCGGCACGTCGGGGCGGTTCAGCAGCTTCTTCAGCGCGTTCGAGCGCATCGACTTGAACTTGACCCATTCGTCGAAATAGCGCTGCAGCCGGTCGATCGCCTTTTTCTGGGCTTCGTCGGGCTTGTAGCCGCGTTCGGCCAGGGCGTGTTCGTAGTATTCGCGGACGTTCATGTGGGAGCAGGAAAAGCAGAATGAAAAAAGGGCGGATCCGTGAACCCGCCCCCGTCTTGCATCGGCTATGCGCGTATCAGAAGTTCAATGCGCGCTTGTCCACGGCCAATGCGGCTTCCTTCACGGCTTCCGACAGCGTCGGGTGCGCGTGGCAGATGCGGGCGATGTCTTCGGCTGCGCCACGGAATTCCATGATGGTCACGGCTTCCGAGATCAGTTCCGAGGCCATCGGGCCCACGATGTGCACGCCCAGGACCTCGTCGGTCTTGGCATCGGCGATCACCTTGGCAAAGCCGGTGGTGTCGCCCAGCGCGCGGGCGCGGCCGTTGGCCAGGAAGGGGAAGCTGCCAGCCTTGTACTCGCGGCCTTCGGCCTTGAGCTGCTGCTCGGTCTTGCCGACCCAGGCGATTTCCGGCGAGGTGTAGATAACCCACGGCACGGTGTCGAAGTTGACGTGGCCGTGCTGGCCGGCGATGCGCTCGGCAACCGCCACGCCTTCTTCCTCGGCCTTGTGCGCCAGCATGGGGCCGCGCACCACGTCGCCGACTGCCCAGACGTTCGGCAGGTTGGTCTTGCAGTCGCCGCCCACGGCGATGAAGCCGCGCTCGTCCAGCTTCAGGCCCACGGCGTCGGCGTTCAGGCCGCCGGTGTAAGGCACGCGGCCGATCGAGACGATCAGCTTGTCGACCACCAGCTTCTGCTCGGCGCCCTTGGCGTCGACGTAGGGCACGGTGACGGACTTGGCGGTCGCCTTGATCTCGCCGATCTTGACGCCCATCTGGATGTTCAGGCCTTGCTTGGTGAAGGCCTTCAGGGCTTCCTTGGCCACCTGGCCGTCAGCGGCTGCCAGGAATTCCGGCATGGCTTCCAGGATGGTGACTTCGGAACCCAGGCGGCGCCACACGCTGCCCATTTCCAGGCCGATCACGCCGGCGCCGATCACGCCCAGCGTCTTCGGCACGGCGCCGATGTTCAGCGCGCCGTCGTTGGACAGCACGACCTTTTCGTCGAACGGCAGGCCGGGCAGCTCGCGCGCCGACGAACCGGTGGCGACCACCACGTGCTTGGCAACCAGGTCTTCCTCGGCGGTGCCGGTGACCTTGATGGCCCAGCCGCCTTCAACCTGGCCGGCGAACGCGCCCTTGCCATGGAAGAACGTGACCTTGTTCTTCTTGAACAGGTACAGGATGCCGTCGTTGTTCTGCTTGACCACCGTGTTCTTGCGGCCGATCAGCGTGTCGAGCTTCAGGCTGACGCCCTTGACTTCGATGCCGTGCTCGGCGAAGTGGTGATTGGCTTGTTCGTAGTGCTCGGACGATTGCAGCAGCGCCTTGGACGGGATGCAGCCGACGTTGGTGCAGGTGCCGCCGGGAGCCGGGCCGCCTTGGCCGTTCTGCCAGGCGTCGATGCAAGCCACCGACATGCCGAGCTGCGCGGCGCGGATGGCGGCGATGTAGCCGCCGGGGCCCGCGCCAATGACGACGACGTCAAATTGTTTGGACATAGTGTTCTCGCGATGAGGTATTGAGTGGAGCACGCCCCGCCCTGCGGGCCGGCAATAAGCCGGCCAGGGCGCCGCAAGACCCAGGGGTCGGGTGGGCGCCGGGCCGGGGCGTCGAGATTACAGGTCCAGCAACAGGCGCTGCGGATCTTCCAGGGCGTCCTTCATGGCGACCAGGCCCAGCACGGCTTCGCGGCCGTCGATGATGCGGTGGTCGTAGGACAGCGCCAGGTAGTTCATCGGGCGGATGACGATCTGGCCGTTTTCAACCACGGCGCGATCCTTGGTGGCGTGCACGCCCAGGATGGCCGATTGCGGCGGGTTGATGATCGGGGTCGACAGCATCGAGCCGAACACGCCGCCGTTGGAGATCGAGAACGTGCCGCCGGTCATTTCTTCAATGCCCAGCTTGCCGTCAGCGGCGCGGCGGCCGAAGTCGGCGATGGTCTTTTCGATGTCGGCGATCGACAGCTGGTCGGCGTTGCGCAGGATCGGCACAACCAGGCCGCGCGGGCTGCCGACAGCAATACCGATGTCGAAGTAGCCGTGGTAGATGATGTCCTTGCCGTCGATCGAGGCGTTGATCAGCGGGAACTTCTTCAGCGCGGCAACGGCGGCCTTGACGAAGAACGACATGAAGCCCAGCTTGATGCCGTGCTCTTTCTCGAACTTGTCCTTGTACTTGTTGCGCAGGTCGATGACGGCCTGCATGTTCACTTCGTTGAACGTGGTCAGGATCGCGTTTTCCTGTTGCGATTGCAGCAGGCGCTCGGCGATGCGGGCGCGCAGGCGGCTCATCGGCACGCGCTGTTCCGGACGGCCGTCCAGCGACAGCGTCGGGGGCGCGACCGGAGCGGCGGCCTTGGCCGGAGCGGCCTTGGCGGGCGCGCTGGCGGCCAGGGCATCGCCCTTGGTCACGCGGCCGTCGCGGCCGGAGCCAGCCACGGAAGCGGCGTCAACGCCCTTCTCGGCCAGGATCTTGGCAGCGGCGGGCGAAGCCACGCCGGCGGCAGCCGACGAAGCGGGAGCGGCGGCCGGAGCGGCAGCGGCTTGCTCGGCGGCCTTGGGCGCTTCGGCGGCGGGCGCGGCGGCGGCAACGGCGGCCTTGCCGGCGGTGTCGATGCGAGCCAGCACTTCGCCGGAGGTGACGGTGCTGCCGTCGCCCTTGACGATTTCAGCCAGCACGCCCGAAGCGGGAGCCGGCACTTCCAGCACGACCTTGTCGGTTTCGACTTCGATCAGGATTTCGTCCGCTTCAACGGCAGCGCCCGGCTGCTTCTTCCAGGTCAGCAGCGTCGCTTCGGAGACGGATTCGGAGAGTTGGGGGACGACGACGTCGGTAATAGCCATTTTGTTTGTTCCGTAAAGTTTGTGTTCTGGTCGCGCTGCGCGGCAAGCTTCGAATCGGAATTCCAGAAACCTGCGCGCGCGGCGCGTGCATCAAGCGAGTGTTACTTCGTCAACATGACCTTGAACTTGGGCGCGAAAGCCGTTTCGATCAGGGCCTTCTGCTGCTCCTGGTGCTTGGCCAGGTAGCCCACGGCCGGCGATGCCGACGCGGCGCGGCCGGCGTAACCCAGCTTCTGGCCTTCGACCATGTTCTCGTACACGTGATGCTGAACGTAGAACCAGGCGCCCTGGTTCTGCGGTTCGTCCTGAACCCAGATCACTTCGGTTGCCTTCGGGTACTTGCGCAGTTCCGTTTCGAACGACTTGTGCGCGAACGGATACAGCTGTTCGACGCGGACGATCGCAACGTTGTCGGCGCCACGCTCGCGGCGGGCATTGACCAGATCGTAGTAGACCTTGCCCGAGCAAGCCAGCACGCGCTTGACCTTGCTGGCGTCGATGGCCTCGTCGACCTCGCCGATGACCGGGCGGAAGCTGCCGCCGGCCAGGTCGGTCAGGGGCGAACCGGCGTCCTTGTTGCGCAGCAGCGACTTGGGCGTGAACAGCACCAACGGCTTGCGGAACGGACGGATCATCTGACGGCGCAGCACGTGGAAGATCTGCGACGCGGAGGTCGGCTGGACCACTTGCATGTTGTTGTCGGCGCACAGCTGCAGGAAGCGCTCGATGCGGCCCGACGAGTGCTCGGGACCCTGGCCTTCGTAGCCGTGCGGCAGCATCAGGGTCAGGCCCGACTGGCGGCCCCACTTGGCTTCGCCGGAGCTGATGAACTGGTCGATCACGACCTGGGCGCCGTTGACGAAGTCGCCGAACTGGCCTTCCCAGATGGTCAGCGTGTTGGGTTCGGCGCTGGAGTAACCGTATTCAAAGCCCAGCACAGCCTCTTCGGACAGCACGGAGTCGATGACGGTGAACGGAGCCTGGCCTTCCGAGACGTTCTGCAGCGGAATGTAGGTGCCGTCGTTCCAGCGTTCGCGGTTCTGGTCGTGCAGCACGGCATGGCGGTGCGTGAACGTGCCGCGGCCCGAGTCCTGGCCGGTGATGCGGATGGCGTAGCCCGAGGACACCAGGGTCGCGAAGGCGAGGTGTTCGCCCATGCCCCAGTCCAGGTTCATTTCGCCCTTGGCCATGGTGCGGCGGTCGTTCAGCAGCTTGGCGACCAGCGGGTGCACCGTGAAGCCTTCCGGCACGCTGGTGATGCGTTCGCCGATGCGCTTGAGTTCGGCCAGCGGCACGGCGGTGTCGGCCTGGTCGGTCCACTTGGCGCCCAGGAACGGCGACCAGTCGATGGCGTACTTGCTCTTGTAGTCGGTCAGCACCGGTTCGATGGTGCGCTGGCCGTCTTCCATCAGCTGGCGGTAATCCTTGACGAGCTGATCGGCTTCGCCGTCGGCCAGCACGCCTTGCGTGGTCAGCTTGTCGGCGTACAGCTTGCGCGTGCCGGGGTGATGGCCGATGCGCTTGTACATCAGGGGCTGCGTCAGCGACGGGGTGTCTTGCTCGTTGTGGCCCAGCTTGCGGAAGCAGACGATGTCCACGACCACGTCGTGGCGGAACTGCAGACGGTAGTCCAGCGCCAGCTTGGTCACGAACACGACGGCTTCGGGATCGTCGCCGTTGACGTGGAACACCGGCGCTTCGATCATCTTGACCACGTCGGTGCAATACAGCGTCGAGCGCGAGTCGCGGGGGTCGGACGTGGTGAAGCCGATCTGGTTGTTGATGACGATGTGCAGCGTGCCGCCCGTGCCGTAGCCGCGGGTCTGGGCCAGGTTCAGGGTTTCCATGACCACGCCCTGGCCGGCGAAGGCCGCGTCGCCGTGCACCAGCACCGGCAGCACTTGCTTGCCTTCGGCGTCGCCGCGGCGTTCCTGGCGGGCGCGCGCGCTGCCTTCGACCACGGGGTTGACGATTTCCAGGTGGGACGGGTTGAACGCAAGCGACAGGTGGACCGGGCCGCCACGGGTGGACAGGTCGCTGGAGAAGCCGTTGTGGTACTTCACGTCGCCGTCGGTCAGGCCTTCGGCGTGCTTGCCTTCGAACTCGGCGAACAGGTCGCCGGGCATCTTGCCCATGATGTTCACGAGCAGGTTCAGGCGGCCGCGGTGGGCCATGCCGACCACGATTTCCTGGACGCCATTTTCACCGGCGTGGTTCACCACTTCGTCCATCGAGGCGATGAAGCTTTCGCCGCCTTCCAGCGAGAAGCGCTTCTGGCCGACGTACTTGGTGTGCAGGAAGCGCTCGAGGCCTTCGGACTCGGTCAGCTGCTGCAGGATGTGGCGCTTTTCTTCGGCCGAGTAGGCGGGCGCGCCCAGGGTGGCTTCCAGGCGTTCCTGGATCCAGCGCTTGGCGGCGGGGTCGGAGATGTGCGTGAATTCGGCACCGATGCTGCGGCAGTACGTGTCGCGCAGCGCCTTCAGGATGTCGCGCAGCGTCATCGTGCTGGCGGTCGTGAAGTAGGTGTTGGTGGCCGAGTAGGTCTGGTCCAGATCGGCTTCGGTCAGGCCGTAGAAGGCCGGATCGAGTTCGGGGATCGGGGGACGTTCCTGGCGCTTGAGCGGATCCAGGTCGGCCCAGCGCGAACCCAGGGAGCGGTAGGCCGCGATCAGCGACTGCACCGAAACCTGCTTGCTGGCCACGGTCAGGTCGGGTTCGGCCGCGCGTTGCACGAAGGCATTGGCCTTGGCGCGCTGGGCGAACGATTCGACGATGGGAGCGTGGGCCTGGTCGCGGGTGGATTCCTGGCCGTCGGTAGCGGGAGCGTGTTGCAGCTGGTCGAAGTATTCGCGCCAGTTGTCAGGTACCGAACCGGGATTGTCGAGGTAGGCTTCGTAAAGCTCCTCAACATAAGGGGCGTTACCCCCAAAGAGATAAGACGTGGATAGAGATTCTATTTCCGAAGACATATCGCTTCACCTTTACGAGTGCTTCACTCGACACGATGCAGGAAAACCTTCCGCGACACGGGCTTCCCGTTAGGCGGATAGCAGGGGCAGAAGGCGCGTACAAGCCTTAAAAGCCGTATGGGATAAGAGTATAGCCCTTTGAGTTTAAGGACGTCTTCTTGCGTTTGCGTGACGCAAAAGCGCATTCGGAATGCCGTCATGCAGCATTGGAATGTCCAGGCAACCCCTTCCATTGCGCCGTCTACTCGCGTTCAATTTCCGGCAACCCAAAATGCCGCGCCGCATCATTTTCACTGGCAGAAATTGCAGTGTTGCGCATTAGCCTCGTTCATACGGGCAATTCGGTGGTCGACAGGATCTCTTTCAGGACGAAAAAGGTGCGAATCTGGCGTACGCCGGGCAGCTTGATGATCTCGCCCGCATGCAGCTTGTTGAAGCGTTCCAGATCACGGATGCGCAGCATCAGGAAGTAGTCGAACTCGCCGGCCACCAGGTGGCATTCCAGGCAGCCGCTGATGCCGCGCGCCGCGGCTTCGAAATCGGTGAAGGATTCCGGCGTGGAGCGGTCCAGCACCACGCCCACGATGACCAGGGTGGCCATGTCCACTTCCGCCGGCTCCAGCAGGGCGACCGTCTTGCGGATGACGCCCTCGTTCTTGAGCTTTTCCACGCGGCGCAGGCAGGCGGCCGGGCTCAGGTGGACGCGCGCGCTCAGCTCCAGGTTGGTGATCTGCGCGTCCTGCTGCAGCACGCGCAGGATGTGGCGATCGATGCGGTCCAGCTCAGAATTTGCCGGCATTTGATACGTCCCTGAAAATTAAATTTCGATCAAAAAGCCAATCAGGAAATATTAAATATAAATCTGGACGCTTATTTAATTATTTTCCATTTAAATAATAAAAATACGCAATTGACGGCAAATTCTTGAAATTCCTATGATTTTTCTATCCGCGCCACCCGGCCCGGCCCAGGAGAGTCCCATGGATCTGCAACGATTTCCGCGCCATCGCCTGACCTTCGGCGACACCCCCATCGAAAAGCTCGAGCGCCTGTCCGCGCATCTGGGCGGCAAGGTCGAGATCTACGCCAAGCGCGAAGACTGCAACAGCGGCCTCGCGTTCGGCGGCAACAAGCTGCGCAAGCTGGAGTACCTGATCCCGCAGGCGCTGGAACAGGGCTGCGACACGCTGGTCACCATCGGCGGCATCCAGTCCAACCACACCCGCATGGTGGCTGCGGTGGCCGCCAAGCTGGGCCTGGCCTGCGTGCTGGTGCAGGAAAACTGGGTGGACTATTCAGACGCGGTCTACGACCGGGTCGGCAACATCATGATGAGCCGCCTGATGGGCGCCGACGTGCGTCTTGTGGACCAGGGGTTCGACATCGGCTTTCGCCGCAGCTGGGAAGAGGCGCTGGAAGACGTCCGCAAGCGCGGCGGCAAGCCCTACGCGATTCCGGCCGGCGCATCCGACCATGAACTTGGCGGCCTGGGCTACGTCGGCTTCGCCGAGGAAGTGCGGCGCCAGGAAGCCGAGCTGGGCTTCAAGTTCGACTACATCGTCGTCTGCGCCGTCACGGGCAGCACGCAGGCCGGCATGGTGGTGGGCTTTGCGGCGGATGGCCGTGCGGACCGCGTCATCGGTATCGACGCTTCGGGCACGCCCGAGCAAACCCGCGCGCAGATCCTGCGCATCGCGCGGCGCACGGCCGATATGGTCGGACTCGGGGCTGCCATCGAAGAGCGCGACGTGGTGCTGGACACCCGCTATGCCTATCCGGCCTACGGCCTGCCCTCGGCCGAGACCAACGAGGCCATCCGCCTCTGCGCCCGGCTCGAGGGCATGATGACCGACCCGGTCTACGAAGGAAAATCCATGCAGGGCATGATGGACATCATCCGCCGCGGCGAGATTCCGGCCGGTTCGCGGGTTCTGTATGCGCACCTGGGAGGGGTGCCGGCGATCAACGCCTACAGCTTTCTCTACCGCAACGGATAAGGGCGCCTACGGCGCCTTCGGCTGGCCTTGCGGCGACTTGCGCTGAAAGTCCAGCCTTGCCCCAGGGCTTGCCAGCCCTGGCCGCCAGCGCCCATGATGAGCGCAGGAAGCGCAGCCCAGCCGGCGTGTCCGCCGGCTGGGCTTTTTCCGTGGCCGGACCTTCCCGACAACGTCGCCTCCACAAAATTATGTACATAGTTTGTATACAAAACCAGGATTTCCAGCTATGGTGCTGATCATCAGGAAGTCGTCCGCCCACCCACGCCCGGCCGCCGCGCGCCGTTGCACTCCGCCCGCCTGTCCATGACCGTCTACGATTCCACGCTCCCCTACCCCCGCGACCTGGCCGGCTACGGCCGCAATCCGCCGCATGCCCGATGGCCGGGGCAGGCGCGCATCGCGGTGCAGTTCGTGCTGAATTACGAGGAAGGCGGCGAAAACAGCGTGCTGCATGGCGACGCCGGGTCCGAACAGTTCCTGTCGGAAATGTTCAACCCCGCCAGCTATCCCGAGCGCCACCTCAGCATGGAAGGCATCTACGAGTACGGCTCGCGCGCCGGCGTCTGGCGCATCCTGCGCGAATTCGAGAAGCGCGGCCTGCCGCTGACGGTGTTCGGCGTCGGCATGGCCTTGCAGCGCCACCCCGAGCTGACCGCCGCCTTCGTCGAGCTGGGACACGAGATCGCCTGCCACGGCTGGCGCTGGATCCACTATCAGCACATCGACGAGGCCACCGAGCGCGAACACATGCGCCTGGCCATGGACGCGATCACGCAATTGACCGGCAGCCGTCCGCTGGGCTGGTACACGGGACGCGACAGCCCGCGCACGCGGCGTCTGGTGGCCGACTACGGCGGCTTCGAGTACGACAGCGACTACTACGGCGACGACCTGCCCTTCTGGATGCGCGTACAGAAAACGGACGGCAGCGTCGTGCCGCAACTGATCGTGCCCTACACGCTGGACTGCAACGACATGCGCTTCGCGCTGCCGCAGGGCTATTCGCACGCAGATCCCTTCTTCCAGTACCTGAAGGACAGCTTCGACGCGCTCTACGCCGAAGGCGACGAGGCCCCCAAGATGATGAGCATCGGCATGCATTGCCGCCTGCTGGGCCGGCCCGGCCGCATCACTGCGCTGCAGCGCTTCCTGGACCACATTGCCAGCCATGACCGCGTCTGGGTCTGCCGGCGCCTGGACATCGCGCGCCACTGGAAGACGGCGCATCCCTACACCCCCAACGCCTGAACAGGACGGCCATGGCCCACACCCTAGCCCAACTCAATGCGGCAGCGCCCGCGGACGCCGCCGCCATGCTCGACGGCCTGTACGGCCGCGCGCCCTGGATCGCCGAACGCGCGCTTGGCCACCGGCCGTTCCGCTCGCTGGCCGACCTGGCGCAGCGCCTGCGCCGCGCCGTGAACGACGCGGATGCCGATGCCCGGACGGCGCTACTGCGCGCCCATCCCGAGCTGGCAGCAGGGACGCCCCAGGACGCGGATTCGGCGCGCGAACAGGACCTGGCCGGATTGGCCGCGTGTACGCCCGCCGAATCTGCCCGCCTGCAAGCGTTGAACGCCGACTACCGCGCCAGGTTCGGCTTTCCCTTCGTGCTGGCCGTGCGCGGCCCGCGCGGCGCCGGCATGACGCGCCAGCAGGTGATCGACGAGTTCACCCGACGCCTGGACAACCCGCCGGACCTGGAGTTCGATGAGGCCCAGCAGCAGTTGCACCGCATCGCCGAGATCCGCCTGCGCGATGGCTTCGGCGCCGAACCCGCCATCGGCAACGACATCTGGGACTGGGGCGAGCAACTGGCCGTCCACAGCGATCCCGGCTACGCCGAAAAAGGGCAGCTCACCGTCACCTACCTGACCGAAGCCCACCGCGCCTGCGCCGGACTGTTGTCGCAATGGATGCGCGACTGCGGCTTCGACGAGGTCGGCATCGACGCGGTCGGCAACGTGGTTGGCCGCTACCTGGCCGCCAGCCCCGACGCCCCCACGCTCATGACGGGCAGCCATTACGACACCGTGCGCAACGCCGGCAAATACGACGGCCGGCTGGGCATCTTCGTGCCGATGGCCTGCGTGCGCGAACTGCGCCGCCAGGGCAAGCGCCTGCCCTACCACCTGGAAGTCATCGGCTTCGCGGAAGAGGAAGGCCAGCGCTACCGCGCCACCTTCCTGGGCTCGGGCGCACTGATCGGCGACTTCAAGCCGCAATGGCTGGACCAGCAGGACGACGACGGCGTCAGCATGCGCGACGCCATGGCGCAAGCCGGCCTGCGCAGTGAAGACATTCCCACGCTCAAGCGCGACCCTGCCCGCTATCTGGGCTTCGTCGAAGTCCACATCGAACAAGGGCCGGTGCTCTACGAAATGGGGCTGCCGCTGGCCGTGGTCACGTCCATCAACGGCTGCGTGCGCTACCAGGTGCGGATCCACGGCCTGGCCTGCCACGCCGGCACCACGCCCATGAACCGCCGCCGCGACGCCGCCACCGCCACGGCCGAACTGGCCTTGTACGTGGAGCAGCGCGCCGCCCGCGACGGCGACTCGGTCGGCACCATGGGCATGCTGGAAGTCCCGGGCGGCTCGATCAACGTGGTGCCGGGAGAATGCCGCTTCAGCCTGGACCTGCGCGCGCCCAGCGACGCGCAGCGCGATGCGCTGGCGCATGACGTGCTGGCCGAACTCGAAGCCATCTGCCAGCGCCGCGGCCTGCGCTACACGCTGGAAGAAACCATGCGCGCCGCCGCCGCACCCAGCGATCGCGCCTGGCAGCAGCGCTGGGAACGCGCCGTCGACGCGCTGGCACTGCCCGTCCACCGCATGCCCAGCGGCGCCGGCCACGACGCCATGAAGCTGCACGAGGTCATGCCCCAGGCCATGCTGTTCGTGCGCGGCCAGAACTCCGGCATCAGCCACAACCCGCGCGAATCCACCTCCAGCGACGACATCCAGCTTGCCGTGCTGGCGTTCCTGAACCTGCTCGACGACCTTGCCCACGACACCCAATAGCCGACCATGACCGACTACGCCCGACTCGACGCCTGGATTGACGCCCACTTTGACGAGGAAGTCCGCTTCCTGCAGGAGCTGGTGCGCGTGCCGACCGACACGCCGCCCGGCAACAACGCACCGCATGCCGAGCGCACGGCCGAGCTGCTGCAAGGCTTCGGCCTGCAGGCGGAAGCCCATCCCGTGCCCGCCGAGGCCGTGCGGGACTATGGCCTGCAATCGATCACCAACCTGATCGTGCGCCGCGAATACGGCGCGGGCGGCCCGCGCGTGGCGCTCAATGCCCACGGCGACGTGGTGCCGCCGGGCGAAGGCTGGGAACATGACCCCTACGGCGGCGAGATCGACGACGGCAGCCTGTACGGCCGCGCCGCCGCGGTCAGCAAGAGCGACTTCGCCAGCTACACGTTCGCCCTGCGCGCGCTGGAAGCCGTCGCCCGCCCCAGCCGCGGCGCCGTCGAACTGCACTTCACCTACGACGAGGAATTCGGCGGCCTGCTCGGCCCCGGCTGGCTGCTGTCCCAAGGACTGACCAAGCCCGATCTGCTGATCGCCGCGGGTTTCAGCTACGAGGTCGTAACCGCCCACAACGGCTGCCTGCAAATGGAAGTGACGGTCCACGGCAAGATGGCGCATGCCGCCATCCCCAGCAGCGGCGTGGACGCGCTGCAAGGCGCGGTTGCCATCCTGAACGCGCTGTACGCGCAGAACGCACGGTACCGGGAAATCCGCTCCAAGGTGCCGGGCATCAGCCACCCCTACCTGAACGTGGGCCGCATCGAAGGCGGCACCAACACCAATGTGGTGCCGGGCAAGGTGGCGTTCAAGCTGGACCGGCGCATGATCCCCGAAGAAAGCGCGGCCGAGGTCGAGGCCGACATCCGCCGCATCATCCAGGACACCGCTGCTGCCGTGCCCGGCATCAGCGTGGACATCAAGCGCCTGTTGCTGGCCAATTCCATGCGCCCGCTGCCCGGCAGCCAGCCGCTGGTGCAGGCCATTCAGAAGCATGGAGAGGAATTGTTCGGCGAGCCCATCGCCGCCATGGGCACGCCGCTCTACACCGACGTGCGCCTGTACGCCGAAGCGGGCATTCCGGGCGTGATCTACGGCGCCGGACCGCGCACCGTGCTGGAATCGCACGCCAAGCGCAACGATGAGCGGGTAGTGCTGGAAGACCTGCGGCGCGCCACCAAGGTCATCGCCCGCACGCTGGCCGACCTGCTGGACGCCGCCTGAGGCGGCCGCCCGGCAGGACCGGCCGGGCGCTTCACGCCAGTTTCATCACCCGGCGCCAGAACAGGATCGCCACCGCCACGAAGACGGCCAACCCCAGGAACGAGGCCGTGTGCTCGAAGCCCGCGCCGGCGATCGCCAGCGGGGCTTCGGTGCCGGCCGCGCCGATGATGCCGGCCATCAGCACGCCGACCAGGCTTTCGCCCACAATCAGGCCCGAGGCGATCAGCACGCCGCGGCGATTGGCTGCGTCGGCGAACTGCTCGTAGGGCTTGCCGGCGGCGGCCGCGCGGCGGCGCAGGGCGCGTTCCAGCAGCCATGCCAGGACCGCGCCGACCACGATGGGCGCGGCGACGGTGGGTGGCAGATAGATGCCGATACCCACGGCCAGCACCGGAATCCGGGCCACGCGGCAGGTGCGCTTCATGATCTCGTCCACCACGATCAGGCCCACGCCGACCGCCATGCCGATCAGGATCATGGTCCAGTTGAGCTGGTGCGTGAAGATGCCGCGCGCGATCGCCAGCATCAGCGTCGCCTGCGGCGCGGACAGGGCCTGCGCCGGGTCCATGCCCTCGCGCGGCATGGCGTCGGCAAAACCGTAGGCGTTGTAGAGCAGTTCCAGCACCGGCGAAATCACTGCCGCGCCGGCGACGCAGCCGATCAGCAGGGCCACCTGCTGACGCCAGGGCGTCGCGCCCACCAGCCAGCCGGTCTTCAGGTCCTGCAGGTTGTCGTTGGAAATGGAGGCCACCGCCACCACCGCCGAGGTGCTGAAGATCGACAGTGCAATCGCCATCTGCACGCCGTTCTGCGCGCCCAGCAATTCGCCGCCCAGCGCCAGCATCAGCAGCGACACCAGCACGATGGCAACGATGCCCACGCCCGAGATCGGGCTGGTCGACGACCCCACCAGGCCGGCCATGTAGCCGCAGGCGGCGGCCACCAGGAAGCCGAAGACGAAGGCAAACAGCACGGCGTAGGCCACCAGCTTCCAGATGCCGGCAGGCGACAGCGGCGCGCCGGACAGGAACACCTGGAAGGTCACCACCAGGACCGCCACCAGCACCAGCGTCACGGCCGAGATCCAGCCGGCCGACAGGTCGCGCTCGGTGCGCGGCGCGCGTCCGGCGCGGGCCGCGCCCGCCTTGGTCAGCGCCGCGAACGAAGCCTTGACGCCGCGCGCCATCGGCATGAACAGCGTGGCCAGGGTCCAGATGGCGCCCACGCCGATCACGCCGGCGCCGATGAAGCGCACCTGCGAAGCCCACAGGCCGGTGGCGTACTTCGCCAGCGACGTGCCCGCCGGGATGTCGCCCATGGCGGTGAGGATGGGCACGGCGATGCCCCAGGAAATGATCAACCCGGTCAGCATGGCCAGGCCCGCGACGATGCCGATCAGGTAGCCCGCGCCCAGCAGCGCCAGCGAAAAGCCCATGGGCAGCCGGAACACCGCGCCGCCCAGCGCGAACCAGCCGCTGACGCTGTCTCCCAGCACGCGCAGTCCGCTGGCCGCGAAGCTGACCGCGGCGGCGACCACGCCGCCGGCCACGATGTCGCCCATGCCGGTCTCGACCTTGGCTGGCGCGCGTCCGGTGTCCGCGGCCTCGTCCTGGGCGCGCTCGGCGCTGCCCACCCGCAGGATTTCAGCGGCAGCCACGCCTTCCGGATACGGCAGGTCGCTCTGCACCACCATCACGTGGCGCAGCGGAATGGTGAACATCACGCCCAGCATGCCGCCGGCGGCGCAGATGCCCAGCGTCTGCCAGAACGGGAAGCCCTGCCAGTGCCCCATCATGACCAGGGCCGGCAGGATGAAGATGATGGACGACAGCGTCCCGGCCGCGGAGGCCTGGGTCTGCACCATGTTGTTTTCGAGGATGTTCGCGTCCTTGAACAGGCGCAGGACGGACATCGAGATCACCGCCGCCGGAATGGCGGATGAGAACGTCAGGCCCACCTTCAGTCCGAGAAAGACGTTGGAAGCCGTGAAGATGACAGTGATGATTGCGCCCAGGAGGATGCCGCGGAACGTAAGTTCGGGCAACGTGACCTCTGCCGGGACGCTGATGGGTTGGGTCATTGCAGTTATTCCTATCTTGCCAGGCGCGAATTCTAGCGCCTTCGCGTCCACCTGGCGGTCACCCCTCTGATACGACCACCAAGCATATCCTCGGCAGAAGCTGCCGCAAGCGGTAAAACTTGCAAAAGATTATGCTGAATTTTCCGAAGTTTCCCCAGAATTTTGATCACCCATGCCAGGGGCTAGGGTCTAGCATGGACGTCAAACCAGGAGACGACAAGACCATGCGCGACGCCAGTTCCGCCCGCCCCGGGCAAGACATCCAGCACGACGCCGACCCCGCCGAAACCGCCGAATGGCGTGAGGCGCTGGAATCGCTGGTACATGCGGAAGGTTCTGAGCGCGCGGGCTACGTGCTGGACAATCTGCTGGGTCATGCGGCGTCGCTGGGCCTGCGCGCCAACAGCCAGACCCGCACCGCCTACCTCAACACCATCCCCGCCGATCAGGAGCCGCCCTTCCCCGGCAACCTCGCCGTGGAGGAACGGATCGCCCGCATCAACCGCTGGAATGCGCTGGCCATGGTGGTGCGCGCCAACCAGGCGCATGGAGAGCTGGGCGGCCACATCGCCAGCTACGCCTCGGCCGCCGACCTGTTCGAGGTCGGCTTCAACCATTTCTTTCGCGCGCAGAGCCCGGACGGCCCCGGCGACCTGGTCTACATGCAGCCGCACTCGGCGCCCGGCGTGTATGCCCGCGCCTATCTGGAAGGCTTTCTGGGCGAAGAGGACCTGGCGCATTTCCGCCAGGAGATCACGGCTGGCGCGCGCGGCCTGCGCGGACTGTCGTCGTATCCGCACCCGTGGCTGATGCCGGATTTCTGGCAATTCCCCACGGGCTCGATGGGCATCGGCCCCATCAACGCCATCTACCAGGCGCGCTTCATGCGCTACCTGGAGCACCGTTCGCTGATGCCCGGCGGCGACCGCAAGGTCTGGGGCATCTTCGGCGATGGCGAAATGGACGAACCTGAATCCATCGCCGCGCTGACGCTGGCCGCGCGCGAAAAGCTCGACAACCTGGTGTTCGTGGTCAATTGCAACCTGCAGCGCCTGGACGGCCCGGTGCGCGGCAACGGCCGCATCATCGACGAACTGGAAACGCTGTACGCGGGCGCCGGCTGGAACGTCATCAAGCTGGTCTGGGGCAGCGACTGGGACGCGCTCCTGCGGCGCGACGCCAATGGCGCCCTGGCGCGCGCCTTCGCCAATACCGTGGATGGACAGTTCCAGACCTTCGCGGCCAACGACGGCGCCTTCAACCGCGCCCACTTCTTCAACCAGAATCCCGAACTGGCCGCCCTGGTGGCCGACTGGAGCGACGAAGCCATCGACCGCCTCCACCGCGGCGGCCATGACATGGTGAAGATCCACGCGGCCTACCACCGCGCCGTGCGCCATCGCGGCCAGCCCACGGTGATCCTGGCGCAGACCAAGAAGGGTTTCGGCATGGGCTCGGCCGGCCAGGGCAAGATGACCACGCACCAGCAGAAGAAGCTGGATGACGAGGCGCTGCTGGCCTTCCGCGACCGCTTCGCGCTGCCGATCTCGGACGCCGATTGCCTGGCGCTGAAGTTCTACCGCCCGGCCGAGGACAGCGCCGAACTGCGCCACCTGCAGGCGCGCCGCGCCGCGCTGGGCGGCCACATTCCCCGCCGCAATACCGAGGCGCCGCGCCTGGCGCCGCCGGACGCGGAGCACTGGGCGCGCTTCGCGCTGGCCGCCGACGGCAAGGAAATGTCGTCCACCATGGCCATCGTGCGCATGCTCACCGCCCTGCTCAAGGATGCCAACGTGGGGCCGCGCATCGTGCCCATCGTGGCGGACGAGGCGCGCACCTTCGGCATGGCCAACCTGTTCCGACAGATCGGCATCTATTCCGCGCAAGGCCAGCTCTACGAACCCGAAGACATCGGCTCGGTGCTGTATTACCGCGAGGCGCGCGACGGCCAGATCCTGGAAGAAGGCATTACCGAGGCCGGCGCGATTTCCTCGTGGACGGCCGCGGGCACCAGCTATTCGGTCAACGGCCTGCCGATGCTGCCCTTCTATATCTATTACTCGATGTTCGGCTTCCAGCGCATCGGCGACCTGATCTGGGCTGCCGCCGATCAGCGCACGCGCGGCTTCCTTGTCGGCGCCACCTCCGGCCGCACCACACTCGGCGGCGAGGGGCTGCAGCACCAGGACGGCTCCAGCCACATCATGGCCGCCGCCGTGCCGAACTGCCGCGCCTATGACCCGGCCTATGCCTACGAGGTCGCCATCATCGTCGAGCACGGCATGCGCCGCATGCTGGACGAACAGCGCGACGAGTTCTACTACCTGACCGTCACCAACGAGAACCTGGCGCAGCCGGACATGCCGGCAGGCGAAGACGTGCGCGAGGGCATCCTGCGCGGCATGTACCGCCTGCGGCCCGCGCGCGGGCAGGCGCAGGTGCGCCTGCTGGGCGCGGGCCCGATGCTGCGCGAGGCCGAACTCGCGGCGGAGCGCCTGCAGGCCGAGTACGGCGTGGACGCCGAAGTCTGGAGCGTCACCAGCTTTTCCGAACTGGCCCGCGACGGCCGCGAAGCCGAACGCGCCCGCGTGCTCGGCCTTGCATCCGGCGCCGACTGGGTCCGCAGCTGCCTGGGCGCCAGCAACGTGCCGGTAGTCGCCGCCAGCGACTACGTGCGCGCCGTGCCGGAACAGATCCGCGCCTGGGTGCCCGCGCCCTACCGCACGCTGGGCACCGACGGCTTCGGCCGCAGCGACACCCGCGCCCAGCTGCGCGACTTCTTCGAGGTCAGCGCGGATTGGATCGTGCTGTACGCGCTGGACAGCCTGGACCGCCAGGAAGATGCCCAGGCGTTGCGCGCGGGCCTGAATGCCGGCGCGCGGCAAACGCCGCCTTGGGATAGATAGGATTGCAATCCGCGATGCAGCGAGGTTTTGCGCAAAATCGTCCATTCGCTGCAGCGCAACAACCAAGCACCCGCGCTTTCTGTTGAAATACGGGTGTTCCCAAGCATTTCCCAGAAAATACGGCGGGCCGCGAGCCCGCTTTTTGCAATCCCATTTCCTTTCCATTTAGCGCCCGCAAGGCCTGTATCCCATGGACGAAACCCTCACCAAAATGGCGTTGGACTACCACGCCTACCCCACCCCCGGCAAAATCTCGGTCACTCCGACCAAGACGCTGGCCAACCAGGACGACCTGTCCCTGGCCTACTCCCCCGGCGTGGCAGCCGCCTGCATGGCCATCTTCGACCAGGGCGATGACGCCGCCTCGAAGTACACCTCGCGCGGCAACCTGGTGGGCGTGATCACCAACGGCACCGCCGTGCTGGGCCTGGGCAACATCGGCCCGCTGGCCGCCAAGCCCGTGATGGAAGGCAAGGGCTGCCTGTTCAAGAAGTTCGCCGGCATCGACGTGTTCGACATCGAACTGGCCGAGAACGACCCCGACAAGCTGGTCGACATCATCGCCGCGCTGGAACCCACGCTGGGCGGCGTCAACCTCGAGGACATCAAGGCGCCCGAGTGCTTCTACATCGAGAAGAAGCTGCGCGAGCGCATGAAGATCCCCGTCTTCCACGACGACCAGCACGGCACCGCCATCATTTCGTCGGCCGCCATCCTGAACGGCCTGAAGGTCGTGAACAAGGACATCGGCAAGGTCAAGCTGGCCTGCTCCGGCGCCGGCGCCGCCGCCATCGCCTGCCTGGACCTGCTGGTCCACCTGGGCGTCAAGCGCGAGAACATCTACGTGGTGGATTCGCGCGGCGTGATCTGGGACGGCCGCGATGAAAACATGGAAGCCAACAAGAAGCGCTACGCGCAGAAGACCGACGCGCGCACGCTGGCCGACGTGGTCAACGGCGCCGACGTGTTCCTGGGCTGCTCGACCGCCGGCGTGCTGACCGCCGACATGGTCAAGACCATGGCCGCCAGCCCGCTGATCCTGGCGCTGGCCAATCCGGAACCGGAAATCCGTCCTGAAGTGGCCAAGGCCGCCCGCCCGGACTGCATCATCGCCACCGGCCGTTCGGACTACCCGAACCAGGTCAACAACGTGCTGTGCTTCCCCTTCATCTTCCGCGGCGCCATGGACGCCGGCGCGTCGCGCATCACGGAAGAGATGAAGCTGGCTTGCGTGAAGGCCATCGCCGAACTGGCGCAAGCCGAGCAGAACGACGAAGTGGCCCGCGCCTACGCCGGCCAGGAACTGTCGTTCGGCCCGGACTACATCATCCCCAAGCCCTTCGACCCGCGCCTGATCGTCCAGATCGCCCCCGCCGTGGCCCAGGCCGCCGCCGACTCCGGCGTGGCCGCCCGCCCCATCGAGGACATCGAAGCCTACCGCCAGAAGCTGATGGGCTTCGTGTACCACTCGGGCCAGCTGATGCGTCCGCTGTTCGCCCAGGCCAAGAAGGCGCCCAAGCGCGTCATCTACGCCGACGGCGAAGACGAGCGCGTGCTGCGCGCGGTACAGACCGTGGCCGATGAGAAGCTGGCGTTCCCGATCCTGATCGGCCGCCCTGCCGTCATCGAAATGCGCATCAAGAAGTTCGGCCTGCGCCTGGCGGCCGGCCAGGACTTCGAGATCGTGGATCCGGAAGACGACAGCCGCTTCAACGAAACCTGGAACGCGTACTACCAGCTGAAGGGCCGCGAAGGCGTGACGCCGGCCATCGCCAAGGCGATGATCCGCAAGCACAACACGTTGATCGGCGCGATGCTGCTGCGTCGCGGCGACGCGGATGCCCTGCTGTGCGGCGTGGCCAGCAAGTACGACAACCAGCTCAAGTACATCGACGAAATCATCGGCAAGAAGGAAGGCCAGACCTACGCCGCCCTGAACGTGCTGATGCTGCCCGACCAGACGCTGTTCGTCACCGACACCCACGTCAACGAGAACCCGACGGCCGAGGAAGTCGCCAGCATCACCATCCAGGCCGCGGACGAAATGCTGCGCTTTGGCGTGGTGCCGAAGATCGCCCTGCTGTCGCACTCCAACTTCGGCAGCCGCGTGACGGAATCCTCGCGCAAGATGGCCGCTGCGCGCCAGATGGTGCAGGACCGCGCTCCCGACCTGGAAGTCGACGGCGAAATGCACGCCGACGCCGCCTTGTCGGAAAAGATCCGCGTCCTGGCCTACCCGGACAGCACGCTCAAGGGCCGCGCCAACCTGCTCGTCATGCCCACGCTGGACACCGGCAACATCACGTACAACATGCTGAAGATGACTGGCAGCAATGGCGTCGCGATGGGCCCGATCCTGCTGGGCGCGGCGCGCCCCGTGCACATCCTGACCACCAGCGCCACCGTGCGCCGCATCGTCAACATGACGGCGCTGGCCGTGGTGGACGCGCAGCAGGAAGCCGCCGAAGCCGCCAAGAAGCGCCGTTGATGATAGTCAGCCGCTGAGGCAATGGGCGCCCCTCGGGGCGCCCATTTTCATTGCGCGGGCTCATGCCGCCGCGATAGCCCGCCGGCACGGGCTGATGGTAAAAACCAAGTTCAACCTTGTTTTCTGGAGTCAACATGCTGGCCGACGCCTTGTATGCCTGGTTTCACTACCTGGCCATCTTCCTGCTGGTGGTGGTCCTGACCGCCGAAGCCGTGCTGCTGCGGCCCGATCTCACTGCCGCCGGCCTCAAGCGCCTGGTCATCTATGACCGCCTCTATGCGCTGAGCGCCGTGGTGGTGCTCATCACTGGTGTGCTGCGCCTGACGCTGGGCATCAAAGGCGCCGCGTTCTACATGAGCAATCCCTGGTTCCATGCCAAGATCACGCTCTTCGTCATCATCGGGCTCTGTTCGATCGCGCCGACGATGACCTTCCTGCGCTGGGCCAAGCAGTCGCGGCAACAGCCGGGCTTCTTGCCTGCGGCCGCCGACATCAAGCGGGCGCGGCGCTGGGTCATGATCGAATCGCACCTGTTCATCTTCCTGCCGCTGTTCGCCGTGCTGATGGCGCGCGGCATTGGCGCGTAACACCCGCCCGCGGGGGCCGTGCGCTCAAGGGCAGGATGCGCGACGGGGGGCCTCGGGTTCCTCGTCGCCCACGACGAAGGTGGCGAAGTGGAAGACGCCCACCGTGTCGTTCCGGACCACGTCCACGACCTCGCCAGCCAAGGTCTGCATCACCGACATGCCTTCCGGCACGTCCGTCTGGCCGTCGCGTGTGGCGGCCTGGCCATTCCAGGGGCTCAGCACCAGCACGCCCGGGAACGGCTCGCGCGCATCGCCGCGGCCGCGGCGCATCGACTTGACCTGGGTGCCGGCGGCATAGCTCACGCCGCCGAATCGCGTCGGGCAGGCCAGTTCCGCATCGCTGACCCGCAGCAGGCGCCGCGCCTCGTCCAGGTACAGCCGGGGCTCGCTCAAGGGCAGCCCGAATATCCGGACCGCCATCGGATCCTTGACCTCGATGCGCCAGCGGTCCGGATCGCTCGAGCCATCGGTGTAGACCGTGCCGCCGGAGCCGTAGACGATGGAACCCGGCGCAAGGTCCAGGGTTTCGGCGCGGTTGCCCGGCCCCAGCACGCACTTGTCCAGCGCCCTCATCGCGCCATCGCGCGCCACCTCGAATTCGATATCCTGCGTGGCGTCGCACTGCCAGCCCAGCACGGTCTGGCTGCCCGCGCCACGCAGGATGACGTTGCGCGGATAGCGGCCCCGCAAGGCGTAGGTTTCGTCGTCATAGTCCGAATTGAGATAGCGCCGCGCGCTCGACGCCTGCACGCCATACATGGCCACGGGCTGCGGAAATTCCGCTTCGAGATAGGTCTCCAGCTGCCCTTCGTCCTGCAGCTTCAGTCGAGTGCCCGCGGGCATGGCGATGCCGCCGACGGTCGTGACTTCCTGCAGCGTGACATTGCGGGCTGCCTCGGCACGGGCGCCCTCTCGTTCGATTTGCCAGATCACCGTCTGCACCCAGGCATAGAAGGCGAACGGCACGGCCAGCACGACGAACACCAGGGAAGAAGTCTTCCAGTACTTGCGCACCGTACGGCGCGCGCCGCCGCTGGCGACCAGGACCACGGCCCAGGCCAGCAGTGCCAGACCGGCAAGAAAACCCAGGGAAACAAAAATGTAGAAGCCAGCAGAAGGCAGCGCTATCGGAATCATGGCAAGGATGGTACACGCCAAACCATCGCGCCGCGGCCACACGGCGTACAGGCAACAAAAAACCGCCCGAAGGCGGTTTCTTGTTCAAGCCAGACTGCGTATCAACGCTTGTCCATCGGGGGCACGTCGCGCGTGACCGAACCGGTGAACAGCTGGCGCGGACGGCCGATCTTGTAATCGGGATCCGACAGCATTTCGTTCCACTGGGCGATCCAGCCCACCGTGCGGGCCAGCGCGAAGATGGCCGTGAACAGCGAGGTCGGGATGCCGATGGCGCGCTGGACGATACCCGAGTAGAAGTCCACGTTCGGGTACAGCTTGCGCTGGACGAAGTACGGATCCGACAGGGCGATGCGTTCCAGTTCCATGGCCAGCTTGAACAGCGGGTCGTTTTCCAGGCCCAGGGCCGAGAGCACTTCCTTGCAGGTTTCCTGCATCAGCTTGGCGCGCGGGTCGTAGTTCTTGTAGACGCGGTGGCCAAAGCCCATCAGGCGCACGCCCGAGTTCTTGTCCTTGACCTTCTCCATGAACTCGCCGACCTTGGCGATGCCGCCGTTGGCTTGCAGCTCTTCCAGCATCTGCAGGCAAGCTTCGTTGGCGCCGCCGTGAGCCGGGCCCCACAGGCAAGCCACGCCGGCCGAGATGGCGGCGAACGGGTTGGTGCCCGACGAACCGCACAGGCGGACGGTCGAGGTCGAAGCGTTCTGCTCGTGGTCGGCGTGCAGGATGAAGATGCGGTCCAGCGCGCGCTCGACGACTTCGTTCACCTTGTAGTCTTCGCACGGCGTGGCGAACATCATGCGCAGGAAGTTGCCCGTGTAGGACAGGTCGTTCTGCGGGTAGATGAAGGGCTGGCCTTGCGAATACTTATAGGCCATCGCGACCAGCGTCGGCATCTTGGCGATCAGGCGGATGGCCGAGATGTGACGATGCTGCGGGTTCGTGATGTCGGTGGAGTCGTGGTAGAACGCGGACAGCGCGCCGACCAGGCCGGTCAGCACGGCCATCGGGTGCGCGTCGCGACGGAAGCCGCGCAGGAAGAAGTGCAGCTGCTCGTTGACCATCGTGTGATGGGTCACTTGCGAATCGAAATCGGCCTTCTGGTCCTTGTTGGGCAGTTCGCCGTTCAGGATCAGGTAGCAGATGTCCATGAAGTCGCAATTGACGGCCAATTGCTCGATGGGGTAGCCGCGGTACAGCAGTTCGCCCTTGTCGCCGTCGATGTACGTGATGCCCGATTCGCAGGCAGCGGTGGACATGAAGCCGGGGTCAAACGTGAACATGCCCGTCTGGCCGTACAGCTTGCGGATGTCGATCACATCCGGACCAACCGTACCCTTGTAAACAGGGAACTCAATGGGGGCGCTGCCATCCGAGAAGGATAGAGTGGCTTTTTTGTCAGACAGGTTCATGTTCATTCCTCTCAATTAATCAGAGCGCGCGCATCTGGCCAATGATGCTCCGAAGCCTGGGCGTGTCCAGCGCGCCCTCAAGCTCTTTGCGGGCCAGCAGCAAATCGAGAAGGTCGTTGTCTCCCATCTCGAAAAGCTGCGTCAATGCGGCTACGTCATCATCGGTAAGCTCAGCCTCGTGGGCATCCAGATACCGGGTGATGATCAAGTCGTTTTCGAGCAAGCCGCGGCGCGCCCGCCAACGCAAGCGCGCCCGCTCCAATTCAGTTAGCTTGCTCATCCTTCTTTACACCTTTAAAAGCCCCCACGCCGCACCCGCTACGCGGGCTTGCTGCCCCCCTTGGGGGCGTTTTTGCCTTGGGACGGCCCGGCGGCAAAAAATGCCGCCGGAGGCAAAATGCGCTTAATAAAAACTAGACCGTACGGCGAACCATCAGTTCCTTGATCTTGCCGATCGCCTTGGTCGGGTTCAGTCCCTTGGGACAGACGTCGACGCAATTCATGATGGTGTGGCAACGGAACAGGCGGTACGGATCGTCCAGATTGTCGAGGCGGCTGCCCGTGGCTTCGTCGCGGCTGTCGGCGATGAAGCGGTAGGCTTGCAGCAGGCCGGCCGGGCCGACGAACTTGTCCGGGTTCCACCAGAACGACGGGCAGGAAGTGGAACAGCACGCGCACAGAATGCACTCGTACAGGCCATCCAGCTCTTCGCGGGCCTCGGGCGACTGCAGACGTTCCTTTTCGGGCGGCGGCGTGTCGTTGATGAGGTACGGGCGGATCGAGTGGTACTGGTTGAAGAAGTGCGTCATGTCCACGATCAGGTCGCGGATGACGGGCAGGCCCGGCAGCGGACGCAGAACGATGGGTTCCTTCAGTTCGCGCAGGTTGGTCGTGCACGCCAGACCGTTCTTGCCGTTGATGTTCATGGCGTCCGAACCGCACACGCCTTCACGGCACGAGCGGCGCAGGGCCAGGCTGTCATCGACGTCGTTCTTGATGCGCACCAGCGCATCGAGCAGCATCTTGTCGGTCGGCTGGAGTTCGACTTCCAGCTTCTGCATGTACGGGCGCTCGTCCTTGTCCGGATCGTAGCGGTAGATTTCGAACTTGACGATTCTCTTGGTGCTCATAGTGGGCTCAATCCGGACTTAGAAGGTACGCGCCTTGGGCGGGAAGGACTCGACCGTCAGCGGCTTCATCTGCACGGGCTTGTAATCCAGGCGGCTGCCTTCGGAGTACCACAGCGTGTGCTTCAGCCAGTTCTCGTCGTCGCGCGTCGGGTGGTCGTCCAGCGCGTGCGCGCCGCGGCTTTCGGTGCGGTTGGCGGCCGACTTGATCGTGGCGCGGGCCACTTCGGTCATGTTCGCCAATTCCAGCGCCTCGACGCGCGCGGTGTTGAACACCTTGGACTTGTCCTTGAAGTAGATGTTGTCGGCTTGCTTGGCCAGATCTTCGATCTGCGTCACGCCTTCGTTCAGCAGTTCCAGCGTGCGGAACACGCCGCAGTGGCGCTGCATCGAGAAGCGGATGGCGTTGCCGATGTCCTGGGTCTTCTCGCCCGAAGTGCGCGATTCCAGCTTGTTGATGCGGTCCAGCGAGAATTCGACGGCTTGCTGCGGCACGGGCTGGTGCGCGTGCTGGCGTTCCGGATGCGAATTGACGATGTGGTTGCCGGTGGCGCGACCGAACACGATCAGGTCCAGCAGCGAGTTGGTGCCCAGGCGGTTGGCGCCGTGCACCGACACCGCGGCGCATTCGCCGATGGCGTACAGGCCGTTGACGATCTTGTTCTCGCCGTTTTCGCGCGTCAGCACCTGGCCGTGGTAGTTGGCCGGAATGCCGCCCATCTGGTAGTGGATGGTCGGAACGACGGGGATCGGTTCCTTGATCGGGTCCACGTTGCCGAACTTGATCGCGATTTCGCGGATCGAGGGCAGACGCTTGTTGATCACGTCGGCGCCCAGGTGATCCAGCTTGAGGACCACGTAGCTGCCGTCCGGACCGCAGCCGCGGCCTTCCTTGATTTCCTGGTCCATCGAGCGGGACACGAAGTCGCGCGGGGCCAGATCCTTCAGCGTGGGCGCATAGCGCTCCATGAAGCGTTCGCCATCCTTGTTCAGCAGGATGCCGCCTTCGCCGCGCACGCCTTCGGTGATCAGCACGCCGGCGCCGGCCACGCCGGTCGGGTGGAATTGCCAGAATTCCATGTCCTGCAGCGGAATGCCGGCGCGGGCGGCCATGCCCAGGCCGTCACCGGTGTTGATGAAGGCGTTGGTGGAAGCGGCCCAGATGCGGCCGGCGCCGCCGGTGGCCAGCACCGTGGTCTTGGCTTCCAGGATGTAGATTTCGCCCGTTTCCATTTCCAGGGCGGTCACGCCCACGACGTCGCCCGCTTCGTTGCGCAGCAGGTCCAGCGCCATCCATTCGACGAAGAACTGGGTGCGCGCGGCGACGTTGCGCTGGTAGAGGGTGTGCAGCAGCGCGTGGCCGGTGCGGTCGGCAGCGGCACAGGCGCGCTGGACCGGCTTTTCACCGAAGTTGGCGGTGTGGCCGCCGAACGGACGCTGGTAGATGGTGCCGTCGGGGTTGCGGTCGAACGGCATGCCGAAGTGCTCGAGCTCGTACACGGCGTTCGGCGCTTCACGGCACATGAATTCGATGGCGTCCTGGTCGCCCAGCCAGTCCGAACCCTTGACGGTGTCGTACATGTGCCAGTACCAGTTGTCTTCGCTCATGTTGCCCAGCGAGGCGCTCACGCCGCCCTGTGCGGCAACCGTGTGCGAACGCGTGGGGAACACCTTGGACAGCACTGCAACGGACAGGCCCGCTTGGGACAGTTGCAGCGAACAACGCATGCCGGCTCCACCGGCGCCAACGACCACCACATCAAACTGGCGGCGCGGCAGGGATTTCATGACAGAGACCACGGCTTAAATGCTCCAGAGGATTTGCGCGAAGTAAACGACCGAACCGACCAGCCAGAGGATCGTCAGCACTTGCAGCAGCAGGCGCACGCCCACCGACTTGACGTAGTCCATCCAGATGTCGCGCACACCAATCCAGGCATGCCAGGCCAGCGCAATGAATGCAAGGGTGGCCAGGATCTGGCCAACCGGAAGAACGCCCACGTAGAAGTTGAACAGCGCGGTCCAGTGCTCGTACGTGAAGGCCGGCATCATCAGGATGCCGATGAGCAGCACCAGCGTATACACGGCCATGATGACGGCGGTGATGCGCTGGATGATGAAATCCATGACGCCGTAATGGGCGCCCACGACCAGACGCTTGGGTCCGTAGTTTTTGACGTCGGCCATTACAGCACTCCGAACAGTTTGAGAGCGAACACCAGGGTCAGCGCCAGGCTCACCCCGAAAACCACGCCGGCGCTCTTCTTGGCCGACAGCTTGTCGATACCGATGTGCAGGTCCAGCAGCAGGTAGCGGATGCCGGCACAGAAGTGGTGCAGATAGCCCCAGATCAGGACCAGGAAGACAAGCTTGACGATCGGGTTGCCGGCGTACGCGGCCACGGCTGCGAACGTCTGCGGTGCGGCCACGCTGGCCGCGAACAGCGGCAGAATGACCAAGGGAAGACAGAGGAACAGCAGCGCACCGCTGACGCGGTGCAGGATGGACAGCTTGCCGGCCAGGGGCAGGCGGTAGCTGGCGAGTTGCGCAATACCAATATTGCGAAACTGCGGACGTGGCTTGGCAGCGGTGTCGGACATGACGGCCTCGGTGTTTCGGAACTAGGGAATCGTTACGGCGGAAATGCCGTAGCCCTTGCGGGCAAACACGGTATTTTCGCCCAGAGATAGGGTCGGTATCAAATCGTAGGTAAAAAACTCATCAATTCAGACTATTGCGGTAGTGGTATCGATCGGTCAAGTACAACCCCCGGCGGATTTCCATGGGGCGGTCACCATACGTATAAGACACCCTATCAACCTGCAACAACGGCGTCCCGGCGGGAACATTAAGCAGCGGACAGACCTCGGCCGGCGCGATCACCGCGCGCAGCTTTTCGTCCGCGCGCACCATGCTCACGCCGAATTCGGATTCGAACAGACCGTAGAGCGGCGCCTTGTTGGCGGTCAACAGCTCCAGGGTCAGTCCACGGAAGATGGAACCGGGCAGCCAGATGTCGTCCACGACGGTGGGCGTCTGCCCCATGGACAGCAGGCGGCGGATCATGACGACGGTTTCGCCGGCACGCAGGTCCAGGGCGCGCGCGATCTCGGCGGGCGCCCGCAGGCGCCGGCATTCCAGGATGCGGCTTTCGGCCCGGCCGGCCTCGCCTTCGTCATCGGCGGCCAGGCGCAGGAAGCGGTAGCGCACGCGCGCTTCGTGGTGGGTGGCGACGAAAGTGCCCTTACCCTGGCGGCGCAGCAGCATGTGCTCGGCAGCCAGCTCATCGACCGCCTTGCGCACCGTGCCCTGGCTTACCTGGAAACGGGCAGCCAGATCGATTTCGCTGGGGATGAGTTCGCCGGGCTTCCATTCGCCGCGCTCCAGGCTCTGGACAAGCAGATCCTTGATTTGCCGGTAGAGCGGACTGAAAGCGGCCCCCTCGCCCGCCGTGCGGGCGGCGCGAATGCGTAAGGAGGTTTCGGGCCGGGGCTCTGCCATGGATCTTTTTGATTGAGTCATGTTTATCCGGGGAAATGGGAGGGCGGCGCAAGGCAGCGAACCCATCCGCAATGCGCTGCTGCCGCCAGTGTTCTGGCTTGATACAGGCGCGCAACCGAAACCGGGTTGCGGCGCATTCGAATAAACGCTCTATTGTGGCATATCGGCCGGGCGGCTGTCCAACGTCTTATGTCTTATATAAGATAGAAGAGCAATTGACGGACACGTAAATTCGATCTAGGATTCAACGCTGCCCGGGCCCCGCGCCTGCCACTGCGCACGCCGTTGCACACGCGTTGATTTTCACGCCCAACGATTACACTGCTTGGTGAGATTTTTTCTCGCCAAACCATTACGGAGAACGTCCATGTCCAAGCCTGCCTTGCGTGTCGCCGTCACCGGCGCCGCCGGCCAAATCGGTTACGCACTGCTATTCCGCATCGCCTCCGGCGAAATGCTGGGTAAAGATCAACCCGTCATCCTGCAACTGCTGGAAATCCCCGACGAGAAAGCGCAAAAGGCCCTGAAGGGCGTCATCATGGAACTGGATGACTGCGCCTTCCCGCTGCTGCAAGAAGTCACCGCCCACAGCGACCCGCGCACCGCCTTCAAGGACGCCGACGTGGCCCTGCTGGTTGGCGCCCGCCCGCGCGGCCCCGGCATGGAACGCAAGGACCTGCTGTCGGTCAATGCCCAGATCTTCACGGCTCAGGGCAAGGCCCTGAACGACGTCGCCAGCCGCAACGTCAAGGTCCTGGTCGTCGGCAACCCGGCCAACACCAACGCCTACATCGCCATGAAGTCGGCGCCGGACCTGCCCGCCAAGAACTTCACCGCCATGCTGCGCCTGGACCACAACCGCGCCCTGTCGCAACTGGCTGCCAAGTCCGGCAAGGCCGTCGCCGACATCGAAAAGCTGGTCGTGTGGGGCAACCACTCGCCCACGATGTACCCCGACTACCGCTTCGCCACCGTCGGCGGCGAATCGCTCTCCAAGCTGATCAACGACGACGCCTGGAACCGCGACACGTTCATCCCCACCGTGGGCAAGCGCGGCGCCGCCATCATCGAAGCCCGCGGCCTGTCCTCGGCCGCTTCGGCTGCCAACGCCGCCATCGACCACGTCCGTGACTGGGTCCTGGGCAGCAACGGCAAGTGGGTCACGATGGGCATCCCGTCGGACGGCTCCTACGGCATCCCCGAAGGCATCATCTACGGCGTGCCGGTCACGACCGAAAACGGCGAATACAAGCGCATCGAAGGCCTGGAAATCGACGCCTTCTCGCGCGAGCGCCTGGACTTCACGCTGAAAGAGCTCCTCGAAGAGCGCGACGGCGTCAAGGACCTGCTGAAGTAAGCAGCGCATGAGTAAAGAATTGGGCCCGTTTGCGCGGGCCCAATTCCTAGGCAAGACCGAAACATAAACCTGTCCCTTTGCCCCTGCGCAAAGGAATGTCGCGAAGGGGACAGATTTATTTTCCGGGCCCGCGGTAAGGTCAGGAACCAGGACGGGACGCATCCCGGCCTGGCCTGCAACGCGCCAGTCCGCAGTCCAGTCGTTTCATCCGGGGCCCACGAAAACACCCGGTCCAAATTACGGAGACCACCCATGTCCAGACCCGAATCCGCCGGCGCCCTCTTTCGCCGCGCGCTTGCCGAAGAAAGCCCCCTGCAGATCATCGGCGCCATCAACGCCAATCACGCGCTGTTGGCCAAGCGCGCCGGCTACCGCGCCATCTACCTGTCCGGCGGCGGCGTCGCGGCTGGTTCGCTGGGCCTGCCCGACCTGGGCATCAACACCATGGACGACGTCCTGACGGACGTGCGCCGCATCACCGACGTCTGCGACGTGCCCCTGGTGGTCGACATCGATACCGGCTTCGGCCCGTCGGCGTTCAACATCGCCCGCAGCGTCAAGAGTCTGATCAAGTTCGGCGCCGCCGCCTGCCACATCGAAGACCAGGTCGGCGCCAAGCGCTGCGGCCATCGCCCCGGCAAGGAAATCGTCTCGACCGAAGAAATGGCCGACCGCGTCAAGGCCGCGGCCGACGCCCGCACCGATACGGACTTCTACCTGATCGCCCGCACCGACGCGATTGCCTCCCATGGCGTGGACGCCGCCATCGAGCGCGCGCTGGCCTGCGTGGAAGCGGGCGCCGACGCGATCTTCGCCGAAGCCGCCTACGACCTGCCTACCTACGACCGCTTCGTCAAGGCGGTCAAGGTGCCGGTGCTGGCCAACATCACCGAATTCGGCAAGACGCCGCTGTTCTCGGTGGAAGAACTGAAGAGCGTGGGCGTAGGCATGGTGCTCTACCCGCTGTCGGCCTTCCGCGCCATGAACAAGGCAGCCGAAGCGGTCTACACCGCCATCCGCCGCGATGGCCACCAGAAGAACGTGGTGGACCTGATGCAGACGCGCGAGGAACTGTACGACCGCATCGGTTACCACGAATTCGAATCGAAGCTGGACGCGCTGTTCCAGAAGGGCAAGGCCTAAGCCAGCCCACGGTTTCCGGCGTCGCGGCAGCCGCCCGGCGCCTTGCATGCCCACCCCCAATAGCAACGACCATCGCGAAAGGAAGGAGTAGAGACATGAGCACGGCTCCCAAGAAGCAAGTGGCCAAGACGGACGCCCAGCCGGAAGAAAAAGCCGGCTTCAAGCCCAAGAAGTCGGTTGCGCTGTCCGGCGTCGTCGCCGGCAACACCGCACTGTGCACGGTCGGCCGCAGCGGCAACGACCTGCACTACCGCGGCTACGACATCCTGGACATCGCCGACGCCAGCGAGTTCGAGGAAATCGCCCACTTGCTCGTCCACGGCAAGCTGCCGAACAAGGCCGAACTGAAGGCCTACAAGGAAAAGCTGCGCAGCCTGCGCGGCCTGCCCGCCCAACTGCAAGCCGCGCTGGAAGCCTTGCCCGCCGCCAGCCACCCGATGGACGTGATGCGCACCGCCGTGTCCGTGCTGGGCTGCGTGCTGCCTGAAAAAGACGACCACAACACCCCGGGCGCGCGCGACATCGCCGACCGCCTGATGGCCAACCTGGGCTCGGCGCTGCTGTACTGGTACCACTACAGCCACAACGGCCGCATCATCGACGTGCAGACGGACGACGACAGCATCGGCGGCCACTTCCTGCACCTGCTGCACGGCGAAAAGCCCAGCGACGAGTGGGTCAAGGCCATGCACATCTCGCTGAACCTGTACGCCGAACACGAGTTCAACGCGTCCACGTTCACGGCCCGCGTCATCGCCGGCACCGGCTCGGACATGTTCTCCGCCATCTCGGGCGCCATCGGCGCGCTGCGCGGCCCCAAGCACGGCGGCGCCAACGAAGTGGCCTTCGACGTGCAGAAGCGCTATGAAACCCCGGACGAGGCCGAGGCCGACATCCGCCGCCGCGTCGAAGCCAAGGAAGTTATCATCGGCTTTGGCCACCCCGTCTATACCGTGTCCGACCCGCGCAACAAGGTCATCAAGGAAGTGGCCAAGAAGCTGTCCAAGAAGGCCGGCAGCACCAAGATGTTCGACATCGCCGAACGCTTGGAAACGGTCATGTGGGACATCAAGAAGATGTTCCCCAACCTGGACTGGTTCTCGGCCGTCAGCTATCACATGATGGGAGTCCCCACCGCCATGTTCACGCCGCTGTTCGTCATCGCGCGCACGGCGGGCTGGTCGGCCCACATCATCGAGCAGCGCATCGACAACAAGATCATCCGCCCCACCGCCAATTACGTGGGCCCGGAAGACCAGAAGTTCGTGCCGCTGGAAAAGCGCAAGTAAGCCACGACACCAGGGCGCGGACGAGGGCACGGCATGGCCACCTGTATTCATTCCATGGAGAGGTACCGCTATGTCTGCCCCGATCTCCAACGTCCGTCCCGATCCCGACCTGGTTCTGGTCGATATCGCCGACTACGTCCTGAAGTATGAAATCCAGAGCGGCCTGGCGTACGAAACGGCGCGCAACTGCCTGATCGACACGCTGGGCTGCGGCCTGGAAGCGCTGGAGTATCCAGCGTGCAGGAAACTGCTGGGGCCCATCGTCCCCGGCACGACCGTGCCCCACGGCGCCAAGGTGCCGGGCACGCAATTCCAGCTCGATCCCGTGCAGGCCGCCTTCAACATCGGCACGATGATCCGCTGGCTGGACTTCAACGACACCTGGCTGGCCGCCGAATGGGGCCACCCGTCCGACAACCTGGGCGGCATCCTGGCCACCGCCGACTGGCTGTCCCGCACGGCGGTCGCGGCCGGCAAACCGCCCCTGCTGATGCGCGACGTGCTGACCGGCATGATCAAGGCGCACGAGATCCAGGGCTGCATCGCACTGGAAAACTCCTTCAACAAGGTCGGCCTGGACCACGTCGTGCTGGTGAAAGTTGCCTCCACCGCCGTGGTGGCGCAGATGCTGGGCCTGAGCCGCGAGGAAGTGATCAACGCCGTGTCGCTGGCCTGGGTCGACGGCCAGAGCCTGCGCACCTACCGCCACGCGCCCAATACCGGCAGCCGCAAGAGCTGGGCCGCGGGCGACGCCACCAGCCGCGCCGTGCGCCTGGCGCTGATCGCCCGGACCGGCGAAATGGGCTATCCGTCCGTGCTGACGGCCAAGACCTGGGGCTTTTACGACGTGCTGTTCAAAGGCCAGCCGTTCCGGTTCCAGCGCCCCTACGGCAGCTACGTGATGGAAAACGTGCTGTTCAAGATTTCGTTTCCAGCCGAATTCCATGCGCAGACCGCCGTCGAGTGCGCAATGGAACTCCACGCCCGGCTGCAGGCCGCCGGCAAGAACGCCGACGACATCGCGAAAATCACAATCCGCACGCACGAAGCCTGCATCCGCATCATCGACAAGAAGGGACCGCTGGCCAACCCGGCCGACCGGGACCACTGCATCCAGTACATGGTGGCGGTACCGACGCTGTTCGGCCGCCTGACCGCGGCCGACTACGAGGACACGGTGGCGCGGGATCCGCGCATCGACGCGCTGCGCGACAAGATTGTGTGCGTGGAAGACCCGGCCTATACCCGCGACTATCACGACCCCGACAAGCGTTCGATCGCCAATGCGCTGACGGTGGAATTCAAGGACGGCACGCGGCTGGACGAGATCGTCTGCGAGTACCCCATCGGCCACAAGCGCCGCCGCGCCGAAGGCATACCGCTGCTGGAAACCAAGTTCCGCACCAATCTGGCGCGCATGTTTCCAGCCCGCCAGCAAGACCGCATCCTGCAGGCCTCGCTGGACCAGAAGCGGCTGGAAGCCATGCCGGTCCACGAGTACGTCGACCTGTACGTGATCTGAGCCGCCTCCTCGCAAAGCCCTGCCCGCGGGGCTTTGCCTCTTGGCCTGAACGCGTAGTGGCGCAGCTTACAATGCGGCTTTCCTCGACTGGATCGCGCCATGGCCATGCTTTGGGTCAAGACCTTTCATATTGTCTTTATCGCTTCCTGGTTCGCCGGCCTGTTCTACCTGCCGCGCATATTCGTGAATCTGGCGCAGCAATCGGACCCCGCGGTCCAGACCACCCTGCTGGGCATGGCGCGCCGCCTGTACCGTTTCACCACCATCCTGGCCGTGGTCGCGGTGGTATTCGGCATGTGGCTCTATCTGGGTTATCGCATCGGCGTGGGCCCCGGCAACGGCTGGATGCACGCCAAGCTCTTTTTCGTCCTGCTCGTCATCGGCTACCATCACGCCTGTGGCCTGATGCTGCGCAAATTCGAACAGGGCAAAAACACCCGTTCGCACAAGTTCTATCGCTGGTTCAACGAAGTTCCCGTCTTGCTGCTCTTGGTGGTGGTGGCGCTGGTCGTCGTCAAACCCTTCTGATACCCCTACCTCTGCACATTCGCCAGGATTCGTATGTCCTCTGATGAACAGGACCGCCCGCGCAAGACGCTGACGATCAAGAAAACGGCGCGCGACGCCTATGCCGAAGACGCCCCCAAGCGCACCCGCAGCGGCGCCCGCGCCCGTCTGGTCGCGCAACAGGAGCGCACCAAGGAAAGCATCGAACGCCAGAAAGATCCCGCCGCCTATCAGCGGCGCAAGGACGAGGAAGCCCGTGGCCCGCGCGGCGCCGGCCGCGGCCAGTCCGCGCGCGGCGCGTCGGACCGGGCGGCGCCGGGGCGCGGCGCCTCGGACCGGGCGGCATCGGGGCGACCTGCTACGGACCGCAAGCGGGCCGACAGCCCGCGCCGCGAAACTGAATCCGGCGGCCGCTCCGGCCGCGCCCCGCAGCGCGCGCCGCGCCTGCGCGACGACCAGTACATCGCGCCGGCCACCCCGGCGGGACGCTTCTACGACCCGTTCGAGGACGACGGTCCGGCGCCGGAATATCAGGCTGAACCCGAGCACGAATCGGATTTTGTCGAAGCACGTAACCGGGACCAAGACCACCGCGAACCCGCCGTCGAGGTCCGCAGCCGCCGTCCGCGCGAAACCCGCCAGGCGGAAACATTTCCCATCTTCGCCCCCTGCCCGCAAGGACTGGAAGAGGCGCTGACGGCCGAAATGCAGGCGCTGGGCTTCGAGGACGCCCAGGCCGGCCGCGCTGGCTGCTCGTTCACGGCCGATTGGGCCGGCGTGCAGCGCGCCAACCTGTATTCGCGCCTGGCCACCCGTATCCTGGTGCAGGTCGCCCATGCCGAGATTTCGCACGAAGACGACATCCTGGACCTGGCCCGCGACACTCCCTGGGAGCGCTGGTTCGGCGCGGAGCAGACCCTGCGCGTGGATACCTCGGCCATCAAGAGCCCGGTGCAAAGCCTGCAGTACTGCAATTTGCGCGCCAAGGACGGCATCTGCGACCGCCTGCGCGAACTGGAAGGCGAACGCCCCAGCATCGACACCGTGCGTCCGGACGCCCGCGTGCACCTGTTCCTGACCGGGCATACCGCGACGCTGTACCTGGACACCTCGGGCGAGTCGCTGTTCAAGCGCGGCTGGCGCCTGGACAAGGGCGAGGCGCCGCTGCGCGAGAACCTGGCCGCAGGCATGCTGGCGCTGGCAGGCTGGGATCCGGCCGCCCCGCTGCTGGATCCGTTCTGCGGATCGGGCACCATCCTGATCGAGGCTGCCTGGATCGCCCTCGGCGTGCCCCCGGGCATCTCGCGCCCGTTCGGCTTCGAACGCCTGCGCGGACATGACGCCTACCGCTGGCGCGACCTGAAGGACGATGCCCGCGCGCGCATCCTGCCGCAACTGGACGCGCCGCTGGTCGGCTACGACCTGGACCCGCGCGCGATCGAATTCGCCCGCAACAACGCCGAACGCGCCTGGCTGACCGAAGACTCGATCCGCTTCGAGGTCGGCGATGCCCGCCACGTCACGGCGCCCGCCGACCACGGCTGGATCGTCACCAACCCGCCCTATGGCGAGCGCATGGGGACGGAACAGGACGCGGATCTGTGGCGCGACTGGGCCACCTGCCTGAAGCGCAATTTCGCGGGCTGGCAACTGCACGTCATCACCAGCGACCTCACCTTGCCCAACCAGATGCGCTTGAAGCCCAAGCGCCGCGTGCCGCTGCACAACGGTTCGCTGGACTGCCGCCTGTTCGGTTTCGAGCTGGTCGCGGCCGGTTACCGCGACGCCTGAGCGCCCCTGCACCCCGGGAGGTTCCGGCCCCCGGGCGCCCCCTTCCCCTTGAACAGCGCGTTGTAAAGGCGCCGCAACATGGCGCGCTTATCTTTGCTTATGGTTTTCCCCAGCACCGTTTGAGCGCATCATCGCACCAAGGTGTTGCCAATATGCACCAGGCACTTGCACAAGTTCAGGGTTAACCCCTATAATTCGGGTTATCCCTAGTAGCTAAACAAACAGTGCAAGCCCGTGGAGGCTATTGTGATCAACCCGAACAACACCATCCGCCTGACCGACGAACTCGAGCGCCAACTGATGCTCCAGGCTATCGAAGAACAATTCCGTCCGCACCCGATGCGGGCGTTGGCCGCCGGCCTGCGTAAGCTGGCCCACGGCATCCGTGCCCTGGCTGGCAAGACGAGCGCCAAGAACGCGCACTCCGCCGCCTGAGCAAGGCCCAGGCTTACGGCCTGAACAGTTTTCCCCTTGGGGGCTGCATAGCCCCTTTTAAGACCCGCCCTTACCGGTGGGTTTTTTTTTGCCTTGGAAGGCCTGGGCTTTGTCGGATAATAGCGACCCATGACGACCGACGCCCTCCTCGACCAGACCCCCAACCGGCTGCGCCGGTTCGCCTGCATGATGTACGAAGCCGTGCTGCTGTTTGGCGTGGTGTTCCTGGCTGGCTACCTGCTGGATACCCTGACCCAGAGCAAGAACGCGCTGGAATTGCGCGGCGCCCGGCAGGCTTGGCTGTTCGTCGCCATCGGAGCGTATTTCGTGCTGTGCTGGCGCCGCCGCGGCCAGACCCTGCCCATGAAAACCTGGAACATCCGCCTGGTCGACCGCGACGGCAACACCCCGTCCACGACCCGCCTGATGTTGCGCTACGTCCTGGTCTGGCCTCTGGTGCTGGCCGGCGCGGCGGTCGTGTGGGCGGCCGCCAGCGCCACCGGCTGGCCTTCGATGGACATGTTCATCGTCGCCGCGCCCTTCACCATCTTCGTCTGGTCCTGGTTCGATCCCGACGGCCAGTTCCTGCACGATCGCATCCTGGGCACGCGGCTGCGCAACGCGCCGCGCCACAAGAAGGCCCGCTAGCCTGCGCAGGCAGCGTCAGCCGCCGCGCCGTATACATTCTGCGACAAACGGCAACATCGTGCGCCGAATTAGCCGTTTGCTTTCAGAAAGTTGAAAGTCGACCGCAAAGACAATGGGGCCCCTTTTTTCAGACGCCCTAGAACCATCATGCGCGCTTTCCTTTCCCGTGTTGCGCTGGCCGCCGCCAGCGCCCTGTTCCTGCTGCCCGCCGGCGCCCTGGCGCAGAACGCCGCCGCCCAACAGGAAATCGAAGCGGCCACCAAGGCCGCCTTCGCCGCTGCCCAGGAAGGGCCCGCCGACGTCAAGCTGGGCGAGCAGGCGGTCGTGCATCTGCCCGAATCCATGTTCTTCGTGCCGCGCCTGCAGGCGGACCGACTGATGGCGGCTTACGGCAACGGCAAGGATCCTTCCCTGCTGGGCGTGGTGATGCCCAAGAGCGACGATGACGATTGGGTCATCACCGTCAATTTCGACAAGGCCGGCTACATCAAGGACGACGACGCCAAGAACTGGAACGTCAACGAATTGCTGGACAGCCTGCGCGAAGGCACCGAGCAATCCAACGAAGAGCGCAAGAAGCGCGGCTTCCCCGAACTGATCATGGACGGCTGGGTCGAGGCGCCGAAGTACGACAGCAACTCGCAGCGCCTGGTCTGGTCGGTCGCGGTCAAGCACAAGGGCGAAAGCGCCACCGAGAACCCCACCGTCAACTACAACACTTACGCGCTGGGCCGCGACGGCTACATCACGCTGGACCTGATCACGCAGAAGAGCATGGTGCCCAAGGACAAGACGGCCGTGCTGACCCTGCTGGACAACCTGAACTACGTCGAAGGCAAGCGCTACGCCGACTTCAACTCCTCGACCGACAAGGTGGCCGAGTACGGCCTGGCCGCCCTGGTGGCTGGCGTAGCGGCCAAGAAACTGGGCCTGTTCGCCGTGATCGCCGCCTTCCTGGCCAAGTTCGCCAAGGTCGGCCTGCTGGCCGCGGCCGCGCTGGGCGGCGGCATCTGGAAGCGCCTGCGGGCCAAGAAGGCCAACCCGCAGCAACCCTGACCGCCGACTCCGGTCGCGGCCCCCCCCCGAACCCATGAACCCGATGCACGGCGGTCCGCCGTGCATCGCAGAGCCTCGCCCGCCGTCACAACAGCGTCACGCAGCGTTCACGTTCCGGTCATCGCCGGATGGTTTCATTCCCAGGCATGAGCACAGCCCCTGGGAAAGCGACCGTGAACGAAATCCGCCCCGCGCACTGGCGCGCCCTCTGGATTTCCGATATTCACCTGGGCACCGCCGGGTGCAAGGCGGAATTCCTCCTCGACTTCCTGGACCACAACGATTCCGACACGCTCTACCTGGTGGGGGACATCGTCGACGGCTGGCAGCTGCGCAAGCACTGGCACTGGCCCCGGGCGCACAACGACGTCATCCAGCGCATCCTGCGCAAGGCGCGCAACGGCACCCGGGTCGTATTCATCCCGGGCAACCATGACGAATTCGCGCGCGAGTTCGCTGGCTATGCCTTCGGCGACATCGAGATCCTGGACGAGGACGTGCACACCACCGCCAAGGGGCAGCGCCTGCTGGTGCTGCATGGCGACCAGTTCGACGGCGTGATCCAGCACAGCCGCTGGCTGGCCCACCTGGGCGACGGGCTCTACCAACTGGCGCTGTGGATCAACCATCATTTCAACCGGCTGCGCCACCGTCTGGGACTGCATTACTGGTCCCTGTCGCAATACCTGAAGCACAAGGTCAAGAACGCCGTGTCCTTCATCACGGACTTCGAAGAGGCGCTGGCGGGCGAAGCCCGGCGACGGGGCCTGGACGGCGTGGTCTGCGGCCATATCCACAAGGCCGAACTGCGCTACGTGGGCGAGATCCTCTACTGCAACGACGGCGACTGGGTGGAGAGCTTGTCCGCCCTGGCGGAGACGCACGACGGCCAGCTCCAGTTGCTGGACTGGGCCACTGTCATGGCGGATCGCGAAGCCGATCCCGCCGCCCGGCCGCCCCGCTCGCTGACGCTGCCGGCCCTGCCCTCCGCACTGCGCCGCCAAGGCAAACACCCGTGATAACCCGTATGCGTCCCCGTTACGCAACGGGGATGTTGCAGTTCACGGCCCTCTAGGTCATGCTTGCATCTGGGGCAACGGGCCAACTTGACCCGTTCACGCTGCAACATGCTCACAACATAGGGCCATGAACGACCAATATCAGGCGCTCTACCAAACATTCCGCTGGCTGGTACCCACCCAGTTCAACATCGCGGAAGCGTGCTGCCACCGCTGGGCATCCAGCAGTCCGGATGCGCGGCGCATTGCCATCTACTACGAAGATGAATCTGGCAACCGCGAGGTCTGGACCTATGCCCGCCTGGCGGAAGCGGCCAATCAGCTGGCCAACGGCCTGGTGAAAATGGGCGTTGGGCGCGGCGACCGCGTGGGTGTGGTGCTGGGGCAACGGCCCGAGACCGTGGTAGCCCATATGGCCATCTACAGCGTCGGCGCGGTAGTGCTGCCGCTGTCCGCCCTGTTCGGCCCCGAGGCCCTGGAAAGCCGCCTGCGCGACTCCGAAACCCGGGTCGCGATCGTGGATTACGCCTCCAGCGCCAACCTGCTGGCCGTAAGCGACAACTGTCCCAACCTGCAGCAGATCATCGGCATCGGCTTCGCCGACGAACGCGTATTGCCCTGGCGCAGCCTGCTGGCGCGCCAACCCAGCGAATTCAAGATGGTCCAGACCCGTTCCTCGGACCCGGCCATCCTGCTCTATACCTCCGGCACCACCGGCGCCCCCAAGGGCGCGCTGCTGCCGCACAGCGTGCTGATCGGCAACCTGCCGGGCTTCGTGGCCTCGCAGGACTGGTTCCCCAAGCCCGCCGACGTGTTCTGGTCGCCGGCCGACTGGGCCTGGACCGGCGGCATGATGGACGCCCTTCTGCCCACCCTGTACTTCGGCCACCCCATCGTCGGCACGCGCGGCCGCTTCTCGGTCGAGCGCGCATTCGAGCTCCTGGAACGCTACCAGGTCACCAACACCTTCCTCTTCCCCACCGCGCTCAAGATGATGATGAAAGCGGTGCCGGAGCCGCGCGGCCGCTACCAGCTGGCCCTGCGTTCCATCATGAGCGCCGGCGAAAGCGTGGGCGAGACCGTCTTCGAATGGTGCCAATCGGCGCTGGGCGTAACGCCCAACGAAATGTTCGGCCAGACGGAAATGAACTACGTGGTGGGCAACAGCCAGAAGCGCTGGCCCGCCAAACCAGGCAGCATGGGCCGCCCCTACCCGGGCCATAACGTCGCGGTGCTGGACGAGGACGGCAAGCCGGTCGCGCCCGGCGCCACCGGCGAGATCGCCGTAAACCGGCTCGACATCCATGGCTACCCGGATCCCGTGATGTTCCTGGGCTACTGGCGCAATGAAACCGCCACCCAGGCCAAGTTCAAGGGCGACTGGTGCCTGACTGGCGACCTGGCCAAGATCGACGCCGACGGCTACCTCTGGTACGCAGGCCGCGCCGACGACGTATTCAAGTCCGCCGGCTACCGCATCGGGCCGGGCGAAATCGAAAGCTGCCTGATCGGGCATCCGGCCGTGGCCAACGCCGCCGTCGTGCCCAAGCCGGACGCCGAGCGCGGCGCCCTGGTCAAGGCCTACGTGGTGCTGACGCCGGAGTTCGCGCAGCGCGACCGCAACGACATCATCGAGAACCTGCAGGAACATGTGCGCGAGCGCCTGGCCCCGTATGAGTACCCCAAGGAGATCGAATTCGTCGACGAGCTGCCCATGACCACCACCGGTAAAATCCAGCGCCGCATCCTGCGCCTGCGCGAAGAAGAGCGCTCGCGGATGACCGCAGCCATTACAGACGCGCCGCACGCCCCCAAGGCGTGACGCCGCAACCGGAGACCTAGGCATGCCCATATACCAGCTTGACGACCTGATTCCCCGCATCGACCCGGCGGCCTATGTGGCCGACAGCGCCGACATCATCGGCAACGTAACGCTGGAGGCAGGCGTCAGCATCTGGTCCAACGTGTCGATCCGCGGCGACAACGACGCCATCCTGATCAAGAGCGGCACCAATATCCAGGAAGGCAGCGTGCTGCACGTGGACGACGGCTGTCCCATGACCATCGGCCCCAACGTCACGGTAGGCCATCAGGCCATGCTGCACGGCTGTACCATCCATGAAGGCGCCCTCGTGGGCATGCAGGCCATCGTGCTGAACAATGCCGTCATCGGCCGCAACTGCCTGATCGGCGCCGGCGCCATCATTCCGGAAGACCGCATCATTCCCGACAACTCCCTGGTCATCGGCATCGGCAAGATCGTCCGCGAGCTCTCGGACGAGGAAATCGCCAATCTGCACAAGAACACCGCCCATTACGTGGCGCGCGGCCAACACTACAAGACCGCGCTGAAACGGATCGGCTGAGCGCCCCGGGGCGGCGCTTCGACCCTGCTGGCGGCAGGGGGAATAGACGGGCCTGATCGGCTAACATTCCTCCATGACCGATCAGCTCAAGAAATACCTTACCGAAGACCGCAGCGTCCGCATCCAGGCCGTGCGCCTGGACGCGACCTGGAAGGCCGTGCAGGCCAATCACGACTACCCTCCCGCCATCACCCACCTGCTGGGCGAACTGGTGGCGGCGTCCACGCTGCTGGCCGCCAACATCAAGTTCGACGGCTCGCTGGTGCTGCAGATCCAGGGCGACGGCCCCATTGCGCTGCTGGTGGTGGAATGCCGCAACGACCTGAGCCTGCGCGCCACCGTCAAGATGCGCGAAGGCCACGACGTGCCCAGCGACGGCAACATGCAAAGCCTGCTGAACCCGGGCGGCAACGGCCGTTTCATCGTGGTGCTGGATCCGCAGCGCAAGCTGCCGGGCCAGCAGGCCTATCAGGGTATCGTGCCCCTGCAGGGCGACACCGTGGCCGAAGCCCTGCAGCACTACATGAAAGCCTCCGAACAGTTGGATACCCGGCTGTGGCTGGCGGCCGACGCCGACCATGCCACGGGCATGCTGATCCAGCGCCTGCCCTACCACGGCGGCTCGGACGCGCCCGCTCTTACCGAGCAGAACGCCGCCGAAACCTGGGACCGAGCCTGCGCCCTGGCCGGCACCATCAAGCGCGACGAACTGCTGGCCACCGACATCGACACGCTGATCCATCGCCTGTTCTGGGAAGAAACCCTGGTGGCGTTCGATCCGCTGGCGGTGCGCTGGCACTGCCCCTGCACCCGCGAACGCGTGGCCAGCATGCTGCGCACGCTGGGCCAGGAAGAGATCAACAGCATCCTGGCCGAACGCGGCCAGGTCGACGTGGCCTGCGACTTCTGCGGCAAACCGTATAAGTTCGACTCCGTCGACTGCGCCACCTTGTTCTCGTCCGGCGCAGCTCCGGCCGCGGACGAACCTCCCACGGTGCACTGATCCACACCGGCGGCCTGGCCGCCGGGACGTTTCGATCACGCCGGCTTATCCTCATCGACAGGCGGCCATGCCTGCGCCAGACTGCGCAGCCATGACCGCCTTTTTTCATGCACCCTCCTGCCGGCAACGCGGCGCCGCCGCCATCGAATTCGCGGTGGCGGGCGCCGTGGTGCTGCTGCTGGGCCTGCTGGCGATCGAAACGGCCCGCTGGCAGGGCGTGCGCCAGATGGCCTATCTGGCGCTGATGGAGGCGGGACGCGCCGGCGCCACCGGGCACGGCGATCCAGCGCGCATGCGCATGGCCTTTCTGCAGGCCCTGCTGCCGCGGTACGCCGATGCGCAGGGCCAGGCCGGCGCACGCCGCCGCCAGGAAGACGAGCAAGCCGAGCTGGCCGCCATTTCGGGTACCCACCCCTGGCGCATCGAAGTCCTGCTGCCCGACGAGCAATCGTTCCGCGAACACGCCCGCCCGGATCTCAAGGTACCCGCGGCGTCAGGCCTGCGCGCCATCGACAACGGCTACCAGGACCTGCAGCATGCGCGCCGGCCGCCGCAGCCGGGCGGCCAGACCATATTCCAGGCCAACACCTTGAAGCTGCGGCTGACCTATCTGCACAAGCCGTTGCTGCCGCCCTTGCGGGCGCTGCTGGCCGCGCTGGGCTCCGATCGCGGCAGCTATGCCGGAAACGCGCAGACCCGGGGCCTGTTGCCCCTGCGCATGGAACTGGAAACGGAGATGCATTCGCACCCGGTGGATTGGGCGCGCAGGACGCCGCAACCCGCCGGCATCGTGTACGGAGAGTGCCGCAGCGTGCGCTGCGGTTCAACGGAACGGGGAATGAACAGGAACGGCAGCCGGCGCTCAGTGCCGGGCGTTGGCCTGATTGGCGGGCTTGGGAGGCGTAGCCGCAGGGCGGGCCGCCGGCGCGCTGGCGCGCGCGGGGGTGGCCGGCTTGGCCGCGGCGTCGGCAGCCAAAGAGGCGCCGCCAGCCGGGGCCGGGGTGTTCTGCGGCAGGATGTGCACGAACACCTCGCCGTCGCGCATCATGCCCAGTTCGCCGCGGGCGCGTTCCTCGATGGCGCCGGAGCCGCCTTCGAGGTCGCGCACTTCCGCTTCCAATGCGGCATTGCGCGCGCGCAGGCCTTCGTTGGTCTCGCGTTGCTCCGCCACCTGGCGTTGCAGATCCCAGACCTTGAACCACCCGCCCTTACCCAGCCACAGCGGGTATTGGATCAGGCCTAGCAGCACGAACAGCACCAGGAACAACAGGCGCATACGCGGGAACCCTCAGCAGTCGTGGCGTGGATGCGGCCCCGGGATTGCGCCTGGGGCCGCGCTTCTCATCAACGCAGGTTGTAAAAAGCTTCCAAGCCGGGATACGACGCGACTTCAGCCAGCTCTTCCTCGATGCGCAGGAGCTGGTTGTACTTGGCCATGCGGTCCGAACGCGACAGCGAACCCGTCTTGATCTGCATGGCGTTGGTCGCCACGGCGATGTCGGCGATGGTGGAGTCTTCGGTTTCGCCCGAACGGTGCGACACGACGGCGGTGTAGCCGGCTCGCTTGGCCATTTCGATGGCGGCGAAGGTCTCGGTCAGGGTGCCGATCTGGTTGATCTTGATGAGGATCGAGTTGGCGACGCCCTTCTGGATGCCTTCGCGCAGGATCTTGGTGTTGGTAACGAACAGGTCGTCGCCCACCAGCTGCACCTTCTTGCCCAACTGGTCGGTCAGGAGCTTCCAGCCTTCCCAGTCGTTTTCGGCCATGCCATCTTCGATCGAGATGATCGGGTACTTGTCGCACCAGGTGGCCAGCAGATTGGTGAACTCCTGCGAGGACAGCGAGATGCCGCCTTCGCCGGCCAGCGTGTACTTGCCGTCGCGGTAGAACTCGGAGCTGGCGCAATCCAGGCCCAGGGCGATCTGCGTGCCCGGCTCGTAGCCGGCTTCGGTGATGGCCTTCAGGATCAGCTGGATGGCGGCTTCATGGCTGGCCACGTTGGGCGCGAAACCGCCCTCGTCGCCCACTGCCGTGGACATGCCTTGGCCGTGGATCAGCTTCTTGAGCATGTGGAAGACTTCGGCGCCCCAGCGCAGGGCTTCGCGGAAGCTGCCTGCGCCCACCGGCAGAATCATCAGTTCCTGCAGGTCCAGCGTGTTGTTGGCGTGCGCGCCGCCGTTGATGACGTTCATCATCGGCACGGGCATGCTCATGGGGCCGCTGCCGCCGAAATAGCGGTACAGGGACAGGCCCGATTCGTCGGCGGCGGCGCGGGCCACGGCCATGGAGGCGGCCAGGATCGCGTTGGCGCCCAGGCGTTCCTTGGATTCGGTGCCGTCCAGCTCGATCAGGGTGCGATCGACGAAGGTCTGTTCCTGGGCGTCCAGGCCCATCAGGGCTTCCGAGATTTCCGTATTCAGGTTCTCGACGGCGCGCAGCACGCCCTTGCCCAGATAACGGCTCTTGTCGCCGTCGCGCAGCTCGATGGCTTCGCGCGCGCCGGTGGACGCGCCCGACGGCACGGCCGCACGGCCCATGGCGCCGGACTCCAGCAGCACATCGCATTCGACGGTGGGGTTGCCGCGCGAATCCAGAATCTCGCGGCCGATGATATCGACGATAGCACTCATGACTTTACATTCCCTGAACGATAAACATATTCATGACAGCCGCGCCTTCGCGGGCATTGCGGGCGCGGCGGTACTGCCAGGAGTCGTAGAAAGCCTGGGCCGCGGTCATGGAGGGGAATTCCATGACGACGGTACGGCCAGGCTCACGGCCCTCGAGGTGCCTGGAATCGCCGCCGCGCACCAGGATCTTCGCATCGTACGCGCGCATTGCGAGCGTGGACAGACGCTTGTAGTCCTCGTACTGCGCGGGCTTGGTCACTGAGACGTCGGCGATGAGGTAGGCACTCATGGGATTCCTTCAGAGCAGTTGCGTTGGTTTCGGTCTGACGCCGGATACGGCGACGCCGCCAGTGTCGCGCAAGGCGGCCGGGCGACGCATATCCGATGCTAATTGGTTGTATCCGAAAGAAGCGCCGCCGTATAGGGCGGCGCTGAGGCGGCGGCCCGCGGTCCCGAAGATCCGCTTACGGAACTCCAGACCGCAGACGCGCATTACGCCTCCTGACCGCGGCGAGCCTTCTGCTCGATGGCGGCGCGGATATAGCTGGCGAACAACGGGTGGCCGTCACGCGGGGTCGACGTGAACTCCGGGTGGAACTGCACGCCCACGAACCACGGGTGGTCGGGCAATTCCATCATTTCCGGCAGGTTCTCGGTCGGCGTGCGGGCGCTGATCACCATGCCGGCTTCTTCCAGGCGCGGCACGTAGACGTTGTTGACCTCGTAGCGATGGCGGTGACGCTCGTTCACTTCGTCGCCGTAGATCGACTGCGCGCGGGTGCCAGGCTTGATCGGCACGCGCTGCGCGCCCTTGCGCATGGTGCCGCCCAGGTCGGACGACTGGTTGCGCTTTTCGACCTTGCCTTCGCGGTCCATCCATTCGGTGATCAGGGCCACCACGGGGTGCGGCGCCGAGGGATCGAATTCCGTGCTGTTGGCGCCGCCCAGACCGGCGACGTGGCGCGCGAACTCGATCACGGCCAGCTGCATGCCCAGGCAGATGCCCAGGTACGGCACGCCGTTTTCACGGGCGTAGCGGATCGCGGCAATCTTGCCTTCGGTGCCGCGCTTGCCGAAGCCGCCCGGAACCAGGATGGCGTCCAGGTGCTTGAGCTGGTCGGTGCCGCGGGTTTCGATGTCTTCGGAGTCGATGTACTCGATGTTGATCTTCGAGCGCGTGTGGATGCCGGCGTGAACCAGGGCTTCCGTCAGCGACTTGTACGACTCGGTCAGGTCGACGTACTTGCCGACCATGCCGATGGTGAGCTGGTGCTGCGGGTGCTCCAGCGCCTCGACCAGGTTGTCCCACATGGACAGGTCGGCCGGCGGCGGGGTCAGGCCCAGCGCTTCGCAGACGATGTTGTCCACGCCCTGCGCATGCAGCATCGCCGGGATCTTGTAGATCGAATCGGCGTCCCAGACGGAGATGACCGCGTCCAGGGGCACGTTGGAGAACATCGAGATCTTGGCGCGCTCGTCGTCCGGGATGCGGCGGTCGGCGCGGCACAGCAGCGCGTTCGGGTAGATGCCGATTTCGCGCAGCTTCTGCACCGAGTGCTGGGTCGGCTTGGTCTTGAGTTCGCCGGCCGACGCGATGAAGGGCACCAGCGTCAGGTGCACGAAGGCGGCGTTGTTGCGGCCCATGCGCAGGCTCATCTGGCGGGCGGCTTCCAGGAACGGCAGGGACTCGATGTCACCCACGGTGCCGCCGATCTCGACGATCGCGACGTCCGTGTTGCCGTTCCAGGCGGCTTCGGCGCCGCGGGCGATGAAGTCCTGGATTTCGTTGGTGATGTGCGGAATGACCTGGACGGTCTTGCCCAGGTAGTCGCCGCGGCGCTCCTTGCGGAGCACGGATTCGTAGATCTGGCCGGTGGTGAAGTTGTTCACCTTGTGCATGCGAGCCGAAATGAAACGCTCGTAGTGGCCAAGGTCCAGGTCGGTTTCGGCGCCGTCTTCCGTGACGAACACCTCGCCATGCTGGAACGGGCTCATGGTGCCCGGATCGACGTTGATGTACGGGTCGAGCTTCAGCATGGTGACTTGCAGGCCACGCGACTCGAGGATGGCGGCGAGCGACGCAGCGGCGATGCCTTTGCCCAGGGAAGACACCACACCGCCGGTGACAAATACGTATTTGGTCATCGTAATGAGCACCCGGGACGAGCGGGCGCGTGCGGGAAATTTGGATTATAGCCGGGAGGCGGAGCTTATTTGGGTTTTCCCCTAGCTCCGGGGCGTAACATTTGGCAGCACTCGAATCGCCGAAAGAGGCATCGCCTTGTGTGGCGCGGCGCAGCGCCGTGCTATGTTCGATCCCTATTTTTTTGCTTGCTGTTTTTTCTCAACACTCCCGCTTCCGCCGATGACCGATCCCGCCCGATCCTCCTACTCGCTCGCCTGGCGCCTTGCGTTGACCGCAGTTTTCCTGCGGCTGGCTTACTCGGCGCTGGTCCAGTCGTACAGCCTGCTGGCCCTGCCCCAGTTCGAGCAAATGCAGGAGATGTACACCCAGCCGCAGTTCCTGGCGCCGCTGCTGGTCCATATCGTCGCGGGCGCGGTGATCGCCGGATTGACCGCCTGGGGAGCCATGCGAGGCTGGCTGGCGCGCCATGACACCCAGGCGGTGACCGAGCCCCGCAAGCTGTTCGGCACCTTCATCGCGCTATTTCTGCTTTACACCCTGGCCGTGGCGGCGGGCATCGCCTTCCTGCAGAACACGCTGATGCGCTTCGTCATGGACCACCGCGACGTGCTGCAGGAACGGCTCGGCTTCGGCATGATCGGGCAGTTTCTGGCCCTGAACATCATCACCAAGCTCGTGACCATCGTGCTGGAGATCATCGGCATCTGCGTCATCGTGCGCATTGCCGCCTGGACCGTGCAGCCTGCGGGCCCGGCTGGCGGCCCCGCCTATGAACGGCGCCATGCCGCCTGGACTACCGCGCTGACCGTGCTGGTCTGGCAACTGACTGTTTCGATCTGGTTGGGCGGTTTCCTGCAGATGCAGGCTCAGGGCGCTGGCTGGACGGCGTACGCGCTGGGCTACCTGGTCCTGCCTGCGGCCCTGCTGGGGCTATGCACCCTGGTCTGCCTGAACATCCTGCCGCGCCCGATCGGCGCGGCCCGGTTCGGACGGGCCGTCGCCCACGGCACCATCGCCTTCTGGCTGGCGCAGGCGCTGGGCATAGGTTTGGGATTCCTGGCCGTCCGGGCGATGACGTGGGGGCAACTGATACGCGCCGCCGAATCCCATGCGGCCGCCGGCCTGACGTTGCTGGCCTATGGCGCGCTGCTGGCTTTGGGCTGCCTGATCGGCAGGCTCGCGCTCTATCCCGGCGCCAAGGCGGCCACGGCGGAAAACTGACCAGCCTTCGCGCAAAGTAAAAGGCCGCGGGCATTGCGCCCGCGGCCTTTTTTCATGCACTCACGCGACGCTTCAGATCGCCGCGGTGCGGCGCTCCAGCCAGGCCAGCGCCTCGCCTTCGACCAGCGGCGACAGGCGTTCGTACACCGTCTTGTGATAGTCGTTGAGCCAGGCGATTTCGTCGGCGCGCATCAGCGACGGCTCGATGCAGCGCGTGTCGATCGGGCACAGCGTCAGCGTTTCGAAGCACAGGAATTCACCCAGTTCCGAGGTCAGCCAGACGCGGTTGGCGACCAGGTTCTCGATGCGCACGCCCCAGCGGCCAGGGCGGTAGATGCCCGGTTCGTTGGAGGTGATCATGCCCGGCTCCATCGCCGTGTGCGGACCCGGCACAGCGCGGTAGGAAATGACCTGCGGGCCTTCGTGCACGTTCAGGAAGTAGCCCACGCCGTGACCCGTGCCGTGGCCGTATTCCGCGCCGCCTTCCCAGATAGGGGCGCGCGCTATGGCATCCAGCATGGGCGAAGGCGTGCCGCGCGGGAACGAGGCGCGCGACAGCGCGATCATGCCTTTGAGCACCAGCGTGAAGTCCACCTTCTGGTCGGCGCTGGGCGAGCCCACCGCGACCACGCGGGTGATGTCGGTCGTGCCGCCCAGGTATTGGCCGCCCGAGTCGATCAGCAGCAGGCCGTCGCCTTCGATGGTGGCGTGCGATTCGGGGGTAGCGCGGTAGTGCGGCATCGCGCCGTTGGCGTTGAAGCCGGCGATGGTGGCAAAGCTGGGGCAGACATAGGCCGGCCGGCGCGCACGAGCAGCGGTGATCTGCTCGTCGATGGTCAGTTCGGTGATGGTTTCATGGCCCGGCGCGCCTTCGAACCAGGCGAAGAACTCACAGAGCGCGGCGCCGTCCTGCGCCATGGCCTGACGCACGTTCGCCAGCTCGGCATCGGTCTTGCGCGACTTCAGCAGCGTGGACGGATTGATGGCTTCGACGCGCGGCACGGCCGGGTCCATCGCATGGAACACGCCGCAGGTCACGCGGGCCGGATCGATCAGCAGCTTCTGATCGAGTTCCAGCGAGGCCAGCGCATCGGCGGCCTGGGCATATGCGGCGACTTCCACGCCATCGGCCGCCAGCACAGCACGCAGGGCGTCGTCGATCTTGCCGTCGGCCACGAACAGCGTGGCATGGTCCTGTCCGACCAGCGCGTGGCCGACGAACACCGGGTTGTAATCCACGTCCGCGCCGCGCAGGTTGAAGAGCCAGGCAATGTCGTCCAGCGTGCTGATGAAATGCACGTCGGCGCCATGCGTGCGCATGGCGGCGCGCACCTGCGCCAGCTTGTCTGCGCGGGTCACGCAGGCTTCGGGCGCCACATGTTCATAGATGGCGGCGCCGGGCAGCCCGGCGCGTTCCTGCCAGATGTCTTCCAGCAGATCCTCGCGGATTTCAAGCGCCGCGCCGGCCGAGGCCGCGGCCGCCGACAAGGCGCGGAAAGCGCCCAGGCCCAGCACCTGTCCGTCCACCCCGATGACCTCGCCCGCCTTGGCATTGGCCGCCAGCCAGTCCACATGGCCCGGCGTCGTGGCCAGCGCGATCTTCATCAGCTGCACGCAGGTGCCGGCCAACTGGGCTTCGGCCTGCACCCAGTAGCGGCTGTCCACCCACAGGCCGGCGAAATCGGCCGTGACCACCAGCGTGCCGACCGAGCCCGTGAAGCCGGACAACCAGCGCCGTCCCTGCCAGCGCGCGGGCAGGTATTCGGACAGGTGCGGGTCCGAGGACGGAACGACATAGGCGGACAGGCCGCGGCGGCTCATGGCCTGCCGCAATTGGGCAATACGGGCGTCGGTGCTAGACATGGGGGATGGGATCCTTAGCGCAACATGAAAGACATGGCGGCCAGGCTGTTCAGCGTGCGGACGGCGGACTGCATGCTATCCGTGGTGAATCGCAAGGTCACGCCGTCCACGCGTTCCAGCGTGGGCCACATGCAGAACAGGTCGGCCAGGGCCGAGCTCTGCGTCTGCAACCGGCATTCTATAGGGGCGGGAATGCGGAAAGGAACCACTCCCCCTTTCTTCAAATTGCGCACGGCGGTTTCGGCGGCGGACGCAATCGCGCGGCGCGATGCAGCGGGCGACAGGGTCACGCCGCTACCCTGCCCATGGGCCACCTTGGTCTGCACCCATTCGGCGCCCGGGAAGGTATCGCGGGTCTCCTCGATGAAGGCATCGTCGCCGGTGCCCAGGATGACGGGTACGCCCATCTCGCCCGCCAGCGCGCCGTACAGGCCGGCCTCGCCCAGCTCCATGCCGTTGATGAGCACGCGGGCGAAGGCGAAGCTGTTGATGGTGTGGGCCAGGATGCCGCGGCCCTGCGAACGCGAGTGGTAGCCGATCATGAAGACGGCGTCGCAGCCCTCTTCCAGGCCGCCCATCATGCCGAGGTAGCGCGGCTTGCCCAGCACCAGGCGGGCGCGCTCGTCCAGGCCGTCAGGCAGCAGGTTGCGAAAGCCGCCGTGCGAATCGTTGACCAGGATCTCTTCGGCGCCGCCAGCGATCGCGCCTTGCACGGCCGCGTTGGCCTCGGCGGTCATCCAGGCGCGGGCGCGCTCGTATTCGCCGTTGCCGGCGCGGACTTGTTCGGAATGAAAGACGCCGGCGACGCCTTCGATATCGGTGGAAATCAGGATCTTCATGGGATCAGCCTCGGAGGATTTCAGAATTCGGTTTCGGACAGCCACTGGCGCCACTGCGGCGCCGCGTCGCGGATCGCGGCGCGGTGGTTGCCGTCGCGCCCCGTCACGCCTTCGGCATGCCACAGCGCGGAAATGATGGCCTGTTCGCAGGCTTCGGCGGCGGCTTCGAACAAGGGATCGATGCGGGCCTCGTGCAGCATCGCCACCGCCGGCATGGGCTGCTCGGGTAGTTGCGGCACCGTATAGGCGGTGGAAAACGCCAACGCGATGTCGCCGCTGCCATGGCCATACACCGAACCGGTGCGGGCCAGCCCCGCCCCGGCCCGCAGCGACAGGCGGCGCAACTGGCGCGAGTCCAGCGGCGCATCGGTCGCCAGCAGCAGGATGATGGAACCCTTCTCGGGCACGATGGCGGCGTTCTCGCCCGCCTGGGCGAGGCTGCTGTCCAGTTGCTGCGCCAGCCGGCGGCCGAAGGGCCTGCCCGCCACGGTCAGGTTGGGCAGGCGGCCGAAGTTCGCCAGCACCAGCGCGCCAACCGTGTATTGCGGTCCGGCCTGAATGGATGCCAGGCGCGAGGCCGAGCCGATGCCGCCCTTGAACGAGAAGCAGGACATGCCCCGGCCCGCGCCGACGGCGCCCTGCTCGAACGGCTTGCCCGCGGCGGCCAGCGCCTCGGCGTAGTGCGATTCCTGCACCGCCAGCGCCTGGATATCGTTCAGATAGCCATCGTTGCATTCGAAGACCAGCGGATTGACGGTAGCCATGCCGCGACCAATGCCAGGGTTCGCGGCGACCGCGGCGCGGATCTGCGCATTGGCCACCGTACCCACGCCAAACGTATTGGTCAGCGCAATGGGCGTTTCCAGCACGCCCAGCTCCTGCACCTGAACCAGGCCGGTGCTCTTGCCGAAGCCGTTCAGCACGGTGGCGGCAGCCGGCACCTTATCCAGATAGGGATCGCCGGCATGCGGACGCACCACGGTTACGCCGGTCTGCAGCGGGCCTTCGGCCAGCGTACGGTGGCCGACGGCGACCTCGCCCACGTCGCAGATCGAATCCAGCGGTCCCGATGGCAGTACGCCGATGCGGGGGATGTCCAGCGCTTGTTTGTCCATGTTCGCTGCGTGTCGCCACGCTCCTGAATGTAAAACGCCGCCGCCCTGGGGCGACGGCGCAAAGATTCGCCCTCCACGCCGGCCCTCCAGGGAGGGCCGGCGGCAGGATTACTTGCGGTCGATCTTGGGATCGAGCGCGTCGCGCAGGCCGTCGCCCAGCAGGTTGAACGCGAGCACCGTGAAGAAGATCGCCAGCGCCGGGAAGATTGCCACGTGCGGCGCGATCACCATGTCGGCGCGCGCTTCGTTCAGCATCGCGCCCCACTCCGGCGTGGGAGGCGAAGCGCCCATGCCCAGGAACGACAGGCTGGCCGCGGTGATGATCGAGGTGCCGATGCGCATCGTGCCGTAGACCACGATCGGCGAGATCGTGCCGGGCAGGATGTGGCGCATGATGATGGTCCAGTCGGACGCGCCCACGCTCTTGACCGCTTCGACGTAGGTCATCTGCTTGATCGACAGCGTGTTGCCGCGCACCAGGCGGGCAAACGCCGGCACGCTGAACACGGCCACGGCCACGATCACGTTGACCATGCTGGAACCCAGGATGGCGACCACGCCGATGGCCAGCAGCATGCCGGGGAACGCCAGCAGCACGTCGGAGATGCGCATCGTGATGCGTTCCCACCAGCCTTCGTAGTAGCCCGCCATCAGGCCCATGAAAGTGCCGACGACGGCGCCCATGGCGACGGACAGGAAGCCCGCGGCCAAGGAGATGCGCGCGCCCATGATGATGCGGCTGAAGATGTCGCGGCCCAGCGAGTCCACGCCCAGCCAGTGGGTGGTGGAAGGTCCGGCGTTCAGGGCGTCGTAGTCGAAGAAGTTCTCCGGGTCGAACGGCACGATCCACGGCGCGAAGACCGCGACGACGACGAGCAGCAGGACGAAGATGCCCGCGCCGACGGCGAGCTTCTGCTTCTTGAATTTGCGCCAGAACTCGGTGGCGGGGGTGCGCACGTCGTTCTTGGGAGCGGCGGCGATGGTCGTGGCGGGTGTCGTATTGCTCATGGCCGCCTCACTTGTAACGGATGCTGGGATTGATGACGCCATAGAGCACGTCGACAATCAGGTTGATCAGGATGAATTCCAGCGAGAACAGCAGCACCAGGCCCTGGATCACCGGATAGTCGCGCTGGGTCACGGCGTCCACCAGCAGGCGGCCGAGGCCGGGCCAGTTGAACACGGTCTCGACCACGATGGAGCCGCCCAGCAGGAAGCCGAACTGCAGGCCCATCATCGTGACGACGGGAATCAGCGCATTGCGCAGCGCATGCTTGATCACGACGCGGCGCTCAGTCAGGCCCTTGGCGCGGGCGGTCCGCACGAAGTCTTCCTGGATGACTTCCACGAAGGAGGCCCGGGTAAAGCGCGCCATCACGGCCGCCACGGCGGCGCCCAGCGTGATGGACGGAAGTATGTAGTGTTGCCAGGTCGAGGCGCCCACGGTAGGCAGCCAGCCCAGATTCACGGAGAAGACCTGCATCAGCATCATGCCCAGCGCGAACGCGGGGAACGAGATGCCGGACACCGCCAGCGTCATGCCGAGACGGTCGGGCCAGCGATTGCGCCATACCGCCGACACGATCCCGATGATCATGCCGAAGGTCACTGACCACACCATGCTGGCGAGCGTGAGCCACAGGGTAGGCATGAAACGGTCGGCGATTTCGGTCGAGACGGGGCGCTTGGTACGCAAGGAGGTACCCAGGTCGCCTTGCAGCATGTGGCTGAAATAGCGCACGAACTGCTGCGGCAGCGGCAGATCCAGTCCCAGTTCCTTGCGCACGAGCTCGACGGTCTGCTGGTCGGCCTCCTGGCCCGCGGCCAGTCGCGCCGGGTCGCCCGGAAGCATGTGCACAAACAGGAACACGACCACGGCTACCAGCAGCAGCGTGGGGATCATGCCCAAAAGACGTTTGACGATGTAGGTCAGCATTGAAATTCCTGCAACATCGGCGGGGACACCGCGCCCCCGCCGTATGTGGCCTTACAGGGGCGACTAGGCCCCGAGAGTTACTGCCAGATTTACTGCTTCAGATCGATGTCGCCGAACCAGAACGAGGTGTCCGGCTCAACGTACACGCCCGACAGGTTCTTCGACTTCACGTACAGGTTGTTCTGGGTCACCAGGAAGGCCCACGGGGCGTCCTTCCAGATGGTTTCCTGAACGTTCTTGTAGATTTCGGTCTTCTTGGCGCGGTCGGTCGTGGCCAGGGCTTGCTGGATGCCATCGTCCACCGACTTGTTCGAGTAATACGACACGTTGTTGAGCACCGGCGGGAACGCGGCGGTGGTCAGCAGCGGACGCAGGCCCCAGTCGGCTTCGCCGGTCGAGGACGACCAGCCGGCGTAGTACATGCGGACCTTGGCGTCTTCAGGCTTCTGCACCTGTTGGACGCGCTGCACGCGCTGGCCCGATTCCAGCACTTCGACCGACACCTTGATGCCGACTTGCGCCAGTTGCTGCTGCAGGAACTGCACCACCTTCACCGAGGTGCCGTCGTTATAGGCGGACCACAGCTGGCTTTCGAAGCCGTTGGGGTAGCCGGCTTCGGCCAGCAGGGCCTTGGCCTTCTTGATGTCGTACGGCCACGGGCCGGTCTTGTGCGCGTAGTCCACGCCTTGCGGCACGACGCCGTCGACGATGGTGGCATAGCCCGAGAAAGCGACCTTGGCCAGGGCTTCCTTGTTGATGGCGTAGTTGATGGCTTCACGCACCTTGACGTTGTCGAACGGCTTTTGCTGCGTGTTCATCGACAGGTAGCGCGCCATGATCGAGTTGTGGTGATCGACCACGTCCAGCTTGTCGTTCTTCTTCAGCACGGCGGCCTGCTCGAACGGCACCGGGAAGGCGAACTGCGCTTCACCCGTCTGCACCACGGCGGCGCGGGTGTTGTTGTCCGTCACGGTACGGAAGGTCAGGGTGTCGACCTTGGGGTAGCCCTTCTTCCAGTAGCCGTCGAACTTCTTGACCTTCAGGTATTCGGCCGGCTTCCATTCGACGAATTCGAAGGGACCGGTGCCCACGGGGTGGAAGCCGATTTCCTTGCCGTACTTGGCCAGCGCGGCGGGCGAGATCATCATGGCAGCCGGGTGGGCCAGCGCGTTGATGAAGGCCGAGAACGGCTTCTTCAGCGTGATCTTGACGGTCATCGGGTCGACCACTTCGGTCTTGTCGATGACGCTGAACTGGATGTAGCGCGACAGGCGGTTGTCCGGATTGGCCGGGCGGTCGAAGTTGATCTTGACGGCTTCGGCGTTGAAATCGGTGCCGTCATGGAACTTCACGCCAGGACGCAGCTTGAAGGTGTAGACCAGGCCGTCTTCGCTGACGGTGTAGTCGGTGGCCAGAACCTTCTGGACCTTCAGGTCCTTGTCGAACTCGAACAGGCCTTCGTAGTAGGCCTTGCCGGCCGCCTGGTTCAGCGTGCTGTTGGTGTTGTACGGATCGAGCGTTTCCAGCGCGATGGAGACGGCGAACGTCACGTCCTTGGCGGCATGCGCCAGCGGCGACGCGATCACGCCGAAGGCCAGCGCAGCGGCGGCCATCAGTTTGGTGGGGCGCAGAACTTTCATCATTGCAACTCCTGGTTCCAAAAAGGAATTAGGGGGTTTGGTGGAAGAAAAACAAGTACGACAACTGACTCAATACGCTCCGCCGACCGGATGCCGGGCGACGAAGTGATCCGTTCCGACCTGCACCAGCGGCTGCACCACGGGCTCGTCGCCGAGCTTGCGGATGGGGCTGGGGATTTCGTCGGACAACAGCGTGCGCTTCATGTGGCGGCGGGCCGGATCGGCGATCGGCACGGCGGACATCAGCTTCTTGGTGTAAGGGTGCTGCGGATTCTCGAAAATGGCGCGGCGCGGCCCGATCTCCACGATCTGGCCCAGGTACATGACGGCGACGCGGTGGCTGACGCGCTCGACCACAGCCATGTCATGCGAAATGAACAGGAAGGAAATGCCCATGTCGCGCTGCAGGTCGATCAGCAGGTTCACGATCTGCGCCTGGATCGACACGTCCAGCGCCGACACGGATTCGTCCGCGATCACGACCTTGGGGTTCAAAGCCAGAGCGCGCGCAATGCAGATGCGCTGGCGCTGGCCGCCCGAAAATTCGTGCGGATAGCGCTGCGCCATTTCCGCCGGCAGGCCCACGCGTTCCAGCAGTTCGGCCACGCGGCGCTCGGCATCGCGGCCACGGGCCACGCCGTGCACCAGCAGCGGCTCCATGATGGAAAAGCCGACCGTCACGCGCGGATCCAGCGAGGCGAACGGGTCCTGGAACACGAACTGGATGTCGCGGCGCAGGGATTGCAGTTCGGTGTTCTTCAGGCGCACGATGTCGCGGCCGCCGAAGCGGATCTCGCCGCCCTGGCTGTCGACCAGGCGCAACAGCGAGCGGCCGGTGGTGGACTTGCCGCAACCGGACTCGCCCACCAGCGACAGCGTTTCGCCGGGGAACAGGTCGAAGCTGACCTGCTCCACCGCATGCACGCGGCGCTGCACGCGGCTCATGATGCCGCCGCGCAGATCGAAGCGGGTGACCAGCTTGCGCACGCTCAGGATAGGCTCGCGCTTGGCGTCCGGCGCGGCGGGCGCGCTGACCGGAGCTGCCTCGGGCTGGGCCTGGCCTTCGGCCTGCAGCAGCGGGAAACGCGCGGGCAGGTCCGTGCCCTGCATGGCGCCCAGCTTCGGCACGGCCGACAGCAGCGCCTTGGTGTAGCGGTGCTGCGGCGAGGCGAATACCTGCTCGGACGGGCCTTCCTCGACCTTGTCGCCGCGGTACATGACCAGCACGCGGTCGGCCACTTCCGCGACCACGCCCATGTCGTGGGTGATGAACACCACGCCCATGTGCATTTCTTCCTGCAGCTGGCGGATCAGTTGCAGGATCTGCGCCTGGATGGTGACGTCCAGCGCGGTGGTGGGTTCGTCGGCGATCAGCAGCGCCGGCTTGCAGGCCAGCGCCATGGCGATCATCACGCGCTGGCGCATGCCGCCCGACAGTTGGTGCGGGTAGCGGTCCAGCACCGACTTGGCTTCCGGAATACGGACCTGCTCCAGCATGCGCAGCGCCTCGGCGCGCGCGGCCGCGGCGTCCTTGCCCTGGTGCTGGCGGATCGATTCGGCGATCTGGTCGCCGGCGGTGAAGACCGGATTCAGGGAGGTCATCGGCTCCTGGAAGATCATGGCCATGTCCGCGCCGCGCACACTGCGCATTTCGCGTTGGCTGGATCCGACCAGGTCGATCACGGAACCGTTGCGCCGCCGCAGGGCCATGCTGCCCTGGGCGATGCGCCCGCCGCCGTGCTCCACCAGACGCATGAGCGCCAGGGACGTCACCGATTTGCCCGAACCCGATTCGCCCACGATGGCCAGGGTCTCGCCCCGGTCCACATGGAACGACAGATTGCGCACGGCTTCGACCGTGCGCTCCGATCCCACGAAGCGCACCGTCAGGTCGTCGACCTGGACCACGCGGTTTTCCGGCAGCGCCAGGCTGTTTGCGCGATCAACCATCTCTTTTGATTCCCCAAATACTGAAAAAACGAACCCGCCGCCGCTTATCGGTAGATAGCGGTGACCGGCTTCTCGCCGACGCGGGCGTAACCCCGATACATGCCTTCCGTGTTGAACGGCAAGGCCACATTGCCCTGGGCGTCGACGGCCACCAGGCCGCCCTTGCCATCGATGGTGGGCAGCTTTTCATGCACGACGCGGTCGGCGGCCGCTTCCAGCGACGCGCCGCAATATTCCATCTGCGCCGCCACGTCATAGGCGGCGACCATGCGGATGAACATTTCGCCGGTGCCCGTGGTGGACACCGCGCAGGTCTTGTTGCTGGCATAGGTGCCGGCGCCGATCAGCGGCGCGTCGCCCACGCGGCCGACCTGCTTGTTGGTGATGCCGCCGGTCGAAGTGGCCGCGGCCAGGTTGCCCTGGGCGTCCACCGCCACCGCGCCCACGGTGCCGAACTTCTTGTCCGAGTCCAGCGGATCGGCCGGTGCGGGCTGGCCGCGCGCGACCAGCGCCTGGCCGTCATGGTCCAGCACCGCCGCTTCCGGCGTTTCGCGCTGCACGCGCAGCAGCTGTTCGCGGCGGGCTTCGGTGGAGAAGTAGGAGGGATCGACCAGTTCCACGCCTTCTTCCTTGGCGAAGGCTTCGGCGCCCTCGCCCACGAAGAACACGTGCTTGCTGTTTTCCATGACCTTGCGCGCGGCGAAGATCGGGTTGCGCACGCGGTGCACGCCGGCGATCGCGCCCGAGCGCAGCGTGGCGCCGTCCATGATGGCGGCATCCAGTTCGTGGGTGGCGGCGCTGGTGAACACGGCGCCATGGCCGGCGTTGAACAGCGGACAGTCTTCCAGCAGGCGGACGGCTTCGGTCACGGCGTCCAGGGCGCTGCCGCCACGGGCCAGCACGGCCTGGCCGGCGGTCAGGATGGATTCCAGCGCGCTCAGGTACTCCTGTTCTTTCTCGGGCGACATGGCCGCGCGGGACATCGCGCCGGCGCCACCGTGAATCGCAATCACGGGTTGAATCATCGTTTACCTACTCCATGGATGAGCCACGGCATCACGGACTGGGTCACCCCAGCGGCGGCCGCGACGGAATTCTTGGCCCGATAGGCCACCGCGGCCGACAGGGCTTCGATCAGCCCCAGCGCAGCGGTTTCGGAATTGGGAATCAGCTGGCGCGCGGAATACGCATACAGCAGGACGGAAGCCGTGGGCGCCAATGGCGAGGTAGGCTTGTCGGTCAGCACCAGCACCGGCACGCCGGCCTGCTTGGCGGCGCCGGCCAACGTCACCGTGTCGGCCAGGTAGCGGGGAAAGCCGATGGCGATCACCAGGTCCTTGGACGTCATGCGCGCCATCTGGCGCGCCGCGTGCGACACGCCGCCGGGACCGGCCAGCGATTCGACGGAATGCAGATGCATGCACAGGCCGCGCTGCAGGAGGCCGGCCAGGAAGCCGCTGGCGCCGAAACCGATGATGAAAACGCGGTCGGCGGCCAGGATGGCCTCCACTGCCTGCTCGCAGGCGGCGGCGTCCAGCGACTGCAGGTTGCGCTGGGCATTGCGGATGTCTTCTTCCAGCGTAGCGGCGAAGATCTGCACGGCGCTGGCGGAATGCGCCAGCTCTGTGCGCAGCTTTTCCACTGGCTCCAGCGCCGCCTCGAAGCCGCGCGCGAGTTCGGCGCGGAACTGCGGATAGCCCGGCAGGTCCAGGGCGCGCGCGAAGCGGTTGGCCGTCGCCACCGACACTCCCACCGCCGCGGCGAACTCATCGATGGTCATGGTGGCGGCGCGGAACTGGTGCGCCAGCACGTACTCGGCCATCTTGTGCTGAGTACGGCTCAGCGCGGGCTGGGCCCGGGCGATCCGGTCAGCAATCGTGAGTGCGGCCTTGGTCATCGAGGGGGGGAGATGTAGCGGGAGTTTATGTAAATCTGTTTACAAACAAATTTTAGAGAAGAAAATAGATTTTCATACTAAGGGTATACCCGTGAAAACATGTAACAGTGCGTCGAATAAAACGGGGTCGGTTTGAGGTACGCTAAGGCCCGCCCTAATGGCCCCCACCCCGCCACACCGGATTGACGCTATGCCCGATTGGATCTGCAAGCCGCACCAGGAACTGACCGTGACCGAGATCTACGCGATCCTGCGGTTGCGCACGGAAGTCTTTGTCATTGAACAGAATTGCATCTTCCAGGACATGGATGGCAAGGATCTGATCGGGCAGACCTCGCACCTGATGGCCTGGCAGGACGGCAAGCTCGCCGCCTATTGCCGCATCCTGGATCCGTCGCTGAAGGACGGCCAGATCGAGATCGGACGCGTCATCACCGCCCCCTGGACCCGCGGCCAGGGCCTGGGCCACGAGCTGATCCGCCACGCGATGCAGGAAGTACGCCTGCGCTGGCCCGGCCGCGCCATGTACCTGGGCGCGCAGGCCCGACTGCGCAACTACTACGGCGACCACGGCTTCGTGCAGGTCACCGAGGAGTACATCGAGGACGGCATCCCGCATGTGGGGATGCGGCTCGACGAAACGGCATAAAAAAACGCCCCGGAGGGGCGTTTTTCATGGGTGCGGCGCAAGGATTACTTGACTGCCGACACGTCCAGCTTGGCCTGGGTCTTGGACTTGATCTCGTCCACCGTCACGCCCGGCGCCGTTTCCAGCAGCTTGAGGCCGTTTTCGGTGACTTCCATCACGCCCAGGTCGGTGATGATCAGGTCCACCACCCCCACGCCCGTCAGCGGCAGGTTGCATTCGGACAGCAGCTTGATGTCCTCGGTGCCGTCCTTTTTCTTGGCCACGTGCTCCATCAGGACCACGACGCGGCCCACGCCCGCCACCAGGTCCATGGCGCCGCCCATGCCCTTGACCATCTTGCCCGGAATCATCCAGTTGGCCAGGTCGCCCTTTTCGGACACCTGCATGGCGCCAAGAATGGCCAGGTTGATCTTGCCGCCGCGGATCATCGCGAACGAATCCGCCGACGAGAAGATCGAGGAGCCGGGCAAGGTCGTGACCGTCTGCTTGCCTGCGTTGATGAGGTCGGCGTCGACCTCATCGTCGGTGGGGAACGGGCCGATGCCCAGCAGGCCGTTCTCGGATTGCAGCCACACTTCCATGCCCTTGGGCACGTGGTTGGCCACCAGGGTCGGCAAGCCGATGCCCAGGTTCACATAAAAGCCGTCTTGCAGCTCGCGCGCGGCGCGTGCCGCCATTTCATCGCGGGACCATGCCATGTCTGTTCTCCTTAGGCCGGGCGAGTGGTGCGTTGTTCGATGCGCTTTTCGGGCGTGGCATTCAGCACGATCCGATGCACATAGATGCCGGGCAGATGGATCTGATCGGGATCCAGGCTGCCGGTGTCAACGATTTCCTCGACTTCGACCACCGTGAACTTGCCCGCCATGGCGACGTTCGGATTGAAGTTGCGGGCGGTCTTGCGGAACACCAGGTTGCCGCTGCGGTCGGCGATGTGCGCCTTGACCAGCGACACGTCCGGCACCAGCGAACGCTCCATCACGTACTGCTGGCCATCGAACTCGCGGATTTCCTTGCCGTCGGCGACGATGGTGCCCACGCCGGTGCGGGTGAAGAAGGCCGGGATGCCGGCGCCGCCGGCGCGCAGCTTCTCGGCCAGCGTGCCCTGGGGAGTGAACTCCAGCTCGAGTTCGCCGGACAGGTACTGGCGCTCGAATTCCTTGTTCTCGCCCACGTAGGACGCAATCATCTTGCGGACCTGGCGCGTATTGAGCAGCTGGCCCAGGCCGAAGCCGTCGACGCCCGCGTTATTGCTGATGCAAGTGAGATCCTTCACGCCCGAATCGCGCAGCGCGGCGATCAGTGCCTCGGGAATGCCGCAAAGGCCGAAACCGCCCACGGCAATCATCTGGCCGTCCTTGACGATGCCTGCCAGCGCCTCCTGGGCGCTTGCAAAAACCTTGTCCATCGCTCCAACTCCTAGTTAAGGTCGAACTTGAAGAGGGCGCGGCTGCCGACGCCGGTCCCAGCAACACCGTACGGAGTCCTGTGCGGCTGGCGCCTAGGGTGGCGCGCCCTTATTGCTTTTTTGATTTTGCGCTGATTTTACCGGCATGGCCGGCCAACGCACGCGCTATTTTGGCCGGCGCCGATTCAAGCCCCGGGCTTGAACATGGCGCCCAGCTTGGACAGCACCTCTTGCGGCCACGGGGCGGACGCATTGACCACATAGTCCATCCAGACTAGCACGTTGCGCGCGCGGGCATACGGACCGCCTTCGTCGCCCGCCTTCTCCAGCAGCAATTCGAATTCGGCGCTGGATCGGCCTATGCGCATGAGCTTGTGCGTCACGAGCACATTGGCGGGATAGGTCAGCGGCCGCAGAAAATCGCAGGACGCATGCGCCAGGATGAGCCCCTGATCTGCGGGGAGCGCGAAACCCGCGCCATAAAGTATCTGTATCCGGGCCTCTTCCATGAGGCGGAAATACATCGCATTGTTCAGATGATTCAGAGCGTCCGAGTCGCCCCACCGCAAAGGCAGTTCGACTTGATGGATATCTCCCACGGCCAGGATCCGCGCTGAGGTTTTGTCCGCGTTCACCAATTACTCCTGATGGCTAAAAGAAATACGAAGGCAACCATGGCCTCCGCCTGCAATACAATCGCCGATAATACTTCCAGCCATATATGGAATACATACGGGGAGCTTTGCAATGTCTGAACGCGAGTCGATGGAATATGACGTGGTCGTGGTTGGCGGTGGACCCGCCGGCCTGGCCACTGCTATCCGTCTTAAGCAGTTGGCCGCTGAGAAGAATCAGGAAATCGGCGTCTGCGTACTTGAAAAGGGCGCGGAACTGGGTGCACACATCCTGTCCGGCGCCGTCATGGACCCGCTGGCGCTGACCGAGCTCATCCCCGACTGGAAGGAAAAAGGCGCGCCCCTGAACGTGCCCGTCACGCATGACAAGTTCATGTTCCTGTCCGAGACCGGCGCGCGCACCACGCCCAACTGGCTGCTGCCGCCCTGTTTCCACAACGAAGGCAACTACATCGTCCGTCTGGGCGATGTCGTGAAGTGGATGGGCGAGCAGGCCGAGGCCCTGGGCGTGGACATCTTCCCGGGCTTCGCAGCCGTGGAAGTGCTGTACGACGAAAACGGCGCGGTCCGCGGCGTGGCCACCGGCGACATGGGCGTGGCCCGCGACGGTTCGCACACCGACCATTACCAGCCCGGCATGGAGCTGCACGCCCGCTACACCGTGTTCGCCGAAGGCGCGCGCGGCCAGCTGGGCCGCCAGCTGATCGAACGCTACAAGCTGGACGATGGCCGCAATCCTCAGTCCTACGGCATCGGCATCAAGGAAATGTGGGAAGTCGATCCGGCCCAATCCAAGCCCGGCCTGGTGATCCACACCGCCGGCTGGCCGCTGGACGCCGACACCTACGGCGGCTCCTTCCTCTATCACCTGGACAACAACCTGGTGGCGGTGGGCATGATCGTGGGCCTGGACTACGCCAACCCCTGGTTGTCGCCGTTCGACGAATTCCAGCGCTACAAGACGCACCCCGCCATCCGCGGCACCTTTGAAGGCGGCAAGCGCATCGCCTACGGCGCGCGCGCCATCACCGCGGGCGGCCTGCTGGCCCTGCCCAAGCTGACTTTCCCGGGCGGCGTGCTGGTCGGCTGCGAAGCCGGTTTCCTCAACGCCTCGCGCATCAAGGGCAGCCACGCCGCCATCAAGTCCGGCAAGCTGGCCGCCGAAGCCGCGTTCGACGCGCTGGTCGCTGACCGCCGCCAGGACGAGTTGGCCGCCTACCCCGCGGCCTTCGAGTCTTCCTGGCTGCATGCGGAACTGAACAAGGCGCGCAACTTCAAGCAGTGGTTCAAGAAGGGCCGCACCATCGCCACCGTGATGACCGGCGTCGAACAGCTGCTGCTCAAGGGCAAGATGCCCTGGACCCTGCGCCACAACAAGCCCGACCACGCCTGTCTGCAACCCGCATCGCAATGCGCGCGCATCGACTACCCCAAGCCCGACGGCAAACTGACCTTCGACAAGCTCAGCTCGGTGTTCATCTCGAACACCAACCATGACGAGAACGAACCCGTCCACCTGACGCTGAAGGATCCGTCCGTGCCAGTGCAGGTCAACCTGGCCAAGTATGGCGGCCCGGAATCGCGCTACTGCCCGGCGGGCGTGTACGAATTTGTCAAGGACGACCACGGCGAGGACCGCCTGCAGATCAACGCGCAGAACTGCGTGCACTGCAAGACCTGCGACATCAAGGACCCGACCCAGAACATCGTCTGGGTGGCCCCGCAAGGCGGCGAAGGGCCCGTGTACAGCGGCATGTAACGCTACCGGACGCCCGCGCCCGGCCACCGAAGGCGCCCCGCGGGGCGCTTTTTTTTCGACAGGCAGAACTCTCCATGACCGAACGCGTACTCCTTATCGGCTGCGGCGACCTGGGTCAGCGCGCGGCCCGGCGTTTCCTGGCGCGCGGCGACGAAGTCTACGCGCTGCGCCGCAATCCACCGGTAGGGGATGCGGACGGCATCCACTGGCTGCGGGGCGACATCTCCCGCGCCGACGGACTGCCCGCCCTGCCCCCGGGTGTCACGCGGCTCATCCACCTGCCCGCGCCCGGCGCGCGCGAAGCCGCCGCCTACCGCGCGGTGTTCGTCGATGGCCTGAAACACGTGCTGGACGCGCTGGACACCACACCGCTCAAGCGCATCGTGTTCATCTCGTCCAGCGCGGTCTACGGCGAACACGAAGGCGGCTGGGTCGACGAAGACACGCCGCCCGCGCCGCTGGGCGTCAATGGCCGCATCCTGCTCGAGGCCGAAGCCGCGCTGGCGGCCCGCGGCCTGCCCTCGACCGCCTTGCGCCTGGCGGGCCTCTACGGCCCCGGACGCCTGCACTTGATCGAACGCCTGCGCCAAGGCGCGGCAGGCGCGCCGACCGCTCCCGAACACTGGGCCAACCGCATCCACATCGACGACGCGGCGGGGGCCGTGGTCCATCTGGCGCTGCTGCCCGACGTCGCGCCTGTCTACATAGGCTGCGACGATACGCCGCTGCCCCTGCACGAGCTCTATGCCGACCTCGCCAGGCTGATCGGCGCCCCCGCGCCGCGCGAGGCGCCGGCGCCGGCCAACGTCGGCAGCAAGAAGCTGAGCAACGCTCGCCTGCGCGCCAGCGGCTTCACCCTGCAATGGCCGGACTCGCGGCTCGGCTATGCCGCGCTGCTGGCGGCGGCAGGCAACCCGGACGCGCCGCAGGCATAGTTCGCCGCGCATCGAATCGTGGCCGTCAAGGCTGGCGGATACTGGCGGCCGTATCCATTACCGGCCATCGCCATGCATCCTGCCCATCCCCTGCAGGCGGTCACTCACCCCGACCCCTACCCGTACTACGCCGCGCTGGCGCGCGAGCGGCCGCTGTATCGCGAGGCGGCGCTGGACCTGTGGGTGGCCAGCCATCCGGACGCGATAGCGGCCATCATGCAGCATCCGGCCGCGCGCGTGCGCCCGGCCGCGGAGCCCGTGCCCAAGGCGCTGTGTCCAGGCCCGGCGGGCGAACTCTTCGGCCGCTTCGTGCGCATGAACGACAGCGCAACGCACACGCAGGTGAAGGCCCTGCTGAGCGCCTACCTCCGCGAACAATCGGCGCGGCCCTGTACGCCCGCGTGGCCCGATCCCGGCCCCCTGAACGCTGCCGCCGTCGACCGTTACCTAAGCGCCGCGCCAGTGCATGCGCAAGCCGCCTTCCTGGGGCTGCCGCCTGACCTGTATGCGGATTGCGCCGCCGATATTGCGGCGTTCCTGTCCGCGCTGCCCGCCGCCGCAGCGGCGGATCGCATCGAAGCGGGACACGCCGCAGCGCAGCGCCTGCAGACACGCCTGGAATCGCATCTGCAAGCCCCAGACGCCGCGCCGGCCCTGCGCCGGCTGCGCGAAGACGGCGCGCGGGCGGAGATAGCGCCCGCGGTGCTGGCCGCCAACCTGGCCGGCCTGCTGTTCCAGTCCTGCGAGGCGGGCGCCGGCCTGCTGGGCAACGCCATCGTCCTGGCCGGACGGCGCGGCCTGCGCGCGGATCTCACGGACGCTGCGGCGCTGGCCCTGGTGGACGACGTGGAACGCAGCGACCCGCCGTTGCACAACACGCGGCGCTTTCTCGCCGCGGGCATAGACGTCGGCGGCTTGCGCATCGAAGCCGGCCAGACCGTGCTGCTGGTGCTGGCCGCGGCCGCCACGGTGCAACCCGAGGCGCACTGGACTTTCGGCGCTTTCGGGCATGCCTGCCCGGGCCGCCTTCCGGCCCGCCTGCATGCGGCGGGCGCGCTCACGCGCCTGCTGCGCGCAGGCCTGGATGCCGCCGCGCTGGCGGCCCGTTTCCGTTACCGGCCGCTGCCCAACGCGCGCGTGCCGCAGTTTGACTTTTCCGAGGAACAAGCACCATGATCGCAGTGATATTCGAAGTCGAACCCGCCCACGGCAACCCCGATCCCTATCTGCACATCGCCGCCAGCCTGATCGACGAGCTGAAGGCCATTGATGGCTTCATCTCGGTCGAACGCTTCCAGAGCCTGAGCGATCCGGGCAAGCTGCTGTCGCTGTCGTTCTGGCGCGATGAAGCGGCGGTCCAGCGCTGGCGCACGCTGGAGTCGCACCGCCGGGCCCAGGAAGCCGGGCGCGGCGGTGTCTTCGCCAATTACCGCCTGCGCGTGGCACAGGTGCTGCGCGACTACGGCATGAACCAGCGCGACGCGGCGCCCGTCGACAGCCGCGAGCGGCACGGCTGAGGCCCCCGCCTCAGGCCCCGGCCGCGGCTGCCGCCAGCGCCACCCGGTGGGTCGCGCCTGATTCGAGTACCGCCGTCATTGCGGGCAGGCCCGGCGCGGACGAGGGATCGAAGTAATCGGCCTCGTCGCGCCCCGGGCCCGCCGGCAGGTCGCGCACTTCCACGCGAAAGCCCTCGGTCCGGTTGCCGCGCAGTTCCGGCACCGCCTGCAACAGGCGGCGCGTGTAGGGATGCGTGGGCCGGTCGAACACTTCGTCGCGCGTGCCTTCTTCGACGATATGGCCGCGCAGCATCACCACCACGCGGTCGGCGATCTGCTCGACCACGCCCAGGTCATGCGAGATCAGCAGGCAGGCAAAGCCGTGTGAACGCTGCAGCGACATCAGAGTCTCCAGCACCTGCTTCTGCACGGTGACGTCCAGCGCCGACACTGGCTCGTCCGCGATGATGACCTCGGGCCGCAGCACCAGCGCCCGCGCGATGGCCACGCGCTGGCGCTGGCCGCCGGACAGCTCGTGCGCATAGCGCTCGGCGTAGTCCTCGCCCAGGCCCACGTCCCGCAACGCGTCGGCCACGCGCTTGCGGCGGATGTCCGCCGTCATGCCGGCTTCCAGCCGCAGGCCCTCCCCCACCAGGTCGCCGATGGTCATGCACGGATCCAGCGATGAATAGGGATCCTGGAACACCATCTGCACCCGCCGGCGCGCCGCCTGCCACGACTGCCCCGAACCGCCCGCGGGCAAGGCCTGGCCGTCCAGTTCGATGCGCCCCTGCGCCTGCGGCACCAGTCCCAGGATGGACATCATGACCGTGGTCTTGCCGCTGCCCGATTCGCCGACGATGGCCAGCGTTTCCCCCGGCGCCACCGCGAACGTCGCGCGGTGCACGGCGCGCACCGCGCGCTTGCGGAACCAGCCCTCGCGGACCGAGTAGTCGATCGCCAATCCGTCCACCTGCAGGATGGGCGCCGCTTCGACGGCAGGCCGGGCCGGACCGCGCTTGGGCAACGCGTCCAGCAGGCTGAGCGTGTACGGATCCGCCGGCCGCGACAGCACCTCGGCCACCGGCCCGGTCTCGACCGCCCGGCCGCGGCACATCACCAGCACGCGCTGCGTGTACGCGGCCACCAGCGCCAGGTTGTGGCTGATGAAGATCAGCGCCGTGCCCTGCTCGCGCGTCAGTTCGCACATCAGGTCCAGCACTTCCTTCTGCACCACGCAGTCCAGCGCGGTGGTGGGTTCGTCCGCGATCAGGAGGCGCGGCTTGAGCAGCATCACGCCCGCCAGCAGAATGCGCTGGCGCATGCCGCCGGAGAATTCATGCGGATAGCGCTTCATGCAATCCTGCGCGTCGCGCACGCGCACCCGCTCCAGCATCCGGACGGCTTCGTCCCAGGCCTCGCGGCGCGCCATGCCACGGCGCAGAACCAGCGCCTCGATCAGTTGTTCGCCCACGCGGAACGCCGGGTTGAGCGACACCATCGGCTCCTGGAACACCATGCCGATGCCGGTGCCGCGCTTCGCCAGCCAGTCGCGCGGCGCCTGCTGCAACAGGTCCTGGCCTTCGAACAGCGCCTGTCCGCCGGTGATGCGCGCCGAATCGGGCAACAGGCCCAGCAGCGTCTTGCCGATCAGCGTCTTGCCGCTGCCGGACTCACCGACGATGGACAGCGATTCGCCTGCGTGCAGATCGAATGACACCCGGTTCACCACCGGCGCGGCGTCGCGCTTGCCCGGAAAGCGGATCTCCAGGTCGCGCACGGACAGCAAGGGTTGTGCAGCGCTCATGCCATCACCCCCCGCATGCGCGGATCCAGCAGATCGCGCACCGCATCGCCCAGCAGATTGATGCCCAGCAGGCTCAACGAAATCATGGCGCCCGGAAACACCGCCAGCCAGATGGCCTGGTCCATGGCGTTGCGGCTTTCGGACAGCATGCCGCCCCAGGTGGCCAGCGGCGGCGGCACGCCCAGGCCCAGGAAGCTCAGCGCGCTTTCCGCCAGCAGGGCGGAACCGAAGATCGAGGTCGCGAAGATCAGCAACGGCGGCAGGCAGTTGGGCAGTACGTGGCGGAACACGGTCCATAGGCCCCCATGGCCGGTGGCGCGCGAGGCAATGACGAAATCGCGCTGGCGCAGGGACAGCGCCGCGCCGCGCGCGATGCGCGACACCGACGGCGAATACGCCAGGCCCAGCGCCAGCACCACGCCCCATTTGGACGGCCCCAGCACGGTCATGATCCCGAGCGCGAGCAGGAGGCCCGGAAACGCCATCAGCGATTCCACCAGCACGGTGATGCCGCGATCGACCCAGCCGCCCGCATAGCCGGCCGTGACGCCTATCGTCGTGCCCAAGAGCAGCGCCAGCAGCACGGAAAACACGCTGACCGCCACGCTGACCCCGGCGCCCGCCATCAGCCGCGACAGCACGTCGCGGCCGAATTCATCGGTGCCCAGCCAGTACTCCGCCGACGGCGGCGAAAAGCGCGCCAGCAGATCGCCTTCCAGCGGATCGTGCGGCGTGTACACCAGCCCGACCAGGGCCAGCAGCACGACGCCCCCGACCAGCGCGCCGCCCAGGACGGCATTGGTATGTTTAAAGCCCATGATGTTCCTATTGAAGCTTCACGCGCGGGTCGAACAGCGGATACAGCAGATCCACCACCAGGTTGACCGCCACGTACAAGAGCGCGATGAACAGCAGGCAGCCCTGCACCACGGGGTAGTCCCGCGCATAGATGCTTTCCACCAGCAGCCGCCCGATGCCCGGCAGCGTGAACACGGTCTCGATCACCGCGGCGCCCGACAGCAGATGGCCCAGCATCAGGCCGATCACCGTCAAGGTGGGGCCGAACGAATTGGGCAGCACATGGCGCAGCATGACGCGCTTTTCCGGCAGGCCCTTGGCGCGCGCATGCGCCACGTATTCCAGCCGCAGCGTCTCGATGGTGCTGGCGCGCATCATGCGCGTGATGGCCGCGATTTCCGTCAGCACGATGGCGCAGACCGGTAGCACCAGATACCGCGCCGCGCCCAGTCCGCCCTGGGCGATGGATTCGAAGCCATACACCGGCAGCCAGTTCAGCTTCACGCCGAACAGCCAGATCAGCAGGATGCCGACCCAGAAGCTGGGCATGGACACGAACAGGATCGAGGTCGACACGATGGCGGTGTCGGCGCGGCGGTTCTGGCGCCAGGCGGCCACCATGCCGGCGGGCACCGCCACCAGGCAGGCCAGCAGCGTGGCGGTCAGCACCACCTGGGCCGTCACCGCAAAATGCGTCAGCACCAGATGCATCACGGGTTCGCGCCGCGCGATGGACATGCCCAGGTCGCCCTGCAGCGCGTTGCCCACCCAGATCAGGAACTGCTCGCCTACAGGACGGTCCAGCCCCAGCGCGTGGCGCATTTCCGCCAGCAGCGCAGGGTTGTCGATATCGCCCAGCATCAGCGACGCAGGATCCCCGGGGATCGCGCGTATCAGCGCGAACACGAGCACCGTGACGACGATCACGGTGGGCACCGACGCCGCGATGCGCTTGAGTAGATAGCCCAGCACGGCGCCTCAGTTCTTGGTCACGTTGAAGAAACGCGGCTTGCGCAGCGGCCAGCCGGTAAAGCCCTGCAGCTTGCTGGAGACGACCACATAGCCGGGCTTGTTGTAGTACATCAGCAGCGGCGTGTCGCGCAGCATCAGGGCATGCAGCTTGTCGAAGGCCTGCTTACGCACGGCAGGATCGGATTCGGCTTCTATGCCTTCCAGGATGGCCGCGGCCTCCGGACTTTCCCACTGGGCCATGGGCGTTTTAGACTTATCGCCGATCACGTCGCGGAACATCAGCGCCGGCTCCGTGCGCGCGGAATACGCGAATGCCATCAGCTGGAACTTGCCTTCGCGGAAGTTGGTCACCTGGGTGCCCCATTCCAGCATGTCCAGCTCGGCTTTGATGCCGGCCTTGCCCAACAGCTGCTGCGTCACCACCGCGACGCGGTACAGGTAGGGATAGCGCTTGTTGGCCTGCAGCTTCAGGGGCTCGCCGCGGTAGCCGGCGGCATCGAGCAGGCGCTTGACCTCTTTCAGGTTCTTCTCGTAGCCGGCGCGGTCGGCCTCGGAGTAGTAGACGCTGGCCGCGGGCACCAGGGACGGGTTATAGGCCGCCTGGCCGTTATTCAAAGCCTTGGCGATGCCGGGAAAGTCCAGCGCCAGCGCGATGGCGCGGCGCATGTTCACATCCGACAGCAACGGCGCGCGCGTCTGCATCAGCAGGTTGACGGTGTCCAGGCCCTGCTCGGTAACGATGTTCCAGCGCGGGTCCTTGGCCGGCAGATTGTCTTCGTCCGCGTTGTAGGCGTCGACCTGCCCCGCCATGAGCGCCGCCTTCTGCGCGGCCGCATCCGGAATCACCACGAAGCGCACATTGGCCCGCGCCACTTTCTTGCCGGCCATGCCGCTGGGCGCTTCCTCGCGCGGCTTGTAGCCGGCGTACGGCGTCAGCAGCAGGTACTGTTCCTTCTTCCATTCCGCCAGCACGTAAGGACCGGTGCCGATGGGCCTGGCCCACTTGCCGTCGGCGTCGACGCTCTTGGCGCTCAGCACCGGCATCGGGCACTGCACGCTGGCCATCTGGTCCAGGAACAGCGCGTAGGGCTGCTCCAGCCTGAACACCACGGTGGCCGGATCGGGCGTCTCCACCGCCACGACCTTGGCGCCCTTGCTGCCGTCGTAGAGGTTCTTGCAGGAGTACTCGGACTGGGCGCCGTTGAGGTAGTCGTAGGTCCATTTGACGTCGGCCGAGGTCATGGGCGTGCCGTCATGGAAGGTGACGCCCTGGCGCAGCTTGAAGGTATAGGCGCGCTTGTCGTCGGACAGCGTCCAGCTGTCGGCCAGCATGGGGGCCACGCTCATGTCGGCGCGCAGCGCCACCAGGGACTCCACCACGTGCGCCAGCACGTTGTCGGTGGAAGTGTTGCGGGACCGCCCGCCGGGCAGCGTGGTCGGCGTGCCCGACCCTTCGGCGTAGCGGATTTCTGGCGCGGCGGCCTGCGCCCGCACGGCGGCGGGCAGAGCGGCCACGGCGGCGGCCAGCGCGGCGGACAACAGCAGCGCGTTCTTGGCGCGCGTAGCATGCGAATTCATAGGGATCACTCCAGGCGCGGCGCTCGCCGCATACGGGTCTGGGGGCCGGCTCAGAAGAGCCGGTACTCCGCGAAGTTGCGTCCTTCGTAGGGCTTGCGCGCGATCCACATCACGCCGCTGGCGGGCTCCATCAAGGTGGTGGCCACCGTGGCCGAGATGCTGTCGAAACTGGCCGGCTTGGGCGAACGCAGCACGCCGTCGGGCGCGGCGAAGTCGTCGGCCAGGATGCGCTTGACCGTGTCCCAGTCGATGCCGCCCGTGGCGCGCGCCAGCATGTCCTGCACACGGCGCTGGCGGTAGATCGAATCCGGATTGGCCGCCAGCCCTTTGTCGAACAGCTTGGCGCGCGCGGGCGGGCTGATCCAGTGGTTGGCATGTACCAGCAGGCCGTCCTCGGGGGTGATCCAGAAGATTTCGTCGGGCGAGCACTCCAGGTCGACCGCCTCGCCCTGCGCCTGCGCCAGCATCAGGTTGTTGGAGCAAAAGCGGCGCGAGGCCCACAGCACCTTCATGGCGTTGCAGATGTTGCTGGCTTCCAGCATCTTGCGCCGCACCAGCACCAGCGGCACCTCGGCGGGGCGCTGATAGTCGTGTTCGCAAGACAGGAAATTGCCGGACAGGGAAACGCCCGCGCTGTTGAAACCGTGGCGCGCGAGGCTGCCGGCTTCCGTGAACACCAGCAGGTCGGGGCCGTCTTCGCGGCGCATGCGCAGCACGATGCCGGTGTCCACGCATTCCTCGCGCCAGTCCCAGTTATGGGCATGCATGAGCTTGCCGCCGGCGGCGGCCTCGGGCAACACGACCAGGCCGGTGCAGCCATCGTCCAGCCCCTTGCGGGCGCGGCCCAGCTCGGCATGGCCGAACATCATTTCGGTGCGGCAGTTGATGACCACCACATCCTCCAGCGCCTGGCCCGATCCGTCGGCGATGCCGCGCAGCTCTTCCAGGTAGGCCGCGTCATAGTCGCCCACCACCGGCACCATGGCGGCGGCCAGTTCCTTCAAGCGGTCCGCGGCAACGCCGCGCCGCTCCAGCTGCCCGCGGTAGAGGGCCACGCTGCGCGCCACGCGCTCGGGGACGGCGGCGCCATGCTGGCGGCCCCGCTCGTATGGGCTGCCCTGTACATCGACCAGGGGGAAGGGGGTGGGCAAAGTCACGGCTCAAGGCTCCGGAGCAAGGTTCAAGACGGGCAAATTTTGTACTAATATAAGAAAAAGTTCAATACAAGGGTTTCCCCGGGGCCACTATCGCGAACGTTGCGCGCGTAGCTCTCCGGTACCATTCCGACTCCGTCGCCCTTCGCGCCCATCCTTCATGTCCAACGCCGCTCCCGCCCGCCCCACTCCGCTGCAAGTCGACCTGGCGCGCCTTATCGCGGAAGACATCGTGGCCCGGCGCCATGCGCCCGGCGACCACCTGTCCGAGGAAACGTTGGCCGCGAGCTACGAGGTGTCGCGCACGCCCGTGCGCGGCGCGCTGAAGCTGCTGGCCGCGCAGGGCCTCATCACGCACCGCCCCAACAGCGGCTACACGGTAGCGGCGCATGCGGCGGCCGCGCCCCCCGCCATCGAGGGCGCCGGCCCCACCCAGGACGAGCTATACCGGCGCCTGATCGATGACCGCGCCTCGCGCGAGCTGCCGGAAACCTTTACCGAGCGCGACCTGCAACAGCGCTATCCAGCGCCGCGCAGCGTGCTGACCAAGACCTTGTTGCAGCTCTCCGCGGACGGCCTGATCGAGAAGCGCAAGGGCCATGGCTGGCAATTCGTGCCGTCGCTGGAAAACCGCGACGCGCTCAACGAGAGCTACCGCTTCCGCATGACGATCGAATGCGCCGGCCTGCTGGAACCCACGTTCCGCCTGGACCGCGAGGCGCTGGCCCGCATGCGCGCCGCGCATGAAGCGCTGGCCGCGCGCAGCGACGCCGACATCTCGGCCACCGAGTTCTTCAATCTCAACGCCTCGTTCCACGAAATGCTGGCCCGCTTCTCGGGCAACCGCTACATCCTGCAGGCGGTGCAGCAGCAGAACCAATTGCGCCGACTGGAAGAGCATGCCGCGTTCTACCGCGACGCGCGCTTCATCAACTCCAGCAGCGAACACCTGCAGATCATCGACGCGCTCGAGGCCGGCGACCAGGAGTGGGCTTCGCAGCTCATGCGGCGCCACTTGAAGACCTCGCTGCAAGTGTCCTGACACCCTCTCCGCTTTCATTCATCCGCCAGCCCGCCGTCGCGGGCCCTCGGCACGCATGGCGTCCGCGTTGCGGCGTACCTTCGGGTCTTCTTGTATTGTATTTATCAATTGATTAATACAAAATAGAAAGCCCGAATATCTCTTCACGCCGGAACACCCATGCCATCGTCAGCGCCTCATCCCACTCCCGCCATCAACGCCGAAGCCTATTGGATGCCCTTCACCGCGAACCGCCGCTACAAGCGCGCGCCCGTGCTGTTCAGCGCCGCCGAGGGCATGCACTACATCCGGCCGGACGGACGCCGCGTGCTGGACGGCATTGCGGGCCTGTGGTGCGTGAACGCCGGACACCGCCGCCCGGAAATCGTCGAGGCCATCGCCCGCACCGCCCATGAACTGGACTACGCGCCGTCGTTCCAGATGAGCCATCCCCTGGCCTTCGAGCTGGCCGAGTCCTTGCGCCAGGAAGCGCCCGCCGGGTTCTCCAACGTGTTTTTCTCGAACTCCGGATCCGAAGCGGTGGACACCGCGCTGAAGATCGCGCTGGGCTATCACCGCGCGCGCGGACAGGGCCAGCGCGTGCGCCTGATCGGGCGCGAGCGCTCGTACCACGGGGTGGGGTTCGGCGGCCTGTCGGTGTCGGGCATCGCCGGGCACCGCAAGCCTTTCGGCAATCTGCTGCCCTACGTGGACCACCTGCCGCACACCTATGACCGCAGCCAGATGGCCTACACGCGCGGCCAGCCGGACTGGGGCGCCCACCTGGCCGATACGCTGGAGCGCATCGTCGCGCTGCATGACGCCTCCACCATCGCGGCCGTCATCGTGGAGCCCGTGGCGGGCTCGACCGGCGTGCTGGTGCCGCCCAAGGGCTATCTGCAGAAGCTGCGGCAGATCTGCGACGCGCACGGCATCCTGCTGATCTTCGACGAAGTGATCTGCGCCTTCGGCCGCATCGACGGCGCGTTCGCCTCATCGCACTTCGGCGTCACGCCCGACATCATCACCAGCGCCAAGGGGCTGACCAACGGCGCCATCCCCATGGGCGCCACGCTGGTGCAGCAGCATGTCTACGATGCGTTCATGCAGGGGCCGGACAGCGCCATCGAGCTGTCGCATGGCTACACCTATTCCGGCCATCCCGTGGCCTGCGCCGCCGGCCTCGCGACCCTGGACATCTGCCGCCGCGAAGGCCTGTTCCAGCGCAGCCGCGAACTCTGGCGCTATTGGGAAGACGCGGCGCACAGCCTGAAGGGACTGCCGCACGTAGTGGACATCCGCAACATCGGCCTCCTGGCCGCCATCGAACTCGAACCGCTGGAAGGCAAGCCCGGCCAGCGGGCGTACGCCGTGCACCAGGCCTGCCTGGAACGCGGCTGCCTGATCCGTTCGGCGGGCGACACCATGCTGTTGTCGCCCCCGCTCATCATCGAGCGCGCGCAGATCGACGAATTGTTCTCGGTCTTGTCGGATGTGCTGCGCGCGGACGCCTGAGCGCCCGCCCCGCTTATGCCAGGTGCCGGGTCACCGCCTGGACCACCTGCCGCACGTCCGCGGCGGACACGTCCAGGTGCGTGACCAGGCGGGTCGGGCCGCCATACACAGCCCGCATCTGGATACCGTCAGCCGCCAGCTTGGCGGTGAGTTCATCGCAGCGCGCGGGCTCGAATTCCGCGAACACCATGTTGGTGTCCTGGCTCAACACCTTTACGCCCGGAATGGCGCGCAGCCCTTCTGCCAGCAGCCGGGCGTTCTCGTGATCTTCGGCCAGGCGCTCCACGTTGTGCTCCAGCGCATACAGGCAGGCCGCGGCCAGCACGCCAGCCTGGCGCAAACCGCCGCCCAGCATCTTGCGCCAGCGGCGGGCGCGGGCGATGAGTTCGACGCTGCCGACCAGCACCGACCCCACGGGCGCGCCCAGGCCCTTGGAAAAACAGATGGACACCGTGTCGAAAGGCGCGCACAGGTCCGCCACCGGCTTGCCGCTGGCGACGGCCGCGTTGAACACGCGGGCGCCGTCCAGATGCGTCGCCAGGCCATGCTGGCGCGCCCAGTCGGTCGCGGCCTGCACGTAGCTGGCCGGAATCAGCTTTCCGTGGAAAGTATTCTCCAGCGCCAGCAAGCGGGTGCGGGCGAAATGCGCGTCGCCCTCGGGCTTGAGCGCCGCGGTCAACTTGTCCAGCGGCAAGGAGCCGTCCGCCGCATGTTCTATGGGCTGCGGCTGGATGCTGCCCAGCACGGCCGCCCCGCCCCCTTCGTACTTATAGGTGTGCGCAAGCTGGCCCACCAGGTACTCGTCGCCGCGCTCGCAATGGGCCATCAGAGCCCCCAGATTGCTTTGCGTGCCAGAGGGGAAAAACAGCCCGGCCGCCTTGCCCGTGCGCTCGGCAACCGCCTCCTGCAGGCGGATCACGGTCGGGTCATCGCCCATCACGTCATCGCCCAGGGGCGCGCAGACCATGGCCTGCAACATGGCTGCGGATGGCCGGGTGACTGTGTCGCTACGCAGATCGATCATGGAAAATCCCAGGATAGGAAAAGGAATATGGAAAGCGCTTATTCGGCGCGCGCCGCCGGCGCCGCGCGGCTCACTACCCAGATGCCGGCCAGGATCAGCGCCATGCCGCCCAGCTCAGCCGCGGTAGGCTGCTCGGACAGCAGCGCCCAGGCGAACAGCATGGCCACGACTGGCACGCCCAGGCTGGACAGGCCTGCGATCGACGCCGGCACCAGTCGCACCACCAGCAGCCACAACAACCAGCCCGCGGCGGTCGCGATCAGCACGATGTAGGCCATGCCGGCCCAAAGCTGCCAGCCCCACTGGGCCGGCATCTGCGGCACCAGAAAGGCGACCGGCGTCATGACCAGTCCGCCCAGCAGCATCTGCCAGGCGGTGAATGTCATCACATCGGGCGCGTGCCGCTCGAACATGCGCTTGGACAGCACGGTGCCCACGCCCCAGCACAGGCCGCTGCCCAGCCCCAGCAACACGGGCCGGATATCGCCCAGGCCGTTCCAGGGTTCGACGAAGCAGACCAGCCCGATGGCGGCCAGCGCAATGCCCACCCCATGTCGCGCCGTGGGACGTTCGCCCAGCAGCCACCACGCGAAGAGGATCACCCAGAACGGCATCGTGTACGCCATGAGCGAGACCTTGCCCACGCCGCCCGACACCAGCGCCGTCTGTACAAAACCCTGGAATCCGGCCGTCTGCGTCAGGCCGATCAGCAATGTCAGCTTCCAGGGCGGCATCGCCAGCGGCCGCCGCATCGCGATGGCCAGCGCGAACAGCACCAGGCCGCCCGAAACGTAGCGCAGCGCCACGAAGTCGAAGGGACCGATGTAGGGAACGATCAGTTTCATCGCGATCCAGCTGCCCGCCCAGACCAGGATGGTGCTGAACATCAGGGCTAGCCCTGCTCGATCGAAACTGCTGCGGCTCACTGGCACGGCTCCGTGGGAAAAAATTCTGGACGCGAAAAAGCAAATACGCCCGTACCGGCGGTTCCGATACGGGCGTATGACATTATGCGCCTGCCTTGCCTCCCGCGGAGGCCGCAGGCGGGCCGTTCCCGTCCATCAAGTGGACGGGAAGGATCACAGCGACTTGGCCAACTGATCCAGGATGGCCGGATTCTCCAGCGTGGAAACGTCCTGCGTGATTTCCTCGCCCTTGGCGACCACGCGCAACAGGCGGCGCATGATCTTGCCCGAGCGGGTCTTGGGCAGGTTGTCGCCGAAGCGGATGTCCTTGGGCTTGGCGATGGGGCCGATTTCCTTGGCCACCCAGTCGCGCAGCACCTTGGCGATGGCTTGCGCCTCTTCGCCTTCCGGACGCGAACGCTTGAGCACCACGAAGGCCACCACGGCTTCGCCCGTCGTGTCGTCCGGACGGCCCACCACGGCGGCTTCCGCCACCAGTTCGTGCGCCACCAGCGCGGACTCGACTTCCATCGTGCCCAGGCGGTGGCCGGACACGTTCAGCACGTCGTCGATGCGGCCCATGATCCAGAAATAGCCGTCGGCATCACGCTGCGCGCCGTCGCCGGCCAGGTAGTAGCCGCGCAGTTCCGAGGGAAAGTAGCTCTTCTTGAAACGCTCCGGGTCGCCCCAGATGTTGCGGATCATGGCGGGCCACGGACGCTTGATGACCAGGAAGCCGCCATTGCCCTGCTCCACGTCGCCGCCGGTCTCGTCGACGATGGCGGCGGCGATGCCCGGCAGCGGCAAGGTGCAGGAACCCGGCTTTGTCGGCGTGGCGCCAGGCAGCGGCGTGATCATGTGGCCGCCGGTCTCGGTCTGCCACCACGTGTCCACGATGGGGCAACGTTCGCGGCCGATGTTCTTGTGGTACCACATCCAGGCTTCGGGATTGATGGGCTCGCCCACCGTGCCGATGATGCGCAGGCTGTCCAGGTCGTAGTTCTGCGGATGCGCTTCGGGCGCGGCCTCGGCGGCCTTGATCAGCGAGCGGATCGCGGTGGGCGCGGTGTAGAAGGTGGTGACCTTGTGGCGCGCGATCATGTCCCAGAAGCGGCCGGCGTTGGGATAAGTCGGCACGCCTTCGAACACCACCTGCGTCAGGCCGGCGGCCAGCGGACCGTAGGTGATGTAGGTGTGGCCGGTGACCCAGCCCACGTCGGCCGTGCACCAGTACACGTCGTCCTTGCGGGCGTCGAAGGTCCACTTCACCGTCAGCAGCGCCCACAGCAGGTAGCCCGCCGAGGAATGCTGCACGCCCTTGGGCTTGCCGGTGGAGCCGGAGGTATAGAGGATGAAGAGCGGATGCTCGGCGTTGACCGGCACGGGTTCGCAGGTGTCGGGCTGCCCGGCTTCGACGTCGTGCATCCAGAGGTCGCGGCCTTCGTTCCATTGCACCTTGCCGCCGGTGCGGCGGTACACGATGACCTTGCTCACGGCCTCGCAGCCGCCCATGGTGAAGGCTTCTTCGACCGCGGGCTTGAGCGGGATGGTCTTGCCGCCGCGCACCTGCTCGTCGGCGGTGATGACCAGCGACGCGCCCACGTCCATGATGCGTTCCTGCAGGCTCTTGGCCGAGAAGCCGCCGAACACCACCGAGTGCGTCACGCCCAGGCGCGCGCAGGCCTGCATGGCCACCACGGCTTCGATCGACATGGGCATGTAGATGATGGCGCGGTCGCCCTTCTTGTAGCCCAGCGCCTTCATGCCGTTGGCGAAGCGGCAGACGCGCGCCAGCAGTTCACGGTAGCTGACCTTGTTGACCTTGCCGTCGTCGGTTTCAAAGATGATGGCGGTCTTGTCGGCATTGCCGTTGGTCAGGTGCACGTCCAGACAATTGGCCGACACGTTCAATTCGCCATCGCCGAACCAGCGGTAGAACGGCGCGTCCGATTCGTCCAGGACCTGCGTGAACGGCTTGGTCCACTGCAGGTTGTCGCGCGCCTGCCCGGCCCAGAATCCGTCGAAATCGTTTTCGGCCTGCGCGCACAGCGCGTTGTAGGCCTCCATGCTGGGAATCGCGGCGCCTTCTGCTGCGCGCTCGGGCGGCGGGAACACCCGGGTTTCCACCAGTACGGACTCAATAGCGTTCGACATGATCTTTGTCTCCAATCGGTAATTCTGTTTGTTTGTGCCGCTTGTTCATTACCCAACCGCAACCGTATCGCCGCGCTCTTACGGGCACCTTACGCAAAATGCGGGCCGGAGCCCGCGGCGCAAGGCCGGCGCCGGGTAATCAAGGCGTGCCGCCGCGCTCTCGACGCGGCGGCACCGGACAGTCCATAAGGATAGCAGCCTGCGCGAACCGCGCGCCTCAGGCGGCGCGCCGTTCCAGCCCGCGCTTCACGTCCACGCGCGACAAAAGGATGAGGCCGCCCACGAAGAACAGGCCGGTCACCAGGATCGCAAGCCGGTGGTTGCCGTGCGTGGCCCAGGTCACCAGGCCGTAGGTCAGCGGACCGATCACCGCGGCCAGTTGCACCGCGAAGGTCCACAGCGAGTAGAACTCTGCCAGCCGGCCGGCGGGCGCCAGCGCGCCGGTCATGGCGCGGCCCGCGCTCTGCGTGGTGCCCATGCACAGCCCGGCCAACGTGGCCGCGACCCAGAACACGGGCGCGGTCACGGCGGCGTAGGCCACCAGCACCATCACGATCCAGCCGCACAGCGTCAGGGCCAGCGCCGGCTTGTGGCCGATGCGGTCCTGCACGTAGCCGAACGAAAACGCGCCGGCCGCCGCGCCGATGTTTACGGTGAACACCAGCAGCATGATCTGCGGCGTGGTGAAGCCCATGACCTCCGAGGCATAGACCGCAGCCAGCGTGATCACCACCGAAATGCCCGCCTGGTAGCAGGCGATGCACATGAGCAGGCGGCGGAACTCCGGAAAATGCTGCCCGGTTTCGCGCCAGGCATAGGCCAGGCGCTTGAGCATGTGCAGCGCCTCCTGCTTGCCAGCCTGCGGCTTCGCGCGTTCGCGCAGCAGGAAGAAGGATGGCAGCGCCGCCAGCGCGAACACCGCGCACGTGACCACGATGACCCACGGCACGAAATGCTCGGCCGTCTCGCCACGCCCCTCGGCCAGCGTCACGACCACCAGCGACAAGCCCAGCGTGAGCATGCCGCCGCAATAGCCGAAGCTCCAGCCCCAGCCCGAAACGCGGCCCAGCGCGGAGGGCCGCGCGAGTTCCGGCAGGAAGGCCGCGACCACGGATTCGCCGACGCAATAGCAGTAGTTGGAAATGACGATGGCGGCCAGCGCCAGCCAGACGTCCCCGGGCCCGGCCTGCGTCAGCACCAGCGTAGCGGCCACGCAACCCACCGTGCTCGAAAACAGCAGGCGGCGCTTGCTGGCGCGCGCATCGGCGCGGGCGCCCAGCGTGGGCATGGTCAGCATGATGAGGAGATAGGACAGCGACAGCGCCGCGGTCCAGGCCAGCGTGGCCCAGGGCGCGCGCCCGCCGACCACACCGACGAAATAGGTGCTGAACACCGCCGTGAGGATCACGGTGGTGTAGCCGGAATTGGCGAAGTCGTACATGGCCCAGGCCCAGACCTCGCGTTTGGCCACGCCGGGATTCAGGGGGCCGTCGCCCCCTGCTCCAGCGTTCTGCGCGGATGCGCCGGCCGGCGCATCCGACGGCTCGCCGTGGCTCATAGGCCCAGGGCGGCGATGCCAGCTTGAGCGATCAGCACGTCTTCGCTCGACTTCACGCCCGACACGCCGACCGCGCCGACCACATGGCCATCGGCCACGACCGGCACGCCGCCTTCCAGCAGGCCGTCGATCAAGGGGGCCGACAGGAACGAAACGCGGCCGTTGTTGATCATTTCCTCGTAGACGCGCGATTCGCGGCGGCCGAGCGCCGCGGTCTTGGCCTTGGCCGGCGCGATGTGCGCCGAAATCGGAGCCGCGCCGTCCAGGCGCAGCATGCCCAGCAGATGGCCGCCATCATCGACCACGGAGATCGTGACGGCCCACTTGTTCTGCAGGGCGTGTGCTTCGGCCGCAGCCAAAATCCTCTTGACGTCTTCGGCGCTCAGCACGGGCTTGGTATTCATTGCAGCGACTCCTTTATTTGTTCCAGGGCGGTGGGATCTTCTATGGTGGTCAGATCGCCGGGATCGCGTCCTTCGCATACCGCGACGATCGCGCGGCGCAGGACCTTGCCGGAACGGGTCTTGGGCAATGCGCCCACGAACCGGATCCTGGCGGGCCTAGCCACCGCTCCCAGCTGCTCTTCCACCAGCCGCATGATATCGCCTTCCAGGCGCTTTGCCCCTTCCTCGGTTTCGGCTCCGGCGGGATTCTTGAGCACGGCGAACGCCATCGCAACCTGCCCCTTGAGCGAGTCCGCCACGCCCACGACCGCGCATTCGGCAATCGCGTTGTGGCTATTGACGGATTCCTCGATCTCGCGCGTGCCCAGCCGGTGGCCCGCCACATTGATCACATCATCCGTGCGCCCCAGGATGAACCAGTAGCCATCGGCGTCCACCAGGCCCCAGTCGAAGGTCGAATACACCTGGCGGCCGGGAATGGAGGTGAAGTAGGTCTGCACGAAGCGCTCGTCGTCGCCCCAGATGGTGGACATGGCGCCCGGCGGCAACGGCGGCACGATGGCCACCACGCCTTTCTGGTCGGGGCCCAGATCCTCGCCCGTGGACTCGCTGACGATGCGCGCGTCAAAGCCATATACCGGGAACGACGGGCTGCCGAAGCGCGTCGGGACCTTTTCCACGCCAGGCTGGGCCGACAGGATCGGCCAGCCCGATTCCGTCTGCCAGTAGTTGTCGATGATGGGCTTGCCCAGGCCGCCCGAGATCCATTGCGCGGTCGGCTCGTCCAGCGGTTCGCCCGCCAGATAGACCGCACGCAACGAGGACAGGTCGTGGCGCTTGAGCAGCTCCGGATCCTGGCGCTTGAGCACGCGCACCGCGGTCGGCGCCGAGAACAGGGTGTTGACGCCGAACTGCTCCACCAGCTTCCACAGGATGGCGCCGTCCGGACGCACCGGGGTGCCTTCATACAGCACCGTCGCCTGCCCGCCGATCAGGGGGCCGTAGATGATGTACGAATGGCCCACCACCCAGCCGATGTCGCTGGTGCAGAAGAAGGTGTCGCCGGCGCGGCCGTCGAACAGGTATTCCATGGACGAGGCCAGCGCCACGGCATAGCCGCCGGTATCGCGCTGCACGCCCTTGGGCTTGCCGGTGGTGCCGGAGGTATAGAGGATATAGCTGGGCTCCGAGGACTCCAGCCATTCCACCGGCACCCGCGCGCCCAGGTGGCGCTGGCGCAGCGTCTCGTAATCCAGGTCGCGTCCTGCGACGGGTTCGAACGGCGCCAGGCCGCGGTCGAACACCACCACCGAGGCCGGCGGCGTCTTGGCCAGCGCCAAGGCACGGTCCAGCAGCGGTTTGTAGGGCACAACCTTGCCGCCGCGCGAACCGCCGTCGGTGCAGACCACCACTTTGGGCGCCGCGTCGTCGATGCGCTGGGCCAGGTTGACCGAGGCGAAGCCGCCGAACACCACCGAATGCACCGCGCCGATCCGCGCGCACGCCAGCATGGTGAACACGGCTTCCGGCACCATGGGCATGTACAGCAGCACCCGGTCGCCGCGCCCCACCCCAAGCTCCTTGAGCATGGCAGCGGCGGCGTTGACCTCTTCGTACATTTCCTGGCGCGTGTAGACGCGCTCGCGGTCGACCTCGGTGGACACCCAGATCAGGGCCGGCGTTTCGGCCTGGGTCGGCAGCCAGCGGTCGACGGCGTTGTAACAGAGATTGGTGCGCCCGCCCGTGAACCACTTGGCGAACGGCGGCCGGGAGAAGTCCAGCACGGACTCGAAGGGCGTCTCCCAGTGGATGCGGCCGGCCTCTTCCCGCCAGAACGCGTCGCGGTCATGTATCGAGCGGTAATGGAAATCCCGGGTTTTTTGCATTTATGTCTCCTGTTATCTTTCTTAGGCCTTAAGGCTGATTGATTTCTTCTCTGATCCTTCGGTCATTCTGGTAGGCAAACCTTGCACGAGGCTTGCCGCAAGTCAAAATGTTCTACCAAATGTCCACGCTGCATGGACATTAACGCCAGTTTCGTAACTAACTGGTCTTAAAAGTTTGGTAGAATCCCCGCGAAGTTGTAGAACAATGTTGATTTTGCTGACATCTCGGCCACATTCACGGCGAATTCCGTGTTTTTTGCCGTTATCTGCAAATCACCCCCAGGCGCATGCATCGACACTCCAACCACGCGAGACTGAATTCATCCTCCGGCCAAGCAACTCGCGGTCTGCGCTTGCTGGCGTTGGTTGCATGCGTGGTGGGTCTGGCAGGTTGTGCCGCTACAAATCAAAAGTCAACCGCCCATACGTCCGAGATTGACCCCTACGAGACGGAATGGGTCGCCACCTCCGATGATCCCATCGGCGTACTGGTAAGCCAAAAATTCAAGCGCGAACGCCAGAAGACCCACTCCGGCGTCAGCAGCGACAACGCCCTGGTCAGCGAAGCCCTGAACCATCTGGGCATCCGCTACCGCTTCGGTGGCAATTCCCCCGATACCGGATTCGACTGCAGCGGCCTGGTGACCTACACCGCCGAACGTTCGCTGGGCCTGAAGCTGCCCCGCAACGCCGCCGAGATGGCGCAGCAAGGCGTCTCGGTCGCCAAGAACGAACTGAAGGCCGGCGACTTGGTCTTCTTCAACACGCTGGGCCGCCGCTACTCGCACGTGGGCATCTACCTGGGCGACGACCGCTTCGTGCACTCGCCCAGCGCTGGCGGCGTGGTCCGCGTCGAAAACATGACCATGGCCTACTGGTCCAAGCGCTACAACGGCGCGCGCCGCCTGGACAACAGCCTGATGGCGTCCGCCCGCGCCTCCAACTGACACATTCCCAGGATAGCCGCCAGGCTCTCCCCGCTACAAGCAAAACGCCGCCGGACTTTCCAGTCCGGCGGCGTTTTTCCATCTCTTCGCGGCGCTTTGGGCCGCAGGCCGTTTCGGCCTCCCCAGTTTTTTGTTTGGCGGCGGCAGACCGTGTCTTCAGTGCACAGAGCCAGCCCGCTGGCACAGGCCGCATTGCTGCAGGGCCTGCTGCATGCTGCATACCGAACGCCGACAAGCGACGACCCGGATGCCGCCACGTTGCGCGGCGTTGCGGAAGGTTTTCATGACGTTGTGGCCCAGGAAGTCGGTCAGCAGGATGACCAGCTGGGTGCCCGAAGGCAGTTGCAACGTCTTCTTTTGATGCGAGGGATCACGCCCGCTGATGTGGTGCGTGATCGAAATATTGTGTCCTTTGAGCAGATCCGGGATGTTGCCAAGGCGGTCGGCGCCCACTACCACTGCACTTAATCCTGCCGTCATGATGAACCTCACTGGGTCGTTGAGACTGGATGTAATGATAATGATTCCTATTTTTTAGTCAACTCAAATGAGATCAGTTCTTATTTAATTATTTTTATGAGCCCATGAAAAGGGATAGCGCGGACCGCGACGCATCAAGAAAAAAGGCGCGCCGCCCAATGGCGCCGCGCCTCTCGCCCCCGTGAAACGGATGCCTACTTGGGCGTGCCCTGCACCGCTTCGGTCACCACCGCGCGGGTCAGCGAAGGCGCCAGCATCTCCAGGAAGGTGTAGACGTAGTCACGCAGGAACACGCCTGCCTTCACGCCGACGCGGGTCGTATGCGTGCCGAACAGATGGCCCACCGGCAGGCCCACCAGGTTGCTGTCGCGGCGCGGATCGTAGGCTACGCCGGCGATGATGCCAATGCCCAGGCCCACGTCGACATAGGTCTTGATGACGTCGGCGTCGATGGCTTCCAGCACGATGTCGGGGTGGATACCCTGGTTGGCGAAGATCTCATCGATGGTGCTGCGGCCGGTGAAGGCGCGGTCGTAGGTCACGATGGGATACTCGGCCAGTTGCGCCAGCGACAGGCGCTTGGCGGCGCTGGAGGTCAGTTCGGCCAGGGGATGGTCCGGGCGCACCACCACGGTGTGTTCCCAGGCATAGACCGGCAAGGTCGCCAGGCCCGGCGTCAAGGCCAGCGATTCCGTCGCCAGGGCCAGGTCGGCCTGCTCATGCAGCACCATTTCGGCCAGTTGCGCGGGGCTGCCTTCGGCCAGCGACAGATGCACCTTGGGGAATTGCTTGCGGAACGCGGGAATCACGCGCGGCAGCAGATAGCGCGCCTGAGTGTGGGTGCAAGCGATGACAAGGCCGCCTTCGTCGCGGCGCGCAAACTCGTCGCTGACCTTCTTCAGGTTGTCCACTTCGCGCATGATGCGGTCGATGACCTGCGACACCGCCAGGCCGGGCTTGGTCAGCCCCTTGATGCGCTTGCCGTGCCGTTCGAAGATCTTGATGCCCAGTTCGTCCTCGAACTCGATGATCGCCTTGGAGACGCCGGGCTGCGAGGTATAGAGCATCCGGGCGGCTTCGGTCAGGTTGAAGTCGCGCCGGATGGTTTCGCGGACAAAACGAAATTGCTGCAGGTTCATGAATTGGCCCCTGTTAGACGGGCCAATTATAAGTAATAAAGACGCCTCGTTATATAACTTATTTATATAAGCTTACATGCAAGGCGTCCCCAGTTCAGCGCATCGAGATCGTGGTGTTCACGCTCTTGGCATGGGCCGACCAACGCGCCGTGACGGTCTTGGTCTGCGTCCAGAACTGCACGGCCTGCTTGCCATTGGGGCCCAGGTCGCCCAGTTTGGAGCCGCGCGAGCCGGTGAAGCTGAACCAGGCCACCGGCACCGGGATCGGCACGTTGATGCCGACCTGGCCGACGTCGATGTTGTTCTGGAAGTAGCGCGCCGCGCCGCCATCCTGGGTGAACAACGCCACGCCGTTGCCGTTGGGATTGCGGTTGATGAACGCAACCGCGTCCTCCAGCGTTTCCACGCCCACCACGCACAGGACCGGCCCGAAGATTTCCTCGGTGTAGATGGTCATGTTTTCGGTGACGCCGTCGAAAATCGTCGGGCCCACGAAGTTGCCCTGCTCAAAGCCGGCGACCTTCAGGCTGCGGCCGTCCAGCAGCAGCTTGGCGCCTTCATCCACGCCCTTCTGGATCAGGCTTTCGACGCGCTTCTTGGCGTTGGGCGAAACGAGAGGGCCGAGATCCGCTTCGCGGTCCATGCCGGAATTGACCTTGAGCTTCTTCGAGCGTTCGACGAAGTCAGGCAGCCAGTTGCGGGCTTCGCCCACCAGCACGGCCACGGACGAGGCCATGCAACGTTGGCCGGCCGCGCCGAAGGCGGCGCCCACCAGCTGGTTCAGCGCGACCTCGGGATCGGCGTCCGGCAGGATCACGCAGTGGTTCTTGGCGCCCATCATGGACTGGCAGCGCTTGCCGGCGGCGGAGGCACGGTTGTAGATCTCGGTGCCGACGCGGGTCGAACCGATGAACGAGACCGCCTTGATGTCGGGGTGTTCGCACAAGCCGTTGGCGGTTTCCGGGCCGCCGTGCACCACGTTCAGCACGCCCGGCGGCAGGCCGGCTTCCAGTGCCAGTTGCGCCAGGAACAGCGAGGACGTCGGATCCTGCTCGGAAGGCTTGAGGATGAAGGTATTGCCGCAGGCCACGGCGATCGGGAACATGAAGCAAGGCAGCATGACCGGGAAGTTGAACGCGGTAATGCCCGCGCACACGCCCAGCGGCTGGATCAGCGTATAGACGTCGATGCCGGAAGCGGCATTCTCGGCGTACTCGCCCAGTTGCAGGTTGGCGATGGAGCATGCGTGCTCCACCACTTCCAGGCCGCGGCCGACTTCGCCCTCGGCGTCCGGCAGGGTCTTGCCGTGCTCGCGGGTAATCATTTCGGCCAGCTTGCCGGTATTGGCGCGCAGCAGTTCCTGGAACTTCAGCATGACGCGCATGCGAGCGCCCTGCCCGCTGTTGCGCCAGGTCTTGAAAGCCTCCTTGGCGTTGGAGACGGCCAGGTCCAGTTCTTCGCGCGTGGCGAAGGGCACCTTGGCAACGACCTCCTGGGTAGCGGGATTGATCACGTCCCGCCATTCGGTGGTTTTGGACTGCACGAGCTTGCCGCCGATCAATAGCGGAACGCGGGGGACTTCACTCATTTGATGCTCCTCACACTGCATGGTCGATGCGGATGGAATCCGCATACATGGATGGTGAGGCGCCGGCGGCAAGGGCCTGCCGGCGCCCCGGGTTTACTTCTTGACCAGCGGGCAGCTCGAATCCGCCAGCGGCTGGAAGGCTTCGGCGGCCGGAATGGTGGCCACCAACTTGGAATAGTCCCAACCGCCCTTGGACTCGGACGGCTTTTTCACTTCATACAGGTACATGTCGTGGATCACGCGGCCGTCGGGACGGATGGACGCGTTGCGCATGATCGGATCCTCGATGGGCAGCGCGCGCATCTTGTCGGCCACCACCTTGCCGTCGGTGCTGCCGGAAGCGGCGACCGAGCGCAGGTAGTGCCGCACGCTGGAGTACACACCGGCCTGCGTCATGGTGGGTTTCAGGCCGCGGAACGCTTTCTCGAAGCGCCCAGACCACTGGCGCGTGGCGTCGTCGTAATCCCAGTAGAAGCCGTCCACGTACGACAGGCCCTGGGCGCTTTCCAGGCCCAGCGCGCGCAGGTCCGACAGGAAAATCAGCAACGAGACCAGGCGCTGGCCGCCGGCCACGATGCCGAATTCGCGCGCTTGCTTGACCGCGTTGACCGTGTCCTGGCCGCCGTTGGCCAGCGCCACGACCTGGGCCTTGGAGGCCTGCGCCTGCAGCAGGTAGGACGCGAAGTCCGGCGCGTTCAGGGGATGGCGCACGCTGCCGGCGACGGTGCCGCCCAGCGCTTGCACGGCCTTGGCCGTGTCGGCTTCCAGCGAGTGGCCGAAGGCGTAGTCCACGGTGATGAAGTACCAGGATTTGCCGCCTGCCTTCACCGTGGCCTTGGCGCCGCCCGCGGACTGCGAGTAGGTATCGAACATCCAGTGGAATCCCACCGGCGAGCATTCCTTGTTGGTCAGCGCCGTGGTGGCGGGACCGGAGAACATCACCACCTTGTTCTTTTCGCGCGCAATGCCCTGCACCGCCAGCGCCACCGCGGAGTTGGTCAGGTCGGCGATGGCGGTGACGCCGTCGCGGTCGAACCATTCGCGCGCCTTGGCCGCGCCCACGTCGGCCTTGTTCTGGTTGTCCGCGGACACCAGCTCGATCTTCATGCCCTTGCATTCCGCGGCCAGGCAGTCGTCGATGGCCAACTGCGCCGCCGCCACCGAACCAGGCCCACCCATGCCGGCGTAGGTGCCAGACATGTCCGTCAGAATGCCGATCTTCACTGGCGGCTTATCCGCCGCCTGCGCCTGGCCGACCAATGCGGCGCCCAGACACAAGCCTACGGCCAGCCCGCGTGCGTGCAATTTCATGGATTTGTCTCCTGAGTTTTATTCGTTATGGCGCCGTCTACGCGGCCTGCGGTCCCGGGGTTCAGACCCCGGAGAGCCTGGCTACAGGCCCCAAGCCCGCCGACCCAGTGTAGATGTGTGAAAATCAACAAGCAACACTAGAAATGCACATTCCTTGTGCATTCATGCACAAGCAAAATTTTCCCGGCGGCGCAGCGCGCAGCCGGGCCTGGAGAGCCGGAAAGTGCTTGATTGGGACAGTCTGAGATATTTCCTGGAAGTGGCCCGCACCCAGCGGGTGAGCGCCGCGGCGCGCAAGCTCGGGGTCGAGCACACGACCGTGTCGCGGCGCATCCGCGCGCTGGAAGCTGAGCTGGACACCCTGCTATTCGAAAAGTCGCGCGGCGCGGGCTTCGTGCTGACCGAAGACGGCCAACGCCTGTTCGTCCATGCCGAACAGATGGAGAGCACGGTGCATTCCGCCCGCGAAAACCTGTCGGGCATCGGCCAGGCGCTGTCGGGGCACTTGCGCATCGGCGCCACCGAGGGCTTCGGCAGCTATGTGCTGACGCCGTTGGCGGCGGACTTCCAGCGGCGCTATCCGCACATCACGCTGGACATCCTGCCAGTGCCGCGCTTTGTCAGCCTGTCCAAGCGCGAAGCCGATCTGGCCATCACCATCGAGCGCCCCCAGCGCGGCCCCTATGTGTGCAGCAAGCTGTGCGACTACACGCTGCGCCTGTACGGCACGCCCGGCTATCTGGCCAGCCATCCGCCGATCCGCGAGCGCGCGGACCTGGCCGACCACACCTTCATCGGCTACGTCGACGAACTGCTGTTCAGCGAGCGGCTGCGCTATCTGGAAGACCTGCTGCCCGCCAGCAAGGTGGTATTGCGCAGCACCAGCGTGGTGGCGCAATACCACGCCGCGCTGCAGGGCCAGTCGCTGGCGATCCTGCCCTGCTTCATCGCCGCGCAGGACCCGCGGCTCACGCCCGTGCTGGCGGACGAGGTCGAGATCACGCGCTCGTTCTGGATGTACTGCCATGAAGACCTGCGCAAGCTCAAACGCGTGACGGCCCTGTGGGAGTTCATTCGCAAGTCAGTGCTGAAGAACGCCGACCTGCTGGCCGGCAAGGGCGGCACGATGAAGTACCTGCCCTGAAAAAGCCGCGGCCCGCGCTGGGCGGGCCGCAAGGCGTTGGATGTGCCAGCGTCAGGCGCTGTTCTTGGGCGCTTTCACACGCAAGCGCCGCATCAGCAGGAAGACCGTCAGCATCGCCACCAAGGCATGGATCGCCCACACGCCCACGCCAAAGCTGAGCTTGCCGTTGGAGATCCAGGCGCGCGACAGGTTCATCAGGTTCATGTAGAGCAGGCCCACCAGGCCGGCGATGAGCAGGTCGCCCGAACGTCCCAGGCGCGGGTTGACGGCGCCCAGCGGAATCGCCAGCAACGCCAGGTTCAGCGCGGCCAGCGGCAGCGAGACCCGCCACATCACTTGCGACCAGCTGCTATTGGTGTTGTCCGCAATCAATTGCGAGGTCGTGCGCGCCTTGGCGGAACGCTCCGCGTTGGCGCGCGCTTCGGCCACGGGATCGCCGCCCGACTTGCTTTCGAGGCGCAGGCCGTACTTGTCGAAGTGCACCAGCCGGATCTCGGGCGTGCCCGGCTTCAGGTCATAGCGATGGCCTTCGCCCAGCACCAGGAAGCGGTCGCCGTTGGGCATGGTTTCGCTATGGGCCTTGCTGGCGGTCAGCACGCTGAGCCATTCGGGACCATTTTCGCGCGCGAATACGTTGCCCAGTTCATCGCTGGGCTCCAGCGGATCTTCGGCGAAGAACACGCGGTTGCCGCCGGACGATTCCGCGAACTGGCCGGCCGTGACCTTGGACAGGTCGGAGCGCTGCTCGAAGCGTTCGTGGTATTCGCCGATCTGGCGGTACGCCCAAGGCGCCGCCACCAGCGTCAACCCCGCCACCGCCAGCGCCACGGGGATGGCGACGCGCAGCACCGGCCGGAACCAGTCGGCCAGCGAGAGGCCGCTGGCGAACCACACCACCATTTCCGATTCACGGTAATTGCGCGTGACGGTGGTGAGGACCGCAATGAAGACGGAGACCGCGAGAATGGTCGGCAATGCGGTGATGGTCGACAGCGCGGCCAGCACCACCACGACGTCCGCCCCGATGTTGCCGCCCGCTGCTTCACCGAGCAGGCGCACGAGCAACACGCTGAGCCATACGATGAGCAACGTGGAAAAGACAACGCCAGCGTGACTGGTGATCTCGCTGACGACAGAGCGTTTGAATAGAGACATGGGAGAATATGCGGGATAATCGACCGCATTCTACACAGACGTACACGGGAAACCCTCATGGAATTTAGCACACAGACCACTGCTTCCCTGCACCAAGTCAAGACCGCCGCCCTGGCCGTCGGGGTCTATGCGGAAGGCGTGTTGAGCCCCGCCGCCGATCTCATCGACCGCGCTTCCAATGGCGCGGTGCGTTCGGTGGTCAAGGCCGAGTTCCGCGGCCGCGCCGGCTCCACGCTGACCCTGCGCAACCTGCCCGGCGTGTCCGCGCAGCGTGTGGTGCTGGTGGGCCTGGGCAAGCAGGAAGAATATTCTGCCCGCGCCCACGCCTCGGCCGAGCAGGCCTTCGCCGCGGCTTGCGTATCGGCGCAGCTGGCTGAAGGCGTGTCCACGCTGGTCGCCAATCCGATCGCCGACGTGGCTGTCATCGCGCGCGCCCGCAGCGCCGCCATCGCAGCCGGCAACGCCACCTATCATTACGACGCCAGCTTCGGCAAGCCCGACCGCGACGCCCGTCCCAAGCTCAAGAAGATCGTCCAGGTCGTCGAGCGCGCCGACGCGGCCCAGGCCCAGAAGGGCCTGCGCGAAGGCGGCGCCATCGCCAACGGCATGGACCTGACCCGCACGCTGGGCAACCTGCCCGGCAATATCTGCACGCCGACCTACCTGGGCGAGACGGCCAAGCGCCTGGCCCGCGAGTTCAAGTCGCTGAAGGTGGAAGTGCTGGACCGCAAGCAGGTCGAAGCGCTGGGCATGGGCTCGTTCCTGTCGGTCGCGCGCGGTTCCGAGGAAGCGCTGCGCTTCATCGTCCTGCGCCATGCCGGCAACAAGGCCGCCAAAAAGACCGCCAAGGGCGCGCAAGGCCCCATCGTGCTGGTCGGCAAGGGCATCACCTTCGATGCCGGCGGCATCTCGCTCAAGCCCGCCGCCACCATGGACGAAATGAAGTACGACATGTGCGGCGCCGCCAGCGTGCTGGGTTCGTTCCGCGCCCTGGCCGAACTGGAGCTGCCGCTGGACGTGGTGGGCCTGATCCCGGCTTGCGAAAACCTGCCCAGCGGCAAGGCCAACAAGCCGGGCGACGTCGTCACCAGCATGGCTGGCCTGACCATCGAAATCCTGAACACCGACGCCGAAGGCCGCCTGGTGCTGTGCGACGCACTGACCTACGCGGAACGCTTCAAGCCGTCCGCCGTGATCGACATCGCCACCCTGACCGGCGCTTGCGTGGTGGCCCTGGGCAACGTCAATAGCGGCCTGTTCTCCAAGGACGACGCGCTGGCCGATGCGCTGGCCGCGGCCGGCCGCCAGTCGCTGGATACCGCATGGCGCATGCCGATGGACGACGCCTACCAGGAACAGCTCAAGTCCAACTTCGCCGACCTCGCCAACATCGGCGGTCCTCCGGCGGGCGCGGTCACAGCGGCCTGCTTCCTGTCGCGCTTTGCCACCTCGTACCGCTGGGCCCACCTGGACATCGCCGGCACCGCCTGGCGCGGTGGCAAGGACAAGGGCGCCACCGGCCGCCCCGTGCCGCTCCTGATGCAGTACCTGCTGGACCAGGCTTGAAACGGCAGCAACGGAACCCGGCATGACGCGCATCGACTTCGCCTTCGGCGCGCCCGACCGCTTGCGCACCGCCTGCCAGGTGGTGCGCAAGCGCTACCTGGCAGGGCAGCGGCTGGTGGTGTACTGTAGGGATGGCTCCCGGCTGGCCGCGTTCGACCGCATGCTCTGGGCCTTCGACGACACTTCTTTCGTGCCGCACGTGCTGGCCAACGATCCGCTGGCGGGCGAGACTCCTGTAATTCTCACTGCCGGCGATCCGCAACAGGCCGCGGCCGCGGCGGGCCAGGGCGGACAGCCCCAGCCGTCCTGGCTGCTGAACCTGGACCTCGACTGCCCTCCGGGTTTCGAAGCCTTCGAGCGCCTGCTTGAAATCGTCTCGGACGACCCCGACGACAAGCAGGCCGCCCGCCAGCGCTGGCGGACCTACCTGGCCGCGGGCCACACGCCGCAAAGCCACGACCTCAGCCGCCAGCAGCCGGACGGCTGAACGCGCCGGCCTTGCGGCGCGCCACCTCGATCACCCGGGAGCCATCATGCCCTCTCGCCACGCCGATCCCGGCATCCCTACCCTGACCCAGCGGGCCGAGCCCGCGCTCTACCCGCCGGCGTCCCCGGACGACGCGGACATGCCCGTGCTGACCGACCTGGCCGACGATGGCGCGCAGGGTCATGACGACGACGCCTTTCCGCTACTGACGGAAGTGGCGGACGACGCAGATGCGTCCCCTGATATCATTCCGCCGGCAGCCGCCGTTCTGGCTGCGCCTCCCGCGGCGCCGGACGCCACGGTTCTGAGCGCCCGCCTTCAGGCCGAGGTCGAGCAGCTGATGCGCGAAGCCCTGGCCGAGGCCATCGAACAGATCCAGGCCCGCATGGACGCGGAATTGCCGCGCATCGTCGCCAGGGTGCTGCAGGACGTCAGGCCGGGTTGACCCGGCTGGAACCTATTTCGCGCCTCTGGTCTAATCCTAGGCAGAACTGGATTCTTCAGGGAACTGTAAGGTATCCTTCCCATCTAAGCCTTCTAGGCAACCATTACTCTGCCGCACACAGGAGTTCTCAATGAACGAATATCGTCCGTCCCCTTTTAACCGTTCCGGCGCCGTAGCCGGCGCGCCGGGCGAGGTCGCGCGCAACCAGGTGCTGCGCAACACCTATTGGCTCTTGGCGCTCTCGCTGATCCCGACCGTGCTGGGCGCGGCCGTGGGCATGTACACCGGCATCAACCGCATCATGGGCGCAAGCCCCGGCCTGTCCGCCATCGTGTTCCTGGTGGGCGCGTTCGGCCTGATGTTCGCGATCGAAAAGAACAAGAACAGCTCGCTGGGCGTGGTCCTGCTGCTGGCCTTCACGTTCTTCATGGGCGTGATGCTGTCGCGCCTGCTGGGCTTCGTCATGGGCATGAGCAACGGCTCGCAGCTGGTCATGACGGCCTTCGGCGGCACCGCGATCGTGTTCGGCACGATGGCCACGCTGGCCACCACCATCAAGCGCGACCTGTCGGGATTGCAGAAATTCCTGTTCATCGGCGCGGTCGTGATCCTGGTGGCGGCCCTGGCCAATATCTTCCTGCAACTGCCCGCGCTGATGCTGACCATCTCGGTCCTGGCCATCGTCATCTTCTCGGCCTTCATGCTGGTCGACCTGCAGCGCGTGGTCAACGGCGGCGAAACCAACTACGTGTCCGCCACGCTGGCCATCTACCTGGACGTCTACAACGTCTTCTCGAACCTGCTGATGCTGCTGGGCATCTTCGGCGGCAACCGCGAGTAATCGCAACGCTGCCAAACCGGCACAAAGAGCCTACATTCACGTGTAGGCTCTTTTTTTTACCTTGGGCCTGCATTCACGTGTAGGCCCTTTTCTTTGCCCCTCCCGGGCGCCCTTTGCCGCTGGAGCCACGCCATGCCCGACCGCCGCCGCTTCCTCCAGACCGCTGCCGCCGCCGCCCTGACCGGGCCGGCCTGGACGGCCCGCGCCCTCAGCGTGGTAACTCCCATGCACAGGCGGAACATACCCGCCTCCGGCGAGGCGCTGCCTGTGATCGGCCTGGGCACCGCCGACACCTTCAACGTGTCCCCCGCCGACAAGGCCGCCATGGCGCCGCTGGCGCAGGTGCTGGATACGCTGCTGCAGAAGGGCGGCAAGCTGATCGACACCGCGCCCAGCTACGGGCAGGCGGAAGCGGTCACCGGCGCGCTGCTGGCGCGCGACGGCGGCGTGCGGGCCAGGACCTTCCTGGCGACCAAGATCAGCACGCGGGGCCACGAGTCGGCCATGCGCCAGGTGCGCCAATCGCAACGGGCGCTAGGCAGCGACAAGCTCGACCTGGTCCAGGTGCACAACCTGATCGACACCGCCAACCAGCTGGCGCTGCTGCGCGAACTGAAGCAGCAAGGCATGATCCGCTATCTGGGCATCACGCACTACACCGACCATGCCCACGACGAACTGACCGAACTGGTCGAACGCGAAAAGCCCGATTTCCTGCAGATCAACCTGTCCGTAGCCGACCGCAGCGCCGAAAAACGCCTGTTGCCCGCCTGCCAGGCCCACGGCGTCGCGGTGCTGATCAACCGCCCGTTCCAGGACGGCGCGCTGTTCCGCCGGGTCAAGGGGATGGCGCTGCCCGAGCTGGCCGCCGAGATCGATTGCGGATCCTGGGCGCAGATCTTCCTGAAGTTCATCATCGGCCATCCCGCGGTCACCGCCGTCATTCCCGCCACTTCCAAGCCGGCCAACATGGCGGACAACGCGCAGGCCGGCTTCGGGCCGCTGCCGGACGCCGCCATGCGGGAACGCATCGCCGCGCTGCTGGCCTGACGCCATGGCGTCCGCCCCCGGCAGCTTGCCAGGCCGCGCCGCGCAGGCCTTGGGCATTCCGCAGGAAGAACTGGCGCCGGCAGCCTGCGGCTTCGCGTTTTTCTTCTTTCTGTTCTGCGGCTATTTCATGCTGCGGCCGATACGCGAGACCATGGGCATCCAGGCGGGCGTCGACCAGCTGCAATGGCTGTTCACCGCGACCTTCATCGCCATGCTGGCCGTGGTGCCGCTGTTCGGCTGGCTGTCGGCGCGCGTGCCGCGCGCCATGCTGGTGACCTGGGTCTATGCCGCCTTCGCGCTCAGCATGGCCGGCTTCGCCGCCCTGCTCCATCTGCGCCCCGGCAGCGTCTGGGCGGCGCGCAGCTTCTACGTCTGGCTGTCGGTCTTCAACCTGTTCGTCGTCTCCATCGCCTGGAGCCTGATGGCCGACGTATTCCGCATGGAGTCCGCCAAGCGCCTGTTCGCGCTGATTGCCGCGGGCGCCAGCGCCGGCGGGCTGGCAGGCCCGCTGTTGGGCGGCCTGCTGGCCGGCGCGCTCGGTCCGGCCGGCCTGTTGCTGCTGTCGGCGCTGCTGTTGACCGCCACCCTGCCCCTCAAGCGCTGGCTGCTGCGCTGGCGCGCGGCCCACCGCGATGATGCGGCCTCGGACGACATGCGCCGACCGCTGGAAGGTTCGATCCTGGCCGGCCTCTCGCGCATCTTCCAGTCACCTTACCTGCTGGGGATTTCGCTGCTTGTGATCCTGCTGGCCACGCTCAACACGTTTCTCTACATGGAGCAGGCGCGGCTGGTGGCGCATGCCTTTACCGACACGGCCCAGCGCATCCGGGTCTTCAGCGCGCTGGACTTCACGGTGCAGGCGCTGTCGCTGCTGTCGCAGCTCTTCATCACCGGACGCGTGGCCACGCGTCTGGGGCTGCGCTTCCTGCTGACCGCCGTGCCGCTGACGATGACGGCCGCTTTCCTGGCGCTGGCGGCCTTTCCCGTCTTCGGCGTGCTGGCCGCGGCCATGATCGTGCGCCGGGTCGGCGAGTACGCGCTGATCCGGCCGGGGCGCGAAATGCTGTTCACCGCAGTCTCGCCCGAAGACAAGTACAAGACCAAGAACGTCATCGACACCGTGGTCTACCGCGCGGGCGATGCGGCCAGCGGCTGGGTCAAGGCGGGCGTGGACATGCTGGGCTACGGCCCGGCGCTGATCGCCGCGCTGGGCGCCCTGTGCGCGCTGGCGGCCACCGCCGTGGGCCACGGGCTGGGACGGACCGCCGACCGGCGCAATGCGGACAAGTCTTAGGTTTTATTGAACATCCATCTCATTGAACCAAACGTATTCCCGAGGCCGCGACCGCACAATGGCGCAGCTCTCAATGCCTGGGGAAACGTCATGAAACGCACCGCCTGTCTTGCCGCCGTGTTGCTAAGCCTGGCCGCGCCCGCCGCGCTGGCCGCCTATCCGGAACGCGCCATCACCCTGATCGTGCCGGCCGCAGCGGGCGGCAACGCCGACATCACCGCGCGCCTGGTGGGCCAGGAAATGAGCCGCCAGCTGGGCCAGCCCGTGGTCGTGGAGAACCGCGTCGGCGCGGGCGGCCGTATCGGCACCCAGGCCGTGGCGCGCGCGCCGGCCGACGGCTACACCATCGGCTATGCCCACGTCGGCACGCTGGTGCTGCACCGGTTCCTGTTCAAGCAGCAGCTCTACGACCTGGACCGCGACATCGCCGCCATCGGGCTGGTGGCCGAAACGCCCAACGTCATCGTGGTGAACGCGTCCTCGCCCTATCGCGACCTGAAGGGGTTCATCGAGGCCAGCCGCGCCCAGCCGGAGCGCCTGACGATGACCTCCGCCGACCCGGGCACCACCAGCGAGGTCGGGGTCAAGCTCTTCATCGCCCAGACCGGCGCCGCGGTGCGCCAGATCCCGTACAAGGCCACGGCCGCGCAGTTGTCCGACCTGCTGGGCGGCCATGTCGATTCCATGATGGAAAACCTGCCGCCACTGATCGGCAACCTGAAGGATGGCCGCTTGCGCGCGCTGGCGGTCACGACCAAGACCCGCGCCGCCTCCAATCCGGACGTGCCGACGGTGGCGGAGCAAGGGTATCCCGACTACGAGCAATCGGCCTGGAGCGCGCTGGTCGCGCCCGCCGGCACCCCGCCCGAGGTCATCGCGCGGCTGAACGCGGCAATGAACGCTGCGCTGCGCTCGGACGGCGTCAGCAAGGAACTGCGCAGCCGCTCCCAGGAACCGCTGGGTGGCACGCCGCAGGACGTACAGAACCAGATACGCAAGGAGCTGCCCAAATGGGAAGGCATCATCAAGGCCGCCGGCACGACGCTGGATTGAACCGGATCGTCACATCAGCAGGAGCCGCCGCATGGCCACGGTAAGCCGCGAGGACTTTTCCTGCGCCGCGGCGACCAACGCGTCGGCCTACCGGCGCGTCACCATACCGATGCTGCGGATCGAGGCGGGGCCTGGCCCCGCCGTTGCCTTGATGGCGGGCGTGCATGGCGACGAATGGGAAGGCCAGGCCGCCATCCTGGAGCTGTGGCGCCTGCTGCCCGGCATCCTGCAACGCGGCACGGTCTACCTGCTGCCCGCGGCCAACGCCGAGGCCTCGCTGGCGGGCACGCGCCTGTCGCCGTCCGACGGCGGCAACCTCAACCGCGCTTTCCTGGGCGCCCCCGCGCGCGGCTACACGGAAAGCGTGGCCGCCGCGCTGGAAGCCCGGCTGCTGCCGCGCATACAGGCGCTGGTGGACGTGCACAGCGGCGGCGCGTCGCTGCGCTACCTGCCCTCGTCGGTCATCACGCGCTACGGCGACGACGCCTACGACGAACGCCTGCCCGCCCTGGCGCGAGCCTTCGGGCTGCCCGATTGCATGTACTTTCGCGGCACGGAGTCCGGCTCCATGCCTGCCGCCGCCAGCCGCCATGGGGTGCTGCGCCTGAGCGCCGAGATCGGGGGCGGCCGCGAAACCAGCCAGGCGCTGGTCGACCGCTGCCGCGACGGCCTGCTGGGCTGCCTGGGCGAGCTCGGCCTCCTGCCCGACCGCCCGCCCGCGCGCCGCCCCGAGGTCCGCGTCTATGACCTGGACGCTCCCGCCGCCACCCTGCGCGCCAGCGAGGCTGGCGTGTTCGTGCCCGCTGTCGAACTGGGACAACTGGTCAATGCGCGCCAGCGCATCGGCCAACTGCTGGAACCCGCCCGACCCGACATGGCGCCGCGCGCGCTGACCAGTCCGCAGGCCGGCACTGTCGTATGCCTGCGCGCCATCGCCCGCAGCGACGACGGCGATTGCCTGCTGCAAGTCGCGCCCGCCCTTCCCCTCGATTCCCTTGCCTCGAAGTATTGACCCATGCAGATGAACCCTAGCTTGTCCGGCCTGCGCTGCATCCGTTGCGCCAGCCTGTGGCCGCCGGCCGATTACCCCGAAGGCTGCCCCAGCTGCCTGGAAGCCGGCCACCCCGCCAGCCTGGAGTGCCTGTACGAACCCTCGGCCGACGGCGTCATGCCCCTGCCGGTGCTGGACGCCGTCACGCTGGGCGAAGGCGCCACTCCCTGCCTCGCCGCGCCCGCGCTGGCGCAGACCGAAGGCGTGGGCCAGCTCTGGCTGAAATGCGAAAGCGCCAACCCCACCGGCAGCCACAAGGACCGCATGGCGGCCCAACTGGTGTCGCGCGCGCGCCTGGCCGGCGCCACCCGCGTGGCGGCCGCCTCCAGCGGCAATGCCGGCGTCTCGCTGGCCGCCTATTGCGCCGCCGCGCGGCTGGAAGCCGACATCGCCATCACCACCAACTGCCCGCCCTTGCAGCGCGAGGCCATGCAGCGCTTCGGCGCCCGGCTGACCGCCTTCGAGGACAGCCTGAGCCGCTGGCCCCATGTCGAGGACCTGTGTCGCAACCATGGCGCCTTCGCCGGCACGAACTATCTGAATCCGCCCGTGGGCACCCACCCCTACGGCGTGGAAGGCTACAAGCCCATCGCGCAGGAGATCCTGGAAAGCTGCGGCGTGCCCAGCGACATCGTGGTGCCCACCGCGCGCGGAGATCTGCTGTGGGGCATCTTCCTGGGTTGGCAGCATCTGCTGCAAACCGGCCGCATCGCGCGTTTGCCGCGCCTGCATGCGGTGGAGCCGTACGCCCGCCTGTCGCGCGCGCGCGCCACGGGCGACGCGCGCAAGCAATGGGACGGCGTGACGGACCAGTATTCGATCGCGGGCAGCACCAGCACGCTGCAATCGCTGGAAGCCTTGACGCGTTCCGGCGGCACGCCGGTGGAGATCTCGGACGCCGCGGCCGCGCAAGCGCAGCAGCGGCTGGAACGCATTGGCCTGGCGACCGAGCTGTCATCGGCCGCGGCGCTGGCTGCCGTGTCGCGGCTGCGGCGCTCGGGCTTGTTGGATGCGGAGTCGTCCGTGGTGTTGATCGTGACCTCGGACGGGCGCCGCGGCTAGCGCCCCGGGGCCGGCTTCGGCGCGCTAGACGCCAAAGCTTTCCACCAGCGGCGCCAACGCGCCGCGCAGGCAGGTCGCCCAGAACTTGCCCGCCTCGGACAAGGGGCGGCTGCCATGCAGGATCATGTGGCATTCGAAATGCACCGGCGCGGCCAGCGGGCGATAGCACAGACCCGCCGCCGCCATGCCGACTGCCGTGGCCGGGTTGGCGATGCCCACGCCATGCCCCGCCAGCGCCAGTTGGCACACGGTGCTGGAATAAGGCGTCTCGATGGCCACCTTCAGGCTCTGCCCCGCTTGCGCCAACAGCGCGTCCAGGCGCTTGCGCGAGCCGTCCTCGGCGTTCAGCGCGATCACGTCGGCGTCGGCCAGGTGCGAAAAATCCACTTGCTCCAGCCGCGCCAGCGGATGCCCCTTGGGAAAAACCGCCACGGCGCGCAAACTGGCCAGCCGGTGGCCGCGCAAGCCCTCGAGTTCGGATTCGTCGGCCACAGCTGCCAGGTCCAGCTCGCCCGACACCACCATGTCGCGCAAGGTATTGGAATCCCGGATCTGCAGATACAGGCCGGTATCAGGATAGCGCTCGCGAAAGCGAGCAATAGTGTCGCTGATGATGGCGCCGCTATAGGCATGGATGCAGCCGATGCGCAGCCGTGGCTGCGCCGCGCCGCGGATGGCGCGGATCTTGCGGCCCAGGCTTTCCAGCCCGACGTTCAGGCGGCGGATTTCTTCATACAGCAGGGTCGCCTCGGGCGTGCGCTGCATGCGCTGGCGTACGCGCTCGAACAGACGCAGCTCGATGCTGGCTTCGAGCGCGGCCAGGGTCGCGCTGACGGTGGCGGGCGACACGTCCAGCCGTCTGGCAGCGGCGGTGACGCTTTCCGTTTCATAGACGGTGCGGAAGGTCTCGACCTGCTTGAGCGTGAAGGTCATGGCCGGATCGCGGTGCGCTCAGATGCGTTGCAGGTCCAGCAACACGCGGCGGGTCGACAAGGGACGGCCCGCCAGGATTTCGGCCAGCCGTTCGCGCAGGTCGCGGCGCAGGGCCGGCTCGATCGCCGGGTCGTCGAAATCGGGGGGATCCTCGTCCACGCCATAACCGGTTTCGCGCAGCAGCGTCCATTCGAAGCGGCGCAGCGCGCCCGCGGCGCGGGTGCCGCCGGACAACTGCTGCAAGGCGAAGTCGTAGGCGTCGAACAACAGCGGATGGGCATCTTCGCGCGGCAGCAGCCGCAGCAGCAGTTCGTTCATATACCAGGCCGACATCAGCGCGGTGCCGGTCAGCGGCCGGATGCCCGCGATCTCGGCGCGCGTCAGCGTCTTGACCTCGCCATTGCCGGTCCACGACAGCAGCAGCGGCTGGAACGCGGACAACACGGGACGCAGGACGGAATACGGGCGCTTCGCGCCCTTGGCGACCATGGCCACACAGCCGTGATCGCGTGAGAAAGTCTGAACGATGAGGGAGGTTTCACGCCACGCGGTGGCGTGCAACATGTATCCGGGGCGATCCTGGACGCGAGGCGCCCGTCTACTCATAGCCCAGATCGCGGAGCGCACCCTCGCGGTCGGACCAGCCCTTGCGCACCTTGATGTAGACCTCCAGGTGCACCGGCTTGTCCAGCAGCTTGGCGATGTCCTGCCGCGCCTCCGTGGCGATGCGCTTCATGTGCATGCCGCCCGCGCCCAACAGGATGGGCTTGTGGCTGTCGCGCTCGACCACCACGCAGGCATTGATGCTGGCGCCCTTGCTGGTTTCTTCCCATTGCTCGATGACGACGGTACAGCCGTAAGGCAGTTCGTCGCCAACCAGGCGGAAGATCTTCTCGCGCACCAGTTCGGCGGCGATGAAGCGCATGGGGCGGTCGGTCAGCGTGTCTTCCTCGAACATCGGCTCGCCTTCCGGCAGGCGCGACGCGATTTCTTGCAACAGCTGATCCAGCTGCTGGTTCTTGGTGGCGCTGACGGGCACCACGGCGCCGAACGGATGCAGCGCCATGATCTTGGACACGAAGGCGAACAGGTCGTCGCGGTTCTTCAGTGCGTCGATCTTGGAGACGACCAGGATGGTGCGTTCCGGCGCGGGCAAAAGCGGCAGCAGCTTGGCGTCGCCCTCGGACCATTTGCCGGCTTCCACCACATGCACCACCACGTCCACGTCGGCCAGGGCCTGCGTGACCACGCGGTTCATCATGCGGTTCATGGCGCCGCCATGGCGGGTCTGGAAACCCGGCGTATCGACGAATACGAACTGCTCGTGCTCGCGCGTCAACACACCGTGGATGCGGTGGCGCGTGGTCTGCGCCTTGCGCGACACGATGGAAATCTTGGAACCGATCAGGGCGTTCGTCAGGGTGGACTTGCCCACGTTGGGGCGGCCCACGATGGCGACGAAGCCGGTACGAAAAGGGGTATCGCTCATTTAGTCTCTTGAGCCACTGCCACCGGCAGCGACAATTGCGCGGTTTTGCGCGCCTTGCCCGACTTGCGGGCAGCCTTGGTCGCCGGGCTGACGGCCAACGCGGCCTCCAGCGCCAGCTTGGCCGCCGATTGCTCGGCGGCGCGGCGGCTGGCGCCGGGCGCCATCACCTTGATCTCGAGCGCCGGAATGGCGCACTCGACTTCGAACTGCTGGCTATGGGCCGCGCCATGCGTGGCCACCACCGTGTACACCGGCAGCGCCAGCTTGCGGCCCTGCAGGAATTCCTGCAGCAAGGTCTTGGCGTCCTTGCCCAGGGTCTTGGGATCGACCGAAGCCAGCACCGGCTGGTACTGGCGCACGATCACGCGACGGGCGGCGTCGAAACCCGCGTCCAGGAACACGGCGCCGAACAGGGCTTCGACCGTGTCCGCCAGGATGGAAGGCCGGCGGAAACCGCCGCTCTTCAATTCGCCTTCGCCCAGACGCAGGTATTGCGACAGTTCCAGCCGCTGGGCGATATCCGCCAGCGAGGCCTGCTTGACCAGATTGGCGCGCAGGCGCGACAGATCGCCTTCGTCGATTTTGGAATAACGCTCGAACAGCATCGCCGCAACGACAAAGTTCAGCACGGAATCCCCAAGGAATTCCAGGCGCTCGTTGTGGCGCGCACCGTGGCTGCGGTGCGTCAGCGCCTGTTCGAGCAATGCCGAATCACTGAAGTGGTGATCCAGGCGGTTTTCTAGCGTGGCTAGCGACATAATCAGTTGAACCGGCCGATGCGGCTGAGATCGCTGAAATTCATCCAGATGAAGAACGCGCGGCCGACGATATTGGCTTCCGGTACGAAGCCCCAGTATCGGCTGTCGGCGCTGTTATCCCGATTATCGCCCATGGCGAAAAACTGCCCCTCGGGTACTTTGCAGCGTACCCCATTACGGCTGTATTGGCAGTTCTGGCGGTTGGGAAATTGCCACATCGGGCCATACTCCTGCGGCTTGCCCTCATCCAGCAGGATTTTGTGCTCAACGTCGCCCAACTTCTCTTTATATTGCGCAATATATGACACACGATCCGGCTCGAAGTAGTCGCCGTCGCGCTCATGCGGCACCAATTCGCCGTTGATGTAGAGCTTTTTGTCCAGGTAGGCGACCTCGTCGCCCGGCAGGCCGACCACGCGCTTGATGTAGTCGACGTCCGGATCCACCGGGTAGCGGAACACGAACACGTCGCCGCGCTGGGGCTTGCCCACCTCGATGATCTTCTTGTCGATGACCGGCAGGCGCAGGCCGTAGCTGAACTTGTTCACCAGGATCAGATCGCCCGATTGCAGGGTCGGCAGCATCGAGCCCGACGGAATGCGGAACGGCTCGACCACGAACGAGCGCAGCATGAACACGAACAGGATGACGGGGAAGAAGCTGACGGCGTATTCGATCCACCACGGCATGCGGCGCGCGGCGTCGCCGGCTTCGCGGCGCAGGCGCTCGGCTTCCTGGGCGTCGCCGACCAGGGCCGTATCGTATTGCGCCATTGCCGCCTGGGCCCGGCGTTCGCGGCCCTTGCGCAGCACTGCCAGATCAAGCACCCAGATAATGCCGGTCAACACCAGCAAAACAAAAAGAATCAGGGCAAAGTTCCAACTCATCAGCTAACCGCCTTTTCGGGTTCTATTTGTCTTCCACTTGCAGGATGGCCAGGAACGCCTCCTGCGGAATTTCCACGCTACCCACCTGCTTCATGCGCTTCTTGCCGGCCTTCTGCTTTTCCAGCAGCTTCTTCTTGCGCGAGATGTCGCCGCCGTAGCACTTGGCCAGCACGTTCTTGCGCAACGCCTTGACGTTTTCACGCGCGATGATTTCGGCGCCGATGGCGGCCTGGATCACCACGTCGAACATCTGGCGCGGAATCAGGCCGCGCATGCGCGTGACCACGTCGCGGGCGCGATGGCGCGCGTTGCTGCGGTGGACGATCACGGCCAGCGCGTCGACGCGGTCGTTGTTGATCAGCAGGTCCACGCGCACCACGTCGGCCGAGCGGTACTCCAGGAACTCGTAGTCCATCGAAGCGTAGCCGCGCGACACCGACTTCAGCTTGTCGAAGAAGTCCAGCACGATCTCGGCCAGCGGGATCTCGTACACCAGGTGCACTTGGCGGCCGTGGTAGCTCATGTTGACCTGCACGCCGCGCTTGTTATTGCACAGCGTCATGACAGGACCCACGTAGTCCTGCGGCATGAACAGCGTGACCTTCACGATGGGTTCGCGGATGTCGGCGATCTTGCCGATTTCCGGCATGCGCGACGGGCTTTCCACGGTGATCACGGAACCGTCGCGCTGTTCGACTTCGTACACCACCGACGGCGCGGTGGTGATGATGTCCATGTCGAATTCGCGCTCCAGGCGCTCCTGCACGATTTCCATGTGCAAAAGACCCAGGAAGCCGCAACGGAAGCCAAAGCCCAGCGCCTGCGACACTTCCGGCTCGAACATCAGCGCGGCGTCGTTCAGCTTGAGCTTTTCAAGCGAATCGCGCAGCTGGTCGTATTCGGAGCTTTCCACGGGGTACAGGCCCGCGAACACCTGCGGCTTCACTTCCTTGAAGCCGGGCAGCGGTTCGGCTGCAGGCTTGTTGGCCAACGTGACGGTATCGCCCACCTTGGCGTCTTCCAGCTGCTTGATGCCGGCGATGATGAAGCCCACTTCGCCCGCCGACAAATGCGGACGCTGTTGCGACTTCGGCGTGAACACGCCGGTCTGCTCGCAAAGGTGGGTGGCGCCGGACGCCATCAGCAGGATCTTGTCCTTGGGCTTGAGCACGCCGTTGATGATGCGCACCAGCATCACCACGCCCACGTAGTTGTCGAACCACGAATCGATGATGAGGGCCTGCAGCGGCGCGTCGGGATCGCCCTTGGGCGGCGGCACGCGGGCCACGACCATTTCCAGGATCTCGTCGATGCCCATGCCGGTCTTGGCGCTGGCCAGCACCGCCTGCGAGGCGTCGATGCCGATCACATCCTCGACTTCCTGGCGGGCGCTGTCGGGATCAGCCTGCGGCAGGTCCATCTTGTTCAGCACGGGCAGCACTTCCACGCCCAGCTCGATGGCGGTGTAGCAGTTGGCCACGGTCTGCGCTTCCACGCCCTGCGAAGCGTCCACCACCAGCAGCGCGCCTTCGCAGGCCGACAGGGAGCGGCTGACTTCATACGAGAAGTCCACGTGCCCCGGGGTGTCGATCAGGTTCAGGTTGTAGACCTTGCCGTCCTGCGCCTTGTAGTGCAGGGCCGCGGTCTGGGCCTTGATGGTGATGCCGCGCTCGCGTTCGATTTCCATGGAATCGAGGACCTGCGCCGACATCTCGCGATCCGCCAATCCGCCGCAGCGCTGGATCAGGCGATCGGCCAGGGTCGATTTGCCGTGATCGATGTGGGCAATGATGGAGAAGTTGCGAATATGCTGCATGCTTGAAGTTATAAGGGACGGAACACTCGGCACTGGGCCGGAAGACACCGCCGCCGGAATACGCACGGCTGACGAGGAGGGTGCCAACGGGCCTGGCCCGGGCAAAACAAGGGGGCGCCATGCGCCCCCTCTTGCGGCAACCAGGCATTTTAGCCGGTCTTGCGCCTTTTTTCTGCGGACTCGGAAGACGGGCCCGGCATTACTTCGATGCCGGCACCGCCACCCACTGCGTCTGGTCGCCGCGGCGCACCAGCAGCCCTGCGGCGCGGCCCTTGTCCAGCTTGGCCACGAGTTCGCCGAACTGCTTGGCGCCCGTGACGTCGGTGTCGTTCAGGGCCAACACGATGTCGCCTTCCTGCAGGCCGGCCTTGGCCGCAGCGCCTTCGGCCACCTTGACCTGGACGCCGCCCTTGATGCGCAGCTTCTTCTGCACGTCGGCCGGCACGTCGACCACGCCCAGACCCAGCGCATTGGTGACTTCCGGGACTGGCGGCGCGCCCTTCTTGCTGGCGCCCGCGGCCTTCTCGGTCGGGATCTCGCCCACCTTGACCGTCAGCGTCAGGTTCTTGCCCTTGCGCCACACTTCCATGTCGGCGCGCGTGCCCGGCTTGGTTTCGCCCACGATGCGGGGCAGGTCGGACCAACGCTTGATGGGTTCGCCGTTGAACTTGAGGATCACGTCGCCCGGCTGCACGCCTGCCTGCTCGGCAGGACCATCGGCTTCCACGCTGCTGACCAGCGCGCCTTCGGCCTTGGGCAGGCCGATGGCTTCGGCCACGTCCTTGCCCACTTCGCCGATCTGCACGCCGACGCGGCCGCGCGTGACCTTGCCGGTAGCGCGCAACTGGTCCACCACGCGCATGGCTTCGTCGATCGGAATGGCCAGCGAAATGCCCATGAAGCCGCCGCTGCGCGAAATGATCTGGGAATTGATGCCCACCACCTCGCCTTGCAGGTTGATCAGCGGACCGCCCGAGTTGCCCGGGTTGACCGCCACGTCGGTCTGGATGAACGGCAGGTATTCGCCGGTATCGCGGCCGATGGCGCTGACGATGCCGGAGGTCACGGTGGAATCCAGGCCGAACGGCGAACCGATGGCCAGCACCCACTGCCCCTTCTTCAGCTTCTTGGGATCGCCGATCACCAGCGGGGTCATGTCCTTGGCTTCGATCTTGATCAGCGCCACGTCGGTGCGCTCATCCGTGCCGATGACCTTGGCCTTGAACTCGCGGCCGTCGGTCAGCGTGACGTAGATGTCCGTCGCGTCCACCACCACGTGGTTGTTGGTCAGGATGTAGCCGTCATCGGAAATGAAGAAGCCGGAACCCACGCCGCGCGGCACGGTGCGCTCTTCGGGCTGGGATGGCTGCGGACGCTGACGCGGCGAGGGGCCGGGCTGAGCGCCGCCGCCGGGCGGCTGGAATTCTGGGCCGAAGAACCAGCGGAACAGTTCATAGGGATCATTGCCGCCGCCGGGGCCCATGCCGCGCACCGGCACCGTGGCCGTGGTGCGGATGTTGACGACCGCGGGGTCGGCCTTTTCGACAATGCTAGTGAAATCAGGCAGCGTCACCGTCGGCGCCTGGGCGATGGCGGCAGGCATATAGGCGCCGGCCAACATGACGCTGGCCGCGGCCGCCACCAGAAAGCGCCGGAAAAAAGCATTCGACACTGTCATTGCTTTCATAAGTGTTACTCCGAAATTGCTGCTTGCCACACCCGGCCGATCACTTGGACTCGGCCCCGGGGGCTGCTGCCGCAGGCGCGGCGGGCACATATTCAGTGGCTTGCGCCAGCTGCTCCAGCGTCGCGATGGGCACTTCGCCCACGGCGGTCAGCCAGAAATCAGCGATGCGCGTGCCGTAGACCGTGATCGCCCCGCGCTGCGCGGCGCCGTGGGGAGGACGGTGGCCGCGCTGGCTGTCGTAGGGTTCGATGAACACGGAAATGGCCGCCAGTCCGTCGGACAATACCATCTGGTTGACCGTAATGCCCTTCCCCATCGAACGGGCCACCTGCATGACGGCCTTGAAGCCCTTTGGCGCCGGGATGCGCCACCCCTGGGCAGCCAGATCCACCGGTTTCATCGAGGGTTCCAGCACCTTCCAGTCGCGCGTGCTCCAGCGCGAGCTCAGCAACTGGGGATCGACTTCCGAGCCCAGCCGCAGCGAGGTGAAGGACACCTGCTCGACCACGCCGCGGGCGGCGTTCAGCGTCTGGGCCTTGAGCAGCAGATTGGTTTCGACGTCCGCGCACAGCCGGTAGCCGTAGCGCAGCTTGTCCAGCGGCTCGATCGTGATCAGGCGGCATTCGCGCCCGGCCACGCGGTGCAGCGCGGACTCGGCGTGGATCTTGTAGTGCTCGGACAGGTTGGCCGCGTCGCCCAGCAGCAGACCGGGGAAGCGGTCGCCTCGGCGGCGCTCCAGCAACACGGTCTTGCGCTCGGGCAGCAGACACTGCACGTCTTCGTTGTGACGCAGGTACTCGCGGGGCTGGCCGTCGAGGATTTCCAGGCGTTCGCGTTCACCGGTGCCGTCCACCACGTGCACCAGGCGCGAGGACTGGATCGTTTCGCCCTGCTGGTACATGAAGACGCCCGCGTAGTCCTGCTTGCGGGCGGCTTGTTGGATGCGGGTCAGCAGCTGGACCACGTCATCGGTGACGGCAGGCGCGGCATCGGCCGCGCGCGCGGGTTCGTGCGCAGCCAGGAAAGCGGTCAAAAGCGTGGCGGCAAACCAGCCGGCGCGGTGGGCCTGCAGCGTGGCGGCCCGGCCCAGCACCGGCCAGCGCGATGGAAGCACCAACGCCATCAGCGCCCCACCCCGGTGTCAAAAGACACCTGGCGCACGGCGCTCGGGCCAGCCATCTGGCGATGCGCTTCCAGGTAGTCGCGCAAGCCCGAATCGTCGGCAGCCGCAGCGGGCGAGCTGGCATCGGCCAGTACGCGGACTTCGGTCGCCGGTTCGCCGGTCAGGTAAGGCTGCGCCACCCAGGCGACGGTCGCCACGGCAGCGGCCACCGCCAGGCCGGACAGGCCGACCCGCAATGGCGAGCGGCGCCGAGGCGCCGCAACAATGGGCAATTCCGCGTCCAGCGCCCGTGCCAGGCGGGCCTGGAAGGCCGCGCTGGGGGTCAGCGCCAGATCGGCGTTGCGCAGGGAATCACCGATCAGATGATAGGTGTCCCAGGTCTCGCGCCCCTCGCGGGACAACAAGCCGGGAAAGATGTCGTCGGATTCCTCTCCGTCCATCCAGGCGGAAACCGACTCCTCCCAGGAGGACTCGGCGATCACAACGGATTTGGCTGCTGTTTGCATGACTGCCACTCCTTACCAGCGACGCTCGGCATCGGTGCCTAGCAACGGACGCAACTTGGTGGCGATGGCTTCACGCGCACGAAAAATGCGGGAACGCACCGTACCTATCGGGCAATCCATGCTCTGGGCGATGTCTTCGTAACTCATACCTTCGATTTCACGCAGGACAATTGCGGTACGCAATTCTTCCGGCAATTCCTCAATAGCCGCGTTCACCGTCTCGGCGATTTCGCGGCTGGCGACCATGGATTCCGGCGTGCTTATATCGGTTAGGTTGTCGGTTTCGTTAAAAGTTTCACCGTCTTCCGTTTCTATCGCATTGGGCGCGCTGGGACGCCGGCCCTGCGAGGCCAGCCAGTTGCGCGCCGTGTTGATGGCGATCCGGTACAACCAGGTGTAAAAGGCGCTCTCCCCACGGAATTGGGGTAAGGCGCGGTAGGCCTTGATGAAAGCCTCCTGGGCCACGTCCTCGATTTCCGCGGGGTCGCGGATCATGCGGGCCAGCAGACGGAGAATCTTGCGCTGGTACTTGAGCACCAGCAGGTCGAAAGCCTTCTTGTCGCCCCGCTGGACGCGCGCGACAAGCTCGGCGTCGACTTCGCGCTCGCTCATGACGCCTCCCGCAGGCTGGGCGCCGGACGGGCAGGCCGCGCCGCGCCGGCCAGTAGGCACAGGCGCCGCCAGGACTCGGGGCGCAACGTCCGCTGCCAGACGGTGAGGGTGATTGTGCTGTTGGTAAAGGCCGTACTCCCGGTGGACAAGGGCTGCAAAGTGAGCGTCAGCCAGCGGGGACCACGCTGTTCTCGCAACAGCCTTGCGTCCTGCCAGCCTTGCGGCAGGCGTACCTGCCAGCTCCCTGCCCCGGCTGCCGCGCGCAACGCGGATACGGGGGACAGGCTGCTCCGTGCCGAGTGTAACAGCCCGGCCAGCACAAGCAGGAGCGCAATCGCCGCGCCCGCTGCCCATGCCACGCCGTGCCAGGACGCCGCCGTCAGCACGCTGGCGCCAGCCGCGGCCAGCGCCAGGCCAAAAAGCGCCGTGGCGCTTCCTGGCCGCCTGACGGGCACGCGAAACGCCCAGCGTTCCCCGAGCGCCTCTTCCAAATCAGACCCGGCGAACGGCCATCGAGCCGTTGGTGCCGCCGAAGCCGAACGAGTTGGACAGGCCGACATCGATCTTCATCTGCCGCGCCTCATTGGCGCAGTAATCCAGATCGCATTCCGGATCTTGATTGAAGATGTTGATCGTGGGCGGCGACACCTGGTTGTAGACCGCCAGGGTGGTGAACACCGCCTCGATACCACCGGCCGCGCCAAGCAGGTGCCCGGTCATGGACTTGGTCGAATTGACCACCAGCTTCTTGGCGTGATCGCCGAAAGCCAGCTTCAAGGCGTCGGTTTCGTTCTTGTCGCCCAGGGGCGTCGAGGTGCCATGCGCGTTGACGTACTGCACGTCTTCGAGGTTCAGGCCGCCGTTGCGCAGCGCATTCACGATGCCGCGACGCGGACCGTCCTTGTCTGGAGCCGTGATGTGGTGCGCATCGGAACTCATGCCGTAGCCCACGAACTCGCCGTAGATGCGCGCGCCGCGCTTCTTGGCGTGTTCGTACTCTTCCAGCACCAGTACGCCCGCACCCTCGCCCAGCACGAAGCCGTCGCGATCGCGGTCCCAGGGACGCGAAGCCGTCTGAGGATCGTCATTGCGGGTCGACAAGGCGCGCATCGCGGCAAAACCGCCGATGCCCAGCGGCGACACGGTGGACTCGGCGCCGCCGGCAACCATGACGTCGGCATCGCCGTACTCGATCAGACGCGCAGCGTCGCCGATGCAATGCAGGCCGGTGGTGCAGGCCGACACGACCGCGTAGCTCGGGCCCTTCATGCCATATGCGATGGACAAATGACCGGAGATCAGGTTGATCAGCGAACCCGGCACGAAGAACGGCGAAATGCGGCGCGGACCCTTGGCCAGGTATTCAACCTGCGTTTCCTCGATGCGCGGCAGACCGCCGATGCCCGAGCCCACGATCACGCCGATGCGTTCCGCGTTGGCTTCGGTGACTTCCAGGCCGCTGTCGCGCCATGCCTGCATCCCGGCGGCCAGGCCGTAATGGATGAAGGTATCCATCTGGCGGGCTTCCTTGGCCGAGATATAGGTGCTGATGTCGAAGTCTTTGACTTCGCCGGCAATATGCGTGGTGATGGCCGAGGGATCGAAACGGGTGATGCGGCTGATGCCAGAACGTCCGTTGACGATATTGTCCCAAGCGGTGGTCAAGTCGTTCCCGACGGGAGAAACGATACCCAGGCCAGTGATGACGACACGTCGCTTCACGGATGACTCCTCAAACAGACAAAAGAAAGGCGGTTTTCGGGATGCGCTGCACGTGCGGCCCACGCGAAAGCGGGTCGGGCATTACTACGCCCTTCCCGCATGCGGACCGCACGGCAAATTCCTGAAACCGCCCCGATTTTCCGGCTGGCTGCGACGGACGTCGCGAGGCAACCAGAAGGGTAAAAGCCCAGCTTACTGCTTGCCGTGCGAATTGATGTAGTCAATCGCTTGTTGCACGGTCGTGATCTTTTCGGCCTCTTCGTCGGGGATCTCGGTCTCGAATTCGTCTTCGAGCGCCATGACCAGTTCGACCATGTCGAGCGAATCGGCACCGAGGTCGTCAAGGAAGGAGGATTCGTTCTTGATCTCGGCTTCGTTGACGCCAAGTTGTTCAGCGACGATCTTCTTGACGCGCTGTTCGATGCTTTCCATGCAGATCTCCAATTGGGAAAAATCCCGCGAATTATAGCCAAGCGCGGAGTTTTGCGACGCCTGGCCGTGACAAAAATAACACCGCGCACTTGATCTGTCGCCGGGAATGGCGCAGGAAACCGGTGTGCGGCGTTTCCGGTTGAACCTCGCGTTGCCTCGCCGTTTGTGTCCGGCGGCGGCATGGCGGAACTGGCCGCCTACGCGCGATTCGTGACTTATTGCATGTACATCCCGCCGTTGACGTGCAGGGTGGTGCCGGTAATGTAACCCGCCTGCGGCCCGGACAAAAACGCCACGGCGTGGGCGATGTCGGCAGGCGAACCCAGGCGGCCCAGCGGAATCTGCTGCAGCAAGGCCGCAGTCTGATTTTCGCCCAGCGCGCGCGTCATGTCGGTATCGATGAAACCGGGCGCGACGCAGTTCACGGTGATGTTGCGGCTGCCCAGTTCACGCGCCAGGGCGCGCGACATGCCTGCCACGCCGGCCTTGGCCGCAGCGTAGTTGGCCTGGCCCGGGTTGCCGCTGGAACCCACCACGGACGTGACGTTGATGATGCGTCCCCAGCGGGCCTTCATCATGCTGCGCAGCACGGCGCGCGACAGGCGGAAAACCGAAGCCAGGTTGGTATCGATGACAGCCGACCAGTCCTCATCCTTCATGCGCATCGCCAGCGTATCACGGGTGATGCCTGCGTTATTGACGAGGATGTGGGGGCCGCCGCCCTCCTTGCCCAGCGCGTCGATCAGCGCATCGCAGGCAGCGGCGTCGGTCACATCCAGCACCACGCCGCGGCCGCCCAGGGGCGCCAGCGCTTCGGTGATGGCGGCAGCGCCCGATTCGGACGTGGCGGTGCCGACGACGGTGGCGCCGCGCGCAGCCAGTTCCTGGGCGATGGCGCGGCCAATGCCACGCGTGGCGCCGGTCACCAGCGCGATCTTGCCCTGCAGTTCGATCGAGGTGTTGTCCATGTTCTTAATTTCCGTTGACGGCGGCCAACGCTGCTTCAAGCGAAGCAGGATCGGTAATGGCCATGCCCGTGAGTTCGGGATCGATGCGCTTGGTCAGGCCGGCCAGCACCTTGCCGGGACCGCATTCGATGACGTGCGTGACGCCTTGCGCCTTCATCGCGCGCAGGGTTTCGACCCAGCGCACAGGATGCCATGCCTGGCGCACTAGCGCATCCCGGATTGCATCGGGTTCGACAGGCGAAGCCACGTCGACGTTGTTGATCACTTGCACCTGCGGCGCGGACACGGTCACGCCGGCCAGCGCGCCGGCCAGCACGTCTGCGGCGGGTTTGAGCAGGCTGGAGTGGAACGGCGCGGACACCGGCAGCAGCAGCGCGCGCTTGGCGCCTGCGGCCTTGGCCAGTTCGCAAGCGCGTTCGACCGCGGCCTTGTGGCCTGCGATCACGATCTGCGCGGGCGCGTTGAAGTTCACGGCCTCGACAACCTCGCCCTGGGCGGCGGCTTCGCAGGCCGCGCGCACGGCGTCGTCGTCCAGCCCCAGGATGGCGGCCATGGCGCCGGTGCCTACCGGCACAGCGGCCTGCATGGCGTCGGCGCGCACGCGCACCAGACGCACGGCATCTTCAAGCGCGAGCGAGCCCGCGGCCGTCAGCGCGGCGTATTCGCCCAGGCTGTGGCCGGCCACGACGTCGGGCTTGCGGCCGCCAGCAGCGCACCAGGCCGCGTAGAACGCAGCGCCAGCGGTCAGCATGGCGGGCTGGGTGTTGGTGGTCAGGTTGAGCTGTTCCGCAGGGCCTTGCGCGATCAGCGCGCCCAGGTCCTGACCCAGCGCCTGCGAGGCGCGCGCCACGGTGTCCGTGACGGCCGCGACGCCGGACCAGGCGTCCAGCATGCCGACAGCTTGGGAACCTTGGCCAGGAAAGACAAAAGCGATTTTCATGTTTGACCGTTTGGATTGATTCAGTGTCTGTGTGGAATGCCAGGCACATCGTTCCGGCGGCCGCGGCGCCGAGCGCCACGCCGCGCCGGAGCGCGCCCTTACATGCGGGCCAGTACCGAGCCCCAGGTGAATCCGCCGCCCACGCCTTGCATCAGGATCAACTGGCCCGGCTTGACGCGGCCGTCGCGGCGCGCGGCGTCCAGGGCCAGCGGCACGCTGGCTGCAGAGGTGTTGGCGTGGCTGTCGACGGTGACGACGACCTTCTCGACCGGCACGGCAAGCTTGCGCGCCAGGAAATTCAGGATGCGCACGTTGGCCTGGTGCGGGATCAGCCAATCGACGTCGGCGATCTCGACGCCCGCTTCGGCGCAGGTGTCGCGCGCGGAACGGTCCAGCACGGTAACAGCCTGCTTGAACACGGCCTGCCCGTCCATGCGCAGGAACGGATCGCCGGTCACGTCGCCATAGGCTACGTTGCCCGCAGCGTTCAGGATCTTGGCCTGGCTGCCGTCGGCGTGCAGTTGCGCGGCCAGGATGCCAGGCTTGTCGGAAGCCTTGAGCACCACGGCGCCGGCGCCGTCGCCGAACAGCACGCAGGTGGAGCGGTCGTTCCAGTCCAGGATGCGCGAGAAGACTTCAGCGCCGATGACCAGCGCGCAACGCGCACGGCCGGCACGGATGAAGCTGTCGGCGGTGGTCATCGCATAGACGAAACCGCTGCACACGGCCTGCACGTCGAATGCCGCCGAACCCTTGGCGCCGATATTGGATTGCACGATGCAGGCGGTGCTCGGAAACACGAAGTCCGGCGTCGACGTGGCCAGGACGATCAGGTCGACCTCGGAGGCGTCCACGCCGGCATCGGCGAGCGCGCGGCGCGAGGCCTCGGTCGCCAGCACGCTGGTGGTCACGCCGCGCTCGGCCAGATGGCGCTGGCGGATGCCGGTGCGCTCGACGATCCATTCGTCGGAGGTGGCGATGTCGCGCGTCGCCAGCTCCGCCGCCAGTTCGTCATTCGAAACCACGCGTTCCGGCAGGAAGCTGCCGGTGCCCGCGATCACGGAATATTTCATTGCGGTATCCATCAAGCGGTGTCCCCAGCCACGTTTGGCGACGACACCGAGGGGCCTTCGCCAGATTGAACGCGCTTGGTAATCTGAGCGACCGTCTCAGCGGTGCGCTCCAGCAGTTTACTCACTACGGCTTCACGGGCGCGCTGCAACGCAAATCCATAGGCGTAGACGTCCGCGGAACCATGGCTCTTGATGACCACGCCGCGCAAGCCCAGCAGCGCGGCGCCGTTATAGCGCCGGTTGTCGACGCGGGTGCGCAGGCGGTTGAGCACCGGCTTGGCCACCGCGCCAGCCAGCAGCGTGATCAGATTGCGTTTGAACTCTTCGCGAATGACGCTGGACAACATCTTCGCCAGCCCTTCGACGGACTTGAGCACGACGTTGCCGACGAAACCGTCGCAGACGACGACGTCGACCGTGCCTTTGAATATGTCATTGCCTTCCACGTTGCCGTAGAAGTTGAGCGGGCTGCTGCGCAGGAGCTCGGCGGCTTCCTTGACGACTTCGTTGCCCTTGATGACTTCTTCGCCGATGTTGAGCAGGCCCACCGAGGGGCGCTCGCGATGGTCCACCGCCTGCGACAGCGCGGCGCCCATGATGGCGAATTGGAGTAGATGCTCGGCCGTGCAGTCCACATTCGCGCCCAGGTCCAGCACCGTGGTGGCGCGGCCCGTCTGGTTCGGAATGGACGTGGCGATCGCGGGGCGGTCTATGCCGTCCAGCGTCTTGAGCACATAGCGTGAAATGGCCATCCACGCGCCGGTATTGCCCGCGGAAACGCAGGCGTCGGCGCGCCCGTCCTTGACGGACTGGGCGGCCAGGCGCATGGAGGAGTCTTTTTTGCGGCGCAGGGCGACCTCGACCGGGTCGTCCATGGTGACGACTTCGGAAGCCGCCACGATCTCAATGCGATCACGCGCCACGCCGCGGTGCTCGGAGAGCGCCGCTTCGATGGCGTCGGGAAGCCCGACCAGCAATAGCCGGGTATCCGGAAATTGCCGGGCGAACTCGATCGCAGCCGGAATCGTGACGGGCAGACCGAAGTCTCCGCCCATACAGTCTATGGCGATGCGTATCACGGGTGCCAGGTATCAGCGCTCAGCCGAAATGGTCCGAGTACGAGTTCGGCCCGGGGGCCTTATTCGTCGGCCTTGGTCTTCAGGACCTTGCGGCCGCGGTAGAAGCCGTTGGGGCTGATGTGGTGACGCAGATGCGCTTCGCCCGTGTTGGGTTCGATCGCGGTCGGCGGGTTCACCAGAAAATCGTGCGAGCGGTGCATACCGCGCTTGGACGGGGACTTCTTGTTTTGTTGAACGGCCATGATGACTCCTAGAAACGGGGCGCATTGTACGCGATGCGGCCCGATGTTGATCTCAATCTTTGTGCTTCAGTTGTTCCAGCACCGCAAACGGCGACGGACGCTTGACAGCGGGCTCCTCGGGAGAAGCTTCGCTGACCTTGGCCAGCGCGCCCGGGCATACATCATGCTTGGGCACATACGGAACGCTCAGAATGAGCTCATCTTCGATCTGGGCCAGCAGATCAAAATGATGCGAACCCACCACCTTTTCAGGCAGGTTGGACACAAAACCATTTCCTTCTTCGTCCTCGTCGTCCTCGCCGGATGGATCCCCGTAGGAAGCATCGTCGTCGAGATCGGCTTCGGACTTGACCAGCTGCAAAAGGACTTCGCTGTCGATCGGATACACGAACGGCTCGTTGCACCGTTGGCACACCAGCACCGGATTCGCCTGCACATGGATATGCAGTAGCGGCCGGCCCATCAGCAGGCCGGTTCTACCCATTTCGCCGCGCACGGACCACGTCACGAGTCCGGCATCGCCCTGCGGTTGTTCGGGCAGCCCGTCAACCACGCGCGTAAGCCGCACAAGAGGTATGGTTCCTTGCGCTTCCTTGCCCATCTGGGCAAATGCGTATGCATCGATGCGCTTGATGTTCAGTCCTTTGCATTCGCGGGGCTGTTCACAGAGCCCGAACTCGCGGGTTTAAAACCCCGGGGGTTTAAACCCCGGAAAACCCAGAACCCATGATTTTGCCGAGGCCGCCAAGCTTCGCCACCGGCTTGCTCGCGCGCCCATTCATGCAAAAATCCCGCAAAACGTTAGATAATACTGTGACTTACGCCTTAACGTCAAATATCGCATGCCTTCCAAGCCCAGCCTGATCCTCGCGTCCAGCTCGCGTTACCGCAAAGAACTGCTGTCCCGCCTGCGCCTGCCTTTCACGGCGATTTCCCCCGATGTAGACGAAACGCCACACTCCGGCGAAACGCCCGAAGCCCTGGCGCTGCGCCTGTCCGTGGCCAAGGCCATGGCGGTCGCGGCCAATTACCCCGGCAGCATCGTGATCGGCTCGGACCAGGTGGCCACCATCGACGGACAGCCCATCGGCAAACCGGGGGATTTCCCGCGCGCATTGGCGCAATTGCGGGCCCTGTCGGGTCAAATCGTGGAATTTCACAGCGCCTTGGCGGTCACGGACGGCCAGCGGGTGGAAAAAGCCGACATCGTCACGCGCTGCCATTTCCGCCAGCTGTCGGACCGCGCGATCGAAGCCTATCTGCGCGCCGAAGAACCCTACGATACCGCAGGCAGCGCCAAGGCGGAAAGCCTGGGCATCGCCCTGATGGAAAGCATCCAGAGCGACGACCCCACCGCCATCATCGGGCTGCCGCTGATCGCACTGACCGGCATGCTGGCGCAGTTCGGCCTGGATCCGCTGGACGCCCCCGGAGCATCCGCATGAGCGGCGCGCTGCACCTGATCCCGGTCGGCCTGGGTGAAGCCCCACCCGAGCGCTGGCTCCCCGCCGAGGTCCGCACCCTGGCAGGCCAGCTGGACACCTACATCGCCGAAAACGCCAAGACCGCGCGCGCCTTCCTCAAGCTGATCGGCACAACCCGGCCGCTGCAGGAAATCACCATCCACACCCTGAACGACAAGGTAGACGCCGTCCAGATCAAGGCCTGGCTGGAACCGGCGCTCAAGGGCGCGGAAATCGGCCTGGTCTCCGAGGCTGGCTGCCCCGCGGTCGCGGACCCGGGCGCCAAGGTCGCGGACGCCGCGCACCGCCTGGGCATCACGGTAAAACCCTGGGTCGGCCCCTCTTCCATCCTGCTGGGCCTGATGGCCAGCGGACTGGACGGCCAGCGCTTTGCCTTCCATGGCTACGCGCCGGTGGACCCCGCGGAACGCGCCAAGCAGCTGCGCGCCTGGGAGCAGCACTCGGCCAAGCACAACCAGACCCAACTGCTGATCGAGACCCCCTATCGCAACGCCGCCATGTTCGCCACGCTGCTGGCCAGCCTGAAGGGCGACACCAAGCTGTGCGTGGCGCGCTCGGTCACGACCGCCGACGAATGGATCGTCACCCGCAGCGTGGCCGACTGGAAAAAGCAGCCGGCGCCCCAGCTCGACAAGCTGCCGACGCTATTCCTCTTCCTGGCGCGCTGATCCATGCGCCGCCTATTCCTTGTGCCGCTTGCCGCAGCCATCCTGGCGGGATGCGCCGCGCGCGGCCCCGCCGGCCTGGACCTGGACACCTCGATCACCGCGGTCAGCCAGGCCAGCCGGGTACGCAGCATCGTGCTGCACTACACCAGCGTGGACGACGCCCGTTCCATGGAATTGCTCTCCAAGGGCAAGGTCAGTTCGCACTATCTGGTTAACGACGCCGGCCGCGTCTACCGGCTGGTCGACGAGAACCGCGCCGCCTGGCATGCCGGCGCCAGCTCCTGGTATGGCAACATCGCCATGAACAGCACGTCCATCGGCATAGAAATCGTCAACCCAGGCTGGACGGAGGGCTCTGACGGCAAGCCTGTCTGGCATCCGTACAACGACCAACAATTGCGCGCACTGACCATATTGCTGCGCGATATTGCGCAACGGCATGGCGTCACGCCCGAGAACATCGTGGGCCACAGCGACATCGCGCCCCAGCGCAAGGTGGATCCCGGCCCTCTTTTCCCGTGGAAAACGTTGGCCGAGGCGGGAATCGGACGCTGGTACGACGAGACCGGAGCCGCCGAACACCTCGCGCGCCTTCAGGTCCAGGGCATCCCGGATGTCGCATGGTTCCAGAAACAGCTGGCACGGTTGGGCTATGCGTGTCCACAGGACGGCACACTGAGCCCGGCCACCATCGGCGCGCTGGCAGCCTTTCAGATGCACTACCGGCCGAGACTATACGACGGCCAGCCGGACGCGGAGACTGCCGCCATCATGCTGGCGATGCTGTAGGGACGCGCAGCGCGCTACCGCCTGCCGCGCAACCAGGCGACCAGCCGCCAGCCCAGCAACAAGGCCAGCACGGCGGCGTACAGGGCGGGCTGCGCCAGGTCGTTCTTGCCGGCCTTGTGCCACCAAAAATGCAGCACCGCCAGCAGGCCGATGGCATAGATGGCGCGGTGCAGGCTTTGCCAGCGCTTGCCCAGCTTGCGCATGGCCCACTGCGTGGAGGTAGCCGCCAGAGCGGCCATCAGCACGAACGCCGCAAATCCCACCATGATGAAGGGGCGTTCGCCGATATCGCGCAGCATGCCCGCCGGATCGAAGCCGCGATCCCACCAGACCCAGGCCATGAAGTGCATGGATCCATAGAAAAACGCGAACAAACCGCACATGCGCCGCAGACGCACCAATGCCGGCTGGCCAGTCAGCCGGCGCAGCGGCGTGATGGCCAGGGTCACGAGCAGGCAGACCAGGGTCCAGGTGCCCGATGAACGGGTCAGGAACTCGACCGGGTTCGCCGTCAGCCCGTTATTCACGCCCAGCCAGATCCAACGCGCGAACGGCGCCAGCCCCAGCAGGAACAGGAACGGCTTGAAGCGCCCCACAGTCTTGGCGGAAAGCTGGGTCTTGCGCGGCGGCGTGGCCGGAGCCACCTGCGGAGTGCCGTCAGGCATGGAATCGCCTCAGTAGTTCGCCTTCAGGTCCATCCCCTGGTAGAGCGACGCCACCTGTTCGGCATAACCGTTGAACATCAAGGTCTTGCGCTTGGGGGAGAACAGCCCGTCCTCGCCAATGCGGCGTTCCGTGGCCTGGCTCCAGCGCGGATGAGGCACCTCGGGATTCACATTGGCGTAAAAGCCGTACTCCTGGGGCGCGGCCTTGATCCACGATGACACGGGCGGTTTTTCGACCAGACGGATCTTGACCAGGGACTTGGCCGACTTGAAACCATACTTCCAGGGTACCGCCAACCTGAGCGGCGCGCCGTTCTGGTTCGGCAGCACCTTTCCGTAGACGCCGAACACCAGCATAGCCAGGGGATTCATGGCTTCGTCGATGCGCAGGCCCTCCACATAAGGCCATTCCAGGATCGCGGCGCGTACGCCCGGCATGTTCTCGCGCTGCACGGCGGTGACGAATTCCACGTACTTGGCGTTGCCCGTGGGTTCGACCTGCTTGAGCAGCGCCGACAGCGAATAGCCCATCCACGGAATCACCATGGACCAGCCCTCGACGCAGCGCAGCCGGTAGACGCGTTCTTCCATCGGCGCCAGCTTGAGCAGCTCTTCGATGGAAAAGGTGCGCGGCTTGCCGACTTCGCCCTCGACGCTCACGCTCCAGGGGCGTGTCTGCAATTTGCCGGCATTGGCGGCCGGATCGCCCTTATCCACGCCGAACTCGTAGTAGTTGTTGTAGGAGGTGACGTCGGCCAGCGTCGTCTGCTTGTCCATGACGCTCAAGGCGGGGTTGAGCTTGCCCGGCAGAACGCCGGCCTCCTGGGCGTGCGCGCTGCGCATGGCCCACCCCGGCAGGCCTGCGGCGGCCGCGACCAGCCCCGCGCGCAGCATCAGTTCGCGGCGCGAACGCCAGACGTCCTCGGAGGTGATCTCGGACGGAAGAATATCGTCGGGCTTGCGTATCAACATCATGGTCTCCGGTGTAGCGCCCGCAGGATCATGGACGCGCCCTGCGCAAGCCATGGACGCCGCGCCGCCCCATGATATTCCGCGGCAGCCGGCGCTTGCGGGTATTTCCTATAGACCCGCGCGTACGGCGGGCGTTCCGCGCCCGGACTGCGCACGCCCGGAGAATCCCGGGCGCCAGGTCGCTAGATACGCGGCAGCAGCCATTCGCGCACCTTCGGCACGCTGTCGAGCACCGCCTGGGGCGAACAACCCTCAAGCTCCTTCAGGGTATGTGCGCCATAGGTCACCCCCAGGCCATGCACGCCGGCATTGATCGCCATCTGCAGGTCGTGCGAGGTGTCACCCACCATCACGACGCGGTCCGGATCCACGTCCAGCTCCTGCATCAGCTCGTGCAGCATCGCCGGATGCGGCTTGCTGAAAGTTTCGTCGGCGGTGCGCGTGGCATCGAACAGCGGCCCCAGGCCGGTCGCGGCCAGCGCGCGGGTCAGGCCCACGCGGCTCTTGCCGGTAGCCACCGCCAAACGCACGTTCTGCCCGGCCAGTTCGGCCAAGAGTTCCTGCACGCCCTCGAACAGGCGCAATTCCGGATCACGCAGCAGATAGTGCGTGCGGTAGCGCTCCAGGAAGCGCGGCAGCATCGCCTGCGTCAGTTCCGGCACCGCGCGGCGCAGGGCGCTTTCCAGGGACAGGCCTATCACCCAGCTGGCATCGGATGCCGAAGGTACCGCCAGCTCCAGGTCGCGGCAGGCGCCCTGGATGGCGGCCACGATGCTGTGCGTGGAATCCATCAGGGTGCCATCCCAGTCAAAAACGACCAGCGAATACGACATAATCAGACCGACTCCAGTTGTTTCAGTATTTTCCGGCAAGCTGGGGGCAGCTCGGCGGTAAGCGTCAGGGACTCGCCCGTCACCGGGTGGGCCAAGGTCAATTGGTGGGCGTGCAGGAACATCCTGCCAAAACCCATGCGCGCGAACTGCGCCCGTACTTCGTCGTGGCCGTACTTGTCGTCGCCCACGATGGGGAAGCCGCTGGCGGCCAGGTGCACCCGGATCTGATGGGTGCGACCGGTACGCAATTCGGCGTCGACCAGACTATAGCCACCAAAACGCTGCTTGAGCGTGACGATGGTGTGCGCCGACTGGCCGTCCGGATCGACCTTGACCCGGCGCTCGCCGGACTGGGTGGTCCACTTGGACAGCCCCAGCTTGATGTGCTGGCGGTCATTGACCCAATCGCCCTCGACCAGGGCCAGGTAATGTTTGTCCCCTTTTCCTTCGCGCAGCATGGCGTGCAACGCCAGCAGGGCGCTGCGCTTCTTGGCCACCATCAAGAGACCCGAGGTCTCCCGGTCCAGGCGATGGACCAGTTCCAGGAACTTGGCGCCGGGCCGGGCCGCCCGCAGCTGTTCGATCACGCCGAAGGACACGCCGCTGCCGCCATGGACCGCCACGCCGGCGGGCTTGTCCACGACAAGCAACGCCTCGTCCTCGAACACCACGGGGAATTCGGCGCCAGGCACCGGCCGGGGCTTGCCCGGGTCAGGCAGCCGCAGCGGCGGAACGCGGACCACGTCGCCCTCGGCGACGCGGTAGTCGGCCGAAGTGCGTCCCTTGTTTACCCGCACTTCACCGCCGCGTATGGCCTTGTAGATATGGGTTTTGGGGACGCCCTTGCACAGGCGCGCAAGGTAGTTGTCCAGACGCTGGCCGGCATGCTCGGCATCGACTTCCACCATCCGGACGGCAGGGGGAGCTTTAGAGAGGGAAAGCGAGGGGGAAGTTTCTTTGCGCATTGCGAAAAGCGACATATAATCGGGACAGCCTAAAGGGGCTGAACTAGCCGCCTGACGTAGAGATGCAACGTTACGCAACTCCGTCGAGCGCGCGGGCCGCCATTGTACTGCCTGCTCATTCAACCCCCGGGGTCATTTGGTCGCCGGCGCAACCGCGCCCTGCCGGATAGTGGTGTGGCATTCATTTTGCCCGCTGTCCCAGCAGGTCCGTTGCATGCCGCAAGCGGCTCTGAAGCACCGCAAGAATCGTCGCATATTTAAAGCACCAGCTGCGCGTGGGCAACCAATCCGACCGCAACTGCCGTTCACAGCACTTTTCCGTCAAACCACATTCAGTGAAGCTGACCCTCCTGCTGACAGAACCCCGAGCCCCACGGCTCGACGTGCCCGCCTGACCCGCGGCGGATACGCCTGGGCGCCGCCCAGGTACGGTCCGCAACTCTTGCCCGCTTCAGCCCGCAGCCCGAGTGACCCGAGGTCACGCGCCGATATCGGCGCGTCATGACAACGGAGAACCCCTCTCATGAAGCGCATGCTGTTCAATGCGACGCATCAGGAAGAATTACGCGTCGCTATCGTCGATGGGCAAAAACTCATCGACCTCGACATCGAGACTGCCGGCCGCGAACAACGCAAAGGCAATATCTACAAAGGTGTCATCACCCGGATCGAACCCGGCCTCGAAGCTTGCTTCGTCAACTACGGTGAAGACCGTCACGGTTTCCTGCCTTTCAAGGAAGTGGCCCGCAGCTACTTCAAGGAAGGCGTGGACGTCCGCAGCGCCCGCATCCAGGACGCCCTGCGCGAAGGCCAGGAACTGATCGTCCAGGTTGAAAAGGAAGAGCGCGGCAACAAGGGCGCCGCCCTGACCACGTTCATCTCGCTGGCCGGCCGCTACCTGGTCCTGATGCCCAACAATCCCCGTGGCGGTGGCGTTTCGCGCCGCGTCGAGGGCGAGGACCGCCAGGAACTGCGCGACACGATGGAGCAGCTCGATCTGCCCCAGGGCATGAGCATCATCGCCCGCACCGCCGGCATCGGCCGCAACGTCGAAGAGCTCCAGTGGGACCTGTCCTACCTGTTGCAGCTCTGGACCGCGATCGACGGCGCCGCGCGCGACAACTCCGCGCCGATCCTGATCTACCTGGAATCCAGCCTGGTCATCCGGGCCATCCGCGACTACTTCTCCCCGGAAATCGGCGAGATCCTCATCGATACCGACGAGATCGCCGACCAGGCCACGGCCTTCATGAGCGTGGTGATGCCGGACAACGTCCAGCGCGTCAAACGCTACCGCGACGATATCCCCCTCTTCTCCCGTTTCCAGATCGAACACCAGATCGAAACGGCGTACTCGCGCACGGTCACGCTGCCCTCGGGCGGCGCCATCGTCATCGACCACACCGAAGCCCTGGTTTCCGTGGACGTCAACTCGGCCCGCTCCACGCGCGGCGCCGACATCGAGGAAACCGCGCTGCGCACCAACTCGGAAGCCGCCGATGAAGTGGCCCGCCAGTTGCGCCTGCGCGACCTGGGTGGCCTGATCGTCATCGACTTCATCGACATGGAGGACAGCAAGAACCAGCGCGCCGTCGAACAGCGCCTGCGTGATGCCCTCCACTTCGACCGCGCCCGCGTCCAGATGGGCAAGATTTCGCGCTTCGGCCTGATGGAACTGTCGCGCCAGCGCCTGCGTCCCGCCCTGAACGAAGGCTCGCACATCACCTGCCCGCGCTGCAACGGCACCGGCGTGATCCGCGACGCCGAGTCCAGCGCCCTGCATGTGCTGCGCCTGCTGCAGGAAGAGGCCATGAAGGAAAACACCGCCGCCGTGCACGCCCAAGTGCCGGTCGACGTTGCGACCTACCTGCTGAACGAAAAGCGCGCCGACATCACCAAGATGGAAGCCCGCCTCAAGGTCAACCTGATGCTGATCCCCAACAAGCATCTGGAAACGCCGCACCACCACATCGAGCGCCTGCGCCACGACGATCCGCGCCTGGAAGAACTGAAGACCAGCTTCGAACTGGTTGAAGCCCCGGCCACGGACGCCCCCTGGCAGCCGCGCGAGCACGAAATCAAGTCGCGTCCGGAAGCGCTGGTCAAGGGCATCACGCCCTCGCAGCCCGCTCCTGTTTCGACCCCGGCTCCCGCTGCGCCGGCTCCCGCGCCGGCAGCAACCGGCGGCCTGGGCGGCCTGTTCAAGCGCCTGTTCGGGTGGCTGGGCGGCAGCTCCGAAGCGGCCAAGCCCGCTCCCGCTGCCCAGGAAGACAGCGCCAAGCGCGCCAGCTCCGGCCGCGGCAAGGGCCGCAGCAGCCATGACGGCCAGGAACGCCGTGGCGAACGCCATGGTTCGGACCGCAACCGCAACCGCCGCGGCGAATCCCGCGGCGAAGGCGCCGAGGGCAGCGAAGGCGGCCGCCACCACGTCCGCGGCAACCGCCGCGCCGAGGGCGAGCGCCAGGAACGCGGCGACCGCAACAACCGCAACGACACTCGTGGCGAACGCGACACCCAGGCTGCGCAAGCTGCCCTGGCGTCCAACCGCCCCGAGCAAGCCGTGGAAGCTGGCGGCGAGGACAGCGGCGCCGGCCGCAACCGCCGCCGCGGCCGTGGCCGCAATCGCCGCGAGGAAGGCCAGTCCGACGCCCCGATGAGCGAACAGGAAAGCATGGTCGCCGCCCTGGCGCAGACGGTCGCCACCGCCCTGCCCGAAACCAAACCGGCTCCTGAAGCCGCCGCGGTGACCGCCGAGGCCGGCGAAGCCGAAGCCGTGCTCGAACAGACCGCCGATGGCGTACCCGCCGTGGAAGGCGCCGAAGGCGCCGCCGATCCCGAGCGCAAGCGCCGCCGCCGCCGCAGCCGCCGTGGCCGCCGCAGCCAGGAAGAAGCTGGCTTGGCCGGCAGCGACGACCAGCAGGAAGATGGCGCCGACGACGACAGCATCGAACAGTCGGAAGAAGCCACTGCCCAGCCCGCCGTGACCGCTGCGCAAACCGAGGAACCTGCCGCACATGTCCAGGCCGCTCCGGCGCAAGCCCAGCAGCCCGAAACCACGACAGCCGAGCCCGTCCAGGTTGCCGCTGCTCCGGTTGAAACCCAGCCGGCAGCGCCCGTGCAGGCCCAAGCCGAGCAAGCCGTCGAACCCGTGGCCCAGCCCGTGCAGACGGCTGCCGCCGAAGTGACCCAGCCGGTGTCCGTGCAGGCCGCGAGCGAGGTTTCCGCCCCCGCAGCGACCGAGCCGGCGCCGGTGGAAGCCGCCGCCGTCGAGCCCGTGGTTGCTCCCGCCCCGGCACCGGTCGCCCCGGTTGCTCCGGCCGCGCCTGTCGCACAGGAAGCGGCTGCCGCGACGCCCGCAGCCAGCCAGCCCATCGTGGTGCCGGCTGTCGCCCCGTCGGCCAAGGCCCAGGCCCTGCACGACGTGGTCAATGCCGCCGGCCTGCAGTGGGTGGAGACCGATCCGGACCGCCACGCCCAGACCCAGCTGCGTATCGCCGCTGCGCACACGCCGGTCCGCCTGGGCCGCGAGCGCAAGCCGGTCGCGCCCGTTTCCAACGAGCCGCTGGTTCAGGTCGAAACGCGCCACTAAACCGCAGGCCCGCAAGGGCTTGCGACTGGCAGCACATCGCACCCCGTACGCTGGATACCGATCCAGCGTACGGGGTGTTTTTCATGGTGGGTCCGCAGGGCAGCGACGCCCCGCGCGATTCGCAGCGCGCCCCCTCGGCCGCTCACTCGTCCTCTATCGGCTCCGCGGGCAGGTTCAAAGCCAGGCCGGCCTCTTCGACGAACGCTTCCGCCAACGCCGAATGCGGCATATGCCGGGCCCAGATGATCCCCATGCAGCGCAGAGGCGCGCGCCCCGGCAGCGGCACTCGCTTGACGCGCCGGCTGTCCACCCAATCCGGCGCCCAATCGGGTACCAGCGACACGCCCAGCCCTTCCGACACCATGCAGGCGATGCCCATCAGGCCGTCGACCTCCAGGCGCTCGCGCGGCACGATGCCGTGCTGGCGCAGATACTGGTCCGCAAGCCGGCCGCCCCAGACGTTGCGGTCATAGCGTATAAAAGGCTGCGTGCTCATCAGTTCGTGGGCGTCATTGCTCACGGTATCGGGCGGCGCCAGCACCACCAGCGGCTCTTCCGCGACCAATTTCCAGGCGTAGCCCTTGGACAGGTTGAATTGCGGCTTGACGATGAAGGCCGCGTCCAGGTCGCCGTTGATCACCCGGTGGTACAGGTGATTGGAGGTGCCTGGCTCCACGAAAACGGCCAGCTTGGGCAGGCGCCGGTACAGGCGCGCCAGCACGGTGGGCATGATGCCCGTCAGCGCCGACACCGACACGCCCAGCCTCAACTCGCCCAAGGGCGCGTCGTCGCTGGCGCTGGCCCGCAGGTCGCGCACTTCGCGCAGCACGCTGCGGGCTCGTTCCAGCACTTTCAGGCCCGCTTCGGTCGCCTTGACGCTGCGGCCCACGCGCTTGATGAGCGTGGCGCCCAGCTCTTCCTCCAGGGTGCGCACCCGCGCCGCAATGGCAGCGGGGGTCAGGTCCAGCCGGCGCGCGGCCTCCGCCAGCGATCCGCATTCGACCACCGACACAAAGCTCTGCACATATCGCGTATCCAAAGCGTCCCCCCTCTTTTTCTGCAGGCATGGTTTGCGCCAGGGCAAACCACAACAATTTTATGGATTGAAGCAATTAAACAGCAGATGTTCACTGGCCGCTTCGGTGCCAGAATCAGACGTTGCCGCTGCGCCCCGTGGCGCGTCCTTTTCATTCATCAGAAAACGAGTAGAGACAATGAGCACCCAAGCCAGCATTCCCGGCGTTTTTTCTCCGGTCCTGACGCCATTCGACGCAGCCTATCGCCCGGCGCTGGGACGCTATGTGAAGCACTGCCGCTGGCTGCGCGAACAATCCGTCGGGCTGGCCATATTCGGCACCAACTCGGAAGCCAACTCGCTCGCCCTGTCGGAAAAGCGCAGCCTGCTGGACGCGCTGCTGGAAGCGGGCGTGGAACCGTCGGCGCTGATGCCCGGCACGGGCGCCTGCGCGCTGCCCGACGCGATCGAGTTGACACGCCACGCCGTGCGCAGCGGCAGCATGGGCGTGCTGGTCCTGCCCCCCTTCTATTACAAGGGCGTGAGCGACGAAGGCCTGTTCCGCTACTACGCCGAACTGATCGAAGGCGTGGGCGACGACCGGCTGCGCATGTACCTGTATCACATCCCTCCCGTGAGCCAGGTGCCGCTGAGCCTGGACCTGATCGACCGCCTGCTCGACCGCTATCCCGGCCAGGTCGCCGGGGTAAAGGACAGTGGTGGGGACTGGAACAACACGGCGGCCATGATCGAACGCTTCGCGCCGCGCGGCTTCAAGGTCTACGCGGGCAGCGAAGCCTTCCTGCTGCAGACCCTGCGCGCGGGCGGCGTGGGCTGCATCACCGCCACCGGCAACGTCAATCCGGGCCCCATCGTCGCCCTGCAGCAGCGCTGGCAGGAAGCCGACGCCGACGCTCGCCAGGCCGGTCTGAACGCGACCCGCAACGTGTTCGGCAAATTCCCCATGATCCCCGCGATGAAGGCCGCGATTGCCTGGAAATCCGGCGATCCGGCCTGGGCGACGGTACGCCCGCCCCTGGTGGAACTGAACGCTGAACAGCGCACCGCCTTGCAGGCCGCCCTGGATGAGAACGGCTTCGACATGCCCGGCGCGCAGACCCTGGCGGACAACTAGCGCCCAATCCCGCGGGCGCTAGTTGTCCGCGGGATTGAACAGCGCAATATCCGCAGCACGAAGCGCCCCGGCGCACGGCGACCTGAAGCCGTGCGCCGGGGCGCTTCTTTTGGCGGTGCCGCTCAGCTCACCACGCCGATGTTCCAGGGCACGAACTCGTGATCGCCCAGTCCCAGCAGCTCGCTCTTGCTGCGCGTGCCGGAGGCCACCAGCAGGATTTCCTCGAAGATGCGCTGCGCCACTTCCTGTAGCGTCGCGGTGCCGTCCAGGATGTCGCCGCAATTGACGTCCATGTCCTCCGTCAGCCTTTCATACATCGGCGTATTGGTCGCCAGCTTGATCGAGGGCACGGGCTTGGCGCCGAACATCGAACCGCGCCCGGTGGTGAAACAGATCATGTTGGCCCCGCCGGCGATCTGTCCGGTCGCGGACACGGGGTCGAAGCCCGGCGTGTCCATGAACACCATGCCGGGCTGGCGCACCGGCTCCGCGTAGCGGTAGACCTCCATCAACGCCGTGGTGCCGCCCTTCATCGAAGAGCCCAGCGACTTCTCGAAGATGTTGGCCAATCCGCCCATCTGGTTGCCCGGACTGACCTTGCCGTTGATCTGCACGTCGCGCCCCGGCGAGTACTCTTCCTTCCACCAGCGGATGCGCTGCACCAGCTTTTCGCCGACCTCGCGGTTGCGGGCGCGCGAGGTCAAGGTGTGCTCCACGCCATAGATCTCAGGCGTTTCGGACAGGATGGCGGTGCCGCCGTGGCGCACCAGGATGTCCATGGCCGCCCCCAATGCGGGATTGGCGGTGATGGACGAAAAGCCGTCCGAACCGCCGCATTGCAGGCCCACCGTCAGATGCCGCGCCGGCACCGGCACGCGCTCGACCCGATTGGCCTCGGGCAGCAGCGCCTGCACCGCGGCGACGCCCGCCTCGATGGTTTTGCGCGTGCCGCCGGTCTCCTGCATGATGAAAGTCTTCAACCGCGCGCCCGCCTCCAGGCCCTGGTCCTTGAGCAAGGCATCCAGCTGATTGCGCTCACAGCCCAGCCCGACGATCAGCACGGCGGCGAAGTTGGCGTGACAGGCGTAACCGCCCATCGTCCGGCGCAACAAATCCATGGGTTCGCCGGACATTTCCATGCCGCAGCCCATGCCATGGCTCAGCGCCACCACGCCGTCCACATTGGGATAGGCGGCCATCAGCTGCGGCGTGAAAGCTTCGGCAATGCGATGCACCACCGTCGCCGAACAGTTGACCGTCGCCATGACCCCGATGTAGTTGCGCGTGGCGACCTGTCCGTTGGCGCGCACGATGCCGAGAAAGCGCGCCTGCTTGGACTCGGGCAGGACCGGCGTCGCCACGTAATCGCGGGCGTGCGCGTAGTCCCGGTCGAACTCCTGGAAGTCCATGTTGTGCGAATGGACGTAGGTGCCGGCCGGAATGTCGCCCGCTGCAAAGCCGATGCAGACGTTGTACTTGAGGATGGGCTCGCCGGCGCGCAGGTCGCGCGCCGCGATCTTATGCCCTGCCGGGATCTGGCTGCGGCTGACGATGCCTTCGGAGGGTACGGCCATGCCTATGCCGATGGGCACGCGCGCCACCACGACGTTGTCTGCGGAATGCAGCCGGATGACGGGGCCGGCTGCACGTTTTTCAGTGAAATCGATCATGTCTGGATCTCGTAGGGATAAAGGCTCGCCCGCGCGGGCTGGACGCCTATTCGGGTTTGATGCCTATGTCGCGGATCAGCACCGACCAGCGCGGCAGCTCCGAACCCACGAAACGCGTGAAGGTATCGGAATCGCTGCCCACCACCGTGAAGCCCTGCTCGCTGAGCTTGGCCTGCATATCGTTCTGCTGCACGGCGGCGCGGATGGAATCGGAAAGCTTGGCCACCACGGGCTTGGGCGTATTGGCCGGCGCGAACACGCCATACCAGGTCGACACTTCGAAGTCCTTGAACCCGGACTCGGCCAGGGTCGGGATTTGCGGCGCCTTGGGGTCGCGCTTCAGGCTGGTAATGGCCAACGGCCGGACCTTGCCCGATGCGATGTGAGGCAAGGCCACAGGCAGATTGGCGAACATGTACGGCACGTGCCCGCCCAGCACGTCGGCCATGGCGGCCGATTCGCCCTTGTACGGCACATGCGTCACCTTGGTGCCCACCATGTGCGCATACAGCTCGCCGGCTATGTGCTGCGGGCCGCCCTGGCCGGACGAGGCATAGCTCATTGCGCCATCGCCGGCCTTGCGGATCTGCTCCGTCAGCTCCTGTACGGTCTTGGCATCCACCAAGGCTGGATTGACCACCAGGATCAGCGGCATGGTCACGATCTGCGATACCGGCGCAAAGTCCTTCTCGGGCTTGAAGGGCAAGGACGGGAACAGCGAAGGCGCCACCACCATGGTGGACTGCGAACCCAGGAACAGCGAGTAGCCATCGGCAGGCGAACGGGCGACGTTGTCGGCGGCGATGGTGCCGGTGGCGCCGGCCCGGTTTTCGACCACCACCTGCTGCCCCAGGCTTTCTGCCATCTTGGCGCCGACCAGGCGCGCCACGATGTCCGCGCCGCCTCCCGGGGCAAAGCCCACGACCATGCGCAGCGGCTTGTTAGGAAACTCCTCGGCCATGGTGGCGGATGAGCCGCAGAAAAGCGCGAGGCCCAGGCCTAGGGCTACCGTCATGCGCGTCAGGGGACGCGCGGGCGTACAGGGGGTGTTCATGCGTTGGTCTCCGTATGCCATCGTCGCGCCCCTCCCCGGCCGCAGCCAAGCGTGCCGGGAAGCGGAGCCGCGCGGCGGCTCGTTGTGTGTTGTGCAGTGCCAGAGCATTCTGGCGATTGCACTCCCTACCAACAAGTATGTATACGCAGCGTCAGAACATAATATTTTTGAGGTATCAAATTGGACTTGCCGCAATGCAGCACAGCAGCCCAAAAAAAATCCACCCCTGAGGGTGGATCTGTCTGTGCGGCGGGCCCTTGGGGCCGCGCCACGCCCACATACATGGCGTGATCAGAACTGGTAGGTGTACGTCAGCTGCACCACGTCCAGGCCCGGGTTCGGGCGCTTGATGCTGGCGTTCGAGAAGTGCGAATAGCGCAGGCCGATGCGATTGTTCGGCGTCACGAGAAAGCCCATGCCGATGTGGTCGCCAAACTGGAAAGCGGTGCTGATGTTCTCGTCGGCGAAACGCGTGCTGGAGAAGAGCGTGGCGCCAATACCCGCTTCAATGTAGAAGCGTTCGCCGGTCCACCAGCGGAACATCGGGATGGCGTTGAGCTGCCAGACATGGCCCGGGGAGCGCGAGCCGCTCGCCTTCCAGTACGACGCGCCGAGTTCGGGCGTCAGGTCCAGCCGGCCCCAGTTGCCGCCGAACTGGTAGGTCCAGACCGAAGCCGTTTCGTAGTTGATCGTCAGGCGCTGATAGTGGTCTCCAATGCCGTAATGCACGCTGACGCCGCCCTGAGTACCCTCGGACGATTGGGCGCTTGCCAGCGACGCGGTTGCAGCCAGGGCAAGTCCCACAAGGCCGGTAAGCATCTTCTTCTTGGTCAACTGCATTGGAAAACTCCGTAGATTTCAAACCTAGTACGCAACATAGCAAAATCCGGGCCGGAAGGCTCAAGCTTTGTCGCACGCAGGCAACATCGCGGATGGAAAACACTGTTCCGCAAATTGTTCGTCATATGCGGCCCCGGGGCCGCATATGACAATGCCGCCGGAAGCCCTGGGCTGCCGGCGGCATCTTGGCGCTGTTCGTCTGGCCCGTCCCCTCAGGCGCAGGCCGGGGCAAACTCAGGCCGTAACCACGTCCGCCGGTTGATTGGTCAGCAAGGCCAGCAGGCGGGCGATTTCCTCGCGCAGCTGGCGGCGGTCCACGACCATGTCGATGGCGCCCTTCTGCAGCAGGAACTCGGCGCGCTGGAAGCCTTCCGGCAGTTTTTCGCGCACGGTCTGTTCAATCACGCGCGGGCCGGCAAAGCCGATCAGCGCCTTAGGTTCTGCGATGACCACGTCGCCCATGAAGGCGAAGCTGGCTGACACGCCGCCCATGGTGGGGTCGGTCAACACGCTGATGAACGGCAGGCCGGCCGCCGACAGGCGGGTCAGCATGGCATTGGTCTTGGCCATCTGCATCAGCGACAGCAGGCTTTCCTGCATGCGCGCGCCGCCCGAGGCAGCCACGCAGATGAAGGGCGTCTTGTTGTCCAGCGCGGCCTGGGCGCCGCGCGCGAAGCGCTCGCCCACCACCGAGCCCATGGAGCCGCCCATGAATTCGAATTCAAAGCAGGCCAGCGTTGCGGATACGCCGCGGATCGAACCGCTCATGACCACCAGCGCGTCGGTTTCGCCGGTCTGCTTGACCGCTTCCTGCAGACGCTCGGGGTACTTGCGGGTGTCCTTGAACTTCAGCGTGTCGACCGAACGCGTGGTCTGGCCGATCTCGACGCGGCCCTCGACATCCAGCAGCGAGTCGATGCGGGCACGGGCCCCGATGCGCATGTGGTGGTCGCACTTGGGGCAGACGTGCAGGTTGGCCGCGAGGTCTTCGCTGTACAGCACCGATTCGCACGACGGGCATTTCACCCATAGGCCTTCGGGAACGCGGCGGGGGCCGCTTTCGCTGGTTTTATTGATGCGAGGAGGCAGGAGTTTTTCGATCCAGCTCATTGATTATTCATCCCGTATGAGGTCACGCCCGCCGCTCAGGCCGACGCGCTTGCTCGTTTTACTTGATCCAGCGCTTGCCGGATGGTGCGCAGCCAGCCGCTGGCGGCGGTGACTGCGGCGTCGGTTTTCTGGGCCGCGGGGGCATTCGCCGCCGCCTGCTCCATGGTTTCAATCAGTTTGCTGCCGATCACGACGGCATCCGCCGCGCGCGCCACGCGTTGGGCGCTTTCGGCGTCGCGGATGCCGAAGCCCACGCCCACCGGAATGTCGCGCACGTGGCGGCGGATCACGGCCAGGCGCTCGGCAACGTCGTCAGTGTTGAGCGAGCCCGAACCCGTGACGCCCTTGAGCGACACGTAGTACACGTAACCCCGCGCCACTTCGGCGACGGCCTTGATGCGCGCTTCCGTGGACGTGGGCGCCAGCAGGAAGATGGGCGCAATGCCGTGCCCGCCCAGCGTGGCGGCGAACTCGACGACCTCTTCGGGCGGATAGTCCACCACCAGCACACCGTCCACGCCCGCCTGCTCGGCGCGACGCGCGAACTCGGCCTGGCCCATGCGTTCGATCGGGTTGGCATAACCCATCAACACCACCGGCGTGGATGCGTCGCGCTGGCGGAATTCAGCCACCAGCTCCAGCACGCGGGCCAGGCCCACGCCTTGCGCGATGGCGCGGTCGGCGGCGCGCTGGATCACCGGGCCGTCGGCCATGGGATCGGAGAACGGCACGCCCAGTTCGATGACGTCGGCGCCGGCCTCGACCAGCGCATGCATCAGGGGAACGGTCGCGGCGGGCGAAGGATCGCCGGCGGCAATGTAGGGAATCAGCGCCGCGGCGCGGCCGGATTCGGCGGTGCGCGCAAAAGCGGCGGCAATGCGGTCGATGCGAGTGGTCATGGACAGGGCCTCAGAGCTCGATGCCGGCCTGTTCGGCCACGGTATGCATGTCCTTGTCGCCACGGCCCGACAAGTTGACCAGGATGACGGCGTCGCGCGGCAGCGTGGCGGCCATCTTCACGGCTTGCGCGATGGCGTGCGAGGACTCCAGCGCGGGCATGATGCCTTCGATGCGGCAGCAATCGTGGAAGGCCTTGAGGGCTTCCGCGTCGGTGATGCCGACGTACTCGGCGCGGCCGGAGTCCTTCAGCCAGGCATGTTCCGGGCCCACGCCGGGATAGTCCAGGCCGGCGGAGACCGAATGCGTTTCCTGAACCTGGCCGTCGGCGTCCTGCATGACGTAGGTGCGGTTGCCGTGCAGCACGCCCACCTGGCCCGCGGCCAGGGAAGCGGCATGGCGGCCGCTGTCCATGCCCTCGCCCGCCGCCTCGACGCCGATCAGGCGCACGTTTTCGTACGGAATGTAGGGATGGAAGATGCCCATGGCGTTGGAGCCGCCGCCCACCGCCGCCACGACGTAGTCGGGCTGGCGGCCGGTGGCCTCGGGCATCTGCGTCAGGCATTCGTTGCCGATGACGGTCTGGAAATCGCGCACCATGCGGGGATAGGGGTCGGGACCCGCCACCGTGCCGATGATGTAGAAGGTGTTTTCGATGTTGGTGACCCAGTCGCGCATGGCTTCGTTCAGCGCGTCCTTCAGGGTGCGCGAACCGGACGTGACCGGCACCACCGTCGCGCCCAGCAGCTTCATGCGGTAGACGTTCGAGGCCTGGCGGCGGACGTCTTCGCTGCCCATGTAGACCACGCATTCCATGCCGTAGCGGGCCGCTACCGTGGCGGTGGCCACGCCGTGCTGGCCGGCGCCGGTTTCGGCGATGACGCGCGGCTTGCCCATGCGCTTGGCCAGCAAGGCCTGGCCGATGCAGTTGTTGACCTTGTGAGCGCCAGTGTGGTTCAGGTCTTCGCGCTTGAACCAGATCTGGGCGCCGCCCACCATTTCAGACCAGCGGCGTGCATGGTAGACCGGGCTGGGCCGGCCGACGAAATGCTTGAGTTCGTAGTTGAACTCTTCCTGGAAGGCGGGGTCGACACGGTAATGGTCATAGGCCGCGCGCAGCTCGTCGAGCGCGTGCATCAGCGTTTCCGCCACGAAAACACCGCCATAAGGGCCGAAATGGCCCTGGGCATCCGGAAAGTCGTAAGGTTTCACCAAGCATCTCCCCCGGGTATCGCGGCAGGCCACTGCCGGCCGCAAATCCGGTTTGCAACCCGTCATTTTACCTGACGCCGGCAGCGGCCGGGGGCAACGCCCCAGCCGCCCCGGGAACCGTCAGCCTGCCCTCAGAGCGACTGCCCCAGGCGGCGCAGGAAGGTGTCGCAGGCGGCCAACTGGTCCAGCGCGACGTACTCGTTGGGCTTGTGGGCCTGTTCGATATGGCCGGGGCCGCAGACCACGGTGGGGATGCCGATGCCCTGGAACAGGCCAGCCTCGGTGCCGTAGGCAACCTTGCGGGTGGCGCGGTCTTCGGTCAGGGCGCGCACCAGCTGGGTGATGGCGGCTTCCTCGGACGCTTCCAGGGCGGGCGCGGCCGCGCCCGTCTCGATTTCGATGCTGGCGCCGTCGAATTCGGCCTTCATGCGCGGCAGGAGCTCTTCGCGCACGTATTTTTCAACTTCTGCCTGGATCTCGTCGGGCTGCATGCCGGGCAGGTTACGGAATTCGTAGGTGAATTCACACAGTTCGGGGATGGTATTGACCGCGATGCCGCCCCGGATCTGGTTGGTGGTCATCGTGGAGAACGGCACGTCGTAGAACTGGTCGTAGGGGCCGTTGGCCTTGAAGCTGTCGGCCAGGTCGCGGATGCGGCAGATCAGGCGGGCGGCATATTCGATGGCGTTGCAGCCGCGCGGGGTCAGCGACGAGTGCGCCGCCTTGCCGTGCACCTTGCAGCGGAACAGGTTGATGCCCTTGTGCGCCACCACCACCTGCATGCCGGTGGGCTCGCCCACCACGCAACCTTCGGGGCGGATGCCGCGTTCGTGCAGGTCGGCCAGCATGTAGGGCGCGCCGGCGCAGCCGACTTCCTCGTCATACGAGAACGCCAGGTGCATCGGCTTCTTGCGCGGCATGGCCAGGAATTCCGGCACCATTGCCAGCGAGCTGGCGATGAAACCCTTCATGTCGCAGCTGCCGCGGCCATAGAGCAGGCCGTCCTTTTCGACGAGCTTGAACGGATCCGTGCTCCATTCCTGGCCGTCGACCGGCACCACGTCGGTGTGGCCGGACAGCACGATGCCGCCCTGCATGCCGCCGTCCTGGGCGGGCAAGGTCGCGAACAGGTTGGCCTTGGTGCGCTCCGGATTGTGCGCCAGCCATGCGTCGACGCCCTGGCCCTTGAGCCAATCCCGGACGGTTTCGATCAGGGCAAGATTGGAATTGCGGCTGGTGGTGTCAAAGCCAACCAGCGTTTCCAGCCAGGTGCGCGCGTTCATGTCACTACTCTCTTGGGGAAAAACAGGAGTGTAAGGCCAGCGCGCCTCCGCGTCTCGGCGTGGTCCGGCGCGCGAAGCGCCTAGAATGTCGCCCGGTTAGGCAAACCCCAAGGAGAAACCGTGCAGCACAAAGCAGTTCCCACACGCAACATCGTGGCGGCAGTAATAGGCAATGCCCTCGAATGGTATGACTTCCTGGTGTTCGCGTTCATGACGCCGATCATCTCGAAGCTGTTCTTCCCCACCGACCCCAGCGTTCCCGGCAGCGAGCTGAACGCCATCCTGATGACCACCGCCATTTTCGGCGTCGGCTTCTTCATGCGCCCCGTGGGCGGCATCATCCTTGGCCTGTACGGCGACAAGAAAGGCCGCAAGGCTGCCATGGTCATGGTGACCTCGCTGATGGCCGTGTCGATCGCGCTGATCACCGTGGCCCCCACCTACCACGCGGCCGGCATCCTGGCCCCGATCTTCATCCTGATCGCTCGCCTCTTGCAGGGCTTCTCCGCCGGCGGCGAATTCGGCACCTCGACGGCGCTGCTGATCGAGATGGCGCCCAACGGCAAGCGCGGCTTCTACGGTTCCTGGCAGATGGCCGGCCAGATGCTGGCGCTGCTGATCGGCGCGGCCTGCGGCACGCTCATCACCGAGTTCTTCACCCCGCAACAGATCGCCGACTGGGCATGGCGCCTGCCGTTCGCGTTCGGCCTGGTCATTGTCCCCATCGCCATCTATATCCGCCGTAACGTCGATGAAACCGACGCGTTCAAGCAGATCAAGGAAGAAGAGCGCCAAGCCGCCGCCCGCGGCGACGTGCAGCGCCTGAGCCTGGGCCAGATGCTGAAGACGCATACCCGCGAAGCGCTGATCGGCGTGGGCCTGGTCGTCACCGCGACCGTGTCCATCTACATCACCTTCACGTATCTGGTGACCTACTCCACGCAGATCCTGAAGCTGCCGCTGAACCAGACCTTCCTGGTGCAGATGGCGGGCGCGGCGCTGATGGTGCTGCTGACGCCCTTCATGGGCGCCTGGTCCGACCGCATCGGCCGCCGCCCCCTGGTGATCGGCTCGCTCATCGGCTACCTGATCGTGCTGTATCCGCTGTACTACTGGCTGTCGGACGCGCCGTCCATCGGCCGCCTGCTGGCCGTGCAGGTCGTGGTCTGCCTGTTCGTGTCGGCATTCTTCGGCGTGTTCAGCACGGTGATGGCGGAACTGTTCCCCGCGCGCGTGCGCTCGGTGGGCCTGTCCCTGGCCTACAACGTGGCCGTGATGATCTTCGGCGGTTTCGCGCAGTTCATCGTGACCTGGCTGATCAAGACCACCGGCTCGCCGATGGCGCCCGCCTATTACGTGATGTTCGGCGTGGCGCTGGGGCTGATCGCCGCGTTCTACATGCGCGACCGCGCGCACGAAGAGCTGGACAACTGAGTCCTGCTCCCGCCCGGGCCGCCCGGCCCGGGTTTCCCGCCTAGCGGCGTGTCGCCGACGACACGCCCGGCACTTCGGCCAGGGCGTCCAGCGCGCGCGACAGCGATTCCCCGCCGCGCACTTCCACCGTGAACACCATATGGGCCAGCGACTGCTTGCTCTGTGTGTTCACGCCCACCACGTTCAGGCGCAGCCGCGCAAAGACTTCGGACAGGTCCCGCAACAGGCCGGAACGGTCGTGCGCGCGCACACTGATGTCCACCGGGTAGAACGTGTCGGCAGTTTCGCCCCAGGCCACCTCGATGACGCGCTCCGGCTCTCGCGCGGCCAGCGCCAGATAGCTGTGGCAATCGCTGCGGTGGATCGACACCCCGCGTCCGCGCGTGACAAAGCCGGCGATCGGATCGGGCGGCGCCGGACGGCAGCAGCGCGCCAGCTGCGTCAAGAGCGACCCCACCCCCACCACCAGCACGCCGCTCTTGCCGCTTTTCTCGGCGCTGCCGGCGCTGGCGTGGCGCAAGGCGGCAGGCTGCGGCTCGACGACCGGCCCGGGTTGCTGGAACAGGGTGTCGATCTGCCGCAGGCTGAATTCTTCCTTGGCCGCCGCCACGTACAGGTCGTCGGCGCGGGCGAATCCCAGGTTCTGCGCCAGCTGTTCCAGATTGACGGCAGTCTTGCCCAGCCGCTGCAATTCCTTTTCGACCAGCGCCTGGCCCTGCGTGATGCGCTGCTGCAATTCGATCGCGTTGAACCACATGCGCACCTTGGCGCGGGCCCGCGGACTGGCCAGAAAGCCGAGCTGCGGGTTGAGCCAGTCGCGCGACGGCCCGCCGGACTTGGCGGAGATGATCTCCACGGTCTGGCCGGTGGACAGATGGGTCTGCAGCGGCACCATCTGCCCGTCGACGCGGGCGCCGCGGCAACGGTGGCCAAGGTCGGTGTGCAGGTGATAGGCGAAATCGACCGGCGTGGCGCCGGCGGGCAGTTCGATCACGCGCGCCTGCGGCGTCAGCACGTAGATGCGCTCATCGGTATGGGCCGGCGCCGCCGCCGGGCCGCGCTGCCTGCCCGATGCCGGCTTGGCGGGCGCGGGCTGGGCGGGTTCGCCGCCGCCCTCGACATCGCTGTTCCAGGCCAGTAGTTGCCGCATCCACGCCAGTTGCCGGTCGTATTCGCTGGAGGCCGCCACCTGGCCGCCCTTGGCGCCCGCTTCCTTGTAGCGCCAATGCGCGGCCATGCCGTATTCGGCGAACTGATGCATTTCGCGCGTACGGATCTGCACTTCGAAGGGACGGCCGTCGTCGTCGGCCACCACCGTGTGCAGCGAGCGGTAACCGTTGGGCTTGGGCCGCGAAATATAGTCGTCGAATTCTTCCGAGATCGGCGTCCACATTTCGTGCACCATGCCCAGCGCCGTATAGCAGGCGCGCACGTCGTCAACGATGATGCGCAGCGCGCGCAGGTCGTACATCTGCGAGAAATCCAGCCGCTTCACGCGCATCTTGTTCCAGATGCTGTAGATGTGCTTGGGCCGGCCGCTGACCTCGGCCTCGACGCCCGCCTTGGCCAACCCCGTCTGCAGGCGTTCGATGGCGCCGGCGATGAAGGCTTCGCGCTCCACCCGCTTCTCTTCCAGCAGGCGGGCGATCTGTTTGTACTTGTCGGGCTCCAGGAAGCGGAACGCCAGATCTTCCATTTCCCACTTGATCTGCCAGATCCCCAGGCGGTTCGCCAGCGGCGCATACAGGTCCAGGGTTTCGCGGGCGAAATCGGTGGAGCACGGCGCCTTGCTTTCCGCGTGCCAGCGCAAGGTGCGCAGGCGCGAGGCCAGCCGCATCAGCACGATGCGCAGGTCGGCCGCCATGGCCAGCAGCATCTTGCGCTGCATTTCCTTTTGCGAGCCGCTTTCGGCGGCGGCGTCGCTCGCCTGCCGCGCCACCACGCCCAGGCGCAGCAGCGCGCGCGTGCCCTGCACCAGCCGCGCGATCTCGGGACCGAAGGCGGCCGCGACCGGATCGCTGCGCAGGGACGGCGCGGGCGCCATCAGGTCGGTCGGCAAGGCAGCCAGCAGCGCCGCGGCGCGGGTGGCGGCATCGGTATGCAAGGCCGCCAGGATGCGGACCACGCCCGCGCCGTGTCCGGCCAGGGGTTCGCCGGTCAGCGCCTGCTGCCCTTCGAAACGCGGCTCGGCCCAGGCCACGGCCTGGTCGATCAGCGCCACGCCCTCGGCATCCAGGCCGGCGCCTACCTCCTGGCGCCAGGTAGCGTCGAAAGGCGTAGGCGCGTCGGGAACAGGCGGGGCGGACATGACGGACGGCAGGCGGATGTAGTTTGATATCCCGACACTCTACACTAGGGTTTGTAGACACCAAAAGCAGCCGCTAGCCCCGGCATATGGAAGGAACCGAAGCTTATGTTGCGCTGGCTCAAGGGCCGGGGCGCCCGCCCCTCCGCGGTGGCCGAAATGCAGGCCCGCATCTCCCCGGAACTGTGGCAACAGGTGCTGGACGCCCACCCGTTCCTGGCGGCATTGAAAGCCGATGAAGCGGCCCAGTTGCAGGCGCGTTCGGCCTGGCTGCTGGCCAGCAAGCACATCAACGGCGCGCAAGGACTGGAGGTCTCGGACTTCATGCGCCTGAGCATCGCGGCCCAGGCCAGCCTGCCCATCCTCAACCTGGCGCCCGAACTGTATGAAGGCTGGGACGAGATCATCGTGTACCCCGCCAGCTTCCGCATCCCGCGCTCGCGCCAGGACGATGACGGCGTGGTGCACGAATACCTGGAGGACGCCGCCGGCGAAGCCTGGGAAGGCGGGCCGCTGGTGCTGTCCTGGGAAGACACGCAGTTCTCCGACGGCGGCTTCAACGTGGTCATCCACGAGTTCGCCCACAAACTGGACCTGCGTTCGGGCTATGCCGACGGCATGCCCTCGCTGGCCGCGCACCCCGAACTCAAGCCACAGGCCTGGCGCCGCATCCTGGACGACAGCCTGGACCGCTTCATCGCTGCCGTGGACGCGGTCGAGGCCGCCATCCCGCATGATGTGGATCCGGAAAGCGAGGCCGCCGACGCCTGGTACGGCCAACTGCCGATGGACCCGTATGCCGCCACCGACGAAGCCGAGTTCTTCGCGGTCAGCTCGGAACACTTCTTCGTGGATCCCTACCCCATGCACGAAGCGCTGCCGCAATGGTATGGGCTGCTGCGGGCCTACTACCGGCAGGATCCGCTGGAACGCTACGCATGAAACAGCTGCTGATCGTGTGGCATTCGCGCACCGGCGCCGCGTGGCAGATGGCCGAAGCCGCTGCGCGCGGGGCGTGCGCGGCCGCCGCGCAACTGGAACAGACGGCAGACCTGGACGTGGTCTTGCGGCGCGCCGCCGACACGCAGGCCGAAGAAATGCTCGCCAGCCAGGCCTACCTGTTCTGCGCCCCCGAGAACCTGGCCTCGCTGAGCGGCGAGATGAAGGAATTCTTCGACCGCAACTATTACGCGGTGCTGGACCGGATACAAGGCTTGCCCTACGCCTGCGCCATCAGCGCGGGCAGCGACGGCGCGGGTGCGGCGCGGCAGGTCGAGCGCATCTGCACGGGCTGGCGGCTCAACGCGCTGGCGCCGGCGCTCATCGTCAACATGGGCGCGCAGACGGCGCAGCAGATCCTGGCGCCCAAGATCGTGGCCGGCGCGGATATTGCGAAATGCGAGGAATTGGGCGGCCTGCTGGCCGCGACGCTGTTGCTCGGGCAGTAGCCGGCACAACGCGGGATGATGAGACGGGTGGCGCACGCGCCAGCCCGCCCCGTGCACGCATCAGGCGCCCGGGGCGCCCGACGCGGCAGGCGTCTTAGACGGCAGCCGTCACGACGATTTCGACCTTGTAGTCCGGATTGGCCAGGCGGGCTTCGACGGTGGCGCGCGGAGGCGAATTGCCGTCGGCGACCCAGGCGTCCCAGGCCTTGTTCATGCCATCGAATTCCTTCATGTTGGCCACGTAGATCTGGGCCATCAGGATCTTGGTCTTGTCGGTGCCGGCTTCGGCCAGCAGGCGGTCGATCGTGGCGAGCACCTGTTCGGTCTGGCCGGTGATGTCCAGCGTGGAATCGTCCGGCACCTGGCCGGCCAGGTACGCGACGCCGTTGTACACGGCCATGTCGGACAGGCGCTTGGCCACGTGGAAGCGCTTGATGCTGCTCATGAATAGTCCCCTAGATTCGAGTGGGTTGGGTGGAACGATACTGAAGAACCCGCAATTTACCCCGAGCCGCCGTCAGGCGGGGGGCAGCTGGAATACCTGGCGCAGATAGGCCAGGTAGGCCGGATCGTCGCACATGGTCTTTTCCGGCGCGTCGGACACCTTGGCCACCGGCTGGCCATTGCAGCGGACCATCTTCATGACGATCTGCAGGGGCTCGTGGCCCAGGTCGTTGGTCAGGTTGGTGCCGATGCCGAAGGACACCTTGCAGCGACCGGAAAACTGGCGGGCCAGCTCGATGGCGCGCGGGAAAGTCAGCGAATCCGAGAACACCAGCGTCTTGGCGCGCGGATCCACGCGGTTCTTGCGGTAGTGCTCGAGCAGGCGCTCGCCCCAGACGAAGGGATCGCCCGAATCATGCCGCGCGCCGTCGAACAGCTTGCAGAAATACATGTCGAAATCACGCAGGAAGGCATCCATGCCGTAGACGTCCGACAGCGCAATGCCCAGGTCGCCACGGTATTCCTTGGCCCAAACCTCCAGCGCGTACACCTGCGAATCGCGCAGCCGCGGACCCAGCGCCTGGCAGGCTTGCAGGTATTCGTGGCCCATCGTGCCCAGGGGCAGCACTTCGTGTTGCTTGGCCAGCAGCACGTTGCTGGTGCCGGCGAAATGCACGCCCATCTGCGACTTCATGGTGGACACGATTTCTTCGTGCCAGATCTTGGAAAAGCGGCGCCGCGTGCCGTACTCAGCCACGCGGAAATCGGCCAGCGCCGGATCGTCCAGCACCAGGTGCATCTTGGACTGCAGGCGCTTGCGGCCCTCTTCCCAGTCGGGATTCTTGCGAGTGTTGCGGAAATAGACCTCGTTGACGATGGCCAGCACCGGGATCTCGAACAGGATCGTATGCAGCCAGGGGCCTTTGACCTCGATGCTGATTTCGCCCGGCCCATCGCCCACGCCGATGTGAATGCAGCGCTCCGGCAGATGGAACAGTTCGAGGAAATCGACGAAGTCGCTTTTGATAAAGCGCAAGCCGCCCAGATATTTAAGTTCGTCCTCGGTGAAGCGCAACTGGCATAGCTGATGCACTTCCTCGCGGATTTCGTCCAGGTAGGGACGCAGGTCGACCCCGGGCGTGCGGCATTTGTAACGGTACTCGACCTGGGCAGCGGGAAAATGATGCAGAACCACCTGCATCATGCTGAATTTATACAGATCGGTGTCGAGCAGCGAAGTGATTATCATGATGGCGCGTTTCGTTTCGCGACACCATAGCATAGAGCTCCCGCTGTTCAGGGCGAAGGGCCACTATGTCAATACGGGTATTGCCGGCACATCGGCGCGGCATTGGGTAAAATCCGCCCAACAAGACACAAAAGCCGCCGCTCCCGGAGTTCCTGAATGACCCACGTTGTCACCGAAAACTGTATTAAGTGCAAGTACACCGACTGCGTAGACGTGTGCCCGGTGGACTGTTTTCGTGAGGGTCCGAACTTCCTCGTGATCGACCCTGACGAATGCATCGACTGCGCCGTCTGCATCCCGGAATGCCCGGCCAATGCCATCTACGCCGAAGAAGACGTGCCGCAGGACCAGTTGAATTTCATCGCCCTGAATGCCGAACTCTCGCCCGAGTTCGCCAGCATCAGCCGTGCCAAGAAGCCCCTGCCCGACGCCGACGAATGGAATGGCAAGCAGGACAAGCTGCAATACCTGGAAAAATAATCCGCGAACGCCGGCCCCGCCCTGGCGGCCGGCCTCGCGCGATGTACCGATGACCGACGACTCCAAATACACGCGCCAGACCGTTACCCACGTCCACACCTGGGTGCCTGACAAGCTGTTCTCCGTGCGCGTGACGCGCGACGACGCGTATACGTTCCAGCCGGGCCAGTTCGCCCGGGTCGGTCTGCCGGAAGCCGGCGCCTCGGAAGGCGAACCCACGCTGTGGCGCGCCTATTCCATGGTGTCGGCGCCGCACGAACCCTGGCTGGAGTTCTATTCCATCGTGGTCCCCGAAGGCCTGTTCAGTCCGCGCATGGCGCGGCTGCAGCCTGGCGACTCGCTATATGTGGAAAAGACGCCCTACGGATTTCTGACCCTGGAGCGCTTCGCACCGGGCGGCGATCTTTGGCTGCTGGCCTCGGGCACGGGCCTGTCTGCCTACCTTTCGATCCTGCGCGACCCGGCAGTCTGGCGGGCCTACCGCCGCATCATCCTGGTGCACGGAGTGCGCACCGCCGCGGAGCTCGCCTACCGCACCGAAATCGAATCCTGGCGCAATCAGCCGGCGCTGGCCGAGTTCTTCGCGGCGGATCCGCAGAAACTCGTCTACCTGCCCATCGCCACCCGCGAAGCCCTGCCCGGCATGCCGCAGGAACGCCTGACCACGCTGATCGCCGACGGCCGCCTGGAGCAGCTCGCAGGCCAGCCGCTGGACCCCGAGCAGGCCAAGATCATGCTTTGCGGCAATCCCGACATGCTGGCCGACGCCCGCAAGCTGCTGGGCGAACGCGGCTTCAAGCCTGGACGCCGCGGCATCCCCGGCAACCTGGCAGTGGAAAACTACTGGTAGCTTCGGTCCGTCCGACTTAGTGCATAAATCCTTCTTTTGGTATGACAGCACGTTGTAAAAAGCGCCCTAAACTGGTGCTCAATGGGTATTGGGTCGCTTTTTAGCAACAGATTTGCTTTTTTTGTCGGCGTTTCTTCAGGCTGTTTAGAAATATCGTTAGTGCCCGGAGCAATAATCGGGACACACGCACGACCCAGAAGGACTTTTCTCAAATGCTGTATCAATTGCACGAAATGCAGCGCGCCTTCCTGACTCCGTTCGCTGCATTTACGGACGCCGGTTCCCAGCTGTTTTCCAGTCCCTACAGCCCTCTCGCCTATACCCCGATCTCCCGCCAAATGGCAGCCGGGTATGAGCTGATGACCCGCATCGGCAAGGAATACCAGAAGCCTGCCTGGAACCTGCCCACCACCGAAATCAACGGCAAGTCCGTCCGCGTCATCGAAGGCGTGGCCATCGACAAGCCGTTCTGCCGCCTGCTGCACTTCCAGCGCGATGTCCGCCACACGGGCCGCGACGATCCCAAGGTCCTGCTGGTGGCGCCGCTGTCCGGCCACCACGCCACCCTGCTGCGCGACACCGTGCGCGCCCTGCTGCCGGCCCACGACGTCTACGTCACCGACTGGGTCGACGCCCGCATGGTGCCGCTGTCGGCCGGTCCGTTCCATCTGAACGACTACGTGCGCTACGTGCAGGATTTCATCCGCCACCTGGGTCCGGACGTGCACGTGATTTCCGTGTGCCAGCCGACGGTGCCGGTGCTGGCCGCCGTCTCGCTGATGGCCTCCGCCAACGATCCCTGTCAGCCGCGCAGCATGGTGATGATGGGTGGTCCCATCGACCCGCGCCAGTCGCCCACGCAGGTCAACCGCCTGGCCACGACCAAGCCCTACAGCTGGTTCGAGAACCAGGTCATCCATCCGGTGCCGCCGCGCTATCCGGGCGCGGGCCGCAAGGTCTACCCGGGTTTCCTGCAGCACGCGGGGTTCATGGCCATGAACCCCGACCGCCACATGAAGTCGCATTACGACTTCTACCTGGACCTGCTGCGCGGCGACGACAGCGACGCCGAAGCGCACCGCCGCTTCTATGACGAATACAACGCCGTGCTGGACATGCCGGCCGAGTTCTATCTGGACACGATCCGCATGGTGTTCCAGGAGTTCCAGCTGCCCAACGGCACCTGGGAAGTGGACGGCAAGCTGGTGCGTCCGGCGGACATCAAGAAGGTCGCCCTGCTCACCATCGAAGGCGAACTGGACGACATCTCCGGCCAGGGCCAGACGCGCGCCGCCATCAAGCTGTGCAAGAACATCCCGGCCGAGCGCAAGACGCACTACACGGCGCCCAACTGCGGCCACTACGGCATTTTCTCGGGCCGCCGCTGGCGCGAAATGATCTGTCCTAAAATTGCCGAATTCATCCGGCAATCTGCGTAGGATGGGTGTAGCGCGAGTCAGGCCGGACTAGAACCCGGACCTCCGACGCGCGCAACCCATCAAACAGCGGTGGCTGGAAATCTCAGCGCTGTTTGATGGGTTGCGCGCGATTCGCGTTTGGGGTCCCTGATTCCTGCCTTTCGCGCCCCCGTCCCACGATTTCATCTTCACATCCATGTCCTGTCGCTCATTGGCCGACCGCATCGATGCCTTGCTACCCCAGACGCAATGCACCAAGTGCGGATACGACGGCTGCCGGCCCTATGCCGACGCCATCGCGGACGGCTCCGCCCCGATCAACCGCTGCCCGCCCGGCGGCGACGACGGTATCGCCGCGCTGGCGGTCCTGCTCGATACCCCCATCCTGCCGCTGGACGCCACCCGCGGCGAACCCGGCCCGCTGCTGGTCGCGCGCATCGACGAAGCGCACTGCATCGGCTGTACGCTGTGCATCCAGGCCTGTCCCGTGGACGCCATCGTGGGCGCCAACAAGCATATGCATACCGTGCTGGCCGACTGGTGCACCGGCTGCGACCTGTGCGTGGCGCCCTGTCCGGTCGATTGCATCCAGATGGTGCCGGCAGGTCGCGCCTGGAATTCGCAGGATGCCGCCATCAGCCGCCAGCGCCACCGCAGCCATCTGGCACGCACCGAACGCCTGGCTGCCGACAACGCACGCCTGATGGCGCCCGAAGCGGCTGCCGCGCTCAGCGCTTCCGCTCCCACCGCCGACGAGGCGCGCAATGAGGACCGCAAGCGTTCCGCCATTGAATCCGCGCTGGCCCGCGCCCGGGCCCGCCGCAACCCCACTCAATCATGAACGCAGCCAAACGCCGAGAGATCTTCGCCCGCCTGCAGGCCGCCAACCCGCATCCGACCACCGAGCTCGAATACGACACGCCGTTCCAGTTGCTGATTGCCGTGCTGCTGTCGGCGCAGGCGACCGACAAATCGGTCAACATCGCCACGCGCAAATTCTTCCCCGCTTACGGCACGCCGCAAGCCCTGCTGGCGCTCGGCGAAGAAGGCTTGGCCGACTACATCAAGACCATCGGCCTGTACCGCACCAAGGCGAAGAACACCATCGCCACCTGCAAGATCCTGATCGAGCAGCACGGCGGCGAAGTACCGCAGACTCGCGAAGCGCTCGAAGCCCTGCCCGGCGTTGGGCGCAAGACCGCCAACGTGGTGCTCAACACGGCGTTCGGACAACCCACGATGGCGGTGGACACGCACATCTTCCGCGTGTCGAACCGCACCGGCATCGCGCCCGGCAAGAATGTGCTGGAAGTCGAACAGAAACTCGAAAAGTTCGTGCCGCGCGAATACATGCAGGACGCTCACCACTGGCTGATCCTGCTGGGCCGCTACGTCTGCGTGGCGCGCAAACCCAAATGCCCTCAATGCGGCATTTCCGACCTCTGCGAATTCAAGCAGAAGACGCCCGCCTGACGGCGCGTTAGCTTACGCGCCGACACGGCATTCGGTGCACGCAAATCGGGTTTTCCCTCCCTCTCAAATCCATCAGGCGTTGATGACGATCAACGCATATTTGCTGCATTGCATTTCCATTATGGAAAGCCTTTATTCCCTTGTGGCGCAAGCATTGTCGGCCTGCCGACAATTGCCCATTCCGCACTGCAAAACCTATGACAAACCCTCATGGAATTTTGATAAATAGGTGCGCATACTCGCCGGCAACTCATAAGAAAACTGCGATTTCCTGAACAGTTTTCCGGACCCTGCGGGGACCTGGCGCAACGACGGCAGGTGGAGACCGAAATAAATACAACGCCGGTGCAGCGAACATGGACGACACGATCCTGGAGACAAAAGGCCTCACCAAGGAATTCCGCGGATTCGTCGCGGTCAATGGGGTCGATTTGCGTATCAAGCGGGGCGAGATTCATGCCTTGATCGGGCCGAACGGCGCGGGCAAGACCACTTGCTTCAACCTGCTTACCAAGTTTCTTTCTCCCACGTCGGGAAGCATCAAGTTCAACGGTATCGACATTACCGGCGAGCGGCCCGCGCAGATCGCGCGCCGCGGCGTGATCCGTTCATTCCAGATCTCGGCGGTGTTTCCGCACCTGACCGTGCTGGAGAACGTGCGCATCGGGCTGCAGCGCAGGACCGGCCTGTCGTTCCACTTCTGGAAAAGCGACAGGCAGCTCGCCGTGCTGAATCAGCCGGCGCGCGACCTGCTGGAGCAGGTGGATCTGGGCGCCTTCGCCAACGAAACCACCGTAAACCTGCCCTATGGCCGCAAGCGCGCGCTTGAAATCGCCACCACGCTGGCGATGGAACCCGAGCTGATGCTGCTGGACGAACCCACACAAGGCATGGGCCACGAGGACGTGGACCGCGTCACGCAACTGATCAAGCGCGTCAGCGCCGGACGCACCATCCTGATGGTGGAACACAACATGAATGTCGTGTCCTCCATCGCCAACACCATTACTGTGCTGGCGCGCGGCAGCGTGCTGGCCGAAGGATCGTACGCCGAAGTCTCCCGCCATCCGGCCGTGATGCAGGCTTACATGGGCACCACCGACGGCGAACTTCAAGGAGCGCACGCATGAGCACCCCGGCACTGGAAATTTCGGGCCTGCAGGCCTGGTACGGGGAATCGCATATCCTGCACGGCGTGGATATGCGCGTTGGACAAGGCGAAGTGGTCACGCTGCTCGGACGCAACGGCGCCGGGCGCACCACCACCCTGCGGGCCATCCTGGGCCTGACGGGATCGCGCAAGGGCTCGGTGCGCATCCATGGCACCGAAGCCATCGACCTGCCCACCTACAAGATCGCCCATCTGGGCGTGGGCTATTGCCCCGAGGAACGCGGCATCTTCGCCAGCCTGTCCTGCGAAGAAAACCTGCTGCTGCCTCCGGTCGTCGGTTCGCTGGGCGGCGGCATGTCGCTGGCAGAAATCTACGACATGTTCCCCAATCTGCAGGAGCGCCGGAATTCTCCCGGCACGCGCCTGTCTGGCGGCGAACAGCAAATGCTGGCCGTGGCGCGCATCCTGCGCACCGGCGCCAACCTGCTGCTGCTCGACGAAATCTCCGAAGGCCTCGCCCCTGTCATCGTGCAGGCGCTGGCTCGCATGATCACGGCGCTGAAGCAGCGCGGCTACACCATCGTCATGGTGGAGCAAAACTTCCGCTTCGCAGCGCCCCTGGCCGACCGCTTCTACGTCATGGAGCACGGCCAGATCGTCGAGCACTTCGAAGCCGCAGAACTTTCAGAAAAACAGGACACGCTCAACGAACTGCTGGGCGTCTAGAACCTGTGTCATCCGCCGGAAATCCGGCAACACTACACCGTAGGGAAGAGAGGAGTCATCCCATGAAGCTGCACACCATCACTGCTGCACTGGCCATGGCGGGCCTGGGATTTGCTGGGGCAACCGCCCACGCGCAAGGTATCTCCGACGATGTCATCCGCATCGGCTTCATCACTGACATGTCCGGCGTGTATTCGGACATCGACGGCAAGGCCGGTCTGGAAGCCGTGCGCATGGCGATCGAGGACGCCGGCGGTTCGATCAATGGCAAGAAGATCGAAGTCGTCTCCGCAGACCACCAGAACAAGGCCGACGTGGCTTCGGCGCGCGTGCGCGAATGGTTCGACGAGCAGAAGGTGGACGTCATCATCGCCGGCACCAACTCGTCGACCAGCCTGGCCATGGCCGGCGTGGCCGCCGCGAAGAAGAAGCCCTTCATGGCGATCGGCGCGGGCGCGTCGGACCTGACCAACGCCCAATGTTCGCCCTATACCGTGCACTACGCCTACGACACCGTGGCCCTGGCGCGCGGCACGGGTTCCGCCGTGGTGAAGGACGGCGGCAAGAGCTGGTTCTTCCTGACCGCTGACTATGCCTTCGGCCACGCGCTGGAGCGCGACACCATGGCCGTGGTCAAGGCCGCGGGCGGCGAGGTCAAGGGCCAGGTGCGGGCGCCGCTGGGCGCGTCGGACTTCTCGTCCTTCCTGCTGCAGGCGCAATCGTCCAAGGCGCAGATCCTGGGCCTGGCCAACGCGGGCGGCGACACCATCAACTCGATCAAGGCCGCCAATGAATTCGGCGTGACCAAGACCATGAAGATGGCCGGCCTGCTGGTCTTCATCAACGACGTGCACGCGCTGGGCCTGCAAGCCACGCAAGGCATGTACCTGACCGACGGCTGGTACTGGGATCAATCCGACGCCTCGCGCGCCTGGTCCAAGAAGTTCGAAGCCAAGGTCGGCCGCAAGCCCTCCATGCTGCAGGCGGGCGACTACTCGGCCACGGCTTTCTACCTGAACGCCATCAAGGCCACCGGCACGGACGACGGCGACGCCGTCATGAAGTGGATGAAGTCGAACAAGGTCAACGACTTCTTCGCGCAAGGCGGTTATGTGCGCGAAGACGGCCGCATGATCCACGACATGTACCTGATGCAGGTCAAGACGCCGGCCGAATCCAAGGCCCCGTGGGACTATTACAAGGTCGTGGCGACGCTGCCCGGCGACGAGGTCTACACCAAGTTGTCCGAGTCCACCTGCAAGCTGGTCAAGAAGTAATCCAGCCCATGTGCCCCAGACGCGACCCGGCGATCCTACCCGTCGGGCCGCGTTTTGATTAGCTCGCTTCCCTCCGTACGCGCAGGATTTTCATAAGATGACTGACATTTTCGGCATCCCCATACAGGCCTTGTTCGGCCAGCTTTTGCTAGGCCTGGTCAACGGCTCCTTCTACGCCATGCTGTCGCTCGGGCTGGCCGTCATCTTCGGGCTGCTGAACGTCATCAACTTCGCGCACGGCGCGCTCTACATGCTGGGCGCGTTCATCGCCTGGATGGGGCTGTCGTACCTGGGGTTGAACTACTGGGTCATGCTGATCCTGGCGCCGCTGGTCGTCGGGCTGTTCGGCATCATCATAGAAAAGCTGTTGCTGCGACACCTGTACAAGCTCGATCACCTGTACGGGCTGCTGCTGACCTTCGGCTTGACGCTGCTCATCGAAGGTCTGTTCCGCAGCTTCTACGGCGTCTCGGGTCAGCCCTACCCCACGCCTGACGCCTTGCGCGGCGCCACCAACCTGGGCTTCATGATCCTGCCGAATTACCGCGGCTGGGTCGTGGCAGCCTCCCTGGTAGTGTGTCTGGCAACCTGGTTCGTCATCGAACGCACCCGCCTGGGCGCACTGTTGCGCGCCGGCACCGAAAACCCCCGCCTGGTCGAGGCCTTCGGCGTGAACGTGCCGCGCATGATCACCCTGACCTATGGCTTCGGCGTGGCGCTGGCGGGCTTTGCCGGCGTGCTGGCCGCGCCCGTGCTGCAGATTTCCCCGCTGATGGGCTCCAACCTCATCATCGTCGTGTTCGCCGTGGTCGTGATCGGTGGCATGGGGTCCATCATGGGCGCCATCGTGACCGGTCTGGGCCTGGGCGTGATCGAAGGACTGACCAAGGTGTTCTGGCCCGAGGCCTCCAGCACGGTCGTGTTCATCATCATGGCCATCGTTCTGTTGATCCGCCCGGCCGGGCTGTTCGGAAAAGAAAAATGAATCGTCAATTCCTGGGCTATGCGGTACTGGCCATCGTGGTGGCCATTCTTCCCTTTATCGGGGTCTATCCGATCTTCGCCATGAAGATCATGTGCTACGCGCTCTTCGCCTGCGCATTCAACCTGCTGCTGGGTTTCACCGGGCTGCTGTCGTTCGGCCACGCCGCCTTCCTGGGCAGCGCGGCCTACGCCACCGGCCACGCGCTCAAGGTATGGGGCTTCCCCACCGAGGTCGGCCTGCTGTTCGGCGTGGCCGTGGCGGGGCTGCTGGGCCTGGCGATGGGCGCCATCGCCATCCGCCGCAGCGGCATCTATTTCGCCATGATCACCCTGGCGCTGTCGCAGATGGTGTTCTTCTTCTTCCTCCAGGCGAAGTTCACCGGCGGCGAGGACGGCCTGCAAAGCGTGCCGCGCGGCACCCTGTTCGGGCTGATCGACCTGTCCAAGGACCTGAACCTGTACTACGTGGTGATGGCCATCTTCGTCATCGGCTACTTCATTATCTGGCGCACGGTGAATTCGCCCTTCGGCCAGGTGCTGCAGGCGCTGCGCGAAAACGAACCGCGGGCCATCTCGCTGGGCTACGACGTCGACCGCTTCAAGCTGCTGGCCTTCGTGCTGTCGGCCGCGCTGGCCGGCCTGGCGGGCGCCACCAAGACCCTGGTCTTCGTGTCGGCCACCTTGTCCGATGCCACCTGGCAGATGTCCGGCCTGGTCATCCTGATGACGCTGATCGGCGGGCTGGGCACCTTGACCGGTCCCATCCTCGGCGCCTTCATCGTGGTGCTGATGGAAAACAAGGTGGGCGACTTCGGCCAGATGATGGCCAACCTGACCGGCGTGGACTGGTTCCTGCGCCTGGGCGAATCGGTCACCATCGTGATCGGCCTGATCTTCGTGATCTGCGTGCTGGCCTTCCGCCGCGGCATCGTGGGCGAGGTCGGCGCCTTCATCGATCGCCGCCGCGCCGCCCGCGCCTGATCCTGACAGCGCAAGCACGGGGCCGCTTTATGCGGCCCCGTTTTCATTTGGCGCGGCGGCTGCCGCCCGTACAATGAACGGCACCCAACCAAACAGGTGCCTGACCATGCGCAAACCGCATCCGCTCGCCCCCGTCCTTGGCGCCCTGGCGCTGGCCGCAGCCCTCCTTCCCGCGGCTGCTCAAGCCGCGGATTCCGCCGCGCCGGTATGTGAAGTCAAACGGCCCGTCCGCTTCAGCGGCCTGAACTGGGAATCCAACCTGGTGCTGGCCGGCATCGAACGCTATGTGCTGGAACACGGCTACGGCTGCAAGACCACGGTCGAAATCGGCGAAACCCTGCCCATGCTGGCGGCGCTGCAACGCGGCGACGTCGACGTCACGCCGGAAGTGTGGCCCGGCCAGATCGAGGGTGCATGGAAGAAGGCCCTGGCCAGCGGCAAGGTGCTGGGCGTGGGCCACGTCTACGACGCCGGCGAAGGCTGGTACGTGCCTCGCTACACCGTCGAGCGCCATCCCGAGCTGAAGTCCGCGGCCGACCTGGCGCGCTTCAAGGACGTGTTCGCCGATCCCGAAGAACCCGGCCGCGGCCGGATCTACGGCTGCCCGGCGGGCTGGGCCTGCGGCACCCTGAACGAGAACCTGCTGCGCGCCTTGAAGCTCGATAAGGACTACGCGATGTTCGCGCCCGGCTCCGGCGCCGCGCAGAAAGCCGCCATCGTGTCCGCCTACAAGCGCAAACGCGACATCGTCTTCTACTACTGGACGCCCACCTCGTTGGTCGGCGCGCTGGATCTGGTGAAGCTGGAACTGCCCGCGTTCGACCAGGCCGCCTACACCTGCATGACCGATCCCAAGTGCGCGAATCCCGTGCCCACCGAGTTCAAGCCCAACCCCGTCGTCACCGGCGTGAACGCCGAGTTCGCGAAACAGGCGCCGCAGATCGCCGAATTCCTGGGCAAGCTGACTGTGCCCAGCGACGCCATCGACGCCACCCTGGGCTGGCTGGAAAACGAAGGCAAGGAACCCGAGGACGCCGCGCGCTATTTCCTCAAGCAGTACGGCCCGGTCTGGCGGCAATGGATGCCGGCGCAGGCAGCCGACCGCGTGCAGGCGGCGCTGGCGCGCGAATGACGGCGCGAAGCCGGCCGCTGCCTCATGTATCCTGACGTTTCGGCGCGCCGATAGCGCCACCCCAATTCAAGTGAAGGAAGACAACCATGGATGCCTTGTTCTGGCACAACGGTCACTGGACCACTGAAAACCCCAAATTGCTCGGCCCGGCCGACCACGCCTTCTGGATGGCCAGCATGGTGTTCGACGGCGCGCGCGCATTCCGCGGCCTGACGCCCGACCTGGATCTGCATTGCCAGCGCGTGGTGCGCTCGGCCGAAAAAATGCTGATGAAGCCCCAGATCGGCTGGGAAGAGATCCAAAAGCTGTGCCTGCAGGCTGTAGCCAAGTTCCCGCAAGGCAGCGAACTCTACATCAAGCCCATGTTCTATTGCGCCGACGGCTTCCTGCTGCCGGACGCCGACAAGACCCAGTTCGTGCTGCACGTGTTCAAGGTGCCGATGCCGGGCGACCAGGGCTTTTCCGCCTGCTTCTCCAGCTTTGCACGTTCCTGGCCCAACATGGCGCCCACCGACGCCAAGGCGTCCTGCCTGTACCCCAACGGCCAGCGCGCCATCCGCGAGGCCGCCGAAAAGGGCTTCGACAACGCCATCATGCTGGACGGCGCGGGCAACATCGCCGAATTCGCCACCAGCAACCTGTGGATCGCCAAGAACGGCGTGGTGTCCACGCCCGCCGACAACGGCACCTTCCTGAACGGCATCACGCGCCGCCGCGTGCTGGCGCTGTTGAAGGCCGACGGCGTCGACGTGCAGGAACGCAGCCTGACCCGCGCCGACATCGAGGAAGCCGATGAAGTGTTCTCGTCCGGCAACTACGGCAAGGTGGTGCACGTGAACCGCGTGGAAGACCGCCAGCTGGAATACGGCCCCATGGCCCGCCGCGCGCACAAGCTATACATGGATTACGCGGAAAGCACCGGCGCGAAGTAGGATCGCCGCCGTTTCAGCCCCCTCCCTGCTGCCCGCCCCTGTGCGGGCAGCGTCGTTCTCAGGAATGCCTCATGCAGACCCGACGTGATTTTCTCCGCAGCGGCGCGACGCTGGCCGGCGCCGGCAGCGCCCTGGCCCTGCTGCCCGCCTCCATCCGCCGCGCGCTCGCGATCCCCGCGGCGCGGCGCACGGGCACGATCCGCGACGTGGAACACATCGTGATCTTCATGCAGGAGAACCGCGCGTTCGATCATTACTTCGGCGCGCTGGCCGGCGTACGCGGGTTTGGCGACCGCTTTCCCATACCCGTGCCGGATAGCCCCGACGCGCGCCATCGCACCGTCTGGGCGCAATACAACGACAAACCCGATGAAGGCGCGCCGCGCACGGTCCTGCCCTTCCATCTGGATACGCGCGAGGCCTTCGAAACCATGCGCGTGGCCAGCACGCCGCACACCTGGTCCAACGCGCAGGACGCCTGGGACGCGGGCCGCATGGGCAACTGGCCGGCCGCCAAGAAGAACCATTCGATGGCGTACTTCACGGACGAGGACATGCCCTTCCAGTACGCCATGGCGCGCGCCTTCACGGTCTGCGACGCCTATCACTGCTCGTTCACCGGCGGCACCAACACCAACCGGCTGTTCGTCTGGACCGGCACCAACGACGGCCTGGGCCGCGGCAACGGCCCGGCCTTGGGCAATACCTACAACAAGCTCACGGGCGGCGATCCGGCGCGCGCCTACACCTGGACGACCTATCCCGAACGCCTGGAGGCCGCCGGCATCAGCTGGCGCATCTACCAGAACATGGCGGACAATTATTCGCTGAACCCGACCGCCGGCTTCAAGGCCTACCGCGACGCCTATCATGGCGCGCCGGGCGCGGCGGCCGCGCTGAAGGAAAAGGCGCTCACCACCCGCGGCCTGGACCTGCTACGCCAGGACGTGCTGGACGGCACGCTGCCGCAGGTCTCGTGGATCTGCGCCACGAAGGCCGGCTCCGAGCATCCCAGCCCGTCCAGCCCGGCGCAAGGCGCCGACTACACGGCCCGGGTGCTGGATGCGTTGACGGCCAACCCGGAGGTCTGGAGCAAGACCGTCCTGTTGCTGATGTTCGACGAAAACGACGGCTTCTTCGACCACATGCCGCCGCCCGCACCGCCTGCGCGCGATGCATCGGGCGCGCTGGCCGGGGCGTCCACGGTAAATACGCGCGGCGAGTATCACGAGATCGTCGCCGGCGCAGAGAAGGACGACACGCTGGCGCATTTGCACGGCGTCTACGGCCTGGGTCCGCGCGTGCCCATGTACGTGCTGTCGCCCTGGACCAAGGGCGGCTGGGTCAATTCGCAGGTGTTCGACCACACTTCCGTGCTGCGCTTCATCGAGCAACGCTTCGGCGTGGCCGAGCCCAATATCTCGCCGTGGCGGCGCGCGGTCTGTGGCGACCTGACCTCGATCTTCGATTTCGCCGCGCCGGACGGCGCAGGCCTGCCCAGCGGCTTTCCAGCCACCGCCGAACGCGCCGGCCTCGCATCGGCGCTGCCGGGCACCATCACGCCGCCCGCGCCGCTGCAGCCGGGGCCGGCGCGGCAGCAAGCGGGCACGCGCCCCTCGCGCCCCCTGCCCTATGCGTTGCAGGTCCACGCGCGCGCGGACGCGGCAAGCGTCACGCTGCGTTTCGAGAACAGCGGCACGGCGGGCGCGGTGCTGCACGTCTATGACCGGCTGCATCTGGACCGCGGCCCGCGCCGCTACACCGTGGAAGCCGGCAAGCATCTGGAGGGCGCATGGCAGACCGCCGCTGACGATGGACGCTACGACCTGTGGGTGCTGGGTCCCAACGGCTTCCATCGCCATTGCACCGGCCGCGCCGGCCTGCCGGCGCTGGAGGTCTTGGCCGCCTACCAGGGGCCTGGCGCATCGCTGCAATTGACGCTGCGCAACCCCGCCCCGCAGGCCCGTTCATTCCGGGTGGAAGCCAACGCCTACGGCTATCCCCAGGAAGAGGATGCCACGCTCGCTCCCGGCGAGACGGTCAGCCTGTCCTGGGACATGACCCGCAGCGCGGGATGGTATGACCTGACCGTGCGCGAAAGCGGCGATCCAACCTACACGCGGCGTCTGGCCGGCCGCATCGAAACCGGCGCCCCCTCCACTTCCGATCCCGCGATGGGACAGGAGCTGATATTGCAATGGATACCCCAGGCATGAAACCACCTGCCCCCTATGAAAACGCCGTGACCTTCCAGTTCGGCGACTCGCCCGAGTTAGCCGACGAATTGCTTGCGCTGGTGCTGGCCGGCACGAAGACCGCCACCTGCGGCGCGTTGCGCGACTTCAACGAACAGGAACCTGTGCCCGAGGCCGGTCGGCGTGACGTCGTGCTGGACGGCTCGGGCCGCCCGGCTTGCGTGATCGAGACGCTCAGCGTGCTGATCCAGCGCTTCGATCAGGTGGACGAGGCGTTCGCGCTGGCCGAAGGCGAAGGCCCGTACGAGGCATGGCGCGATGCGCACATCGCTTATTTCGACCGCAACGGCGGCTATGCGCCGGACCTGGTGCTGGTGTGCGAACGGTTCCGGGTGGTCGAGGTCTTCGAACGATAAAAAAAGCCGGATGCCTTGCGGCGTCCGGCTCTTCATGTGCTGGGAGTCGGTCAGCTTTGCTCGCCGCCCTTGCCCAGGCCCAGATAGCTTTCGATGACCTTCGGGTCGCCGGCCAGCTCGCGCGCCGGGCCGTGCAGGATGACTTCGCCGGTTTCCAGCACGTAGCCGTAATCGGCCACCTGCAACGCGGCGCGCGCGTTCTGTTCCACCAGCAGGATTGCCACGCCGGTCTCGCGCAGGCGCGCGATGATGTGGAAGATCTCGCGCACGATGCGCGGCGCCAGGCCCAGGCTGGGCTCATCGAGCATCAGCAGGTTGGGCTTGGCCATCAATGCACGACCGACGGCCAGCATTTGGCGTTCGCCGCCCGACAGCGTGCCGGCCTGCTGGGCGCGGCGCTCGCGCAGCCGCGGGAACAGGTCGAAGACTTCGTTCAGCGTGTCGCGCCAGCCGCTTTCGCGGGCGCGGTAGCGGCGGAACCCGCCCAGCAGCAGGTTGTCTTCCACCGACATGGTGCCGAACAGTTCGCGGCGCTCTGGCACCAGCGACATGCCAGCCGCGACGCGGCGCTCGACCTGCCAGCCCGATACGTCGGTGCCGGCGTATTGCACGGTGCCGGCCGCGTGGCCGGTCTGCGGCAGCGAGCCCATCATGGCGTTCAGCATGGTGGACTTGCCGGCGCCGTTGGCGCCGATCACCGTGACGATGCTGCCGGCGGGCACGGTGAGCGAGGCGCCCACCAGCGCGCCCACCTTGCCGTAGCGGGCGGACAGGTTGCTGACTTCGAGTACGGGAGCGCTCATCACACGCCTCCTGCCGACACGGGCTTGGCCTGGTCCGCTTCGGGCAGGTCATCATCGATGCCGCCCAGGTAGGCTTCCAGCACCGCCGGGTTCTTTTGCACGTCGGCCGGCACGCCTTCCGCCAGCTTGGTGCCGAAATCCATCACCACGAGGTGGTTGGTCAGACGCATCACAAAATCCATATCGTGTTCGACGAGCAGAATGCTCATGCCCTCGGCGCGCAACTGTTCCAGCACGCGCGCCAGGTCCTGCTTTTCCTTGTAGCGCAGGCCTGCGGCGGGTTCGTCCAGCAGCAGCAGCACGGGGTCGGCGGCCAGGGCGCGCGCGATTTCCAGGATGCGTTGCTGGCCCAGCGCCAGGTTGCCGGCCTGCTCGTACAGGTACTCGCCCAGGCCGACGCGCTTGATCTGTTCGGCGGCCTCGTGCAGCAGCTGCGCCTCGCGGGCGCGGTCCGAATGCAGGGCGCCCGCCAGCACGCCGACGTCGGAGCGCAGGTGCGCGCCTAGCGCCACGTTTTCCAGCACGGTCATGCCGGGCAGCAGCTGCACGTGCTGGAAGGTGCGACCCACGCCCAGCTTGGCGATGTCGCGCGCCGAACGGCTGTCGATGCGCTGGCCCATGAAGGTAACCTTGCCTCGCGTCACCGGCAGCACGCCGCTGATCAGGTTGAAGGTCGTGCTCTTGCCGGCGCCGTTCGGACCGATCAGGCCCATGATCTCGCCGGACGCGACCTTGAAGGAAATATCGTTGACGGCGACCAGCCCGCCGAATTCCTTGCGGATGGCGTCGACTTCGAGCACCACCTGGCCGGCTTGCGGGCGCACGCGCGTCGGCAGGGCCGGCGCGGACGCGGGCGGCGCCAGATTGCGGCGCGAGCTGTCGGCGCCGGTGATGCTGTCCCACCAGCCCGCCAGGATCGGCCAAAGGCCGTTGCGGGCGTATTGCAGCATCAGGATCAGCAGCACGCCGAAGACGATCATCTCGAAGTTGGCGTTGGTGTCCAGCAGCTTGGGCAGCAAGTTCTGCAACTGGTCCTTCAGCACCAGGATGACGCTGGAGCCCAGCAGGGCGCCCCAGACGTAGCCGGCGCCGCCGACCACCGCCATGAACAGGTACTCGATGCCGTAGTTGATGCCGAACGGGCTGGGGCTGACGGCGCGCTGCATGTGCGCGTAGAGCCAACCCGAGACGCAGGCCAGCAGCGCCGCCCAGACGAAGATCACGACCTTGTAGGCGGCGGTGTTCACGCCCATGGACTCGGCCATGCCGGCGCCGCTCTTGAGCGCGCGAATGGCGCGGCCCGGACGCGAGTTCAGCAGGTTGCGGGTCGCCCACAACGCCAGCAGCACGAACACCCAGATCAGGTAATAGATGTGGCGGCCGCTGGCCAGGGACATGCCGAAGATGCTGATGGGCTCGATGCCGGCGATGCCGTCATGCTTGCCCAGCCAGTCGATATTGCCGAACAGGAAGTACAGCGACAGGCCCCAGGCGATGGTGCCCAGCGGCAGGTAGTGGCCCGACAGGCGCAGGGTGATCGCGCCCAGCAGGTAGGCCACGACGGCCGTCAGGATCAGCCCGGCCGGCAACGCCAGCCAGGGCGAGACATCGTATTGCGTGGTCAGGTAGGCGGTGGTGTAGGCGCCCAGGCCCACGAACGCCGCCTGGCCGAACGAGGTCAGGCCGCCCACGCCGGTCAAGAGCACCAGGCCCAGCACCACCAGGCTGGCCAGCCCGATGTAATTGAGTTGCGTCACCCAGAATTCGGGCGTGACCGGCAGCAGTGGCAGGCCCGCCAGGACGACGATGAAGACGGCAAGCAGAATGCGGTTCATGACGTTTATTCCTCTTCGTCCACGTGATGGGTGCTGAACGAACGCCAGACCAGAACCGGGATAATCAGGGTGAAGACAATCACTTCCTTGTAGGCGCTGGCCCAGAAGGACGAGAAGGACTCCAGCACGCCCACCAGCAGCGAGCCCGCGGCCGCCACGGGGTAGCTGGCCAGCCCGCCGATGATGGCGCCGACAAAGCCCTTCAGGCCGATCAGGAAGCCGGTGTCGTAGTACACGGTAGTGATGGGCGCGATCAGCATGCCGGACATGGCGCCGATGGCGACGGCCAGCGTGAAGGTCAGGCTGCCGGACATGGTGGTGCTGATGCCGACCAGGCGGGCGCCGCGGCGGTTGACGGCCGTGGCGCGCAGCGCGCGGCCATACAGCGTCTTGCCGAAGAACAGCCACAGGCCGATGATCAGGATGGCGCATGTCGCCACCACGAACAGGCTTTGCGCCGACCAGGTCATGAAGCCCAGGTCGACCTGGCCACTGACGAAGGCCGGAGTGCGCCAGCCTTCGGCGCCGAAGAAGACCAGCGCCAGGCCGGTGAGCGCGAAGTGCACGGCCACGGAAACGATCAGCAGCACCAGCACGGTGGCTTCGGCCAGCGGCTGGTAGACGATGCGGTAGACCATCGGACCCATCGGGATCACCAGCAGCAGCGTCAGCAGCATGTTCAGCCACAGCGAATTGCCGGGTGCGGTGTAGGTCACGGTCAGCCAGAGCAGCGCCAGCGGCAGAACCACACAGGTGGCGATGGCCTTGGGCAAGGCGGCTGCGCTGCGGGTGCGCAGCGCACGCAGCAGCTCGAGCGCCAGGCAGACGATGCCCAGCAGCGGCAGGAGATAGGCAGTGCCCGGCACTTTGCCGTCCACCAGCATGGCCAGGGTCAGGGCGCCGAACGCCACGAACTCGCCCTGGGGAATGAAAATGACGCGCGTAACGGCGAACACCAGCACCAGAGCCATGCCCAGGAGGGCATAGATGGCGCCGTTGACGACACCGTCTTGCAGCAGGATCAGCGCAATTGAGGAATCCATCTAACAACCTTATTTATTCTGGTGTTCCGGCCGCACCCGGGACACTGATACGACACACCGGCCGGAAAGGCCGGTGCGAAGCATTGCTAGGGTGCCGCGCGGCGGGCGCCGCCGCGCTTTGCACACCCTTGGATCGGGCGATCCTGGAGGATTACAGGCCGGGCTGGTAGACCCACTTGCCGCCTTCGACCTTGACGATGACGCGCGAGCGCTCGTCAAAGCCAGCGTGGTCCGTGGGCGACATGTTGAACACGCCTTGCGACGCGGCCAGGTCCTTCACGCCTTCCAGGGCATCGCGCATGGCGACGCGGAATTCCGGCGTGCCGGGCTTGGCGCCCGACTTCAGCGCCACGGGCAGCGCGGCCACGACCAGCTGGCCGGCGTCCCACATGTGGCCGCCGAACGTGTTGGTGGAGCCGGCGCCGTTGGCCTTTTCATAGGCTTCGACGTAGGCCAGGGCCGACTTCTTGACCTGGTTGCTATCGGGCAGCTGAGCCGCGACCAGCAGCGGGCCGGCCGGCAGCAGCATGCCGTCGCAGTCCTTGCCGCAAACGCGCAGCACGTCGTTGTTGGCGGCGCCGTGCGTCTGGTAGATGGTGCCGCCGTAGTTGCGGGCCTTCAGTTCCTTTTGCGGCAGGGCCGACGGAGTGCCGGCGCCGGCGATCAGGATGGCGTCGGGCTTGGCGCCGACCAGCTTGAGCACCTGGCCCGTCACGCTGGTGTCGGTGCGGCTGTATTTCTCGATGGCGACGATCTCGATGCCCTTGGCCTTGGCGGCCTTTTGCATCACGTCCAGCCAGCCGTCGCCGTAGGCGTCGGCAAAGCCGATGAAGCCCAGGGTCTTGACCTTGGACTTGGCCATGGCGTCAGCCAGGGCGCCGGCCATCAGGGCGTCGTTCTGCGGGGTCTTGAAGACCCAGCGGCGCTTGTCGTCCACGGGTTCGACGATCTTGGCGCTGGCGGCCACGCTGATCATCGGCACTTTGGCTTCGGCAGCCACGTCGACCATGGCGAGCGAGCCCGGCGTGACCGAGGTGCCGATCAGCACGTCGACCTTGTCGTCGGAGGCCAGCTTGCGCGAGTTCTTGACGGCTTGCGTGGTGTCGGTGGCGTCGTCCAGGACGATCCATTCGATCTTCTGGCCAGCCACTTCCTTGGGCAGCAGCGCCACGGTGTTGCGCTCGGGGATACCCAGCGAGGCAGCCGGGCCGGTGCTGGACACGGTCACGCCAACCTTGACCTGGGCGTTCGCCAGTAGCGGCAGGGCCAGGGCAATGGCGGCAGCCGCCGCGGACAAGCCGAAGTGCTTGCGCATGTTTTTGTCTCCTGTGGTGGCTCTGAGGCGCCTCGGTCGAGGCAGGGCGAGCCTAGTTAAAGTTATACAGAAAAAAATATTATAGGGTTAAAACAGTATCAAATGACGATGCGCAACTCCGGTAATTCCCTGATGTGCTACGAAAAACGCAATTCAGCAAACGCATTCGTTAATGGCGAACTTGTACTAGAAAAGCTTTGCGGCCGTCAGTTGGGGGATTCCCTTGGACTGCGGCGCGCCTCTCAACGCCCCAACATCGGCCACACGCGCTCCACCCGCGACGCCACCCAGGCGGCAACCACGGCCTTGGCCAGGTCGCCGGGCAGGAACACCGCGACCGCCATCGCAGCCTTGGCCAAACCCATTTTCGTCACGGCGGCCAGCCAGGGCACGCCGCAGGCGTAGACCACCGCGATGCCGCCCACCACGCATGCCGCCAAATAGCCGGCGAACTTCGCCCAGCCGCCCGCGGCGCGGCCGGCCAGGCTGCGCGCCAGCCAGCCCGTCACGAGGGCGCCCGCCACCAGGCCGACGAGAAAGCCGCCGGTAGGCCCGAAAAAGGCGCCCAGCCCTCCCCGGCCTCCCGGCAGGACGGGCAACCCGACCGCCGCCAGCGCCAGGTACAGCAGGCAGGCCAGCGCGCCACGGACGGGTCCGAGCATTGCGCCCGCCAGCATGGCACCCAAGGTTTGCAGCGTGACCGGCACCGGTATGGCGGGCAGTGGAATCGGCGGGATCAGGCTCAGGACGACGATCAGCGCCGCGAACAGCGCAATCAGCACGGTATTACTGGATTTCACGGTTTTCCCCTTTGGGAGATGGAACTGGGCGCGCGGGCCTCAGTGGCTGCGCGCGTCTATCGCTTCGGATACTTCCTGCGCTCTTTTCAGCGTCAGCACGATCAAGGGCACGATCAGCGCGACCGGATTGGCGCCCAGGCCGCGCGCGGCCTGCGCTTCGCGGATTTCCTGGAAGTTGCGCCAGATCTCCGGCACGAAACGCAGGGCCAGCGCCAAGGCCAGCGCAACCTTGCCGGCATCGACAAGCCTCAGGCGTTCCAGTGGCATCAGCGCCTTTTCGCAGACGGCAATCAGATCCGAGGTGCGCGTGGCCAGCGTGACGGCCAGGGCCAGTCCCACCATCGCGCCTACGCGCAGCAGCACGGCCAGCGCCTCCAGGCCGCCCTGGAACCAGGCCGTGAACACGCCGACGGCCAGCAGCACCCAGGCCAAGCCCTTGACCTGCCGCCAGACGGCAGCCGCGGCCACGCCCGTGGACCAGACCAGCGCGGCGGCGGCCAGGAAGGCAGGCGCCAGCCAGCGCGGGTCGCGCAGCAGGAACAGGCCCGCGCCCGCCGCCATCAGCGCCAAGAGCTTCAGCCAGGCGGGCAGGCGGTGCAGAAAGGTATCTCCCGCGACGTAAAGCGGCTCCATCATGCGCAGTGCTCCCGGTACCAACGCAGCGCGGCGGCCGGCTGGTCATCGGCCGCGACGTTACCGTCGCGCACCACCACCACCCGGTCGAAATCCTCCAGCAGCTCCAGGTCGTGGCTGACGACGATGGCATCATGGGGCAGGCCCGCAATGGCGTCGCGCACGCGATTGCGATTGCGCAGGTCCAGCTGGGTGGTGGGTTCATCGAACACGATCAGCGCCGGTTCCATCACCAGCACTGCCGCCAGCGCCACCAGTTGGCGTTCGCCGCCGGACAGCGTGTGGCTGGTCCGGTCCGCCAGGTGACCGACGCCCAGGCTGCCCAACTGCGCATCGATACGGGCTTCGCGCTGCTGGCGGTCCGGGGACAGATGCTTCAGGCCGAACGCCAGGTCCTCGCGGACGATGGGGAAGACAATCTGGTTTTCAGGGTTCTGGAACACGAACCCGACCTGGCGGCGCACGGCCTTCAAGTCGCGCCGGGTGTCCAGCCCGCCCACCCGCACATTGCCGGCCGAGGGCAGGACCAGCCCATTGATCAGGCGCGCCAGCGTGCTCTTGCCGGCGCCATTGGGGCCGACGATGCCGATGCGTCGTTCGGCCAGCGTCAGGCTCACCCCATTCAGCACTTGCGCCTGGGGCGTGGAAACAACCGCCTGGTCAAACTCGATTAACATGGGGCGGGATTATGCCCGAACCATTTCGGGCATCGGGACTCCAAGAGCTCATATGGACAAAGTACGAAAATCCGACGCCGAATGGCGGGCCCAGCTTTCCCCCGAAGAATACGTCGTCGCCCGTGAAAAGGGTACCGAACGGGCATTCACCGGGCGTTACTGGAATACGTTCTCTCACGGCATCTACCGCTGCGTGGGCTGTGGCACGGCGCTGTTCGCTTCCGACACCAAATTCGACGCCGGCTGCGGCTGGCCCAGCTACTTCCAGCCGCTGGACCCTGAACTGGTGCGCGAAGAGCGCGACACCACCCACGGCATGGTCCGCACCGAAGTGCTGTGCAACGTCTGCGACTCGCATCTGGGACACGTCTTCCCCGACGGCCCCGAGCCCACCGGACTGCGCTACTGCATCAATTCCCTGTCGATGACGTTTGAACCCATAGAAGACTGAATGAAGAAGTTCCTGTTCGACCTGTTTCCGCTGTTCCTTTTCTTCATTGCGTATCGGTACACGGACATTTTCATCGCCACGGGCGTCGCCATGGCGGCGGCCGTGCTGCAGATCGTCTGGCTGAAAGCGACGGGCCGCGCCACCGAGGCCATGCATTGGATCAACCTGACCGTCATCCTGGTGTTCGGCGGGGCCACGATCTGGCTGCACAGCGACGTCTTCATCAAGTGGAAGCCCACGGTGCTGTACTGGCTGTTCGGCGGCGCGCTGGTCTTTGCGCGCTTGCTGTTCGGCCGCAACCTGATCCGCCGCCTGATGGAAAAGCAGATCCAGCTGCCCGACGCCGCCTGGGAACGCCTGAACCTGGTCTGGGCCGGCTTCTTCCTGATCGCGGGTGCGCTCAACCTGTATGTGGCGTTTTCCGGCCACTTCACCGAATCGCAGTGGGTCAGCTTCAAGGCCTTCGGCCTGATGGGCCTGATGGTGGTCTTCGTGATCGGCCAGTCGATCTGGCTGGGCAAGCATATCCAGACGGAGGAACAGGCCCCCTCCTCCGACACCCCGCCCCCCCAGCCCTGATCCCTTCCGAAATCCATGGCCGGCGCGCCGCGCCGGAACCAATCCTCACTCCTCATGTCAGACACCACCGACCGCATTTCCCTGATCCGGGAGCGGCTAGCCGCCCTGGAACCTGTCAGTTTGGACATTCTGGACGACTCGCATTTGCATGCCGGCCACGAAGGCAGTAAAAACGGCGCCGGCCACTATCGCGTGATCATCGTAGCGCCTTGCTTCGCGGGGCTTTCGCCCGTTGCGCGGCATAGGCTGGTGTATCATCATTTGCAAGATTTGATCCCTTATCCGATTCATGCGCTTGCGCTAGATGCCCAGGCTCCCAAATAGAAAGTAAAAGGATATTCATGAAACGCATCGTCATGCTGGCTGCGGCCTGCGTCATCGCCGTGCCGGCTTTCGCTCAGAACGTGGCTACCGTCAACGGCAAGGCCATCTCGCAGAAGAGCCTGGATCAATTCGTCAAGCTGCTGGTCAGCCAGGGCGCCACCGATTCGCCGCAACTGCGCGAACAGGTCAAGCAGGAAATGATCAACCGCCAGATCTTCGTGCAAGCCGCCGAATCCAGCGGTATCGCCAAGCAGGCCGACGTCCAGACCGAAGTCGAACTGGCCCGCCAAGGCATCCTGGTCCGCGCCCTGATGGCCGACTACCTGGCCAAGCACCCCGTGTCGGACGCCAAGGTCACGGCCGAATACGAGAAGATCAAGAAGGAACAGGCCGGCAAGATGGAATACAAGGTCCGCCACATCCTCGTCGAAGACGAGAAGACGGCGAATGACCTGCTGGCCCAGATCAAGAGCAACAAGAGCAAGTTCAACGATCTGGCCAAGAAGAACTCCAAGGACCCCGGCAGCGCCGACAAGGGCGGCGACCTGGGTTGGGCTCCCCCGACCAACTACGTCCAGCCGTTCGCGCAAGCCGTGACGCAGCTGAAGAAGGGCGAAATGGTCGACAAGCCGGTCCAGACTCAGTACGGCTGGCACATCATCGTGGTCGACGACACCCGTCCGGTGGAATTCCCGCCGCTCGACCAGGTGCGCCCGCAACTGGAAGAAATGCTGCGCCAGCAAACCCTGGCCGACTACCAGAAGGAACTGCGCGAAAAGGCCAAGATCCAGTAAGCCTTGCCGCACAGATGAAAAATGCCCGCGCAAGCGGGCATTTTTTCGCCCGGGTTTTCCTGCGCCGGGGTGGCACAGCCTCTGCTATGCCAGCGCCTGCCGCAGCTGGGCATCCCACAGACGGCCTTCCAGCAGCGGCGACAGATGGCCGTAGCGCCCAGCCACGCTGGTCTGGACAATATGGGCGGGATACGCGATCCGCGCCTTTGCGCCCGGATCGTCGGGCGCAAAGAGCTCGTCGGATACGCAGCGCAGCCAACGCACGGGCGTAGCGGTTTCCAGCAGCGCGTCGCGCACGTCGTAGCGGCAGGCGGACGTCCTGAGCGCCGCCATGGACCACGGTGAAAAACGCGCCGCCCAGGCCTGCGCCTCGGCCCGCAAACGCTGCTCCGCGGCGGGTTCGCCCGCATCGGCCAGCCATTGCGCGTAGCCATAGCGACGCAGGGTTGCGCAGCGCAATTCGACCCATTCGTTCCAGGCATGCGCATCGCCCGCGTCGAGGGCGGCGGCGATGCGGCGCAGGCGCTGCGCGTCCGCCATGCTGCCGCCGCCGCGCGGCGCCGACGCCAGCGCCACCACCCGCCCGACGGGCAGCGGCGCGGCCACGGCCCACTGGAAGGCCTGATAGCCGCCGTAGGAATAACCCACCACCGCATCCAGGCGCTCCACGCCGATCGCGCGCAGCCATTCCCCCTGCAGGCGCACGCCATCGGCAATCGATATGTCAGGAAATGCGCTGGCGGCCGCCCCGATCGGCGCGCTGCTGCCGAAACAGGATCCCAACGCGTTCGGCGCCAGCACGCAGGTATCGCGCGTGTCCAGCGCCGCTCCCGGCCCCAGCCAGGGACTGGCCCAGCCGGCATCGGGATGGACCTCTCCCTCGACCGCAAGCAAGGCCTGGTGGCTGCCGGATATGCCATGCAGCAGCAACACCACGGCGCGCGCGTCCTCCGGCGGCGGACCGTAGCGGGCCCAGGCCAGCCGGACCGGCGCCAGCGTTCCCCCGCCGTCCAATGGCAAGGCTTCCAACTGCGTCACGCCACCGGCGCGACCTGAGGACTGACGGGTGGACATCGGCAGCGCCTAGACGGGACGTTCGCCCATGACGGTGGTGCGGTAGATCGTGCGCCGCATGCTGGCCGGCAGTTCACGGGTGGTGGCCTTGTGCATCACGCAGCGGTTGTCCCACATGACCACGTCGCCCGGCTCCCATTGCAGCGCGTACTGGTACTGCTCCTGCGTGCAATGCGCGAACAGGCGGTCCAGCAATTCCTGGCTGTCCGCCTCGCCCCAGCCAGACACCTCGGCGGTCATGCCGGGATGGACGTAGAGCGCCTTGCGGCCCGTCTCGGGATGCGTGCGCACGATGGGATGTTCGACGTCAGGCGTGCCGGCCAGTTGGCTGGCGTCCATCTTCACCTGGGTGCCTTCGTCGGCCCTGGTGTTCTTGCGCCGGTAGCGGTGCACCGCCCGCAAGCCCGCCAATTGGCTTTGCACGGCGCCGTCCAGTTCCTCGTAGGCCTGGTACATGTTGACGAACAGGGTGTTGCCGCCTTCCGGTGGAATCTGTTGCGCATTCAGAATGGTGGCCTTGGCGGGGCATTCGCGGAAGGCGAAATCCGAATGCCAGTACGAACCGCCGTCGGCGATGCCCGCCGGCACGCCGTTCTTGACCTCGTTGGAAAGCACGAATATCTCGGGATACTCGGGATGGTTGTACTGGGCCAGCACGTGGATATCCAGCTCGCCCAGGCGGCGGCTGAAGCGCAACTGGCCCTCGGGCGAGAGGCGCTGGTTCTTGAAGACCAGCAACTGGTGGCGCAGGAACAGCGCATTCACATCCGCGAAGGCGGCGTCGTCCAGGGTTTCCAGATCCACGCCATGGACGGCCGCGCCGATCAGCGGGCTCAGGGGTATCGCTTTCATCATCAGGCTCCGGCAGAGGTTCAGGGAAGGCGGTGCACGCGGGCCTCGGTGCGCACCAGCGGCTCGGCGCCGTGCTCTCCGATCAGCACCGGATACTCCAGCCGCATGCCGCCCACGCCCGGGCGGTACAGGTGCGTGCCCAACGCCACCACCATGCCAGGCGTCACGACGTCGCGGCTGCGCAGGTTGATGAAGGGCCGGGTGCGCGCGCAGGTGCCCAGGCCGTGGCCGAACAGGGGCAGGCCGAACTCGCTCAGTCCGTGCTTTTCGAACACGGCAATGGCGCGGCTGGCGCACTCCGCTATCGGCCGGCCCGGCGTCAACGATGCCAGCATGGTCTGCACGGTCTCTTCCCAGCAATCGATCAGCTTGCTCTGGACCGGGTCGGGCTTGCCCAGGAACACGGGCAATGCCGTATCCGCCATGTAGAGGTCCAGCAAGGGATGCAGGTCCAGGATCACGAATTCGTTCGGCTGGATGACGCGGTCGGTCGCCTGCTGAGTCACGCCGCGCAGGAATCCCGTGCGCTCGCCGGCCCCGACTTCGGTACCGCCAGTCACCGCCCAGGACCAGGTGCTGCCCCGTTGCCGGATCGCACGCTCGATTTCGCCGGCGATCTCGTTCTCGGTCGCTCCGACCCGCACCGCATTCATGCCCTGCTCGAAACCGTAGTCCGAGACTTCCGCCGCATGGCGCAGGCGCTCGATCTCGGCAGCGTCCTTGATCAGCATGACGTCGTCGATCACGTCCACGCCGTTCGCGAAACGGATGTCGGGCAGATGGCTGGTGAGGTCGAAGTACTCGGCCGCAGTCAGCATGCCCGGCGCCACCTGCGCCGCCCCGGGGTGCGACAGGTCCAGCGCCACCTTGCCACGCGTCAGTCCGTGATGCTCCAGGCGCTGGCGTATCAGTTGCGGAAAGTCGGAAAACTCGAACTCGTATATTTCCATCTCATGGCCTTCCACCCGCACTCGCGAGGCGTCCATGGCCCAGTAGATGAATTCGCAGTGGCCGTCAGCCGTGACCAGCACGGCGCCGCGCCAGGGCATGAATGCACCGCTCAGGTAGTGCAGCGCGCCCTGGCGGGTGCCCAGGTAGGCATCGAAGCCGAGTTCGCGCGCGTGTTGGGCGACGCGCTTGCGGCGCGCCTGAAAATCGATGGACTGCATGTGTCACTCCTCCTTGGGGATTCAGGAAACGGATGCGCCGGAAGCCTTGACGACAGGCGCCCATTTCTCGGTTTCATCGGCTGTGAAGCGCGCAAAGTCGTCGGGCTTGCTGGCCACCGGATCCGCGGCCTGCGAAACAAGTTGTTCGCGCACGCGGGGATCGGCCAGCGCCTTGGCAATTTCCTGCTGCAGGCGTTCGACGATGGGACGCGGCGTGCCGGCGGGCGCGAACACGCCGATCCAGGACGTCATGGCATAGCCCGGCAGGGTTTCGGCCACGGTGGGGATGTCGGGTGCGGCTGGGGAACGTTCCGGCCCGGTCACGGCGATTGCGCGCAGCTTGCCGGACTTGATCAGGGGCTGGGCGATGACCAGGCTGTCGAAGGCCAGGTCGGCCTGTCCGCCGATCACGTCCGTGAGCGCGGGCAGGCTGCCCTTGTACGGGATGTGCTGCATCTGCACGCCGGCCATCTCGTTGAACAGTTCGCCCGACATGTGCATGGACGTGCCGCTGCCGCCCGAGGCGCGGTTGAGCTTGCCGGGGTTGGCCTTGGCATAGGCGATGAGGTCTGCCACCGAGTGGATCGGGAGCTTCGGGTTGACCACCACCACCAGCGGATACGACACGACCTGCGTCACCGCCGTGAAGTCCTTCAACGGCTGGAACGGCATGGACTTGTACAGGGTCTGGTTGATGGCGTTGGTGCCTATCGTGCCCATCAGGATCGTGTAGCCGTCCGGAGCCGCCTTGGCCACGGCGTCCGCCCCGATATTGCCGCCCGCCCCGGGCTTGGCCTCGACGATGACCGATACGCCCATGCTCTGCGTCATGCGTTCGGCCAGCAACCGGGTGACGATTTCAGTGGGTCCGCCGGCCGCGGCGGGCACGACGAAGCGGATGGGTTTGCTGGGATAGGCCTCGGCCGCGCCGGCGACGGAACTGGCCGCCGCCCCCGCCGCCAGGGCGCATGCGCCCAAGGCGCGCAATAGTCTCCTGCACATGGCATGTCTCCGTTGTTGCGGGACGTACCGGGCGGGTGCCCTGGCCGACCCATCTAATTAACGAACAATTGTTCGCTAATTGGCATTTTATGAAGATTGCCACGGATGTCAAACTACAATCGAGCCTCCAACGACAAGACTGCCAATACATGGACACGACATTGCCGGAACCGAAAGAAAGGAAAGAGGAGTTTCTAGACAGCCTGGCCAACGGCCTGCAATTGCTGCAGATCTACGCCACGGGCGTGGCCAGCGTGACCGTGCAGGAGGCCGCGGAACAACTGGACGTGACGCGCGCGGCGTCGCGGCGCATTCTGCTGACGCTGGAAAAACTGGGCTATGTGCGGCAGGACGGCAGGAATTTCTCGCCCACGCCCAAGGTCATGGACCTGGGTTATGCGTATTTCGCTTCGCTAAGCCTGCCCAAACTGACTCGCGCGACCATGCGCGAAGTCGCGCAGACCGTAGGGGAAACCTGCTCGCTGGGCGTGCTGGACCGGCAACATGTCGTGTTCCTGGCGCGCGAAGAAGGCCCCAAGCTGCTCAAGCTGGACCTGTCGGTGGGCAGCCGCCTGCCCGCCTACGCCCACTCCCTGGGCCGCACGCTGCTATCGACGCTGGACGACGAGGCGCTCGACGCATATCTGGAAAGCGCGGACCTGAAGCGCCTGACGCCCTACACGACCGTGTCGCGCAGCGCCCTGCGCAAGCTGATCCGGCAGGTGCGCCAGGACGGCTACTGCATTTCGGTCAGCGAATTGGTGGATGGTTTCGCGGGCGTGGCCGTGCCGCTGTACAACCACGAAGGCCGCGCGGTGGCGGGCCTGAGCGTCAGCATGGTGCTGGGCTCCCGCCAGCCCGACGAATTGAAGCACCAGCATCTGCCGGCCTTACAGCGCGCCGCCGCCGCCATCCGCGACATGATGCCGCGCAGCACCATCTGATTCTGTGCCTGGGCGGGCGGCCTCAGCCGCCCTGTTCGCCCAGCAAGGCTTTCAGGCCGTCCTCGTCCAGCACCGCCACGCCCAGTTCCTGGGCCTTGGCGAGCTTGCTGCCGGAATCCTCGCCGGCCACCAGATAGGCCGTCTTCTTGGACACCGAACCGCTGACCTTGCCGCCCGCCGCCTGGATGCGCATCGAGGCTTCTTCGCGCGTCCAATTGGGCAGCGTGCCGGTCAGCACGAAGGTCTTGCCGGCCAGCGTCGTAGCCTGCGGCGCAGCCTCGGCCACGGGATTCACGCCCTGCGACTTCAGTTGTTCGATCACGTCGCGATTGTGCTGCTCGGCGAAGAAACGGCGGATCGATGCCGCCACCACCGGCCCCACGTCGGGCACGGAGGACAAGGCGTCTTCATCGGCGTCCATGATGGCGTCGATGCTGCCGAAATGGCGCGCCACGTCGCGCGCCGTGGTCTCGCCCACATGGCGGATGCCCAGCGCGTACAGCAGGCGGTTCAAGCCGGGGGCGCGCGCCTTGTCGATGGCGGCCACCAGGTTGTCGGCGGACTTCTGGCCCATGCGGTCCAGGCCCACCAATTCCAGCGGACGCAGGCTGTACAGGTCGGCCAGGGTCTTGACCCGGCCGCTGTCGACCAGTTGATCCACCAGTTTTTCGCCCAGGCCTTCGATGTCCAGCGCCTTGCGGCTGGCGGCGTGCCACAGCGTCTGCTTGCGCTGCGCGCCGCAGAACAGGCCGCCGGTGCAGCGCGCGATGGTCTCGTCTTCCAGGCGTTCGATGGCCGAGCCGCAGACCGGACAGGCCGTGGGCATGACGAATTCACGGGCGTCGTCCGGGCGCTTATCCAGCACCGGGCCCAGCACTTCGGGGATCACGTCGCCCGCGCGGCGCACGATGACGGTATCGCCGATGCGCACATCCTTGCGGCGGATCTCGTCTTCGTTGTGCAGCGTGGCGTTGGTGACGGTGACGCCGCCCACGAACACGGGCTTCAGGCGCGCGACCGGCGTGATGGCGCCGGTGCGGCCCACCTGCACTTCGATATCGACCAAGGTGGTGGTGGCTTCCTCGGCGGCGAACTTGTGCGCCAGCGCAAAGCGCGGCGCGCGCGCGACGAAACCCAGCACCTTCTGCGCCGGCAGCGAATCCACCTTGTAGACCACGCCATCGATGTCGTAGGGCAGCTCAGGCCGCAGTTTGCCAACCTTGGCGTAGAAGGCCATCAGGCCCTCGGCGCCGCTGGCGCGGTGGTTGTGCTTGACGTTGACCGGCAGGCCCAGCGAGGCCAGCCAGTCCAGCATGGCGCCATGGGATTTCTCGGGCAATTGCGAGGCTTCGGCCGCCCCCGCCGAGGCTTCGGCGAACAGCCCTCCCTGGGAGCCCGCCAAGCCCTGGACCTCGCCCCAGCCATAGGCAAAGAAGCGCAGCGGCCGCTTGGCGGTGATGCGCGGATCCAGCTGACGCAGGCTGCCCGCGGCGGCGTTGCGCGGATTGACGAAGACTTTTTCGTCGCGCTTGGCCTGGGCCTGGTTCAGTTTTTCGAAGTCGGCGCGGTTCATCAGGACTTCGCCGCGGACTTCCAGCACCTTGGGGTATGCCCCTTTGAGCTGCAGCGGAATCGCCTTGATCGTGCGGATGTTGGAGGTGACGTCTTCGCCTGTCTGGCCGTCGCCGCGGGTCGCGGCCTGCACCAGGCGGCCGTCCTCGTAGCGCAGGCTGATCGCCAGCCCGTCCAGCTTGAGCTCGCAGAAGTAATCGGCTTGCTGCGCCGGCCCCAGCAGGCCCGCGCCGCGCAGCGTGTCGGTGACGCGGCGGTCGAAGGCGGTCACGTCTTCTTCGTCGAAGGCGTTGCCCAGCGACAGCATCGGCACTACATGACGCACGCTGCCAAAGGCCGAAACAGGCGCCGCGCCCACGCGTTGCGTCGGCGACTCAGGCGTCACCAGCTCCGGATGCTCGGCCTCCAGCGCCTGCAGTTCGCGCATCAGCCGGTCGTACTCGGCGTCCGAGATCGACGGATCGTCGTAGACGTAATAGCGGACGTTGTGCTGTTCGATTTCGGCGCGCAAGCGCGCCGCGGCCTGCGCCGCGTTTTCACCGCCAGTCGCGCCGCTCATTTATGCAAACACCCTTAGGGCGCGCTCGCTGCCAGCGGGCAGGCCCGCTTGTTCGAGCTGGCCGAACAGCACCTGCAGACGCTCGTCGATGACCGTTTCCGAACCATCGGCCAGCGGTTTGCCCTGGTCGTCCACCAGGTCCGCGCGCAGGCGAGCGGCCAGGTCGCGGCCCACATCGACCATGCGGCCGAAAGCGCGCTCGTCCGCCGGGCTGCAAGGCACGTCCAGTAGCAGGTACAGACGTTCGATGCCGCCCATGCCGGCATCGAATGCCGCACCGTCGCCGCGCGCCAGCGTGAAACGGGCTACGCCGTTTTCCGCCAGCCAGGCCAGGCGGCTGCCGTCGGCAACGAAGCCCATGTCACGCGCCACGGACAGGACCTCGGCGGCGGGCTGGGCGGCGCCCAGCAGCAGGGTCAGGCCGACCTGGGTGTCCAGGGCGGCGCAGGTGTCGTCCAATCGGGCGCCCTGCTCCAGTACGGCCTGCTGGTCCGGACCTTCGATGGTGGCGTCGAAACGCTCGGCCATGTCCTGGGCGCGAGCCCAGGCCTGCGACCATTCGATGGCGGTCAGCGGGCCGCTGCGATTGGCCAGCAGCACGGCCAGCTGCATGGAGGCGTAGGATTCGCCGGCGTGGACGCGCGCGCGGTGGCGGCGCTGATCGGTTTCGGCGAACACGCGCATGGGCTTGCGGCCCACGTGGCGCAGGCTTTGCATGTAGGGCAGCAAATCGGCGCCGCGCACGGCGTCGGCGAAGTTGATCTCGATGACCACCTCGCAAGCGGGATCGGGTTCTTCGGTATCGTCGGCATCGCTGCCGGCATCGACCGGGGCGGGCTGACCGGGCTGGGCACGGGCGCTCTCGCCGCCCATGCCAGGCTCACGGCGCGCCGCCGCTGCGCCCGCGGTTGCAGACGCGCCGGCTGCCGCGCCCGCCCCCAACAGCGGATCCTGCTCGGTGGAGGGGAAATGGGTCTGCATCTTGCGCCGGACGCGCCGGTCCTGCCACCAGTTGAATCCCAGCACCAGCAGTATCAGCAATACGCCCAGGGCTATCAGCCCGATCTGCAAATCACTCATGTATCAATCCCGCGCCGAAACCCCGACGCCCTTCTGAATATTGGGTTTATGCCGCTTCGGAGGCCATCATCTGGACGGCCGAGTCTATGTCTACCGCAACGATACGCGAAACCCCTTGCTCTTGCATGGTTACACCGATCAGTTGCTTGGCCATCTGCATCGCGATCTTGTTGTGCGAGATGAACAGGAACTGGGTCTGCTCGCTCATGTTGGCGACCAGGTTCGCATAGCGTTCGGTGTTGGCGTCGTCCAGCGGCGCGTCCACCTCGTCCAGCAGGCAGAACGGCGCGGGGTTGAGCTTGAACAGCGCGAACACCAGGGCGGTCGCGGTCAGGGCCTTTTCGCCGCCGGACAGCAGGTGGATGGTGCTGTTGCGCTTGCCTGGAGGCTGAGCCATGACCTGCACGCCGGCATCGAGGATTTCCTCGCCCGTCATGGTCAGCTTGGCCTCGCCGCCGCCGAACAGCTTGGGGAACAGCTCGCCGAAGTGGCCGTTGACGACGTTGAAGGTTTCTTGCAGCAGCTCGCGGGTTTCGCGGTCGATCTTGCGGATGGCGTCCTCGAGGGTCTCGATGGCGGTCATCAGGTCCTGATGCTGCGAATCGAGGAAGCCCTTGCGCTCGCGCGAGGTATTCAATTCGTCCAGCGCCGCCAGGTTGACCGAGCCCAGGGCTTCGATCTGGCGTGAAATACGGCTGACTTCGGACTGCAGCCAGCTGGCGCGGCGCCATTCGTCGGGCTGATTGGCCAGATCCTGGGCCAGCGCCTCGCGGTCGACCTCGCGCGCGTTCAGCTGTTCGGTGAACTGCTCTTCAGCCAGGCGCGCGGCCTGTTCCTGCAGCTGCAGTTCCATGATGCGGGCGCGCCGCGGCTCCAGCGTCTGTTCCTGCTGCAGGCGGTCTTCGTCCGCGCCGCGCAGCAGGGCCGCCAGATTTTCCAGTTCCTGGCGGGCGCGCGACAGCGCTTCCTCGCGCTCGGCGCGCGCTTCCAGGGCGTCCTGCAAGCCAGCCTGGGACGCCGAGGCGTCCAGCTCGGCCAGGTCCACCAGCAGCTGTTCCAGCTCGACGCTGCCGCGCTGGCTTTGGTCGGCCGCCAATTGCTGGTTGCGCTGCAGATCGGTGATACGCACCTGGATGCCGCGCTCGGCGAATTCGGCTTCCTGGGCGGCGCGTTCCAGTTCGCGCAGGCCGGCGCGGGCTGCTTCGGCCTGCGCCGCCAGGGTTTCACCGTCGATCTCGGCGTCGGCGAAACGGGATTGGTGTTCGGCCAGCTCTTCGTCCAGCGCCTCGAAGCGGGCTTCCGCCTCTTCGCGGGTGGCGCGCAAGTCTTCTTCCTGGACCTTGATCTCTTCCAGGTCCTGGCGCAGACGCGAGGCGCGCTCGCCGGACTGTTCGGCCTGCTGCTGCAGGCGCGAGTGTTCCAGCTGGATGTCGTGCACCCGGCGCGTGACCTCGGCCACGCGCTGGCGCGCCGGGGCGATGGCCTGGGACACTTGCTGCCAGGCGGCTTCGGCGCGGGCGACCGCGGCGCGCGCCTGGTCGGCGATCAGTTGCTGGGCCTTGATCTCGCGTTGCAGGTTCTCGATTTCCTGCTGGCGCGCCAACAGGCCGGCCTGCTCGGAATCCGGCGCGTAGAAACGCACGCTGTGGGCGTCGACCAGATGGCCGGCCTTGACCACGCAGGCGCCGCCCGCGGGCAGGCTGGCGCGCATGGCCAGCGCCTGGGTCACGTCGGTAGCCGTGTAGATGCCGCCCAGCCACTCATTCAGCAGCGTGCGCAGGTCGGGATCGGTGATGCGCAGCAGGCTGGCCAGCGACGTCAGGCCGGCGGGCGCGGCGGGCGTCGGCGCCGCGGCGGGCAACTGGTAGAAAGCCAGCCGGGCCGGCGGCGCATCTTCGGCGAAGGCGCGGGCCCAATCCAGGTTGCGCACTTCCATGGAAGCCATGCGCTCGCGCAGGGCGGCTTCCAGGGCGGTTTCCCAGCCGGGTTCGATGTGCAGCTTCTGCCACAGGCGCGACAACCCGGCCAGTTCATGCTTGGCCAGCCAGGGTTCCAGCGCCCCCTGCTTCTGCACGTCTTCCTGCAGCTTCACGAGGGCCGACAGGCGGGCTTCCAGGCGCGCCAGGTTCTGCACGTCGGTCTGGGCGGCGGCCTGGGCGCGGCTGCGCTCGGCGTCCGCTTCGGGCACGCGGCCTTCCAGGGTGGCCAGCTCTTCCTGGGCTTCCTCGAGCTGGTCTTCGCCGGCGGCTCGGTCGCCAGCCAGTTGCTCCAGGCGCACCGGATCGGGACTATGCAGTTCGCGCAGTTCCTGTTGCAGGCGCTCGCGGCGCTGGTCCAGGGCCTGCATCTGGCGGTCCGCGTCGCGCTGCGACTGGGCCACCAGGGCAAGATTCTGCTCGACGCGGGCCAGCGCGGCGCGCATCTCGTCGCGCCCCGAGGCGGCTTCGCGCACGCGCTGCTCCACGGCCGGCAGCGCGGCCTGGGCGTCCTCGGCCTTGGCGCGCGCCTCTTCGGTGCGGGCGGCGCCGGCGGCCAGGTCTTCCTCGGCCTGGGCGATCTGTTCGGTGCAATGCTCGCGCTGGGCGGTCCACTCGCCGATCTGCTGCTGCAGCTGATCGCGACGCGCCTGCAGGCGGTTGCGGGAATCCACCACGTGACGGATTTCGGCTTCCAGGCGGCTGACCTGCGCATTGGCTTCGTACAGCCCGCCCTGGGCGGTGTGCACCGCGTCGCTGGCGGCGTAGTGGGCCTGGCGGCGGGATTCCAGCGCAGCTTCGCCCGCCCGCAGGCCGGCGATGGCGGCTTCCAGTTCATTCTGGGCCTGGGCCATCTCCTGGGCTTTCTTGGCGCGCTCTTCGCGCGCGCCGGTTTCCTTCAGGAACCACAGCGCATGCTGCTTCTTTTCGCCGTCAGCCTGGAGTTCGCGGTAGCGCGTGGCCACTTCGGCCTGCGCTTCCAGCTTTTCCAGCTGATTGTTGAGTTCGCGCAGGATGTCTTCGACGCGGGTCAGGTTTTCGCGCGTGTCGGACAGGCGATTCTCGGTCTCGCGACGCCGTTCCTTGTAGCGCGACACCCCTGCCGCCTCCTCCAGGAACACCCGCAGTTCTTCGGGGCGCGCCTCGATCAGGCGGTTGATCATGCCCTGGCCAATGATGGCGTAGCCACGAGCACCCAGGCCGGTGCCCAGGAAGATGTCGTGGATGTCGCGGCGGCGGACCTGCTGGTTGTTGACGAAGTAGCTGCTGGTGCCATCGCGGGTCAGCACCCGGCGCACGGCGATTTCCGCGTAGGTGCTCCACTGGCCGGCGGCGCGCCCCTCGCTGTTGTCGAACACCATTTCCACCGAGGCCCGCGCCGCGGGCTTGCGGTTGCCGGAGCCGTTGAAAATGACGTCCTGCATGGACTCGCCGCGCAGTTCCGAGGCCTTGGCCTCGCCCAGCACCCAGCGCACGGCGTCAATGATGTTCGATTTTCCGCAGCCATTGGGACCCACCACGCCCACCAGTTGGCTGGGCACGGGAATCACGGTGGGATCGACGAAGGACTTGAAGCCGGCGAGTTTTAGCTGAGTAAGACGCACAGTACGATGACGACGGGGTGGGTTGAACGAAAGGCGTTAACGGACCTGCCGCACAGATTGCAAACCGGCCCCTGGAGGGCCGGCGCACATATGGGTCGTATGATACCGCAGGCAGTCTGTCCCCAAACGTCAGCAAGGGTCAAGGCGTGTTGTCCCTGAGGCTTGCCGGCGGTCAATCCGCGGGCAAACGCTCAATGGCCGCCGTCTGGGGTCCGGCTATACTCCCTGACACTTTTTTGCACGACACATAAATTTTCACGCGGACTGGCCGGGGCCAGGCCTGAGAACGGGGACATTCTTGAAACGTGGTTTCTATCTGGTCATGGCCGCGCAGGCCTTCTCGTCATTGGCGGACAACGCGCTGTTCATCGCAGCCATCGCCTTGATACAGGAACTGCATGGGCCGGACTGGATGGCGCCCATGATGAAGTGGTCGTTTGCGCTGGCTTATGTCGTGCTGGCCGCCTTTGTCGGGGCACTGGCGGACTCCTTCCCCAAGGGCCGCGTGATGTTCTCCACCAATGCCCTGAAAGTGACCGGCTGCATGCTGATGTTCTCGTATGCCAGCATCGGCGTCGCCCCCGAATACCAGACCTACCTGGTCTGCGCGGCCTACGGCATCGTCGGCATCGGCGCCGCGGCCTACTCTCCCGCCAAGTACGGCATCGTCACGGAAATGCTGCCCCCGGCCATGCTGGTCAAGGGCAACAGCTGGATCGAGGGCCTGACGGTCTTCTCCATCATCCTGGGCACGGTGCTGGGCGGCCTGCTGATCTCGTCCTCGGTTTCCACCGCCCTGCTCAGCCATTCCTTCATCGGCAAGCTGGTCCACACCCCGGCCGAAGCCGCGATCCTGGTCATCGCCTTCGTGTACCTGCTGGCGGCGCTGTGCAACCTGCTGATTCCGCACACCCACGTGCGCTACCCGCCGCAACAAAAGAACCCGGTACGGCTCATCCGCACCTTCTGGGGCTATGTCTGTGTGCTCTGGAAAGACAAGCTGGGCCAGATCTCGCTGGCCGTCACCACCCTGTTCTGGGGCGCGGGCGCCACGCTGCAGTTGATCGTCATCGAATGGGGCCGCAGCCATCTCGGATACCAGCTGGACAAGGCCTCGATGCTGATGGGCGTGGCCGCGCTGGGCACCGTCGTCGGCTCCATCCTGGCCGGCCGCATTCCGCTGCGCCGCGCGCTGGCCGTGTTGCCGGTCGGCGCCGCCATGGGCCTGGTCGTGCTGCTGATGCCGCTGGTCTACTCGCCCTGGAGCGTCTACCTGCTGCTGCTGATCACGGGCGGCCTGGCCGGTTTCTTCGTGGTGCCGATGAACGCGCTGCTGCAGCACCGCGGCCACGTGCTGCTGTCGGCCGGCCACTCCATCGCCGTGCAGAACTTCAACGAACAGCTCAACATCCTGCTGATGGTCGCCATGTACACGCTGCTGCTGTGGCTGCAGCTGCCCATCAACATCATCATCGTGATCTTCGGCACCGTGGTCGCCGTGCTGATGGTGGTCTTCATGCGCTGGAGCAAGCGCAACCTGCAGGCCAACCCGGAACTGCACGACCAGATCGGCCAGGAAGGCCATGGGCGCGCGCTGGACTCCACGCACTAGGCGCGCGATTCCGCTGCCATGGAAAAACCGGGCTGACGCCCGGTTTTTGTTTGCCCAAAGATAGCGGAGCCAGGCTCAGGCCAATTGCGCCACGGCCAGGCGCAGGTCCTGCCAGGCGCGCGCCTTCTCGCTGGGACTGCGCAACAGATAGGCGGGGTGGTAGCTGACGATTACCGGAATCTCCCGCCCTTCGTCCGTCTTCAACTGGTGAACGCGCCCGCGCAGGCTGCCGATCGTGGCGTCCGTGCCCAGCAGCGTCTGGGCCGCGAAACGGCCCAGCACCAGGATCCGCTCCGGCTTGAGCAGCGCAATCTGGCGCATCAGGTACGGACTGCAGGCCGCGATTTCCTCAGGCTTGGGATTGCGGTTGCCGGGCGGCCGGCACTTGATGACGTTGGTGATGAACACATCGCGCTCGCGGCTCATGGACACCGACGACAGCATGGCGTCCAGCAACTGGCCCGAGCGGCCCACGAAGGGCTGCCCCTGCCGGTCCTCTTGCTCGCCAGGCGCCTCGCCCACCACCAGCCAGCGCGTAGGTTGGCCGCCGTGGCCGAACACCGCGTTGCGGCGGCCCTTGCACAAGCCGCAGGCGGAACAGGCCACGACCTGGTCGTGCATTTCTTCCAGTGTGGAATTCCGGATCGCTTCTGCCACAGGCACGGGCGGCGGAGGCGCCGCCTCGGCCTCGGCCTTGGGAGCCGGCGGCGGCGGCGGGCCTTTGCGGTTCAGGATCGACGTCGGTATGCCGGGACGGCCGGGAGCGGGTTCCGCAGGAGCCGCCGCGGCGGCGGGTGATGCCTCGCGCGCCGGGACCGCCGGGACCGCCGCGACCGGAGCGACAGGCTGCGGCGCAAGCGGCGCCTCGGCGACGGGATCCTGGGCCGCAGCCGGCAAAACCGGCTTGGAAACAAGGGCTTGCGCCTCGGCCGCCGGTTTGCCGGGCGCAGGGGCTGGACGCAGCCACAGCCGCTCCATGCCGATCTCGCGCAACCAAATGCGCTGCAGCGGATTGACCCGGGGCGCGGCTGGCGGCGGCGCTATGTTGGGCTGGCTCATGCCGCCGCTCCATCCGCCGCAAAGCGCTTCTGCATGACCAGGGCATCTTCCCTGCCGCCTTTCTCGGCCGGGTAATAGCCCCGGCGCACGCCGATCTGCAGATACCCGTGCCGTTTGTAGAAGCTGACGGCCGACTCGTTGGACGGGCGCACTTCCAGCAGCACGCCCTCCATGCCGCGCTCACGCGCCTGCTGCTCGCACCAGTCCAGCAGCACGCCGCCCAGGCCCTGGCGGTGCAGCGGCTTGGCGACCGCAATCACCAGCAGGTGCGCCACGTCGGGCGCGAACATGAGCACGCAGAACCCCGCCAGCTTGCCCTCGCGCCGCAGCGCCCAGGCGCCGTAGCCTGCCGCCAGGGCGTCCGCGAAATTGCCACGGGTCCAGGGAAAGGCCTGCACGTGCGCTTCCAACGCCACGACCTCGTCCAGGTCGGCGTCGGTCATCGGTTGAGGCACCGCGGGAACCAGCGAAGGCTGGGCTTTCGGATTGCCGCCCTCGCCCCGCATGCGCTCGGCAGTGGTGAACGCCACCTTGTCGCGCACGTACAGCGGCGCGGCCAACTCGGGCGCCACGGCTTCGCCCCGCAGCCAGCCCTGCCGGCCCAAACGGGCAACGCTGGCCGCTTCCGGACGCCTGGCGTCGGCGCGGCGCCAGGCGCCGGGATATTCCATTTCGGACGCGTAGGCGTCCCAGGCATCGCCGGCCAATACCGGTTCCAGCGGCCGGCCCGCGCGCGCCGACCATGCCGGCAGGTGATGGGCGGTCCATGGCACCACTTCAGCCGCCGCGATCAGCAACGGCGCCTGCAGGACTTCCCAAGAGATTTCGCCATCTGAAACGTCCGTCTGGCGGTAGACGGCCAGATAGACCTCATTCATGCGGGCGTCCAGCGCCACCACGATCGCGTCCGCCGGCGTGGCCTCCACCTGTGCGGCGACCGCCTGATGAGAGACAATGGGAAGTACGGGGATGCCCAGGCCGAGGCCCATGCCTTGCGCCACTCCGCAGGCCACCCGCAGGCCGGTAAATCCGCCCGGCCCCTGGCCGAAAGCCACTGCGTGCAAGGCGGCTGGCGCCAGTCCGGACGCCGCCAGCAGTTCGTTGGCCATGGGCAAGAGCCGTTCCGCGTGCTCCTGGGAACCCTCGTGTTCCCTGACGCTGACCTCCAGGCGGCCATCGGCCGCCCGCAACAGGGCCACGCCGCAACGGGACGAAGAAGTTTCCAAAGCCAGCAGGTTTAGTTCCATAGATGCAGATTGTACGAAATACCGCGACTCCGCCCCCGGTTATCAGGGGGATGCGAGGGGGATTTCAACCATGGTTCGCAATGTGTAATATCTTGTGAACGCCCACTAGCCGCTGGTTCTTGCCACTGTTACATTTCCGGCCATGAATACGCAAAACACCACCCCCACCCGAAAAATCCTCGTCGTCGACGATGATCCGCGCTTGCGCGATTTGCTGCGTCGGTACTTATCCGAGCAGGGATTCAACGTTTTCGTTGCCGAAGACGCCAAAGAGATGGGCAAACTCTGGCAACGCGAGCATTTCGACCTGCTCGTGCTGGATCTGATGCTGCCTGGAGAAGATGGCCTGTCCATCTGTCGCCGGCTGCGCGGTGGTCACGACAATACCCCCATCATCATGCTGACGGCCAAGGCGGAAGAAATCGACCGCATCGTCGGCCTGGAAATGGGCGCGGACGACTACCTGTCCAAGCCGTTCAACCCCCGGGAACTGCTGGCGCGTATCAACGCGATCCTGCGCCGCCGCGGCACCGAGGAACATCCCGGCGCCCCCAGCCAGGAAAACGAGTCCATCGCCTTCGGCCCCTACACGCTGAACCTGTCCACCCGCACGCTCACGCGCAACGGCGAACAGGTGCCCATCACCACCGGCGAATTCTCGGTGCTGAAGGTGTTCGCGCGCCACCCCAAGATCCCGCTGTCGCGCGACAAGCTCATGGAACTGGCGCGCGGCCGCGAATACGAAGCCTTCGATCGCAGCCTGGACGTGCAGATCTCGCGCCTGCGCAAGCTGATCGAACCGAATCCGTCCAAGCCCGTATTCATCCAGACCGTCTGGGGTCTCGGATACGTGTTTGTGCCGGACGGTGGTAGCTGACCGACTCGCCCGCCCCGGGCAGGAGCGCAGCCTCGTGCCCCGCTTGCGCAGAACCTTCAGGAACCTGACATCACGTTTGCGGCTCGGCTTGTTCGGCCGCACGTTCCTGTTGCTCGCCGCGCTGATGCTCGTCAGCCTGGGCGCGTGGCTACAAGTATTCTTCAGCATGGAGCTGGGACCGCGCGCCAATCAAATGGCGCAGCGGGTGATCACGGCCGTCAATATCACGCGCACCGCGCTGATCTACTCGCATAACGACGAGCGCAGCAAGCTGCTGCTGGATCTGGCCACCAACGAAGGCATCCAGGTCTATCCGCGCGAAGTCACCGACTTCGCCGAAGCCCTCCCGGACGACGATTACTGGCAACGCGTTGCCCAGCACATCCGCACGCGCTTCGGCCCGGAAACGCAGATTGCCTGGGGCGTCAACCAGGTGCCCGGCTTCTGGGTCAGCTTCCAGATAGAAAAAGACCTGTATTGGCTGGTGTTCGAGCGCGAGCAGATCGGCCTGACGGGCGGGATCGAATGGCTGGGCTGGGGCGCCACGGCGCTATTGCTGTCGCTGGTGGGCGCCGCAGTCAGTGTGGGCTTCGTCAACCGGCCGCTGTCGCGGCTGGCCCGGGCCGCCCAGGTGCTGTCGCGGGGCGAAACCCCCGCCGCCCTGCCCGAGCAGGGACCACTGGAAATCCGCGACCTGAACGCCTCGTTCAACCGCATGGCCAAGGACCTCAGACAGGCGGAGGCCGACCGCGAGCTGATGCTGGCGGGTATCTCGCACGACCTGCGCACGCCGCTTGCGCGCATGCGGCTGGAGATCGAGTTGAGCGGCGTATCCGAGGACGCCCGCCAGGCCATCGACGAAGACCTGGGCCAGATCGACCACAGTATCGGCCAGTTGATGGAGTACGCGCGTCCCGCCGGCACGTTGCCGCAGCTGGCCACGGACATCTCCGCGGTGCTGGCCGAGCTCTACGAACGCGAACGCAGCCATACCGCATCCCTGGGCGGGGAGCTGGACGCCACGCTGGAGCCGGGCCTGCGCGCCCGCATCACGGCGCTCGACCTCAAGCGCATCGTCAGCAACCTGATCGAGAACGCCCGCCGCTACGGCCGTTCGGCCGATGGCATGGCGCATCTCGTCATGACACTGCAAGCTGAAGGCTCCATGATCGTGATCGAGGTGTCCGACCGCGGCCCCGGCATCGCGCCGGAAGACGTCGACCGCCTGTTGCGGCCGTTCTCGCGCGGCGAAGCCGCGCGCACTGGCGTCAGCGGTGCGGGGCTGGGCCTGGCCATCGTCGAACGCCTGCTCAAGCATGTCGGCGGCTCGTTGCGCATGCTGCCGCGCGAGGGCGGCGGCCTCACCGCAAGGATAGAGTTGCCCAAAGCAAAGTTTAGGAATTATCAATTAGACAACGAGAATCCATAGCGTAGAATTAAGGTTTGAGGCGCAGCCTTAATTCCACCAACAACTGGGAGTAAACATGAAAACTGTTGGCGACAAACTCGAACCCTTCAAGGTCACCGGCGTCAAGCCCGGCTTCAACCAGCACGAAGAAAACGGCGTGTCGGCGTTTGAAGACATCACCGAAAGCTCGTTCCCCGGCAAGTGGAAGGTCATCTACTTCTACCCGAAAGACTTCACGTTTGTTTGCCCGACCGAAATCGTCGGCTTCAACAAGCTGGCCAAGGATTTCGAAGACCGCGACGCCGTCCTGCTGGGCGGCTCGAGCGACAACGAATTCGTCAAGCTGGCATGGCGCCGTGAGCACCCGGACCTCAACAAGCTGGGTCACTACCAGTTCGGCGACACCACCGGCGCTCTGATCGACCAGCTGGGCGTGCGTGAAAAGGGCGCTGGCGTTGCCCTGCGCGCCACCTTCATCGTTGATCCGGACAACACGATCCAGCACGTTTCGGTGAACAACCTGAACGTCGGCCGTAACCCGGAAGAAGTTCTGCGTCTGCTCGACGGTCTGCAAACCGACGAGCTGTGCCCGTGCAACCGTACGGTTGGCGGCGCCACGCTGTAATTTCCAGCCCGGCCCGGGACCCGATTGCGGGTCCTGCGCCGGGCTTTAACTGCTCTAGATTATAGGTAAAAGCTATGGAATTTCTTACGACCATTAAGGAACAACTGCCGGATTGGGCCAAGGATATCCGCCTGAATCTGGACGCCGTGATCGCCCGCTCGACGCTGGCTCCTGAAGATGCCGTCGGCGCCGCGCTGTCCGCCGCCTACGCCGCGCGCAGCCCGGTGCTGGTCGAAGCCTTCAAGAGCGGCCTGTCCGAAGGCGACGCCAACGCCGCGCTGACGGCCTCGGCCCTCATGGGCATGAACAACACCTGGTATCCGTACGTCGAAATGACTGGCGACGCCCAATTGAAGAGCCTGCCGGCCCAGTTGCGCATGAACGCCTACGCCACCCACGGCGGCGTGGAAAAGAAGCGCTTCGAGCTGTTCGCCCTGGTGGCCTCCATCATCGGCAAGTGCCACTTCTGCGTGGCTTCGCACTACGAAAACCTGAAGAATGACGGCCTGTCGACCGAGCAGCTGCGCGATGCCGGCCGCATCGCCGCCGTGGTCAACGCTGCCGCCCTGGCGCTGGCTGCCCAAGGCAAGTAAGCCTCCGTCCGGCAAAAAAAAGCCCGCCTGCGTAACCGCAGGCGGGCTTTTTATTTACGTCGCCGACCGTTTATTTCTTCGGCATGCTCGACGTGGTGGGCAGGCCGTTCGCGACCCACGCCTCGACGCCGCCGCGGTACCAGTACACGGTCCAGCCCAGCGTGCCGGCGCGCAGCGCCGCGTTGTAGGCGGAACGATCGTTCATGCCGGCGCCCAGGACCACGACGGGCGCCTTGCGATCGCCACCGTTGTTCTTCAACAGCCAGGCGTCGAAGCCTTGCTGCAGGTGATCCGTAACGCTGCCGTCCGAACCCGCATCGGTCAGCGGATAGCCGATAGGCACCGTGTCGCGCAGCCCGCTGGTATCGACGATGAGGAGATTCTTGTCTTTCTTGATCATCCCGACCAGGTCGGCGGTCGTGATCACCTGGGCCCGGTAGATCTTGTTGGGCGTCGGCCCCTTGTACGGCGCGGTGAACAGCATGGTCGTGGCCGGCACGCCAAAGTCCTTCAGCTCGTCGATGGCGCTGGCGGGCAGGCCCTGCCCCGGCTGCGCCGGCTGCTGCCGCGGCGCAGCCGAGCCCGGAGCCGCCCCTGCCTGAGCGACCTCGCCGCCCACGGTGCCCATCTCGATGTCGGAAATCATCACCGCGATGTTTTCGATCAGCTCATAGCACATGGTGATCGAGCCTTCGCGCGGGCTGTACCAGGCATTGAGCTGGCCGCAGTCCTTGAACACCACGTTGACCGGGCGCGGCAGCACGTAGCGTTCGCCCAGCAGCTTGATGTTGTTCGAGATCGCTTCGGACAGATTGTTCGCAAACAAGTTGCCGATCTTGCGCTTGGACGGCTGGAACACCACCTTCACCGGCGCGCCGGGCGCATTCGCCGGCTGCTGGCCTTCGGGCGTCCAGGTGCCCACGCGCGTGTGAGGCGCCAGGATCTTGTTCCAGGCGCGGTTCTGCTTGTTGAATTCATCCGCGCAACGCGCCCGGGTCCGGTCCTCCAGCCCGACGTGTTTGGCAATGGACTCGAACACGGCGGGGTTGCCGCCGTACATGATGCAGAGCATGTTGCGAAAACGCTTCAGGTCGCCAGTGTGCTCGTCTTGCCAGGCCGAGGAGGCGTCGGCCCCCCTGCGCTCGGCCACCTTGCCGCTGTAGTACCACTGCAAGGCCGCGTACTTTGCCGCGTCCTGCGCCATGGTGTTCACTTCCTTGTTGTCCGACGGATACATGGTCGGCTCGACGATCTGCAGCGCCGAATAGATGTCGACCGCGTCCTCTTCCGCCCCCGTCGAGGGCAGCTCCAGCTCGCCGATCAGGGCGTGCCCGAACTCGTGCATGAAGATGCTGCGCATGATGCCGATGTACACCGACACAATGCGCATGGTGTCGCCGCCAAAGCGCGGATAGGGGCCTTCCCCCGGCAAGGCAGGGTTGTAGTCACCGCCACCCTGTCCAGCGGCCGGAGCCTGCGCCTGGGGCTTTTGCGCCGTGCCCCCGCCTGCGTTGCCGCCGCGCGCGGGCAAGGTGCCGGCCGCCGGCGCCGCTGCGGATTGGCCGCCGGTCATCGTGATCTTGAAATCGGCAACGCCGAAGGTGCCTACGTCGTAGGCCATGATTCCCAGCTCGGCGCCCGTGGCGGGCTCATTGCTGACATCGCCGATCTGCTGGCCGTTGACGATGAAACGGGCCGCGCCGGGCAGCTCGACCACTCTGATGCGGTCGGTACCGTCCAGCTTCGCTACGTTGGGCAGCGCAGCGATGTCGCGGCGATCCTTCCCCTGCAGACAGAACAGCAGCGTATTCTTGTCGGCCGTGAGTTCGAGCAGGCACAGGCTCTTGTTGGCGCGGTTGCTCAGTGCCACGCCGATGGACGCTTTCGGATTTGGCGACTTGACGACCACATTGACGTCGGTCACCCGGCCCGATTCCGGCGCCGGCCCGACATTCATGTACAGCGTCTGTTCGCTGTCGGCCTTGTTCGCGTTGTGCAGGGTGAACCATCCATCCTGCACGCCGGCGGTCCAGCCCTCAAGCATCTGCTGCTTGACCGCGCCGGCCAGCGGGCCGAGCTGCTGCTCGTACTGCGCATGCGCGGGCAGGCTTACCGCGCTGAAGATGGAAGCCAGGGCGATGCCACGTAAATGCATCCGAATGTCTCAGTAGTCGAAATGAAGTAGCGCAGAATATGCCAGATCAATCCGACCCGCTTATTCATTTGTTAAAGATGTATCAAAACCAAATGAATTGCGGAGAATATGCGAAAGCCCCTTGCCCGCGGGCCCCGCGGCGGGCTAGGAAATCCGCCCCAATAGCGCCACCACCGTCGCCGCGATGCCTTCCTTGCGGCCCAGGTACCCCAGGCCTTCGTTGGTCTTGGCCTTGATGTTGACCTCGGTCTCGGCCAGCCCGGTATCCGCGGCGATGTTCTTCACCATGGCCGGCGCGTGCGGACCGATCTTGGGCGCCTGCGCGTGCAGCGTGGCATCGATGTTCACCGGCGTCCAGCCCGCGGCGCGCACGCGCGCCATGGCCTCGCGCAGCAGCACGCGGCTGTCTGCGCCCTTGAAGGCCGGGTCGGTATCCGGAAAGTGGCGGCCGATGTCGCCCAGGCCGGCAGCGCCCAGCAGCGCGTCGGTAATGGCGTGCAGCAGCACGTCCGCGTCCGAATGCCCCAGCAAGCCATGCGTGTGGGGAATCGTGACGCCGCCGATGATCAGCGGGCGGCCCTCGACCAGCGCGTGCACGTCGAAACCCTGGCCGACGCGAAAAGGAATACTCATAGCCATTTTTCCATCAGTTCAAAATCGTCCGGCCACGTCACCTTGAAATTGCGCATGGCGCCGGGCACCAGCAGCGGCGCATAGCCAGCCGCCTCGATGGCCGAGGCCTCGTCGGTGACGGCCGCGCCGCTCACCGAGGCCGCCGTCAGCGCATCGCGCAGCACGCCGGCCCGGAACATCTGCGGGGTCTGCGCCAGCCACAGGCCATTGCGGTCCAGCGTGCGCTCCACACGCTCGTGGCCGGCCTTGACGGTGTCGGCCACGGGCAGCGCCAACAGGCCGCCCACGGGATCCGCCAGGCAGGCGTCGATCAGGCGGCCCAGCGCCGTTGCCGGCAGCCCGGGGCGCGCGGCGTCATGCACCAGCACCCAGGTATCGTCGGCCACGCCGCTGTCGGCCAGCGCGCCCGCCACGGTATCCGCGCGGGTCGCGCCGCCGCAGGCGCGCCACACCGTGCGCGGCAGGCCGGCCAGCGCGGCATCGACCCAGCCGTCTCCAGGCGTCACGGCCACCCGCACCTGCGAGATGCGTTCATCGGCCAGCAGCGCGCATACCGCATGGCGCAGCATGGGCTGTCCGGACAGCGGACGGTACTGCTTGGGCACGGTTTCATGCCCGGGCCGGCTGGCGCGGGCCCCTACGCCCGCAGCGGGCACGATTGCAATGAGGGAGGCAGACATGGTGCGGTGATTTTATAATCTTCCGCTTGATGCCTGCTCCCAGCCTGATGCCAGCCCCCTCCGCCCCCGCCACCTTCGCGCCTCCCGTCCCCGCTACGGCCCCCACCCTGTCCGCGCTGAAGGCCGGCGCGCGCTATGCGCAGCCGCGCCCTCCAGGGTCCGGCGACGCCTGGCTGCTGGCGGACCTGGCGCGGCAGGCCTCGGCGCCGCTGGTCATCCTGACCGCCGAGCCGGTCGAGGCCCAGCGCCTGGCCGAGGAAATCCAGCTGTTCGCACCGGACCTGCGTGTGCGCCAGCTGCCCGACTGGGAAACGCTGCCCTACGACGCCTTCTCGCCGCACCAGGACCTGATTTCGGAACGCCTGCACACGCTGCACTCGCTGATGACCAAGTCGGTGGACGTGCTGACGGTGCCGGTCACCACGGCGTTGTACCGGCTGGCGCCGCCCTCTTTCCTGGCGGCCTACACCTTTTCCTTCAAGCAGAAGGACAAGCTCAACGAAGCCGCGCTGCGCGCCCAGCTGACCCTGGCCAACTACAACCACGTCACCCAGGTAACGGCGCCCGGCGAATTCTGCCTGCGCGGCGGCCTGATCGACCTGTTCCCGATGGGCTCGGTGGTGCCCTACCGCCTGGACCTGTTCGACGACGAGATCGAGACCATCCGCAGCTTCGACGTGGACACGCAACGCAGCCTGTACCCGGTGCGTGAAGTGCAGCTGCTGCCCGGCCGCGAATTCCCTATGGACGAAGACGCGCGCAACCGCTTCCGGGCGCGCTTCCGTGAAGTCTTCGAGGGCGACCCCTCGCGCGCGCTGCCCTACAAGGACATCGGCAACGGCATTCCGTTCGCTGGCGTCGAGTACTACCTGCCGCTCTTCTTCGAGGAAACGGCGACGCTATTCGACTACCTGACGGAAGGCACGGTCACCGTCACCGTGGGCGACATCGACGACGCCATCCAGCGCTTCAACCAGGACACCTCCAGCCGCTACGGCTTCCTAAAGAGCGACCGCGAACGGCCGGTGCTGCCGCCCTCCGAACTGTTCCTGGACAACGAGACGCTCTACGCACGGCTGAAGGATTTCCGCCGGCTGTCGCTGACTGCCGGCCAGCCGCATCCGGACTTCCGGGCGGCGCCCGACGTGAGCGTGGCGCGGCGTTCTGAAGATCCCATCGCCAAGCTGCGCGCGCTGGTGCAGGCCGGCCAGACGCGCGTGCTGCTGTGCGCCGACTCCGCCGGCCGGCGCGAGACCCTGGTGCAGATGCTCAACGAGTTCGGCGTCACGCCTGACGCGCAGCCCGACACCATCGAAGCCTTCCTCGCTTCAGACGCCCATTTCGGCATCGTCGCCGCACCGCTGTCCACGGGCTTCGGGCTGCCCCAGGCCAATCTGGCCTTCCTCACCGAAAACGACCTGTACCCGGGCCTGGCCACCACCGGCCGCCGCGGCAAGCGCGACCAGGAACGCGCCAGCAACGTCGAAGCCATGGTGCGCGACCTGTCCGAGCTGCGCGCGGGCGACCCAGTGGTCCATGCGCAGCATGGCATCGGCCGCTACCACGGCCTGGTCAACATGGACATGGGCGAAGGCGGGATGGAGTTCCTCCATCTGGAATACGCCAACGGCAGCACGCTTTACGTGCCGGTGTCGCAGCTGCACGTGATCGCCCGCTACAGCGGCGCCGATCCGGAGGCCGCGCCGTTGCATCAATTGGGCTCCGGCCAATGGGACAAGGCGCGCCGCAAGGCCGCCCGGCAGGTCCGCGACACTGCCGCCGAACTGCTGGCCCTGTACGCCCAGCGCGCCGCACGCGAAGGCTACGCCTTCAACCTGCCGCTCAACGACTACCAGGCTTTCGCCGAGGGCTTCGGCTTCGAGGAAACGGCCGACCAGGCCGCCGCCATCGAAGCCGTCATCGCTGACATGACCTCCGGCCGCCCCATGGACCGTCTGGTCTGCGGCGACGTGGGCTTCGGCAAGACCGAGGTCGCGCTGCGCGCCGCCTTCCTGGCCGTGGCCAATGGCAAGCAGGTCGCCCTGCTCTGCCCCACCACGCTGCTGGCCGAACAGCATGCACAGACCTTCTCCGACCGCTTCGCCGACTGGCCTGTGAAGGTCGTGGAGCTGTCGCGCTTCCGTTCGGCCAAGGAAGTCTCCGCCGCCATCGAAGGCATCAACGACGGCCGCGTGGACATCGTCATCGGCACCCACAAGATCCTGTCCAAGGACGTGAAGTTCAAGCGCCTTGGCCTGGTCATCATCGACGAAGAGCACCGCTTCGGCGTGCGCCAGAAGGAAGCTTTGAAGGCGCTGCGCGCCGAGGTCGACGTGCTGACGCTGACCGCCACGCCCATTCCGCGCACGCTGGGCATGTCGCTGGAAGGCATACGCGACTTCTCCGTCATCGCCACCGCGCCGCAAAAGCGCCTGGCCATCAAGACCTTCGTGCGGCGCGAGGACGGCAGCACCCTGCGCGAAGCGCTCTTGCGCGAACTCAAGCGCGGCGGCCAGTGCTACTTCCTGCACAACGAAGTCGAGACCATCCACAACCGCCGCGCCCGCCTGGAAGAACTGGTGCCCGAAGCCCGCATCGCCGTGGCCCACGGCCAGATGCCCGAGCGCGAGCTGGAACAGGTGATGAAGGGCTTCTACCAGCAGCGTTACAACGTGCTGTTGTGCACCACCATCATCGAAACCGGCATCGACGTGCCCAGCGCCAACACCATCGTGATCCACCGGGCCGACCGCTTCGGGCTGGCCCAGTTGCACCAGCTGCGCGGCCGC